>Ga0209016_1000005_pt1 | contig 529805 bp, 492 predicted proteins | sample EPASupsiteSAE305_FD_187265 | JGI IMG/M metagenome (GOLD analysis project Ga0209016, IMG submission 187265) | Bioremediated contaminated groundwater microbial communities from EPA Superfund site, New Mexico - SAE3-05 (SPAdes) (version 2) | ecosystem: Environmental > Aquatic > Deep subsurface >...
GTGCGGACAGATGTCCACACCATCAGTATTCCTATGTCGAACCCGTTGCAACATCGCTGTTCACAGTTCGGGCTCCCATCTAAACGGCCTCTTATGTTGTGTTCGAAGGCTTATATACCTTTGCAGGTATTCGCCCTCAAACACAACCGTTTGAGCCGTCTGCCACGTTCGTGGTGAGCGTGGGATTTACTACTTACACTCATGCGCATATAAACGTTACTCATGCGCACCAGTTTTTTTCGGGAATTAAATGCGATCTGATATCTCCTATAACTCCGGACCTACAAAAGAAAATCCAATTATCTTCAATTTTGTTAAAAAAAGGGGACTTTGAACAGTTATTTGCTGAACAGAAGATCTTAATCACTTCAGATGAGCGCAGTCAGTTGGTTTACTCGAGGCTATTCAACTTCTCTCACGCGGCAGGGTCACCCGCATGTTTCTCGATATACAACTCGCCGAACATCTGCTCCTGTCGAAGGCCTAACTTGCCGTCATGCATCAGAAAGAGAAGAGGAATATACACTTGTGAGATGGACCAGCCAAGTTTGCCTGCAACCTCGCGAAGAGTTGCAATTCCCTGATCTTCGATACATCCGAAGCATTGCAGAAGCACATCATCAATGCTCTCATGATATCCCTCCTCATGTGCGATCGATACAATATCCTCCGCAAACCATCCATCATCCCGGACCCATGAATCACGCTGGCGACGGCGATCTTCTTTTTCAGCGTTACGAAGCAGTGCAATCAGATCATACAGAGTTATGGGCTGCTTGCGCATGCTTTTCCGGTCGAGACGCCGAACGATCTCATGCTCCAGTGATAGTATCGGGTTTCCGGACACCCGTGAGGACTCACCATTATAATCCCCATACTCCTCATCGATATCACCAGTGTCCTCAGATACAGGATCTTCTTCCTCATTTGAGAGATAATCTGATTTTATCCTCAGAAGAGTTGCTGCATAAAAGAGAGTCCGGCCCGACACCCGCAGATCCAGGGTTCGCTGACGCTCCATCTCGGTAAAAAACCGATCCGTAACCTCGATAATATTTACATGCCAGGGATCAATCTCCCCCCGTTCCGCCATCTGCACCAGAATCTCAACTGGATCTTCAATCATTAATTGAGACCCCTGTTACCAGAGTTGACTTATCAGGCCGTATTGTCACTCCGATGATCCGGTCTGCAGAATCTATCATCGGTTTACGCAGGGAGATATTGATAAACTGTGAATTTTTGGAGAGTTCCTTAATCAGATCTGCGATACGTTCCACATTTGCCCCGTCAAGATTCATATCGACCTCATCAAAGGCATAAAACGGGGCAGGGATATACTTCTGGATAGAGAATATAAATGCAAGCGTTGTAAGCGACTTCTCCCCACCTGAAAGTGCAGCCAGATGATGTACTTTTTTATCCCTGGGCTGGACTGCAAAGGATAGCCCCCCGGCAAAGGGATCTTCCTCATTCTCCAGTTTGAGTTCGCCACTCCCAATTGTCAGTCTTGCAAATATCTCCCTAAAATTCCTGGCAATCTCTGAAAATGCCAGATTAAAGGCTTCAAGTTTTTTCTTGGAAAAGATATCAATACGGGCAATAATCTCTTCGAGTTCTTTACCCAGTACTTCAAGGCGTTCTTTCCGTTCAGAAGCAACAGCATTGACCTGATCATACTCCTCGATCGCTCTCATGTTCACATCTCCTATCCGATCAAGTTCAAGAACGACTGAACCCATCTCTTCCTCGATCGCTTCAAGGGCCATGTCAATAGTAACTCCGGCTGCTTCTTCGGTAAGAGAGGTGATCTCCTCAGATAATTCCTTCCCTTTTTCAACAAGACTCTCGATCTTAACTGCTATACGTTCACGCTTTCCGGTAAGATCCCTAATCTTCCCTTCAAACTCATCCATCTGGCTGACAAGGGCATTTCTCTTAACCTGGAGATCCTCAATATCACGTGAAAACCGGGAGAGGGTTGTTTCAGTCTCTTTAATCTCCTGTTCTTTACCTGATATCGAAGAATGGCAATCAAGGATCCCGGCATCATATCGCTGACTCTGCTCCCTTATCTGATCCATCTGCTGTTTCTGTTCTGCAATGGTCCGTTCGATGTACCCACGCTCTCGCTGTGCCTCAGCAATGTCATTCTCTTTGTTGCGAAGACGACGCTCAACCTCCTCAACCTGACGGGATGCCTGATCCATCTGATCAAACAGGGCTGGGACCCCTGTCCCTTCAAGACGAGAGGTGATCTCATCGATATCTCCCTGCATAGCCGAAATTTCCTGACTGATCGTCTGGATCTTCCCTTCAAGAACCGCAAGATCTTCAGGTCCTCCTGGCGCAGATGCGATGGCCGTTGCAATCTGATCTTCAAGACTCCTGATCTCTTCCTCCATTGTAGTCCTGGACCTGATAGCTGCATCCACCCCGGCACGTGACCTGGCAACAAGCCCTTCCAGATCCATCCTTCTCTTCTGAACCTCATCACGTTCAACAGAGGCAACCGTCAGAGCATCATTAAGACCGGCCTCCTCATCGCTCATCTTCGCAAGATCAGCATATAACCGCCGGAGTTCATCTTCAAAAGAACTTCCAAACCCTCCAGCCTCTTTTCGGATACTTCCACCGGTCATACTCCCGCTTTTTTCCAGGAGAGATCCGTCCAGAGTAACCATCCTGAAAGAGCCGATCCGCTTCCTTGCGTGATCAAGAGAATCTATCACGACGGTGCCAGCGAAAACAACCCTGAACGCCGGATCAAAGCGGGGATCATAATCAAGGAGGTCAGTGGCAAACCCGATAATTTCGGGACCATGAGGGGGTTCCGGAAGTGGCTTGGGCTTGAGTTTGTTAAGTGGAAGGAAAGTCACTCTTCCCAGGTTATTGTCCTTCAGGTACTGGATGGCTTCAGATGCGATTTGGTCGTCTTCAACCACTACAAAATGGAGCCTTGCTCCTGCTGCGGTATTCAGAGCTGTTGCATACTCCGGTTTACATCGGGCAAGACTCGCAATGGTTCCATATACACCATCCATTGCAAGGACGGCTTCTATCGCTTTCCCATACCGTCCCTGTGCCTGCTGCTGAGCTTCTTTGCGATTGATCTCGATCTTCAGATCACGGATCTCTTTTCGAAGCCGTTCCTGTGCATCCCGTTTTGAATAGAGATTCGTATCAAGGAGTCCGACCCTGCGGTCATACTCCCGCTTTTCAGACTCCAGTGCTTCAAGATTCTTAACGGCTTCATCCTCGGACTCCTTGCCCGATACAAGATCACGCTGGAGGAGAGCAACTCTGGATCGGAGACGATCTTCTTCAGCACTTCTCATCCGGGAACGCTCGATCATGATATCCTGTTCACGAAGGAGATCACTGCGCTGATCTTTCCTGGAGATCATGTTTTTTCGAAGAAGTTGCAGGGCCTGCTCATCCTGTTCGTGTTCAGCAGTCTGTTTCTCAATCTCTTTCCCGATACGACCAGATTCACTCTTTGCAGATGCAAGAGTCATAGCAAGGTTGGTTCGATCTATTGCCAGATCACGGATCTCATTATTTTTCTGGACGAGACGCTCGTCCTGTCGCTTCATCTCCCCATAGATCGAACCGAGTCGCTTGTCATTCTCATCCTTTTCCCGCTGCTGCCGCTCAATGTCGCGTTTAAATCCTTCTATTGCAGCCTTCGCTTCAGCAATACGGGAGATGAGAGTCATATATTCGCTCCCTGTCTTCGCACTAATCTGCTGATCTACACCGGCGATCTCAGCCTTGACAAAATCACGCTCATGAGTTGTCCATGAAATATCCGCATCAGCCTGGGAAAGGGCCTTTTCTTCCTCTTTAGTGCTATCCTGAATAGTATCAAATTCTTTTTGTTTAGCAGCCAGCCGGGCAGCAGAACGACAACTTGTCAGGAACTTGAGTCGATCCTGCAGGGACCGATATTTGAGGGCCTGGACACGCTGTTTCTCTAAATGGGACAGCCGTATTGTAAGTTCTTCCAGGTGGGCATTCTGTTCCTGGATATTAGTTCTGACTCGATCGAGTTCCTCATATGCAAGGGCTTTTTTATGATCAAACTCAGCCACCCCGGCAATCTCATCGATGATCTTTCTCCGTTCCAGATCACTCATCTCGATGATCCGGTTGATATCACCCTGCATGACGACATTATACCCATGAGGGACAATCCCTCGCTGAGCCAGAAACTCAAGAAGATCTCCCTGCCTGCATGGACGCCCGTTCAGATACAGATAATTGTAATATGTACTGTCAGTCCGTTTTATCCGCCTTTTAATGATGGTACCATCAGAGAAGGTCAGTTCAACTTCAGCAGTATTTTTTCCGGAGTTAAGGTTGATCAGATCAGTCAGGCGTTCTGCACGCAGAGAGCGTGAAGAGGACAAGGCGAGAACAAAAAGAATACTATCGATGATATTACTTTTTCCCGAGCCGTTAGGTCCGGAGATTACAGTAAAACCTGGAAAAAAAGGGATTTTGGTCTTTCTGCCAAACGACTTAAAGTTATCAGTCTCAAGATGAGTGATATGCAAGCCGGGCACCAGGTTTACGTTATTTCTGCTCTGTCAGATCCACATCGTCAGCAATGATGAGATCGCTGCGGTTCCGATCTCCTCCATCCTTTCCCCGGTTCCTGGCATCACGGGCTGAGGCAATGATGATATCATCACCAGTATCACGAACCGGAGCCAGAGTACCATCAGGCTGCATCTTTAGAGTAACCTTCTCACGGGGCGGCTGTGATTGAGTTACTACAGATTCCCGGGGACCTTCATCCTCTGATCGTGGAGTTTTATTACGGGATGGTGCAGGAGGTGTTACTGCCTGAATAACCGGTGCAGGACGTTGATCCTTCTTCAGTTTCATGACAACAGCTTTCATATCCAGCATCTCATCGGTCAGACCCTTAAGGAGTGCTTCCAGTTCTGACACACGCCGTTCTAACCGTTCGGTTCTGTCTTCCGGTGAAGAGTTCTCATACCCATCATCACTCATATCATCCTACCTCCATCGTTCTTTTGACCAAATCCCAGAATATGTACCAATATTCGCATAATACATATATATTAACATGCACAATAAGCGATTTTTTGTAGAACATTCCAGGTGTTCTGATGCTTACCATAACTCTGACCAAACGGAATCAGACCAGATAAGGGAGAGGATGAAGGAGAATCCGGAACATCACCTCGAAACCATATTACCCTCTCAGTGAGTATTTGTATGCACATGGCCTATCTGGAAAAGATCGATCCAGAAATTGCAGAGATCATCGAAAAAGAGAAATCCCGTCAGATTAACGGACTCGAACTGATTGCTTCAGAGAACCTTGTCAGCCAGGCAGTTCTCGAAGCCATGGGATCGATCCTGACCAATAAATATGCTGAAGGATATCCCGGAAAACGATATTACGGTGGTTGTGAGTTTCACGATCAGGCAGAAAACCTGGCACGGGATCGTGTCTGTTCCCTCTTTGGTGCTGAACATGCCAATGTGCAGCCCCATTCAGGTTCACAGGCCAACATGGCAGTGTACTTTAGCACCATCAAACCCGGTGACAAAATCCTCTCCATGAACCTCTCCCAGGGTGGCCATCTTTCACACGGATCACCGGTGAACTTTTCAGGTATTATATATGAAGCCCACCAGTATGGTGTAGACTTAAAGACTGAAACGATGGACTACGGCGCTATCGCTGAGATGGCGAAAAAGATCAAACCAAGTATGATAGTCTGCGGAGCAAGTGCTTACCCGCGGGAGATCGACTTCAAGGCTTTTGCCGAGATTGCAAATGACGTCGATGCATACTGTGTTGCAGATATTGCTCACATTGCAGGTCTCTGTGCAGCAGGCATTCATCCAAGTCCGGTTGGGAAAACAACATTCACAACCTCAACAACACACAAAACCCTCCGTGGCCCACGTGGTGGATTTGTTCTTTGTGACAAGGAATGGGCCCAGCCTCTGGACAAAGCAGTATTTCCGGGTATGCAGGGTGGTCCGCTTATGCATATCATCGCAGCAAAGGCGGTCTGTTTTAAGGAAGCATCCACAAAGGAGTTCAAAAAATATGCCGAGCAGGTTGTGAAAAACTCCCGGGTCCTCGGTGAGACTTTGAAAGGACATGGAGTGAGACTGGTATCAGGAGGCACCGACAACCATCTCTGTCTTCTTGATCTGACAAACTTCGGACTCACCGGTCTGGAGGCAGAAAAAGCACTAGGCTGTGCAGGTATCACTGTCAATAAGAACACCATTCCAAACGAGACCAAAAGTCCGTTCGTAACCAGTGGTCTGCGGATAGGAACTCCGGCAGTTACCAGCAGGGGAATGAAAGAAGAGGATATGAGACAGATCGGAGACTGGATTGCTGCAGTTATCAAGGATATCAAGAACGAGGCACTTCAGGCAAAGATCTCTGAAGAAGTAAAGGAAATGGCTAGTAAATTCCCATTATATCCGGACCTCGTATGATACTTGACGGAAAAGGACTCTCAGAACGCAGGCTTGAATTCCTGAAAAAGGAGATCTCGGAGCGTGGAGTTACTCCCACGCTTGCTACTGTTCTCGTGGGGGACGACCCTGCGTCGGCAATGTATGTACGGATGAAACACCGGGCATGCGACCGGGTCGGAATCAGGTCGGTAAATGTGGAACTCCCTGAAGGAGCAACCACCAGTGAAGTCCTTGACCGTCTGAAGATGCTTAATGAAGATCCGGAGATAGACGGAATTCTAGTACAACTTCCTTTACCATCCCAGATAGATACTCACCAGGTAATAGATGCGGTAAATCCTGAGAAGGATGTCGACGGTTATCATCCACAAAACATGGGAAGACTGGTCGGCGGATTACCGGGACCGAGATCATGCACCCCCAAGGGTATCATGACCATCCTGAAAGAGTACGGGATTCAGATTTCTGGTGCCCATGCGGTGGTCATCGGGAGGAGTGTGGATGTAGGAAGACCAATGGCACTTCTCCTCATGCTGGCAGATGCTACGGTCACGATATGTCATAGTAAAACCCGGGATCTTGCTTCAATTACCAGACAAGCTGATATTCTCGTCAGTGCTGCAGGAAAGCCAAACATGGTTACTGCCGATATGGTGAAACCCGGAGCAACCGTGATCGATGTAGGGACTAACCATGTAAATGGTAAACTCTGTGGAGATGTTGACTTTCAGGAAGTCAGTTCTGTTGCCGGGGCGATAACGCCGGTGCCGGGAGGAGTCGGGCCGATGACCATCGTCACCCTGATGGAGAATACACTGGAAGCAGCCCTCATGCGATGCAAGCCTGCACAATAAATAAAATACGGGTCGATGGAAGCAGACCCGTACTGATGGGCATAATAAATATCAGCCCTGAATCCTTTTTTTCCGGTTCATATGTACCAGATGAACAGATCCGGATTACAGCCGAAGAGATGATAAACCAGGGTGCAGATCTTATCGATATCGGTGCACGAAGTACTGCCCCGGGAAGCAGAATTATCTCGGTGACTGCAGAGAAAGAAAGACTCATCTCAGCGCTCAGAACCCTCGATGGATCCGGAATCACAGTGAGTGTTGATACCATGCATCCAGAAGTTCTTGATGCAGCACTTGAACACGATGTTCATGTGGTAAACGATATTTCCGGGCTTATTAATCCCAGAATTGCACAAATAATGGCGGAGGAGAATGTCCCGGGAATCCTGATGGCAACAAATCAGATACCAGGAGACTGCCTAGACTTTCAGGATACAATACAATCACTAGGAAAAGTCAGTAACAGGGCCCTCGCTGCCGGGATAAAAGAATTTATTCTGGACCCCGGAATTGGGAGATGGATCCCTGAAAGAACTCCTGATGCCGATTTTGAAATCTGCAGGCGATTTCATGAGTTTTCACAACTCGATCGCCCATTTCTTGCAGCAGTTTCAAGAAAGTCATTTCTCGGTTCGGTTATTGGAAGAGGGCCTGAAGACCGCCTTGCTGCAACCCTGGCAATAACCTCTCAGTTGGTCCTATCAGGAGCTGCTATGATCAGAACACATGACATTCCAGAGACAAAAGATATCATAGAAGTATTGTCAGCACTAAGGATGGCTTAAGGATGTCACCCTCATACACCCTTTTTGGAATAAAAACCGGACTCATTCATCATGGTGAGGAGATCCTTCCTTTGCTCTTGTCAGGAATAAATAATCTGGACCTGACTCTGGCTGATGGCGATATTCTGGTGATCGCTGAGTCTGCACTTGCAACTGCAGAGGGAAGACTTGTCTCCCTTGACCATGTAAAGCCCTCAAAGGAGGCAAAAGAACTGGCTTCACAGTATGAACTGGATCCCAGGCTTGCTGAAATTGTACTCAAGGAATCTGATGAGATTGTCGGGGGTATTCCGGGATTTCTCCTCTGCACATCGAAAGGAAACCTTCTGCCCAATGCCGGTGTGGATGGATCAAATGCTCCGGATGGTATGGTCTCACTTCTTCCTGCAGATCCAAATAAGAGTGCCAGGAAGATCAGGGAAGAGATATTCCGGTTGAAAAATGTCTCTGTAGCAGTGCTCGTCATCGACAGCCGAACTCACCCGATGCGTTATGGATGTAGCGGAGTGGCAATAGGATGCTCCGGGATTCCATCAGTTCTTGATGAGCGGGGAAAAAGGGATCTATTTGGCAGAGAACTCAAAGTTACCAGAAGAGCGATCGCGGATAATATTGCATCAGCTGCTGAATTATTAATGGGTGAAGCTGACGAGGGAATCCCTGCGGTGCTTGTTCGGGGTCTCGATATCCCTGTCGGTGATTATGAGGGTGTTGAACAGATAGCAGCAGAGGAATGTCTGTTCATGGGCATCATCTCAAAAAATGCTCATCGAAGGTGCCCTTAAACACCGCATATACTATTCAAACAAAAAATTAGATCTGTTTTATTCACCTGAAACTCTTTCGAACCTCATGAAGCATAATGCCAAGAGCGATCAGGATAACCAAAACTGGCCAGAATGGAAACCGGATGTTCCACCACCCACTGTCATTACCGAGCCATACGATCCCCCACGCCAGGATCAACATAGCTAACAGAATAGTACCAATACTAAATGACTTCGACTTACACCAAGTATCTTCGTCCATCTTTATCCTCAATTTGTTTTAGATCGAAGGGATTCCTGGGACATCCAGATTATGTGGCACACCAGTTACAAAGGAATTAGAGACCAAATGGAGCATCCCATTTGTGCTTACACGCATTACAGCTGCATTTTGCAATCATGCTGCCGCTATCAGTAGTAACAAGATCGTCAAATTCAGTGTCTTTCGAATTGCATTTAGGGCAGAGTATATCACCCATAGACGGATAGCTCCCTAAACCCGGATCCCGGATCTGTTATATTGATGTAGTCCTTCCGGTATTTCAATTTCAGCGATCACGATACAACCAGATCCAGATTCACTAATTTCACCACAAAACTCATGGAAACCAACAGAATCCTCTGAAATTTTTTCCCAATTGGAATTGTTGAAAAAAACCTGCTATTTGAAGAATTTATGCCGAAGTCTCACGTGATGAGAAACTTCTAGGTACTATAAAGATAATAAAGGATCAGGATTTGAATTAGCGGGAAGATGGGTATGAATTACAGATTTTTTTCAGCGGTATGCTGGACACTCTTTATACTCGCAATTGTGGGTCAGAGTGCTCTTGCAGGTACAGAGAACGTGGAATCATCTGGTATTCTGGAGAGTGATTCTCCTCAACAGGATGTAGCAGATGCCCAGGATCTTATCAATGCTTCAGTGTCTTCTGGAGTGACTGCCACCGGACAGAACATCGTGCAGATCAAATCATCACCATCGCTTCAGGTTTCTGCAGAGTATGCACCAGAACGTGTGATCGTGAGATACAAAACTGATACCATGAGCACTATGTCAGCATTACCATCTGTGATGTCTACTGCAAATGCAGAAGTCGGTGCATCGGTGATGACTGATTACTCTGAAGCGGGTATTCCAGGGATGCAGGTAGTGCAGGTAAAGGGTGTGCCGGTAGCAAAGGCAATCCAGGAGTACAATTCAAACCCCAACGTTCTCTATGCCGAGCCTGATTACCTGGTTTCATTGCCACCCGAGCAGGCAGACAAGGTGTCTGGAAAGTCTGAGAGCTTTGAAATTGCATCCATGAGGACACCAAACGATCCTGACTACCCTCTCCAGTGGGGTCTGAAAAACACAGGCCAAGCACCATTCTATGGCAAATCCGGTGCTGACATCAAAGCACCTGACGCATGGGGTATTACTACCGGATCCTCTTCAATTGTAATCGCAGTGGTAGATACCGGGGTTGACTACACACACCCAGATCTTGCTGCCAACATCTGGAAAAACTCCGGGGAGATACCAAACAATGGAATCGATGACGACAGGAACGGATACGTAGATGATGTAAGAGGATGGAACTTCGTTTCATCTAACAACAACCCGATGGATGATCACGGTCATGGGACCCACTGTGCCGGAAGCATCGCCGCAGTAGGAAACAATAACCTTGGAATCACAGGAGTCTGCTGGAATGCCAGGATTATGCCATTAAAATTCCTGAATGCTTCAGGAAACGGACGTGTCTCTGATGCGATATCAGCAATCCTGTATGCCAACCGGATGGGTGCACAGGTTATCTCGAATTCATGGGGAGGAACCCAGTATACTCAGGCCCTTAAGGATGCAATTGATGCATCACCTGCAGTAGTTGTATGTGCTGCAGGAAACAGCGGACAAAACTCCGACCAGTATCCCCAGTACCCGGCAGCATTGAGCAGCAGTAACATCATATCAGTTGCAGCAACGGATTACAAAGACAATCTCGCTGGATTCTCTAACTATGGTACTTCGTCGGTCGATCTTGCAGCTCCCGGGGTTAACATCAGAAGTACATATAAGAACAGTCAGTACCAGTATCTTTCAGGAACATCCATGGCAACCCCTTACGTCTCCGGGGTAGCCGGCCTTCTGAAAGCTGCAAATCCCTCAATGACAAAATATCAGATCAGGGATAAGATCCTGAACACCGTTGACAGACTCAGTTCATTATCCGGAAAGGTTGCAACAGGAGGAAGACTTAACGCAGCGGCTGCAGTTGGATCGGTCTCACCGACACCAACCGTCACGCCTACACCAACCCCACAGCCGGGTGTTCTGTCTGCCTCATTCCTTGCATCACCGATTAATGGAAGAGTTCCATTAAGAGTTCAGTTCATTGATACCTCTATCGGTCAGCCAGCAACATGGGCATGGAATTTTGGTGATGGAGGCTACTCATACCAGAAGAATCCGATCTATACCTTTACCAAGAAAGGTGCGTATTCTGTGCGTCTTACAATCAGCAGGTCAGGAAAGATGAGTACCGCATATAAGAGCAGATACATCACTGCGTACTGATTTTTGATCTACAAGGAAACCAAACTCATCATTTTTTCAAACTCAGGGTTCCAGATTGGATTACTTCAGAACTGGTTCTAACCTATCCAGAAGTGAGCCAAAAAAGTTCAATAATCGTTTGAATAAATTTGATGACACTTAGTGTCATCAATTCCTTTTCTTCAGGATTTAATAATTGAAATGCAGCCATCTGATCAACAGAATGGCACCGGTTCACATTTGAGGCAATGATCCAATCGATCAGGATTCATATCGATGAACAGGTTACAGAGGAGTATCACAATCATCTTCCACAGGAAGATTGAGGAATTAACTATTTACAGCAGGTCTGCAGGTGTCCGTATTACCAGAAACATTGCCTAATTTGTGATAAATTATGCAATAAAATACTGAACAATCGGGGATATGTATGCTGAACTGAACAGAGGAGTGAAACCATCAGGAGGAAACACCAAATTTCGAGGCACGCATACAAATAGAAGATACAATATTAGAGATTCCAGTAGAAAAAAAGGGGCTATTAAACTCTTTGTGCCGCGCCCAGAGTACAGGCCGATGAAGATCCAATATCCACAATCCATATCATACGTAATGAGATGATACCCCTCAAATATTCTGTTTATCAGTCAATTTTAAAAAACATAACTCATTTTGATATTATCAGGGTTTTCAAGATGAATTCCACAATTTAAATGTTACAACCCCAAAAACTCCATCTCACTGCAAAAGTGGAATTTCTACAAATTCACCCAAATGTTGAAATAAAGCAATAATAGGAGAAAGATAAAGAGAGAGCAATCATCAAAATCCTTTGAGAATAGAATGCCTAATGTAAAAAATTAGGTTTAAAATATTGACCAGTGGAAATCCCATGTGTGAAAGAAAAATACAGCATGCTGATATCAGGGAGTCAGAAATCTGACATCAACTACCTTTTTTGGCCAGATACTCCCAGGATAGGAATAACTTCCTCAAAAAGATCGACTACAGCGTCAGCAACAACACCACCTGCAAATTCTGCTGAAAGACGATCGCCGTACCGGGCGTGAACTCCATACATGCCCAAGTGCTGAGCAGGGGCAATATCATTGACCAGATTATCACCAAGAACGCATATTCTATGAGGAGGGCAGTTCATTATCTCTGCTGCCATCCGGTAAACATCAGGATCCGGTTTCTTCTTCCCAATGTATTCAGGAGTGATGACCCGGTGAATAAGATTCCTCACTCCGATCAGGTTGAGCCGCTCTTCTGCATGATGGGCTGAAGCATTGGTCACCGCTGCAATCAGAATTCCCCCATTATGTATCTCCCGAAGCCCTGGAATGACACTAGGGAATGGAATGACATTCTGGTTTTTTATCCTCACAAACTCATCACAGGCCGATTTAAGAGCACTTTCATCGTCGATGCCCAGTAGATTCAGATATTCTATTATCGCCTGATCGCTCTCTACACCATATGGAGAGAAGATCAATGCACGGATCAGATCTCCGGGATCACCTCTACCAATCAACGTGATAACTGCCTGACTTGCACGTTCCATTGCTGTTCCAAAATCATACAGTGTGTTGTCAAGATCCGTCAGTAGCAGATCAAAAATCAGGATACCACCTTTTTACTGACTGACACCAGAAGAATAACAACATGACCCATACGGATCTCTTCATCACAGACCGCCCTATTGCATCTTCACTGACATTCATATCAGACCTTCACATTATCAAGATAGGATCATGTTCATCTATCCTGGTGTAAAACCTCATGTATGAAATTCTCAAACCTGGCAATTGGAGTAATTATCATTGCTCTTCTTACTTCAGTTGCGGTAGTAAGCGCAGTGGAACCTTCAACGATATCACCCCAGTTAAAAATACCAAATTCCTCACAGCCATTTGATGACAAAGCCTTTCAGGAACGCGCTGATTTTGCTATCAAAAACCTGACAAATCCATTCCCTACTGAAAATAACCTCATGGAACTCCAGTCAGTATATTATGAACTGGTGAAAAAGAACGTTAAACAGGATTTCTATGCCGAAGCAAGAAACATCACTAAATTCCTGTTCTATGACATGAAGGCAGCAGAAGAGATGCAGGATTACAAGGAACAGACTGGTCCGAATCATATCCAGATGGATTTCCGTGAAGATATCGGTGACCAGGCATATGCGGATCTGGACGCTGCAAAACAGGCATGGAAGAGTATCAGCCACAGGTACCCGAATTTTACACCAGCGTTCCCCTGAAGAACCAAAAACCCGGTCAATCCCTGGCACATAACCGGGGAAAACTCCGGATCAACCTCTCATCAAATAACTATCTTTTTTGCTATACTTCACAATCCTTGTATATGGACAGGAGTGAGATTGAGGCCCTGGCAGATATTGCATACGGGATCTTTGAGCACTATCTTACCACGCAGTTTCATCTCAGAAAAACACCCCTCTACCACCTTGTAGAAGAAGGTACATCATTTCAAAATGAATTCAACGAAATTTTTACCCAGTTCAGGGAACTGTACCCTGAACTGGAAACCCATCTGTTGGAACGATTTGCATCACCAGATGAGATGTACCGGCTTATCATTGAAGGAGAGGGAGTAATCCCCACGAAAACAACCCAGTCGTACTGGATCATTCAGGATGCACCAGATACTGACCCCCATGCTACAGAGGATGAGCGGGCAGGAAAGTGGCTAATCTTTGTACAACCGGACCAGGTCGATGAGATCTGGAAGAAGATCCGCGATTTAACATGGCAGAAAGAACTGGGTATCTCTGCAAAAGTGTCCACCGCAAAGAAAAATCCGGATTCTCGCGATGATCGCAAGGTGTTGTATGTCTACACAGCCGACTGGGAGAATGAAGATGAGGTCATGCAGGTGCGCGAGAAACTCCGCTCAATCGGAATAACCGATCGGATAGGATACAAGCGAAACATCGAGACCTTTAAAGGCGAATATGCATCAAAAGGAAAAAGAGTAACGTATTATAACGCCTGAATTATCAGGCTTTACGCTCTTTGTTCTTTGGTCTCAGATTTTTATAGCCGCATTTTCTGCATGCCGATGCACGAACAGGATTGCGTGCGTTACAGTGCATACATACTTTAACATTAAGCAGACGTGCTTCTGCCTCAGGAAAACGTGCCATGATATTACTCCACTCGAACTATCTGTCCTATAAAGAAGGTTCTTACTTCACATAAGTGTTATGGAGATACACCAGCAGGGTTTCATCATAACAACATAAAATGCAACACAGTTGCAACCATACCAGGATCACCTGCTGATGAGCCACTCACGGAGTGCAAGCAGACCACGACTCCTGTGTGAGATTGCATTCTTCTCCTCTGCATTCATCTCTGCAAGAGTCTTCCCGGCAACCGAGAATATCGGATCATATCCAAATCCCTGACTTCCTCTCGGTGACACGATTGTACCATCAATCCTGCCCACAAACACCGAGATGCCTTCTGCATCAGCATAGGCGATACCGGTTTCAAACCAGGCAGATCGATCAGTCTTATCAGAGAGAAGGTGCAGGATCCCCTCATTCCCGATTGTCTTCTGAACATATGCTGCACATGAACCAGGAAAGCCGTTCAGTGCAGAGACAAAAAGGCCGGTATCATCAGTGATCACCGGACGAACAAGGATACTGTAAGCATATGCCGCTTTGCCTTTTGCAACCTCTGCAACAGACTCATTCCTGACTTCAGGACATTCCAGTTCAACATGCTCCACTTCAGCTATTCCGGAGAAGATGCCAGCAGCTTCACGCGCTTTATGGACATTACTGGTGACAAAGGTGATTTTCACAGATACCGGCCCCGCAGATCAATTTCATGCTCCCGGATGAGAACATCATCGGCTCCCGGAAAAGTCTCCCTGTACCCTTCACTGAAGGCTTTCTTCAACTCCAGATTGTCAGGTGACGTACTCTCAAGCACTTGAAACAGGACATGAATATCCACCCCACGTGCCTCAATCTCCGTTGAGTTGTATCCAAGTCCAAAATCGATGAGATAGCAATGTTCATTCCTGATGATCATATTACAGGTAGTCAGATCGCCATGAATAAGACCCCCACTGTGGAGAAGGCCCACCATTCGACCGGCTTCCTTTAGAGATTCAGATGAAAGGGCATCCTTGAGTTTTATTCCGTTGATCCGTTCCATAACAATAGTATTTGCAGAAATGTCACTCATTACCGGAGTTGGAACCCCGAATCTCCGTGCTTCAGCAATCAGCCTGGCTTCTGCTCTCGTCCGTTCAGATATCAGACGATGATCCAGATCAGAATGACGATACTTTTTCCCAACCCGGCATTTAATCACTGAATAATTGCCGATCTCAACGACGGCCTCTGCACCCCTGGTGAGGCCAACTTCGTCAGAAACCAGGGGCGTGTTCTTAGCCAGGCTGGCATTTCTCCAGGTGACAGGGACCTGATCTGCACGAAATGACGGATTAACCCGCGAATCCTTCACCTGCAGAACAGAACCATTCTCAAGCATAAGTCGCCCGGTATACGCTATCATCGCCCCGTTGTCACCTATGAACTGCATATCAGGAACTGCAAATGAAGCTCCCCTTGCCTCACACATGATTCGGAGCATCTCCTGAAGGCGACGATTTGCACCAACCCCTCCGACAAGGATCATCTCATCCTTCCCGGTCTGTGAAAGAGCCCGTTCGGTTACTTCCACACACATGGCAAAGGCAGTCTCCTGCAGACTGTAACATATGTCAGCGATAGACCCGGCTGAATCTTTTGCCGCACTGATTAGCCCTGAGAAGGCAAGATCCATCCCCTTGACCGTATACGGGAGCGGGATGTACGACCCGTCTTTAGCAAGTTTCTCTATCTGCGGACCACCGGGATGAGACAGTCCTTTACTTCGGGCAAATTTGTCTATTGCATTGCCGATTCCGATATCAAGAGTCTCGCCAAAGATACGATACCGGTTGTTCAGGTACCCGAGGACCTGCGTGTTGGCACCGCTCGCATACAGGACGATCGGATCCTCAAACCCCGATGCATATCTGCCTATCTCAACATGTGCCACACAATGATTCACTCCAATCAGTGGAACATTCAGAGACAATGCAAGTGCACGGGCTGCAGTTCCGACAATCCGAAGACAGGGACCCAGACCAGGACCCTGTGAAAACGCGACAGCAACCGGACGCGGGCTTTCCTCAAGAACAGAACATATCAGCCCGCCAATCTCTGCCGCATGATGCTGGGCAGCCTCACGCGGGTGGATCCCTCCCTGAACCGGCTTATAGGGCTTCGACTTCAGGGTAATAAGATCATCATCAAAAACAGCGGCGCTGAGATTCCAGGCAGTACCTTCGATCCCAAGCACCGGTCCTGATTTCTGCATCAGGCTTTGTTCTTAAATTCAGTGTATCCGCACTTGCCGCAGCTTGCGCGATCCTTGTGCTCGCCCATAAAGACACCGGGGCCGCAGCGTGGACAGTACCGGCGTGACGGGGTTGCAGTCTTTCCGCTTACGTTGAAGTATGCAGAACGCTTGACAGATGTCTTCTCTTTTTTACCTTTTGCTGCCATACTTCAACCTCCTTAAGATGCCTCCGCAGCGTCCTCAGACGGCGCATCCTGAGCACCAAAGACTTCCTCAGCTACCCCTCCACGGGTCATGATATACCCGCGTTCAAGTTTCACCAGGTCATCCTTGTTCTGGTACACCCGGGCGGACCCTTTCAGAACAGTAATTCCAAACCGGCATTTCATTGAATCAAGAACAACCTGATCCTTTCCTGCATTCATCATTGCAGCAAGCTTGGCCTGAACCAGCTTCCGCGATGGAGTTGCACCTGTATAGGTAAGAGTGAACTCAAGTTCTCTTCGTGAGAGGAGTTCATTCTGTTTATCAGAAGTGATAGAAATCTCCATAGAGATCCTCTATTGGTATGCGGTTATCAAATATATACCTGCGCGGTCAGGTAGGATCGGGAATATTCTCAAATTTTTTCAGAAAATTTTCTGCCTGAACGCGAATCCCGGGCGATATCTCCAGAACAACAACTCCTTCTCCTGGTTGACCATACAGGATCAGGGAGCCATCCGGCGATGCAAGTGCAAGAGGGAGGACAGCAAGATCCTCTTCACCAACCACCTGAATCACGATTCTTCCGGCGCTCACCGCTCGCTGGGTTGCCTGTGTAAGGTCTTCACTTATGCATCCGGCAGGATTTTTCACATTGATGACCTGATATTCAGGTATTGTAACGCCATCATAGGGACGTCGCATAGTCTGACCATCGATGATTGCAATCAACGGCGGATACCCTGCCTGAAGAAGATGTTCTGTAACCACGTCACCCACGCTGAAAAAGAGTCTTCCTGCAAGAAGCGGGAGAACCGGATCAAGAGAGGGGTAGAGGGTGCCAAAGGGTCGCGTGAAAAGATGCCGCTGATCTTCGGGGAGTCTTAACATCAGCGGACCTTAAGCGCATATCTCCCTGGAAGGGTGATATTCATTCGTTTTGCCACATCGCTATGTTCAGGATCGATAATAACCAGGTACCCGGTCCAGTCAGTAGTGAGATTGTTTGTACCACAGATCGAACAAGATGCCCCTTCGACTACCCGGTGGCACTCACGACATACAGAAAGTTGCTTTTTCTTAGTTGCGGCCATGATCAGACCGCCCCGCTGTTCTCTTTCTGTTCAGCCTTCATGTCTTCATCAAGCCATACCAGGCTTCCAAGACCTGCCTGTCGCATGGTGAGACCGATCTTACTCTCACGTGGCTCACGCTCGCTCAGGGAGAGTGTAACAACACGGGCCCTGACCACATCACCTACCCCGATATGTCGCCCGGAGTCCTGGCAGATGAGCTGTGAGTTCTTTTCATCATAACTGATATATTCGTCAGAGATCTGGCTGACGTGAAGCATCGCATCAATAGGCCCAAGGCTGATAAACGCACCAAAACTGGTTGTTTCAACAACAATACCCTCAATGATCTCCTGCAGAGTGAGCCTGATCGCAAGACCTTCAAAGTCTACATCATAAAAGACCGCGCCGTCTCCGGGGATCATCTCTCCTTCCCCAATCCGGGTAACCCGGGTCACAGCAATGAAGATACCGATCTCCTTATCAATACTCCCCTCAAGCTGTTCCTGAAGCACATCCAGAATTACAGTCTCCAGATCCTCGCCAAGCCGGTTTGGCGGAACCCTGACCTTATCAACCATCTTCAGTCTGTAATACATCTCTATCTCCTGATGATCTCGAGCTTTTGCTTCCCTTTCAGTGAAATTACTTCTAAACCTTCATCCAACAGACGGTTCCTGAGATCACGATCATTGGTTACAACCCTGCATCGTTCTCTCCTGGCAAACGAAAGGATCTGGTCATCAACCGACTCACCTTCGTTCCCATCCATCGGCACCACCGTACATAACTGTGCAAACCGAAGGCCAAGACGGGCAGCAGATGCATCATTGCCCCTGCCGCGTGCAAGGCCTTCAAGTTCACGGACAACAACATCCGGAACACTTGGTCGCATGACCCCCATCATCCATTTCAGTTCTTCAAGCAGATCGATTCTGAACTGGGAGGTCATAAGAAACGCATTTGTATCGATCAGAACGGTCACTCGATCAGCGTACCCATCCCGATCAGACGCCATCGTCCTCCGACCTGTCTGCTGATTGCAATCGGTGACCCGACCTCTGCACAGACCGGTCTCTTGAGTGTGACCTCTGCTGCATCCTTCTTGGTGCTGGTGACAAGTCCGACGGTAACAGCAGTTCCGACCGAGAGCATCAGGGGCTCTCGCGCCTTGAGTGGTTCGATATCAAGCTCGCTGTTTGCTCCAACAACACGTTCCATGAGCCGCACTGAGAACCACATCTTATCCCAGACCGGAGGGAGTTTTCCCACCTGTCCAAGCACCTGCCCGGATAGCATATCGCTCTTGGTTATAGCTGGATCCAATTTGGTTCCAATGGCAAGAAGACCACCGGGGGTTGCAACATGGACCTTCTTCTGCCCTTTGTGGATCTCAGTGACCTTAGTGATGATAGGATCCCATCTGACTTTGTTTTCGACCAGACTCTGAATACCGGGCCTTATCTCGATCTCATCACCGTCGTTTATGACACCCCGTATGAGAGAACCTCCGACAACACCCCCTTTGACATCCTTCCAGCTACATCCGGGTTTATTTACATCAAAAGAACGTGCGATCAGCATGATCGGATCTGCTTCAGGTTTTCTTGACGGTTCAGGGATGGTCTCGTCAAGGGCCTGAAGAAGTGCCCAGACATTGATATCTTTCTGAGCTGATACAGGAATGATTGGTGCGTTTTCTGCGATAGTTCCCTTAACAAATGCCTTAATCTCCTCATAATTCCGGACCGCATCCTTCTGGGTAACCACATCGATCTTATTCTGGACGATAACAATCCGCTTGATCCCGACCAGTTCCAGTGCCATCAGATGTTCTTTGGTCTGGGGTTGCGGACAGTGTTCTGATGCTGATATAACGAGCATCGCCCCGTCCATTAGGGCAGACCCGGAGAGCATTGTTGCCATCAAGGTCTCGTGACCAGGTGCGTCAACGAAAGATACTGCACGGACAGGTTCAGCCTCTCCTCCGCACCGGGGACATTCAGGCTTGGTTGTGAATCCTTCAGGTCCACCACACTTTTTGCATTTGTAAAAGACAGCGTCTGCATATCCGAGCCGGATGGAGATACCCCGTTTCATCTCCTCGCTATGCCGGTCGGTCCAGACTCCAGTGAGTGCATTGACGAGTGTGGTCTTTCCATGATCCACATGCCCGACAACGCCGATATTTGTACTCGGTATTATTTCTTCTGGCACCAGTAATCAAACCTCCTTACCTATTTGAACAGATTGATACTTATACGTGAGCATACCACAGATGCTCCGTTTTCAGGGATACAATAATGATCACAGGAAAAATTTGCAGAGAGAAGACGATTATCCTGCCCCGTTACATGCGCTATCAAGATTGGGTATCTCCTGGAATGATTGATCACGGGGATCTGATCGTTCCTTCTCAACCTGCCTGAGTTCCTCCTTCAGATCTTCCTTCCTGACAGTCTTTTGCACTAATGTCGCAGGGACAAGCAGGTCTGTACGGTAGAGCATTCCGGTGCTGTCAAGTTCAGCGAATGAATGCCCGCTTCTCTCTTCAATCCGCACTATTGTTCCGGTAGTCCCGGTCCGTGGATACCGCACAGGCGATCCGATCTCCAATACCGTGTTCATGCTCCCTCGTTCACTTCAGATTACTTAAGGGTTCCTGAAAATCAGGAGACAACAGATCCGGAGAGGATCTGATCATCAGTCACCTGATACTCTTTCCCGGTAGAATTTATGCGATATGGACCCTGGGTTGTCACATCCCCTGCTTTTCCATTTGTCGGATATGGCACCGTGAACGTACCGTTGACACTCTCCTGTCTGTATACAAATGTCCGTCCGGTGTTGGTTTGTACCGGAATCTCGATGATACCTTCGCCATGAATCACTGCACCCGGAACATACTCAAACACCTTCACATACCTGACATCAGGAAGACCCTGAGGGGAGGCCCGTGTCGGGGACTCATGAACAAGCCGGTAATGCTGAAGTGCAGGAACTGTTGAGACCGGTTCTGTGTACACATAGTTTACCAGCGCAGTCTCATACTCGGGACCTACTGTGGACTTTGAATTTTCAAGCATTGCCGCCCCTGCTTCGTATGGCATCTGTGATCCATTTACAATAACCGGGTCAGTGGTCTTGGAATACTCAGGCTTCATATATTGAATATAATGGACCTGCCCAGGCTGGGCCATGGAACCGTCAAAATTGTGGAGACGCGAGACCATCGTCCGGTAGTACGGCTCCATGAAGAACGGGAAGTTCTGACCAGTGTTCGGATTATCCGGATTGGGCAGGATAAAATTACGCTGATATGGGGATGCACCGACATCAGGATTATCCCACGTTGCCATTGCCCAGAACTTACCCGTGTCCATCTCGTAGTCAGTGACCACATACCTCGTTTTCAGATGGTCAAGGATCCCTGATGCAACAGATTCATTTGTGGTGATGAAAAATCTGGCTGCCCCATAATCTCCTGCCACTCCGTACTGGAACGGATTTGCATTTGGCATCCGCTTTGCAAGATATGTGATGATATGGCCGTAATCCCACCATGACATCACACCATATGCCTGCTCTGGTGGCTGCCATGTATCCTTCTGGTAGATTGTAAAGTAATCAACACCAGGATCAGGAGTGTTACTCTCCATCCACCCGGTTGCCTCACGCCAGTCCGGGTTCAGGGAAAACTGGCCGATCGCAAGATCACGCCCGATTGAGTTGTAGGTGAAGAGGGCTCCAAGAAGAATCACCACAACCAGGAATATCATACTCCCGGTAGAGACTGCCGCATTTCCTGACCTCTTCGACAGTTGAGATTCCTTCTGTTTTCCACCCTTGGTATGAGCAGGAGGCTCCTCTTTCACCGGAGAATGTGAACTCCTCCGGACGAGGTCAATCCCATATCCTACAGAGATACCTCCCAGAATGGCGGCAGGCACAGCAAGATAATACTCATACCTGATATGCTGCATTGTTGCATAGAGAACAACAACAGACCAGATCAGGATGAACACATACGAAGGACAGAGCTCCTTGCGTAGTTTATTCAGAAGGACTCCGATACCGATAACAAACAGGATAAGACTGTACTGGAAAGTTCTCCAGGCATCGTCAAATGTCCAGGGGCGGGCTTCCTGAATCGTCTTCCAATGGATCTCCTGCCCGAAGAATGCATTTGCGTTTGCAAGGAGGTAATTGAACAAATCAGGTGAGAGCAGCGCAAAGAGAACAATTCCCAGAACCGAGACTCCCACGAGTGATAGAACATAATGAGAGAACGGGCGGTCGCGAAGAGCCCATGAGAAACCGAACATGACCCATGTTCCCAGAATTATCAGGGAGTATGCTACCAGATGTCCGGTTGTGTAGTAGTTAAGCCCGCCTTCACCATGGACGCCGATGATCAGAAATCCGATTATTGCAACCAGAAATGTTGTCGTATTCACCACAAGTGCCGATGCACCGAGATGTCCGATGTACCGCTGAATGATAAACCAGACTGGTGTAAACATCCCGACGAGCAGGGCAAAGAGGATCATCGTGGGCATCAGGGCGAGCCCGAGAACGTATAAAATGCCGCAGATAAGCCCCAGTATCGCAGGAGTCTTCCAGGTCTCCTTATTGGCAATATTAACTGGATTCTTCCGGCAGTAGACGACCGCACCGAGATACCCGAGGCAGAAGAGAGTGCTGAAAAGAACCTCTCCGATATGGTGGTCGAAATACCCGTAGTATGATCTGAAGAAGAACTGGCCAGGACATATCGCGATGAAAAAACCTGCGACCAGTCCGGCTTTCCAGTCTGCAACCATCCGTACCAGGAAGAACACAATGGGAACCAGGATGGCTGCCATCACACAAGGGATCAGAAGACAGACAGATATGATATCAGGGCGTGCATGGGCACCAAGCAGCAAACAGACAGCACTGCTAATCAGCGGGAAGAGTGGACCCCAGTGCATCGGCTGACCCTGAGGGAAGTATGTCATCGGATCAAACCAGGCGATGTTTGGGAAGTTCGCCATGCAGAGTTCAACCCGCCTCAGTTGGTAGGTTGGATCATCCATTCCCACGTTTGAAAGAACATCAGTGTTCCCTGAAAAGACCGGAATAATTCTGATTAGTAGAGAAAAGAGGGAGATGAGTGCGAGTGCCCCCCCAATCAGAAGTACACGTGGTTGTCTGAAATTTATCTGGTTCATATCATTTTCTCCTGCGTTCTGTTCTCGTCGTCAGAACAGGTGAGTAAGCACCGGTTCTTGGCATCCATAAAGAAATTCATCTGATCACGAATAATATCCCGGACCTGATACCTGACCTGATATCCGAGCTTTTTCACCTTTGAAATATCAGAAAAGAGAATGGGAACTTCAGACGGGCGGAACCTGGCCGGATCAAACCGGATCCTGATTTCAGGACCGTCAGTCCTGACGATAATCCCCCTATCTTCTATGTCAAAGGAGATCTCATCAGTCAGGATCATCTGATCTATCGTGGATTTTTCAAATTCAACTCCAAACACACGGGAGTTATCAGGTTTCAGAGGATCACTCACTGTCTTTTCAGAATGATTTGTTCTGATCTCCTGCACCTTGAGCCCTGAAGCTTCGATACTCATAAGGATGTAACTCAACACAGAAGTAGTTCGGTTCGAACCAACATTGTAGACATCTCCGTGCTGGCCTTTTCGTGCAACGATCTGATACCCATCAATGATGTCATCAATATGAGACCAGTCTCTGCAGGCATTCACATTCCCGATGGAGATCTGGTCAACCTCTCCACACTTCAACTGAGTCACCTGTCTTGTGATAACCGAAGTGACAAACTGATCACCCCTCCCGGCACCCTCATGATTAAAAGAACGGGATACTATACCCTTCAGGCCATATGTCAGGTAGTAATTTCTGAATAAAATCTCACCATACACCTTGCTGGCAGCATAGGGAGACATGGGCCTGAACGGATTATGTTCTGATATCGGGAGTTCAGGTATCTGTTCAGGTTCAGGGAATATATTACCGTATTTCTGTTTTAAAGAATTATGCTGTTCCTCTGAACTGATAACAAGACCATACTCCTCACTTGTTCCGGAAAATAACATCACCGGATCAACCTCTTTCTGCCTGACCGCCTCCAGGAGGTTGATCGTACCGATGCAATTTATCTGGGCAGTCTCAAGTGGATGGGAAACCGAGCGGGGAACAAACGACTGGGCCGCAAGATGGAAGATGTAGTCAGGTTCAGCAGTATCTATAGCATGGGCTAGACCAGGAAGATCCTCAAGGCTCCCCTCTACAAAATTGATCGCGTTCTCGATCTTTTTATGAGAGATATTCTTTGGAATAGTCCCGTCAGCCCGGCGTCGGACCAGCCCGTACACACATGCCCCGTTATCTACCAGATCCCGGGCAAGGTACGAACCCACGAATCCACTGACACCAGTGATGAGGACATGAATATCATCCCATTCCATGTTACAGCATCCCCGGAATTTTATACAGGTAAAAACAGTGTATTTGTGTGATCTTCATGCTCCTGTCAGCGTATGCACATACGTAGATATTTGTTCTTTAAATAACTTATAATCGAATAGTTCAGCCTGGGCTCTCGATGCCTCTGCAAAAAATTCTGGATTCTTGTCCACCTGAATGATTGCCTCACTGATTGACCGGGGATCCGGTGACACCAAAATTCCTGTATGTTTGTCAATCACCGTCTCCAGGTATCCTCCTTCCTTTGCTGCCACTACGGGTTTGCCACATGCCATCGCTTCAAGCGGAGTAAGCCCATAATCTTCGTCGATCGCTGTAGTCAGAAATCCACGACATGACCCGTAGAGATGTATCAGTTCGTGGTCACTAACTGCTCCCAGAAACTCAACATTCGAAGGTGCTGATGGTACAAGGTACTCAAATGCAGGATAAATCCTGCCTGCAATCTTCAGCTTTTTATCAGGCATCTCCCTGAATGCTTCGATCTGAAGTTCAATTCTTTTCCATTTATCAACCCTGGATACAGATAACCAATAATCACCATACCCCATGTTCTGATAATTCTCAAGATGAATCGGAGGATAAAGAACATAGGCCTCCTTCTGATACGTCTTCCGGATCCTGTTTCTGACATTGTGGGATATTGCAGCTATGTGAGTAACATGTTTTCTGACAAATCTTCGATCAAGGAAACGGAAGAGTGTAAGGATGGGTACATAGATCAGACGCCTTATCATCGGAAGATCAGCGATGGTCTGGTAGTACATATCATAAAGAGCTCTTCGGGGAGTGAGCATAACATAACAGTGTGGCACATCCCGGGTAAGAAATCGCAAAGCCATGTCATCGGTAACGATAAAAAAATCATAATCAAGGGTAAGGGAACGAAATAGTCGCATCCCTGATAGTTGTTTCAGGGGTTCGTCAGGAAGTGAGATATTGAGGGGGTGAAATTTTACATGTTGTGCCAGAGGATAACAGTCACCAAGAGAGGGAGCATAACTCAGACAAACAATCGTGGCATCAAGTGCCATCGCCATATCTATAAAAAACCGTTCCGCTCCCCCGGGAATGGTAAAATCCAGACAGGATAAGATCGCAATCCTCATACTCGCACTCCCTTGAGCATGGAGGATATTTCGGCATCATATTTATGTGCGATACTATCCCACCGAAGATCCACCGGTACCTCATATCGCTTAAAACCCAGCGAATATGTATGTTCCATAGCACGGGCAAGTTCATTCTCATCGGATGACTGAACAAATGTGGATCCATCATATCCGGAGAGACTCTCTGATAGTCCCCCAACCTGTGATGCGATAATGGGGAGGCCAAATGATATGCCGATATGTGCTACCCCGCTCTGTGACGCCCGGGTGTACGGTAGAACCAGGACATCTGCAGCCGAGAAATAGAGGGGGATCTCATCATCTGAAGCATACTTATTCAGAAGTCTTATCCGGTCTTTTACAGGAGACCGGGATACTGCCTCAATCGAAGCATGATCCTCCCACGCCTCCCCAACGATGTACAGAAGTGAGTGATCCCTGACTGTATCTGGGAGCATCTCAAAGGCACGAATAAGGTGGATAACACCCTTATATGGCCTTATTAACCCGAAGAACAAAAAGACAAAACAGCCCTCTGCCATGAGAGATCTCTTGGAGTCTTCCTGATCAAGAACCGGATACTGATCATAAAGCCCGTGAGGAATCACCCCGATTTTACATTCAGGAATCCGGTAGTGAGATGCGATGAGCTGACGATCATGCTCGGAGTGGACAACATATCTACAGGCCATCCTTCTGATTAGTCTCCCCATTACACGGGCATACACACGAATAGGGCCGACAGAAAACTCAAGTGGATCAACTACCTCATGGAATTCTATCATGACCGGGTTTTTTTCCCGATTCAGTAGCAGCAGGGCAAGGTACATGTGTGCCACACTGGAAGTCCACCACTCGATAATGATAACATCAACACTCAGGAACTCATTCGAAGCCTTGATCCAGGTTGCAGGATTATACCAGTCAAGAATTTCTCGTAATCTTATCCTCTCATGAAATTTTAGGGATGTCAGATCAGTCCCCACTCTCCTCCAACCCGGAAAGAGTTTCTGGGGTAGCATATACCTGAAGAGAATATTCGTTACCCTGTTGTGATCAGCAAGAGCATTGGAGAGCCGGAGCGTATAATAACTGATACCTGAAAGAAAACGGGGAGAGGGGCCAACAATCGCCACTGATTTTTCTACCATAACTATAAGGAACCTGATATTCACTCAACAGTAACACTCTTTGCAAGATTTCGGGGCTTGTCAATCTCTCTGCCGAGAAGGGCAGCAGTATAATATGCAAGCATCTGCAAAATGACTGTTACTGCCACGATCTGCAGGCAAATATTATCCTCATCAAGAGGGATCAGGACATCAGCCAGTTCTGATAATTCGGTATCATCTCCTGACCCCATGGCGATTATCGGAGTCCCTCTTGCCTTCATCTCTTTGAGATTCCCAAGCATGACCGCATATGCCGGCCCGGGAAGACAGGTTGCCACGACCGGTGTCTCTGGTGAAAGAAGGGAGAACGGTCCATGCTTGATCTCACCGGCAGCATACGACTCGGCGTGGATATACGAAATCTCCTTCATCTTCAGAGCACCCTCCATCATAACCGGATAGAACACACCTCTACCCACATAGAAGATATGCTCTGCCCTGCTACAGAGAGACACGGCATCCTCAAGGTTCAGTAATACAACCTTTTCAATTGCAACACCTGCATGCGAGAGATGTTCATCATCTACCCTACTAGACAAAAGATTTACAATCTGCAAAAGGACACCCAACTGGGCCATAAATGACTTTGTGGCTGCCACGCTGATCTCAGGGCCTGCTTGCATCAGGATTGTCTCATCTGCATACCTTGTAATTGAACTATTCAGGACATTTGTAATTGCAAGTGTCCGAACATTATTACAGGTTCCTTTATGAATCGCTGAAAGGGTATCAGCAGTCTCCCCTGATTGCGAAATGCCGATGATAACATCTGTGAGAGGTACCGAGTTGTATTTGAATTCTGATCCTAACTCAACTCTAACAGGAATATTACATGCTGATTCTATCATGTATCTGAAGATGAGTCCGGCATGGTATGAACTACCACAGGCAACCACAGTCATTGATCCCGCATTCCTTAAAAAGTGGGGAAGAGTTTCAGGGGTGAGAGAATGTATGGCCCGGTTGATGACTTCCGGTTGTTCATAGATCTCTTTGAGCATAAAATGTGGAAATCCACCCTTCTGAACAGTATCTGGAGTCCACTGGATCTCATGAACCACTCGATTAACCAGTTCTTGATCATGATAGATCCCATAACCTCCTTTACTAATCTCTGCAATGTCCCCATCCTCAAGGTAGATCACCCGGTTTGTGTACTCAAGCAGGGGAGTTATATCAGATGCTGCAAAAAACTCATTATCCCCAATACCGAGCACAAGCGGACTTCGATTTCTTACTGCGATGAGGCGATCCCGATCATCAGAGATTGCTAATATTGCATACGAACCCTCAAGATGGAGAACAGCCTGATCCATTGCACTGAGCAGATCTCCTTCATTCAGGTCTTCGAGAAGATGAGGGATGACCTCGGTATCTGTCTCTGACATGAAGATGTGACCTTTAGCAACAAGATCACGCTTAAGTTGTGCATAATTCTCGATGATTCCATTGTGGACTATCGCTATCTGCTCCTTGCAGTCCGGGTGAGGATGGGCATTGATATCAGAAGGGATTCCATGGGTTGCCCAGCGGGTGTGTCCAATGCCACAAGTTCCTTGGGGGAGGGCTTCATCAGATGATAGGTCTGATACCTTACCCTTTTTTTTGTGAATATATATACGGTCAGAACAGGTAGCGATTCCATAACTGTCATACCCACGATACTCTAACTGTTTAAGCCCTTCAAGCAACATCGGAGCTGCCTGTCTATACCCGACATATCCCACGATCCCACACATTACATCACCCAGGTATGATCCGGAATAACTTTTGATCTAAGCCGAAGACCATTCCGGGCATCGATATGAGAGTCGTTACCAATGACACTGTTTTCATAGATCACCAAAGGCGAAGAAAAGACACCGTTACCCATAATGACACCACATGATGAACGAATAGCCTCTCCCCTCATCTCAAGAACCCCATTTCCCGCAGTGACAACAGTATGCTCACCTATAGTACATGCCTCTCCCAGAACTGCAGACATAATTGATGAGTGAGAGGCAATTGTGCAGTCATCCATCACCAGTGAGTTCCCGATAACAGTGAACGGTTCAATAACAACCCGAGACGCGATGCTTGTACCCGGATTGATCACAACATGAGATCCGATTAAACAATCTTCACCGATGATCACCGGCCCTTTGATTGTGCAAAATGGCCCGATAACTGAACCTTTACCGATAGAGACACGACCCTCAATAACCGTACTTGCACTTATTGTTGCTGTTGATGAAGGAGAGATATTTCTTAATAGTCTCTCATTCATGCTGAGAAGATCCCAAGGATAGATTGCATCATGCCATTCATGGGCATCCACTGCGGCAAAAGATGTTCCCATTGAGATCAGGGTGTTGATAATATCAGAGAGCATGTTCTCATGCATTCCAGAGAGAAGATGATGATCCAAGTGATAGACACCACAACTCACTGTCATCCGGTTCGCATGTGCTGGTTTTTCAGTAATCCCCAGAACATTGCCATCTTCAATATGGACGACACCAAAATTTGATGGATGGCGGTGAGTTGTGATGAGCATGGAATTCTTGATCTTCAGCACTTCTTTCAGAGATGATGGATCAACATAATTGTCACCAGGTAGGACCAGAAGATCATCAGTCACAAGATCACGTGCACAGATTAGTGCATGGCCGGTACCAATCTGGTGTTGTTGTTCAACAACCCGTACCTGAACTGGAAGATGAATGAGATGCCGCATCACCTGCTCTTTGCGATACCCGACAACCACGATAATGTCGCGGATCCCACAGGCGAGCAGTGAGTCAACAAGATGCTCCAGAATAGGACGGTTTGCAACAGGGATCAATGCTTTAGGTCGGTTCTGGGTAAGTGGTCTGATCCTGGTCCCTTCACCTGCTGCGAGGATGACAGCCTGGACACTCATCGTTTCACCACCGAGTCATCTGCAATAAAACCGCTGATAAAGCAATGTGGAGCAATTCGGCATCGATTACCAACAATTGTGCCCACATTAACCGAACAGTTTATTCCAAATAGCACATTATCCCCAATGACTGCTCCAAATTTTTTCTTCCTTGTGTTCACCCCCCCGACAGAGATGAATTGTTTGTCATGGCGAAGGTTGGCTATCTTTGTCCCTGCCCCAAAGTTACACCCACTGGCAATAACACTGTCACCCACATAATTAAAGTGGGGGATGTTCGTATTGCTCATAACGATAGAGTTCTTGAGTTCGATACTGTGACCGATGTGACAGTTGTCACCGATAGCAGTCGCACCCCTGATGTAGGCATGTGGTCCGATCTTACAGTCTTTTCCGATAATACAGGGGCCCTCAATGTAAGTTCCGGCCTTTATGACAGTCCCTGTTCCGACATGCACCGCACCTTTGAGGACAACGCCCTCCTCGATCTCGCCTTCAATACAGGAGGAGAGAGAACTCAGAAGAACTTCATTTGCCCCAAGCAGATCCCAGGGTGAACCCAGATCTGACCATGAAGAGAGCATGACTGCATGAAGGGATCCCTCATTAATAAACGGGAGTAATGCATCGGTCAGTTCCAGTTCTCCACGTGGAGAGGGGGTTATCAATTTGAGATGAGTGAACAGATCAGAGGTAAACAGATACAATCCCGCATTGATCAGATCGCTCCTGGGTTTTTCACTCTTTTCTTCAAGACCGGTGATGATCCCGTCATGAACGGTCACAACACCAAAATCCTGTGGATGATCTGATCTGCAAATTCCTAGGGCAGGAGAAGGACTTGAAAGTACAGCACTGATATCTTCACGGGAGAGGATCATGTCACCGTTCAAAAGAAGGAAATCCCCGGTAACATGAGGCAGGACATTCAACACTGCGTCCCCGGTCCCACGCTGTCGTTTCTGTGTCACATACCTTATTGTGACCCCGAATGAGGAACCGTCACCAAAATGATGTCTGACTGCTGCCTCTTCATATCCTACAACCAGAATGAACTCAACAACGCCACAATCCCGGACTGTACAGATGAGATGCTCAAGCATAGGCCTATTTGCAACCGAAATCATCACCTTCGGTCGTGAACCGGTGAGCGGCCTCATACGTTTCCCTTCACCGGCAGCAAGTATTACACACTGAACCATCAGGCTTCACCTTTTAATGCAAACCTGACCATCTCTTCACCCCTCTCCAGCATCATTTTTGCATCATCAGAAGAACGCCCTTCAGCAGTGAACCGTATCTTAGGTTCAGTCCCACTAGCCCTGATCAGGCACCAGCCATCTTCTTCTTCAAGGCGAATACCATCAGTCGGATTTGTCGCCCCCATCGCATACAGTACCTCCCGGGCCTGGGTTAACTCAAGAGAACGCCGGATGATCGGATATCGGGGTATTGACTCAAGTTCTTCGGCGATGTTCCATTCACCTGCCATTTCACAGAAGAGCAAGGCTGCAAAGGGTCCATCAGGGCAGTACGAGATCTGGGGGAATATCCATGCACCCGATGGTTCACCACCGAAGTCTCCCCACGTCACCAGTTGTTCAGAGACAAAGGCATCACCTACCGGTGTCCTCCTCACCTCAGCAACCTCTTCAACTGCCATCGAGGCATCATAGGTGGTTACAACTCTTTTGGATCCAAGATATTTGGCAAACAGGATGAGGAGAAGATCTCCGGGAATATAGGTCCCTGTGTTATCAAAAGCCATCATCCGATCCGCATCCCCGTCATGAACTACTGCACACCTCGCATTTGTCTTTTTCATCAGGGCAGGGAGATATGGAAGATGTTCAGGAAGCGGCTCAGACGGCCTGGAGAAAATACCTGAAGGATTGGCATTAACCGTTGTGACAGATGCACCGGCATCAGAGAGCAGATGAGGGGTTAAAACACACCCAGCTCCGTTTCCACAATCCAGTATGACAGGTAAATCATCCTTCACAGTAATCTCTTTCAGAATCGCCTCTCTATGAGGAGTGAGTGGATCGTACTTCTTCACCTTACCCTGATGAAGCCAGTCTGCTGTCGGGATATCAGAGAGAGCATCCTCGATCTCTTCCTGCTGAACTACCTGAAATGAGGAGCCGTCAGGGTTGAAGAGTTTCAATCCGTTATAGGGTTCAGGATTATGCGAGGCGGTAACCATACAGGCTGCCTGGAATGAGCGGCAACTATATGCTATTGAAGGTGTGGGCGCAATTCCTCCTTCAAGGGCTGTTGCACCAGTGCTGCATACGCCTGCCATAAAAGAACCAGACAGAAGAGGGCCGGTTGTTCTTGAGTCCATTCCAACCAGAACCTGATCTGCCTTACTGCCCACTACCATTCCTACCTGCATGGCGAGAGTGAACAGATCCTGATCATACAGACGACGGATCCCTGACGAGCCGAAGAGCATAGTACTAATCAGGTACGCGGTCTTACCATTAGATATTCGTCCTGCCATGCGGGCAGTAATGACACCCATGAGTAAGAGTTGCTACACCTGCGGTTGAGGGGCCGATAAACAGGTATTTTTCATCAGGGTTTTCCGGGACAACTCCATTCTCATCATTGATCATTCCGTCTGATGAGACAAGGATCAGATCGGCATCATGAGGGGACTCAACAAGCTGCGACCCAAAATGACGGCGAATCTGATCCATTTCCCCACAGCACCAGATCTTTTTTCCGGAAATTGTCCGCTCAAGTTCTTTGAGACACATGTCATGGCATTCAGGAAGACATGCATGAAGACGGCGTGATGTGCAGAGAAAACCAGTAAGAGCATTCAGGATACCGGCTGCTGCAGATCTCAAAGCAGGCTTTCCGAGCGTTGCACCAAACATGAATGAGGGCTTTGTTGTTGTGCGGACAGGATCATCAGTTGCAATACCAGCTGATCTTCCACCGAAGGTTACCCGGAGAAGGGCACCCCGCTCATATGCACACCTGACAACCTCATTCTCCTGCTCCAGAGTGACAGGGTTATCAGAGATACCACAATCCTCTAGCATTGACTCAATCAGAGTTACCGCTTTGTTGATAATATGCATAATTTACCCCAGGTTCAAAGTTTTGTGTACTTTGTATATCAGCCATAAAGAGCGAAAAGAACATCTATAATCTCCAGCCATTTCTGCCGATTAGGGGGACAAACCGTACCCCCCCAAATTGTTCTTTCCTAATTCCATCAGAAGTTTTTGTCAGACGGACAAGTTCCTGTAGATCTGCAGTACCAACCGGGGCCACAAGTCGGCCGCCAGGGGCTAGTTGCTCAATAAGAGCAGAGGGTACTGCGGGAGTGCCTGCCGTGATGATGATCCCATTATAGGGGGCCATCTCTACCCATCCTAGCGTCCCATCAGCCACAAATACCGATACGTTCTCCACACCCGCCTTCTGCAGACAGGATCTGGCAGTATCTGCAAGTGCCGGAATCCGTTCAAGACTTATAACCCGGGTCCCCATTGCAGCCAGCACCGCTGCCTGATATCCTCGCCCGGTCCCGATTTCAAGGACTATGTCCCCAGGATCAGGAGCCAGGAGTTCGGTCATCAGGGCAACAATATAGGGTTGTGAGATGGTCTGTTCATGACCGATAGGTACCGGGTGATCGCGGTATGCAATTGCAGAGTACTCATCAGGGAGAAAAAAGTGCCGGGGTACTGTCTCGAGTGCCCGGAGCACCCTTGTATCCTTAATTCCCCGGGATCGGATCTGGGTCTGAACCATCATAGCCCGTTCGTCAGCCCGATCCTGATTCATAGATTAAAATCCTGACTTCTCTGCAGCATCGATCGCTGCATTGATCTGATCCTGAAGCACGTCTGGCAGACCTTCTACTCTCACGTCCAGGAAGCCCCTGATGATCGTTGCTGTTGCGGTCTCTTCATCGAGGCCACGTGCCATCAGGTATTCGATCTCATCCTTTGCTATCTTTCCAACCGCTGCCTCATGGGAGAGTTCCGTATCAACCACTTCACCCCTGATCTCAGGGATTGCATGAATTATCCCGTCTTTCAGGATAAGTCCTTTGCATTCGATATGACCACGGGTTCCTTTGACCTTCCCCTGGATCATGCCCCGAGAGTAGATGAGGCCACCGGTAGTGATTGCACGAGTCAGCAGTTCGGCACTCGTTCCCCGTGCATTCAGGTTGACTGTTGATCCCAGATCCAAATGTGAACCGGGGGGGGCAACCACTACACTAGAGAACCTTCCAACAGCATTCTCTCCCACCAGATCACAGACTGGTGACATCTGGATCTTTCTGACCGGTTCCATGCATACATAATTAGAGAGAAAAACCCCATCCTCTTCCACAATTGATGCACTCCGGGGATACACTGCAATATTTTTTCCCCAGTTATGGATCATGGTAGAGGTGACTTTTGCACCTTTGCCGACATAGAACTCAGTCACTCCGATATGGGTACCGCTGGTTCGTGCAGATGCTGATGTACATCCTGATATGATATGAAGTTCGGATCCTTCTTCTGCAATTATTATATTGTGCACATGCTGCACCGGAGAATCGGACATGAGCAGACAGGCCTGAAGCGGATAGACGCTACGGGTTCCTTTCTTTGCAATGATAACAAACCCACGCGGATCTTTCTGGGCCGCAACATAGCGGGTGAACTTATCCTTCTCCTTTGATACAGCCCGCCAGACATACTCATTCACCCATGGATACAACTCCAGGGCTTTGCCCAGGGTTAGAAACTCTATTCCGCTGCAATCAGAGGTTACATGGCAGACATCCTGATCCTTTTGAAAGAAACTTCCGGAGCGATTTTTCATATCAACTTCCAGGCCGGTCAGGGCAAGTCGCCGTTTGTCTTCAGGCGGGAGATCAGTCATCTGTAATTTGTCAGGCATAATCCACCGAATTACCGTACATCAGGTTCCCATCAAGATGAAGGAAGGGAGAACTGAGTGAATCAGTTATTCTTGTTCTGAGAGGCATGTGGTAATAACATACCTGATTGTTCTTCATGATTCCTTATGGATGAGTTCTGGAAGAGACATGATTGATTGGAGTACATAGGTAGGTTTTACCTGTGATCTATCCAGAACTTCGCTGCTGAATTTTCCGGTCTGAACCAGCGCTCCTTTAAGTCCACAGCCAATTGACCCGGCAATATCCGTAATGATATCATCACCTACCATAAGGGTTGTCTCCGGTTTAGCATCCATACTGGATAGTGCTCCTCTGAAAAAATCCGGAGACGGCTTTCCCATAAGGAGTGATGGTTTACCAGACGCATATTCAAGTCCTGTGACAAAGGCCCCGGCTCCCAGGGAAAGGCCATCATGGTCCATCCAGTACCTGTCCTTTTCCAGGGCTATCAGGTCAGCACCATCAATCAACAGGCGGAATGCCTGATTTACTACCTGATAGGTGAAGGCATCTCCGGCATCAGCAACGATGACAACCTGAGCATCATGGACGAGGGATATTCCGGCATTGATGAAATCTTCTTTGAGATCATCTGTTGCGAGAAGGGTACATGAAAATATGCCACGGTTCTGAAGATATTGTATCGCTGCTCCTGCAGGGGTGAAGATCTGATCTTCCTGAACCGGCAGGTTCAGACGTTCTAGTTTTTTCAGAACTGATCTCCTCGACCGTCTGGTTCCGTTAGAGATGAACCGATATGGAATCTCCTGTTGCTGCAGAAATTCAATGGCTTCAACAGAACCCGGAAGCGGGTCCATACCGGTAAACAAGGTTCCATCAATATCCAGGAGCACGGCGTGGACAACCATATACATATATTATAGCATAGATATTTCAGAATCTCCCGGCTTTTTACTACACACATAGGAAACATATAATAACTGATAAGTCCCACTTTGTAGAGCATCTGCATCGATGGTCTAGAGGCATGACTTTGGCCTTCCAAGCCAATAGCTCGGGTTCAATTCCCGATCGATGCATTTCTTTTGGGCCCGTGGTCTAGCTGGTTATGACGTCGCCTTCACACGGCGGAGATCCTGAGTTCGAATCTCAGCGAGCCCATGTTAAAAATCAATTTTATTAATTTTTTGTAAATTTTCAGAGTCTATACTCACAAGAGTATTCTCATTTCAAAATTAAGAAAAGGTTAAGGTAGCCATAAGGCTACAAATAGCAGGTTTTTTCCTAGCTTACTGTCGACATCGCACTCATCGGAATCACATCGCCCTGACTCAACTGGGCGATCACGTATGCTGTCCTTCCTTCCATGACATTGACCTGCTGCTCAAACGGCTGGTAACCGGCAAGTTCAACCCGGACAGTATGGACACCGGGCTTGACCTGTGAGAGGGTTAGCGGGGTGTTGCCTTGTGCAACCCCGTCAAGATATGCAAGCCCACCGGATGGCAGAGATGAGATCATCACGTACCCATACTGTGGCAGCCACCATGACGGATAGAGGGCAGCGGTGACGTATGTGACACTGCCACCTCCGACCACATTGACCTGCTGATTCCAGTCAAGGTAGTTTGGTGAGGTTACCCTGAGTGAATGAACACCGGGTGTAACATCAGCAAGCCAGAGCGGGCCTGTACCAGCAAGGTTTCCATCCACATACACCGACGAGCCGGCAGGGTATGTATAGACACTCACAATACCGTTGTTCGTCGGTTTGATCTTCATGTCTGCAATAACTTCAATCTCTTTTCCTGCTTCTACTGATATATCCTTGATATAATCAGTGAATCCTGGCTTGGTGATCCGAAGCTGGTTCATTCCACCCGGGAGATTTCCAATTCTGAATGTCTGCAGGAACCTGGTCTCACCCTGTAATTGGTTATTCAGGTACACCTGTGAGCGGTCAGGTGCATAGGTGATCTTCACCGACCCACCGGGACCTGGCTGTGAAGCAGAGATGTACCCGGACTTTGTAACCGAGTTGGTAGACTGAGTGTTGCTTGCTGTCAGTTTTACGGTGTAAGATCCCGGATTCCGATATACGTGGGATGGATTTGCAACCATATCAGTTCCACCATCGCCAAAGTCCCATGCCCACATAATCGGACCGCCGATGGACCGGTCGCTGAACTGGACGGTCAGAGGAACACTACCAGCAGTTGGTAAACCGCTGAAGTCAGCGATGATTGAGCCAGACTGTGAGACAGTTATGTAACCTTCACGGGTCTTCGTGCTGACACCACCGGTCTGGCTGCTTGCGGTCAGTTTGACCGTGTACACACCCGGAGCGGTGTACGTGTGAATTGGATTTGCAATGTTGTTGCAACTATCACCGGAACATGATGCATCCATTGGGATGACACCATCACCAAAGTCCCAGATCCACATTGTTGGACTACCGGTGGACTTGTCAGTGAACTTCACTGTCAGAGGGGCACCACCACTCGTCGGGGTACCTTCAAAGTCGGCAACCACACCACCGGTCTGGGAGACCGTGATGTAACCTTCTTTTGTCTTTGTGCTGACACCGCCGGTCTGGCTACTTGCGGTCAGTTTGACCGTGTACACACCCGGAGCGGCATACGTGTGAGTCGGGTTTGCTATGTTGTTACAACTGTCACCGGAACAAGAAGCATCCATCGGGATGACGCCATCACCAAAGTCCCAGATCCACATTGTCGGACTGCCTGTGGACTTGTCAGTGAACTTCACTGTCAGAGGGGCACCACCACTCGTCGGGGTACCTTCAAAGTCGGCAACCACACCACCGGTCTGGGAGACCGTGATATAACCTTCTTTGGTCTTTGTGCTGACGCCGCCGGTCTGGCTGCTTGCTGTCAGTTTAACAGTGTAGACTCCCGGAGAGGTGTACGTGTGAGTCGGGTTTGCAATGTTGTTGCAACTGTCTCCCGAACACGATGCATCCATCGGGATGACGCCATCACCAAAGTCCCAGATCCACATTGTCGGACTGCCGGTGGACTTATCAGTGAACTTCACTGTCAGAGGGGCAGTACCACTTGTCGGTGCCCCTTCAAAGTCGGCAACCACACCGCTGGGGCTTCCACCCACAAGGATGTAATTATCACGTTTCATTGTGTGGCTGCCACCACTGTTGGATACGGTGAGCGTTACAGTATAACTTCCTGGACCTGTGTATGTATGAGATGGATTTGCCTCATTCGAGGTGGTCGCATCACCAAAGTCCCAGTAGTAGGTAGTTGGTGGTCCGATGGAGAGGTCAGTGAATTTGACCGTCAGAGGGGCTGAACCTGACACCGGCGTTGCTTCAAACATAGCAACCGGCGGGGGGATATCACCGGTAACTGCGATGAAGTCCTTCTCGATCTTTGTGTCAGTTCCCTGCTGATTTGAAGAGGTCAGTTTTACAGTAAAGACACCAGCCCGCTGGTAGGTATGGTACGGAGATGCCAGTGTAGCATTAGTACCATCACCAAAGTCCCAGAACCACATCGTCGGATTGCCCGAAGAGGTATCAGAAAACTGGACAGTCAGGGGATTTGGTCCGCTCCGTTTGTCAGCAGTAAAGGAAGCCTTGGGTCCTGCACCACTACCGCTCACCGTGATGTATCCTACCTTTTCTTTGACACTTGAACCAGCGGTCTGGCTACTTGCCGTTAATTTGACCGTGTATGTACCCGGGGAGTTGTATGTATGGGTCGGGTTTGCAATATTGTTGCATGAGTCACCAGAGCAGGAAGCGTCCATCGGTATAGGACCATCACCAAAGTCCCACAGCCACATTGTCGGATTGCCTGTGGATTTGTCTGTGAATTTGACAGTCAGAGGAGCAGCACCGCTCGTCGGGGTACCCTCAAAGTCGGCAACGATCCCTGATGGTGTTCCTCCGGCACTCAGGTCCAGCTTCTGGACTTTTCCTGATTCAAAAGGAACAACCTGATCTGCTTTCGTATCGCCAATGTAGAAATAGACAGATAAAGGACCATTCTTGAGATCATTCTCTGATGCCACAACCATCAGTTTGTCATCAAAAATACCGGCCCCACCATATAATCCGGCTTCCTTCAGGGTATACTGCCCACACACCTGATCATTTATCTTTGCTGTCAGCACTGTTCCTGTCTGAACAGGGTTGCCCTGCATTGTGATAGATCCATAAAACTCAGCCGGGAGCGGTGGAACCGCTGCCGCACCCATTATCAATGCACAGAGCAGAACAACCAGTGCCATTACTGGTCTTATTACACGAATCCCATCCATATTTACATCCCCAACATCCGTTAACCGGATTACTTCAGTAGAAACCTCAGAGTTTCAATTGTTTGAATGTTGTTCCTGCCCTTGATAATCTTTCCGGAAGATGTGCCCGGGACAGACGAAAAATTGTATTACAGGACTGCTTAAAAAATATCAGAATTGAAGTATATCAAAAAAAGAATAATCGAATAGACTATTATTCCTGTTATTTACGTTATGGAGTGATCTCTGATCTGATGGTGAGGAAGATCGGTCCGCGGACATCAACCTTTCTGTTATTATCAGTAATATACCTCATAGCATATGGGGCGATCTTCAGATTGATATCACCCGGGAGTCGGGCCATCTTATACTGCACTGTGGTTCCCTCTCCGCACATGGCTGCCATCTCGATAGATGCCACAGCACCGGCTGCAGCCGCCTGCAAGAATGAAAGACCTGCAGGAATTCCTTCTTTTCTTACAGTTGCAAACTTTTCTGTGTCCGGTACCCCAAGGATAGAACCATTTTGAACAAAGATCTCATTCATGCAGGCAGGGCCCAGGAGTTTTGCTCCCTCCTCCGGCTCCTCCACAAAGACAGAGACCTTCTGGCCGGAGATCTCTCCTTCCCATGCTTTGAATGAACATGGACCTATAGCAGTTGCATTCGGAAGGGCTGCATCACAGATCGCACCAACGATCTGACGACCGGCTGCAGATGGTTCTATCTCAAGAGAGACCGCCCGGGCGATATCAGAATCTGAATACTGCCTTGGAGCAAACTGGGGGAAGCACATCTCACGAACATCATTTGATCCGGACGCAATCATCGCAAGTCGTTCGACTCCAAGACCGAGATTCATGACCGGGACACCGATTCCATACCCAGCCAGGGAAGACGGAGAGTAGATACCAAAGGTCGCGACCTCCACCCAGCCGTGTTTGGGATGGGACGCGTACACTTCGGTCTGGGTGTCAGGCATATAGTACTTTGATCGTTTTTCATCAGGCCTGAACTCAAAATCAGTATACCCAAACGAAGAGAGAAGTGCCCGGGCAACTGCTTTACCATCCTCCATGGTGACATCTTCTCCTGCAACAACACAGGATGCCGAGTGATAACTCATCAGGCGCTGGGCATCTTCGGCCTGTTCTCTGCGGAAACACCGGTCAATCGAGAAGAGCATAATCGGGTGAGGAACCTTCTCCCAGATGGAACCAAGCGTCTGAAACCAGCCGCTGGTCATATGAGAACGGAGAGTCTGACGACCTGACTCAGGTTTCAACTCACGGAATTCAGGAAAAACCTGATCGAGGATCTCGACAACCAGTGCATCATCGGTCTTGAGCACCGATGCAAGTTCATGCGTCAGGTCATCGCCGTCGATCTCAGATTTTTTATAGGCATGCAGAGTCTTCCGGAGTGCCTCTTCATCCTCTTCTGATATCTGACGACCAATAATCCCTGATATCTTATCGATCTGGTCTTTACCGATCCCCACGTTCGGTCTCGGAAGACCACCGAGGTAAAAGACACGGTCGAGCACTGCCATCGCTTCAGGACCAAACTGCCGGTAAACCTCCTGTTCATCTACGATGATTGGGTTTTCAGCCTCATCAAAACCCATCGCAAGGTAGGTCTCACGAAGTTTCTGGATTGTTGCAAAAACCGGATGGGGGGCTGCCCGTCTGTACTGCAGCCTCGGATAAGTCCGGTCTACTGAAGGAGGGGTAAGGACCGATGGGCCAGCATGCCATGCGGCCTCATAGTCTTCTTTAGCCCGCTGTTTGAACTCTTCAATATCAAATTTCATAATTTCCTCATGCATTCTTGCTCTTCTCAAGACAGATAACCCGCGACTGGGAGTTTTCACCCCTGATAGTGTAGTCGCAGTGCGGAAGCATCGCCTGCACGAATGCCTCGATCTCAGGATGAAGAGGCATGTGCTTGATGGTAAGGCGACGCTGGCTGAACCCTACATGCATATACGACTTCACCTCGACAAAGGAAGCTCCACTCTCCTGGATCAACCTGCCAAACCCTTCAGGATCATGATCATTGATCCCTTTGACAACTGTGATCCGGATCGCAGTCTTTGCCCCCTGATCAGCCTCTTTCCCTAACGAGACCAGGCTTTCCTGGAGCCGATCCCAGTAATCCTCAAGTGGTTGTGCAACCTTGAGATAGGTCTCCCTATCTGTTGCCGTAAGAGAGACGTACTTCTGATATGGTCTGCATGCCCTGAGTTCCTCCGGGTTTGTCCCGTTTGATACGAGGAATGTTGTGCATCCTTTCTGATTAAGCATCTCAATCAGTTCAGGAAGATACGGGTACAGGGTCGGCTCCCCTGACAAGGAGATCGCAACCTGGTCTGGATTGATAGCCTCGTCCCATCGTTCTGGGGTAACTTTCGGAGAGATCTTGTACCCTGCGAGCCCCTTCTTCTGAAGAAACGGGATCCTGTTTACGATCTCTGTCGGGGGAAGATCGTTTTCAGCGGGATGCTCATGTTCAAACGACCGCCAGCAGAAGAGACACCGGTGATTGCATTTGAGAGTTGGTGTAAGTTGAACACACCGGTGGCTTGAGATGCCATAGAACTGGTGCTTATAGCACATCTCTCCCCCAGTCAGTGCACGTTTGCACCAGAGACAGGGTTTGAGCGAAGCTGAAGAGGAGGGATCAAAGAAGAGGTACCCCATCCTCCTGAGTGATATCTCAGGGCTGTGCCCGTTTGGTATCTTACATCGCCCGGAGCGCATCTATCCCCAGGGTTTCCAGAGCCTCTTTCAGGGTATTCCTTGTCGCCTCAACCAGGGTGAGACGCCGGTCACGAACATTTCCCTGTGCTTTTAGAACCGGCTCAGCATGGTAAAAAGACCCAAAGATATCAGCAAGCTCACGGGCGTATATCGCTAGCAGATGCGGCTTCAGCTCGGTGACCACCTGATCGATAACCTTGGGGAACCGTGCGATTTTTTTGGCCAAGGCTATCTCGCCTTCACCCTCGATATCATAGCAGTGAGGGAACTCACCGGCCTTCTCAAGAATACTGCATGCCCGGGCATGGGCATACTGGATATACGGACCACTCTGTTTTTCAAAGTCTAATGCCTCCTTCCAGTCAAAGACAGTACTCTTCTCAGGGATCGTCTTGACAATATCGTACCTGATTGCTGCCGCAGCAACACCCGTAGCGATTACACGCCGGGCCTCTTCATCAAGTTCCGGACGCCTCAAAGTCACTTCTTCCATGGCCCGCCGACCGGCCTCTTCAAGCAGTTCATCTGCCGAGATGAACGTCCCCCTTCTTGTGCTCATCGAACCTTCGGGGAGTGAGACAAATTCAAAGAAGACGATCTCGGGAACGGTCTCAGCAAGCAGATCCATGGTTGCCTGGAGCTGCCTGCCGATGAGTTTGTGATCAGCTCCCAGAACATCGATCACACGGTCAAAGTTGCGACCTTTCCAGATATGGAATGCAATATCACGAGCGGCATACACACTGGTGCCATCAGACCTCCTGAGAATGTACTTCTTCTCAAACCCGTACTTTGAGAGATCAAGTGCAAGGGTCTCCTCATGGACTGCTTCAGGCATGTGCCCGATTCGTCCGAGAATCTTACAGGTATCACCGTTCCTGACAAAATCACTCTCATACACAAACCGGTCATGGTGAGCATGAAGTCCGGCAAGAGTCTCCTTGAACCCATCAAGACAGCGCCTGACCGGGCCTTTGAATTTACGGATGATCTCTTCATCGCCTGCTTCGACCTTCTGCATTAGGGCATCGATCTCTGCAGTGAGTGACGGATCAGCAGTGAGGTGCTTGTTTGCCTCAATGTAGACCTCGGCGATCAGGTGGTCGCCCTTTCCTTGTCCATAGACATCAGCATGCTGGCGATCAATCCCCCAGGCAACGATGGCGATCTGTCGGCCCATGTCGTTGACATAATACTCCACTTCAAGCGGATATCCAGCCTTGCGGAAACACCTTGCAAGGGTATCACCGATAATGGTGTTCCTGATATGTCCGACATGAAGGGGACCGTTCGGGTTTGCACTCGTGTGCTCAAGAACAACCCGTTCGCTCTTTGCGGGAAGACTCCCATACCCCGGCTTTACCGCAGCTTTGAGAACTTCAGCACAATAGGTTCCCTCAAATGTGAAGTTGATGTATGGGCCGGTGGCCTCGGTACGGATACTAAAGTCCTTTGCAAGTCGTTCTGATATGGCTCCGGTGATCTCCGTGGCTATCTGGGCGGGAGCCATCCGCTTCTCTTTAGCCAGGGCAAACGCAACGGTTGACGCGAGATCTGCATGGTCTCCGCCATCAACCAGGAGCACGTCTTCCCTGCCTGTGTATTCTTTTAGAACTTTGGCAACCTGTTCGCACAAGGAAATATACATTAAAACCCTGTCCTGTATCTGAGTATTGCGGCTATCCCGCCAAATGCACTGTACAACTGAGACCCTTCCTCAAAATCATCTGATATTATGGAAACACTGCTGTTGCTCTGATCAGCAAGCTGGGTCAGTTCATCTATAATGTCAAACTCTTGTTCAAGCTGGAGCGGAGATGTACACTTCGGACAGGGCCCGAAATCAAGGTCACTTGGATCTTTACCCGCTTCCATCTGCACTGTCTTCTGCTCGGTGTATCCACAGGCATCACACTTGATGATCAGGCGGGATTTCCTGAGTTTATCAGACAAAAGAAGCATATCAACCGAGCCGAGTTCAAGGTTGGCCCTGACACTCTGTTCTCCATAAGCGGCAAGGCCGTTGTCCTTGACAAGTTCCTTGAAGAACCGCTCCATGATATGCTTCTCTTCGATGACAGTCTGGCCTTTCAGAACGTCCTCGGCAGCATCAACGAGCTCGGGAAGCCCACTCTCATTGGTGTATGCAACATCAAAAAGACCGAGAACCCGCTTCTGCACCTCATGGTGGAGGAACTGGCCCTGTTCAAACTCTTCCTTTGTCGGAGATGGACCACCGATGAGCAGACCCTTGAACCGGTTGAAGTAGTCTTTCTCACTCAGAAATATCTCACTGGAACGCTCACCGACTTTCTTATAGAAATCATTGATTGCGATCAGACGGAGCCGCTCGAATCGTATACTTGACTGACCACCTTTGCGCTGCTTTCCAGGCACAGTTGAGGTTGTTCCGCCGATCGGATCGATCCGGTTACCACGGAGGAATCCCCAGTATGCTTCACGTCGGTCAAGTACAAGAAGGCCGTATACAGACTTCTCTTCCAGCATGTCACGGAGAGGTTCAAGCTCAAACTTGGAACTGCACCGGTACAGGTAGAGGTTGATGGGCTGGGGCGGAAGCACCACGTCACACTCAAGATCCTGGCGGTCTCCATGCTTGTTCACACTACCGCAGAAGACAGCCATTCCTTCTTCCGGTGGCCTGTTATAGTATTTGAGCCGGGCAAGAATACTGGAGATTGCACTTTGTACATTTGTCCGGGTCTGTTTCGATTTGATGTTGGCACACTGGCCAAACTCGTCCCGCAGCTGGGCGGTTACATCATAGATCTGCTTGTCAGGCGGGATATAGAGAGAGATCAGTTCGGTTCCACTGCCCTCTTTCGCCTCCAGCCGTTCAAGCATCTTTTTAAATTCATAACGCCGCCGTGCGTCATCATGTTCAACCGCTTCGCTCATGGCACCAAACCTATATTGTAAGCTGGTATATATTGCGCTGGAGCAGTCTTAATATCTGCGGTACATCCAAAAAGAGAGTTACTGGTTCAGATATCTCTGAAACTGGTCACGAAGAGCCGTATCAACCTCATCATTGAACCCATGAGTACCATTGAACGTGAAGAACTGTGCCGAGTCACCAAGAACTTTTACAAGTTTCTCCCCTGAATCAAACGGGATGATCGGATCCTTTGGTGCGTGGAATATTATTGATGGTCGGGGTGCAATCCGTGATCCCATAACATCTGGATCGATGCTGAGTAAGAAACTCCGGGCACTTCCCTCGTACTGATCACCCTGACGCTCGAACCCGGATGTTGAGATCCCGACATACCCGGCTGATTGATTATCAATTGCAGCCGCAACAGCAGCATACCTGCCACCATTTGACTCACCGATCATCCAGATAGGTATCTGACCATACCGTTCGTGAAGGTAGCGCTCCGCATCCATCATATCTGCAACTATCAGATAGATCTGTGGCCATTCTCCTGCCGAGAACTTCCCGTAATCCCTTTCAATATTCAGCGGGTAACCGGAGGTGTTGCCACCGTTGCCCCTCACATCCACAACAAGGACAGCATACCCTTCCCGGCCATATTCAAGCAGATGGCTGATATGCCCTGAAGCAGGTACACCGGCTCCAGGTGCCCAGACTGCACCCTCTTTCGGATGTTCAGGAGCGATGAGGATTGCAGAAACATTCCCACCAAAGTTCGTGAATGTCAGTTCCTCGACCGTGACATTCCCATCAGTCTCAAGAGTAGTATTAGAGACATCTCCGGGGGGGACCTTCATGGAAAGAATCCCGTCTTCAGAGACCTGGTATTCCGGTTTTGCCGGCTGACTCTGTACACCGGTGCACCCGCAGGTTATGAGAAACAGAATAAGAAGAAGTGGAAGACACCAGACTGCTTTCACGGACATACCCCTATGCAACGCGTTACTGCTGCTATCGTCTTTGCATCAACGATCTCACCATCCCTGACCATCCTGCAGACTTCAGGAATTGCCAGACGGACCGGCTCGATGATCTCATCGTCATCAGGAGCGTACTCACGAGAGGGCGTAAGCCCTCTTGCTTCATAAATGAGGATACGTTCATCGGTGAATCCGGGGGTCGTGTAGATACAGCCCCGGGGTATGAGTTCCCGTGCTGCAAAACCTGCCTCTTCAATCAGTTCACGCCGTGCGGTCTCGATGGGATCCTCTCCGGCCTCCATGGTTCCTGCTGGAGCCTCAAGGATATACTGATCAATAGCAAAACGCCACTGCCGAATCAGGTAACAATACTCCCCTTCGATAGGAAATATAACTACAGCTCCACTCGGCCTGACCACCACCGCTTCCCGTTGCCTGCCATTCGGCAGAGAAAAGACCGACTTCTCAATAGTGAGACGCCTTCCCCGGTATATCTCCATAATTCACCGGTATGGAATCGGATCTTCGATCCCGATCGAATCAAATGCTTCCTTTCTGAAGTGGCACGAACCACAAACGCCACAGGCCTGCTCCCCATCCTGATAACAGGACCAGGTGTCCTGGTACGGAACTCCCAGATCCATTCCGATTCTCAGGATCTCTGACTTGTTCATTCGCACGAAGGGAGTCTTCAGTGAGATGTGAGTGTCAGGCCTGGTTCCAAGGTTTATCACCTGCTGGAATGCTTCAATGAATTCCGGCCGACAGTCAGGATACCCGGAGTAATCAGATGCCTGGACACCGATGTATATTGCATCAGCCCCTCTTGCTTCGGCAAAACTCGTTGCAACGGAGAGGAGGTTTGCATTCCTGAACGGTACATAGGTCTGGGGAATCCCCTCCCCTGCATCTTCATGGGATTTTACCGCAATTGACCGGTCAGTCAGGCTTGATGCCCCAACCTGAATCAGGTATGCAAGATTTACATCCAGAAATTCAGCCGCGTTGAGATGCCTGGCGATTAGTCTTGCACAATCCCGTTCCTTATCTTCAGTACGCTGCCCATACGTGAAGTGCAGGGCATAGATCTCATATCCTTCAGACTTTGCCAGGTAGGCAAGGGTAGACGAATCCATCCCGCCTGATAGAAGACATACTGCTCTCAATTATTGTACCCCGATTATCTTGTGAAGCTGAAGTTGAAACCTGACCGGCAGGTTATGTTCCAGAATAAACGATACAAGGTTCATTGGATCTGTTCCGAATACCGGTGACCAGAAGATCGTTCCTCTCACCGCGTTTTGCTTCAGAGTCTCATGAGCATATCTGAGATCCTCATCGGTACCGATCACATACTTAACCGAATCTTCAGGTCGTATCCAATTGAGAAGATTCAGATCACTCTTCTCACCAGATGAAGGACATTTGACATCCATACAGATTGTTGAGTAATCCTGGTACACCCTAAAATCAACCGTCCCGTTTGTCTCGATAGAGATCTCATACCCGGCGCCGTGGAGAATCTTCAGAAGCGCAGGCAGATCATTCTGAAGGAGTGGCTCCCCACCAGTGATACAGACATGATTCACCCCGGATCGCTTCAACTCTTCAGCTATCAATTCAGGATCCATTTCGATACCACAATCGCCTTGCGCGGCAGGCGTATCACAGTACCTGCACCGGAGATTGCATCCTGCAAAGCGGATGAAGACCGTCGGATATCCAGAGAAACTGCCTTCGCCCTGAATACTGGTGAATATTTCAGCGATCTTCATGCCTCAACTCTGCATAACAGGATGGAGACTCCCAGACCCTGATCGTCTCCACCCTGACATCCCTGCCACTCGGGGCATATGCAGCCTCGATGGAGTCACGGATAAGTTCTGCCAGGAGTTCACTGGTCGGATCCCCTGGAGTTGTAATCACAGGATGAAACTCCTCTATTCTCGGAACCATCGGATCGTCCTGATTCAGAATTATCTGGTGATCATACCGGTGGACTGCCTGCTTGATCTCATTATAATCAACCAGAATATTTGTTTGGTTGTCAGTCCTACCAGTAATCCAGATCTCAACCTTCCACCGGTGTCCGTGGAGGTTGTGGCATTTGCCCTGGTAGTGAAGAAGTCGATGACTGGCATCAAAGGAGACTTCCTTGTAGAGCCTGATCTGCATAACATTATGTTAGACAGGAATACAACTATTATATTGCATAAGGGGTAACGTATACAGACAGGTTTCAAACTTAGCACGGTAATACGCATCTGTCGTGCATTTGGACAAAACCTCACCGATACCCGGTGTTTCCGTCGAAATTTTTACAGAGTGATGTAATGGGACAGGGAAAATTCGCAGCACGAAAGTTAAAGCGCGACTGGCACAGATTCCGCTGGAGCGACCCGCATTTCGCCCGCACTGCAGGCGGACTGAAATTAAAATCAGATCCACTTGAGGGCGCGCCACAAGGACGCGGAATTGTTCTTGAGAAGATTGGTGTTGAAGCTAAGCAGCCGAACTCAGCAATCCGGAAATGCGTCCGCGTACAGCTGATCAAAAACGGCCGTCAGGTCTCTGCGTTTGCAGTAGGTGACGGTGCAATCAACTTCATCGACGAGCACGACGAAGTCGAGATTGAAGGCATTGGTGGCCGTCTCGGCCGTTCAATGGGAGATATCCCAGGGGTCAGATACGTGGTCACCAAGGTGAACAATGTCTGTCTTCATGAGATGGTCATAGGGCGGAAGGAGAAGCCGCGCAGGTGAACGTGATGAGTGAAGAAACAGCGTCGGCCCCGGCACGCCTCCTTTTTAACAAGTGGGATGTGACTGAGGTCAATATCAAGGACCCGGGTATTGCACGATATGTGAACCTGACCTCGATGATGGTGCCACACTCCTGTGGCAGACTCACCAGGCAGGAGTTCAACAAGGCAAACATGCTGATCGTTGAGCGGCTTATCAACCAGCTCATGCGAACAGAGGTCAACACCGGCAAGAAAACACTGGCAATCCGTATTGTAAAGGATGCCTTTGAGATCATCAATAAGAAGACCAAGAAGAACCCAGTCGAGGTTCTTGTTGATGCCGTTGCAAACTCAGGCCCCCGTGAAGAGTCTGTCAGACTGAAGTACGGAGGAATTAACGTTCCAAAGTCAGTTGATACTGCTCCAATGCGCCGTGTCAACACATCAGTGGGCCTTATCGGTGCAGGAGTGTACTCTGCAAGCCACAAGAAGAAGAAGCCCGTGGCAGCAGCCCTTGCCGATGAACTGATTGCTGCAGCAAATGGCGATCCCAAGTGTTACTCAGTTGGCAAGCGGGAAGAACGGGAACGTGTTGCAAAGTCTGCACGTTAGAGAACATATCTCTCAATACTTTTTTCAGAGAATTTCAGGTGTAATATGAGCCGAGGGAAGAAAACGGTTGAGCGCGTCACGCAGCTCATGAACCAGCCGGAGCATATCAGGAACATCGGTATCGTCGCCCACATTGATCACGGGAAGACAACCATGTCTGATAACCTCCTGGCAGGAGCAGGAATTATCAGTGAGGATCTTGCAGGGAAAGCCTGTTGGATGGACTCTGATGAAGAAGAACAGGCACGTGGGATCACCATCGATGCTTCAAACGTCTCAATGGTCCACGAGTACGAGGGAAGGGAGTATCTCATCAACATGATTGATACCCCGGGTCACGTGGACTTTGGTGGAGATGTCACCCGTGCCATGCGTGCAGTCGACGGAGCAGTCGTGCTTGTGGATGCGGTTGAAGGAACCATGCCACAGACCGAGACTGTTCTTCGTCAGGCACTCAAAGAGCGGGTAAAGCCAGTTCTATTCATCAACAAGGTCGACCGGCTTATCAATGAACTGCAGGTTGACGAGATGGAGATGCAGATCCGCCTCGGAAAAGTGATCGATAAGGTCAACAAGCTCATCAAGGGCATGAACGAGGAGATGTACAACAACGGGTGGAAACTCGATGCTGCACAGGGAACCGTTGCATTCGGATCTGCACTCTACAACTGGGCAATCTCTGTCCCATATATGAAAAAGAGTGGAATCTCATTCAAGAATGTATATGACCACTGCAAAGCAGGTGAGATGAAAGATCTTGCAAAGAAGAGCCCGCTTTGTGAGGTTATTCTTGATATGGTGGTAACATTCCTGCCAAATCCGCTTGAGGCACAAAAGCGGCGTGTCGGCGTTATCTGGCACGGGGATATCAACTCACCCGAAGGCAAGGGTATGTACAACTGTGACCCCAATGCACCAAGTTGCATGATGGTGACTGACATATCCTTTGACCCACACGCAGGAGAAGTTGCAACCGGGCGTCTGTTCGGTGGAAAACTCAAGCGTGGAGACGAAGTCTACGTCATGCATTCCGCCAAGAAGGTCAACCGCCTTCAGCAGGTGGGTATCTTCATGGGCCCGACCCGTGTTGAAGTTCCTGAACTCTTTGCAGGAAACATCGCCGCAGTCACCGGTCTGAAAGACGCAGTTGTCGGATCAACTGTATCAAGTCTGATGGACATGACCCCGTTCGAGTCACTCGAACACTACAGTGAGCCTGTCGTTACCGTTGCTGTTGAAGCAAAGAACATGAAAGATCTTCCAAAACTGGTTGAAGTGCTCAGGCAGGTCGCCAAGGAAGATCCAACCCTTCGTGTCAACATCAATGAAGAGACGGGTGAACACCTCATCGCAGGAATGGGAGAACTCCACCTGGAGATCATCACCGGACGTATCAAGCGTGACAAAAACGTGGAGATCGTCACTTCAGAGCCGATCGTGGTGTACCGTGAGACTATTGTCAACAAGCTCGAGAGCGCTGTTGAAGGAAAGTCTCCAAACCGCCACAACAGGTTCTACTTCATTCTCGAACCGATGCCCGATCATGTTGTTGAGTTGATCAAGAACCATGAGATCTCGATGAACCAGGAACAACTTGAGCGTCGTGACGCGATGGTCAAGGCAGGATTCGAGAAGGATGAGGCCAAGAATGTCAAGGACATCTATGGCACCAATATGCTTCTTGATATGACCAAGGGTATTCAATACCTCAATGAAACCATGGAACTTATCATTGAGGGTATCCATGAGGCACTTGACGGTGGTCCGCTTGCAGACGAGCCGGTCCAGAACCTTCTGATGAAACTGGTCGATGTCAAGCTCCACGAGGATGCAATTCACCGTGGTCCAGCACAGGTTATTCCTGCAGTCAGAAGTGCAATCAAGGCAGGTCTGCTCATGGGTAATGACTCACTCCTTGAACCAATGCAGAAACTGCACATAACTGTTCCCCAGGACTACATGGGTGGAGCAACCGCCCAGATCCAGAGCCGCCGCGGCCAGGTCTTTGACATGACCAGCGAAGGAGACACCATCACTGTTGTCGGAAAGGCACCGGTCGCAGAACTCTTCGGTTTTGCCGGTGATGTCAGATCAGCTACCGAAGGACGTGCCATGTGGAACCAGGAGTTCGCAGGGTTTGAACTCGTTCCAGCAGGTATGGTCAAAGAAGTAGTGATGGAGATCCGCAAGCGCAAGGGTCTCAAAGAAGAGATGCCTAAAGCATCAGATTACCTCGCGTAACCTGAACCCAACCGCATCACTCCTTTTTTAATCTCACGGATATTATAATATTTATTAATTATAGCCCGGATTTTCCTTTATTTCCTCCATGCGAATAAGGAAAATATATATCTATGACAGACGAAATGTTCCTGTCCAGTTATAATCTGGGATTAGATGGCCAGACATCTGATGGGGTTGATAAGAATGAATAAAAGGGAGTGGAGCAGGCTTCTGGCCTTGCTCATGGTTGGCCTATTTATCCTGCCAGGGTTTGTATCAGCGATAAGGCCAACGTCTGCACTCTATGATCAGACAGGTCTGACAACAACGATAGATGCCACCTGTATTGGTACTCTTGTTGTCGATCATGACATGGAGTGGGAACAGACGAATACACCGGAAGGAAATCTGAACTCTGCGACGTTACATGGGGATGAAGTTCGGACAGATACCACGTACCGGGAAAACACGCTTGCAGCATACGGTACCACCAGATACACAAAAGACTTCAGCATGGACGGTTCAAATGCATCGCAAGGAACCGATAACCTTGGAGTCAGGCACACTATCAACTATGTTGCCAATGAGAGCGAAGGTGGGCAGATGCTCTATGATGAGCAGGGCACTATTACCCAGTATGGTAGGGGAACGTCCAACAACACTGAAGTGAAATGTGTGTTTGCATCAGGATCTGGTGGAGCAGGAGGATTTGGCGGATACGTCAGCGCGGGCAGTCTGATGGACGTCAAAGAGGTCGCTGCAGTCACACAGATGGGTGGAAGAATGATCTCTGCCGATGCAAAGACACCTGTAAACCTCAGATATGCCTTTGATGCTCAGGGTGTAGACACTGATACCAAAGACAAGCTGGCAACCGGTTCAGCTTCAGTCTATCAGGATACAAACTTTGAGACATACAATAAGGATCCAACGTCCACAAATGTGACGACCAAGATATACGACAGACAGAATACACAGGCCCGGGGATTATTCGACCTCGCACAGACGGTCGGATATACCTCAACCTACTGAACTTTTTTTTCATGAATTCTAATTCAACCGATCAGATGGCCGTTCTGATCCAGGAGTTGCATCATCCTGATAAAGAACATCGTGCTGCAACAGTTCAGAAGATTGTCCAGCATGGAGAAGGAGCAATAGAACCTCTTGTAAAACTTCTGAATGATCCAGATTGGAGAGTAAGATACCGTGCTGCAGAAACACTTGGTCTGCTCAGAAGCAGACAGCAAGTTCAGGATCTCATCCAGAGCTGTGATGATGAGAAGGACCATGTTAGGTACATGGCTGCAAAGGCTCTCGGAATGATCAAAGATATACGGGCAGTTCCTACTCTCATCCACCTGTTGAGTGATGAGCATCAGTACACAAGAGGCATTGCTGCGACAGGGCTTGCAGCAATTGGTGAACCAGTAGCAGCAAAAGAGATTGAATCAGCACTTGCACGTGAGCCTGATCAGGCAGTTCGAGAAAAGATGATCCAGAGTCTGAAGACTCTGAATGGATAATTGAAAACAATCCGATTATCTGATCTTTGTTCCAGGTTCCACCGGTTTTAACGGAACAAGTAGAGATGCCTCATCACCTGCTGCAAGGATCATCCCATTACTTTCTATCCCGAAGATTTTTGCAGGTTTGAGATTCATCACCACAATCACGTCCTTTCCAATAATTTCATCGGGCTTATAAAACTGGGCGATGCCACTTACAATCTGTCTGGTTTCAGATCCAAACCCGACCTGCAACTTCAGAAGTTTACTTGATTTAGGCACGGATTCTGCTGACAATACTCTTCCGGTTTTGAGTTCTACTTTAGCAAAATCTTCGATACTAATCTGATTATCAGGTTGAGGTGCTGCTGTAAGAGCATCGATTCGTTGCCTAAACTCAACATCCAGAATATTGATCCTCTTCTCATCCAATTTCTCAAACAGTATTGTCGGTTGTGGAAGGGATCCTGGCATGAGGTCCACAAGGGCTTCATCAAACCCTGCCTCTGCCAGAGGAGTGGTCATGCCCAGTTGTGTCCATATTTTTTCTGCCCGGTCAGGCATCACCGGTTCAATCAGCAGGGCAAGAGCCTTTGAAATCTGGAGAGAATTCCTCATCACCCGGGACATTGCCACCAGATCAGTCTTGGCAAGTTTCCACGGCTCATTGGTCTGCACATACGTGTTCCCATACGCTGCAAGTGCCAGGATGGCATCTACAGCACCCTTAAAGTCATATGATTCGACCAAAGCCGAAACGGTAGCAAGTGTTTCAGAGATCTTTTCCTTAACTGCCTGTTCAACTGGTACATCAGGAATACCACCAAACTGCTTATGCGAAAGATGCATTGACCGGTACACAAAGTTTCCTAGGGTGTTCACTACTTCAGAGTTCACCCGCTCCAAAAACAGCTTCCAGGAGAAGTTCATCTCCTTTGTATGGCTGGTATATGTGAGGAGGTAGTACCGCAGGTAATCACTTGGAAGGCCTTGATCAAGATAATCATCATTGGTCCAGACCACATATCCTCGTGACTTTGAGAACTTGTGATCATCGATCTTGACCATGCCTGATGCAACCACTGCATAGGGCTTGCCATATCCTGCACCCTTCAGCATTGCCGGCCAGAAGACACAGTGATGGTAGGTGATATCCTGCCCGATAAAGTGGGTGATACGTGACTTATCCTCACACCAGTAATCTTTCCAGTCAGCTCCAGTCTCTTCAGCCCACTCTTCGGTAAATCCGATATACCCTATTGGGGCATCGACCCAGACATATACCACCAGATCATCCCGGCCCGGGAACTTTGTTCCCCATTCCAGGGTCCGGGTGATACACCAGTCGTGCAGGTCTTCATTGACCCAGCCGAGTGCATAGTTGATCGCATTGTCTGTTCCTTTAAGTTCTTTCAGAAAATCCTTCAGGTAATTCTGAAACGACGAGAGCCTGAAGAAGAAGTGCTCCTGTTCCCTGAATTCGGCAGCAGATCCACAGATCTTGCAGGTAGGTTTTAGAAGTTCCCCGGGTTCCAGGTGCTTTCCGCATCCCTGATCACATTCATCCCCACGTGCAGGTTTGCTGCAATGCGGGCAGATCCCTTCCAGGTACCTGTCAGGAAGGAACTTTTTACACTTAGGACAGTACGCCTGCTGGATAACTTTAGGGTAGACATGGCCTGCTTTTATCAACCGGTTCACAATATGAGTAGTACGGGCGTGAGTAGCCGGGTCATCGGTCATCCCGAAGTGATCAAAGATGATATTCATGCGTTTGAAGGTCTCTGCAAAGTGAGCATGATAGCGTTCAGAGATCATCCGGGGGGTTACACCCTCTGCTTCAGCACTGACAACTATCGGAGTCCCGTGGTTGTCTGAACCACAAACAAAGACTGCACGCTCCCCTTTTCTCCGCATGAACCGGACGTAAAAATCGGCTGGAACATATGTCCGGAGATGCCCGAGATGGCAAGGACCGTTGGTGTAGGGCAGTCCACATGTAACTAGCAGAGGCCGGCTGTTCATCACTACATTTTTGGGATTGATATTATAAATAAGAACATCAGAAATGGCAAAGAAAATCCGGTTTAAAACAATATCTCTCGGATCAGAGCCCGATCAACCGGATATAGAAGAACTCACCGGGTTTATCAGGGCGATGAAGGGCCAGGAGGCTGATCTGATAACATATTATCTCACCAGATCTCTCGGGGGACAGAAAGAGGCAGGAATATCATCGCCTGCCGGCGGTGGCCTCTTTATGCAGTCAAGGTTTGGAGGTGGCATTTCCTGTTCCTCTGAAGGGTGTCATGTGAGCACTTCAGTGTTTGAGGCAGATGCACAGACAATGGTAAGAATTGCAGGGCCGGTTCGATCAGTCCTCCCATCACCGGGTCTTCTGCCTGGATCACCTGATCCAGTAGATGATGAGAGGTGTGCTGAATTTTGTGATGCGTATGCCCAGGTGCTTAGGACCATGCGTGACCAGAAGATCACGGGCCACATCCTTCATACCAATGAAATTCGTGAGATAGAAGTGGAACTTCTCTCATCACAAAAGACCATATTTGTTATTCCAGAAGGATCTATCACGGTACAGTCTGATCTTCTTGAGTTTCAGACCACTATTGCACTTACCAGTAACCGGGTCCGGTTCCTTGACGAACTCATCGAACAGTATGATATCAGGACCCTCATCCTTATTGAGCCTGATCAGGAGGGTTATAAGGGGGCTTTAATGCATCTTGATCCTGATCAGATTCAGGTGGGAGGATATGGAAAAGGGGAGGAGAACCGGTACTGGAAGCGAATTGCTGATGATGCAGAGACAACACTTCCGACCGACTGATTTTTTTTATTTTATTGTAATTCGGCGACTGCAGATATCTTCTGAAAATGCCTGTTCTTCTTCAGTACCTTGAGGAGTATCTTGTCCCAGAGGGTGAATCTGAAAAACCCACCGGCAGCATGTGGATGGCCTCCACCACCAAACTCCCGGGCTATAAGATGGCTGATCGGGGGAACAGATCTGATGGAGAATTTTCCTGAGTCTGACACCAGTACCTCAATATCAGACTTCAGCTCTTTACGCATGAATGCTGCGGTCTCACTCGGGTATCCGTACATCGGGCTGATGGCCATCCGGTACTTAGTGCCGAGAACACTTGCTACATGCAGGGTCTTGTTCATTACCTTCTGCATCTCCCGCATGATGTCCTCGTACTCACTTCGTATCCGTTTGTCATCAAACACGCCCATCATCAGCATATCACGGACATGCTCACGGTTCTTCGCCCTCTGAAGAATAAGTCCGAGTACTGCTGATCTGGGATCTTTCTGCTTCCAGAGATCATAGTCACAGACAACGAGTGCGATCTCCTCTGCAATGACATCTTCAGGTGCCAGATCAACAGTGCATATCCCACAGGCACACCGCCCGGTATCAATATGCAGATGATCCACGATCTTACGGATGAGACCGATCTCATCCTCATTCCAGCGGTGATGATCCCGCCACTCGATCCTCCATCCTTTCTGTTTGATCTTCCGGAGATGCTGTTCAACACCACGTCGGTACGAGAGGTCGCTGATACTCAGTGTGTCACCATTCCCTGCAATCTGGGAAATTATCTCCAGGTACATCGGAAATTTTCCTACCGAACTCCATAGGGTATGAACACCCTCTTTCCGGAACCGCATGCGATGTACTGCGTCGGCGCCGACAGCGTCAAAATCATTGTGGGTGAGATGAACGATATGTGCGGTCCGAAGGGCTATGTCCGCAGATATGGATGCAATATCAGGCCCATTCTTCCGCTTTCTGAAGAACATTACAATAATTTCTGGTTTCTGAACCAGATAATACGAGCGATTTGATGATCCCCACCACCAGGCAATATCGACAAATATATTAATGCAGAGTGAGTATCTGTATAGTCGCGCCTCAGTAGCTCAGACTGGGAGAGCGCCAGACTGAAGATCTGGTTGTCCCCGGTTCAAATCCGGGCTGGGGCATTACCTTTTGTAAAACACTTCGTGTTTTACTTTTTTCTTACACCAACCAATAAGATTGGCTGTATATTACTTCTTATTGCTCCGCTACTCGTTCTCAATTATCTTCAACACTGTTGTATAAGCCTCACAGTGAGCGATGGCATTCAATTTTTGCGACTTTCAAACCCGATTCTGATATTGTCTCAATAAAATATCATTTTCTCATCAGATTTCAATGATAATATTCCTTGACCGGACTGTCAGCACCGGTGACGACGGGGTGAATACCCAACGTCGATCGAAGGTCTTCACCTGGGATATCTACCTGTACGAATCCTGGATTCAAGGGTCCTCGGTTTGGGTTGAGGGTGATGATTTCGGTTCAGATCAGGGGCCTGATACCGGCGATGATCAGGGCGGAAGAGCGGAAGAGCGGAAGAAGATCAAAGATACGGCAAGAGAGCGGGGGCTTCCTCCCAAATTCTGAGTGAGGATAGACCAGAGAATGGGAAAGAAGAAGAAAATTTCTTAGATCAAAATAAGAGAGCGGAAGAGGGTGAAAGGTCAGAGATCACTGATCAGTCAGCTTGTCGATCATCTGACACGAATCATGATCTCCGCTCATCCGCTCTGACCGGTGAACGAGCAGCAGTTCAGTCTGGTTCACCGAAACCAGGAGCAAATATCAGAGAGGAAGGCCCCGCCCTACCAGGTGTATCTCCCGCTCTCCCACCCGATGCTCCTGACTATATTCCGATGAAACTGGCCGAGGTGAAGATCGAGGAGTTCATCTCGGTGGAAGGGTGGCCGAACAGGAAACCCTGCTCGGTGTGTGGGAGGAGCCCCACATATTATCAGGAGCGGATGACCCGGGAGAGGCTACAAGAGCCACCGAGACCGAATCGGATGCTCTGCAAGAACTGTTATGATCTGGCTAAACGGCGGGTATCAAAACAGGTCACGACGATCCCGGGAACGATAGATACCACGGTGATGATCAAAATCGGGAAAGATCTCGGGAGGTGCCATGTGTGTGACACCTCCCGAATCATCTGGTAGGATGAAGAGCAGCATCTGGGATTATGTGACCAGTACTATACACGGGAAGTGCAAGCTGCAGAAAAACGTGGGTTTCAGGAAAAATAGATGCTTATGATGTATATCGGCCCCTACCTTATCATGGGGTCATGGAAGTGGATAGGATTTGGAACATATGGACCATTCCCGGAGTCGGGTGAATTCCGGGGAGAGATATTCTGGTCACGATACAATTTCGGGTTTCTTAGTGTCCGGAGATTTGGATGAGGCCTGCAACCTCCTGGTGTGCTGCCAGGCAATGTCCTCATCTTGTGTGGGAGATGATCTGTCCGACCCAGAATATGAGACGAGGGAGACGAAGGAGAATATGTCAGATAGCCGGGATCGTTTCGAGTTATCTGAACTCCTGCCCTTCCGGTTTTCTTTCTGAGCAGGTGAGTCCATGAGTCTGTGGCCCAGGGCTCATGGTTCTCATTGCAAGGAGAGAAACTGCCCACATCTTACCCGGAAAGATTGGAAGTCCGGGAAACGGTTGTACTGTTGTTTGTTCAAGAAACAGATATCCAAGGTTAGGATTGAGGACTGTCCGGAGATGGAGGTGAAGGAGGGTGATGGTGGGAGTTGATCGAGGAGGATCAGAAAGATCAGAGGATGGGTAAAAATTCGGGAGAGGATTATGGAAAGGAGAATGGATTGATTTTTCTTATAATGAATTAATAGTAAAAAGATCCAATTGCTTTAATAATTCAATAAAATCGATATTGGGGCTATTTTTCTATGTTTTTATTTACCATAATTTTTTCTTGATAAATTATTTGAGAAAAATCTTTTATTTTATGAATTCTCCGATTCATGAGGCGGCATATTTGAGAAAAACTCTTTCAATATCTGTTTTTGTAACGTAGGGGCCTTGCAACCGTTCAATACCAATGCTTCCACCAACGAGCATATCTCCATGTCCGATAAGATATTCAGCTCCTCCCTCATCTAAAATAATTCGGCTATTTGCCATAGAAGTAACTTTTAAAGCAACTTTTAACTGCAGATTCGCCTTAATCAGGCCAGTCACCACCTTTGCATCAGGTCTTTGGGTTGCTAATATAAGGTGAAACCCCGCTGCTCTCCCTTTCTGCCCTATTCTTTGAATTGCTGTTTCCAGGCTTTCCTTAGTTTTCTTATCGATTATCAGATCTGCATATTCATCGATAATGATAATTCTTTCAATAAGTGGTTCTACAGAGATTTTGTTCCATTCTTTAATGTCATGAACCTTTTCAGTTTCAAATAACCGATATCGACATTCCATTTCATCAACTAATGACCCCAACCGAGATATCACAGGATCATAATCCATGAGAATTAATCCATCAAGGCAGGGAAGATCAATCAGGTCAGTAAATGTTACTCGTTTTGGATCGATTAGCGTAAAACTCACTCTTCCAAGAGGCACTGATAGAGCGAGCCCTAAAACAATTGACCTAAGTAATACGCTTTTCCCACTCCCCGAAGTTCCAGAGATTAAAATACTGGTCATAGTTGGTTCAGCAAGATCGACCCAAAATACTGAACCATCAATACCAACTCCTAATGGAAAAATTACATCTGAAAATGGCTTATTTACTTCTCCAGTCTTTAACAATTCACTGAGTAATAATGGCTGACAATTTCGCCGGGGAATATCTACACTCACATACCCACTTTTCGGTTGAATAAGAGGAGGGGAATTCAAACCCAGCGCAACCTGAAGGTCTTCAGCTTTATTTGATAACTTGTTCACTGAAACATTTCGCTCAATATCTGGGACTATTTTGAGGCGAATAAATCTGGGACCTACGACAAAACCAAGAGGTTTTACAGGTAATTTAAATTTATTATAGCAATTAACCAAATTCTCTAGATATTGTTTACCTTCATTCTCACTTCCATTATTAAGACAAATCGGTTCAATCGAAACACCTTCATTATTTTCTTGAGGTAATTTGTTCGTTACAACTATTTCTTTGATGTTTTTTGAACCAAAATCATCATCACAGATATGTGAAAAAGGACATTGTTTACACAATAAACGGTCTACTGATGGTGGAACGGGAAGAATACTGTTACAGACATCCCGTGCCACAGAAAACAATCCCGGCAACTTTTGGATGGCATTTTCTGTAATATCAGATGAATAGTTTACTGCTGGATCTTCCTCTTCAAGATATAATACGACTACTTTTGGTAAGATTTTTGTTTGCTTATAGACAAGCCATGCATATAAGGTGGTTTGAGTTAAATCACGTGTAATATCAGATGTTCTTAATCCTTTTAGTTCAAATACGATTGGTTCATTAGTGCTTGGATCATAAAGAAGCCCATCAGGACGCCCTTTAACTATAAGTTTTTCATCGTCCGTAAAAGTAAATTCTGCTTCTATGTTTACTTCAGCATTTCTAAAAATTATATCAACAATATTTTCAGGGTTCCCATTTTCAGATAGGAATGGTTCCAAAAATGATGAGAGCCAGATACCCCATCGATAAATAGCCAATGCAAGAGAAGCGACTTGTTCATCGTTAATATTCTGATGGTGTTCATTTAGAAAGGGAATAAAATATCCAACACGTAAAAATTCGAGAATATTAGTTTCAAGGGGGCTGACTTTGTTTGATATGGATTTTATAAAACCCATCCTCATTTTTTTATCGTTTAAACCCGACACATCACGAAAAAAGTTTTTTGCGATATTGTGCAGATGAGTACTTGGAAGAGTTCCTGAGCCATTTAACCCAACTCTCCACGTATTTTTTTCACCCCTTCTTTTATATGCATATAATCGTGGGCAATGTTGACACAAATGTAGATCAGATACTGAGATTGAGATCATGTGACACACGTGGTTTGTAGGCTTATTTGCGACCCTTTTTCAGTTGGATATACAATAAACACTTCTGACTTTTTTCCACAGATCTCCAGTATTTTTGAATGGGAGATATCGTACCCATTCTGGACCAAATTGTCTCTTATTACCCCAGTACTCAAAATTCTCATTATGGATTTACAGAGAATGTTTTGAATCATATCACAAATTTCCTTCTCATCAATTTTGGGTTGAATTATGTCTATATGACCCCCATCTTTTAAAGTCGAAGGTTCTTCATATGGAATCAATGGATTTCCAAAAAAATTTTCATCGCCAATAAATTGATGTAACTCATCTTCGGTTATCGGTCGAAGAATCCCTCCCGAATCGACAATTTGAATGGCTCCTTCAGGTATTTTAAAAACTAAAGACGTTAGAGCATACCAACGACTAATCTCTTCAATATTTAATTGAAGAATTCTTCCTCCTGCTTTGATGAATTCGTCTCTTTTCTTATTTGTTGATGTCCAGGATTGGCGACTGACCAAACATCTCGGATCTGTAATATAATAACAACCTGCATTAGGGTTTTTTATAAGATAATCAACACCTTCGGCAAAACAACTCCCAATTGAACTGTGGTGCTCACGAGTATTTATGATGAATGAGAATGTTTGTTCTAAATCTTTTGCTTTTCGAATTTTCGTAACTAAGTTAATTCTACCTACTTTTTTTATCTCTATGTCAGTAGTAGAGGATTGATGTGAAAGAAACTCAATTAATGCATATTTAAGGGTATCATCATCAGGCATCCAACTATTTATATTCGCGATAACTAAGTCACATTCTGCCTGGTATTGATCAGATAATACTTTTAATGGATTTTCAGGAGAAGAAATACGCCCCTCAATGGCCTGATTTGCCAAACGTATTACCATACCCGGATTATATCCCTCTTTAATTTTTCCCGTCAATGCATTTTTAACCCAGAGATATGGCTCTTCCCATTGGTCTTTAAAATATAACTGAATCCGTTTCTTTATAATCTCATCAGCATCTGATAGCGTACATCCTGTTAAATCTAATGAATTACTCTCTAATCGCCTAGATACTGCAGCATCTATCTTTGGCTTTATTAATTCTTGCCATGTTAGCGTACGGGTAAATGCAATCGGAAGAATTCGAAAAACCTCATTGCAGAGAGTAAATACCATTGAACCAAAAGCATTTTTTTGTTCAATTGTTTTGAGGTTTTCAAGTTGATCAAAACAAACAAGGATTGTTTGTTGATATCTTTCCATAAGAAGACTCAAGGAGAATAGAAATTCACGAGATTCTTCCTCTAGTGCTTGTTCTCCAAAATTTTGTCTTCCAGGAACATTAATTCTTTGGCAATCCTCTTCATCAAGGATTTCTCCTTTCATCCATGCAACTGTAATACCATATTTACCAGGATCATGAATTTGGAAAAGGACTTTCAGAAAACGACGAGAAATTTCAGGAATATCGATACATATTTGGTCAATAACCAATTTTCCCAAAAAATTCAGAATCGGTTGACCCTCATAAGTCATCTGGAATAAGTGATACGGATTTTGCCTTAATCGATCAATACTTTGCCGATCCAATCTCTTGTAATTTTCGAGATAGTCAACAATCATCCGAGTTATGAGTTCATGGAAATGATTATATTGGGGATTGTGAGGTAATTTCCTACTTAAATCACTTATTACCGCTCGAAGTAAATATCGGATCGCTTTATTATGATTTATGATCGGATCGATATATACGACAGATACATTAAGATTCCTATCTTTTACTGCTAATAAGATTCTATGTATCAAATGAGTTTTTCCAAATCCTGTTTCACCAAAAACAATTCCTGCGAGTGGATCACGGGGGTGTTGAGATTTTTCATTGATTAATCTCATTACCCCTTCAAATGCGTCTCGATTAATTGATGTTACATCAGGAAATTGGTTGTCCCAGGGTTTTGAAGAGGAGGAAGAGAAAAAAGGATTATGATCTTTAAGGGCACGTATTGGATCCATTACTACTTTCTCCAGGACACGATAATCATCAGCATATTATTTTCATCAACAAAGGAATCTTTTACATCTTGGTCATCCATTGTCGATGTTTCAGCAGGTTGCAAAAGAATCGTTGCCTCATCTCGTAGTTTTTCAAGTAACCTATCGAATCGATCTCTATTCCATCCCAAATTACGACGAAGGTCACATATTTTAACGTACCGTTTTCCTCGAATCAGATCATCATATGATTTTTTGATAAGATCTTTGTCATCAGATTCCACCGTTACCTCGGTTTTCTGTGATAAAGACGGTTTTTGAACGATATTTAATCGGGGCGTGAAATTTGATTTTTCATTAAAATCTACGAAGACCTTTCCATCTTTAATACATTTATTTATTGCTTGAATCACCTCTATGTTTTTAAATGGAAGGGATTTTTTTACTTGCAATTGTGATTTATTAGGGTTTTTTTGAATATAATCTAAAACCAGTTTTTCGTGGTTAAGATTTTTAAGTAGAATATAATATGAATTTTTGAACTGTATTTCGAGGTTATTTTCATTTATATGAGGCTTGATTTTTTCTTTTATTTCTTTGACCTGTGATTTTGTTGTTAATTTCAGTAGTTCTCGCTGTTCCTTACTAAATTTACCATTGAGATCACTTAGTAAAAGATACCCCGAGTCCGTTTTTTTTAAGATATCGATAATAATTTCACTTAATTCAGCAGTATCCATTAAGTATTCTTACTCCTTCAACTCGATATATATTTTGATATAATTTTAACCATCAGGGCAATCTATCAAAGAACCATGTCATTTGTCCTCAAAATGGTAGAAGATGCCTTACTGCAAGACATCAAGACGGTCCCGGAAGACACAAAGTTCAGGAACTAAACATTTTGATAAGGCTCTGATTTTTTCATTCATCTCACCAATAATTATTCTGATACCTTATCTTCCAACATTGTAGAGTAGGGAAGCATCCTTGACCCTCATCATTCAAGAAACAGGCTGGAACCATATGAGATGAAGATCATAAGGAATATCTCGACAACCGAGGATTGCAATTGAACTCATTATCCACCATCCACTCACATGCTCAAACGCGTTCGATAATTTTCTCGGCACATGCTCGGGTGAGAATGTTCGAACGTGGCATTTCATCAGAGGATATATTGCATATCCTAACAGATGGAGAGATCATAGAAGAGTATGAGGATGATACCCCATGTCCATCATTTCTCATGCTCGGGTATCTGCGAGGAATCGCTCATCATGTGGTTGTTGGGTGCTGTGCAGATCACATCAAAATAATCACGGTGTACCATCCGGATGAAAGCTGGACCAATGATCGATTCAGGAGGTGAAAAAGTATGAAACCAGGAGTATGCCAGTTCTGTAAAGGTGAGATGAAAGAAGGAAAAACCGAATTCATGGCACGGGTTCATGATCAAGTGATTGTGATCAAGGATGTTCCGGCATTGGTTTGCGAGCGATGTGGAGAAGCATGGTTTTCCTATGAAACCTCTGAGAAGATCGACAAGGTGATGCAGGAGGTTCATGCAGGGAAGATCTGTGTCAGACCACTTGCAGCAGGAGAGATCGAGTTACCTGCGTAAATGCTGACACGTCGTCAAAAATATCATGATACTCTCCCCTGTTTCAAGAGTATTGACTCCTTTCATCACCAATCAATTTTCCTAACACCTCAAACAGCATCTGAAAAAGACCCCATTGAGGTTTTAACAGATCTTTAACATTGTTAAAACATCCATCGACCAGATATCGATAATTTACACGTCATTCATGAAATAAAGTTACAATCTCATAGATAGAGGTTTTTTAACAGATCTTTAAACACTGTTAAAACCCTCGTGGCCCGAAATTATTATCTGTGCCATCGCACGTACAAAATTTTTCCCCTTTTCCCAAATCCCTCCAACTTCCTCACCCCATTTCTCCCACTTTTAAAATCCTATATAAACTCACTTCAAATAACTACGTAGCCGCGACCAGAGCGGCAGGGGACAATCGAACAATGGCAGATTTTGTAGAGAAGGCAGCAGATGTCTGCTGTCCGCAAACTTACAGCACCGATCGCTGATCTTGCAACCTTCACGACTCTTGTGCAGGATATCCTGGACAACAACCCGTGGGGATGTGTCTCGTATGTATCAGCAGGGGTGACCGTCGCACCGGTTGTAAAAGGGACTGAAAGTTATACCGGGGCCGTCGTCTTTGAGGATGCAAAGGCCAAGACTGTCGGCAGAATCTCAGTGAAGGCTCCAACATCAGCCGGATTTACCACAAACGTCAGTACCATCGTTGGTACGGCTGCACTTGGGACAGCTATGGGAGGTACTCCATCACATGACCGCCCGAAGGGCACCTTCAGTGTGACCCTAAAGTGACATCACAAGAGCGGGGAGAACTTCTCGGTCACCCTCAAGCGTGATTCGGTTACGGTCAGCAGCTACGAAGCCGACGCCATCCTAACCGGGCTCGAATCATGGGCCGATACCGTTGCCGTTCTGGCATAACCAAAATACCCTCTTTTTACGCCACCACCGGAGCGATGGATATGAACAAAGTATTGATTATAGCGGGAGTGATCGTTCTCGCCTTATCATGGCAGTTCTCTCAGGCAAGCGGAATCACCACGTCCATAACAGGGACCGGGGCCTCATTCCTGAACACTGCTGTGGTTGGTGAGGATAGGTCATACAGTAACAGCCTCTTTACCGAGGGAAGATCAGCAGTGGTCCGGGTCATTGACACCAGGACCGGAATCATGTCTGATCTCCTGGTAAAGAGTTCAGGGTCATTCGGCATTGACGAGTATGGTGATCAAACCCGAAAGGGTGGTCCGGACTCGTTTCTGAACTGTGTATTTTACCCAGTAAATGATTCAGGTCGGTACTCAATGGTATCGGCAATGGGGCTATTCCAGGGAGGAGAATACCTATCAAAGAAACAGGTCGGTGATGGGCTGCGTTCTCATACGACAGCCAATGCAACCGGGCTGGTTCTGATGAAATCCGAGTCTGAAGAGGAGAACCTGACCGAGCTAGGCAAAACCGTGGCAGCAGGGAATATGTCTCTGGCTGAAGAGGTTGACTTCACAGGAGGAAGAGATGATTGAGGAGGTCATTGCCATCATCTCGGCTTGTGTGGCCGGGGCAAATGGTGTTGGGTTATTCATCATGTACCGGCGATATCTGCAGCTGGCATCTGTATCGGTTGTATTTGCCAGCGAGGTCGTGGGACACCTGGCAGCCGTGGATGAGTCCGGGGAGGTCGAGGACCCGATGGGTTTGATCGCAAGTTCATTGGATCATCTGAGCGAGTTGTCGGCTCTAACCGGGAGGGTGTGATAATCCGATCATATCATTATTCAATTTTTGGAATCTGTTCTCCCTGATTTTATTGGTAGCACATTGAGAGAGCCAGAGAATGAAAAATATTCATGAGGATGTTACAACATTGGACATCACCATAAAACCGTTTTCGGACATATCTTCTCCTAACTGAATATTTAAAATGAATAATGGCCATGATATAATGAATCAGTGTTTTTGAGACTTTTCTCAATAATGTCAAAAAAAGAGGATTGTGTATAACCCCCTCCTGACGAAAAAGAGTTTATTAATTGTATATATACTCAATTCTTGAAAAGAGGGTTTAATCGCAATCCTCTAAAAAAATACCCTGACCGAGAGGCCTGGAAATACCAGAATATGAGCCTACAACTTTAATCTGATTGCTTTTGGTCGATCAATGCAGTCCTTTTTGCAAACTTCCATATTCCTTCAATCTTCACAAACTCATCATGATAAACCCCAGTCTGAACAAAGGTTGGTAACTCATCATCCGGGTATTGCCACATAAGGTTGAGCATGGTAACTCCTTCCACTGTATCTGCTGACATCGATTTCAGGATAGTATTGGTCTGATAATGCCTGGTTTGAATCCCCTTTTCGGTCATATTTGCCATCCGCTCTTCCATCGCTTCTTTCAACTGATTGCGGCTTTTCACCTGGAATTCTAACTCAGTACCTTTGTCTGAATATACTTCCCAAATACATTCATTTGTAAATAGACTGATAAAGGAATCAAGATCTTTGGAGTCGTAAGTATAAGAGTAGGTGTAGATAAGATCAAGGATTTCCTGATGATCTTCAGAAGATATCTGGATTGAATGATTGCCATTATTGTCTTGCAGAGTAGTATTTTCTCTGTCCGCCTTATTAATTCCAATATTGTTCTCACCATAAACCTCGCATGAAAGAAGCGCAAGGAATAGAAGAAAAAGGAAAAGAAAAGAGAATGTATTGCTTTGGATCATGATAATGAGACTCTTCTTTTTTTCCATATAATTGTTGTGAACAGGCTATAATGAACGATGTTGGTGGGGAAACCCGGGTAGAATAACAATAATTCGATAATGAACTATCCCTGTATCTTCACAAACCAACCGAAAATTGTTAAATACCTGACATGGTAGCCTTATCAGGTTTTTCCGGGGAGATAACTCAAGGCTTACTGTTGCACAATATCAGGTGCTGCCCAGGTGTTACTGATTTTTCCATATCAGGTAGATAGACCCGCATAAACAGGTGGAAATCACCCGTTCCGACAGGAAGCCAATTACTCACGGTCAGATATTCCTTTTTTTTGATCAAGGTATCATCAACCGTGAGAAATGCTACACATGCTGAAAGGGCAGATTCATAATGAAGAGCATCATAAGTTCCAACTCCATTCTGCCATAATGTTTAAGCAAAACTGATGATATCCAGGGTGAGAATGACATGTTCACGAGCCAGGGACAACAGACCATCAAGACAAATCATTCAATAGATGAGAAGTCATCCTACTACTATCAATTAAGGACCCATTCCATTATATGAAAGCCAGAATTATTCTGATTGTATGTGGCTTTCTCTGCATTTTGCTCTTAATTCTCTCTATGATTCCAGTAGGTCATGATCTTTTAAGTCCAAGCGGAAAACCCTACGTAACGTTAGTTTATGCATCATCCGGTATGATGCCCCAACTTCTCAATACCAGCCAGGTCGATGCTTTTCTTGTCTGGGAATCTGTGGTTTCAACGAGTGAGTGCGGCAACATAGGAAAAGTAATCGCACGGGACAATGATTTACCACCAGAACATAAATGGGAGTCCACTGCTTGTAATGTTCTTGTCATAAGAAATGAATTTATTGAGGAGAATGCTGAAGTTTCAGCACTCCTCTCTGCAATAACAACAATAGGCATAAACCAGATATCCAAAGATCCTGCTCATGCCATCAATATCACCGCAGAATGGGTGTATGGCTCAAAACCGATCCTCTCTGCCGGAATGTACCTAAATCCGCATGATGTCGAAACAACAGCGTTTCGTCATATAACATTTACAGAGACGGCCACAAATCCGGATATTTCAGCGATCGGTCTTCCAATGCAGACTGATAAAAAAGCAGAGTTAAACAATAGATCCAGTTTGTCCGAATCAGTACATGTTCGTGCAGATCAACTTCTAAACGGTTCTAACCCAAGGATCAACAAAAAAACACCCACAATCAGAATTGGATATCTCCCATCTTCGGATCTGTATGCCCCGCTCTATGTAGCGATAAAAGAACATAATGAGATCTGTACCTCGTATGATTTCTGTCTGGCCCCCGAGTCGGATGATTCTGATCGTCCAAGTAGATGCAATCTGGTCGTTCATAATCAGACGATAGCAAAGGTCGAGTTATTACCAGGCTCAGTAGGGGGTGGCGTTATGACAGGACTCGGACAGGATGCAATGGATGCAGCATATATCGGAAGTGTCCCGGCCTTACTCCAGATATCAACAGGGAATTCTGCCTCGATTATAAAATCTATTAATTCAGGAGGTACAGGACTCGTTGTTGGAAACACAGCACCCTGTACTGACTGGGATTCTTTTATTACCTTGATAGAAAAACGATCAACTGCTGGAGATCCAATTGTTCTTGCAGTGCCACAAAGTTCTATTCAAGAGGAGATGATGAGGGAAGCACTCAACTATGAAGGTATACAGATTGTTCTGTATGGCCTTCCACCACGATGGAGTATCAATGAAACAGTTACCTAATATTCTCCGTGGATTGGCATTTCCGGTTTTGATCGGAGTATCGTGGGAGATTCTTTCGATATATATCGGAAATAGTTTTATTCTTCCCGGCTGGGAACTGATCATTCCCATTCTTTTCCATCCAATGGAACCCTTGTTTGGAGGAGCATCACTTCTCGAAAACGGAATTATCAGTCTCCAACGTGTTCTCATCGGATTTCTTCTAGCTGTTGCTATTGCTGTTCCAATTGGACTTTTAAACGGCTGGTCCAGGCGGTTTGACGAATATTTCAATCCACTCATCCAGGTTCTCCGTCCAGTCCCTCCTATTGCGTGGATGCCTCTCGCAATTGCCTGGTTCAAGATCGGGTTTGGCTCACTCATCTTTATCATCTTCATCGGATCCTTCTTCCCTGTTCTGATCAGCACAATCGAAGGAGTTCACAATGTCAGAATTCGATGGCTCGAGGTTGCACAGACCCTCGGGGCCACTACAGGGGAAAAATTCGTCACTGTTGTTATTCCCGGAGCACTCCCTTTTATCTGGACAGGATTCAGGCTTGCGTTCGGAGTTGCATGGATGTGTCTGGTTGCTGCCGAAATGCTCCCAGGAACGAGTGCAGGGCTTGGATATCTGATTATGTATGCCTATAATCTTGGTCAGATACAGGTTATCGTTGCAGGTATGATTGTTATAGGTGTCATCGGAATTGCATCAGATTACCTCTTCAAACTTGGCCAGATTCGCTTCTTTGACTGGCAGGGAAAAGAATGAACAACGTCCTTGTGATAGAAAATATCTCAAAACATTTTTTTGATGATAATAGTGCTTACAAGGCAATCGAGAATGTTTCTCTGACTCTTCGAAAACATGAGATCGTATGTCTCATGGGACCATCAGGGTGTGGCAAATCCACGATCCTCAGGATCATTTCCGGCCTCGATACCGCAGATTCAGGTGTTGTTAACGATGATAATAAAGAACTGATACATACATCTGAAAAGGTAAAAACTGCGATGGTTTTCCAGGATCACGGCCTCTTTCCCTGGCTTTCGGTGAGAGAAAATATTGCATACGGACTTCATTTGAAAGTCAGATCTTCTTCTGAAATAGTTGACGAGGTTATTTCAAAACTCCTGGTTCTTGTTCGAATGGAGGAGTTTGCAAATGCCCTTCCTCATCAACTCTCGGGGGGGATGAAACAAAGAGTTGCTGTGGCCCGTGCTCTTGCAGTCAAGCCAGACATTCTTCTGATGGATGAACCATTCAGTGCTCTTGATCCATTTACCCGACGGGAACTTCAGGATGAAGTGCTTCGTATCCGGGATCAACTAGATACCGCATTTCTCATTGTAACCCATAACCCTGAAGAATCTGCATATCTTGCAGATCGAATTGTTATTCTGACCAGACGACCTGCAACTGTTAGAAAGGAATTTACAATTCCGGCCAGCCATCCCAGGAATATGGTACATCCAACATCTATCGAGTTGATCCAGGATATAACCAAAATTATTGCATCCGGATGACGAACCATACAACCAGAGATTGACCCCGGTTATAGTTTGTAGATGTGGTCATTTGCTGAAAAAAAGCATCAACCGATACATTCACGTTTCACACACTGGTGCCCCTCGTCACTCAAATTGAGTCCATTTCCAGACAATCGATACGATCATAAAAAGACGAGAGACACTAGGATCCAATTTTACAGGTTTCCTGTATCAGATTTCCCTCACTCACGATCATGCTACATGAAACCGGTGAAAATAAAGTTATACCAGAGATAACCACCGAAAAATGAGATCTGTGGTTAATGAGCACTAAACATGATGGTGTTACTATCTGCAGATGAATGCGACTCATCACCATCATAGTGGGCTGCCATTCCCACGGTATACGGATACGAAACCCCCACAGTAAAGGTAAACCTTCCATCAGACCCGGTCTGTGTGGTGGTCAGCGGATCTTCTCCAGAATATCCGCTCTCGTCCATGGTAACGGTTGCCCCGCTGATCCCTTTTCCATTCTGATCGGTCAGCCTGCCGGTCACAGTCACTGTTTCACCTACAGCTGGCGTTGTAGAACTGGCACTGATCGAAAGACGGGAGAGCCCGAAGCTGGAGGATGTTCCCGAAGCAGCCGGGACTATTGTCTGAATTGGAGAAATCGATGGTCTGATGATGGTTGATGTGGGTTTGACCGGAGAGATGACCGGTTCTGATGCAGACTCTTCAGTCTCATTTGTGAACCTGACTGTATTTGAGATCACTTCAGAACCTCCGGATCGTGCAGATACCCTGAAGAGATCGAGAGCAGTTTGAGAGGTTGGAACAGCCCAGGCAAAGAGTCCGTTCTTATCAGGTGTTACTTGTGTAATATCAGAGAATTCTGAACCAGACTTCTCTTTTCCGGCGATTGTGAACGTTACCCCGGTTCTGGTACCACTGATGTACCCGATGAGCTGGTTGATCTGTTTTTCACCTAGCGTCACCGAGAACGGAGAGATGATAACCCGCACATTATCTGATGACGATGTTGAAGGAACCGTGGACGATGGGGTACGAGTAACCAGCGGCTCTATCGTCAGAGTTGACTCGACTTCAGTCAGATATGGGGGAGCATTTCCCCAGCCATACGGATTATACGGGTTTGCATATGCAGTGATCGGATAATCAAAGTCATCATCATCGTACGCAAGAACAGGAGTCACAAACAGAAGCAATGCCATTGCAGATACGATTGTGAAAAGGAGTAATTTTTCACGAAATTTTATCATTGTCAAGACCATCCGTTTTTAATATGCAGGGAGAGAGAAAAAGTTGCTGATACTTTCCATAAACTATAACGTGATCCGATTATCAGGACCTGAACCCGGGGTGCCGGAGCAACTATGCTTGAGGCTCATCCTCACAATGAAGAGTGACAGATGAAAGGTTCGCGGCTATTGCAATCGATATTAGAGGACATGTAATCGATATCAAATCGGAAAGCATCCTCTTAATCAGGTTGCGATGATAACCTATCATATCGAAACCGGTTGTGAAATCTCATGATGACCAGTATAATGGCTGACATGATCAGGTACTTTGAGGGCGATGTTAGAAGGATCAATCACGCCCTGAAAGTACACTCCTTTGCTTATATTATCTCATCAGAAAGCAACCTGGATGAGCAGAAAAAGTTGATACTCAGTCTTGCAGCCATTCTCCATGATATTGGGATTAAAGAAGCAGAACGAAAGTATGACTCATCTTCAGGAAAACATCAGGAGATTGAGGGGCCTCCCATCGCCCGCGATATCATGTCGCCATTTCATCTTGATGATGATGTTGTCGAGAGGGTCTGCTTCATCATTGGAAATCATCACTCGTACACCGCTATTGATGGGATCGATTTTCAGATTCTCGTTGAGGCTGACTTCCTTGTCAATATCTTCGAAGAATCCATGAGTGCTGAATCTGTTAAGAATATTCGTAAGAAGATCTTCAAAACTGAAATGGGGACCCGGTTACTCATGGAGATGTACCCCCACGGGGGGTTATCAGCCTGAAGATTTGATGAGAGAAAAACTGATGCTGACAGGCCACCACACCTGAACCCGGGATCAGGTGGCCCTTACCATATCAATATACAGAGTCAGGAGATTTACACCGGAACTCCTATCTGAAGGGTAAAACCAAAAATTTATCCGCCTGGTGAATAAGAATAATCAACCAGATAACAGTCTCCGTCTTGCCTGGAGCTGATCTCCCTGCCCTTGTCCCGGTTGGTAATTATGAACGATAACTCTGAAGAACAATGGAAGAAGATCATTGGCCTCGGGGCCTCTTCTCATCGTAAGAGTTATTACCCGGAGTTACAGGAGCAAATAATCGAACTCAAACGAAAAAACGAAGAACTCCAGGCCATGAATGAAGAACTTCTTGCAACCGAAGAAGAACTCCATCAGAACTATACAGAACTTCAGCAACGTGAACGAGAACTGATGGAGAACCGTGCACGTTTTCAGGAAGTGCTTGAGAACTCAATCGTCGCTTTTTATAAAAGAAACTACAGGACCGATACCTATGAGTACGTGAGTCCTGCAATTACCGGGATTACCGGATATACCCCTGAAGAGACGAAAGAATTCACTGTTGAAGATACGTATGCCAGGATTCATCCAGATGATCTTGGCTCAATAAAGAAGAACCTAAAGGATATCCTTCAGAAGGGAGGAGGAAAAGGGGTTGATGAATTCCGGTTCAGGCATAAAGAGGGAAGAGAACTGTGGTTAAAGGATATCTACTGCATCGTGGTTGATCAGGCAGGAGATCTTCTCTACAGTATCGGAAGTATTCAGGATATCACCGAGCACAAGAGTGTCGAACTTATCGCAAAAAAGGCGCAGGAGAAACTCGTTTACCTGAATAATGTTACAATCCAGGAGTCCTTGAATGCCAACTATGCACTCACCGGTTATTTTGAACTGCTTAACGAGTTGAACACCGATGAGAGTCTTATTCCATATCTTGAACCAATCCATTCCCTGATAAAAAAGACAGGAGATATTCTCCACTATGCAAAATCATACCAGGACCTGGGAAGTAAAAACCCGGCCTGGCATGCTATTTCGATCGTTATGCTCAATGCGATCTCGCACCTAAATCTCTCCCACCTCTCACGTGAGATGGAACTGGATGAGCTTGAATGCTATGCTGATCCACTGCTAGAATATGCATTTTTTACCATCCTTGAAAATGTGGTTACCCACAGTAAAACTGCAACACATCTTTCGTTGAGATACAGAAAGAATGACGACTCCCTCTCGCTTCTTATCGAAGACAACGGTGTCGGGATTCCTGCCGAAGCCAAGAATCTGATCTTTGAGAAGAGTTATAAACGAGAAAAAGGGATGGGTTTGTTTCTGGTCAGAGAGATCCTCTCATTGACTGGAATAAGTATCACAGAGAACGGAACCCCGGGAAACGGAGCACGGTTTGAGATCAAAATCCCTGCAGCAGGATACCGGTTTGTCAGTTCTGTCTGATCAGAACACATTTATTGCTCTATATCCCATGAGGCTATACGGAGGAGAAGATGGCAATCGATCCGATCTGCAAGATGACAGTGGATGAACAAACTGCAAAGTTCACAAGTGAGTATAAAGGTACGAAGTATTATTTCTGTGCTCCGGGGTGCAAAAAGACATTTGATGCCGACCCTGAAAAATATACCCGGTAAATTTTTCAGCAGTTTTGAGATTTTAAGCGAATTTAACTCTTTTTTATAGTTTTGCAGAGAAGGAATTCACATTCTCTCTATATTAGCCTGATTGCGAAAAAGGGATTATATCTTCCAGTAGAAGATACTCGCTATCAGGGAGAAAACCCCGTATACAATGAAGAAGATGCCCAGCATCATGGTCAGGAGGGCTGTCCCCGTACCTGGGCTGACAAACAGGTAAATACCGATAAGAAAACTGATCACTCCGACAAATCCGGAGAAGATTCGGTGTTTCTCCCACTGAATCGAGACAGCATACGCGATGGTGAGCAACCCGTTGATCACCAGCCACAGAGCAATCAGATATCCGACAGCAACGGTTGCAATATAGGGTGAGATGACAGCAAGAAGTCCAATCACGATACTGATCAGACCGGACCCGAACAGAATCATCTTTGACGGTCCACTCTCTGCAGAGAGTGCAACACCTGCTGTCAGAATTCCGACTAACAGGAAGATGATACCAATAACGAGGACCAGAAAGTCAAAAACCATTCCCGGTGCTGTAATGGCAACGATACCAAACAACAGGGCAACGATGCTCATGAACACTGCTAGGATTCTATCGGTTTCCATGTTGAGGAGAGTAGTGAGCGGTGAGTGATAAAGGTTTCTTAACGATTCAGAGTCTGACTTCGTCCCATGCCAGCCCGGTTTCCAAAAATCACATCAGACTGACCTTTTGCATGAAAAAGTCCTTTTCATCAATCCTACCTGGGGCCCCCAACGGGGCACCGTTGGGGTTTTGAAAGAATAATACCCAGGAGTCCGGGTATCACTCCTCCTGCATTTTTAGGATCTTCTGAAGAGTTGAGCCCAGTACAAGAAGAAGCAGTCCCTCAATGATAAGTATTCCGGCAATAATCATCCCAGATACAAGGCCCGGAACGAGCGTGGTGAGACCAAAGCCTATCGAGAAGATAGGAAGCATCAACTGAGTATTCTTCAATCTTTTCAGGATAGGTGGAACTTCAGTCGGATTAGCAGACGCAGTTCCATTCCTATTCAGCATTGGGAGAACCTGGTTTGCCAGGAGAATGATGCCCCCGATGATATTCAGGGCACCCAGAAGGGTTCTGATCACATCGGTCAGGATCCCTGGAACGATACATGATACAACCCCCATGGATGCAAACCCGATGCCGATCACTGTCAACAGCCATGAGCGTTTGTACTGACCCAGCGGGGTCTCTCCAATTGTCATTATCTGAATAGCATTGATAACCAGCAGGAGCCCGAGCTGACCATCCGGGGAGAATGGTATCAGTCCGAGATTTACAGGAAAAAGAAGAAATCCGAGGAATATCATCAGGATTCCAACTACAACTACCAGTGCAACCGGGAGTGGTAGTGAAGCTTCCTTAAATATCGGATATCTCTCACAAAATGAAAGTGCACCTGGAGTCATGCAGATCCTCCTGTTGTTCTTTTTTCTGCTGGATACATCCGGTTGACATTCTGGATACACCAGGAGAGATAAAGGAACCCGATGCCATACACAATGAGCAGTGCAGAAGTCTGCGGATTGGTGACAAGGCCCGGAAGGAGCGTTACAAGCCCCAATATTACTGACATCCCATAGACCAGGCTGCATGCCAGTATGAGCTGGCGGATTGTGCCAGGCTGGTTAATCCATGTCTTTGCCTTCTCCTCTGACACGAACAACTGAAACAGGAGAGCATTCCCCCCGCCAAACAGTAGGAGCCCGATCAGTATCCGCACGATATCAGTAACAAGTCCGGGGACAAAACAGGCAAACATGCCAAGAATTGCCGTACAGATCCCCAGGATTACAACCATCCGTGAACGTCTGAGATCGCCAAACGGAGTCTTCCCCATGGTTATCATCTGCAGTGAAACCAACACGAGCAGAAGTCCGTACATGCTATCTGGCGAGTACGGCAGATCTCCTGTGTGAATGCTGAAGAGGAGAATACCAAAGAGAAGCATGAATATCCCAAGGACAATCAGGATAACAACCTCAAGGGAGAGGTCAGACTCCTCGTTAATTTTCAGAGGCATTTTTGAGGTACCACCGTTTTCCGGTTAGAATTTTTTCCGTGCAATCTTCTTTCCTTCTTCAGAGAGGTACCCGTAAAGAGCCCCTGCCATAAGAGGAAGCCACGCAAGTATCTCTTCCCTGTTCCTGCCCGTTGACGCACAGTACTTCTCCAGATATACCTCTTCCAGGCCATTCTGATACATGCAGTAGTCCAGATACGTCCGGCTTGCGTCGGCTTCAGGAGAGCCACAGGAGACTTCGGCCCAGTCAATGATGATGCACGATTTCCCATCAAAGAGGATATTTCCACCATGGAAATCCCCGTGACAGAGGGCATAATCATCAGGAAAATCCGGGAGCATCCCAAGAAGACGTTCCTTTTCTGCAGGAGTGAGACCAGGACTTCCGATGATATTTCCTTTCAGAACCTGTTTTATCGGGCGAAAGTCAGTTGTAACCGCTTTGTGCATCATGGCCTGAAGGCTCACCACGGTGTCAAGGCACTCTCCGGTCTTTTCCGGGTCTTCAAGCATAATATCGAGGAGTGAACTGCCCTGAACGTGGTCCATGAGAAGAACCGTTCTTCCGCCAAAGGTCTCTACACCATGGACCTTTGGCGAGGGAATACCCAGGTCCCCAACCACTGCCATGGTGAAAGCCTCCTGAAAAACCTGCCTCTTCGGTTGTCCCTCACGAAAGACTTTGGCAACGACCCCTTCCCGTGCATATATTACTGCACTCATTCCGCTGCCGATCTGATCCCCATAGCGGTTCCTGAACTCTTCATCATCCCCAATCTCCGCAAAAAGGGAGGTGCTTTGATTATTATCAGCCATTTTTTTTTCATCCCCATACCATAAACATGAAAACTGGCGGTAAAGTTACCAATGTATAAATCCTCCCATACATGCTTAAAAAATTCGATCCGTTCATGCTGAGCAAGAATTTCCCATAAGTAGATGTATCCTCATGTAACCAGGTCTCTGGTCGATCAATCCCGGACTGAATCCTGGAAATACGGTCGGCACAAGGATCTGATCCGGAGATCAGATACCTTGACCCTCACATAGCCCGGTGGATATTCACCTTCTTCAGACCTCCCGCATTGATCTTCCTTTGCCGCAAAGTTACCCGACCCTGAACGTCAGGGTAATCACCTTGCCTGAAAGGAATCGGACATCTGGCGAAAAGGAGAGAACAAAAAAAGAAAGGCCCGATTTAACTGACCATCGGGATATCATTCTCACGGTTCAGAGTGATGTAGAGATCTACCGTCTCCCCATTTCCCGGGTGCTGATCAATCGGTTCTGTAACCGTTACATAATCAGGAGCACTTACTGTGATCATTTTGTACGGAGTTCCGGTAGTGTACACCGGGACGACAAGGACATTGTCTGATATGACCCCTTTCACTTCACCGTCAAAGGATACCGTTGCACCCGGAACATTACAGTAGATATCATACCAGCCCTGATCACCGCCGACAGGTTTAGGAGCATATGTAGGATGTGGAGTCGGGACAGGACTAATATCTACATAAATATCCATGATCTCTCCTTTTACCGGGACTTTGGTTAGCGGACGGGTCACAGACTGATGGAACCCCTCCTGATCATAGGTTGCAGTGTACGATGTGTACGGAGTTCCGGTAGTATAGATCGGGACAGAAAGTTCTCCATCTATGATCACACCTTTGACCTCGTTGTCAAGTGATATCTCAGTCCCGTCAGCGTGGCAGTGAAACACATACCAGGCCTGGTCCCCTCCGATTATACTGGAAGTACTGGCAGAGGCTGCTCCACAGCCGCAGGCCACTATCAGAATTACAATGCAGAGTTTCAGTAGATTTGTATACCGTTGCATAACGTTATAGAGGAGACTGCTTACAGATAAGTCTTCATGCCCCTTCAGAGGACAGGGTATACAATCTGGAGACCTGTCGATTGAAATATGATATGCTGGGATGATTTGGACAGCAGAATGAGGAATATATAAATATCATAGAACGAGCACCTATGCCTGTAATATCATATACGTCTGAATATTATTCTGAATCAGCCTGAAGATCTTCGATATCGGCAAACCCGGTTAATCCTGGTAGAACACCATGAAACGCAGTAGCATCCTGATCCTGATGAACCTGTTCCTTCTCGTTGCGGTATGTGGATGCATCACGGGGTTCTGGCTCTTCTCACAGGAGAGTTACAATGCAATAGAACGTAAAACCCTGGATACTTCCCTTGAATATCTTCAAACGGGAATAACGGATCAGGAACATCAGATCATCACCGTACTCATGGATTACGCCTGGTGGGATGATACATACACGTTTGCAACCGGTAATTACCCAAAATACCCTGATGACAACTTCAACAACCTTACGCTTAAAAACCTCAATATTCATCAGATAACTATCCTTGACCACCAGAACAGACCGATCTACTCGAATGGATTTAACTCTGAAACTCATCTCTCCCCTCAGGATATCCCTCCTGCTACCCTGGAACTTCTGATCCCATCACGTGAGAGAGATCCCAGGACTGCTCTGGGGGTTATCAACGGTACTCCATATCTCTTCTGCAGTGTGATGATCCTTCATTCAGATGCTTCCGGGCCGCCAGCAGGTACCATCATCTTTGGCAGACAGATCAACAGGACATTCTGTGATGCTCTGCAGCGGACACTGCATCATCCGGTAACTGTTACGACAGTCAGGTCTGGATCGATGCCCACAGAGCAGAGAGCATACGGATTCCCCCTGATCGTACCGGCAATAACTGAAGAGACATCAGATCAGATTGGCAACTCATTCACAACACTCAGCTCAGATGAACAGTACGTGATCACCTTCAGTATAACGCGAACCAAAGATGTCGCAATCGCCGGACGAAGTATTATAGGGGAATCTCTTGTTATACTCGCCATTCTTGCCGGCCTGTACTCAGGCATCATGACCTTCATCTTCCTCTCTGTGTTCTCACACTATGAGCACGACCAGGAGGAACTTGAAGCAAAAAGACAGGAGATCAGAATCCACAACGAGCGGAAGGAGATCTCTGACAATATTAGGAGAATACTCGATGTGTTCCTCGAATTCGGATCAGACTCACAGGAGAACATTCAGAAGATGGTATGCCTGACTGCTGATCTTCTCCATGCCGACTGCGTGATATATTCTCAACTCACCTGTGGGACAGACCGGATCATCGCTTCCACGAATCTCCCTCCGGGCTATATTCCGGCATCTGATACCGGGGGGAAGATCTCAACATATCTTATTCACCGGGATGCACCCGATGTCTGTCTTCTTCTCCCACTTGATGACACAGGATTTAAAGAGACCGATCCACTTGTTCAGGCTGGACATTACCGGGTATATCATGGATGCAGGGTCTTTTCCACACCTGGAAACCCGGGGACCTTGAGTGTCTATTATCAGAAGCAGTACGAACCGGGAGAACTGGATCAGGTCATTCTCAACCTCATCTCTAATGCGATAGCCATTGAAGCAGTTAGAGGAGACGTTCAGACTGTTCTTCAGGATTATACCCGCCAGTTGGCAGAAAAGTCGCATGAACTCGCACTGACAAATATCGATCTCCAGGAGCGATCAACTTTAGTTGAGAATCTCCTTCAGCGTAAGAAGGAACTGATCGTCCAGATCGGCCATGATCTTAGAACCCCGCTCACCCCGATCATCGGACTGCTCCCATATCTCAGAAAGAATGAGAGTAATCCTGAAAAACTTGAAGTATTAAACCGGATCGAACTTGGGGCATTCCGGATCAGAGCATTGCTCGATAAGATCCTGATTCTGCAGCAGATGGATGCAACCCAGACAGATGAGAAGATAGGAGTCACAGATATCGACTCTATAACAGAGAAGGTGATCGCAAGATACAGGGATCAGATCGAAGAGAAAGATCTCTCTGTCACGACAGATATTCCAGTTCCCCTGTTTGCCAAGATTCCGGATAAAAGCCTTTTCCTTGTGATCGAGGAGTTGACCAGGAACGCCGTCAGGTACAACCGGCAGGGTGGAACAATTCTGTTCTCAGGATTTCGTCAGGGTGATCTCATCAGAATGTGTGTCAGTGACACAGGTAACGGCTTGAGCGTGACCGAAATAGAGCGGATCTTTGATTACTTTTACAAGACCGATCTCTCCAGGCACGAGATAGACACCCATGGCCTGGGTCTCCCCATCGTTAGGCATATCCTTGAAAAATACCAGGGAACCATAACCGTGGAGAGTGAAGGAGTAGGAAAAGGATCACAATTCTGTTTTTCTTTACCTGCTTTAGAGACAGAGCCCGGACCTGTCGAACCGGATCACGCTACCAGATAACTGGACGCTCTTCCGGTGACCGGTAGAAGGAATTCCCGGGACCCACATCAGGGAAGGCATCATAAAACTCAGGAATATTGAAAGGGGCCGCATTGGCCCTGAACTTTCCCCATGGATGCCGGTCAGTAACTGCACTGGCCTTGAGAAATTCAGCAGTTGTAGATCCCTGCATGCTCCTTACAAAGGAGAGAAAGACCTGCTGTGCCGGGGTGATAATACCACATCCCTGCTGATCAGTGTCATCATCGCTGGCTTCTTCCCATGCATGGTATGCAAGCGTGAGCCCGCCAAAGTCGGCAACGTACTCACCCACAGTCAGGTTCCCGTTCACAAAAACACCCGGAGCAGCCTCAAACCCGTCAACCTGATCGATGAACAGGGCTTTCTGCTCTCCAAACCTTGTGACATCGGCTGGCGTCCACCAGTCCCGGAGGTTACCATCCTTGTCATACTTACCTCCCTGATCATCAAAGCCATGGGTCATCTCGTGGCCGATCACTGTTCCAATACCGCCGTAGTTGACAGGGTCATCTGCTTCAGGGTCAAAGAACGGGGGCTGAAGCATTGCTGCAGGGAAGACGATCTCGTTTCGGCCCGGTGAGTAGTACGCATTCACAGTCTGGGGAGACATCATCCAGGTGGTCTTATCCACCGGCTTTCCAATCTTTTCAAGGCCCAGAGGACCGTGAATCAGCGAATAATGGTTTGTTTCAAGAATATTTCGGGTGTACGAATTGGTCAGGTTCAGCACCGAATAATCCATCCAGACATCGGGATACCCGATCTTCTCATCCATCGCATCGAGTTTTTCAACCGCTGCCTTCCGGGTGTCATTCTCCATCCAGGTGAGGTTCAGTATCCTCTTCCTGAGTTCTGATCGTATCGTATGGGAGATGGTTCTCGCCTGCTCTCGTGCATCGGCATGGAAATAGTTCTCAACATATCGCTTGCCGACCTCATCAGAGAGCCCTGCATCCACGGTGGCAAGGACCCGTTTCCATCGTGGCTCCGGGGTAGACACACCATCGAGAATACGCCCGTAAAAGTTGAAATGCTCATCCTCAAACGGTGTTGAAAGAGAGTATGACAGTGAATCCACAAGCCTGAACCTGAGGAAGGCTTTCCAGTCGCTGAGTGGCTTCTCCTTCAGCATCCGATCCAGTTTGCGGATCGCCGAAACCTGATACAGGTTTACCAGGTCTGATCTCCCTGACCCGTTGATTGATGCAAGGGTGTCCCAGCTGATATTCGGGTACTGAGCGTTCAGATCCTTCCAGGTGAGTATATGAGTTGTGTTCCAGGGATTCTGGTTCTCAATCTGGTTGTACTGTGCAGAAGCCAGCTCTTCCTCGATCCTGTACACTCTCTCTGCATCCAGAACTGCTTCAGTCTCACTCTCGTTCATCAAAAGGAAGACATTTTTTATATGCTGCTGGTATTCCTCCCTTAACTTCCTCCCGCCTGTGCTGTTGCGAACGTAATACTCCTTGTCAGGAAGACCCAGACCGCCCTGTTCAACCTGTGATATAATTCTCGTTGAGTTCGTTGGATCCTGGTCTGCATAATAGACAAAGAGCGGAAAGATACCTTCCTGAACAAGCATGGCAGAGGTATTCATGAGATCTTCGTGGGAGGAGATACCATCGATCATGGATAGTTCTCCTGCCAGGGGGGAGAGTCCTTCGCTGTTGATTGCCCCGGTGTCCATGCCGCTCTGGTAAAATTGCCCGATAAGACTCTCTTCTCCTGTAGCATATCGACTGGTCTCATTATCGAACAATGATTTCAACTGATCAAGGGTTCTCTCCTCGACCTCTGTAAAAGCAGTGTAATAACTCTTGTTTTCTGGTACCGGGTGTTCTGTTATCCAGGCATTATTTACGTACCCGAAGAGATCATCGCCAGGGTTGACACCGGTATCCAGAGTGAACGGGCATGATACAGTGGTGGTGTTTGCAAACCCTGCAGTGATCAGGAAGAGAAAAAGGATGAGTATGAGTAGCAGGATCTTCACCATTCACACCCACAAAGGAACGTATATTCGTATGTACTCTTGATCTGACCAGATGGAGGGATATGCCCATCCCCTGCTGTCATCCTCATTTCCGGCACCTCCTGGTATACCCTTAATGAATTATTCAACCAGAACAATTGAGATTGTATGTATCTCATCCTTCTTCATTACAAATCAGATCTTAAGACTGTCGATTCATTTGTGCCTGAACACGCCGGATTCCTGCAGAAAAACTATGAGCAGGGTAACTTCCTGATGTCAGGGAGACGGATTCCAAGAACTGGTGGAATAATTGTGGCACGAGCAGAAAGCGAGGAGAAACTCAGGGAGATCATCAAAGAGGATCCCTTCTATCTCAACGGTGTATCTGAGTATGAGATCATACCATTCATCGCCTCGATGACTGCACCTGATCTTGAATCATATAAGGAGACCATTTCTACATAATACGGTCTTGGTGATACCAGTACTCAAATAAACCGGAATTTTCAAACTTTTACCCAATACCAGCAGACAGACAAAAAAATGGATTCAGGGCTTTTTAAGGCCTCTTATTGACTGAAGAATGGGATAGAACTCACTGTTGCATTGGGATCTTTCTGCTGTATCTTGCCCCGTGCACAAGTCTGGTTCCGGGAGTCATAACAGGTGTCAGAGCCACATGGCTTGAGATCCAGGTTCTTTCCCTCATACACCTGTCCCCTGCAGCATGATTGTGTGGTCAGGTTGAAACTCTTGTCACCACAGACTCCCCACTTCATTCCGTCATAGACCTTACCTAGACTGCAGGACTGGGTAGTAAGATTGTAACAGGTATTCCCGCCACAGATACCCCATTTCAACCCATCATAGGTGTGCTTTAAGCAACAGGACTGGTTTGAAGGATTATAGGTTCCATCCCCACACTCAGGGAAACACGGACCATCGGTTACTTTCTTTGAACAGCAGGTCTGTGTGTCCATGTTGTAACATGAGTCACCACATTTAGAGTAACGAGTACCTTCGTAGACCTTTCCATTACAACAGGACTGGTATTCTGGATTATAGGTCTTATCTCCACACTGGAGCATCTCGGTATTCGCAGCCATACATGAGGTGATTCCGGTGAGCAGAAGAATCAGGACACCGGTACTAAAAAGAAACAGCGAACGCTTCATCACATATCCGTTCACTGCATGAGTTCATATCTTTTCAGGCAACCAGTATAGATCAGACACCTGAAGGCTCTTTTATTATACATCCGAGGACACTTGTCATCATGAATCCCGAATATTCTAGCACAAATGGCTGCCATCTTCACCCTGACAAAGAAGCCATTGATCAGTGTAGCATCTGCAAAGCAGAGTGCTGTGAAGAATGCATTCACGAGGGTACTGGCATCTGCAGAAATTGTCTCTTCAAGGGAGCGGTCCTGATTGTGGTACTTATGATTATAATATCGTACACTGCCTGGTTAGGGCTCCTCCTGTAGAAGACTTATTAAAACCATGACACTACGGAAACGAGACAGGGAGGAGAGGACCACATATCTCATACGTCCTGGCTACTATAATACAGGATACAGATCAGGAGACCTTATCCTTTGATCAGCCTGTCCACCGCGATGAGATCGGTATTCAGATAAGAGAACCGAACATCGATCCTCCTTCCATTATACAAGTAAACAATGAGGCTCTAGTATGGGATGTCTAGAATCACTCCCCTATGAGGTACTTCTTTCGAAGATCTCTTTCAAGGAAGCACGTGAATACCTTGCCAAATATCCGGAGAAATATGACGTTGAACCGGGCTACAAGATGTTTGAAGTCAGGATCATCGGAGTTCCCCCAATTCGGGTTGCTGTTGACGGGGATGCCGTAATTTTCCCATTTACAAAACCATGTCATGGAACATTTTTAATCAGAGTCCCTGATGGCAGGGAAGAGATCGAAAAACTCAGAGGAAAGAAGTAGGCATTAATATGCGACCATACATTCTGGTAAATGTAGCAGTATCTGCAGACGGGAAACTTTCGACCCGGGAACGCAGACAGGTGAAGATATCCGGTTCTGATGATTTTGATCGGGTTGACATTATTAAATCAGGAGCAGATGCCATTATGGTAGGAATTGGCACAGTCCTTGCCGATAACCCATCACTCACCGTCAAATCATCGGACCGGATTGCAGAGAGGCTCAGTATAGGAAGGCCTGAACACCCGGTCAGGATCATTATCGATAGCATGGCCCGGACACCCCCGGATGCTAAAATTCTCCACAAAGGGCCGGGAAAGCGAATCATTGCTGTCTCATCAGCAGCTTCAGAAGAGCGGATTGCTGCGCTTAGTCCTCACGCAGAGATCATCTCTGTCGGATCTGAAGAGGTAGATCTTGCTGCACTTATGGAGATACTTGGCAGTCAGGGAGTGAAGCGTCTTATGGTTGAAGGGGGAGGAACCCTGATCGCCGGCCTCTTTACCGCAGATCTGGTGGACCAGCTCAGTATGTTTGTAGGTAATATCATCATCGGAGGATCCGATGCACCGACGCTGGCAGACGGACCCGGATGGACACAGGAGACCGACTTTACAAAGCTCGAACTCATGCATATCCAACAGATAGATCAAGGGGTTCAGATCGACTGGAGAGTCAGACGATAGCATAAATTTTTACAAAATGGACAAAATTTGCCTGTAGAAATTTTAGGCCTATTTGAGGTCTTGTGCAGAACCAACTCCCTTATTAGCTCAAGGGGAAGATAATAGTAGAAACTGGTGGAGCAGAGTGGAAGGCGCAATATTTATTGTCGAAGATAATCCGGTTATCAACGATCTGATATCATGGAGGCTTACCGAACTCGGGTTCACTGTTATGGGAACGGCTGAGGACTACAAGGGTGCACTGGATAAGCTTGAGCAGTATGCCCCTGAAAAACGGCCTAAACTTGTTCTGATGGACATAAATCTCCCAGGAGAGAAAGACGGGATCATGGCTGCAGAGGATATCCAAAGCAGGTTCTCCATTCCCATCGTATATATCAGTTCAGTCATGGACGATCCGACAATAGAGAGAGCAAAACTCACGAAGCCAAGGGGTTTTATCGTAAAGCCCTTTACTGACAACCAACTCAAGGCAACGGTTGAGATGGCACTACAGAAATAAAAAAAATGATTTTGTCCTTCAGAGCATTCCGATGAAATTACGAAGGATCTGAAGTCCCGCTTCGCCACTCTTTTCAGGATGGAACTGGGTTCCCCAGACAGTTCCATTTCGTATAGATGATGCAAACCCGTTGATGTACTCTGTTGAGGTAACCCTGTACTCATCAGGGGTATCTGCCCAGTAGGAATGCACGAAGTAGAAGAATGAACTGTCAGGTATTCCTGTATAAAGAGGATCATCGGGCTGAACCAGTGAGATCTGATTCCAGCCCATGTGAGGGATTTTGTACCCGGGAGTTCGTTCAAACCGCCTCACCGTTCCCGGTACGAGACCAAGACCCGCCGAAAGCCCGTGCTCCTCAGAGAACTCCATGAGCATCTGCATACCAAGACAGATCCCTAGAACAGGTACCTGACCCTGTGCGTCAAGAAGAGTCGTCTTGAGATCAGAGAGCCTTGCCATTCCTTCATGGAATGCCCCCACCCCGGGAAGAAGAATCCCGTCTGCGGCCCGGATATCATCAAGGTCACCGGTTATGCTCACATTACCCCCAACTTTTTCGAGAGCCTTACTGACACTACGCAGGTTGCCAAGACCATAATCGACGATCGCTATCCCACTCATCTTTCAGACCTCCCTGATCTCCTACCCCTTCCGGTCTGGGCATCATGCCGTGCAAAGGACTCAGGCTCCTCCTGGCTTCGATCATTTCTGACACGCCATGTTCCTTCGGTCATCCATGACTCAGGAAGCCCCTGCCTCACACGCCATGCCTCCATCTTCTCCTCCCATTCCTTCCAGAGCTCGGGAACATGGCTCTGAATCCTCTCAAGGATAGCCATGTCGCTTGCCGGGCACATGTAACACCCCATCCGGTCAACCCCATGGGTGTACATATCGTTAAACGGAGCCTTCTCCCTGAAGATATAGAGCCAGACATGCATGGCAGTCCAGTTGTGAATCGGGGCAAGGCATATCTGGTTGCGGACAAAGGCGTTCCTCCAGACCCGGGGATTCTTTGCACGTGATGCGGACTCGTACTTGCGCTGCCCGACAAACGAGACACACTCATTCCATGTACTCTCTATGAACTTCCTGAGTGGCTCAAGTTTGGCCGTCTTACAACACCACCGGCAGTCAACTGCCGGGGGACCCTGAACCTCGAACTCCCGCCAGAACTCGCCCATTGAATCAACATTGAGGCACTCGAGATCATACCGCTCGGTCACCTGCCTGACATTCTCATAGGTAGAAGGGAACTCCATACCTGTGTCAATGAAGAGGATCGGAAGTTTCCGATAGGTGTTCATCACTACGAGGAGACTGGCAAGGCTGTCCTTTCCCCCGGAATAAGAGACACTGGTGGGCAGATGCTCATAGGGGCCAATATGCTCATCGATAAACTGCTTTGTTGCAGCCTCAAGCCGTATCAGTACATCTTTGTTTGCTGCAACCACCCCATCCCATGTTGCAGGGCCGGGAGTAAACTGTGATCTTATATTTTTCCGGCTTCTGACGATCTGTCCTCGTTCCATTGCGGACGCCTCTTTGGCATCCACCTTCATCCTGCCGACACCGACACACTCACCAGACCTGGTGAGCATGAAGACCTCATCCCCGGCAGCAATATCAGGATCACAACTGACAAATCCGGGAGCCAGTAAGCTTGCTCCCTCCCTTATGGAAGGGCCGGCACCATCATCCACAATTACATACCGTTTTTCAGGCTTCTGGATCAGGGCGGCTTGTGGACGTGGAAGTGCATCCCATTTTCTAGTCTCGGGAAGGTATCTGATCGCCCCTACCACGGCCCCACCTACCACGATCTCCTCCATCCGATCCTTATCTGGAACCTTGTTGATTAGGGCAACCCAGCCGTCCGGAATGAGTGTAATTCCGAACCGGTCACGGTAGAGGTTATTTATGAACGAGATATCATCAGGAAAGGCAGGCCTTGCATCTCCGGGGGGCGTTACCGGAACCGCTCGTGCTTCGGCTCCGCAAGCACACCGGTCTGCCATGACCGGAGCGTGACAGGTATCGCACCAGTGCAGGAGAATTTTGCCGTGATAAAGTCCACCCATGCTGCCTTAATTATTTGATTCATTCATTGATACGGTTATGGACCAAAGGCAGAACTAAAAGGCGCGTTTATTATCATGCATGATGCGGGGATTGTCCAGTATTCAGATACCCATCATGTCAGGATTCTAATAGATACTGACATTCCCATCACCACTTGCGCGACGTAAAATTATAGAGGTTACTAAAAAAATGATCGGATATGATCGACATTATGAAAACCCAGGGTTTTTTTGAAGGATTTATCTACAAATCCCAGAACATTCGCGCACATGGATCATTCATAGGACACGCCAGGGAATCACAACCTGATGAGATCTCATAAAGAGAACAGACACAGATAATCCATCAGCTCAAGGATTTATCCTTTTTAATGCAGGGTTGCAAGATATACCCTCGCCTTATGGGATGCCCCATGTAACCATGTAAGATAGGAGTACTCATCTATAATCCCTCTGCTAAATTGAAGAACCGAATCATCAGAATACCAAAATATATGGCCCCATTCTTGAATCAGGGGAAATCAACAAGTAGATATAGAGAGGGTCCGGATGATAACTCAGGTGAACACGTATGCCTCTCCCCCCACTCGTTCGCCCGGTATCGGTCACCCCGTACCTGGCATGTTCACCGGTGATAGCCTGCACGGATCCGGCAATCAGGAGTCGTGCACGTGAGTTGATCCGGGGAACCAGTACAGAATATGAACAGATCCAAAGCCTGTACACGTATGTACGGGACAGGATACCCCACTCAGTCGATGCAGGGCAGTCTCGACTGGTGTGGAAGACCACACAGGTGATGGCTGTAGGGCACGCACTCTGTTTAATCAAATCACACCTGTTTGTCTCTCTCTGTAGATCAGTAGGAATTCCCACAGGACTCTGCTACCAGAGACTGAAGAAAGAGGACGGAACCTACGTCTTACATGGACTTGCTGCTGTATGGATTGAGGAAGACGGACGATGGATCCGGCTTGACCCACGTGGAAACAAACCGGGTATTGATGCACAGTTCAATCCTGACGGTTACGAACAGATAGCCTATCCGGAGATGGAAGAGCAGGGAGAGTGGCTTGACCCGCACATCTATCCTGAGCCCTGGGATGCAGTCATGCATCTGCTTCAGGTATCACCGGATGTGCCATCGTTCATCAGTGCAACAGCACAGATCCACTCACCTCCCCGTCATACTCACCGGCCAAGTTCATCTCTCCCGGTTCCGGTATAACCCCTTTTTTTATCGGTGGTAGGGAAGACCCTTGTTGATTGTATATGCCCGATAGATCTGTTCTAGCAGGATGAGACGAACCATCTGATGCGGAAATGTCATTGATGAGAGTGAGAGGAGCAGATCTGCCTGACCTCTGACCTCATCAGACAGCCCATGCGGGCCACCGATAAGGACTGCAACATGATGCGGGCCGTCGATCTCCCATCTTCTAACGAGATCGGCCAGGTCCTCGCTTGACATACTGACTCCTCCAGGATCCAATGCTACCAGATACCCGGCCTGACCCGCAGCCTTGAGCAGGTTTTTACCTTCCTGTCTGCAGGCTGAACTGATCTCATGAATACCTGCACCCTCCCGTATCCGTTCTTCAGAGAACTCGACAATCTTGAGGGTACAAAATCCGGAGAGACGTTTGAGATATTCAGCGATGCCATCGCGAAGGTATGGCTCTTTTACCTTTCCGATGGCACAAATCTCGATCTGCATCAGGAATGGTATGTATGAAGAGGATGACATAATGAAAGTATATGCCACAACCTGTCACCGGTGACAAGACGCCGGCATTTGCGCTCCATGACCAGGATAATATCCTGCGAACGGATGAAGAGTTCAGGGGATCCTGGGTTATCCTTTACTTCTACCCGAAAGACAACACATCGGCCTGCACGGCTGAAGCACTCGCTTTTTCAGCAGTCTATGAGGAACTCGCAGAACTTGGAGTCCCGGTTGTAGGGATCAGCCCTGATTCCGTTGAGAGTCATAGGAAGTTTGTTGAAAAGCACGACCTGCATCTCACCCTGCTATCAGATCCCTCACACGAAGTCATTGATGCATACGGGGTCTGGGTACAGAAAAAGATGTACGGCCGCGAGTATATGGGTGTTGAACGGAGTACGTTCCTGATAAGCCCGGACGGAGTGATCATGGAGATCTGGCGTAAGGTCAAGGTCAAGGGCCATGTAGAAGCGGTCTCTGGGCGACTTCGTGAACTTATGCCGGCAGGGAGCCGGTGATCAGAAGACCTCCACCCCGTCGTCCATCGGTTCGCGCAGACGTTCACCGGTATACGCATTTATCTCAACTATCTTCTTCCCTTTTATCTGCCAGACCGGTATGAAGAGTTCGCGCAGTTCCAGTGCGATGTTGCTCCGATCTGGAGCGACATTTTTCTCTTCATAATAGATGGCATCCCCTTTTATCTGCCTGGCACGCACTTTCCGGGTCATACTTCTGATGAGGTCCCCTGTAATCTTCTCATCAGCAGCCTCTTTGTCGATCTGCGCCCTGATCACCTCTGAGCCCTGGGGGATACTCCTGCGGGTCACGGTATCAGGATCAACATCGATCAACGAGCCGTTTATTGCGTTCAGTGCACCGACACCGGAACCATCAAACGAGACATCCTGCTCCTTGAAGGATCCTGATCCCCTGCTCGTATATCGGTAAAGCCAGTACGGAAGGAATTTCAGGGTTGCAACCCCGGGAACACCTGCCTTATCTTCTGCCTCCTCGCGGTGAACACGGACCGGTAGGTGAGGAATCTTGATTCCACTGCCTGCAGGATCATCCGGATACTCACGGCTGCGGACAGAAGCACCCAATTCACCAAGCGGCAGGAGAAGCTGCCTCCCGATAACACGCGAGAGGGCTGCTTCACCTGCATATCTGGCAAATTCCTCTGCATACCAGACGATACAATCCTGAACCTCAATTCCAGGATCAAAGGTCACGAGCAGTTTCTCACAGGTTTTCTCACCCTGATCCCCTTTGACGGTGTACTCAGTCTCTGAGAAACGGGTGACCTCCTCCTGATCATCTGAACAGACAACAACCAGATAAGTACTGCCTGACACAGCTGAAAGGTCAATGGGCGGTGATGCGTGGTGCACATCGTATCCTGCTGACTTAAGAATATCAGAAATTGCCCTGACTGCTTTCTCCCTTATCCTCTGTTCCATCATATACAGATTCACTCATAAAAAAGAATATTTTTCTATGTTTATACCGGATTAACTGAGTTATGAGCAATCCTCTCAGGTTTGTCAGCCATCGGATCGAGGATTATGCCATGCAGGTCACCTTTGAACCTGCAAAGGGGACCGGAACGGTGGTCTATAATCTGTCACTTATTCACAAAGAGGATCTCGATTACGCCCTCTCGGTGTTCAGAGCGACGTGCGAGGCAGGAGTCTCACCAAGCGGCCTTATCAGGGTTCTGCATGAGGGCGAGAACAACGATGGATATACGATTCCGGCCGGACACTGCGGCCTGCTCACACTCTGCAGCACTACCCTGGATGGGCTCCTGGTAAAGCGTGGAATCCCGTTCAACCCGGTCGGTGGCGGAGTCGTCGAGGTTACCGAGAACATCCCACGCAGGTTTACTCATCTGATCAAGTACGAGTACACAACCATCGATCCCCTGCAGGTACTGATATCACAGGAGATCACTTCAGTCTTGAATGTGATGAGGACGGGAACAGGGAGTCTGCTCGGTAATATCAGGGAGTGTCATATGGAGGCCGAAGACAAGGTCGAAGAGGTACTTGAAGAACTCAGTGAAAGTTACTTCACCGGTATCCTTGATCTCGGCCTGCCAAACACCTCATGTCTTGGGGTTGCTGTTGATCCACAGTATATGGGTGTTGCAGCCCTTGGTGGAACGAACTGGATCGCAGCCCTGCGTGAAGAGGGGATCTATGTAAAGATGCAGGCGATGAAAGGAGTGACCGATATCTCGAGGATGGAATTTATCACTGATATGTAAATACTTACGAGGACATTTATACTCCCACGTACGAGGATGATATGATATGATAGATCTCCCTCTCAATAACCCGGACATACGATCAGGGGCAGAGATCCGTTCAGTGCTTGCTGACCCTTCCTGTGTCTGCGAGGGGCCCTTATACGAAATGTACCGTGGGGTCTGTCGCAATAATTCAGATAAAGAGTGGCTCGATGCCCAGAAGATCAGATATGATGTCACCCGGATTCCTCCACGCACCATTTGCAGGGAGTGGATCAAGACAAAGGGGCATTACCACCCGCTCTCACCTGACGGGCTTGCATATCCGGAGATCTACGAGGTGCTTGAAGGGGCAGCGTATTACCTTCTGCAGAAGCGAGACCTTTCAGATGTTGTGCTTGTCAGGGCAGAGAAAGGTGATCTGATCCTGATTCCACCGGGATACGGACATATCACCATCAACCCGGCCGGTGAGACACTCACTATGGCAAATCTCGTCTCATCAGCCTTTGAAAGTCAGTACCTGCCATATGAGGAGATGAAGGGAGGAGCATACTACATCTTTTCAGACGGCAGCATGAAGAAGAACCCTGCATACCCGGCTGATATTCCGGAGATAAGGATCGTTGATGCAACCGGTACACATCTTCCCGAACCTTTTCCAGATAAGAGCCTGTACGATCTGGTGGGGGATGCTATGAGGCTCAGGTTCCTCAACTATCCCCGTGAGTTCGAGGAGTTATATCCCGGGCTTTATCTTTATATCTGATTCAAAATACTGGGTGCAGGATTCTGCTTGTGCCAGGCAACTGCACACCGGGATACAACCTTTTTCTCGACCTCTGATTCCGGATTCCATCCTTTCTGATCAAGGCTCCTGATTGCAGCATCAATCTCGGAATAGGAGAGCCCAAGTTCACCTTCATCGGTCTGGCCATGCCAGAGGCCTGCACTCGGGGCACGTGTGATGATCGAATCAGGAACGCCCAGATACCGGGCGAGATCCCAGACCTCTGACTTGAGCAGGTGGACAATGGGCTGGACATCTGCTGCGTTATCACCGTACTTTGTACAGTATCCAAGAATGAACTCGGTTCTGTTCGAGGTTCCGCAGACGAGATACGAATCCCGGTTTGCTCTATAATAGAGGACAGCCATCCTTGTACGGGCCATCAGGTTGCCAAGAAGATAACTGGTCTCTACAAAACCGGGAATATTGCGATACTGATCAACAATATGGCCGATCGGGATGGTCTCAACCCGAATCGCAAGGCTGTTAGCAAGATCTGAGACATCAGCAACATCTGCTGGAGGGGTGACATCACTCGGCATGAATATTCCGAGAACCCGTGAAGGACCTAAAGTACGAGCACAGAGGGCTGCCACCAGCGCGGAGTCCACACCACCGGATATACCCACTACAAAGCCGTGACCCCTGGACTTTTCTATAGTATCTTTGAGCAGATTGCAGATCAAATCAGCAATATCAGAACAGTCTGGCATAAGCACCAGTATACCACTTCCCACAGGGACAGAAAAAGGTATCAGTCCTCGTCTGCAAGAAGCCGGAGATGATCACGGTAATGCCGAAGGGCATGAGGAGCTGACGGATGGTGTGATCCAAATACATTGAGTAATTCACGAAGAGGTTCATCAGGGGATTTCGGGATATTTTCACATTCATATCCTGCTCCTGGTACTCTATGATGGTCAAGATACAAATTTAGTTCATCTGAAGGGATCTCCCTGAAAGGTTGCATAACCGGATAAGAGAATACAGGAAGAGCATCATCAAGAAGCAGATCAACATCATTTCTAAAGAGGGCCTCCAGGGTCCTGATAGCAATATCATCCGCAGTGTCAGGGAGGGCTATTCTGGTTACTCCTGCCTCTTGAGCAATAACTGATAAAACCTGTGCAGGTGCAGCATCTTCGATCCGGGATTTTGGAATTGTGAGACTGACGATGCTGATATCTGACCGCTGATTCAGAAGATTCTCCAGAAATATCAACAGGGGAGCACTTCCACGCATACCGGTACAAACACCGATCCGATCCCCTCTGACCAGCCAGTGATTCTGCCTGATCACCCGCTTTGCCCTTGCCTCTATATCAGCAGAGAGATGATCTGCGCATAAATACCTCCCTGAATAACGCTGGTGGCAGACGGCAGGCATCCTGCACCGGTCACACTGCATAAAAATCCCAATCAGTCTTAACTATTCTCTGCCATAAACCCATAAGCTGATGCATCTCTCGGCTGATGATGTCAGGTCTCTTCACAAGTACGATCTCAGGGTCCTCCAGTCAATTGAGTACCTAATGAACAGGTATGACTGGGTGCCTGTCGAAGAACTAATAAAAAATTCAAAACTCTCCGCAAGCGAGGTTAATTACCGGGTCCGGCGACTTGCAGACAAGGGAATGATCAAGTTCACCCAGATTCCGTACCCTGGATACTGCCTTTTATACAACGGGTATGACACCCTCGCTGTCAGCCATCTTGTCAGGAAAGGAACAATATCAGCACTCGGGGCCCTCGTTGGTGAGGGGAAAGAGTCGCTCGTGTATGAAGCGATGGGAACCGGCCCTGTGATCCTGAAATTTCACCGGGTAGGGCAGAGATCGTTTAAGACGGTCCAGCGCTCCCGGGGTTTCCTTCCTGATAAGGGACACTGCCCATGGATCTTTGCATCCCATTTCTCAGCCGAGCAGGAGTATATCGCCCTATCAACCCTGAACCGGACGGTCTCTGTACCGATCCCTATCCTCATGAACCGCAATGTTGTGGTGATGTCCCATATCGCAGGTGCAAACCTGAATACGGTGACACTGGCTGATCCCGGACAATTCTTTGATGAGATCATCACTGGCATCACCGAGGCATATAAACTCGGGTTTGTGCATGGGGATCTCTCAGAGTATAACATCATGACCGACGGGCAGCATCCTGTGATCATCGACTGGCCGCAATGGGTGGCGCCTGATCATCCCAATGCAGAAGAGATACTTGATCATGATATCAGAACCGTCTGCCAGTTTTTCCAGCGGAAGTACCAGATGCGGATCGATCCGGATGAGCTCAGAGGCAGCGTGATCGGGTGAAGGTCTTCGGGATCGATATCATCAGGGGATCAACCAGATCCCGAACAGTAGCTCCAAAGTACGCACTCGTTACGGTCATTGACGGACAGGTGACCAGCGAGGAGAGCGTCTCTCTTTTCAGGCTCATGCGGCTCGTTCACCGGCACAGGCCAGATATTCTTGCGGTCGACAGCATTCAGGAGGTTGCACCACACACGCAGGATGTGTACCGGTTCATAGAGCAGCTCCCCCCGCAGACCAGGTTTGTATCAGTCACCGGGGGAGAGAAGCAGACCGGCCTTATCCAGGTGGCGGCGAGATTCAACATCACGTTCAACCGGTTTGATCCCTATGCAGAAGCACGGGCGATAGCCCTGGTCGCATCACAGGGAGCCGGTGTTGAGGTTATCGCATTTGAGAACGAGACCGAGATCGTTGTCTCACGGAACCGGTCACCTGGAAAGGGAGGATGGAGTCAGAACCGGTATGCCAGGAAGATTCATGGGAATGTGCTCACCTATGCCAGGGAGATAGAGCACGAACTGCAAAGTGAAGGGCTCAACTTCTGGAAGAAAGAATTCAAGGCATTCGGAGGGGTCTCACGGGTTGTCTTTCATGTCCGCGAGAAGCGTGAGGATGTACGGGTTCCGACATCAAAAGGAGGGGATGTTCAGGTCAGGATATCAGGAAGGCGGCTTGAACGTATCCAGTTCAGACCGCTTACCACGAGGCCGCGATACCTGATCGTCGGAATTGATCCCGGCACGACGGTGGGGATCGCAGCTCTGGACCTGAACGGTGAACTCATGAAGGTTCACAGTTCACGTCAGATGAACATGGGGGACGTGATCGAGTTCCTCTACGAGATAGGAAAGCCGATCATCATCGCGACAGACGTGTCACCAATGCCTTTCTCGGTTGAGAAGATACGGCGGGCGTTTCAGGCCGTTGCATACATACCCAGGCAGGATATCAGCGTTGAGACGAAGTATGAGCTCGCAGGGAAGTACGGGTATGGAAATGACCATGAACGCGATGCCCTGACCGCTGCAATTGAGGCAGCGCGATTCTGGAGACACAAGTTTACAAACATCTTCAAACGTGTCCCACCCGGTGTGGATATGGATGAGATCAGGGCCGGGATCATCAGGGGACAATCTCTCGACCAGATCCTTGGGGCGCTCAGGGGAGAGAAGCATACAACAGAGGTGAAAAAACCTGAGATCACCCTTGACTCATCAGACGAGAGGGTAAGGATCCTGGATGGACAGGTCAAGGATCTCAGGGTTCTTGTCAGCGATCTGCAGAAGGATATCGAAGAGTTAAAGAAAGAGAACACAAGACTGAAAGGTGAGAATAAAAACCTGAAATCTGCGAAAGGCCGCCAGATCAATGCCAATCCAGAAATTGCCAGAAGGGATCTTATCATCGAGAACCTGAAGAAGAGGGTTCGGTTTGAGGAGAAAAACAACAAGAAACTTCACAAACGGCTCAAACGGATGAAAGAGGCAGATAACAGCGATCCTGATACAGATCTCCAGATTGTCAAGGTGATCGCTGACCTCTCACGTGAGAGCATCAGGTCTCTGAACGAGCGCATCGGGATCAAAAGCGGGGATGTCCTGCAGGTCAGAACACCGGGGGTCTGGGGGAAGAACATCATCCATGACCTGGGACAGGCAGGGATTGGTGCTATCATTATTGGTGATCGATCTGCGAGTACTATCCCTGAGGAACTGCTTGAACTCTCGTTTACAGAGGAAATCCCGGTTCTGCCCGGTGCGTCAGTGCCGGTGAGCACCAAAGGTGACTTTGGATCCTGCGATCCCGACCTGTTTGACGAGGCGATGAGCACCTGGCAGGACGGTCTTGAGGAGTTCAGAAGGAAGCAGAGCGAGGCGATGCTTGATGGGATCTTTAAGGAGTACCAGGCGCAGCGGGAAAAACAGGTGAGACGGGATGGATGACCGCGAACTGCTTACAGTCATCTGCCCGGTACTTGGTGACGAGGCCTGCAGTGATGACTGTGCGATTCTGCCGTTGATGAAGGGGATACCGGTTGTTTCGACAGATATGCTCCATGAAACAACTGATTTCCCCGCTGGTATGACTGACTGGCAGATCGGATGGATGGCAATGGCTGTCACCATCAGCGACATTGTATCGATGGGTGCTGCTCCACGGCATCTCACCCTCGCCATCGGACTTGATCGTGAAGACCGGCTCGCTGGTATCGTTCATGGGGCTCAGGCATGCTGCAATAAGAACGGAGCCAATTACATCGGGGGAGATCTCGATGCCCATACTGAACTGACCCTCGTCTCAACCGGTATCGGTGAGGTAGAAGACGGAAGACCGGTCACGCGTTCAGGAGCGATGCCTGGTGATCTGATCGGGGTTACGGGTATACAGGGACGGGCGATAGCCGGTCTGCATGGTGACAAGAGATACTGGAAAGATCTCTGCGAACCCGTACCACGGGTGAATGAAGGGATTTCCATCCGGCTGGCTGGCGCAACCGCGATGATGGACATCAGTGACGGGCTGGCGATCTCTCTTCATGACCTGATGAAAACATCGGGGACCGGATGCCAGGTCGGCAGTTCTGAGATCCCGTGTATCCCAGATTATCCACCTGAAGAGGCTCTTCGGATGGCCCTTTACGGCGGCGGCGATTTTGAACTTTTATTTACTGTACCCCCAGAAAACCTGGGTAAACTCCCGGATTCAGTAGTGATAATAGGAAGGGTGACAGAAGACAAGGAGATTCTGCTGGACGGGTCTCTGCTTCCGGCTGAAGGTTACCGGCATCACTGGTAAAGAGTAACCTAAAAAGAGGGACGGGGAACCGGACTCACATTTTATGTCCACTGGTATGTGTATCGCCAGTAGTGGTAGTTATTGGAGAAACGAGTATATCCCTGGTAAAGGTTGTCATAAATCCGAGAGATGTAGAGTTCTTCATTTATCTTCTGGAAGTACGGGAACGCCTCGGTGATCTTTCCTTCTTTGTACAGTATTCGTCCCATGCCATACAGGGCATCATGATTTTCAGGATCCAGCTCCAGGGATTTGTTAAAGTCAGCCTTTGCCTTCTCATCCTGATCCACCATCTGGTAGGCAGCACCCCGGTTTACATATGCGGTGGTAAGATTCGGGCTAAGGTTGATCGCCTGTGTGTACGCTGGTATTGAACCCAGGGGATAGCCCTGCTGGAAGTATGCATACGCAAGGCTGAGCCATGCATCGGTCATGTTCGGATTGATCTCAGTCATCCTGCGGTACGCCTTCTCAGATATGTCGAACTTCTGTGCCCTGTCAGCAGCATAGCCCACGTTCATCCAGGCAAGAGTGTTGTTAGGCTCCTTGGCGAGCAGGTTGTCATAGAAGTGGAGAGACTCTTCAGCCCGGTTCACCTTGCGCAACGTCTCAATGAAACCTTGCCATGCAGCATTGTACGACGGGGATAAGTTGAGTGTTTTTCTGAATGCAGACTCTGCAGTGTCATAATCCTTGTTCCAGAACGATGCATCCCCGAGGATATACCAGGCGTCCGGTGAAGTCGGATCAAGTTCTGTCGCTTTTTTCCCTGCTTCTGCTGATCCCTTATAGTCACCCAGTTCCTTCCTGGTCTTCGCCATATATGTCCAGGATGATGCATCATCTGGATTCATGCGTGTCGCATTCTCAAATTCACCAAGTGCCCTGTCGTACTGTTTCTCCTGAAGGAGCAGGAACCCGATGTTTGAACGGGTTGCATCGTTAGCAGGATTGAGTTTTAGCGACTGATTGAAAGCCGAGAGGGATTCATTGAACTTCTGCTGGTTTGCATATGAAAACCCAATGCTTGACCAGGCATCTGCCGAGTTATTGTCAATCTTGAGCGCCTCCTGGGATATATTGAGAGATAGGGCATACTCACCGACCGAGTTCAGAATTCTGCTGTATGCCAGGAGAACGTCCATGTCATTCGGATTTCGTTCATACAGTGTGTGATACGCAGCCACAGCTTTCTCCAGTTTGAGGCCTTTCACAAGCAAGTCTGCCTCTGTCTTCTGATCTGAAAGATTTCCCGGCTTGAGAGCGTTCACCTGGCCATATGCAACTGCTGCTTCTGCATATCGTTTCGATGACCTGAGCAGGTTACCAAGAGCTCGCCAGGAATCTGCATCGCTCTTATTTTCTATGAGAGCACGGTCGTAGGCCTTAGCTGCATCGTTATACATGCTTAGGTTCATGTAGAGTTCTGCCTTGCGGGCCCATATCCTGGAGTTATTAGGTGACAGATTGGTAACGTTATTGTAGAGGGCAAGAGCATCGGTGTACTGCTTTTTTTGCACTAAATAATCCGCCATTACAGTATAAGCGGGAACATACCCTGGATCATCCCTGATAACGAGCTCAAGTTCAGCGCTTCCGTTTTCAGGTTCTCCTGCTTCGATCAGGATCTGTCCACGGCCTGTCCTTGCAGAAGAGTTGACAGGATCCAGCACAAGTGCCTGATCATAAGCAGCAAGAGCTTCGTTCTGCTCACCTGCCTTCGCCAAGAGATCCCCAGATCGTATCCAGAGATCAGGGTTCGTGCTGTTCAGACTGAGAGCTGCATCAACCAGTGAAATGGCTTTTGATTCGTCACCGGATACGGAAGCATTCTCCCCTGCAGAACTCAGGCAGCCCTGTACTGAGGTGATATTCACAGGCTTGTCAGTGATACATCCTGCGGTCAGGACTCCGAGCAGGATGACAAGTACAGAGATTCCAGGAAGGTACCGTGTGACCGGGTAGAGGTACTGATGCCGGCCTGGATTGTTCAATCGTTCAGAAGATATAGGATCACCTGTTCAGTCAGAAAAAAGATTAGTAAGCATTATTGTAGGGAGTATACTTCGTGAGTTTGTAGGCACCGTTTATATTCAGTGTATCGGTGTATCCTTTCTGGGTGCTCGGAGTCATTGTGATGGTTGCTGCATCATACTGTGCACTCCCCACGACTCCAACCTGTCCAGATGGAAGAACAACTCCTTTCTTTGGTTCCGGGTAAAAGTTTTCAGGAACCGGCTGATCAGTTCCTGAACCTTCCGGGGAGGCGTTGATATAATTCAGTTCTCTGGCTGTACTTGACCAGCTCATATCAGTAAACTGCCCAAGGCTGGTGTTATTGTAGGTGGCAAGGGAAGTCTCGTAGTTGTATGCCTTTCCAATCTTGAGGGCTACATCATAGGAGCCGGGCAGCAGATAGGTATGAACCGGATTCTGTTCATCTGACGAATTTCCGTCACCAAAGTCCCATGACCAGAACTCAGGATCACCATATGAGGTGTCAAAGAACTGGACAGTAAACGGGACATCGCCTTTCACTCGATCAGCGGTGAAATTCGAAGCCATCTCACTGGCACTGAAGTAATGCCAGTCAGGATGACAGATGAACCCATCAGGATAGCCCAGTTCACTGGCCTTAAACTCATAAGCCAGAACCGTGCAAGGAACTACCATCATAACCGCTGTCAGGGCAACAACCCAGAATTTTCCCATCTATTACTCCCTAGATCCTTATACCTGATTTATACTCGAAATTTTTCATTAAATTCCGGATTGTACCGACCACTTCGGTCTCGTCCCGCCATACATGTTCAGATGATACATTCAGTTCTGTATCACGGCCTTCGAGCACCGAGACAACAAACCGGGTTTTAGCAATTCCCTCGGCACCCATGCCATCAGTCCGGTTTACACCGGTTATACTGACCGAGTACTTCACATCCGCAGGAACGTTCTCATCCTCACCGAGCACTGTTGACCCCAGATGTGACTCATATGCTACATTCTGAATATTCGAAACAGACGATGAAGCAATGACCGAGGTGTCAAATGGCGGTGTTGTCACAGACACCCCCTGGGAACACGATACACAGGCAGACAGAAACGGAATCATGAGAAGCCAGATGCCATACCTGTCAAAAAACTCGGCCTTCATCTTTAGGATTAATTTCGGGGATGAGTCCAAATAGTTTGTTCAGAGTGTTGAAAAGAGGAGGATTAGGCAGCCCCTACCTCGACACCGGACTCGACGTTGAAATCCTTTCCAAACTTGAAGATCAGGCCGCTGACCTTGGTCGAATCAGCAAAGGTCTTGGTCGATGAGAGGTTTGTGGTATTCTCATATCCTTCCTCATTCGTGATCACAAAGTTGGTGGATGCACTACCCTGGGCATACGGCAGGCCGGTGGACATATCAGGATGGATTCCAAGAGTGTATCTCATCCCTGCCGGAACCGTGTTGTCATACCCGGTGGATCTGCCCTGTGCAATCGTTGCCAGCTGGCCGGTGGTGAGACTCACATCTGAACGTGCATCATAGTTGCTGTTGAAGCCGCCGATGTACCGGTTGACGATCGAGGAGACCAGAGCGTTATGAATAGACTGGTTAAACGGAGTCCAGTTCCCGGTAGTGGTGAGAGTGAGCTGCTCTGATGTACTCATCCGGGACCCCTTGTCAGGGTCGGTTGCATAGGTTGAGACGATTGCAGAGTCAACATTGTATCCTCTTTTATTCTGATTACCCTCATCAAAGGTCTGGTCTTTAGCAAGGGCAAGGTATCCGCCGTTGGTCATCATGTCATTCTTATAGATGAGATCTGACTCAACAGCCCCGGGAGAGAGGAAACCCTGGCTCTCTGCATCGGTCCCGTTATAATTCCGGGTATTGATCTGGACCTGGGTCTGTGAGTCCATCATACCCACCAGCTGAAGGTTCGTGGTTGCCGGAACCTGCATATTAGTTGTCTTACTCACATTCGGAAGCCGGTCTGCAGCAACCAGAGAACCTGCAAGGATCAGCAGAATGAGAACGACCGATAATGTTCCGTATTTTATCATAGGTATGAGCCCCGGAATAAATGCTGAGTATACTTTTTCCAAAGCGGGTTAATAAGATGCTGGTGTTCAAAAAGAAAGACGCCCAGATCGGAATTCGAATCCGAGTCGTCGGCGTGACAGGCCGACATGATAGGCCACTACACTATCTGGGCATTACAAGGATCCCGCCTCCCGGATTTGAACCGGGGACATCGCGGTAGCTGCGCAGTTACCTCAAGCGGCAATCCAAACTACAGCCGCGCACTCTACCAGTCTGAGTTAAGGCGGGATATTGCCTCAATAGATTAGTACAATTTGCATATATATGTATCGGCCATAGCACGTATTCATGCATTTCAAAAGGGATTTTGCTCCTTCTGATCAGGCAACACTTTTACCGCACTGTAGAGGAATAGTATAGAGAGTAATTTTGGTGTGTGCATGACAGGTATTCCAGATATTCTGTGGCTTGAAGAGATACGTAAGGAGGATATTCCTTCTGTCGGAGGCAAAGGTGCATCACTTGGCGAGATGGCATCCATCGGCCTTCCCGTACCTCCTGCGTTTGTGGTAACCAGCCAGGCATTCCGCCGGTTCCTGGTGGCAACCAATCTTGAAGATAAACTCTATGCGCTTCTTGAAGGTCTGGATGTCGATAACAACGATCTGCTTGAAGAGGCTGCTGAAAAGGCTAAAAAACTTGTCAATGACTCACCGATGCCCACGGATCTGATGGATGCCATCACCAGGGCATACCAGAAGATGTCACGCGGCGGCGATATCGTTGCCGCACGATCAAGTGCGACCGCGGAAGACCTGCCGGATGCAAGTTTTGCAGGACAGCAGGAGACGGTCCTCAATATCAAAGGGATTGAGAATCTGCTGAAGGGAGTGCAGGTCTGCTGGGCGTCGCTCTACGGGGCACGGGCAATATACTACAGGACAAAGCAGGGATTCGATCACCATACTGTAAATATCGCGGTGGTCGTGCAGCGCCTGGTTCCGTCAGAGAAGGCAGGGGTTATGTTCACCTCTCATCCGGTCACCGGTGAGTCCCTGACGATCATCGAAGGATCATGGGGACTTGGTGAATCGGTCGTATCGGGCTCGGTCTCACCGGACAAATATGTCTTTGATCAAAGGGCAGAGAGGATCACTGACAAGTTCATTGCAACCAAGCGGACCGAGATCGTTGCGGATGGGGAGTACGGAACCAAAACCCTTGAGATTAAACCAGACCGTCAGGAGATGCAGGTTCTCTCTGATGAAGAGGTGAAACGGCTCGCCACCTACGGAATCGTCTCGGAAGAGCATTACGGCGTCCCACAGGATATGGAATGGGGAATTGTCGGAGACCAGATCTTTGTGCTTCAGTCACGACCGATCACAACAATCAAGTCGGGCGCCAAGAAGAACGGACAGGGTGCAACAGCAGGCAGCGCAGATAAGGTGATCCTGCAGGGTCAGGGCGCATCGCCAGGTATCGCTAGTGGCAAGGTTGCCATCGTGTACGATGTCAAGGATATCGGCAAGGTGAAGGATGGTGATATCATGGTCACCAGGATGACAAATCCGGACATGGTTCCCGCGATGAGAAAGGTCTCTGCTATCGTTACCGACGAAGGAGGGATGACCTGCCATGCTGCGATCGTCTCACGTGAACTCGGGACTCCTGCCGTTGTAGGTACAAAGACCGGAACCCAGCTTCTGAAAGAGGGACAGGTCGTCACTGTGGATGGTGAGAAGGGTCTCATCTACGACGGCGTCATCGAGACCGTGCAGCAGGAGACTGTAAGTTCATCTGCTCCTGTGGCTGCAGGTCCGTCAAAGATCATCACTGCAACCTCGGTCAAGGTTAATGTCTCGATGCCAGAGGCGGCAGCCCGTGCAGCTGCAACCGGTGCAGATGGTGTTGGTCTACTCAGAATCGAGCACCTCATCCTCGGCCTCAACAAGACGCCGGGCTGGTTCATTGAGAATCACCGGGAAGAAGAGTTCATCCAGGAACTCCTGAACGGGATTAAAGTGGTACTGGACGCATTTCCAGGAAAACCGGTCTGGGTCCGGACTCTTGACGCACCGACCGATGAGTTTAGGAACATGCAGGGCGGGAAGAGTGAGCCGATAGAGCACAACCCAATGCTCGGATGGAGAGGGATCAGGCGTGACCTCCAGAGCCCGAAACAGTTCAGGCTCCAGATCGAGACCTTCAAGCGGCTCTGGGACCTCGGATACGATAACCTTGGGATCATGTTCCCGATGGTATCTCACCCGAACGAGTTCATCAAGGCAAAGGAAGAGTTCAGGAACGCAGGGGTTGACGTTGAGAATGTAGACCTCGGCATCATGATCGAGATCCCGGCAAGTGCCGTTATCATTGAGGACTTCATCAAAGCAGGAATCAAGTTCGCATCCTTCGGCACGAATGATCTCATCCAGTACACCATCGCCATCGACAGGAACAACGAGAACGTGACAGATATGTACTGGCCAAAACATCCGGCAGTTCTGGCACTCATCGACCGGGCTATCAAGGCATGCCGCGAGGGCGAAGTCGAGGTCTCCATCTGCGGACAGGCAGGAAGCGAACCAGACATGGTCACCTGGCTTGTCCAGCATGGAATCACCAGTGTTTCATCCAATATCGATGCAATAGCAAAGATCCGCGAGACAGTAGCCCGCACCGAGCAGCGCATCATCCTTGAGGGTGCCCGTAAGAACTATGGTCTCTGATGGTATCTCATCAGAATCCCTCTTCTGTCTTCTCGAAGAGTATCGTCGCAGGGACATCTGCTGGGATCACATCCTCTCCTCGATGTGCACACCACCGCATCCGGTGGCAGTCCGTGCGCATAACCTCTTCATGGAGACGAACCTCGGGGATCCCGGTCTCTTTCCAGGCACAGCCCAGATTGATGAACTCTTAATCCGCTGGTTCGGAGATCTCTTTCATGCACCAGATGCAGGGGGCTGCTCGACGTCAGGTGGTACCGAGTCAAACATCCAGGTACTCAGGTTCACCAAGGCACGCAAAAAGTCTGACAGACCTAATATCATCGTTCCGGCGTCTGCTCACTTCTCTTTTGAAAAAGCCTGCAGAATGATGGGGATCGAGATGCGGGTTGCCCCGCTTGACGGGCAGTACAGGATGGACATCGGAAAGACAGCGGAACTTCTGGATAAAAACACATGCTGTATCATCGGTATTGCTGGAACAACCGAGTACGGAATGACAGATCCAATACCGGATCTTGGCAGACTTGCCGAAGAAGAGGAAGTGCATTTTCATGTGGATGCCGCTTTCGGCGGGCTCGTTCTTCCGTTTTTGAAGGATGCACCTCAGTTCGACTTCAAGGTTCCCGGAGTGGGATCTATCTCGGTGGACCCCCATAAGATGGGGATGAGCACCATTCCTGCCGGAGTACTGATGGTCAGGGATGAGTCCTGTTTCTGTAACCTCCTGGTGGACACGCCTTACCTTACTGTGAAACAAAGTTACAGCCTGACAGGAACCAGACCAGGAGCCTCGGTTGCAGGAGCATATGCGGTGCTCACCCATCTTGGAAAGGACGGGATGGAGGCGGTTGTTTCAGGCTGCATGGAGAACACGAGACGGCTCACCGAGGGGATGGAGGCATACGGTGTCAAAAGGAAGATCACACCTGATGTGAACGTGGCAACCTTCGAACACACAGAAGTGCCTGATCCCTGGGCCGTTTCGTATACCAGGAGCGGGGATCTGCGGATCGTGTGCATGCCTCATGTCCACCGCGACGTGGTGGAGAAGTTCCTTTCAGAATTTGGAGAGTTTCATGATCGAACATCTAATTAAATCACTTGAGACCTGCCCGATCGTAAAAAAGGGAGAGTATAATTACTTCGTTCACCCGATCACAGACGGGATTCCAAAGATAGACCCGATCGTACTCAGGGAGGTCGCGGTCGGGATGATCCACTTTCTCGATCTGCGTGACGTCCAGTACATCGTTGCAGCAGAGGCGATGGCAATCCCGATCGGGACAGCGATCTCACTGATGACTGATATCCCGGTAAACGTCATACGCAAACGCAGTTACGGACTTCCCGGTGAACAGGAGGTCATGCAGCAGACCGGTTACTCAAAGGGGAAGATGTTCATCAACGGCTTATCACGCGGAGACCGGGTTGTTATTGTAGATGATGTGATCAGCACGGGAGGAACCGTGAACGGGATTCTTCACACACTACAGGAGATGGGGGTTGAGGTTGCCGGAATCTGTTTTGCGATCAAGAAAGGCACTCCAGAGATAGCCATGCCATACCACTATCTTGTCGCGATCGAAGTGGCAGACACGGTGAAGATCGTTGATCGCCAGCTCTGACCTGATCACAGAACTGAAACAGCGGGGGGCATGCAGGGTTGCCCTCCAGGCACCCGAAGGGCTGAAGCGCCGTCTCTCTGAACTTGCCGGAGACCTGCGGTCCGCCGGGTTTACTGTTCTTGTCAGTGGTGATCCCTGTTACGGGGCTTGTGATCTCGACCTCGAACTGCTCAGGGATACTGATATGCTTGTTCACCTCGGGCATGCCCCGGTGGATACTACTGATCGGGTCATCTACGACATCTTCAGGATGGACTTTGATCCTGAAGTGGTTCTGGAAGTAGTCCCACTCATAAATACCGGCAGAATCGGAATTGTCACAACAATCCAGCATGTTCACCTGATCCCTGCAGTCAGCCGAATCCTTGAAAAGGCAGGGATATCAGTGACCGTTGCAGAGGGGACGGACCGCACCCCCTATCCGGGACAGATCCTCGGATGCTCATTTGAGGCCGCACGGAGAACCGGGGCATCAGAGATCCTCTACCTTGGGACCGGGGTGTTTCATCCCCTGGGAGTGCAGATTGCCACCGGAGCACGGGTGATCGCCTGCGATCCATACACAAGGACCATCGAGGAGGTGAACGGGGAGAGGTTACTCAGAAGGCGATATGCTCTGATCGAAAAGGCAAAACAGGCTGAAGAGATCGGGATTCTCGTTTCGCCAAAGAGTGGTCAGGCACGAAGGGAGCTGGCTGCAGAGCTCGTATCCCTCTCTCCAAAAGCCACCCTTATCCAGCTCAGGGAGGTGACGGCAGACCAACTTCTCAACCTGGGACTGCCCTGTTATGTAAACACCGCCTGCCCAAGACTCGCCTATGATGATCAGGTCAGGTGGCCGGTCCCGGTGCTCACCCCCCAGGAGTTTGAGATCCTCTGTGGTGTCAGGAAGTTTGAAGAGTACGAGGTTGACGAGATCAGATGAGACTACGCAGACTTGAGATGCTGCTCGAACAGGTCGCCGGTTTTTCCCATCCCTTGCCGGAGCGCGAACAGTACCAGACACCGGCACCGCTTGCCGCACGACTCCTCTACACGGCATTCCTAGCCGGCGACATCGCAGGGCTGCGGGTTCTGGAACTCGGTTCAGGGACCGGAATTCTCGGGATCGGTGCATCCCTCCTCGGGGCCGGGGAGGTGATCGGGGTTGAGATTGATCAGGATGCGTCCCGGATAGCAGAAACGAATGCAGAAGCACTCGGAGTAGAGATCTCGTTTATCGGGGCTGACCTTGCAGATTCAGGTACATGGGATCGGATTCCCGGGGCTGACACGGTCATCATGAATCCGCCATTCGGGGCACAGGTAGAGCATGCCGACCGGCCCTTCATCGCCCTCGCACTTGCACGGGCAGAAGTGGTGTACGGGATATTCAACGCAGGATCAGAGCAGTTTATCAGGCAGTATATTGCCGACCGTGCGGAAATTGTAACAGTTATTGCAGCAGAATTCTCAATTCCCAGGACATTCTTCTTTCATACCGAGGATAAGCGTGATATCCCGGTGGAGATCCTGGTACTGAAACGCAGAGCCTGACCTTCAAAAGGTCGGGATAATTCTTCAGCGACGAAAAAGAGGAGATATCCAGGCTTAATCCTTGACCAGGATGAAACCGATTCCTGCAAACATGATACCTGCAAGGAGGGCAACAATTCCGATGCCACCCTTGACCACGTTGATAACATCAGGGAGGAAGAACCAGATGCCGTATGCACCTCCCAGAATCAGAACAATCCCGACAATAAGCATTCCAAGTCCCATTTTGTCCATATTCATATCCTCCAATATTCGGAGTACATATTGATTACTGGAACCTAATAAAATCGTCCTGCGTTTATTCGTCAAGAAGGTGTAATCCGGACACCACCCTACTACCGGTCTCATCAACGCAGTAAGGTTCCTGTTGCGCAATGAGCGTGATATCAAGGCGTTCACCCTGTTTCAGGAGGACAATCAGTTCACGGGGAAGTGTTCCCGCTGTCTGATCACTATACAGACCGATGGTTCGTCCACAGGTGAAAGAGGATCTTCGCCAGACGAGATCGGTCGGGTGATCAAGCAGGAGATCCGGAGAGCCGGATGACGTGACAGTCGCAACAACATCACCACACCTGAGTTCAGTAGTGAGCCGGCATCCGGGAGACTGGATCAGTTCCCTGAACCCGTCTGATAGATCTACTGCCCCTTTCTCAGAGCGCACCGCGATGATACAGGTTCCTGATGGCGAGAGGTGCTCTTCAGCAGTGATCTCAAATGTGGTCCTGTGTGTTGCGGTTACCTCGGGATGTCCGAATGCTGAGAACCGTTCAACTGCCCTTGCCATTTATACAGAGATATCTTCCATTGATAATGAATGGATCAGATTGATATGTTCTGCACCACCTGCGGCGAAGAGACCGAGCATGAGGTTCTCAGTAGGACAACAAACCAGGTGATCAAATGCACAGAATGTGGAACGGTCTCACGTATCCCAGTGCAGAAAGAGCCCGCATTATTACAGATTAAAGCGATCGTCAGCAGAGAGGGAACCTCTTCAGTCTGCAGGTGTGAGATTGCAGAAGACGAGGAGGTTGCAGAGGGTGACTTCCTGATAGCAGAGTCTGATGACGGGGAAGGCACCGGTGTTGAGGTGATGTCAATAGAGTCTGGTGACAAGCGGCTTGCAAAAGCTCTTGGAAAGGATATCGATACCCTCTGGACCAGGGTCATAGACCAGGTCGTTGTTCGTTTCTCGGTCCATGACGGATGGCACACCCTCCCGCTCTATGTCAGGTGTGAAGGTGATGAGAAGTTCGTTGTCGGTGACGTATATGTCATCAAGGGAGTAAAGGCACGGATCGGACACATCAGGATGAGAAACGGTTCGGTTACAAAAAGAAGAGGAAAGTTTGAGGTTGCGAACACCATCAAACGGATATATGCATACCGGCTCTGACCACCTTATGATGAGGTGGAAAGCTGGGTCAGAGTAATATCAATCGTCGGGTATCCGTAGTTGATAGTGACGTTCTCGTCAGACATTGCTGTGATCGTCGAGGTCCTGAGGTACGTGGACGGGGTCGCGTTGTCGACTGCAATCTGCGGAGTCTCGCTGAATGCGATCGGAACCTGGGATCCTACTTTTGCTTTTGCAAAGGAATCACCGGTAATATTTGCAAACTGTTCTTTAGACATCGTCCGGGTCATCTGGGAAGCACCCGGGATCTGCAGCGTCTTGGTGTCGCCTACCTTCATGCCGACAAGCCCGTATGCTATTGCATCAAGTTCGGGTCTGAAGAGTCCGAAGTCGATAAGACCACCGGTGTTGGAGGGATTCATCACCTGGATCGGGACTAGATCACGGTTTTCAGATATGTTTACCCTGATCGGGAGCTTATCACTCATCACAACAAGATCGCCGGTCTGCTGTGCCTGGAGATAGATATTGGACGCGGTGGTTACAATCGGACGGCTCTGTGCATCTCGGATGGTAAAATCAACTGTCGCACTGTTGCCGGGTTTTGCCTGGCTGAAGATATTGAGCCAGGACATCCCGAGCATGGAGAAGACCATGAAGACAGCCAACAGGACACATGCAGCAACAACCACATATTTTGTCCAGTTTACTTCCTCCTTCTTTTCCACAGTCTTATGCCGGAATCCTTTCATCTCTAGTATGTCACTCTGCAATATGATAAACATAATACCGCATTTCCAGACCAGATCAACCGGAAGATCGCAGGAAATGAAAGGGATCCGAAAATGATCATGTCATTGCCCTGTTAGAACCGAAGTCTTGAAGTCTGAAAAGACTGAATTACCAGTAATATGGATAAGAAGCGGGTCAGGGACTACATGACCGCCGATGTTGATACCATCACTATGAATCAGATCGCGCGTGACGTGATCAATGCCATCAAGGTCACGTCGCATGATGGGTTTCCTATAGTTGACGGAAATGTGGTCATCGGATACATCTCGGCCCGTGATCTCCTCTTTGCCCACCCTGAAACACCGGTCAGGGAGATCATGAGCCAGCATCTGATCGTTGCAGATCCCGAGATGGCCATCGGGGACGTTGCACGGGTGATCATAAGATCAGGAATTCAGAAACTGCCGGTAGTGAACGAGAAGAACGAACTCCTCGGGATCATCTCAAATACCGACGTTGTCAGGTCACAGATCGAGCATGTATCCCCTGACAAGGTCTACAAACTGATGGATACCATCGAGAGACTCCACGGCATAAAACCTCACCTCTCAAAAGGTCCGGTGATGGTCAACTCGCTCCTTCCCACCCAGTCACGGATCTATATGGATGAACTTGAAGGGAGGATGTACGAGATAAAGAAAGGGCTTGCAGAACCGGTTATCGTCATAAAAAAACCGGACCAGAATATTCTCGTAGACGGGCATCACCGGGCGGTTGCTGCCAAGAAACTTGGGATAAAGATCCTGGAGGCATACCTGATTGAGATAACAGAGAACTTTGAATTGGGTCTCGAAAGGACCGCACGGACAATGAAACTCAGGACCGTCGATGATATTCAGATCATGGATTACGCCCGTCATCCGCTTGTTGCAGGGACACACCGGTTTGGTGGAGCTATAGTGGTCGGGGGAGACCAGGTCCAGACACCTGAAAAAAGGGATTAAGAACCTTCGCACCTGGTGTCGTAGTCATCATTGAGCATATGCTCGGTGACGATTGTCCCGTCCGCGATCACGACATCTGGCCAGATACGGGTGTTTGAATGAACGGTCACACGGTTGCGTATAACGCACCTGGGGCCGATCACAGATCCATGCTCCACGCTGCACCCGTCCCCTATCATGGTATCATTATCCACGATCGTTCCGGAGACAGAGGAACCCTGTCCGATCACTACCCTATTGTAGATCGAGGAGGAAAGGAGCCTCACATTATTTCGGATCACGCAGTTCTTGCCGATGGAGGTGTACGGACCGATGAGTACATTGTCTCCAATCGAGGTTCCTGAACCGATCACGACCGGGCCTACTATCCTGCTGTTGTTGCCAAGGTAGATCGAACTCCCGAAGTCAACAGGACCCTGAATATTGGCGTTCTTAACGTCAAGGTCTCCACTGATGTTCGCATACCTCATCTCCTGCAGTTTCCACTTCTCAGCCTGTCTGAGCGAGGCAGGATTCCCTACATCGGACCAGTTTCCCCTTGCCAGCCAGCCATTAAGCGGGAGGTTCTTCTCCATCAGGAGTGGGAAGAGGTTCTTGGCAAAATCATACTTCTCTCCTGTAGGGATGTACTCAAAGATCTCAGGTGAGCAGACGTACATACCGGTCGAGGCGAGGTTTGAGAAGATCTCGCCGGGTCCCGGTTTTTCCCTGAACCTGCGAATGCGGTTCTCAACATCTATCTCTGCGATACCATACTCTGACGGCTCGTCGATGCTGATAAGCCCGATAGTGACGATGGCTGCACTCTTCAGGTGTTCACGGTAGAACTCAAGGAGGTTGAGATCAGTAACATGATCCCCGCCGACGACGAGAAACGGTTTGTCGCCGAGGTACTGTCTGGCGTTATGGACACTGCCGGCAGTCCCGAGTTTGGTCTCTTCATACACATAGGTGATATTGGCACCGAGGAGGGCGCCATCGCCAAGCGACTGCTCGATGGCATCCCCCTTGTATCCCAGCGTGATGACTACATCATGAAAACCAAGATTTGAAAGGTGGGATACCAGGTGTTCAATGGAAGGCTTATTGACGATCGGGATACAGGGTTTCGGGCGTTCGAAGGTGAGAGGACGTAGCCGTGTCCCTTCTCCTCCGCACATAATGCAGACCTTCATACTTGTATCAGTATTTGCCCTGCCTCAATATATGAACTCGGAGAAAAAAGTCAGAGGGAGTCGAGGCTTATGCCGTCAAAGTCCTGGACTACTTCGCTAATATCTTTGACCCCAAACGCTGTTTTTACAGCCGAGATCTCAAGTTCTGATGCGACAGCACACATGTAATCGAGCACATCGATCGAGAGTTCTTTCTTGATCTTGCTCTGCCTCATCTGCTCGGCCAGACGGCTGATGGTGTCAGGGTCCTCTCCACGGAGCCGGGCGAGGCTGATGACACACATGTATATTCTGGTGAGATTTCGATCGGTTCCCGTAATGGTATCAAAGAAGTTTCTGAGAACCTGGGCCTGAAAGATCTCACCTCCCATGTTTGTGGATTTATCTAGTGGATAGTATAAAAATGTGGCGAAGGTTACTTCGCAGTGCTCACAATCTTGATGATATCCCCGTCCTTGAGAACAGTGGTCTCTTTGATCCTCATCTTTGTCTTTGCATCAATGGCATACAAAAAGCCCTTCCCGATATCGGTATGGACCTGGTATGCGAGATCATGCGGAGTTGAACCCTTCTTCATCAGGAAGGCATCAGGAAGCACACGACCTTTTGCGTCGGTGAGATGAGTCTCATCTTCAACAGGGTAGACCACGATCTGATCAAGAAGCCCGAAGACCGCCTGGTTGATCATCTGCTGGACTCCGGTTCCTCCGTACGTCTCCATGAAGCCACGGATCTTTGCTAGACCATCCTGCTGGGCAGCGTTGAGTGTCACACCGTCAGCTACTGTAAAGGATGCATCACCGGGATGATAGACGATCAGGTTATGCTCTGCAGCCGACCGGAGTGCGAGTTCTGCTGCACCAGAGATGAGACTGATGCCTGCAGCCTTCACCTTTGCAACCAGTTCTTCTGGTGCCTGGTCTGCTTTGTTACCTGCCTGGATCATCGGTTTTGAATACTTCAGAAGGATCCTGGCAAACTTTTTGAGATCTTCTGGCTGCGCAGATCTGAAGTTGATACCACATTCCCGTTCTGCATCAACTACATGATCTTCCCTGATTGAGAGACCGGCGAGCAACTCGGCGAGGCCTGCATACATATTGTAATTTTTCACCTGGGCCTGACGCTGCATCTTTGGCCAATGCTTCTCGATGATCCCGAACAACCACATCGTCATCTCGTTCTCAAGCATCGGGATCTCCTCAAGAGGATCATGAGATCCGATATCATCAGGGGCGCCCTCAATATCGGTCGCACCGCTCGCGTCGATGACATTTATGATGGCGTCCGCCTGCCTGAGGTGATCGAGGAACTGGTTTCCAAGCCCTTTCCCCGTGTATGCTTCAGGAACCAGGCCTGCCACATCAATCAGGTGTACAGGAACATACCGTATCCCATCAACACAGACACCACACCGGTGCTCAAGGCCAGTACATGGACAGGGAACCCGCACGTATGCGACCCCCCGGTTTGCATCAATCGTGGTGAAGGGATAGTTTGCAATTTCTGCCGGCGCAAGGGTAGCCGCCCGGTACAGTGTAGATTTTCCGCAGTTTGGTTTGCCTGCCAGTGCAAGGGTGATCATAGCTCGTACCTTAAACCTATGCGGTCTAACCGATATGTATGGGGTACTCTGCCAAAAAGATCTGGTATTTTGATAAACCCGGTAGCGGGAACACCCAGGATGCCCTCAGGATAGCAGCCGAGCGGGCAAAAGAACTTGGAATACGATACCTGATAGTGCCCAGCTCAAGCGGCGAGACCGCAAAAATAGCAGCAGATACACTGCGGGGAGACGGAATCTCTCTGATCGTTGTCACCCATGCAGTAGGGTTCTCAAGCCCGGGGGTCTGGGAGTTTGATGCGGGAGTTGCAGAAGAACTCAGGAAGGAGGGGGTCAGGATAGTAACCGGAACCCATGTCCTTTCAGGTCTCGAACGCGCGTTTTCGTCCTCATCAAAAGTAGGAGGGGGCTCCAGGAGCGAGGCAGTAACTGAGGCACTAAGACGGATAATCGCTGTCGGTCTCAAGGTCGCTGTTGAATGCACGTTGATTGCTGCTGATCAGGGAGTCGTCCCGGTTACCGAAGAGGTGATCGCACTCGGTGGAACAGCCAGTGGGGTTGACACAGTCTGCGTAATCAGGCCATCACACACCAACCGGTTCTTCGATCTGCAGGTCAGAGAGATCGTTGCCATGCCTCGGGACCGGTGATCATGGTGGGAAGACCATTTGCCGATGCAATAGGCCTCCTTAAAAAGCCGGTCCTCTGGCTGCCGGGCCTGTATGCAGGGGCACTGATCGCGGCATTCATATGGCTCGCCTTCTCAGGGGGAGAGTTCATCGCAGGGAAACTGCTCTTTCTCGGGGCAGTTCTCTTTCCATTCTTTATTGCCGGAGCACTCGGGTGCATGAAAGAAGGTGAATACACTATATCGCTCTTCGGAAGATCAGCAATCAAATTCTTCTTCCCTGTGCTACTCCCTGTAGTTGTTGCCTCTACGGTACTCATCCTTCTGCTTATTCTCTTCAGCATCCCCTTCTCCATTGCCGGGCAGAATGATCCATCCATGATCGCAGGATTATTTATCGGCATCATGATACCGGTTCTGATCTTTACATTTTTTGCTGACAATGTTGCAGTCTCCGAAGGCCTTGCCATCTTTGCCACACTGAAACAGAGCATGATGATCGCTTCGCGATCAATAACCACGATCATCACCTGTGTTATAATCAGTATGGTAACTGCAGGGGCATTGGGGATGGTCCTGGCAACAGTCTGGGGGATGATCCTTGCAGATAAGTTCACGCAGTACATGGATCTCGGGGCTGCAGAACAGCAGAAGATCTTTGCTGGATTCACACTGGCAGACTGGCAGGGGATCCTGGGCCCAGAAGGGCTTATCGTTACTGCCGGAATGCTTGGAGTCAGCCTTATAATTCTTGTTCCATTCTTTATCGTTTACAAACAACAGTGTTACCTATCTGCCCTGTCAGTTCCTGCTCCGGTGATACCTCAATCAGGGGAGTACGACGAGAAGGGGCGATGGTACAAGTATTAAAGTATCTATAGCAGAGCGATAAAAATCAGAAAAAAGGATCAGAAGAACGGAGAGAGAACAATCCAGAGGAGGGCTGTTACGACCCCGCCTCCGAGGGTTGCCAGGAAGTTCGTTCCTGCATTCCCAATTATCTTTTTATTCTCTAATAGTTCCCCGATAAGACTGTCAATGTTTGCACCGATGAGTCCTCCGGCAACACTGGCAAGAAAAACCGGCATATCAGCAACACCCAGGAGGACTGCACAAGCAGCGATGAACACCGCGGCGAAAAGACCTGCAATCTCCCCGGTCAGTGAAACACCACCATTCGTTCCTTCAGGTACCGGCTTCAATGTGGTTATGAGGTACGGCCGTCCCGAACAGACACCGATCTCTCCTGCAACAGTATCAGATGCTGCCGTTGCCACGCTTCCCAGATACACAGCGATGAAGACGGGGTGATGGGAGACACCGAAACAGACTGCTGCAACGACCGAGACCAGCCCATTGGCAAAGACATTGATGTACCCCCTGACTCCACCACTCTCCTGCTCGACATGAAGGCTCTTTTTATACTCCATCTGGTACCGGGTTGCCGCTGCCCCAAGGATGAAGAACGCAAGCATGATGAGAAACCACGATATTCCGGCAAAAACGATGAGGAGGATCCCAACGAGTGCAGCAGAGAAGAGACCGGCAATATCTGCAGTCTTTAACCGGTATGCAAAATACGCAAATCCGAACGAGATGAATGCTGCGGTCGCAACAAGCGGGAGATCGGCCTGAAACTCAAGGTTCTCGATCAGCATCATGGCCAAGGCAACACCGATCAGTTCACCGGTTATCGCATAGGGATTCTTCTGCAGGATTGCATACAGCAGAATCGCTACCGTCACACCGACAACAGCAGAGAGCCAGGTTCCTGCAGTCATGTAGAAGATCACAAGGGCACTTACCAGCAGACCGCCGATGAGAGCGAGTGCATACTCGACAGGTCTTCCACCCGAATAGAAGAAGATGAGTTCTCGTGTTGACACGATCAGGAGGGTTGCACAGAGAACAAACGCTGGAACAAACCCAAAGAAACTGAGTATCCCCAGAACGAACAGAGCAAGAGGAAGGGCAAGATTATTATCCCTGATGCAGATGAACGCGGAGGTCAGGATAAGAAAGAATCCCGCCATTCCGGGGGGCATATGAGGAACAAGAAGGGTGAGAACGACGGCGGCTAGGAAGGCCTGCCATCTCCCCGGTAGTATCATAGTACATAATAGGAGTATACATCAGATGAAGGTATCAGGATCCAGCGATAGAAACCCTTTATCCGGATAGCTCACACGGTACCCCTCAATGAAGCCTCAACACCGGCAAGCCTGCAGAGGCTGCCCGCCTGCCAGGTGGCTCCTCATGCCCCTGACTCTGCTTATCTTCTTCACCGCAATAACCACGGCCACCCCTTCATTCTACCCGAATGAGGGAAAAATACCTCTTAAGGTCCAGTTCACTCTGCCAGGTGGCGAAAGTTGCGACTCAGTCAAGTGGGACTTTGGTGACGGAAACACCTCAACAGAGGTCAGTCCCTCGTACTCGTACACCAGAATGAGTTTCTTTTACCCGATCTGTGTATGCACCCTTCCCGGAGCCACGGTGACTTACTCCTTCGGTAAGATCGTCCCTGAGAACGCGGTTTTCAAAGGGATTGATGATACCCCGCAGACTCCGACTGATGTAAAGGTTGATGTAAAGTCAGACAATCTGGGTCTTGAGGATCTCATAAAACAGGGGACTGTGTTCTATAACCTTGGCCTGTACGATTATGCCGCCACATCATACAAGAGTGCAATCCAGAAATCTGGATCAGATCCCCAGCTCCTGGCAAAATATGGTGATATCCTTGTCGGCCTCTCACGCTGGGAAGAAGCAAAGAATGTATATAATCAGTCACTAGCCATCAAACAGGACAAGGATGTGCTGAATGCATATGGAAATGCCCTCGTCCAGCTGAAGAAATTTGATGCGGCTCTTGCGGCATTTAACCAGTCACTTGCAATGGAGATGACGAACCCGGGTGCATGGGCAGGATCCGGCCGGGCGTACAAGGGACTGAAGCAGGTGAATGAATCTGCTGCTGCATACCAGAAGTCAGTTGATCTTGAGGCATCACAGCCATCTGTATGGAAAGAGTACGGGGATATCCTGATGTCAGCAGAAAGAAGCACCGATGCGATCACTGCATACGAAAAGGCGATAGCCCAGGGTGTATCAGGTGCTGATATGTACATCAGTTATGGAGAGGCTCTCAGAAAGGCAGGACGTAACGCGGATGCTGAAGCAGCAATCGCGACGGCCCGGAGCATGCAGGGTAAATTATATGTCTCCAACATTGACACTGCCATCCATTGCACGGCCGGCGGAGCCATGGGATAAGGCATCCCCTTTTTCTGCAGGATGGAAATTTCTGCCAGACAGGTTTCCATCAGATACATTACCCATTGCCCACAAACGGATAAGAAATGCCCTTGTCCGATCCACTTCCCAAGAATTATGATTATCGCGAGGTTGAGGCGCGATGGCAGAAAACCTGGAAGGAAGAAGACCATTACTTTCAGGTGAACTCAGATAAACCACAATTCGTCATCGATACACCCCCGCCATATCCGACCGGGGAATTTCATATAGGCAACGCATTTAACTGGTGCTATATCGATTTTATCGCAAGATACAAGAGAATGAAAGGGTACAACGTGATGTTTCCACAGGGGTGGGACTGTCACGGCCTTCCGACCGAGGTCAAGGTCGAAGAGACCCATAAAATAACCAAGAATGATGTTCCCCGCCAGCAGTTCAGGGAGATGTGTCGCACTCTCACGATCGGAAACATCGAGAAGATGCGAGCATCCATGCGCCGCATGGCCTTCTCCATAGACTGGTCTCACGAGTACATCACGATGATGCCGTATTACTACGGCAAAACCCAACTCTCATTTCTCCGGATGTTCAAAGCCGGGCAGATCTACCAGAGCAATCATCCGGTAAACTTCTGTCCGCGTTGCGAAACCGCAATCGCATTTGCAGAGGTTAATTACAGCGACAGGACCACATCGCTCAACTTCTTCAACTTTGACGGAGTTGAGATCGCAACCACCAGGCCTGAACTCCTTGCAGCCTGCGTTGCTGTAGCAGTACATCCTGCAGATGAGCGGTACGCAGGAAAAGGCGGGAAAACCCTGAAGGTTCCCCTCTTTGGGCATGAGGTCCCGATCATCACCGACGAGGCTGTCGATCCCTCTTTTGGATCAGGTGCGGTCATGATCTGTACCTTTGGTGACAAACAGGATGTGCTCTGGTGGAGAACCCACAACCTGCCCCTGCGCAAGGCGATCGACAAGAGCGGGAAGATGACCGGCATCGCAGGTCAGTATGCCGGCATGACATCAGGTGACTGCCGCAAGGCAATCCTTGCCGAGATGCAGGAGCAGGGTATCCTGATAAGGCAACAACCGCTTGAGCAGAGGGTCGGTACCTGCTGGAGATGCAAGACCCCGATTGAGATCCTGTCTGAAAACCAGTGGTTCGTCAGGATCCCCCACGAAGCAGCACTCAAGGCTGCAAAAGAGGTGAAGTGGTACCCTGAACACATGTTCCTGCGGATGGAGAACTGGATCGAGCAGATGGAGTGGGACTGGTGTATCTCACGTCAGAGACTCTTTGCAACCCCGATTCCGGTATGGTTCTGTAAGGACTGCGGTGAGGTCATCATCCCGGAAGAGGCTGACCTGCCTGTTGATCCGACCGTTGACAAACCAAAGAAGCCCTGCCCCAAGTGTGACAGTTCCTCGTTCACTGCTGAGACAGATGTGCTTGATACCTGGATGGACTCATCCATATCGGTCCTCCATGTGACCGGCTGGGACGGAAGCCAGGAGAAACCACCACTCTTCCCTGCCCAGATCAGACCACAGGGTCATGACATCATCAGGACATGGGCATTTTACACGATTCTTCGTGCAGTATCACTTGTGGGCGGCAGACCATGGGATCAGATCCTGGTCAACGGGATGGTGCTTGGTGAAGACGGCTTTAAAATGAGCAAGAGCCGGGGCAATGTCACGGTTCCTGAAGAGATCCTGAGCCAGTACGGGGCAGACTCACTGCGCCAGTGGGCTGCTGCCGGTGCTGCAACCGGATCTGATATCCAGTTCAACTGGAATGACGTTGTCGCCGCCAACCGGTTCCTTACTAAAATGTGGAACATCTCACGGTTTGCTTTGATGCAACTCTCCCGTGAGTCCTATAATGAAAATGCACCTGTAACTGCCCTTGCAGACCGCTGGCTTTTAGCCCGGCTCGATCAGGCTGTACGTGATATCTCTGACGCTTTCGAGACATACCAGTTTGATAAGGGACTTCGCACGATCAGAGAGTTTGCATGGGATGTTCTCGCAGACAATTACATCGAGATCGTCAAAGGAAGATTATACGGCGGTTCAGGCAGGGACGGTGCCTGTGTTGCAATTCAGACCGCATTGAACAGCCTCTGCCGGATGATGGCCCCTTACACTCCATATTTTGCAGAAGAGATCTGGTCAGCAGCCTTCGAAGGTTCGGTTCACAAGCAACCCTGGGTTGACTACACCTATAGCGATCCACAGGCTCTCGCTGACGGACAGATGTTAGTCCGGATCGTCACTGAGGTCCGCAGATATAAGCATGATAAGAATCTTGCGTTAAATGCCCCGCTTGGAACAGTCACCGTGTACACACCAGGTCTTATCGACGACGCTGGTGACGGGAGCCTGGCTCTCAACTGTACGCTAAAATATGTGGCAGGGAAGCCTGAACTAAAGCAGGTTGCAACCGGAGTCTCATTTAACATGGGGATTATCGGTCCTGCACTCCGTGGACAGGCAAAAGGGTTCATGCAGGCTATCGAAGCGCTCCCCAGAGAACAACTTGTTCATCTCCCAAAAACCGTGGTTGTAGGAGGCGAAGAGATTGTAGTTCCGGAGGGATCAGTAATCCCCCAGATGTCGTATACCGTGGCCGGCGCTGCAGTTGAGATTATTACAACCCAGGATGATCTGATCATCACGGTTGAACAGAAAGAGTAACTTCTTGCCGGTAACGATCCTGATAAGGATCGGTAACCTGTTTTTTTCAGATCATTCAGGGATCCTAGAGCAGAACCAATAAAAAATGGATTCAGTATTATTTCATATCAGGGAAAAGGTGGCCGGTTTTTATAGTGCTCATAGCCATGCACTTGTTGCCGGGTATTTGTGTATATGCTGTGTCATCGGACTGGCCTTTAAATGTCTTATTGCAGTATTACAGCCGCTGACATCAGATACTGTCGTTCCCGGACTTATGGCAATGGAGATCTGGAACCATCAGAATCTGTTGGTGAGCGATTTCGTCCTACCTGCTCCGGATCCAAATATACTGGAGGATATCTGTTTCTTTTTCATCCCCCAGGTTTTATCAGGCTTCAGCCCTCTTGTTCTTAAGCTGACAGGATATGTCCAGTTTCTGGTCCTTATCCTGGTTTTTTCTCTCATTCTTTATTCTGTTCTTAAAAATAAAACAGCGGTACTTCTTTTCATCGCACTGATGGCCTCATGTTGTCCATCTACGGAGATCTGGCATCTGTATTATTACGCCAGCAAATACCTTCTCCCAGTATTTCATAACTCTACAGTTATCTTTCTAGGTATCCTGATGTATCTCACCTTTGTAAAAAAGTGGGATACCTTCCCCAGGATAATAATCCCAATCTGTATACTGATCATCGTGACGATCTCAGACTCGTTACTTGTGATCTGGTTTGTAGTTCCCCTGGTGGTAATGTATATTCTTTTCTGGAACACAGATTACCAGCCTAGACCTTTTTTTGTGGTATTGGCAGGGATTGCCTCATTATTTGCCCATTTTATCAAATACTTTAACCCGATGCTGTTTGAGTACGGAGACTTCACCTTCAAACTCTTCTCAAGAACAGATACTGATTTCTCGAATTTTTTCACAATTCTCCAGTCATACCTCGTACCTGATCTCTCATATCCAGGTCAGATTCCAAGATCCATTATCATCATAGTGATTATGGCAGCCATAGTGGTTATGGCATTTTATATCAAAAGGACAAACCTACCAGAAATTGACAAGGGACTTGTAATCTTCTCACTCCTATCCATCGTCTGCACAATGGGAATCATCATCATCTTTTCTGAGATGGATGCATGGGCCTACATCAGTCAGATCCCGGTTCTTGCGTATCTAGCTGCAATGATCATTATCTTTCACTCACATGGCAGGATTGCATGGGCACAATATCTCCTCATTTTCCTTGTCACAGTGAATCTGGTTATGATGGCAGGCCCGATTGCAAGTCTAAATACATCACCAAATGAGGAACAATATAAATTAATAGATACTCTGTCACAGAACGGAGTGAGATTCGCATATGCCAACTTCTGGGATGCAAATGTAATCTCATATCTTTCCAAAGATAATCTTTCAGTCAGATCAGTCCAGTATGAAGGGATACTGGCACCATTTATAGGTGGGGCAATGAATATCAGATGGTTTGAACGGCATGCTATTGCTGAAATGCCGTTGACATTGATAATCAGAACCTCTGATCCCGGTGATTTACTGCCTTTTATCTCTAAAAATCAACCAGACAGATTGAATGATCTTGATTTTTATTCAGTCGTGCAGTATGATTCCCTGAATCAGACAGCCTTTACAGATGTTCCAAAGAACTGGCGGGAAAAATTGGGCACAATAAATATTGCCTTGTCAAGAATTCTGGAAAAGATTACCCTTCTCACAAAAAGACCTGAATCATCCTGATAGTTCAGGATAATTGTCCCCTAATGATTTTTCATCATGATATTCAGATGCCATGGTGGATTATATCAGTTGTTCAACCCCTACCATTATAACAGACGATGGATATGCCAGAACCGATGTCCGATTGCCTTCTCTCCAAAGTAGGCAAGAAAAGTTCGTTAATAATTCTGCTTTGTCTTTTCGGAGTCATTGCAGGTGTAAGGATCCTCTTAACCGGATTGATAACTAGCCCACAGATCTTCGCAGACGAACTGGTGTATGATATCATTGCCAGGCAGGTCTATAACGGGGCTCTGCTCACCACTCATCTTCCATATCCCCCATGGCCATTTTCACCCGGATACTCATTTGTTGCCAGCCTTGCATACCTTTTCAGCCCTGATAAGTATGTCGTATATCATAACATGCTGACCATCAATGCCATTTTGACAACCAGCATAATCTTCCCAGCATATTATCTACTGAAATCAGCAACATCGAAAGGAGTTGCATTTTCAGGAGCCGTGCTTGTTGCACTCCTCCCTGCTGTCAGTATGAACAGTTATGTTCTGATGAGTGAGGCACTGTTCATCCCTCTTACCCTGTTTTCAGTCTGGTTTGTGAAAAAATCGTTCTCTGCAGACAATCCATCCATATGGGATTTTCTCACGGGACTGTCTGTTTTTATTCTCTATTTCACCCGTGGAACCGGAATCTCCATGGTTATTGCTCTGGTACTTCCACTGGTCTGGATGATTAAGGCCGGACACCTCCAGCTAACGAAGACAATACAGAAAAAGCTGGTTCTTATTGCAGGTCCGGGACTGCTGTTATATCTGATATGGGTTGTCGATCAGATGCTTATGAAGGGTTCACTTCCGTCGGGCTACAGTACCAGTTACTACACTACTCTGATAACCGAGGCTCTTACCCGCAATCCTGCCCATCTTGTTTATGTCTTCCTTCAGCATCTTGACTATCTCCTGCTTGGCTCTTTCATCGTCTTTCCGATTATGGCGATTATAGCAGGTTACTCATATCTACTACCAGCATTCCGGTCATATCCACAAGGACAGAACGAATTGAATTCCAGATCAGGGAGTATCACAGCCATCTTCTACTGTTCTGTCTTCTCAATAATTCTGTTCTTATTCACAATGGCCCACATGTGTAACCTCTCATACGAATACTCGATCTGCGGTAGGTATGTTGATGCTATCATCCCGTTGATCATCATCGGCGGGATCATCGGGATCTTTCGGTCGACACTTGCGGGAGACGTATCTGCTTTCATGAAACCTGCTATTGCCAGTCTCATCTTTACAGTGATCCTGACATCAGCAGTGATGCTCCCCTTTGCTCATCAGCCGAACAACAATGCTGCAATATTTTACCTTTACTCCCTGGTATCAGGAGATCTGATATCTTTACTCTCTCTGTTAATAGGGGGGGTCCTGACTCTTCTCTGTGGAGTTGTTATCAGGTTCAGAAAAGGGATTGTTCCGTATCTAATTCTGATAATTCTGCTTACTCTTTTCAGTTCGGTTGCGATTACCGCATGGGAACTTCAGACTGCAAGAAGTTTTGGATCCACGCTTCCCTTCTGCCAGGCGATCAACTCGTTGCCTGGTGACCAGATGGATATCCTCTGGGATACGTCATCAGAGACAGACGGGTGGGATCAGATGGTCTATTACACTCTCAAATTCTGGCTCGGGGACAGAGTATCAGAACTGGATCTAAAAACCCAGCCATCCGGAAAATTCTGGCTTATTACAAAGTCGCAAAAAGGAGAGCCGGTATTACGTTACGGGGACTACCAGGTTGTCCCGATCCAGTCAGGGGGAGTCACTTCCCTGCCCTCTTCCTGATCTCACCCTCAACAAAACTCAGGATTGTTTCAGGTGCTAATGCCCCGTCTATGATCACAAACCTCCCGGGCTCTGCCCTGGCACGATTCAGGTAATTATTCTGAACCTTCGTTAGCACCTCTGCCTTCTCAAAATGCTCTGCAGAACCCCTTTTTTGAGTCCGGACGAGGGCGGTCTCCACCGGCAACACGAGAAGAAACGTGAGGTCTGGAATGATCGTCCAGCCATTATGTACTGCAGAAAGCCAGTCATACGGGTCAGGTAAGAATCCGGAGAGCGAGACTTCCTGGTAGGCAAATCTGCTGTCAATATACCGGTCAGAAATAACCAGCCTTCCATCTGCGAGAGAAGGCCGGACAACCTCACGGAGGTGGGCTGCATGATCAGCGACAAAGAGGAGGGCTTCTGCTATCGGATCCACTTGTTCAGCTATCGCACGTCGTACCTGATCACCGATCCAGGTAGCTCCCGGCTCCCGCGTCATAACTGGTGAGAGATCACTGAGCCTGACCGTGAGGGCCTCATGCAGACTGCTCTTCCCGCACCCGTCTATCCCTTCGATAGTAATCAACACAGGCATCCGTCCCGTATCAAATCCAGAGGGATGGCACCTGAATGGAGAGCAGTCGCGATGATGGCCCCGTCAAAACCACAGGTGTCAAGAAGAGTGAGGTCTTGCATCCCGGCAACACCTCCGCCCCAGAAAAGAAGGCCCGGATACGCTCTTCGACAGCATTCCAGAAATTCAGGATCAAGCCCTCGCCTGGTTCCGACACCGCCAATATCAAGCAGGATACATCCTTCAAACGCACAAACCCCTGCATTGGAAAGGATTTGGACAGGATCTGTTCCGTTGGGAACTACACGTTGATCTTTCATATCAACAGAGAGAAAACCTCCTGCGAAGAGAGAGAGATCTGAACCTGCTGTTTCGGTTCCGATGATATTAATCACATCGGGGCAGTCCAGCATATCATCAGGAGATCGGCATCCCCGATCAAGATAGAGTGTCTCTACCTCCCTGGCAAGAGCGGGGATAAGGGAGTCATGACTCCCGACACCTGTGATCCGATCCAGGTCAGCGATGTACAGATACCGCGGCCTTATCTCCTGCAGGAACCGGATCGGCTCAGCAGTAGAGGCAAGAGGAGTCTGAACAGGCCGGTACTCGTCCCGTCTCCCGCTCATTCCATGGACGATGTTGCCACTTTTCAGGTCTGCTGCGAGGATAAGGTCCATATCAAACGTAATCACTATTTAGATACCAGTTGCATAAAATGTATGCAGTTATTAGTCAGCCCGGCCAGCATTGAAGAAGCCAAAATGGCGCTTGCTGCCGATATTGTTGACGTAAAACGCCCTGAGGAGGGATCGCTCGGCGCTTCTTTTCCCTGGATAATCCGGGCTATTAAAGACCTCACTCATAAACCGGTCAGTGCAGCTATCGGCGATTTTGATTACAAACCCGGAGGTGCTGCCCTCACAGCCCTTGGTGCTGCAGCAGCAGGTGCAGATTATATCAAGATCGGTCTGATGTTTGACGGGAAAGAAGAAGCCCGTGAATTAATAAAAGCCGTTGTAAGGGCAGTCAAAGATACCTATCCTGAAAAGACCGTTGTGATTGCTGCCTACTCAGACTGGAAACGTCTTGAGACCATATCACCATTTGATCTGGTTCCTATCGCTGCCGATGCTGGAGCAGATATTTCAATGGTTGATACCGGAATCAAAGACGGGAAATCGACCTTCGAGTTCATGAACGAGGCAGACCTCACCCGGTTCACAGTCTTAAACCGTGAACATGGTCTGCAGACCGCGTTGGCAGGCTCTCTCAAGTTCGAAGACCTGGAGACCCTGAAGCGGATCAACCCTGAGATCATCGGAGTCAGAGGGATGGTCTGTGGAGGAGACCGCAGGGCCATGGTGAGGGAGGAATTAGTAATGAAAGCAATCAGTATGGTTCACTAATATGTTTCTTGAAAAACTGGAAGCACCAAAGGGCCTGACCTTCGATGATGTGCTGCTGGAACCAGCAGCCTCAGAGGTTGAGCCTGACCAGACCTCGGTCTGCACAAAATTTTCCCGCAATATCTCACTTAATATTCCGCTTGTAAGTGCAGCAATGGATACGGTCAGCACCTCAACAATGGCGATAGCATTGGCACGCGCCGGTGGTATATCTGTCATTCATCGGAATATGTCAGCCGAGCAGGAGGTCGAGGAGGTCAGAGCTGTCAAGCGTGAGGCTGAGATCATCGAGCGAGATGTGTTGACTGTCGGACCTGAGGTCACGGTCACCGAGGTGGAGCGTCTCATGATGATCCACGGGATCGGTGGAGTACCGGTTGTCGACGATGGAAAGGTGATCGGGATCGTTAGCCGTCGTGATATAAGGGCCATAGCCACCCGCCGTGGCTCAGACAAGGTCTCATCCATCATGACGCACGAGCCCCTGGTCGCAACCGAGGAGATTACGCTCGACGAGGCCTTTGATCTGATGTATTCCCGGAAGGTTGAGCGCCTTCCTGTTGTGGGCAAAGACAAAAGCCTGATCGGGATCATCTCAATGCAGGAACTCCTCGAGAAGAGCCAGTTTCCGGGAGCGATACGGGACGAAAACGGCAATCTCAGGGTTGCAGCAGCAGTGGGTCCGTTCGATCAGAAGAGAGCATCGATGCTGGCAGATGCAGGTGTGGATGCAATCGTAGTGGACTGTGCACATGGACATAACCTGAACGTGGTAAAGGGAGTCAAAGAGATCAAGGCAAGCCTTTCATGTGATGTTGTGGCCGGTAACATTGCCACCAGGGCAGCTGCAGAGGCACTTGTAGATACCATTGATGGATTAAAGGTCGGAATCGGCCCTGGATCAATATGTACAACCCGGGTGGTTGCCGGGGTCGGGGTTCCTCAGATCACCGCAATTGCCCAGGTTGCAGAGATAGCCTCTCCCGCCGATGTCCCGGTCATCGCGGACGGTGGAATCAGGTACAGCGGAGATGTCGCCAAGGCGATTGCAGCCGGTGCAGACTCGGTGATGATGGGCAACATGTTTGCCGGCACAGATGAAGCCCCGGGATCGCTGGTCACGATTCAGGGACGAAAGTACAAACAGTACAGGGGCATGGGTTCTCTCGGTGTGATGAGCAGCGGAGTTTCCAGTGACCGGTATTTCCAGAAGAAGGAGATCGGACGGACAAAGTTCGTGCCTGAGGGAGTCGAAGGCGTCACCCCGTATGTCGGTCCGGTACAGGATGTTATCTACCAGATGATTGGCGGGCTCAAGTCAGCGATGGGATACACCGGTTCAGCTACCATCCAGGAGATGCACACGAAGACCAGATTCATCAGGATCACACAGGCAGGGTACCTTGAGAGTCACCCCCACAATATCACGATCACTGATGAGGCTCCGAACTACCGCATCTGATCGACGCACCCCATTATTTTTATACATATATCACTAACGTTACGTTAGTGAGTGACGAACAGGCTGAACTTTCCCTGCTGCTGGATATTCTGGGAAACCGGAATCGCAGGCGCATCATAGATTTACTCAGGGATAAGCCATGTTTTGTCACCGAGATCTCAGAAAAACTGATGATCTCCCCGAAAGCCGTGATAGATCATCTCCAGATGCTTGAAGAGGCCAGTATTCTCTCCTTCAGACACGATGATAAGCGGAGGAAGTATTACTACCTGGCACATGATATCAATATCCAGGTACATCTCGACAGACAGCAACAGGGCCTCATTCCCCTCGTGCTGAGCGAGGATCAGAAGTTCATCATCTCCCTGCTGAAACTCTGGCAGATGATCTCTGCACGCCAGCAGCTCACACTGCGGCTGGAGGAACTGGAACGGGAGATCGATCAGCAGATCAGCGAGGCACTCAGACAGGGTCGTCTTGCCGGGAACGGGGACACCGGGCTTATGGTCGCGGTTGCACTTGCACATGGCGCACGGACTATCGAGGAGATCTCCCATCTGACTGATCTCGAAACGTCTACCGTGGAAGAAGCCATAGAAGCGCTCGTTGAACAGGGAATCGCATGCAGAACAGGATCGAGTTATCGACTGAGAGGAAACTATGCCGAACAACCCTTATGATGACCTGATGAAAAACCTTGCCCGGTTGATTGAGCAGGTCACAGGTCTCGACCAGAATATGCGTTACCCGGGGGACAATGAGTCTGAAGCACCCCGGATCATCGGGTGCGCCATCATCACCAGCGGAACATCTGATCAGGAGATCCCGCTTAAAAAACCCTTCGAGGTTGGGTACGAGATAGTCGATGCTGGAGAGGTTGCATATCTGACCATCGCACTCCCGTCATCACTCTCCAAACTTCCCGAGATAGAGTTCGATTCAGAAAAAGTGTTTATTACAGCAGGAGGTGCCCGGGCACCGATCGACCTTGCATTTCAGATAATCCCTGAATCCTGCTCGTTCACCATCACGAACGGGATTGTGGATATCACTCTCACAAAGGCAGTTATTCCCGCTGATATCACATAATAATCTTTTTTTCTCCACACTTGTTCATAGACTCACCAGTTATCACCGGAGAGAGCATACCACTCTTTATGATTGTGGTGGTCGGGGGAGGCCCGGCTGGAAGATATGCAGCCATGAGGCTTGCCGGTGCAGGGAAAGAGGTCCTGCTAGTAGATCGACGCAGTGAGGGGCTGGGAGGCCAGTGCCTTCACCAGGGATGCATGGTTATCTGTGCCCTGAACGACATGGCAAGGACGATGGAGCAGATGGATACGCTCCACCGATCGGGTGTCATCACCAGTGTACCGGTACCGGACTACTCTGCCCTCATGGCAAAGATGCGTGAGATCATCAGCATTATTGCACGGGTGATCGCAGAGGAGACCAGTACTGCCGGTGTAAAAAAAATCTATGGTGAAGCACGTGTAGAAGGGAGGACAGTCTTCATCGACGATGAACGCCTGGAGCCTGAAGCGGTCATCATTGCCACAGGGACACATCCGCGAAGGCTGAACATTCCAGGTGAAGACCTCCCTGGGGTGGAGACCTCTCAATCGATCTTCACACTCCCCGCTCTTCCTAAAAAACTGATCATCATCGGTGGCGGAGTCATCACTGCAGAGGTAGCATACATCTACTCGCTCCTCGGATCTGAAGTCACCATCCTTGCCCGGACAACCCTGCTCAAGGAATTGCCGAAGATCCTGGTTAAAGAGGCAAAACGTGAACTTCACCGGGTAACCATCCATGAACAGGCAGCAGTAATCAGGATCATGGGCGACAGCCGGGTATCAGGAGTTGAGATCAGGACTCCTGAAGGTACCAGAGTCATTGAGGCTGACACTGTACTTGTTGCTGCAGGAACCAAGGCAGAGGTGAGTGCCATCAGCGGGGTTCCCCTCACTCCTAATGGATTCATTATGGTGAATGAGAAGATGGAGACCGGAGTTCAGGGTGTATACGCAGTCGGGGATGTAACAGGTACATCATCACTGACTCCTGTTGCACGGTGGCAGGGAAGGACTGCTGCTGATATCATACTTGGAGGAGAGCCACCGGCTCCGCTGATCACTGTCCCACAGGCGATAAAACTCAGGAACGATCTTGCCTTCTGTGGTATCCACAATCAGGGAGGGCTGAAGGTGACGATCACCTCACCTGCCGGGCCGGGAAGTTTCTGGGCTATCCCTGACCGGGCAACAGGCAAAGCATCGATGACTGCAGATCCAGATTCTGGTGAGATTCTTGGTATGGCTGAAGCATCCCCGTATGCCTCGGTGATCGCGGCATACCATGCCCTGCTGATAAACGCGGGGCTATCCATCGATCAGATGGAACGGTTCATCGAGGTTCATCCCTCTGCTGACGGAGCCGGATGGATCGGCAGGTACCTTGCCGAAACAATTGCGGAAAAAAAGACAGGTAGAGACTAGACAGACAGATCCAAGGCCTGGTCATGAGACCAGTGCCTGGTGATCGGCTGGTGTATGCGGGGCCTCAAATGATGAGGCAGGTATTTTCTTTCCTTTGTACTCGGTAAACTGGTGAAGGCTGACGGTGAGATCCCTGGTGAAAGCAAAGTATCCGATCTGAGTATTTCGGCAGAGTTTCATTGCCATATCCATGAGCCCGCGGGGATCTGGTCGTGCCTCCCCGAGCCAGATATGGAATATGTTCCCGCCATCCACAATAGGGAAGAATACATGCTCCAGTTCTGCCCGTCGAGCCAGGGGAATATCTGCCCCTGGAGCCACATGGGTCCCGTTGGTGTAGTAGATCGGGAGATCACGTGTCTCACCCAGATGATCCAGAGCATATCCGAGGTTCCCCTTGATCACCCGCTTTGCATCTTCCTCAAACTCTCTGCTGAGAAGATCGGCTACCGCAAAACGCTGCCCGGTGGTCTCAGCCGGGGTCCGGGCGAGAGCGATGGTCATCCCGTGCTTTGCAGTAATCTCACGGGCATAGAGTTCCATCTCGGTCATTGCCCTGACTGCAAGCCTGAATGCATCGTCACTCTCGTGGAGCTGTGAGCCGGTGAAGTGCTGCACCATCTCATTCAGGCCCACAACTCCGATTGTGAAGACAAGGCCGTCAAAGTCAACTGCCATAGCACCCCGCTCACCGGTGACCGGGTCACGGGGACGCTGCATTGCAAAGGGCATCCTTCCATTTCTGCCGATGAGGTCCATCCACCTGACCTTGATTCTGAAGACCTCAACCGCCACATCCATGAGCGCTTTCAGTTCTGCAAAGAGGCGTTCCTCATCGCCACATGCTTTGTACGATGCACGCGGACAGTTAAGCGAGACAACCCCCCACGATCCCATTGAGAAGTGCATACCGTCCTCGAAGTAGAGCTTACGGTCAAAATCCTTGTCCTGATCGGCAACGGTTGAGAACTGGTATGCACAACACTGGTAACAGGAGATCCCCTCTCCGGCCCCCCTGTATGCAGGGAGCTGATTGTCATAATACGGTGTGCCGAACTTGGATGCGAGCTCGAATGTGAGCAGGTAGAGATCGGTGTAGGTCGGGAGATCGGGATGAGCACGGTTGTACTGCTCATCCTCCTGCATGAAATCAGGCTCGATACTGATCTCAGGCTTTGGGAAGTTGAACGGTTTGCCCCAGTAATCTCCCTCCAGCATCACTTCAATAAGTGCCTTGAAGAGGAGACGCACCTCACGTTCGAACTCCCCATAGGTTTTAAGTGGCGCCTGTTTTCCGTTCCAGACCTTTCCATTGTACACGCAGGGCTTGTCCTTCCAGAGCTTTGGAACACCGGGTGAGAGCTGCACTGAAGAGAAGACGAGCTGACCGCCACGGGCCACCATCATCTGGGTCATCTCGTAGACAAACATCTGCATCAGCTGCTTCATCTCCTCGTATGGCATCCGTTCAAAGAACGGAGCCAGAAATGTGAGGAAGTTGTAGTATCCCTGACCGCCTGCAAAGTTCGTCTGTGCAGACCCGAGAGCCTTTACCGCATGCAGAACAGCGACCTCTGCCCTCTTTGCCGGCCCTGCGACGGATGCTTTTGTCCCGTTTCCGTCAGGCATCAGCCCGTAGTACAGGAAGTACCTGAGATCCCAGTCCTGACAGAACGGCCTGCTGCCGAAGTACTCAAGATCATGAATATGAAGGTCGCCGCAGAGATGCCGGTCTGCAAGATGCGGCGGCAGCTGGAGCAGGTACTGCTCCTTGCTTATTTTATCTGCCTTCTTCTTGTGCGAGGTCTCTGCATTCTCCTGCAGGTTCGCGTTGTCCTTGGCCTCAAACCCTCTTCCGACATCGATCAGGTGGGCGTCATACACCGGGGTTCCAACCCTGGTGCAGACGTTACGGTACTGGACCATCCCCCTCTCAAGGAGGACCATGTTCATGATCTCCCTGATCAACGGTCCGGACAGACTCTTGAGACCAAGTTTCCGGATACGATCCTCAACCTCACGGGCGATCTCATGGGCACACTCCTCGTCTGCCCCTTTATATCCGTAAAAAGTCTCTACAAGCCGCGTCTCCTTGATTATCTGCTTCGCTATCTTCTCCCGGTCCCATTCAAGAATATGTCCGTCACTTGTCCTGACGGATGGCATCGCAGGGATCGAGAGACCATCAAGTGTAATCTGCTTAGTTATTCGTCCCATGCCGCCTTCCTACTGAAGGGCTGCAATGGCACTCTCGTTCACGGAATCGGATCCCCCGAAAAGCTCCTTACTGGTAAGGAACTTCTTCCCCATCTGAAGGACCGGTGCCTCCTGAACAAAGACGCCATTCACCCGAAGCTCAGTCAGTGAAGCGGCTGATGACATGTCTGCTATGCTGAACTGAATGCCATGCGACGTCAGATATTCTTTGAGTATCTCACATCGCGGACAAAATTCTAGGGTATATACGATGAAGCCTGCCCCGTTCATGTGACCCCTGTATCTTATGATAGCATCAGCAACCGTATATTTTGTTGCTATGCAGAGGGAGTAACAGATGAAATAGTGGGGCCGGGCTGTCCCGTTCTCTTTATGCCCGATGCACTCAGATTTTTAAGCATAATGGTGCGGCTGTTTATCGCGATAGAGATCCCTGAAGAGATCAGAAGCCAGTACGCAGAGGCCCAGGAGATGATTCGCTCAAGCCGTTCACGACTCACGATGGTACACCCTGACCAGATGCATATCACGCTTAAGTTCATCGGTGAGGTAGAGGGGTCACGCCTGCCTCCAATCACGGCTGCACTGCAGACGGTGACCGGTTCGCCTTTCACTCTGGATCTGGGAGCAATAACCCTCAACAGTCCGCGATCGCCCCGTGTCATATGGGGAGATCTCCATGATCCCGGTGACTGTAACACACTTGTATCAGCGATAGAAAAGGTTCTGGTGCCACAGGGCATCCCAGCTGAAGGGCGGAGATTCAGGCCTCATATCACGCTGGCACGGATCAGGCAGTCGCACCCGGATATCTTCAAAGAGGTTGCCGGAATCAGCAGTTCATGTTCTGGGTCATTTTCAGTGGATAGGTTTGTCCTCAAGAAGAGTGAACTGACGCCCCAGGGACCAATATATTCAGACCTCATGGAGGTCGGGTTGTGAGTGGAGAGGAGAAGCGGAGTTCACTCGAGGAGGAGGTGCTGAATGAGATCCGCCCGACCATCGATGAGCTGGAACGCATGTATGCCCTTGCAGATCTCCTCATCGGGGAGATAAATGCCGGAGGAAAGGCAACCGGGATGCTGGTCGGGTCGGTGGCACGAAGAACCTGTGTCAGGGGCGACAGGGATCTCGACATCTTCATGCTCTTTGATCCTGACCTCCCGCGTGAAGAGCTCGAACGTGAAGGCCTCTCTCTGGCCCACTCGATCGCTGCCCGACATGCCGAGCAGGTTGTGGAGAAGTACGCCGAGCACCCGTACGTGAATGCCACTATACAGGGGATGGACGTAGATCTCGTCCCCTGTTACAGGGTGGTCGCTGCCACCGGAATACAGAGTGCTGTTGACCGGACACCGTTTCACAATCGGTACATATCTGCCAGAATCGGGCAGTTCACCGATGATGTTCTCCTCCTCAAGCAGTTTGTCAAGGCCGGGGGAGTGTATGGATCAGACCAGATGACAGAGGGATTTGCCGGATACCTCTGCGAACTCCTCACACTCCATTATGGGGGATTTACCAACCTCATCACCGCAGGTGCATCCTGGCGTCCCGGGCTTGTGATCGATATCGAAGAGCATCAGGCAAAGGAGTTCGAGGATCCGCTTGTTGTCATCGACCCGGTAGATCCCAGGCGCAACGTATCGGCATCGGTCTCACTCACCAAACTGCTCGAGTTCAGCGAACTCTGCAGAGGATACCTGGAGTCACCCTCACGATGGTTCTTCTACCGACCACCGGTATGTATCATGACAAAAGAAGAGGCAGAGGCCGAACTCTTACGCCGGGGATCGTTCTTCTACGCGATCGCGATCCCTACACCTCCGCTCATCGAGGATATCGTGGTACCCCAACTCAGGAAGAGCATGCAGACTCTGACCGAACTCCTTGAGCGGCACGAGTTCGTTGTTGCCAGGGCAGATGCAGCGATGCTGCCTGAACGATCGATGATCCTCTTTGAACTTCTGGTGGATACCCTGCCGGCTGTCAGGTACCATGCCGGTCCTCCGGCAAACTCTTCATCCAATGCCAGAAAGTTTCTGGATAAATACATGAACAATTCCGCGATCTTTGCTGGCCCGTTCATCAGGGATGGCAGGTACGGAGTTGAGGTCAAACGAAAGTTCAGAACTGTCCGGGAACTCTTCTCTTCAAAGGAGATCTTTCAGACTGCTCTTGGGAAGCATGTGAAGATGGTGATGGAAGAGGAGTTTGTTATCCTTTCAGGGATGGAATGCTGGGATCATGGGTTTGAGATCTTTATGAGCGATTTTCTTATGAAGCGTTCCCCACTCGTCAGGATCCGCATAATGGAGATGCAGCAGAGGATTACCTGAATTTCTGAATACACAAATCCTGGGATTGGAAACTATTTACATGTCAGGCCCTAATCTCGTCCAAGATATGATCGCCTCCTCCCTGAGGGTAATCCCAGCCGTGCTGCTGATCATGCTGATCCTCGTCCAGCCCCTTCAGGCTACCACGGCGCAGGAGTGGTTTACAACCGGGAACGCACTCTACAGCCAGCAGAGGTACGCTGAGGCGATCGATGCATTTACTCATGCCATCGAGGCTGACCCGGGAAACGCAGCGGCATGGTACAACAAGGGAGTTGCACTCTTCAAGCTCGGAGAACCTGATGAGGCTATTGCTGCATACGAAGTTGCAATCGGTATAGACCCGCGGAACCCTGATTACTGGTATAATAAAGGCAACGCGCTGTATAACAAAAACCTTCTGACCTCTGCATTTACAGCATATGATGTGGCGATCCAGCTTGATCCGTCTGATGTTCAGGCATGGATGGCAAAGGGGAATGTGCTCTCTGACCTCCAGCAGTACGACGAAGCCATCAGGGCGTTCGAGGCTGCGATCCAGATGGACCCGGAGAATGCAGAGGCAATCTTTGCAAAAGGCAACGCCCAGTACAGCAAAGGTGCGTATGCTGACGCTATCAAGTCCTACGAGGTGGCACTGCAGCATGACAGCAAGGACAGCAAGGCATGGTACAACAAGGGCAATGCCCAGTACAATCTTGGTCTGCTCGATGACGCTCTGAAGAGTTACGAGATGGCACTCGCCTTCAACCCGAAAGACGGGGTGGCATTCACCAACAAAGGACTTACCCTTGCAGATCTCGGGAGATACGACGAGGCGATCGATGCCTACAAGGGTGCAATAGCACTCAACAACACGGATCTGAAGGCATGGAAGAGTCTTGGTCATGTTTATGTCAGTCTGAAACGGTATGATGATGCAGTTCAGGCATACCAGCAGGCGTTGCGTCTCGAGAAGACAGATCCTGATACCTGGACGAGCATCGGCGATGTCTGGATGGAGGAACGCAGGTTCGATGAGGCCCTGGCAGCATATGAACAGGCCGTAGGTCTTGCGGGATCTGATCCCGCTACCTGGACAGGAAAGGGCAAGGCACTTCATGCCCTGGGCAGGGACAGTGAGGCACTTGCATCCTACGAGATCGCGATCTCACTCAAACCGCAGTCAGCCCCGGCCTGGGTAGGGAAGGCAGACTCACTCTCAAGCCTCAACCGAACCAGCGAAGCTGACACTGCGTACGAGGTGGCACTGCAGCTTGACCCGAAGGTTACTGGCCTGTGGGCAGGAAAGAGCAGAAACCAGGCAGAGATGGGTGATACAACAGGAGCCCTGCACTCACTCGATCTTGCCCTTCTGGCCAGTCCCGAGGATCAGAGGCTGATCATCCAGAAGGCAAAGACACTTACTGATGCAGGCCGCAGCAGTGAGGCTCTGGAATTCCTTGACAGATCTCTTGCAAATGTGAGTGGTTCACTCCCGATCATCGATGAAAAGGCACGGATTCTTATCAGGGACGGAAGGAGTGCAGACGCAGACCTGGCATACAAACCGATCCTGAACGGGACAAGCGATGACTCACGGGTTCTTGAGCATATGGGTGATGTCTTCGGGGCAGCAGGTCAGAAGAGTATTGCAGAACGTGCATACAAAGAAGCACTCGCGATCAATGCAAACATGACCTCGGTCACTGCAAAACTGGAGGCCCTGGATCAGCAGCCAAAGAAGACACCACTCTCCCTTATTGTGATAACCGGATCAGTGCCGGTTGCATATTTCCTGGCAAGAAAACGGAGATAACCCCTGACCCCGGTATGGAATGAGGCCTTAGTTAAGATTGTTTCTCCCGGGTTTCGTTCTTTTCAGAGCGGGGATGAGCAGGATTCACCTGATCAGTGATCTCCAGGTACTTCTCAAGGAACCGGTCCCATGACGGGGTGATGAACGCCTCATCATGGTAATACTGGTAAAACCCGGGGTTGATCTGAACAGGCGAAAGGATCGCTAGCCCTTCTGCCCCGGGAACCCGATCATCGTGCCCTGAGAGGATGACCATCGCCTTGGTTGCGTTCATCAGATCTCCTGATGGAACCGAAAGACCCGGGTTCATAATGCTGATCTCTTCTGCAAATCCGATGAGATCCATAGTTGCAGGATCGAGCAACCCCGCCGCTGTAAGGCCGAACTGCTGGGTTTTATTGAATGCATCTGCCAGGGATCGGTAACCTTCAGGGGTGTCGAGCAGAGGAAGAAGCAGTTTTGAGAGCCGGTCAAGACTCGCAGTCACCACCCCTGCCTCATCCAGGTCAAGAACAGAGAGTGTCTTCCCCTGTGCAGGATTTGCAAGATATGTCTCAAGGAGTGAACGTCCGATATCTGAAACAGGTGCGTCAGGATTCTTCACGAGTCCGGAGATAAATGAGTCATATCGCCAGCCTTCTGCAGGTTCAGACTCCTCGCTTGCGATCATGTACCTGGAATATCCAGACAGACGGGAAGCAACCTCGAGGGTGCTCATCAGGCAGGTGTCAAGCCCGATGACCTCCACGTTGAATCCCCCGGTCTCCAGCCCCCTGACCAGCTCTGCCGTTGTGAGTGGATCATCCCCGTGATTCTGATCAAAGAGCATCCCGGTGTAGGCCTCGCCATGACCGATCAGGATCAGGAAGACCCGGTCATACCTGTATCCGGTACGAATTGTGCTGAGGAATGTACCGACTGAACTGGCATTTCCCATGCTCGCATCAGGATACCAGACTATGGCATCAGTCCTGTTCCCGAGTTTTCCGTCTGCTAGGTCCCGGGCAAGACCGGTTCTGTTCGCGATTGTCATACCCTGCCAGCCTGGCCGTGTCGATCCCCCGTAGGCAACCAGAAGTTCAAGCGTTTGAGGAGTTGTATTTGCTGCTCCTGCAACCATCTGTGTGATGTCCTCGGTTATCAGCCCGTAGTCAGTCTCAAGACTTCCTCCGGCTGCATATACCGCGACCAGTACCTTTCCGGTCTGCACTCCGGCAACAGATGCAGATGTAAGAAGGAGGAGGAGAACGACTACAGATACAGACCATGCAGCCCTCACCAGAGATGTCGTGCCAGGGAACACGAATCATGCCCCCCGGGAGAAGATCGCTGCTGCTACCCCGACCAAGGGGGCATTACCTCCTAGAGGGCTCACAACGATTGCCGGGGTTTCCAGGTATGTATCAAGGCAGCTGATTGCAGGGTCAACGATGATTTCACGATGAGCAGTTACGATAGGACCGTCAAGAATAATGATTTCAGGGTCATAGGCGACGATCACAGTTGAGAGTCCACGGCTGTTGACCTGGGCCAGTACCCTAGAGAACTCCAGGGCCAGTGGATCTCCCTGTGAGGCAGCATTCAGGATCTCCTCCGCTGTTGAAAGATTTTTTTGCGGAATATGCCCATGAACTCTGCACCAGTTCTGAAAGAATGAAGGGATCCCCCGCCCTGATGCACAACCTTCCCAGTGTCCGGTACAGCCGCATGAACAGGGCTGTGAATATGCAGATTCGACCGTGAAATGCCCGATCTCACCGGCATTTCCACCTCTTCCGAGCAGCACTCCGCCGCCGGTATAGACACCTCCCCCGATGCCGGTGGATATGGTGATGTATACGACATGCCGGTACCCCCTTCCTCCACCGGCAAACACCTCCCCGAGCACCGCTGCCCGGCAGTCGTTCATCAGGGTGACAGGCTGCCCGAACATTTCAGTAAGGGGAGCAACAACCGGAACCTGATCAAAGGGCATATTGGGAGGATTACTGATGCAGCCGGTCTTCAGATCAACCGGGCCCGCAACAGAAACCCCAATACCGCACCAGTCCATGTCCAACCCTCCAGCCAGGTCTGATAGTGAGGCTCCTACCCGTGCACTGATCTCACCGGGATCGGTCCCAGCCGGTGTCTTAAACCGTTTAATCGAAAGGATCGTTCCGTCCTCTCTGACCAGGGCCACCCTGGTGTTTGTCCCCCCGATATCAGCGACTCCTGCAACCCTCATTCGTACAAAAGCCTCAGCGTTGCAGGGATAAAAGCGTCTCCAAAACCCATACGGGAGAAATGACCTATATTATGAGCCACAAATCTGAACAGATCATCAGGAGAAGATCATGGAAGGTATATATTCATCTTTTTTCACTGACATCGTGGTCATCTTTCTCCTCTCTGTCTTCCTGCTACTCGCCTTGTACAGGATAAAGATCCCCTCGGTTGTCGGCTTTCTCCTAACCGGGATTATCGTGGGACCTTCCGGTCTAGGCCTGATCCATAACCAGGATTCAATAGAGTTTTTTGCAGAGTTCGGGGTGATCTTTCTCCTCTTCACAATAGGCCTCGAGTTCTCGATCAGCCATATTCTGAAGAGCAGACATTTCGTTCTGATTGGAGGAGCGGTTCAGGTCTTCTCAACAATACTGCTCACATCAGCATTCATGAAACTTGCAGGACTTGATCTGGAACACGCCGTGTTTGTCGGGATGCTCGTTTCTCTCTCGTCTACAGCAATTGTGATGAAGGTTCTTGCCGACAGGCAGGAGGTCGGCAGCCCTCATGGCAAAGCAGCACTTGGTATCCTCATCTTTCAGGATCTTATCGTCATCCCGATGATGATGATAACCCCGATTCTTGGAGGGGATACTACTGACAGTCCTTCTGCACTGAAACTTCTGCTAGGCGGGATCCTTATTGTGGCGGTTGTGTACATCTCATCCAGGTACGTGATCCCGTACCTGCTCCATTACGCTGCACGGCTCCGAAACCGGGAGATGTTCCTCTTCATTGTCATCGGTACCTGCCTCCTTATCGCATATCTGACCTCAGAGATCGGACTTTCGATGGCACTCGGGGCATTCCTGGCAGGGTTGATCATTTCAGAGTCTGAGTACTCGATGCATGCCATGTACAACATGATTCCCTTCAGGGACATCTTTGCGGCATTCTTCTTCATCTCAATCGGGATGATCTTTGATCTCTCGTACCTCCTCTCCCATCCTGTTATCGTGATCGAACTGGTCATCGTCATAATTCTGATAAAATATGCAACCGGAACGCTCGCAGCAATCGCTTCAGGTCTCCCTGCCAGATCATCGGTACTTACCGGAATCTCACTCAGCCAGATCGGGGAGTTCTCGTTCATCCTTGCGACAACCGGGGTATCTGCAGGCATTCTGATCACAGAACAGTATCAGCTCTTTCTTGATGTCTCGGTTGTAACAATGGGGCTTGCTCCTCTCCTCATCTCACTCTCATCCCAGGTGTCTCCGAGACTAGCTGCACCACTCACAAGAATTGTTCCAGATCATGCTGCACCGCAGGACAAGGAACCAACGCAGGAAATGAAGGACCATATCATCATCGTGGGTTTCGGACTGAACGGCATGAACGTGGCCAGGTCAGCAAAGGCTGCAGGAGTACCATACCAGATCATCGAGATGAACCCTGATACTGTCAGAAGAGAGCGGAAAAAAGGTGAATCTATCCTCTACGGTGACGCCGCCCAACCGGAAGTCCTCATAAAGGCCGGGATAGAGCAGGCACGAGTCCTGGTGGTGGTGGTCAACGATCCCTTCGCCACCCAGCAGACCGTCCAGATAGCAAGGGAACTGAGCCCGGGGGTGTACATCATCGTCAGAACCAGATTTATGGGGGAGGTGGCCACCCTCGTTGAACTCGGAGCAGATGATGTGATCCCTGAAGAGTTCGAGACCTCAATCGAGATATTCACCAGGATCCTGAACAAGTACCTGATTCCTGAGGACGAGATAGAACGACTCATCACCGAGATCAGGGCAGGAGGATACCAGATGCTGAGGAGCGTCTCCACGACTCCTGCCACATTTGACGACCTCCGGGGGCTCGTTCCCGATATTGATATGAAGACCATCCGTATCTCTGATTCATCACCGTTGGCGGGAAAGAACCTTGCAGAGAGCCAGCTGCGGAGCAGGTTCCATGTCTCGGTTGTAGCCATACGACGGGGTAACCGGATGATCATCAACCCGGGAGGCGAAGATGTTATCAGAGGATCAGACATCCTGATGATCATCGGAAGGCCTGATGAGATCAGGATGGCTTTTCATCCATGCGGAAATGAATCTAATGTCTGTGAACCTGTAGAGTAGATCATGCACCTTATATCCTTGTGATGCAGAGACTCCACAATCAGAATCCCCACATGATATCCGGGTGATCATCTGGGAAGGGAGCATGTATCATGAATCGTCAGAACTGGTCTGATTTCAGATCGATCAAACAGAAGATCCTCTTTTTTGGCGGGGTTGCATTACTCCTTGTAGCAGTCGGGATCATCGCATACGCAGCCTTTTCACTGAATAGTGCTGCTGTGAAAAGCGCCACAGAAGGACTGAATAGTGTCGCAGAGCAACAGGCCGGGAAAGTAGATACAATTCTTGAGGAGCCGTATAACACTGCATCAGGCGTTGGGGCACTCCTGTCAGGGCTCCGAAGTGAGAATGCAAAATTCCCAAGGACTGATGTTGTTCCGATGATAGAAGGGGTTCTTGATGCACGTCCCCTCTACAATGGAGTATATACAATCTGGGAGCCCGGAATATTCGACGGGCGTGATGCTGAATACAGTCTGAAAGACGGGTACGACAAGACCGGACGTCTTCGGATTTACTGGTACCGCGATGCCAGCGGAACATTGGTGCGAAAGATCTACGACGCCCAGGCCCGTGATCCAACGGATTATTACGAGATTCCCAAGAAGACCCTCAAGGGTGCAATAACAGAACCGTATGTTGAGACCATGCAGGGCTCACCTGTTCTGTTGACATCCATTGCCACGCCGATTCTTTCAGGTGGGAAGTTCAGCGGGATAGTTGGGATCGATGTGACGTTGAGCGAACTTGATACCCTTGCTGACAAGATGGACATCTACGGAGGAAAGGGCAAGGTTCTCATTCTGAGCAACCAGGGCACGGTTGCGGGTGTGACGGGCGATCTCGATGTTGCCGGAAAGCCGATCAGCGAGGTTGCCCCACTCCTCCATCTTGATTCTGCGATGATAACCAGGGCACTCTCCAAGGGAGAGATCTCATCCTTTGACAGCGGGGGATACATCGGAACATTCGTACCTGTGCAGGTCGGCAATACAGAGACACCCTGGGGAGTAATCGCATTTGCTCCCAGGGATGTGGTCACTGCTGAAGCAACATCACAGACCGTTGCCCTCATCATCATCGGAATCCTGATTTCTCTTCTCGGTCTTGGCCTTCTGTACCTGGTGGCACGCTCGATAGCACATCCGATCGAGGAGATAACCGGTGTGGCGCTGCAGGTTGCCGAAGGGGATCTCTCAACAGAGGTCTCAATCAGACAGAGAGACGAGGTGGGGAGGCTCGCTGATGCATTCAGGACGCTGACATCCAGCCTTCTGGAAAAGGCTGATGCTGCTAAGAATATCGCAGAAGGAAATCTCTCATTCAGAGTACCCAAAACCAGCGAGCGGGACCAGCTCGGTGACTCCATGATCCAGATGAAGATCGAACTCATCGAGATGACTGATACCATGTCACGCCTGGCAAACGAGGCGGCAGCAGGAAATCTCAGATATCGTGGTGATGCAGACCGGTTTTCAGGTGAGTACAAAAAGATCATTTCAGGAGTGAACCAGACTCTTGATCATGTGATCGAACCGGTCAATGAGGGTATTCGTCTGGCAAACGAGTTTTCACAGAACAACTTTTCTGCCCGGTTTAATCCGGATATCAGGGTATCGGGGGACTTTGTCCAGCTGAAAGAATCCATGGATGGGATCGGTGTTCAGGTCTCTGCGACAATACGGGTAATTATCAACAAGATGGCTGACCTTGCGGGAGGGGCAGAAGAGGCGCAGGCCTCGGTTGACGAGGTTGCCAACGGGGCAAACGAGGTGGCTACCAATGCTGAGGCAGTCTCACACCATGCTGATCAAGGCAGCAGCGGGGTTGATCAGGTACTTAAAGAGATGGAGGATCTTTCAGTTACAGTATCCGGAGTCTCAAGCAGGACTGAACAAGCCTCACGCCTTGCTGATGAGGGCAACTCTCTCAGCGTGGAAGGGCAGAAACTGGCACGTGTTGCAGAAGAGGGAATGGAAGGGATCCGGACTGCCACCGCAGACCTGAATACAATGATCACGTCGATCAAGGAGCAGATGGAGCAGATAAATAAGGTGGTAGGGATCATCACCTCGATATCTGACGAGACCAACCTTCTAGCCCTGAATGCTGCCATCGAGGCTGCCAGGGCTGGGGAGGCAGGACGTGGATTTGCAGTAGTCGCAGATGAGGTCAAAGATCTTGCAACGGAGAGCCACGAGAGTGCAGAAAAGATTGAAGAGATGATCAGGGGACTTCAGAGCGAGTCAGCCAGGGCAGATCACCTGATGACACGTGCAAGTGAGCAGGTCAGGTCAGGATACGAAGCGGTAAGCAGCACACTTGAAATATTTAACGAGATAGTGGAGAAACTTGCCCTGATAGCACAGAATACGGCTGAAGTTGCGGCAGCGTCAGAGGAACAGGCAGCGTCGGTAGAAGAGATTACGTCCAGTGTGCATGAGGTCTCAAGGATGATCAGGCAGACAGCAGAGAATGCTGTCTCAAGTGCAGCGATCAGCGAGGAGTCATCGGCTGCGGTTGATCAGATCAGGCAGGTTCTTGAAGAAGTGAATGTGGTCATCACCGATCTTCAGAACGAGATTGACAGGTTCAGAATCTGAAGGAAACAGATTTTTCCTATCCTTCAGTCTCAATATATTTTTTTGCATCATTCCACGAAGATTTACCCGTGAACCTAGCAAGCTCTGTCATATCGTCCTCTATAATGATGCCAGGCTCACCTCCTTGTACAAAGAACGTAAGCTGGAATATACCGGCTTCACCCATCGGTACCCCTCCGGAAAGCTCACCAGCCGAATGGAAGACAAGGTACTCGACCGGCTCATCACCGGGATATGCCTCAAAGAAGTACCAGAAGACCTGCCAGGCATTCAGGAGATCTGATGAGAGGATCTCTGCCCTCTTTTCCGGTGCAAGGGTGTTCAGTTCTGCTGTAATACAGGCTGGATCATCATCGCATCTATCTAGGATTCCTTCCACGAGATCAGCGAGCTCTGCGAACCGTCCCCCGTCATCTCCGAAAAGCATGAATATCCATCATCACTTCAGGTATAACCGCTCTTCGGTCATGATTCAGAGGATGAATCACATTTCCTTATACACCTACTTGGAATTTTTGCCGCTGTAATGCTCATCGAGCAGAGAGAAGAGGAGCGAGATCATATCCTTCGGGTGATAGGGTTTTGGCAGGGAGGCATCAAACCCGTAATCGCGGTATCGGGAACTTATGGGATCATCTGAGTACCCGCTCGAGACGACTGCAAGGACGGAAGGAGATATCTTCCTGATCTCCTGGATTGCCTCTTTACCTCCCATTCCTCCCGGAATAATCAGGTCGAGAACGACCACCTGATAAGGATTCAGTTCATCGTAGGCTTTTGCAACTGCGGCTATCGCGTCCTCACCCCTGCCCGCCACATCCACATTGAAGCCCTCCTTTTTGAGAATGAGTTGGAGCACTTCCCTGATCCCGGGCTCATCATCCATCACCAGGATCCTGACACCTGAAGAACCCCCTTTCAGTGATAGAGTGTCCGGCCCTGCAACCGGGGATAGGCCTGATACCGAAGGGAGCAGGACCCTGATCATGGTTCCATTCCCGGGTGAAGAAGAGAGTTCAATAGTCCCCCCATGGCGTTCAATGATCGATCGTGCAGACGTCAGGCCGAGACCGAGGTGCCCTTCCTTGGTGGTGAAGAAGGGATCAAACACTTGTGATTCCTCTTGTGCCCCTATGCCTGCACCCTTGTCCCTTATCTCAACACTCACAAAAGATCTCTGGTCAGGGCCATTTTTGCACGGGTAATCCCCTGCATTGGCAGCGATTATCTCCACCGGATGATCAGGGGATGCCTCAACCGCATTCATGACGATCGCACGTAGTGCAGTCCTCATCAGGTCAGGGTCCACCTCGAGCGTATCAAGATCGTGAGGGATCATGAGAGAGATTCCGGCATCATTCTGATGATGAAGCGAGAGTACCTCTGAGATCAGGTCCTGCAGTGGGATCGCAGTCACCAGCGGGTATCCCCCGTCCGCATATGTGAGAAGACGTGATGCCACATCCCTGCCCTGATGAATTGCACGCTCTGCCCGATCAAAGCATGAGACCTGCAGATCACTCTCACGGGATGCGAGTTCTTTTGCCAGCGAGAGATCGCAGAGGAGGGAGGTGAAGATGTTGTTCATCTCATGGGCAATCCCGCCTGCAAGAACCGGTAGGGATTCAGATTTTCCGGTCTCCTCTACGGGCGCAGGGGTAAGATCATACCCTCCGTCAAAGAAGAAGATGAACTGACGTATTGCGGTGTTATTTTCAGATCCCGAGATCGTGGAGTAGAGTGGCACGACCCTTCCGTCAGGCTGAATCATATCATGCCTAGCTATCTCTCCGGGCTCATATCTGGCACGGTTGATCTGGTCAACAGGAATGCCATGACTCACACAGAGTCTGTCCCAGAATCCTGCATGATCAGCAGAGGTCCTGACAAACTCGGCATATGGCGGGAGTCCGAACCGGGAGGCGAAACATGAGTTGAAGAATAGCGGCTCACCGGTGAGATAATCCCTGACATAGACCCCGACAGGTGACGATTCTGTTGAGTATTGGCACATACTCCCGATAAGCCGTTCACGTGTCGCATCGAGCCGTGCCCTGATGATCCTCTCAAGGTGGTTTGGCAGAGATGTAAGATATTCACGTGATGGATCCTTTACAATGTAATCAGAGGCACCATTCTTGATCGCCTGAACGGCAGTCTGTACATCAGACACCCCGGTCAGGATGATGACGGTAAGACCTGAATCACCGATCTGGCTCAAAAGATCCAGAGCAGAACCATCTGGAAGCCTGAGGTCTGCGATGATAACATCAAACCTTCCTGATCTTATCTGACTCAACCCTTCACTCAGGGTTTCGGCACAGGTGTACTGAATAGGCAGGTAACTCTTACGGACCTCACGCTCGAACGCCATTCGGTCAATAGAACTGTCCTCGATATACAGTACCTGCATCAATGAATAATGCTCACACGGAGTATTTAATAAAGTCGATATATCAGAAACCTGATGATTTTCAGGGAATAGACCCAACAAGGCAATTCAAGGCTCATTTTTTATCACGAACTATGAGGTCTCGATACAGTCCCACCTATGCTGACGGTTTCGCTTGATATTGTCAGGAAGAGAGACACAGAACCTGGTGCCCATGCCAAGTCCATCGCTCTTCACGGTGATATGCCCATTATTGAGAAGGACCAATTTTCTGACCATCGAAAGGCCAAGACCATGTGACTGCAGATTGCTTCGTGAGGGATCAGCCTTGTAAAAATCATCAAAGATACGGGATGAGTCCTCATGAGTCAGACCCACACCGGTGTCAGATACACAGAACCAGGTACAATGCCGGTCTTTTCCTCCATGAAGGGTGATCGTGCCTCCAGGACCGGTAAACTGAACTGCGTTATTGATCAGTTTCTCCAGGATGAGATGCAGGTGAATCTGCTTTATCTTGATCAGCATCCCGGGCTGAATCATATTGTTGACTGAGAGTTGCTTTGTACTGATGACCGAATGCGAAGCACTGATTATTTCATCTGCCATCATCCCCAGATCGCAGGGTATTGCACCCCACCGGGTGCATGAGGCCTTCTCCCCTCCAAGATTCTCCATCATCAGAATCTCCTCAATCAGAGATCTCATCTTCATGGTACTCTCACAGAGAACTTCAAGAGACTTCTTCTTCTCGTTATCCTGTTCATTCTCTTTGAGATACGGGAGCAGGGCAACAAGTGGGGTAAGAGGGGTACGAAGGTCATGACCGATGTGAACGATCAGATCCTGCTGCTTCTTCATCAGATCCTCGATCTGTTCTGTCCGCTCCTGAACCCGGTGGTCGAGGGTTACATTTAGGAGCTCAAGCATACGGGAGTAACCACATACAGCATCCCGGGCCTGACTCAGTTCGGTAGTATCAGTAAAGATACTCACATAACAGGTAGGGTCACCGGTTTCCGTCGGGATCCTGTCGGTGTAATACCGTATCGTCCTCGATCCCTGTACCTTAACCTCATCTGATGTGGCAATATCCACAGACCCAGGATCCGGGGAGATGACAGGATGAACAGGATCCTCCGGCATGAGCATTGAACTGATATGCCGGAAGACCATCCCGTGATTCAGCAGGGGTGCTGATATCACCTCATCTGAGAAGTTCCAGATCGAGTAAAATGCCTTATTTGCATACAACACCCTGCCGGTTTTCGGTTCATACAGGTACACACCGAAGGGAATTGCTCCTCCGACAGAGAAAAAAAGGGACGTAAGCCTATTACGGTCACGTTCGATCTTCTGCTGCATAAGCAGATTCTCGATCTGGATCGGGAGGAGGTGTAAGTAGTGACGTTCCGGATCTTTCACCAGGTAATCCTTAGCTCCGAGTTTTAACGCAGTGACTGCATTGTTCAGATCTGCCTGACCGGTAACTACGATGACCGGTGTCTGATTGTTCATGGACGGGAGGAGATCAAGGATGGTCCCGTCAGAGAGGAAATAGTCACAGATAACAAGGTCATAGGTCTGACTGCGTGAATTGGCCTCGGCAAGAGAGGAGGAGAAGTCTATCAGGTACGGGAGGGACTGTTTCCTGACCTCCCTCGTGAGTGCATCCTGGTCTATCAGATTATCTTCAATATAATGAATCTTAACAGTCCGCTTCTCTGCCGTCCAAACCGGCATCATACGATGACCCCGTCATGTTTTTTATCGTAAAACAGAATGTAGCCCCCCCACCAGGAACTGACTTTACCCATATTGATCCGCCAGACGTTTCAACAATACGCTTCACGATTGAAAGGCCGATACCTGAACTCTTCTTCCCGTCCTGAGAGGGGTATGATGTGAATATCTCAAAGATAGACTCATGAAGAGAGAGATCTATACCAGGACCGTTGTCTGCGATCTCAAACTCCCAGAACTCATAGCTGCCCTCTGAACCAGAGGATCCTGATACCGGGGGGGTGCCCTCCTTATCCAAAGCAGGACGGGCGCTGATACGTATCTCTCCGTCATCGCGATTCAGGTGAGAGAGTGAGTTGCCGATAAGGTTCTGAAACACCTGCTGGATCTTTGTTCTCTCTGCAATAATGACCGGCATATCATCATCGATTACGATCCGGACAGACGGAGAAGGGGAGAGGATCTGCAGAACCTCGGTTATGACGAGGCTGATAGACACCGGGATGCGATCCTCCCTGACAATTCCTGCCTGAGAGTAGGCCAGGATTCCATCTATCAATAGGTACATCCTCTGGACCTGTTCAGTGATCATACCGATATACCGCTCCCCGTCAGGACCTATCTGCTCTTTGTAATCTTCGCCTATCCAGGATGAAAGAGTGAATATTCCTCTGAGAGGATCCTTGAGATCGTGGGCGACAATATGGGCAAAATCATGGAGGCCCTTGTTCGAGGCAGAGAGCTCTTTCAGAAGATCCTGTACCTTCTGCTCAGCACGCTTGCGATCAGTGATGTCTACAATCGAGAAGAGGATACAGGGATCTGCATCTATCTCAATAAGGGCACCAAACAGAGAACCATGCCTCATTTCCCCGCTTTTCGTCTTCAGGGATAACTCAAGATCACGGACAGAACCTTCAGTCAGGATAGTCTCCCTGATATGCCTGAACTTATCAGGATCTATGATCCCGTACTCTGACCAGTGTGTTGATCTGAGGATCTCCTTCCCGGCGTAGCCGGTTGTCTCAAAGAAGGTCTCGTTTGCATCTATCAGGCGTTCTTCACGCAGGCTCCAGATAGCATGAAGTACCTGGCTGGATCGAAAAGCAGTCGCAAATTTATGTTCTGAACGCTTGATATGTGATATATCCTTGCAGATGCAGAAGATCGCCTGATTTCCATTCCATATGCCTGCAAGGTAGCGGATCTCAACAGGGATCTCACGCCCTTCGATAGTCAGCAGAACGGCTGTCCGTTCCTGGGCAGGTATTCTTCCCCCTTCCGGTGAAAGAGGTGTGTCCATCCAGCGTGAGGTAAAGAGGCCGGAGAGCCGCATCCCTCTCATATCAGACGCCCTGATTCCGGTCTCCTGCTGAGCAAAGAGATTTGCGGTGATGATCCTGCCATCAGAATCAAGGATAAAGACAAAATCATTCAGGTGATCGAAGAACTGCTGGAAATTCTCATCCCTCCTCTTGTGATCCTCTTCTGAATCGATCCTCACCAGTGTAGCCATAAGCAGGTCGACAGCAATCCGAAGGGCATCAAGCTCAGAGGTATGCCAGGAACGTTCCCTGGCACGATCAGCCAGGATCAAAACCCCACGTGTCTCTTTCCGGGAGATGAACGGGATCAGGGCGATGGATCTGATTCCATGAGCATAAAGGAACTCCTGTTCTGCAGGAAACTTCTCTGCAGGGCCTGCAACTGCACCATTGATCTCAAAGATAGCGGGGTTGAATGGACTCTCAAGCAGTTCTTTCCATGTCAGTTGATCCTCGGAGAAGTCTGCTGCCTCATTCACCCAGACATAATCATGGGTCAGAACCGGGTTTCCCGTCACGGTATGCCAGGCAAAAAAATGTGCCTCGGTGACGCCCATTTTCATGACGATCTTATGCAGGATCTCGATGATCGAGGATGTGCTCAGATCACCTATCACCTGTGCAGCCGAGTACCCGATGGCTTCCAGCAGGATATCGCGTCTTTTCAGAGCAGCCTTTGTCCTTCTGCGGTTCTCTTCGCCGCTCAGGGCATGGACAATCAGATCAAGCATGATCTGATTCACCTCGCTCTCAGGTTCTTCACCAGATAGCAGAAGAGAGAGGTCACCGACCAGATTCCCTGAGATGCTGATCCCTCTCGATACGATCATCCGGACCCTCGGATACATAGTTTTGACCAGATTTCTCCCCTCTTCTGGCAGGTCTTCAACAGAGATCACAAGGTCTCCACCCGAATAGAACGCTGAGTCAGGAAGGTCAGGCTGTGAGAGGAAAAAGGCCGCAAGCCATGCATGTACACTCTCTCCGGTATCAGGCCAGGAACTGACCAGAGTGCAGCCCCCATCCTCAAACCTGGTGTAGAAAGCGGCCTCGGTCTTCAGCATTCCTCCGGCCGTCTTTGTGATCATGGGGATGTTCTGTTCACTCTCCAGGCCTGCATTCAGGTACTGATCAAGAACCTGGTGGAATTTGTCAAGGATCTCACGCCTCGCCTTGAGTGCAGCAAGTTCGATATTCTGAGCGCTGATCTGGGAACGGGCCTGATCATGCCCTCGGAAGAGAAGAAAAATGATCAGAATACCAAGGGTTATAGTGATAAGGCAGAACAGAACAGAACGAAGGAAGTAGGAAGAGACAAATGATCTTCCCTGGGGGAGGAAATATTTATTACCTGATATGGATATCTGCAGGATCGAGGAGGAGGAGGGATCAGTGAACGAGAGCGTTCCTGACTTCCAGGTCTCATTCTGTTCACCGAGAGTGAATACTGGTACCTGAGAGATGTCAAACATCGGAGTCTGGATCTCTGGAGAGACGGGTGAGATCAGGTGTACTGCCGACTCATCAAGCATGAGTTCGTGAACCTTTTTTGTTATAGCCTGATCAAGAGGAGTTCCAAAGATGAAAAACCCTGAACTGGGGAGGGTTGCTTCTGAATTGCTGATCCCTGCCTGTGAGATCAGAAGGAGGCTCCCATTTGCATATACAAGCGATTTTTTAGTACTTTCAGAGGTATCATCTGCGGAGGAGAGACCGGAAGGAAGGACAACAGGGTTGATCTCAGCGTATGTATCAGGGTCATACTGTTTCAGGTAGAGGATCTTCCCATCCTGATCAGAGATCGAAACGTACGTAATCCCAAGGCTTTTCAGGGATCTGACCTGAAAATTCTTTGAAATATACTGATCAGTTGGTTCTTTGATGTAACCGGCTGTTTCATCCCATTTTGCATAATCGAGAGTGGTTCTCTCCAATGTTTCTGCCTGAAGCGAAATCAGACTCTTAATTGCAAGGAGAGAGAAGTTAGTGCCTACTTCTTCAACCTCGTTATACGAGTTCAGCATCATCTGGGAGTTGTACTGGATGAAGAGGATGGCGAGAACCATTATCAGGAAGAGGATCGGCAGAATCAGCTTTCTCCTCATCAAAAGTGAACAGGTCCTGTTATCCGGCTCATAATCAGGAAAGATGAATGAGATCAACGAATGTATCAATAGAGCCCAGGGAAAGGTTCGCGGTCTGTGTCTATCAAATTATCCTCATTCAATGATCAGAAATGAGCATTATTGTCATCATACCGGGAATTGTAAGATTCGATGGCAGACATCGTGCCCGGGACATCTTCAGGGTTCACGATGATATCTGCAGGAGTGATATGCAGATACGTAAGGGTCTCGTTGATGAGCGGTATACTCGTAAAACCCTCGGTATTTCCGGATGATAGATCAGAGATGATCGTGGTCAGAGACGCATCAACCATAGAGAAGATCGTCTCACCACCCTCCCCGTACGAGAGGTCGAGGCCCATTTCTCCAAGAAGATGAATCAAAGAGCCCACAAGCTCATCTCCTTCCAGATCACCAGGGCCTGAACCTGAGACGTTTGCGATCTGAAGATCTCCATCTGCAGAGCTGCCTTGGGCCATCACCGCGAGAGATCCAAGAGTCAGAAGAAGCAGGAGGAACTTGGAAGATTGGTGTTTCATACTATCACTCATAGGTTCCTGAAACCTCAGGCCGGGTTGTACAGAATTGTTCTCTCTCCAGGAAAAAGAAGTGATGATCCAGGACCCATCAGGCGATCTCATACGTGACCGATACCCGTGCAGTAACATCAACACTGCCAGGCTCTATCGGCGTTGAGGGTCCTGCTGCTGCCAGTTTCTCACTCCTCAGATCCTGGTTGTAGTACACCGGAGGGTTGTAGCTGTCCTCGACGGTCACCTCATGAACGGCACCAACACCGGTGCCGAGAGCAGACAATGTTGCATCTGCATCAGCCCGTGCTTTGTCAACCGCAATTTTCAGGGCTTCACTTCTGAGCTCTGCAGTCTTCGGTTTGCTCAGGGTGAACTTGAGTGAACTCACACCATTCGCTCCGCTTGTAACAACCATATCGATGAGATCCCCGACTGTATCCAGCTGTGATGTCTCAACCGTAACGGTGTTTGAAACCTCGTATATGGTGACGTTGTCCCCGAACTTCGCCTTGAGAGTGTCATCAGGGCTGTAAACCTCTGATATCGAGTACGAACTGGTACTGATCTCTGCAGGTGTCAGGTTTCCTTTCCCGGGATCCTTAAGAACCGCCATTACGGCATCCATCTTTCGGGCGTTCTCCTTCTGAGCTGCCTTCACATCCGGATTCTTTGTCACAACCGAGAAGGATATCTCGCACCTGTCAGGAGTCGTCTTGATGGTTCCGCTCCCAGATACGTGAATCAGGTTCTCTTTTGTCTCTTTGGTCTCTTCTGCACAGGTGATACCGGCAAGGAAGAGGGCCAGCACCAGCACAATACATACCTGTACGAACTGCATGCTCTGATCTCGGTTGCTGGATTCATACCCTTTCTCCTGTACCGGATCCCCTGTTCAGACAGACTGCACCGGCCAGATGCTGTGGTGTTGGAAAACCTCTGGTTTTGGATCGTTCTGCATTTATTATAATTACCATTCATGCCAACCTTCTCCCAGCGTGAGAGCAGAGGAGTATGACTGGATAATCTACCACGTCATAACCAGAGAGAAGAACTGTACCGCAGATGAGATCTGCGGGAGCAGCGGTTTTTCCCGTGACCAGGTTGAGGAGTCACTTGCAAGGCTCATAAAAACCCATTTAGTGGAATGCCGGGGAGAACGGTATCGTGGATGCTCTCTTGAGGAGTTTCTGATCACAAGCCAGTTGAATCAGGACCCATTTTCAGATATTATCATCGAGAACGGAGTTGTAAAGGTGAAAGAGCCTACTGTAAAAACAGCAGAGAAGAGCCACGATAGGAGGGGAGAGGAATGAAGGAGGTTGCAATTCTCAGGCTTGGCCACCGCCCGCAGCGTGATCAGCGGGTGACAACCCACGTCGGGCTGACAGCACGTGCTCTCGGTGCAACCGGGATGTACCTGGCCTCCAACGACACCGGGATCGTGAAGAGTATCCTTGATGTTGGTGACCGGTGGGGAGGAGAGTTCTTTGTTGAGAACGATGTCGGCTGGCATTCGTGTATCCGCCGCTGGAAAGAGGCAGGAGGGACGGTTGTACATCTTACCATGTTCGGGCTGAACCTGCCTGATGTCGAGGAGGAGATCCTCTCCCGTGACAAGATCCTTGTCGTCGTCGGGGCTGAGAAGGTTCCGGGAGAGGTGTATCACCTTGCCGATTTCAACGTCGCGGTCAGCAACCAGCCGCACTCAGAGATCTCAAGCATGGCCATCTTCCTTGATCACCTCATGGGAAAAGATGCACTTGTCCAGAAGTTCCCGGGTGCCAAGGTGAGGGTTGTTCCCTGTAAGGAAGGCAAACTGGTCGAAGAGATCAGACCTGAAGAATGAACCGAGCTATTGAGAGGATCCTTGTAGCGGGATTCTCAACACGGCATGTGGTCTCATCTGCGGTAAGGGCCGGACTTGAGGTCTGCGCAATTGATAACTTCTGTGACCAGGACCTCAGAGATCTTGTTTTTTCATACGAACGGTTCGAAGAACTTGCAGAGCTTCCGGACCTTATCCGCAGGTTCTGTAGTGAGCAGAGGGTTGATGCAGTCATCACAACATCAGGTGCTGAAGATCTTGCGGGCCTTCCGGTGCCGATTCTCGGCACTGATCCTGCCATTGCAGCACGGTTCCTTGACAAAGAACTGACACAACGGTTCTTTGAGGAGCACGGATTTCCGGTTCCTGCCCGGGCCATACCAGGCGTCTTTCCAGCCATGCTTAAGCCCTGCCGGGGATCAGGAGGGTGGAGAAATGCCCTTGTTACCAGTGAAGAGGAGATCAGGGCCTGGGAGAGTATCTTTCCCGGCGAACCATACCTGCTTCAGGAACTGGCACCAGGTATCCCGGCCTCGGTATGCTGTGTTGCTGACGGACACCGGGCCAGGGCGGTCGCTGCAAACCTTCAGATCCTGAGGGGAAGTGAGGAGGCACGATATGGGTTCTGTGGATCACTGACACCGTTCAGACATCAGATGGCAGACATGATGATCATGATGGCTGAGAGGATAGCGGCCGCAACCGGATGCTGCGGAGTGCTTGGGATAGACTTTCTTGTTACCGGTTCAGGCATCATCGCAATTGAGGTCAATCCAAGATTTGTTGCAACCCTTGACACCATCGAACGGGCGACCGGATGTAACCTCGTGAGGATGCATATCGATGCCTGCTACGGGATTTTGCCAGAAGCGATCCTTGAGGGAAGACGCACCTGTATCAGGCAGATCCTCTTTGCACCACAGGATCTGACCATCACATCTGATCTCTCCAGCCTCATCCCTGATGTTGCAGATATTCCGGTTCCTCCTGCGTCGTTTGAGAAAGGAGATGCCGTCATCAGTGTATACGGAGAAGGAGAGGACGAGTCCTCAGCCCGTCTCGCACTGGATAAAACTATCAGAAGAGTATCCCAATATATAGGGTAATGGTCACCGTAGAAGAGCTGCTCCAGGAGCCGGCGATCGTAGCGTACCTGCACCGGATGATCGGGGACGAGGGGATGGACCTTATCCGCCGGTTTCCCGAGGGAAAAGAGTACAGCGACGAGGAACTGGCCGAACTGACCGAGATTAACCTGAACTCAGTCAGGAACACGCTCTATACCCTGTATGAGCACCGGCTGGCACGATACCGGAGGATCAAGAATAACGAGACAGGCTGGCTGACCTATCTGTGGCATCTGCAGCTCTCCAATATCTACGACGCTGTTGGAAAGGATATGGAAATTATCCTTGTGAAACTGAAGAAGCGTCATTATTACGAGGAGCAGAACGACTTTTACATCTGCAAGGAGTGTGGGTGTGTCTCTACTTTTTATGATGCAATGGACACCCAGTTCGCATGCCCTGCATGTGAGAACCAGATGTCCCACTTTGACAACGATCCTCTTGTAGATGCATTGGCACGCCGGATTGAACGGATGAAGGAAACGCTCGGGTATGCCTGACCCCGGGGACGAATACATCAGTTATCTCAAAGAAGCAGGCTGCGATCCAGGGGTGATCTCACACTGCCAGACTGTGCGTGAGGTCGCGGTCAGGATTGCAGACCTTATCCTCTCTGCCGGCACTGCCCGACTTGACCGGGACCTTGTCGCTGCCGGCGCTGTTCTTCATGATATCGGCAGATCAGAGACTCACGGCATGGATCATGCCGATGCCGGGGGACGGATCTGCAAAGAGATAGGATTTTCACAAGAGATCTGCCGGATTGTTGAACGGCACATCGGTGCCGGCCTCACCGGGAATGACCGGACAGGATTCGGACTTTCAGAAGAGGATCGGATTCCCGAGACGTTAGAAGAGAAGATCGTAGCCCATGCCGACAACCTGGTGAAGGGATCGAGGATCATCAGCAGGAGCGATCTCAATGCATCCATCCTGAAGTTCCCACAGGAGGTTCAGGCCCGGTTTACTGCGCTTGCTGAAGAACTCGAAGCACTTGCAGGCAGAAGCCTCCCCTGAATTTTTTTGCCCTGCTCAATCAGAGGATCAGGCGCCTGACAAATGGTAGCGCTCTCATATCCTCGATGACCTGCGCAGGAATTGTACTTTCAGTGATGATGACAAGCCTTGGATCCTCTGACAGATGTGGATCAGTGACAAATAACTGTCTGATGGCGATCCCATGAGAGGATAGGACATGGATACAGGCATCAACGATCCCGGGCTTGGTTGCGTCATCAGGCAGGATGGTGATGACCGAGAGTGAGAGTTTGTCAGCGATGAGGGTCAAATCGGGGGTCGCCCGCATCGAGAGGAAGATATCCCGATACTGTGAGTCAAGGATGCGCTTTGCGGTTGTGTCCACTACTCTGCGATCAACGCCTACCTGCTGGCCGATCTGCGTTGATGCTATCGGAATCGAGTTACAGCAGATCCTTCCCTCCTCGTTCACCCCGAATCCGTTCTCAAGGAGAAACCTGACAACCCTGCCCTGGGACGGGGAATCTGAAAACCCGGAGAGAATAGCCGACCACATATGATGCAGATGTTTGATCTGACTGGGATAAATAACGGACTTGTCCGGTACCTCATGAGAACAGATCAGGTGAACTCAAGTCAATAAGTATAAGTGCTCGTGCGTCCACCTTATTCAGGCACGCAGTCAAAGAGGCTCGCCTGATTCTGTTAGCAACCGGGCGTTCTTTGCTTGTGATGACTGAAGAAATTCAGTGACATCAGTTATTCTGCGTGGGAGTATCCGAGCCAGGTCAAAGGAGCAGGGTTGAGGGCCCTGTCGCGAAGGCGTTCGAGGGTTCAAATCCCTTCTCCCACATTCTTCTAACACAAAAGCATCAGTGTAGGCTCTCTTTTTACCGATAGATCGGTATCACATGGTCTGCAGATAAACGGTATACCAGTGATCCCCTGCGATGATACCCGGCTCTGATGAATCAATACACCCACTGCTCGCAGACCTTGCAGATTTTTCCCCTTCATCTGACCGAAACCTGCTGTTTGTTCAGACAAACCACCTTGTCAAGGCAATTCAGGATGTGTATGTCTCCATGGGAACTCCGATACTCCCTGATCAAATAACGACACTGCGGGAGTTCTGTATCAGGTATCATGAGAATTCAGGTTCCCGGGCAACACTGATCTCTGACGGCCTGTCACTCCAGCTCCTCTCAGAGACACTTGAATCGATACGCGATCAGATCCCGTTCTTCTTTTCACGGCATAATCCGGCACCCACGACACTCAAGGATCTCCTGGCTCTGCGGGACATCCTCTCTCAGCGCAGAATTTCATTTTTTGACCGGGAACAGATCAGGAGTTCAGAGAAGTGCAGGCAGATCAACCTGGCACTCGAGGCATACGATAAGGCCCTTGAAAAGAGGGGCCTGACAGATGCAACTGGTCTTATCGAGTGGACCATCTCCACAATACAGGCCGGGCTCCCTGATACCTTCGGGACCGTCATATTCAGGGGGTTTCACAAACCCCTGCCCAGGGAGATGGAACTGATCAGGGCGATCAGGGATCATGCAGAACGCTGTTTGTATCAGTATCAGACCGGAAGAGACCAGAGTATCTACGATATCCCTGATTGGTTCGGTGACGGCATAGTACCGATGGATGGGCAGCCCCTCTCCGGGCTCTTCACGGGAGACGAGATCTCCGGTCACGAGGGGATCAGCATCGGGATCTTCCAGAGCACACATGAGGAACTCGAATCCATTGCTGAAGAGATCTGCCTTCTCCATGAGAGCGGAATCCTGCTTGAAGATATCACAATCGCAACTCCTGACATCGTTTCTCATGCTCTGATCACCGGTATCTTTCATGACTTCGGGATACCCACACGGATCTCTGCCGGTGAGGCGTTGAACAGGGAGCCTCTTGCTGGTTTTTTCACCCTTTTTCCCTCTCTGGTCGCTGATAATTTCCCGCGTGAAGATCTTATCACCCTGATGGCTAACCCGTTCTTCAGATCTGATCACCCTGATATCAGACTGCCCGGGAACGGGGCTGTCGACATGATACTCAGGAGGGCCAGGATCGTGGACGGCCCGTCCTGGGACAGCAAACTGGAGGCACTAGCAGAGGATTCTCAAGAAGGGAGCAATGAGGACGGCGTTCAGGTCGATCCTGACGACCTTACCGCTGTGCGGGTGTGGGTTGAGAGGTTTCAGACCGATCTTCTCACTCTCAGGGTCGAACAGACCCTTGCAGAACATGTGGCTGCTTTCCGCCTGATCCTTGACCACTGGGTGAAGCCCGGATTCATTGGAAAGCCAGACACCCTCATAGCAACACAGCGGGAGAAGAGAGTATGGGAACGGTTTGATCTCTGTCTCACCAGGCTTTCTGCCCTCTCAGAGCCTGACAGGAAGATAGGAATCGGATCATTCTCCAGGTACCTGAACTACCTTCTCGAGGAACTGGTCACCATAGGAGAGGATCAGGGCGGAGTGAGGGTGATGCGGCTTTCAGAGACAACTCACCTGCACCTGCCATACCTCTTCCTTGCCGGGCTTGTTGAAGGGGACATCCCCAGGCCTTCAACACGGCTCCCGCTCCTCACCGCTGCAGAGTCTGACCTCCTGGGAGGCCGGAGCCTGTCAGAGGTGATCAGCGGAGAGCAGTACTCCTTCATCAGTGCCATCTCTGCCGGGGACCGGGTGTACCTCTCGGCACCACGAACCCGGAACGAGAAGTTACTACTCACATCCCCATTTCTGGAAGAAGTGAGACACCGGCTGAATCCCCCTGAATGGTGCAGGACTATCACCAGATCAAAGAGTCATGCTTCCATCTCGGCAGGAAGACTGATAGCGAAAAGAACAGAAGCACCATCTGATGAGGCCACCGATTCAGACGAGTCTGTAAACGAGACAATAGAGAAGATCCTTGATAAACTTCCTGCCGATCAGACCTATGGTTCCGTGGCAGGGCGGATCCTGATGGAGGACTGGTACCGTACTGGTGCACCAGACTCACCATACGACGGGGTCCTTTCAGATGATCAGGATGCAACCACATGGCTGTCAGAACGGTTTGGCTCTGCAAGGGTCTGGGCACCGACGAGGCTTGAGACGTATGCCACCTGCCCGTTCAGGTTCTTCCTTCAACAGGTACTCCACCTCTCTCCTCTCCCAGATGTGGATCCAACCCTCACTCCTGCCCAGAAAGGGAACTTCATCCATGACACACTCTGTGACTTCTTCAGGCGCTGGTCAGACGAGAGTCCCAGACAGATCACCAGGCAATACCTTGATGAAGCAGCCACCCTTCTCAAAGAGATCGGGATCGATAAGAGCCGTAGGTACTCGTTCACGACTCCGGCCTGGCATGCAACACTCCTCTCGCTCTTTGGAAACCGGGATCAACCGGGCCTGTTTGACCGGTTTCTGGCATGTGAAGCCGCACGTGAGGAGACGACACTTCTCCCCCGGTACTTTGAGTGCGGGATCGGGCCAGAGAGAGCCGGGCACGAGAACGGAGAGAATAAAGGCAGAGTACAGGAAGGAGAATCAACAACCGGTGACCTATCAGGTGAAGATGGGAGAACTGAAGAGAGGGCCTGGGTTCTGCTTGATCAGGGGGAGGGAGAACCGGTCAGGATCTCGGGCAGGATAGACAGAGTTGATCTCTCCAGGGACGGATACTTTGCGATCATCGACTACAAGACCGGGAGTTCATATCCGAATGCCACGGGGATCAGAGAGGGGACCGCTCTCCAGCTCCCACTCTACCTTCTGGCGCTTGAGAAGATGCATGAGGCTGATGAACTCCCACTCACCGGTATTGCAGGATCTTACTGCGAGATCAGCAGAAAGGTCAGGCAGAGCTGGCCGCTGCTCAGCCCGGATCACAAGAGCCTGGTCGGGGCAGGAACCAGCAGGGCAACCACCGGGTTCAGGGATGTTCTCATGAACTCGCTTGATGCAGCCCGAACCTGCATCAGTCAGATAAGGTCCGGAAGATTCCCTCTGCCTGATACCTGCCAGGTCCCGTACTGCGAATATTCCGGGATCTGCAGGTTTAACAGGTTCAGGATCAGCGAAAGTGGAGAGGAGTCATGAAGGGAACACCACGCCAGATAGAGGCGATCACAACCCATGACCGCTCACTCATCGTCACCGCAGGAGCAGGAACCGGGAAGACCCATGTGCTCGTGAACAAATACCTGAACCTGCTTGAGACATTCGGGGAGAGAAGAGAGTGGTACGAGGATCCGATATCGGTCAGGAACATCCTTGCACTCACATTCACTGACAAGGCAGCAGCCGAGATGAAGGAGCGGATCAGAAAGAGCATAGAGGCAAAGCAGGGTGATTACTGGGACCATACACGGGAAGAGTTTCTGATCGCACCGGTTCAGACCTTTCATTCGTTCTGTGCCCAGGTGCTCAGGGAGTTTGCATTTGAGGCACATGTTGAGCCATCGTTCGTTGTCCTTGATGAGCAGGAGTCCTCCCGTATCCTCACCTCCTGCTTTCAGAACCTGATTCACACCCCGTCAGAAGGAGAAGATGTTGTATTCGCACTTGCGACTGTGGGACCGTATAACCTTGAGCAGATGATAAGAACCCTCTACTCACGAAGGGATGAGGCAGAGAAGTTCTTCTCACGGCTCAGTGGGGATCTGGAGGCGGTGATCTCATGCTGGCGGCATGAGATTCTGGTCTTCAGAAAGGCCAAAGCAGAAGAAATCAGGGGGGATCCCGCATTCAGGGGAGCGGTCAGATCACTCCTGGCATTCGCACTGATGGATATTCCCGCCGATGACAAGGCAATGGTGTACCTTCAGAAAGTTCGGCCATACCTTGAGGTCATGGACAGGGATGGATCTTCTGACGAAACTACTGATGAGTTCTTTGAGGCAGTCACCCGGTACCTGAAGGTTAAACTCGGTTCTGGAGGATCAAAAAAGATCTGGACCGAAGAGCTGCTCGCTGAACTGAGAGATACATACAAAAAACTGAACGCGATCCTTGAAGATGCAAAGGCCGGGCCTGTTGCAGCGATGAGGTTTGATCCCTGCGACAGGTTCAGCATCAGGACGATCAGATTCCTGATGGCACTTGGAACCTCGTTCTCCCGGTTCTGCGAACTCGTCGAAGAGGAGAAGGCAGCTGCAGGAGGGATAGATTTCTCAGATCTCATCAGGAGCTGTAGAGAACTCTTCAGGGATCATCATGACCTGGTGGCTGACCATTACAAACGGCAGTTCAGGTACATCCTGGTCGATGAGTTCCAGGACACTGATCCTGCCCAGTTCGAGATCGTGACCGCTATTGCAGGAACCCCGGGCCCTGTTATGCAGAGCCTCTTCATTGTCGGTGACCCAAAGCAGTCGATTTATCTCTTCAGAGAGGCTGATGTAACCCGGTTCCGTGATGCTGCATCGCTGATCACCACTGATTGCAGTGGAAGGGAGATTTCCCTTGACGTCTGCTTCAGAAGTTCACCGGCGGTCATCACCTTTGTCAATATTCTCTTTTCAGGCCTCTTCAGTATTGCAGAAAAACCGTGGGAGTTCCCGTACGAACAGGCAGCGGTCTCTGATGAGCGGGCCGGACACACAGGGACGGTCACACTTCTCCTCACCCACAAGGATGGAGAGATATCAGAACCTGAAGCAGTCGCTGATGAGATCGCAGCGATGATTCAAAGTGAAACTATTGTTTACGAGGAGGGAGAACGGGACACTGATGGACGGCGGACCTTCATCACAAGACCGGCATCATGGCGGGATGTTGCCATTCTGCTGGAACGGCGGACCAACCTCGGGGAGTATCTCCATGCCCTCAGGCAGAGGAGCATTCCATATTATGTCCACAAAGGAACCGGTTTTTACCAGAGACAGGAGATCGTCGATCTCATCAGCCTGCTCACATTCCTTCAGCGTCCGTACGATGACATCGCCCTTGCCGGCCTGCTCAGATCCCCATACATCGGTCTTGCTGACACAGATCTCCTCCATATCCGGAGATCAGGAGGAGGGACGTTCCTAGAGAGACTGAACAGGTACGGGAAGAGATCCAATACAGCAGCCCGGGCCTGTGACCTTCTGACAACCTGGAGAGGACGTGCCGGGAGATGCCGTGTCTCACACCTGATCCGGTCGGTCCTTGACGAGTCCGGAGTCCTCGCTGTGTATGGAGGTCTTGAACAGGGCCAGCAGATCCTCTCAAACATCAGAAAACTCCAGGAGATGGTGAGGGATCGAGAGGAGAAAGGGAGGTACCAGCTCGCAGATCTCGTCATTGATCTCAACGAGGCGGTAGAGACCGGTGACCAGGAGGGTGAGGCGATGATCGATGACCCGGGGCTTGACGCGGTCAGGATCATGACCGTCCATGCGGCAAAAGGGCTTGAGTTCCCGATCGTCTTTGTTCCCGGAATGGGTCAGAGGCCGAACCTTATCCAGCCCCCGGTCCTTATGGAGGGACCGGGACCGCTCATGGGCGTAAGAATACCTGATCCGGAAGATGACTTTGAGACAGCAGAGACCCCGGTTTACTCATTGCTCAGGTATTACCAGGAGGAGAGGCTTCTTGCAGAGAAGAAGCGGCTTCTCTACGTTGCCCTGACACGGGCTGCGGATCACCTGATCATGAGCGGGGAGACCGGAGATGAACTCCCTGACGGGAGCAAAGATACCAGACTTGACTGGATCATCAGAGAACTCAGGATCACCGGGAACGCGATAACAGCAGGAGAGATGCTGCTCAGGTCACAGGACGGGACAGAGATTACGATGAGGATCTGCGAGCCCGGACAGGCACATATCCCGGCAGACCGGGCCACACCACCCTTCGTTATCCCTGACGACCTGCGTGATAAGCAGGGAAGATTTGTCCGGAAGCATATTGCAGGAGACCGTTCCGGTTCACCCCTGCTTGTCACAGAGATTGCAAAATCCATTGATGAGCCTGGTGACCATGCTGAACTGCAGGACGGACAGCATGAGGGCCGGGGAGCAGCCTATGGAACCGCAGTACACGAGGTGCTCAGAGGAAGGGACCCTGCAGCAGTCATCAGGGAGTTGGAGATAGGCCGGGATCTTGAGCATGAGCTCAAGGAAGTGAAGGAACGCTTTGAGTCCCTACCTGAACTCACAAATGCAGAACTGGTTAAACGTGAACTCGCCTTCACAGTCACCATCGATGAAATTCCGGTCACCGGGCGTATAGACTGTATCGTTCAGAGAGAGGATGGGTCGTGGCTTGTGATCGACTACAAGAGTGACGCCCTCTCGGCCTCTGACCTGATCACAAGGATAGCATACAGGGTTCAGACTGAGATCTACAGAGAGGCAGCAGAGATCCTTGGGATGAAGCCTGCAACCGCTGCACTATACAGTGTTCAGGAAGGAAGACTCCTCTTCATGGAGCCTCTGGAGAAAGAGGCTGTCTGCGGGATCATACGCACCGTCTGGAATCAGAGACAAACGGTGACAGAAACACATAATAGATCGCAGACAGAGAGTTAACCCGACTTGACCGGTTCGGATTTCAGACGATCTGATACCGGCCTTACCATAACGAGCGACGGAGCAGGAAGTATGAATCAGGCATCACAAACGGCTGAACCATTATCAGTGCTGTACGTAGACGATGAGCCTGATCTTCTTGCCCTCGCCAAAATATTTCTTGAACGGACCGGCAGATTCAGGCTCGATACTGCATCATCGGCACCAGAAGCACAGGAGAAACTGATAACTGGCACCTACGATGCAATCCTCTCTGACTACCAGATGCCGGGCATGAACGGGATAGAACTCCTGAAGTATGTCAGGGAAAAGTACGGGTCTATTCCGTTTATTCTCTTCACCGGAAGGGGGCGTGAAGAGATAGTTATCCAGACACTTGACAACGGGGCTGACTTCTACATCCAGAAGGGTGGCGAGCCGATGTCACAGTTTGCCGAACTCCAGAACAAGATACAGAGGGCAGTTGGCGAGAAGAAGGCAGTTCTTGCAAAAGAAGAGTCCGAACACCGGATGTCTGACATCATTAACTTCCTGCCTGATGCCACATTTGCGATAGATAAAGATGGAAGGGTCATCGTCTGGAACAAGGCGATAGAGGAGATGACCGGTGTTTCTGCCCGGGAGATTCTGGGGAGATCTGATTACGAGTATGCAATCCCGTTCTATGGAGAACGGAGAAAAATTCTGATTGATCTTATCTTCTCTCCGGATGCGGAGACAGAGGAGTTCTATTCCCAGTTCATCAAAAGAGAGGGAGACGTCATCTTCACCGAGACAGAGATCAAGTGCCAGGGTGAAGGACCCATGTGGGTCTGGGCAAAGGCTGGGCCGCTCTATGACAGCGACGGGGAGATGGTCGGGGCTATTGAGTCCATCAGGGATATATCTGACAGAAAAAAAGCAGAAGAGGTCCTGGTCGAGAGCAGGGACTATCTTAACCAGATCTTCTCGTCAGTGAAAGAGGGGATTGTTATCGTTGATGCGGAGACCCATACGATCGTGGATCTCAACCCAGCTGCTGCAACCCTGATCGGAACGGAAAAGAGTGATATCCTTGGGAAAGTCTGCCACAAATACATCTGTCCGGCTGAAGATGGCAGATGTCCGATCACCGATCTCCATCAGACTGTTGACAACTCAGGAAGGATCCTGCTGACCGCAGACGGCAGAACGGTTCCGATCATCAAGTATGTCGTCCCGTTCCAGTTCCAGGGAAGAACAAGGCTGCTTGAGACGTTCTTTGACAACACCCAGCGTGTTTCAGATCTTGAAGCCCTCAGACAGAGCGAGGAGAAGTTCAGGTCATTTGTTGAGAACGCCAACGATATCGTCTATGCCCTTACTCCGGAGGGGGTCTTTACATATGTCTCACCGAACTGGACAACAATTCTGGGTCACCCGGTTGAAGAGGTCATAGGCAAAAATCTGAGCCAATTTGTACATCCCGATGATGTTGCCAGATGCAATGAAGCTCTGGCCTCTCTTATTGCATCAGGAACCAGAAGGGGCGGTATTGAGTACAGGGTGCATCACCGTGACGGATCATGGAGATGGCACATCTCGAACAGTGCACCGATCCGCGATCCCAACGGGATAGTAACGTCGGTCATTGGGATCGGGCGTGATGTCACCGAGCAGAGACGGCTCGGAGATGCTTTAAAGCAGACAAACAGGCAGCTCTCTCTCCTTTCAGGAATTACCCGGCATGATATCCTGAACAAGATATCGGTGATCACCGGCCTGCTGGCTCTTGTCAGGGAGATGGCAACAAGCCAGGAGGCTGAGTCATACTTGAGTAAGATCCACGAATCTATCAAGACAATCAGGGCACAGATCGAGTTTACCAGGGTATACGAGGATCTTGGCACTCAGGAACCGCAGTGGCAGCCACTTGATGCCCTCCTGAAAAAACTCCAGGTTCCGGAACAGATCACGCTTACATCTGATACAAAGGGGATCTCTGTTCTTGCTGACCCGATGCTTGAGAAGGTCTTCTTTAACCTGCTCGACGACTCGGTAAGCCACGGGATCAATGTGCACTCCATCCGGGTGAATGTTGAACAGGGAGAGGATACACTCACCATCATCTGGGCTGATGATGGCGGAGGAATACCTGCCGAGGAGAAACCGAAGATCTTTGATCGCGGGTATGGTACCCATACCGGATTCGGGCTCTTCTTATCGCGTGAGATCCTCACGATAACAGGCATCACAATTGTGGAGAACGGGGTGCCCGGACAAGGGGTACGGTTTGAGATAACAGTTCCGAAAGGAATGTGGCGTGCCGGTTCTCAAATTATCAGTGAACAAAAATAGGAGATTGCGGGAAGTTCATGCTTATTGAGCCGCTGGTGGTCGGAGATCTCCTCGAAAAGATGGCCACCGTCTGTTTTGCCGCCTACCTGCTGACGAGGATAAAAGGTGTGGACTTCCTCATGGGCAGAGAGCGCTCATGGCGGTACATCGCGACCATATCGTTCATATTCGGGATATTCTACGCATTCGGGTTCTATGCAGGAAGCGGAACATCAACAGATTTTCTGAGTATCAGGAAGATCGGCCCCAATATGGCAGGGCTGATCGCAGGGCCGTTCGCAGGAGTCGGGGCTGCCCTCTTCGGATTTCTGCTTCAGGTTCTGGGAACCGGAGCCATACACTCAGATATTCTGAATACTGAACTTCTGGACGGACTGGTCTGCGGGATCGTCTTCCTGTTGAACGGAAGAAGACTGATCAAGGTCTGGCAGGCCGTGCTGCTCGGGGCAGTCCTCACCACGGCAGACTCCGTCATCACCCTCTACTTTTACCAGGGTGTTGATATCTCAAGGCTGCTCATCGTCAATATTGCATCTATTGAGATCCTGGTGATAGCAACCGGCATGGGGCTCTTCACCATGTTGATGCACAATGTGGCACGGGAGAAGGAGAGGAACTGGACAGCCTCACGCCTTGAAGGGCAGGTTCTTGCTGCCAGAGAGATCCAACAGGGATATCTGCCTGCAGCGATTCCGAAGATGGACGGGATCAGGGTTGCAGCCAGACTTATCCCGATGCATGAGGTTGGCGGTGACTTTTACGATTTTCAGCAGATCACGACGACCAGGTGCTTCTTCTGTATCGGTGATGTCGCAGGAAAAGGGGTCTCGGCTGCATTCGTGATGGCATCTACCCTGACCCTTCTGCGCAATGCACTCATGTACTCTGACCAGCCTGCCGACATCCTCTCGCATGTGAACCAGGGGCTCATCAGGAGCAGTAACGACAGCCTGTTTGTCACCCTGCTGGCCGGATTCATGGATCTCAAGACAGGGGTGATCACCTACGCGAACGCAGGCCATAATCCACCGCTTGTTGTCAGCGGCACCACTGCGGCAGTAATCCCGATGGATCCTGACATCCCGGTCGGGACCTGGGAGGATTATCAGTACAAACAGGAAGAGTTCAGGCTGAACTCAGGTGAACAGATCGTGCTCTACACAGACGGGGTTACTGAGTGTGAAAATTCAGAAGGAATGCTCGGGATGGAGCCTGTGCTCCAGGCATTATCCGGTGCAGACCTTCAAACCAGTGATCCATCAGATCCTGAAACCACCGTGAAGACGATCACGGATCTTGTGTTCACACATGCAGGATCCGGAGTTCCGGGAGATGATGTGACCGTCCTTGTGATAGGAAGAGAATACAGGTCTGACTGAAGGAGTTCTTATTGAGCATCCACGATGTGATGCTCGAACGTGACCGCGCCGACGCTCGCAAACATCGCAGCGATCGGACAGAGATGGGAGAGGGTCCGGGTCATAATTTCTGACATCTGGTGTCGATCCACCTGACCTGAAACGGTCACGACAAGATGTACCCGCTCGAAGACCGCAGGGAGTTCCTGCCTCCGCTCTGCCTGAATCCCGATGGTGAGAAGACCGGGAGTGATATCCGCATCACTGAGTGAGAGCAGGATCTTGATCCCGATACAACCCCCCAGTGAGGCGATGAGATACTCGATGGGATTTGGGATCGTGCCACCACCACCAAGGTGCACGTGGGCATCAATCGGGATGGTAACACCTGCGGGAGTCTCAGCAGTGAACGCCATGCCACCGGTATGAGTGACGGTCATTGAGACCGGTCTGAACTCCATCCGTGCCTTGTCCCAGGGAATATCACAATCCATGGTACTGATGCAGTACAGGAAGACCTAAACGTTTGCAAAAATTTCAGAGTGATACCCTAGAAACGGCCTAACTGTAGGGAGATCAGCCGATGAGGATCAGGCTGATGTTATCAGGCCCGCCTCCATCAAGACAGGCTTTTAGTACAGCGTCTGCGGCAGACCGGAGATCCCCTTTCGAGCAGAGAGCAAAGATGGTATCGTCCCTGATTACCTCCCAGACCCCGTCGGTGCAGATCAAAAACCGGTTGTTCTCCTGACGTGGGACCCTGCTTACGAGCACTTGAGGGGCAGGTCTGGCCGGATCACCGGATACTGATGCTGTGATGATGTTGCGGTACTGATGTGTGTACATCTGGTCACTGGTTATGGCCCCGCTGTCACAGAGTTCCTGAACCAGGGAGTGATCATGGGAGAGCCGCTCGGCAGTTCCCTGATTGATCCGGTACACCCGTGAGTCCCCACAGTTGAAGATGAAGGCATGATCAGAATAGAGGACCACCCCTGCAACTGTGGTCCCGAAGCCGGTATACGAGGGGTCTGCCCTGACAAACCTGTCAAGAGCCTCCTTGGCACCTGCTATCATTGCTGTAACTGCTTCAGGAGAGGCAGGAACCTGCACCTGTGAGCAGTACTCAAGAACGGTTCGGCTTGCCACCTCGCCATGAACTGCACCACCTATCCCGTCAGCCACCATGAATAGGGCAGGAAGAGCGGAAACATCCATCTGCTCCGCCCTCTCCATACCTGGAACATTGATCACTCTTCCCGGAACCAGGATGCTATCCTCGTTACCTGACCGGAGGTAGCCGCGGTGGGTGAGGTAGGAACAGCGTGGTGAGGTCATCAGATAAGGTGTACCTGTTACCCGCATCCAGATGAGTATTCTGATCCTCAGGAGACACCATTCATGAGTCAGAGACGAATGGCACCGTGCATCTATATGGTTTACGACGAAACCAACAGGTAGGAGGAGAAGTCTGCATCACTTTCCTGTTACCCCGACCGGGTACATCTACATCTGTACAAGACTTACTGTCAGGAAAGCCAGACTGATCAGCAGGGATCAGTATATGCGGCTTCTGAATATGGATCTCAACCAGATCAGCCGGTTCATCGGTGAGACCGAGTATCAGAACGAGGTCAACGAACTTGCCGGCAGCCTCTCAGGTATCGCTCTGATCGAAGGTGCACTGACCAGAAACCTTGGCGAGACCTATCAGAGCGTGGTTGCAATAACACCGGGAGTACTGCACGAACTCACGGAGCGGTACCTTGCAAGGTGGGACATCTGGAACGTGATGCTCGTGCTGCGGAGCAGGCAGTTCGGCATTCCAGCCGACCAGATACGCCAGGTGCTTATCCCCGCCGGAGGAATATCGCAACCCAGAATTGAGAGCCTGCTCTCGCAACGGACACTCAATGATGTGGTAGAAGGGCTTGAAGGGTGGGAGCACTACCCGGTACTCAAAGACGGGTTTGCTTCAGGATACAGAAAAGGGCTCTTTGGAGAGGTGGAAAACGCCCTGTACATGTCATTTTTCAAAAACCTCTACCGGGATGCAAAGTCAGGTATCAGGGGAGGCGATGCCATGCTTCCATACCTGCGGTTCGAGATTGACATCATCAACATCAGGAACCTCTTCAGGCTCAGGGCAGGCAGCAGGGTGAGCGATATCAGGCCATACATAATACCGGGTGGAAACCTGAGGCCTGATTATTTCCAGCAGATGTATTCCATTGAAGAGAAGCAGCAGTTCATCGCAGGAATGCAGCAGGCAAAGATCCTGCCGATCCTCATGGAGGCATTGCAGGATGTCAGGTGCAATGAATCGGTATGCGAGGCAGATGCTGCAGATCTCATCTGGAAACTCTGGTCTGAACGAAAGACCCCACTCTTTGGGATGATGATGGCGGTCACCAGGCTCCGGCTCCGGCGTCTTGAACTGATTGCAAAGAGGTATCCCTTCTCTGTTCTGCCGATCCTCTCATACCTTGAGCAGAAGAGGCACGAGGTTGCAAACCTGCGTGCCATTGCAAGGGGGAAACAGTTCGGGGTCGATCCTGATCACATCAGGCGATACCTGATCATGTAGGAGGAGTCATGGCATACCAGACTGATGTAAAGCCAACACGTGCCGGTCTTCTCGCTCTACGAAGCAGGCTCAGGATGGCACGTAAGGCATACAAGATCCTCAGCATGAAACTCGATGGGCTGATCCTCGAGGTGACCCGTCTTGCTCCCGAGGTGAAGAAAGAGTACGATCTCCTCATCACCAGGTACACCCGGACCAAGTTCCTGATCGCAGCAGCGTACATGATGGAAGGCACGGTTGGCATGACCGTTGCTGCCTACTCGGTAGAGGTGAAGCCAGAGATCGAACTCACGAAGCGTAATGTCTTTGGTGTCAAGGTCCCGGTCATCACGGGAAAGGACATCAAGACAGACGTAACCGAACGGGGGTACGGTCTTCTCGGGACCACCCTTGTCATCGACGATCTCGCAGACTCATACGAAGACCTGCTTGCTGCCATCGTTGCCTACGCAGGAAGTGAAGCGACACTCAAGCACCTCCTGGCAGAGATAGAGCGGATCGGCAGGAGAGTCAGGGCACTTGAGCACCAGGTTATCCCTACCCTCGAAGAGACAGAACTTTATATCTCCCGGATGAGGGATGAGATCGAGCGTGAGGATACGAGCAGGCTCTTCCACGTAAAGCGAAGAAAGGAAGAGGCAGCTGACAGGGATGATCTGGAGCGGAAAAAGAGAACTGAAGGATGAGATCTTCGCTGGTCTGAATCAGACCAGTGGATCCGGTGTCTTCTCACCGATCACCGGAAGATGTGTATGGCTGACCAGGATCTGGTTCGGAATGACTGCAAGCCGGGCCAGAAGCAGTTCCTTTCCCCGCTGTGTGAGGATGAAGATCGGAACCGCAGTTCCTGCCTGCATCAGGGCTTTTTTCCCGCAGATCTCCCAGATGTACCGGGAGGCACAGCAGGTTGTGATGTCAGCAACTTCTGCAATCCTGACAGCATCCTCCTGTGAAGTTCCGGTTACATGAACGGCCATGATCAGGGCTTTTGGATCTGCCCTCCTGACTGCTTCAGCAGCATCTGCACGTGCAACCGTAACGAGAAGGCGGGAGTATCCTGCCTTGTGTGCCGCTGCAACACCCGCAACCGGATCCATGGAGGCATGGACGGGATCAGGCACGATACCGCCGCCTGCCTCGATCCGCTCTATCACAGATTGAATCGGAGATGTCGAAACAAGACCTGACATCCTGCCTCCGATACCCTGTGCCATGGCAGGATCGGTAACCACGACGGTCCCGGCACCATCACAGGCCAGGACTGCTGCGTCGATGATGCCACATGCAAGACCGGTCCGGGTGAGTTCTGATGCCCCGAACCCGACAAAGTCGTCATCTGAAGTGAGTGAGCGTTCAGGAGTACACATCCCGAACGATGCGATCCTGTTCTCGATATTCTTCTTTACTGCAGCGGGTGTGAACTCTTCCACCGGACATGCAAACCGTTTTGCGAGAGGGCAGTCCCTTATGATCGCTTCACCAACCTCGACAACCTTTCCGTCACGGACCACGACCCGTGAGCATCCAATTGCTTCAATGACATGTTCATCTGTCATTGATATCTCCGGAGAGAAAGGACTGCCCCTGCTGCCAGGGCGGGAAGAAGCGTCATGACTCCAAAGCCTGACTTCTGGGTCGGGGTTGCTGCCGGTGTCGGCGGGAGAGGATACGGAGTACGGGTCGGACCTGGCGTGAAGACCTTTGTCGGTTCCTCGGTCGGCAGGGCTGTTGCCTTCGTGCTGACCGGAGCGGGGGTTTCTACAGCAGTCTGCCCAGATGTGGTCTCTGCCGGATTCACCGCCGGCTGTGAGGAAGGAAGTGTGAGTTTGATGTTGTCGATATATCCTTCGGCCTGTGGTCCTGACGTTCCATCACCGATAGCAGTTGTATACAGGTAATTCAGATCATCCATCTTTCCTGATACCGGTGCCGAAGCAGTGAAGATCACATCGGGAGAGCCCTGCTCCTGAACTACTATGCTTGCCCGGTTATCTGCTGCATAGTAGGTCATCTTCACATGGTATGTTGTGTTGTCCTCAAACCTGACCGTGGCACCCGGACTACCGGTTGACTGACTTGAACCGATCTGATTCAGGGAGTTCTCCTTTGAGACCGTCTTCAGGTAGAAGAGCCTGCCATCCTTCTTGTTTGCCAGTTCAGTCATGAGAAGGGGGCCTCTCTGACTGTCTTTCTTATCTGTCCCGATCCCGAATCTGAAGGTCGCACCATCATCAGTCTTCGTCGGGGTGACGTCAAACTCAAGAATAAACTGGCCGTTCACCTTCTGGGGCAGAAGATAGGCAGCATACCCGCCGGTACCTCCTTCGAGAAGGTAGTGATACCTCCCGTCCCCGACATCAGGGTAGAAACGGTCTTTACTGTTGGTGATCCAGCCATCTGCAGTGGAAAAGTCGGTAGAATACACAACCGAGCCATCCGCTGCTGAGGCGGCAGAAGAGGGGCAAAATGCTCCTGCCAGGCAGAGAAGCAGGAACGCAAAGAGCAATGGGGGATTAAGCAGGTGCATGATACTCAGATCTATTCTGACTGAAAGGATGAATATTTGCTCGTTGGCAGGAGCGATCTGAAACCCTGATTATGAATCTGACAAAAAAAATGAAGACGGATTATCCCAGCTTGAACTCGGTGATTCCGCCCTGGAAACTCATTGCCCTGCTTGACTTCTGGTAGAAGAACTTCTGGTCGCTTCCCGGACCAAGCCCGAAAAAGCCGAGCTTCGGGGTCTTGACGTACTTGTACTCCTCCTGGTCGATGAAGAGCTTGTCATATACATCCCCGGCCGGAATCGTGAGGTTCAGGGTAGAGGAGAAACTGTCAAACCCGCCGATCTTGACACTGTTCACCGGACCACGGGCAAGGATCTCCTCGTTCTTGACCAGTGTCACATCGTTGAAATCGAAGGCTACGAACTGGTTCTTATCTGATGATATGGTCCCGTCTGATGAACCTCCTCCATAGATGAGCTGGATGATGTCACCGGGCACGAACTGGTAGATCTTTCCTGCTATCTTGATAGAGCTGACTGGATCTGTGATCCTCATCCTGATGTATCCATCAGGTTCGAGGTTTCCGGCAAGACTCTCTGTCATGTAGACATCCATCTTGGTCGGGGCCGTGACGTTGATCCCTTCAGGAGATGAGAATTTGTTGGTACCGTACGCGTTTGTGACCGTCAGAGTGACGTTGTAGGTCCCGCCGTTCTGGAAGATGTGAACCGGATTCTTCGCTGTAGACTGGGAACCGTCACCGAACGACCACTCGTACTGCTTCGGGCTCCCGGTTGAGAGATCGGTGAACTGGACCGTCAGCGGGGTCTGGCCGTTCTTGGGTTCCGCAAGGTAGTTCGCCATCGGCGGTGAGCCTATGGTGACATAGTTATCAGCGGTCTTCCGGTTTGATCCATATGTGTTTGATACCAGCAGGCTGACCGTGTAGGTGTTAGGCACGAAGTAGGTGTGAACCGGATTCTGCAATGTGGAGGTCGTACCGTCACCGAAACTCCAGAGCCAGTTGCTGATCTTCCCGTAACTCATATCACGGAATGAGACGGTGAGCGGCGGATCTCCGACCAGTGGATCGGCAGAGAAGTCTGCAGCCGGTGGCTGGTAGGGATCAGCATCCCTGACCTCCACCGGGATTATTGTTGCTCCAGGCGTCGGTGTTGTATTAGCTACAATCTCCACCGGGATCGGTGTTGCACTCACCTTTGGCGGAGGTTCTATCCGAGCCTTGTCGATGAGAACGCTCTCGCCCTTGTCAGTCATGTAATAGATCTCGACAACCCGTGGTGACTCCGGTGCCGGGTAGAAGAGTTGGACATTCTCACCTTCAGACCAGGGCCATGCCCCGTTCATGAAGTTAAGATTCTGGTTGTTCACCACATCCCCGTTGACCCTGATCACCAGACGATCTGACGGAAGCGGATCGCCGCTCACATGGTGCATCACGATCGAGTCACCCTCACCCTCAATAGAGATGGATGCTTTCGGGATCTTCTCGGTGATCGGGTTCCACAAAACAAGAGAGAGCCCGAGAACAAAGAGTACGATCATCACCACCGACAGTGCTATGATCGTCTGCATTTGAGACATCGCCTGGTCATATCGCATTATTATACCACCCATCCGGATAAACAGAGGCCGCTGCCCCATTTTCAGCGACCATACGCAATCGTTTCGTTAGTGTTGAACCTGCTTGTATTTGTTTGATAGGAAACTGTTCAGAGGGGGGGAGGAGTGGAGACGTCATACGACCCTACCCCGGCCCTGAGGGTAAATCCTGCCGAATCCTGAACACTGAAGAGGAGTTTGCCGAGTGAATCGACCCCGACATTGCTGAAGGTGATCTGCTGGCCTTTGGCTGCGTTGATCACCGGCTGGCCTCCGACGAGACCCTTTGCACCATCTCTGCCTGCCAGGACTTTGATGGTGAGATCTGCTGTCTCAAACTGGAGGTACTGATCGATATTGATTGCTGATACGGTTCCGGTCTCCACTTCTTCGCCGTTCACTATCATGGTGACATTGCTGTAGTCACATTTCAGAATGGCATTTGAGACCACCGAAAGGTCGCCATTTCCGCCGCTTCCAAGGATCAGCTCAACATGGTCACCTGATTTCATGGTGTGATCACGTCCACCGATCCTGACGGTGGTTCCCGGGCCTTTTACGGTGAAGAAGATCTTTGCTTCTGCACTGATCTCTGCCTTCCCGGTACCCTGGATGATTGTGTCCTGCCGGTTTGAAGGAGCAACAACAACCTGCCTGGTCGAAGGTGCCTGGTCATCTTCTGGATCGCAGAACCTGACATCGAGTGAGATATTGTATGTTCCCGGGAACGGGAAGACATGGGTCGGGTTCCGCTTCATAGTGGTCATACCATCGCCGAAGTTCCATACCCGGTTCCTGATGCAGCCGGTTGTAAGATCATTGCACTGGACGGTTAGCGGTGCAGAACCTGCAGCAGGCTGAACATCCATGACTACTCCCCCGATTGATACTGGTGCAATAACCGGTACCGGTGTCGGCTGGGGTGTTGGAGCGGCCTGCTGTGGCGTTGCTTCAGGTGCTGCAGGCTGCGGACCAATTGGAGGTGCTCCGGGGGTACCATTCTGGTCTGGTGCCTGTTGTTCAGGCTGCTCAGGAGTTGTCACGGGCTCAGGTGTCTGTGTCTGGGAGGGCTGAACCGTGGTTGTATATACGGTGTACTCGGTAGACTTCGGTTTATAGAGCAGGGTTACCACTGCAGGTTTGGTATATCCTGAGGTATCCACCCTGAGCACCGTACCTGATGACCATGGCCAGGTTCCTCCGCCCATGAGCATGTATTTATCAGGCGATGCAGGTGCCCCGTTGATCTGAACGGTCAGATATTCATTGGAAAGTTGATCTCCGCCTGCATGATACAGGAAGAGATCATCACCGGTCTGACTTGGGTTGAAAGAGACATCAGGTGCCTTGTCTGAGAACATCGGGAGAACAAAGAGAACTGCACCGGCAAGGATTGCTACTATGGCTACCGCTGCAACGATGATATATCGTATATCAATTTCAAGGCCCTCATTCTCAGCTGCAGGTACAGGCTCGGGTTCAGGTTCTTCGGGCTGCTCGTCCCCGCTGTCTTCCAGGGCTAATTCTTCTTCGTAAGAATCTTCAAGTTCTAACTCATCGTCGATCGAGTCTTCAGATGACTCTTCCTCATACCCGAGTGCTTCATTATGGGCTGATTCTGCTATCAGTTCCTCATCATCAAGCAGTTCGAGCATATCATCTTCTTCTTCCTTCATCGAATACCTCCAAACACATCCCCGGGCGGCAGGCAGATAAACAGGTTAGATATCTGTATGATACCTATATTAAAGATATTATATAAAATATGGCACGTAAAAGAGAGTGTGCTGATGAAGGGATTTGGAGGGACTCATAAACTCACTGTATAATTGATAGTATTGTAGAGGTTATGCCAGAATCCCGGAACAGTGAAGGGAATTTTATCATCACAGTTCATGCATTAAGTTCTTCATCAAAGAAACCAATTAACCAGGGATCGGTTCTCTCTTAAGACACCCATATTGGTGTAGTTTTGGTTTTGGGAACTTCATTATCAATTGGCGGGTCTCCTGAACAATCTGAAATCTGACCTAAATACACCAATCTTTGTGATCTGATTTTTTTTATTCAAGTCAGCCCGGAATATACCGGATATTGAGTCTTCTCAGTATTGAGGTTTATCAGATGCAGATGACGGGTCGTTGGATCATGGATAGTATACTCTGAAATCAACCTCCCGGTTAAGCCACCATTGAGTGTTTTCTGAAAGAAGATGAGAAGATTATTGATCTGGTTTCTGGCCGGGACCCTTATCACCGGGCGTTTCCGGACCTCCCCCTCCCACATCACCCGGTGGTTTTTCGCCAGATTGTAAAGGTTTCACCTCTGGTTTTGAAGGAGTCGGGGTTGATGTCGATGTTGGTGTCTCAATATATACAAGTGCCAGTTTTTTGTTGACCTGAGCCTCTGTTGAGTTCGGATCTATCAGCAACGCCTGGTCAAACGAGTGTACTGCATATTGATACTGATGGAGACGATACTGGGCAATACCTTTTGTTATCCAGAATCCGGGATTATCCGGCTCCACTTTCAAGAGTTCATCGATGAGAACTATTGCCTCCTGGTACTTACCCTGATCAAATAATGAGGCGACAGTAATCTTCATTTCACTGGTGTTTACGGCTTCACTTGCCGGTTCTGCTGTCAGGTCTGGAAGAGGTGAAGCCACTGGAGTTGACACAGCGACTGCTGTGGTATCTGGAGAAGCATTGAGATGGGATGCTCCACTGTTCGTGAAATTACCACTCAGTCCCATGAACAGTATCCCGGCTATTACGAGGACTCCAATGATTACTCCTGCATACACCATCCGCGGATCTGAGACCGATAGTGATGATACGAGGTTGTGAGAGCGGGATTGTGCCTCTCTGTTCCTGGCACTATCAACCAGGGAATTATTAGGACTATGTTTTTTTCGGTTCTTCTCAAGATTTCTGAGATATACCGGGTTATCAGGATCACAGACCAGTGCATTCTCAAAACAGGTGCCAGCATCTTCATACTGCCCGGATTTGTAGCAGATGACACCGAGAACATTCCAGGCTTTCGGGTCGTTCTCATTCTCCTGAAGACACTGCTGAATGAGTTCAGCTGCTTCTGTAAATTTTCCTTCTCTGAAGAGAGATCCCATGGTGAAGAATATCGTCCATGATAATTGTCCGGTTGAGTGCAAAAGACCTGATATAATCAGGGGAGGCTTGTATCCGATCGATCCCATAAAAGAATAGTAAATGGTAGTATTATCTAAGGGCCAATCCACGAAGGTACGATCCAATTGAGAGCATAAAGAATACCTAAAAGGGGTTTTTCGCATCGTAAGGATCTGGATCATCCCTGTGTATATCCAACCCGAGTGAGTGTTGTTTGAGGATAGAATCCACATATACACCCATGAGAAGGAACAGATCACGGAGTTGGAATACATATGGTCATGCCGCAGAAATAAGATCCAGAGTTACCAAGAAGGAGAAAAATCGTAACTCATGTACACCCTCGATATGATCCGTTCACAGCGGGATGATATCCATGCGATAACAGCTAGATATCAGGTGACTAATATCCGGATTTTTTAGATCTGTAGCCAGAGGATCACAGGATGAAGACTCTGATATCGATATCCTGGTACATCCCGGCCCCAATTTCTCATTATTTACTCCTCATACCTCATCCACGATCTTCAGGATCTCCCTGGTGTTCAGGTTCATGTAGTAAGTGACAGGGGATTGAGGCCTTGTGTTCTCGAACAGGTTGTCCGTGAGGCAGTGCCGCTATGAGATGCTCTCTCAAGACTCAATGATATTCTTGTTGCCATTTATCTGATAGAAAAAAATCAATCACCACTTTTTGAAGATCTCATCTCAAACGAGTTAGGTCAAATCTGGATCATTTATCATATTCAGGAGATATGTGAAGGCTCTGCAGGGATACCATCTGAATTCAGGTAAAACCATCCACAAGTTCCCTGGAGTCAGATAATTGAGATGAGACATTTACTTGTTCACCAAAATTTTGGAGTTAACTCTCATGAGGTTAGGAACGCGGTTATTTCAGATCTACCACCGATCAAAGCATCCATTATAACGATAATTGAGGAAATACAGCCTGATGAAGGCTCATAGTCCTATCTGATTGATCTGAACGATCGGAAACGATACCGATCAGAACAGTACCGGAAAAGAAGGGGCTATGATGCCAGACCAACTTTTCCTGGGAGTTCAGGGTCAATCTCAGTCGCTTTCCTGATATTTATGGAATACCCGCCATAATCACCCATGGACTTCTGCACCATGGCAAGGTTGTACCAGGCCCACTGGTTTGTCGGATCTATGTCTATTGAACTCCTGAATGCCTGTTCAGCCTCGGCATAATGGGCAAGAGCCTGCTGTGCTGTTCCAAGATGATACTGAGCCCATGCATTCTTGGGATCTGACTTTATCGCATTCTGATACATGGTAATTGCCTGGGGAATCTGACCGCGGTCCTGCAGGAAGTTCCCCCTGAATATCCAGGCCCATGTGTTGTTCGCATCAGTGGCGGTCGCATTTTTGAAGGCATCATATGACGGTGTGATCCAGTTCATACCCTGCATCGCCTTTCCCAGGTTGAGCCAGGCCCATGTGTTGTTCGGATCAAGGGTGGTAGCATTCCGGAATGCTGCTGCTGCATCCTGGTAATTACTCTGATTCATCAGTTCCACACCCTTGTCGTACCAGGCAGTGGAGTCTTCTGCAAGGGAGTATGGAATGATCAGGGCGAGAAGAAGGAGAGAGGAGATGAGTACGAATAACCGCATAGATGAGGAGTACTGTCCTCATCCCTCATCATACCTTCGTGTGAGAAAAGGGTTACACCAAGGCGATAATGGGTCCTTCCAATGCGTCCCTTATAATGGAAGAAGTGTGGATCAGCCGTGTATATTCATCAGGAGTATAGCAGATATAATCTACATGAACTAAAAACGGGACTTTCATAAGAACATCAGTCATCCGCATGACAAAGGGAATTGTCCTGAACTCTTCAGAAACAAGAATAACATCAATATCAGAACCCTCATGTGCCCTGTTTTGTGCTCTTGATCCAAAAACCAGGAGATGCTCGGGGTGATAGAGATTCTTAATTAGAGGGACAGCATCCTGTTCAAACTGATGAAGAATCGGATCACCTCTCATGGAATAAACTCCTTATATTGTGGGTTGAGAACTGTAAATATTCGGTCAAGGGCCTGTAATTTCACCGATACGATATCCATACTATATATCTCATAGGGTATACAATCAGAGATATCCGGATATCGAGAGATCTGGTAATCAGGTGCCAATCTATAGATATCAGGAAGGATCTCTTCAGGAACCAACAACTCTTTTGCTAGTTGATCTATATGATGAGTTCGTGGAATTTTCTTCCCCTCTATTACAAATAAACCCTTGAATAGCTTTTCGACCGCTTGATGAGAGAGGAATGCTGCAACATCATAGCCTTCATGCTGATAATTCATTTCAGCCATCTTCTTATCATGTAACGACTGAAGAATCCACTTTCTTGCAGTTTCTCTTAAGTCAGATGAATCAATGTTTGATTGAGGAGGACCCATATTCAGATTGGTTAGTTATACAGAGAACTATCGATTTAAAAGACAAAAAGATTACTGCCAACACCAACAAAAAAAAGAGGAATTTGCTTAAATTTTATGGTGATCTAGCACTTCTCTGTAACGAGTAGGTAGACTTCGTTTTCACCAGAACCTTCACGGTCAGTGCATCCGGATCGCTCATGGTGACCGGTGTTGTTTAACCGGTGATGGAACGCTTCTTTATCCTTGATTGCAAGGTTCTGATAACTCCGGTCCTGGCCAATTGCTCCACCTTGTGGACCATTCCCGGACTCTTCAGGAGCCCAGCGACTCTTGCCTGATGACTCGTGATCTACATCTCCAGCAAATCTGTTTTTCGGTCCTTGCTGGTTGTCTGAATTCTTCATGCAGGGGCTGCCACAGTCGTTCGGGCCGGCCTTATGGCCTATAGGTCCCTGTCTCATCTGATCCTGACACTGGGCTGGTCCGCCGTGGCCACCAGGATTATTCTGCGATCCTGATCCCGGACAGCCTTGGCTTTGAGTCTCTAAACCTGGAGCATCGCGGCTCATCGTTCCATGATTCCCGTTCCCGGAGCCCTCCTCCCGGCCACCCGGGCTCATTGAAGGTGCAGTACCGGATTCATGCTGCCGGCCGGACTGGCCGCCTGATTTCTCCATCTGTGCAGGGCCATTGCCCTGTCCGGGTGCTTTCATCTTTTCATCATTCTTCGGTGAGGACAGCCCCGGGTTTTTATCAGGGGTTCCTTTGTACATGAGGAGTAATCCGGTTCCTGCAAACAACAGAACCGCAACAACTACGAGGCATGCACATATGAGCAGTGTTCTGTCTACCAATGTTTCACCATCATGGGTTCATGACTAATGCGATTCCAGATCTCCGCAAATACATACAGTGATGGCCGGGTTCTGGATAATAAGAATCTTAAACCGGCAGATAGGGATGGATAATCCAGGGGTTGAATACCAGAAGATTTGGTTGATCCCGGATATGGGATCGGTTCCAGAAATGATGAGGGCTATAGACGGTCGCTATCGTAGGTTCCGGATGTGAGTCGATAGAAACATCGTTAGTGATATGACCGGTGATATGGAGGGGCTGGTAAAATGATTAAATCAGGAAAATTATGAATCGACGGGGTAAATGATAGAGAATTTAGAAAGGATAGATGAGGCGATCACCTATTCGTTATTTTTGGGAAATAGGGCCATATCATGGATAAAATTGTATAGATCAGCAATGTAATTTCACGGTTGGAAGTGATAATATCATGAATAATCAGCACCGAACATAGATTTGTCCTCTGATGAAACCAGACCCAAGCATTGTATTTTACGTTCCCATTTCAAACTCGGAGGGTTTTTAACAACCGAACCAATGGGTGAATAAAATAGGCAAAATCATTGCTTTTTTATTATTATAGAATTCAACGAGTGCTTTCCAGATGATTACGTTGCCTAAACTTTTCAGATTATATTTGAAACATATTTATCCTGCCTAGTCGATACTGGTAACATTAGTCATGGTGGGGACGTTGCAGGATCGAGCTCTATCTGAGGTTATCGGTTTTATTCTGATTCTTGGTGTTTTGGTATTAGTTTCCGCTTTGTATCTGGTTTATGTAGTCCCGGTCCAGGGACGAGATGCTGAAATTGAACATATGAAAGACATTGAAAAATTTTTTATTGATTTTAAGATGAACCTGGATTCATTATGGGTCAATAATCAGTTAGGTGTCCCATTTAACAGTATCGTCACCCTTGGAACAAAAGGACCAAATACTGCAGGAAGTTTTTCTTTAATACCAATCCTAGAGCCAATCGGAGCTTCAGGGACAATATCAATTACTACAAATGATACCTTCTCTCTGACGGTTGATGGCATATTTGCAGGAGGCGGCAATACTTCTACATCATTAGTAAAGGCCAGTACCGTCTCCCAACCGAAGACAGATCTGATATATTATATTAAAACTGATACAAATCAGATTAATTTAACGAATACTTCAACAATTTTCTCAACGCAAGGGGATTGGATAGCATCGTTTAAAGTACGAAATATTCCTTATGTATCAGATGTTCTCCTCAATCCAAATGGGACTGTATACCAGGTACAAAAAAATCCAATATATGATCTTGTATTGAGTGTCAATAAAAGCGGGGTTAAAACGATTGACAATTGGACGGTTTATTCGAATTTAAGTACAAATACCTCGTATTACATCAATCTTCTCGATGAAGCATACGGACTAAATAATGATATTCGATTCCCGTTTGTTGTAAGTGTTGTGCCAGGATCACCAGTATATCTGACTGATATCGGGTATCATGTCAACAATCCGACGGTAAATTACACAATAGGAGAGCTCAGGTACGACTCTAACAATAATTATTGGATAGATCAATCATATCACTATCGTCTTGATGGTATCTTCCTTGGACAGAATGGGATTACTCTCCCTCAGGTGAATCCTGGAATAAAAATATCAAATGAGGTTCTTCCTGATGGAAGAAATGTTATGGATGTTTACCTGACGATATTTTCTATACAAGGAACACCGGCAATCATCAGTGAGAGTGACCCAGTCCAGATAACAGGGAGAATTCTTAATGTCACGTCAAACAGGCTTGGATCAGAGCAGTTGTCCCAGATCAAACCAAATGCGAAACAGATAGATTTTTCCATCCTTTCTAATGTAGAGGACCCACAGTTCAGTGAATCAATCAATCTCACCCTCAACCAGTTAATACCCAAAAAATATCTTTTGAATGGAAATATTAGTTGGAATAAAAATTCTCGCGGGGTGGATGTTCATATCTTTGGAGACCCTGAAAGTTCAGATCCGGACTGCTATGTAGAAACAAACCAGATTAACGCACAGATTGGGGTTGAGTCCTATGCTCCGACTACTTTTTAATAATTTTTCAAAAAAATCCAGAGACAAAGAATCTGGTGTAAGTGAGATTGTATCAGTAGTAATCCTGATTTCTATTGTCGTAGTCGGAATGTCAATCATTGCGGTTATGCTTTTATCCTCCCCTCTTCCTGAAAAAATTCCGAAGATAGATGTTCAATATACCAATACTACAGAGGGTGCAAATTTTGCAAACATGGGAGGAGATGCCCTAAAGAAGGATCAGATAATAATCAGGGCCATTTACGACAATCAGTCATATACGAATTATACCAGCTCAAACATCAGTTATTCAAATAATACTACCAGCCTATTTGAATCGTGGCCAAATGGATCATCTTGGGGATATGGTTCATTTACCCGGGTTCCAAACAATCCAATGACGAAGGCTTACCAAATCATATACAAAGGACAACAAGGAGAGTACTTATTAAAAGAATTTAATCGAGCAGCATGGGGAAGCGGAGATGAATCCGGAGGTTCTCCGTCGAATTGTTCGTTGGACAGTTCATTTACTTGGAAATATGGAACTGATGTTGATAGTAGAACAATTATCCTTAATCCGGGATCATATTCTGCAACAATTCAGTTTAATGCATCAAATCAAACCTATACATCAAATCAGGGATATAAATGGGGTTGGGTTTTCAGTGATGGAGGCGAATCATCAGATCTCAATACACAACACACCTTTACAATTCTAAGCACAGGAAATGCATCTTATCCATTTACTGTGACACATTGGGTAGCAAATAACCAATACTATAATTGTACGACTAATACCGGAAAGCAAATAACAATATATCCGTACTATTTTGATTCAGGTTGTACGCTTGATTTCAATACAAGTCTTTCATGTAGACATGCATCATTTTCAGGATATACAACCTGCCAAGATCCTCTATCTTGGAATTACACAATTTCAGGAGTATCCGGAGCATTAGATGGAAAAGATGTGTCAAAAGACTTTGATACAGATGGTTCATACGACATAACAGCGACGATCACATATTATGATGAAACTAGTAATTTGGCGCAGAAATCAACATTACACACAATTGACGTCGACTGTTGTAAGCTAGTCCCATCTTTCACCGCTACAGAGTCACCAAGCGGTTCAGGATATTACATCTTTACCGATATATCCACGATCGGTAGTGGAACTATCTCTGCCTGGAACTGGGAGTTCGGAGACGGTTCAGTCTCCACAGAACAGAACCCAACCCACCAGTACACAACCTGTGGATCAAAGACAGTTAATCTCACCGTGACAGCCGGTACCGCCTGTGGATCCGAAACCGTATATAAGGATATATCGATCTCAACCATCCCTATAACAGCAGATTTCAGTTTTACCAGGGATTCGGCAAATTATTTCAGTTATACATTCACAAACACCTCAACCAGTGCCGCAGATATTACATCGTGGATCTGGAAATTCAGTGATGATGGCTCAACGCAGACCGGAGAGAGTGTATCTCACACATATACCAGTGAAGGATATTACACGGTGACACTGACAACCACAAACAGTTGTGGAGTCAGTTCAACAATCACCAAGACCATACACGTTGTGCAGTTCTGTCCAAACATCACCGCAGGATTTGACTTCACTACAGACGCGAGTGCAATAACAGCAACCTTCCAGGACACATCCTACGACGTTGTTAATATCACCGGTTGGAGATGGGACTTTGGAGACGGAGAATCAGTTGTCTGGAACAAAGCCCAGTGGACTGCAAACAGCAGTGGAAAGATCACCCACCAGTATGCAGAACTCGCCCCGTACACCGCAAAATTCACAGTGAGCAATGACTGTGGCCACTCGGATCAGATCTACAAACTGATATTTAGTGGCTCATGTGGAGAAGTTCATGCTGACTTCACACCGGTCACAAGTTCAGTAAATGCCGGAAATTCGATAACCTTCCATATCACGAACCCTGCCAATGCAACCCATTGGTACTGGTCATATGGAGATGGAACATACGAGGAGAGGACTGACAGTAATGATGTGTATCATGCATACACCAAATCCGGAACCTACACCGTCAGTCTTCGTGCAATCAATGATTGTGGAAGCACAGATACAAAACTAGGGACAGTTATTGTAGCCTGTTATGATGTCTTTGCTGACTTTACTTTCCAACAGATAATTGACAAGCAGAATAATTACTTACGGGTAAACTTCACCGATACCTCATACAACTCATCCAATATCAGTACATGGAGATGGGACTTCGGAGACGGCAATTACACAATCTGGAATAAGACCCTCTGGAGCGAGGCATTTGGAAAAGTTTCACACCTCTATCCACAATTAGCTCCATATACCGCTAAACTTACAGTAGGCAATGACTGTGGAGCATCGAACTATACCTATAAGCTGATCTACAACGGAACTCCATGCAGTGAAGTCCTTGCAAACTTCTCTCCATTATATGTCGAGGATAAAGCTCCAAGAGAGGTAACCTTTATCGATCTCACCCCCAATGCGACAAAATGGGTCTGGAACTTTGGAGACGGATACTCGTCAGAAACTCAGAACCCAACTCACCTATTCAACTCAAGTGGAAGGTTCACGGTATCCCTCACGGCCACCAATGGCTGTGGTCTCTCTGGAACCAAGACAGGAACCGTAAACCTCTCATGCCCGAATGCCTCGGCGTCATTCGGATATGATTACCTGGCGTTAGACAGGTCCACGAACAATCTTACCGTACAGTTCAACGACACCTCAAACAACTACGGTAAATCCAACATCACTCAGTGGACCTGGACATTTGGGGACGGAGCAAAAACAACCTGGGACAAGGCAGCCTGGCAGGCAGCAGCGGGTAAGATTGTTCACAAGTACCCAGAGGTTGCTCCGTATACCGCAATCCTTGAGATTGCCAACGAGTGTGGCTCTACAGACTGGACATCCCGGCTGGTCAACAACGGTACTTGTAACAACATCAGCGTCAACTTCTCCCCGCTTGTATCGAACGGCACTCCACCACTTTCGATCTCATTCGTCTCACACACCACGAATGTGACAAGCTGGTTCTGGAACTTTGGAGACGGGTATAGCTCAGAAGAGCAGAACCCAACTCATATCTACAACCAGAGCGGACTCTTTGCAGTAACCCTTACCGGATACAACTCCTGTGGACTCTCAAAACAGAAGACCGGATCTGTAAATGTCACCTGCCCAAGTGTTACCGCTGATTATGGCTACCAATACCTGGCAGCAAATGTCACAACCAACAATCTGACTGTTAGGTTCTCAGATATATCACAGGGACACGGCAGCAACATCACCCAATGGACCTGGGACTTTGGAGACGGTAACACCACATCATGGAACCAGACTATCTGGCAGGCTACGTCTGGACAGATAACACACAAATTCCCGGAAGTTATCCCGTATCTTGTGGGCCTTACTGTCCAGAACGCCTGTGGTTCCACAGACAAAGTTCAAAAATTGATCTATAATGGAACAACCTGCCCAGAGGTTATCGCAAACTTTAGTCCTTTATCTGTGAATGATTCCGCTCCAAATACTATCTCTTTCACAGATTTAACAACAGGTTCTCCAAACAGGTGGCACTGGGACTTCGGAGATGGATACTTCACTGAACTGATAAAGAACTCCACAGTATCAAGCGGAAATACAAACCATACATACAATCTTTCAGGCCATTACATGGTCACCCTTATCGCTTCGAGCGAATGTGGAAATGCCGGAGTAAAGAGTGGATATGTCGATCTAACGTGTCCAAATGTTTCTGTCGATTTCGGGTACATACATATTGATCAGACTAATAACACAGTCAATTTCACTGCCTATGTTAATCCACCAATTGAAGATTCTGATATCCTTGAGTGGACCTGGTTCTTCGGAGATGGAGCAACAGGAAATGGGCAGAGTGTCACTCACACATATGGTGTAGGAACTGAGGATACAACCTTCAATGTACTGCTCGTTGTAAAGAGTTATTGCGGTAGTATTGGGCAGAATCTGAAACTAATCTACCCGTACTGTCCAAATTTAACACCCAGATTCAACGTAACTCCAACTACCGGAACTGCGCCACTTACAGTATCATTCACCGAAAATTCGAATGCAACTGATGTTATATCCTGGAGATGGTTCTTTGGCGATGGAAATTACTCATATACGACTGATCCAAACAGTAGAGTTCCTCCAAATCATACATACTACAACTGGGGAATCTATTACATCACCGAACAGTTGCAGAACAAGTGCGGAAACCTCTTCAACCTGATAAAAAGTGTGACAGTTACCAGTCCGGTATCCTTTACCGGTCACATATGGGATGATCTTAATTTTAACGGAAGACAAGACTCCGGAGAATGGGATCTATCAAACTGGAATGTCACCCTTCAGGAAAAAGTCAACGGAGTCTGGACAAATAAAACCACTGTAAAGACAAACACTACCGGATGGTATACGATCTCCAGATCAGACATCTCATACGGTATATTCAGACTTGTTGAGGATCTGCCAGCGATCTGGAATGTTACAACATCATACGGAGTTACCAGATCCGGACCTGATAAAACGGCAACGACCGGGACCATGCTAGTATATACAACACGTAATTACAGAGCAGATTTCGGAAATGTAGACTGGCATGTATCATCAATGCAACTACCCCAGGGTTATTGGCAGTCAAGTGGTGGATACTTCCGTGTTGACCAGGCACCAAGGTACTGGGGATATTCTACCTCATTTGACTTATCAGAGTCACAAATTCAGTGGTACCAGACAACAACGAGAAACAATGTCGTAGTTTTCCAGGTTCCACCATATGGAAGATGGGGTAACTCTTCATTTAGTTTAACCCCCACCCCATATTCCGCATACATCATTACCGTAACAAACAATGGAGCAACCACATGTTCAATCTCGTACACGGATTGGATCGAGCGGTGGGTATATAATGGGAAAACCTACTTAGGAAAATCGTTCTCTGTACCGGACAATACCTCGTATTATGGAGATCTTCTGTCAGTTTATATGATTAACAATAACACACCATATACCGATATTAATCCTCCCTATGAAGGGCAGACAATTCCGTATGATCAGCACTTTGGAGCATTCAACGGGCAGTATAACTTTTCATGCCATGTAACAGGCACGGGAACCAATATTAACACAACATTGAAAACACCGGTAGCTCAGGTTTTGAGATGGAACAGTTCATGGGCTTACTTCACAGTAGATTGGGATAACCGGTTGTTTGAAGGGCAGAACATTACCTTCACAACTGAATCATCCTTTCATTCTCCGACCAATGCAGTCATTCGGGCACACCGAAACGTATCTGTTGATTTTGAACCATTAACACCTTCATTCATTAATATTACAACTGATTTCCCAACACAAGGTAACATTACAGTAAATGCACACGTAGGGGGTCATAACTATGATAAAAACAATGTTTCAGTGGTTGTCGGAAATGTATCAACCGGAATATATGTCATCCCTATGACCTGGACAAACGGAAATGGAGCATGGGAGGGGGGATGGAACAATTCCACTACTACATTTTACTCAGAACAAATGGCTGGAAAAGTTGTTCCCATGGTCATTAGAGCCACACCGATGTATGATAACGGTCGACTCAGAGGAAAGATTGTCGACTCTAGTATCGTATACGTCACAATTAAAAGTAAAAACCCCATCCAGGCAAACTTCACTGCAGATCCCAACTCAGGCCCTGCACCACTTGAAGTTGCTTTCACAGACACGTCGATAGGCGGACCAAGTCGATGGGATTGGAATTTCGGAGATGGAACAGCAAATATAACTGGCTCAACAATAAACGAGAAGAACCCTATCCATGTGTTTAACCAGACTGGCACGTTCCCAGTTACACTAACGGTATGGAATATTACCAATTATCCATCCTCATACCGGCAGAACATCACGATAGCCAACAGTTGGCATACAACAAATCTCTTCACGTCTCGTACCGGTTCACTTGCAGCAGGAGGATATGCAAGGTGGATGGTTTCTGGATCTGGATCGACAATCACCGTGAACGGGATACCATACTCGCTCAAAGATGGGGATGTGGTGCAGTTGAGCTTATTATCTTCCCTGAGTACAGCGAGAATCTTAATATCAGGGAGTATAACTGCATTTGACTGCTCCAATGTTCAGTTAACTGTGAATGGAATAAATCTCCAACAGGGTGCCTGTACTGCAATTAATATTCAGGACTTCAATAATTTCCACTCAAATATGGCACTTACGACAACAAAAGATACTTCTGCATGGGTGAATTTTATCTGGGATGGTGCTTCGGTGTTGATACCAACAACCAGAAATCTTGCGATCTACGATCTCATGCCAAAATCACGATATATGGATATAAATCTGCAATCAGGGCAGATCTACTTTGATGGAAATGCTTCACAATATCTCTTGTACCGGTGAGAGGAATGGAAGGTGTATGCAATCATTCCATCCACCTTTTGATTAGAAACAGAGGCAAAAAATGAATTTGATGAATGGAATCGTCACTTTAGTTATTGTTTTGATGACTATACTTATTCAACCAATATCCGGTCAGGCCATCCAAAAGGCCCCGGAGTTAGAACCTGGTCATGATGGGGCCATTGAGATAAACGGACCACCAGGAGTTGAGATTTTTATTGATAACACATCAAAAGGATTAATGCCCCAGTCAGGAACCCTGTCTATTCCAGGAGTTAGAGGAGGAACAAGGCTGGTTCAGGTGATCCGGGAGGGGCATCCAAATGAGTCGCTACTAGCTCAGATCTTTGAAAACAAGACAGAAGTAGTAAACATCAGCAGTGAAAGCCTCTACGGAAGCCTTGAAGTCACCGCAAACCCTGCCAACGTTATTGCATACCTCGATACATCATACTTTGGCGTCACTCCAATCTCATCTGACAAAGTTCTGGTTGGAGGACACAAAATCAGTATTCACCAAGAAGGATTTCATGACTGGTCACAGGATGTGATGATTAAATCCGATGAGAAAACATCAGTGAGTGCTGAATTAGAAAAACTTGAACCCACCCCAATCCCAACCAAACCAGGTCTCCCCGGTTTTACTGCTATACTGGCACTATCAGCACTCCTGGTGATCGGTATCCTAGTAAGGAGAAAAAAATACTAACATAGAAGTGAACTATACAACACCCTCACCAGTTTTTACATGTGACAGAGTGGGGGTTCACCTTGACACGGAAGATATTCCCCCACACTATCAACGCAAATAATTACAATGTTTAATCGAAGCAGAATATGTAAAACCCGCGAGAAGGCGTTAACAGACATAGTTGGGGCAGTTATTCTAATAGGGATCTTTACTGCAGTTGCCGGCATTGTTGTAGTGCATTTACTATCAACTCCTCTCCCTGAAAAGATCCCTAAAACTGATTTTAATCTGACAAATAACTCTCCTTTCATAATCTTTGAAAACAGAGGGGGAGATAGCCTTGATAAAAATAACATCCTAATCAGGGCTATTGAAAGTGACCACACTGCCAAAAATTTTGTTCAATCAGACATTAATTTTTCAGGTAACTCTTCACTAAATTTTTTCCCGTGGCCAAATGGTTCACGATGGAGTTATGGAACATTCACCAGAATTTATGCCCCCGGAGCAGAAGCTTTTCAGATAATTTACCTGGGCAGTAAAGGTGAGTACCTTTTAAAACAATTTAATAAGGGCTATTTTGAAGGTGGAGAATCAGTAGGTGTAACATCAAACTGTTCTCTGGACAGTGGATTCACATCCAAAGACACATTGAATAACCAGGAATTTGATCATTATATCACCCTTCCTGAAAACACATACTCTGCCACTATTCAGTTTAATGCAACCAACCAGTCATATACCAAAGATGCAGGATTTCAATGGGGATGGATTTTCAGTAATGGTGGAGAAACAACTGATCTCAACACTGCCCATACATTCACCATACCAAACAACAAGAATGCATCGTACAATTACCAGATAACTCACTGGATAGCAAATAACCAGCATTATAACTGTACCTCCAGCACCACGAAAACTCTAACAATATTCCCATACATCTCTCCATCAAATCCATGTTCATTCTCTGATTTTACTGCATCTACTACCTGTCCTGGCAGACAGGTCTCTTTTACAGGTACATCTTCATACTCATCCCCGGTATCTTCATGGAATTACACCTATTCGGATGGGACAGAAATTACGAATAAACAGAGCGATACAGTACCATTTAGCGCAGATGGAACATACGAGATTATTGCTCATGTTGTTTATGAAGACGGAAATTATTGTTCAATTGCCCACACATTAGATGTTAATTGTTGCAATATCTCTGCTGCATTCAGTGCATCAGAGTCCTCTAGCTCAGCGGGTGATTTTAAATTCATTGATGAATCAACACCGGTATCAGGCATTACCAACTGGTACTGGGATTTTGGAGACAATACAAACTCAACACTACAAAACCCATCACATTCATACACAAGTTGTGGAGAAAAGACGGTATTTCTCACTGTAAAATCATCAGATACTGCCTGTAAATCAGATACTGCATCGAAAAAGATAAAAATTGCAACAATACCGGTTACTGCTGACTTCACCTTTTCCCTGAACTCTACCTACGATTATTACTACACGTTTACCAATACATCAGTAAGCAATGCGGACATAACATCGCGAATCTGGACATTTAGTGATGATGGATCTACGGAAACCGGAGATGTCGTCTATCACCAGTTCACGGGTGAAGGTGATTATGAGGTTACTCTCACTGTCACAAACAATTGTGGAGCTAGTGACACAATAACAAAGACAGTACGTGTCACTCGATACTGTCCAAATATTACTGCTGGATTTAGTTTTGTCACAGATACCACTGTGTATAATGCAATATTTACTGACACATCATTCAATTCAGACAATATTACTTCATGGAGATGGGACTTTGGAGATGGTGAGTTTACTACCTGGAACAAAGCCCAGTGGACTGCTGCTGGAAAGACGACAACACACCATTATCCTGAAGTTGCACCATATACTGCAACGCTTACTATTGGAAATGATTGTGGAAAAACGGACTCAATTCACAAACTGATATTCAACGGTTCTTGTAAGAGTGTTTTCGCAGATTTCACGCCACTTACCAGTTATATTACTTCAGGCCACTCAGTTACGTTCAACATCACAAACCCTGCCAATGCAACATACTGGAACTGGACTTTTGGAGATGGAGAATACACCGATACAACATCCAGCAACAATATAACCCATCGTTACACCAAGGCAGGAACGTACACCGTCAGCCTTCATACAGGTAATGAATGCGGAAGTACTGATACCAAGGTTGGAACAGTCATCGTAACCTGTACTGATATCGCGGCAGACTTTATCTATCAGCAATTCATCGATAAACAGGCAAACAATCTGACCATTGATTTCACCGATACATCATATAATACAAGTATTATCAGCCTCTGGCGCTGGGACTTTGGAGATGGTACAGATGCAACGTGGAACTGGACACTCTGGAACGAGGCGGGACATAAGATATCTCACAGGTATCCTGAACTTGCACCCTATACTGCTAAATTAACAGTTGATAGTGACTGTGGAGCCACTAATTATACGCATAAACTGATCTATAATGGGACTCCGTGCAGTGAAGTGCTCGCAAACTTCTCTCCGCTTTACGTTGAGGATAAAGCCCCTAAAGAGGTGACATTCACCGACCTTACCAATAATGCAACAAGTTGGAACTGGAACTTCGGGGACGGATATACTTCAGAAGTTCAGAACCCGACTCACCTCTTCAACGAAAGTGGAAGGTACACAGTATCACTCACGGCAGCCAACGACTGTGGGCTTTCTGGAATAAAGACCGGGACTGTGAATATTTCTTGCCCGAATGTCACTGCATCATTTGGATACGATTACCTCGCTCTGGACAGTGCAACACAGAACCTGACGGTGATCTTTAATGATACCTCAAATGACTATGGTAAATCCAACATAACCTCCTGGACCTGGACATTTGGAGATGGAACAAAGACAACCTGGGATAAGACAGCCTGGCAGGCAGCAGCAGGGAGGATTGTCCACAAATACCCGGATGTTGCATCCTACACTGCAATGCTTGAGATTGCAAACGAATGCGGTTCCACTGACTGGACATCACGGTTGATCTATAACGGATCGTGTTCCAGTAATTTCAGCGTGAATTTTTCGCCCCTTGAATCGAATGGCACACCACCACTCCCGGTACAATTCATTGAAAAGACCATCAATGTAACCAGTTGGTTCTGGAACTTTGGAGACGGATTCAGTTCAGAAGAGCAGAATCCAATCCACACCTACAACCAGAGCGGACTCTACGCAGTAACACTTACGGGGTACAACTCATGCGGACTCTCGAAACAACAGACCGGATATGTAAATGTCACCTGTCCGGGTGTCACGGCAGATTATGGCTACCAGTATCTTGCAACAAATGCAACAACCAACAACCTAACAGTCAGTTTCACTGATCTATCCCAGGGACACGGAAACAACATCACACAGTGGATCTGGGACTTTGGAGATGGGACTACTACAACATGGGACAGAGCAGCCTGGCAGACAGCAGCAGGGCAGCTGACACACAAATTCCCATCCCTGACAACGTATCTTGTCGGGCTTACTGTTCAGAATTCATGTGGTTCTAAAGATAATGTACAGAAATTGATCTATAACGGATCTGAGTGCCCTGATATCATCGCAAACTTCACCCCATTATATGTAAATGGCACAGCACCGGTGGTTGTCAACTTCAAAGACCTTACCACGGGCTCTCCGACACGGTGGCACTGGGACTTTGGTGACGGGTCATATAGCGAACTGGTGAGAAATGGGACGATAACAACAGGTGACATATCTCACACATATACAACAGTGGGTCATTACCTTGTAACCCTCATTCCAACCAGCGATTGCGGAAAATCTGGAGTAAAGAGCGGGTATGTGAATGTTCAGTGCAGTAATGTCTCTATCGACTTTGCATATGTTGTGAACAACCCGGATAGTGAAGATCCTCTTGATGTAACATTTACAATAACAGAACCATCTGATCCTGTTGAATTTGCAAAAATTACCGAGTGGACCTGGCTCTTTGGAGACGGGACCGCTTCTCATGAGGCAAATCCGACTCATATCTATCCTACCCGTGATCAGTATACAGTCATGCTCTTTGGAGAAAACTACTGTGGAAACCAGGGACAGAATCTACGACTAATTCAGTTAGACTGTGAAAACATCACCCCGTGGTTCGATGTAACACCACAGAGTGGCCCGGTACCTCTTACCGTGACCTTTACCGAAAGTTCAACCCCACATAACAAAATAAAGGCATGGAGGTGGTACTTCGGAGACGGTGGATACTATTACACAACCGATGCCCAGAAACCAACACCAGATTCACATACTTATTCGATTGCAGGATTGTACAACATTACTCTGAAGGTTCAGAATGAGTGTACTCAGATCTTCACGATGAATAGAACGGTCCAGGTTAAGCCGACCTATGTGATATCAGCAACTGCCGGAACAGGAGGAACAATCAGTCCGGCAGGAAATACTACAGTAACGGAGGGTGATTCATTACTCCTAACCATGGTGAATAACACATGTTATGGTATCAAAGATGTTCTGGTTGACAACGTGTCGGTTGGTACAGTCAGTTCTTACAACTTCACCAATGTCCAGTCAAATCATACTATTAACGCGACATTTGCCGCATTGAGTTATAATATCACATCAACTGCAGGAACAGGTGGGGCAATCAGTCCACGTGGTGACACTTCTGTACCATGCGGTGGAACCCAAGTTTATAGCATTACCCCTGCAGGATGCTATCAGATTAAAGATATCGCAGTTGATGGAGTTTCACAGGGACCTCAGAACTCCTACACGTTCACAAATGTGTATGGGCCGCACACAATCAATGCAACCTTTGAGAAGATCCCATACACCATCACCTCTACCGCAACTTCTGGAGGAAATATCAATCCACTTGGTGATACGACAGTCAGATGTGGAGATAACCAGTCATACGCGATTACGGCAAACTCCTGCTTCAATATATCGAACATTGTTGTGAATGGAACCTCATTTGGAGCAAAGAGCAGCCCATATATCTACAATTTCACAAATGTTACATCAAACCAGAGTATCCAGGCAGTATTCACCCAACGAACATACAATATCACATCAACTGCCGGAGCAGGCGGGAGTATCTCACCGCTTGGAACATCATCGGTGCTTTGTGGGCAGAATCTCTCGTACAATATCATCGCAAACACGTGCTACAATATCTCAAACCTGCTCATTGATGGGGTATCAAACGGAAGCAAGACAAGTCCGTTTATCTATAACTTCACCAACGTTCAGACAGATCATACAATTAGTGCTGCATTTGCTTTACAAGGACCATATATCATCAACTCAACTGCAGGAATACTGAACCCAGATGGAACTGTTACACCTCTAAATCCAACAGCCACATACATACAGCCAGGTGGAAATACAAGCGTTGTCTGTGGTGGATCACAAACTTACACAATTACTACATCGTATAAATCCGGAAATACCGACTATGGTTTATCAGCAGTAATCGTAGATGGAACACCAGTAGGTGTAACCAGTTCATATACATTCTCGAATGTTGTAAAAGGTCATACTATTCAGGCTATTTATACAACAACATGTCAGGTTCTCACCGGAACAATTAAGAATACAACATATATTCCAGTTGGAGGATTAAGAGTGGAAATCTGGAATCAGGCAAGAACTTCTATGCTGTGGTATACTATTTCAAAGTCTGATGGAAGTTATACACTTCCAGCACCGGTTTCTAATAGTGACTGGTTTGACATTTACCTCCCGAATATTACGTCATCCCCAATCTGGAACACAACCTGGTACAACTATTATTATTTAAATCAAAATATTACGATTACCAATGGAACATGGGTAAATGACGTCCAGGTTAACCAAGGATCGAAATGTCATCCGTATGTCGACTGGTATGGAGTTGGCGTTAGTAGATAATTCAACCAAATTATCGATTAAAGGTCTAGATCATTAAGATCCAGCACATCTTACATCAATTCCTATCCCCTCTTCCCCTTATCCACGTCACAACCCCGGACAACCGGTTCATATGATCCATCACCTCCCCGGCCAGGACCACCGGATCGGTCACGATCTCACCATCCTCCTCCCTGATCAGAGAATAAACCCGGCCTGCAAACTCTCCCGACTCCTCTGCCAGCAGACGATACTGCCGGTAGAGATGATACGCTGCAACCGCGTTCATCACCGCAAATCCGGATGATACCCCGGCTACAACTTCAGCGATCATATCCTTCCTCCAAACCTGAAGAGATCCTCCACCGTCAGGTTCCCGGACACAAACCCCCTGCTCCTCAGAGACCTGTTCCCTGATACAAAAGACCCGAACGCCATCAGCCCGGACCCGTTCACCAGGGTCTCACCCGAGAGATCAGGCCCGATAGCCCGCGAGACGTCGAACTCACCCCCATGCAGAATTCCTGAAGTGTACACCGAGGCCTCACCAACAGGCCTCTCTCCTTCGTCATCAAGAAACACACAGCGATCCCGTACCTCATTACTCTTCAGAACTGCAGACGCGACATCAGACACCAGAACCGGCCCTGATCCTGATATTGCCAGATCATACTCATCATTACCGGATACCGTCCTGACCAGCCGGACAGCATCCACACCCAGAGCCCGTGACACAAACGAGCCGTTCTGATCAGACCCTGATGTTGCAAGCATCACAGACCCGTCAGAATGTATCGATGTTGAAAGGTACTCAGCACCAGCAAGACCTGCAAGGATAAGGCAGATGAACCCCCCAAGAACGTACCCTCTCTTCATACTCCCCCCGGATATGAAAAAAGAGAGGTTCAAGCCAGGATGGCAACCGTATCAGCCCAGGCCTCAAGACCGGTACGAATTGAATCAGCCTCATAGCTCGAGATCGTGACACCGTCCCTCTTGAATGTCACCGAGTAGAGTTCGCCGTTGCTTGCATGAGCCTTGAGCGTGCAACTGAACGAGTCCTCTGACGAATCACGGGAAGCAGTCACACCGGTCCCCATACCGGTAGTGATCGCAGCAATGCCCGTGATCTGGGTGACTGCAGTGTTCACCGCTGCCATTGTCGGTCCACGTACCGGAATACTCCCGACGGTCTTGGCCTCTGTGTTCTCATACACAATGGTGGCTGCATACGCCTCCTTTGTCTTCTCTATCGCAGGCTTGGTAACACCTGCAGACTCAAAGGTCGTACATCCCCACGGATTGTTGTCCAGAACATCCTGAACAAGTGTATTGAATGCGGTATAATCGGCGATCGGTGATGCGAGTTTTCGCACCGCTGACTTGACCACACTCTTCTGAGTAAAATCTCCCATCTGTTCCCCCATCGTCGCAGTATTGCGACACTATCTCATACGTGTCCGGAGTATAAAAAGTTCCAAAGAGGTGCCCGAAATCGAAAGATTCTCGAATGGATCGTCAAAATATTGTACAATAAGAGCACCCCAAGGTACACCGGAATAAATGCGCCTAAATGCTCCTAAAATATGAAAAAATCACAAATTATTGATTATTATAAAATCAAGAGGGACACCATGCTTTATGATTAATTAAATCTTTTTATTTAAGAAAAAAACAATTTCAAAAGCTTTAGAAACATGAAGAGATTACAGTGTTTCACTGCCTGGTTATGATGATAAAAATCAGGCAGAAGGATGATACAACGACAAAAGGAGTTGGAGCATAATGTACTCCCCTTCAGATGAATTTGCTTGGGGGGATATCACAGAGGGGAGTGATCAGGTATCACAGTCTGAAATTTTAAGCATATCCATCATTCCCGGTTGTAAATACTGGTGGACGACCCGTTTGATATGGCCGGAGTCTCATTCAGCATCACATGTTTGGAGGATGAATGAGGCCTGAAAATCCGTATTACCGGACAAGAAGGACCGCAGAGTTCAGCGCCAGGGACCTGCTTATCAGAAAGGGATACGGGGTCATCAGGGTTGCGCAGAGCCATACTAACGAATCTACAGGAATTAATCTGGTTGCCTGGGACAAAGACGGAAAGGTTCTCTTCATCTATGCCAGATCCAGGGGGAGAAGTCCCATCAGTGATGATATCCGTGCTCTCTCGAATCTCACGAGTATCTGCCATTTTCCCGGAAACGTGCAGTACTGGATTCAGGATAAGACCGGATGGATTCGATATCAGATCAATCCAGGCGGGGCACTCCCACTCCCGGTGCTATGATGAACTCAGGTCTCATCAGGCAGCAGGCATGGGATCAACCGGTATCCAGATTCCTGCCTGATATAATCACAGATGAGAGATCAGCGGCCAGGTGCAGCAATGGCTGCTGATTCGCAGTATGATGAGGTTCTTGCCGGGCTGCAGTACCTCGTTGATGCAGGCAAGGTCATCGAGATCCGGACCATTTCAGGCGAGGGGATCTCATCAGGATACTATGATGATCTCAAGAAAGCGGCTGCAGATCTTCTTGAACGGGAGAAGGATACCCGTGTATCAGGTACCTATGTCACACTAAACGAGGTGAACCCTGCTCTTCTTGCAAGACGGGCAAACAGGATCAAGTACAGACTTGAGAGAAAGGATGCATCAACTGCAGATGCAGACATCGTGAGAAGACGATGGCTCCCGATAGACATCGATCCGGTCCGGCCATCGGGTGTCTCCTCATCTGATGATGAGCACGAAGGGGCAATCTCACTTGCTGAGACCATCAAAGCGTTCCTCTCCTCATGCGGATGGCCACAGCCGCTGATGGCAGATTCAGGCAATGGTGCCCATCTGCTCTATCAGCTGGATCTTGGTAACAGCAATGAGAACAGGGATCTCATCAGAAAGGTCCTTGAACTCCTTGATATCAGGTTCTCAAACGCCAGATCCAGGGTTGATACCGCAAACTTCAATGCTGCACGGATCTGGAAGGTGTATGGGACGATATCACGCAAAGGGGATGATCTGCCCACCCGTCCTCACCGGAGATCACGAATCATCTCAATGCCACCAAAAGAGCGGGTTCTCTCTGCAGACGACCTGATCGGGCTCATCAGTAAATTCCCGGTTCAGGCGCCTGAATCCAGGAGACGAAACAGGTCCCGGACACCGGAGTCCATAGCAGCAGTGAGCGAACCGGTCCTTGATCTTGCGAAGTGGCTCACCAGGTACAACCTGACCTACACCGCAAAGCCATACCAGGGAGGTACACTGTATGTACTTGACAAATGTCCATTCTCTGATGCACATACTGACGGTGCATTTGCCATTCAATTCGAGAGCGGAGCTATCTTTGCCGGATGCCACCACGACTCCTGTGGAAGCGGAATACAGCGATGGTCAGAACTGAGAACGAGATTTGAACCACCTCACCGGGATGCAGAGAAGTGGTATGCTCACATGAGATCTGAACGGATCAGAGCAAAGAATGAGGCAGAAGGCAGGGCCGGTAATGAAGGCATTTCGGAGACTTCAACGGTTCTGGTTCGGCAGGCCGGACAGCCAGACCATGAAGAGAACGATGGAATCACCGCGAGTATCGCAGAGAGTGAGAGAGAAAGGGCTCAGGAGATCCTGTCAGACGGCGATCCACTCACATACATGCTTGAAACCTTTGGCAGAAGGCATGAAGGGGATCAGCAGGTCGCACAGTGCCTTATTCACTCACTGATCTCACGAACTGTACTGAACAGCAAAGGGCTTCATGTCTCGATATCCGGAGAATCAGGAAAAGGGAAGTCACACGCAATGGATACCATGCGATCTCTTATCCCGCCTGAGTTCAGGATTGAAGGAAGGATGAGCGACAAAGCCCTTTTTTACATGGAGGATCTCAACCCGGGCACTGTGATCACACTCGATGATGTGAGCCTTTCAGATCAGATGCAGGAGATTCTCAAAGGAGTAACCACCTCGTTTCAAAAACCGTTTCCATACCGGACCGTAAACAAAGACAGAAAGCCACAGACATGCACAATCCCTGAACGGTGTGTATGGTGGCTCGCAAAGGTGGAAGGGGTCGGCGATGACCAGGTTTTCAACCGGATGCTGACCTGCTGGATCGATGACACCGACGAACAGGACCACCGGGTTCTTATGCGAACACTTGAACAGGCCGGAGAACCTCCGGGTTCAGTCACCGAAACAAGTGATGATATTCGCATATGTCACCGGATATGGGAAAACCTTGAGCAGGTCTTTGTTGTCATCCCCTTTGCACTCCGAATCAGGTTCCAGTCAGCAGAGAACAGACGAAACCCTGACATGCTCCTTGACCTGATCAGAACACATGCAGCGATAAACCAGTTTCAGCGGGAGAGAAATCTGATAAAAGGGATATCATGTGTGGTAGCGACAGTCCGGGACTTTGAGAAGGCGGCAGAGCTCTTTGTTGCACTCAATGGAAAGACAGGCGGTCAGGGGACAAAACTGACACGTCGTGAAGCAGGGCTTGTCGATATCCTCTCATCATACGGACAGCCAGAGATTACAATCGCACAGATGCAGCGGGTCTCGGGCTGGTCAAGCAGTTCGATTGCAAAACTGCTGCATGGGTACCGGTCATATCAGAAGAACTACTCCGGTCTCCTTGAGAAGTGTCCTGCCATCTCGTATCTTGATCGTACCGTGACAAAGGGAGATGAAGGAAAGACAACGATGCGGCGGACGACGGTGTACCAGTGGGACCAGGACCTGTACAAATCATGGCTCAAAGGTGGTAGTGTCTGGCTTGCAGAAGAGGATGAACACGGCAGTAGTTCTCATGACAACAACGACAGGAGTGATGACGAACCAAAATGTCCGGGAGAGCATGAAAGCCGGAATTGCGATGTACAAGAAGATAATCAGGCTTTTTCTTTCGGGCACCCTGTAACTGAAGACTGTTCCTCATATTCAGGTGAATCTGGTTGCTCTCTCTTATCGATAGACCCAAAGGACTTCGTTTTTATCGATGGGTTCCCTGAACGGAGACCCTGTTCGGTGTGCGGGAAAAGGCAGGTCCAGTACAGGGAACGAAGGTCATCAGCACGAAGACGGAATCAGCATGAAAGAAGATGGCTCTGTGTATCCTGCTATCGGCATGTAGTATCAAGGGAGGTGGCCTCTGTCACGGCTCTGCCTGGAGTGATAGATCCTGATGCCTTTCTCCACCGGGATGATGGAGGGACCTGTGATCTCTGCGGGGTCAGGTCTGCAGTCTGGTCTGATCCGGGTAACAGGACGAGACTTTGCACGGCATGTTATAAACGGGAGAAGCAGAAGTCCGGTTCAGGAGAAACCGGGGGAGGTGTTGGATGAATCAATCTTTCGAGAGGATATCACGATCAGGAGGATTTGATCTCTGTGGGAGGATCATCCATGAAGGGAAGGATCTGGTGATATTCATCGATGGAATAGGGAGATTTGAGATTCCCGAACAGGAGGTTGCTGCAACCTTGATGGGACTTGGTGAGAGCAGTGTTTCAGGGCCTATTCCGGGTTTTGCGAGATTATCAGAGAGTGGCAGAGGGTTGTACATGACCATTGGTGATGCAGAATACGCGATACCGGCATCACGGGTCAGGGCAGTGCTTTCAGGAGAGCATCGGAAAGGACCGGTGAGCAGGGTGAGAGAGAAGTCAGTCCCCATAGAAGTGTAAGTGTGGGGTTTGAAGGTGGTTACTCTCCTTTGAGCTCTTTTGGAAGGTACCACCACTTCTCGATCTTATAGGGTTCATAAGGAATATCGACTTTAATCCTTCCGTCAGATATCGCCTGACACGTACGTTCCAGTCTATCCAGTTTCTCACGATACTGCCAGATGATCCCTTTGACGAAGAGATCACCATGTTCAAGCATGTAGGATCGAAGATCCAGGAGTTCCTCGGTGTGATACCGTTGCTCAAACCGCTCGGCCAGAACAAGATCCAGATCCTCAGGTGTCCACTGTGCAAAGACCGGGTAGGATCTGAGCTGGTAGTACGCGTTACTCCCATAGATTGCATCGTCAAACGCCTCCTTTGGACTTATCTGTGCAGCCCGTTCTGCTTTATACTTGAGATAGATCTCATCGGCGATATCGGGAATAACAATGTTATCCCGGTAGAATCGCATCTTCTTTTCAAGTTCCCGGTACAAGCCAAGCAGACCGTATATCGGGCCAAACTCAGGGAGAACGATGCCGGTTTCATATCCAAGACCTGCATCCACCGCGGTAAGATACGACTGGGCAACATCCATCACTCCCATCGTATCCTCGATCTCCTTTCCAATGGCATTCTCTCCGGCTTCATCTACCAGTCTTCCCTGCCAGCCCGGAACATCGGTGGACAAACTCTCTTTGAAGTCTGATATGTCCCTCATCATGTTATCCCTGATAGCGTATGTGATCCCCTGGTCCTTGCCCAGTACACTGGATTCGTTGATAACCAGGGCTTTATACAGAACATCATCAGGATATGATCCAAACTGGTTCGGGAGATAATATCGCAGTGTCCAGATCAGTTCACCATAATCACGGGTCAATATCGGTGTGCTGGCAGGCAGTTTATTCTTTACAAGGCGTGCTATCCGATATGCTTCAGAACTCACGAGAGCATCCATTCTGCTTTTACGTTCAGCAACGGAGGGAGTACATCCATATTCATCATAAAGAGACCAGCTGTTGACATTACCATTGACTTCTACCTCGATGTAGGTGTGGGGGTCAACCCAGAAGGCTATCTCTTCTTCCACCTGATAATTGGTATCAGACGGAGTTCTGGTAACCCGGTACCACACACTATCCGAAAGACCGGGATAATCAGTATATGGTTCAACCCGTCCTTTGATCCAGTCTTTCCAGACTTCTGCTGTGACAAGAGTCTGGGCAGATGCAGCATTATCTATAGAATGGGCCCGGATACTACATTTAAACCAGTCTCCGGGATTAGAGTCAATACGGCCGCTCTTTTTTTGGCAGGTGAACCGGAAGTAGCCATCCCATCCGTACACCAGGAAAAAATACTGTGGGTCGTCTGATCGTGATGTAATCCCGGGAGGATTGTGCATATCTAGCCCGGGGGTACTATCTGCTGCAGTAGGAAGGGCAGATTCAAGAATTTCCGGAGACACGGCTGTTGCTATTGGAAGAAGAGTGAACCCAAAGACGAAGAAAGCAAGAATTATTCTCCAAATCCCAGAAAAAGGCAGGGAACAAGGAAACATATCTTGTATCATGATAACCCTCCATGATTGTCAGACCTGGAACCAATGAGATAAATCTGAACCAGATTCCTATGTTCTGGATGAATCTATCAACAATCCTTAAAGATTTCAAGATTGAACCGGGGCATTGGGGAGGGTTTCCACGTATGAGAGGATAAAGATATGCATTGCGTAGCGATGACCAGAACTGGCACTTCAATGACTCATCGCTCCGGAGATGTGGCGGTGCCAGGTGATCATTGTCGGGAAGTTATAATGCCCTCTGTTGGTTCAGCGATACAATGGATATACTGCTGTGATCAACGTTGGTTAGGTGAACCTGATGAAGCATAACGAGACCATAACCCTCTCCAAAGAGAGACGGGATGCCATGATATCAGAGATAAAGAACTTTTACTCCACTGAACGGGACGAGATCATCGGTGAACTTGCTGCAGGTATGATTCTGGATTTCTTCATGGACCGGCTGGCCCCGGAGGTGTACAATCAGGGCGTATATGATTCACATAAGTACATTGCAGAGGCTGCTGAAGACCTTCTCTCTATCCTGAAATAATCCGGTCACCGGTGACCTCTTCTGCTCAGGTAGGGAGGGCGGGAAAAAGGAGGAAGCATCTCCGTTAGGGCGGGAGGTCCCGACCTATGAAATCCGGGTTATACCGAGTTAATCCTCATTTGTACAGATATAAAAGGAATATTAATTCTTAGGGCGGGAGAATTGGTGCATAGGGTTTTGTGAGTTCCGGGTCAGAGGAGTGTCTGTGAGTGACAGACTCCCGACCTCCCGCCCCAAGGGGTATTAGAGAGTGTTGAGTGGCTGAAAGAGAGAATAGAGGAGATTTTTCAGGTCGGAACGGATCCGACGTGAGGAGGGGGGTTGATGACCGAATAGCAGAGTTGGTATTAGATCTACAAATTCAAAGGCGATATCTTTGTGTACATAGGTCCCTCCATATCTCCCAGCTTTGGATATTAAACCGGTGGCTCCGGTTTTTCCAATCCATTGCTTTGGAGTCAGGGTAAAACTATTGAGTCCTGCCTACTTCCTAAACCCGTCGAATTACACGGGATTAAAATCAGGGTTGTTGAGTTGTTCCCAGATTCCAAGATACTCGATAGTATTTCTGTTTCGAATCCAGTTTCTGTCAGAAGCAGGTTTAAAAAGTTGTAATATTGCTATTCCTAGCAATAATCCTTCAAACCTATTCGGCAGTTTCGTTGTTGTCTGTTTCCAAACCGGAATATTTCCCCCGGGCCACTGTTATAATCCGGTTTTTCTCAATGGTGTCAATGCTTTTCGCATTTCTGACCGTGAGTCGTACTGAATATTTCCCCGGCCATTTATAGGTATGAACAGGATTCTGAAGTGTGGATGTTTTCGCATCACCAAATAGCCATACCCATTGTGAAGGTGATCCGGTCGAGGTATCAGTAAATTGAACAGTCAGTGGCGTCTTACCGGTTGTCTGGTTTACGGTAAAATCAGCATGGACTTTTGTTCCGGATAATTTCGTGTGAAGATACAGGGTGTGATCAGCGGCTATGTTTTTGAATGTATAGTCATGATGACCTCCAAGAACCACCGGAACTCCATCAACGGTGACATTCCCGATATCTGCCCCCATGATAGTATGCATGGTAAAGGTAGCCTGTGATCCTGATTTGACCCTGACGGGTCCGGGAGGAGTGATGAATCCGTATTGATCAGACCGGGTTGTGATCGTGTAAAATTTCTTGTCATCATTCGTGACAGAAAATGCATCTTTTTTCAATCCGGACATCCGGGTCGTGAGGTTGGTGACCCATACATCGTATGACCCAACCGGGGCATTTTTCAGATCAAGCCCTGTAACCTGGAGATTGTTCCCGGAACGTGTTGCAATGCGGGTAAGGTTACCGGTTCCATTCTTTACAAGATCAATCTGCTCATTTCCATAGAAATTCTCACCGGTAATGATGAGCGTGACCACACTATTTCCGGGAGCAGATGATGGTGTAACTCCCAAAACCACCGGACCCGAAAGGGTTTGTGTGTATTCTGCCCGGATCTGATGATGTGAGGATATGTTTGTGAAGGTGTATGTTGCGATCTGTCCTATGCTCGCATTATCAACAAAGGCACCTGATATCTGGTATCCCCGGTCAGGGTTCATGGTACATGTCAGGTTGGATCCTGCAAGTACCGGGATCAGACCAGATGGACTGATAGTTCCACCAGATGAAGAAGTGGCATTGATGGTGTAGTTGACTGCACCATTTACAGCAAATTCTGCAACAATGGTATGATTAGATGTTATATTGGCGAACGTGTATGTGCTGAGCACTCCTGCACTTGTGTTATCGATGAAAACCCCGGATATATGATATCCCTGGTCCGGATTTATTAAGCAGGTCTGGTTCGATCCTGCCTGAACCGTGATCATGCCTGATGGGCTGATGTTCCCGCCTGCAGAAGAGGAGGCGTTGATAGTGTACATCGCAGGGTTAATGGTAAATGTTACATTTTCGCTGCTCAGCCATTTATCCTGCTGAACAATAACCTGCCAGGGGCCGGGTTGTACCAGGGGCGGAAGTGAGAAATTACCGGTAATACGGTCTGTGGATCTGATGGTTACATCGGATGCACTGATGTTGGTGCCTGAACGTGAGAGGTATATCCCGGTATTTTGTGCAGAAGTGTTGAAGATTCCTGAAAGGTTTGTTATTGCAATATCTTCTCCCTGGGTTCCTGATGAAGGCTGTATTGTGTATATCACCGGATTAGTGAAGACAGAGTCTGTCCTGAAGGATACAATTTCCCCCTGTCCTGCTCCTGCTGAGTTGTTTGCCGAGGCCTGATAATACCAGGTTGTTCCTGGATCAAGACCGGTAACCAGAGTGCTGAAGTTTCTGGTTTCATTGAGTGTAACCGGGGATGTGTATGCCGAAAGGTTCTCCTGGGTTTTTCCATACCTGAAGAATACCGAACAGTTTTCTCCGCCTGTACCGGTCAGATTACCTGTGAGAAGGGCTGACCGGGTGGAAACATTTTCTGCCTGTAGTGTTGTGACTGTCGGAGCTGAAATTTCGCGGGATATTGTAAAGGTGACGTTCCCCTCACTTACTTTCCCATCCTGTATAACTGCAACCTGCCAGGGGCCAACCTGTGCATCTGACGGTATTGAGAGATTTCCGGTGATCGTTCCTGCAGACTCCAACGAGACACCGGTTGCCGGGATGGTATCTCCTGAATTGGTGATTATCACACTCGTATTAGTTGCCTGAAGATTGAAGGTCCCTGAAAGGTTCTCAATCCTGGTGGTCTTTCCGCAATACCCTGCAGATGGTTCAATCCCGGTAATGGTGAGTGTTGATTCTTCGTGTGCATACTTCTCTGCCGAGTAGATCTCCAGGGTTGAGGAGTTGAACCATACGTTTCGATCTGTTGAATTGAACGTCACTCCTGTCGGGAGCAGGTTCCAGTTGGTGATGTCATATACAACCGATCCCGATTCATTGAATATCTTCAGGTTGAATGGATCCGGACCCTGGATACTATCAAGCGAGATATGTACCGGATACGGGCCTGTGCCTGTCGCTGTTATCACGGTACTTCCTGAGGTGATCTGGTTTGACGAACTATCTGAGGTTCCGAATTTACCAAGAGCTCCGATGACTGATGCCGGATTTGTTACCGTTATGCTATATCCTGAAGCCTGGCTGAGGTTTATTCCATACCCGGTTTTTCCCTGCACAGTGGTATTTGCGATGCTGACTGCTCCATATCCTGCACTACTTGTTCCGGTCAGGAATATTCCATTTACTCCGCCAACAATGCCTGATTTACCAGCACTCCCGGATTGTTCCCGGTATGGCCTGCCGGCTGTGCTGCTGACGATTGGACCAAGCGTGCATCCGGGACAGGATACATTGATGATCGCTCCTCCCTGGCCGTATATTCCATACTCCTGGCCGGTGATCGATGAATCAGTGGCAGTAACATTTACCCGGCTGCCACCCCATACACTGATTCCGCTGTTGCGATCAGATCCGGTTCCTGAATCAGTACCTGTTCCGTTGATGTGAATGGTGTTTCCACTAATGGCAAGGGTTGAGGTCTTTCCATTCAGTTCGATTCCGCTGAACGGTCCGGAAATATTCACTCCTGCTCCGCCATCTCCGGTAATCGAAACTGCCGAACTTCGTGATGTTGTCTGCTGAAGGAGACCAAGACCGTATCCTGAGTTTAATTTTCCGGTCAGGGTCGTTCCCCAGTTGTCATTGATACCGCTTCCCGAATACGTTGTCAGGTACGGATCCGGGTTATTGGTTCCGATGATATCGAGATTTGATCCATCGACATGGACTGCAGGAACATTCTGTCCTACTACGTTTACATCGACCAGTTTGACCCCGGTGAATCCTGAAGTGACCTTGATCCCGGCTGCCCCGGTTTCTGCCAGGGTGAGCGGGGCATATATGTTGGTGATACTGTTTACCGGTCTCTGGTCAGCATTGGGTGCTGTGGAGAGATCCACTCCGCTGATCCTGACATTTGATGCCTGGACCAGGATCCCGAACTGGGCTTTGGTGGTGAAACTCTTTTTGAGGTGGAATTCTGTCGGGTATTGCGTGGTCCCGGCAAGGGTGATCTTGTAATACGAGTTATTGACCCCTCCAAAGTCACACCATCCGTATCCCCGGGATTTGAGATACTGGCCGTCAAAGGTGTTCATCGCTGAAGGATCGATGACAAACGGTGTGTTCCCGGGGTTTGCAGCAGTGACGGTGAATCCGTTTGCAAGGATTCCTGACTGACCGTCAGGATTTGTGACAATGATATTCCATTGTCCGGCAGCTTTTCCGGTGAGGGGAAGGGTGCAGGTGATCTGGGATGAAGAGACAACCTGAACGTTGGTTGCGGTTATGTTTGGTTGTCCGGTCCGGGTGAGATTGACGGTTGCACCAGATTGAAAGAGAGTTCCTGAAAGGTTAGTGATTGTAACAGACCCGGTATTTACCCCTGTTGAAGGGGAGATACTGGTGATAGTATGACCTGGAGGATATAAGGAATAATATGCTTTTGATGCGTTTGCCAGCCCTGAACCGAATAAATAATGTTCTCCTCTCTGATCAGCGTTGTTAAGGATGGCATTTTTTATTTCTGTTGCAGACTTTGAAAGATTCCCACTCCATAACAAGGCAGCAATCCCGGTGATATGAGGGGCAGCGGCACTTGTGCCATAGAAAGGCGATCCAAACCCACCAACCCCAGTGGTATTTACTTTATCAACTCCAGTGATATCAGGCTTATTTCTTACTTCTGGGATTGGATACATTATTGTGACACATCCCTGCGAGGATGTTGGTTCTAAAGAATAAGTGTTATCATAGGGTGCTGCTCCCACCGCTATTACGCCACTTGCTGCAGCATGCTCAAATATAGAGTTAATCTCAACCCTATTGTTTGCCGCAAAGTTTGATTTATCATTTAAATCAATCCATAGTCCTAATGTTCTATTTTGAACAGAATTATCTTTTTTAGCTACTTGAATTACTGCAGTTAAATTTTTTGTTGTGGTATAATTAATATATTCCCAAGGAGACTGCGTTCCTGTTTGAATTCTTTCACTAGATTGCAAAATAACATCTGTATCTTTGTCTTTCAAAAATAGATCATAATCATTTCCTGATTGGTATCCATCATTCCATTGAAGCATTATTTTTATTTCATCACCGGTATCAAGACGTGCATATAAGTCAGGTTTATCCGGTGTTGGGTAAAAAGAAAGCCCACTTTTACTAAAATCATTTAATAAAGAATTATTTAATTGTGGGTAAAATGATCCTAGATAATGGCTTTTAGCATAATTTCCAGCAGAAGAAATAAATATGATGTTGTTGTTCTGGGTATAATTATTCATCTGTTCTGCAACAGAGCCATCATAAAAAGCAGGTTCATTAAAGAGAACATGATCGTCACATATAATACTACAATTCATATTCACTAAATCAGAGAGAGCTTGAAGAAAACTGATCGATGTAGAATCTGATGATCGAAAAAAAAGTGAAGCATTAGGTGCGATATCATGTATAATTTCCAACATAGCTGTTCCTTCATCTCCTTGTCCATCACCCCCAATTATTGTTAGAGAGGGAAGATCACCAAGATCCATCGATTGTTGTTTGTGTTCAACACCATTAGAAATGACTCCAATTCTGACACCCGAACCTGTTGCGTTTTTTTGAAGATTTCTAACAATATCAGAATGAAGAACTCCATCACCCTCTGTATTTACGGAACCGGCACTATAGGAACCAAATATTACCGGTCCAATTTGTTGGACTTCAGATATATTTGCTATATCTTTCAATTTAGAAAATTCAACCCAAGCATCTACGCGATTTCCATTCCATTTATTAAATAAACCAATATAGTCCTCCTCTCTTCTTATTGGAGGATAAAGATAAGGATCAAGAATATGAGTGGATGTTCCTGGAACAACTCCTATAGTTACATAAACCATATCTGTTTTCACAGTAGTTACATTTCCGAGTTTTCCAGATTCAACTATTGTATCACCCGCCAATTTGAATTCGTTAGCATTCTTTAATGTTTGAATTGTGGAATTGATCATTTCAGAATTTATCCTTGGATCTTTTCCTGGAGAAAGAAGGTGTAATAAATCTGTTGAAAATTTCATCTCTGAAGGACTGTAAATTGATTTATTAAACCCAAGATATGAATAATCTGATGCTATGGTGGCATTTGCCGTTGTTCCGTCATCTTTAAAAATCCATGGACTATATGGTTTTTCTTTTCCTGCAACTGGGGTTGAAATCAACCCTATTATTATCAAAATAAAAAATCCTTTATAATAAATGGGTTTTTTGACACTGATATAATTCATGATATTTGCTAATTTTTCCATAATTGCACCATTAATTTTAGTTATAATTAATATCCCTATGATGGTATCCCTGATGAAGATGATATATCGGTAAAAACACCCATATCGTGAGAAACATAAGTATCATACCCTGTAACCGGATGAATCGCAGCCCTATGGTAATAAACACTAGAATCGAATCTATAAGATCTCTTTTTGAACTCTCATTCAATCGATTTAAAATATAGTGTTTCATATTAAATCCTTACTTAATCCTTAATACTGTGTAGACTCTCTCATTTTCAACACACTTATTTGGCAATTCGCTTCAGAGTTGCTCTGGTTAAAAAATCCACCGAAAAGAAAATTAGAATCTCAAATACGGTTTATAATCACTTTATATTCATGATGCCCTCTCTTATATCATCAAACAGTATTCTTTCCTGGTTTACTTCAAATATGATTTAAGTAATTTGTTATTATCAGTAAGATAAATTAATCTTTCGAATTTGATTCAGATTGTCTGGAATATTGTACAAGTATAGTTTTTTTTAGTATCGCGTTTAGGTTAAATCGATCACGTATTTGATTAAACATATTGAATTTCATATTAGGGATAATATGGTTCATTTCCAGGTTCTTGTTAGGCCTGATATTGAACTATCTTCTATCTTCTTTGGTTATTGTGGAAATTGGTGAGTATAATATTTGGTGCTATTTTATTCGACAAGGTCTTTCCGGGATGAGTAACCTATCAATCATCACTCTGTTTTGTACCTACTCTCAAACCCTGGATAGATTATTCGGTCAGGAATATTCCATTTCCTCCTCCAACGATACCGGATTTCCCTGCACTCCGGGCTTGTTCCCGGTATGGTCTGCCGGCAGTGCTGTTGACGATTGGACCAAGAGTACATCCGGGACAGGATACATTGATGACTGGGATGAAGAGACAACCTGAACGTTCGTTGCGGTTATGTTTGGCTGTCCGGTCCGGGTGAGATTGATGGTTGCACCAGATTGAAAGAGAGTTCCTGAAAGGTTAGTGATAGTAACAGAGCCGGTATTTACACCTGTTGAAGGGGAGATACTGGTGACTGATAGTTGTGGAGCAAGAATAGTAAAACCATCAGAAAGTGCTCCGGTCTGGCCATCATGGTTTTGAACGGTTATACTCCAGATTCCGGTATCAGCACCTGTTATTGGTAGGATGCAGGAGATATGAGATGAAGAGATGAGATTGACTGATGTTGCGGTGATATTTGGTTGATTAGTTTTTGATAAGGTGACGACAAGATCCCTGTCCGTCGTGTTCATATAATCTGTTCCAGTGATATCTACGGATATAGGTCTGGAATTATCTCCGGAGGCTGGTGTGACGGTTTCGATAGTCGGAGCAGGATGGTTATAGATCCAGCTTAATCCGGCAATATCCGGATTGGAGAGAGTTACTAGATCTAGATTTCCCAGAGATTCCTTTTTTTCGAAGTACATTACTTTAGGAATCGGGGAAATATCTTTGGGATAAGGATCTTCTAAATTTCCATAAAGATCACGCAGATTTAACCAATGACCAAATTCATGGAGCATTGTTGATTGCAGGTTCTTATAAGAGGTGGGTGTCGATGTATTTGGGCTCCAGTTATATCCAGAGTTGATTATCATGTCAGTTTCTATGATATGACCATCATTATCTCGATAATTAATAGTAGATGCCATACTTTCTTGAGGTGTAAAATTTTCTTTAGGAGCGAAACATATCAGACTTATTCCATCTTCCTCAAAGGCTGTACTCGTTGACGTTCCAGTATATGATAATGTATATTTCGAGGGAACAATAGTATTCCAGGAATCAGCTGCCGAGTTAATTGCATTGAGGTAATCAGTATTATTATTAGCATTCACAAAATATGTTATAATATTTGTATTCCATTTCTTTCTCCCATAAGAAAAAGGGACAGAAAATGGGACTTTCGAACTTGATTGATTGTCATTAGTAATGACATAAGAGGATAGCGATTAACCCCAGATCGCGATCACGTTTTTAAAATTTCTCTTTCAGAAGATGGATTTTAATAAAAAATGACTAAATATCCTTCTAATTGACTATTTATCTTGCTAGAAGAAGATAGCTATCGCTATCCAATCAACTTTCTTGAATTCCACTCATCCGATATAGATCATAAGAAAAACATGAAAATAGGTTTTTTATATTGACTCTCTCAACTGTTATTACCATCACATGACCAGCATGGAAGACTCTTTTAATCACTGCATATGGTCTTTCAACAAGGAAACGAACTCGGGATATTGCCTTATTTCTTCGCTTATCTTTGGTTGAAAGTGGGTTATTACGAGTTGCTTTCTTCATCGTTTTATCCATTGAGCCTCTCACAGTTGTACCAAAGTAACCTCGATCTCGATAAACAGTTTCACCAGGTTCAGAAAGATCGATCTGGCTATCATGTAGACTTGCTGTAGTTGTAGCGAAACGTCGTATAAGTTGAGTTTCTTTATCAACTATTGTATGGAGTTTATATCCAAAGTGTGATTTTTGACCTTTTTTTGCCCAAGTTCCATCTTTTAATCTTCTGGTTAGAGCTTCATTGCCTCGTGGTTTATCTAATTTATCATGACCAGGATCTGATATGATAAATGTTGCATCTTGTATCATACCTCGTTTTATGATTAAACCACGTTCATCGATTTGTCTCTGAAGTTCGTTCCATATTGCCTCTTCCTTATGGTTTTTAATCAATCTCTCCCGAAATCTCCAAATTGTAGAACGATCTGGTATTGAATCAGGATAGCCAAGAAAATGTTGGAAAGATGCTCTATCAAGGGCTTGAATTTCTAATTCGTAATCAGAGAGGCCATGCCACTGTTGGAGAACTAAAAGTTTGATTAAAATTACCTCATCTGTGTGAGGTCTGCCACCTTCTATAAGGTCATCCTTAAAAATATCCGTTATGATTGGACGGAATTTTTCCCAATCAATTATCTTTTCAATTTCACCTAAACGATTTCCTAGAGCTGCAACTTTTTGATACTTTTGTGAGAGAAAGAATGAAGAAAAACTCATTATTATTATTCAACGTACTCAGATAAAAAAGGGGTTATGCACTATTCTCATAAATATACCCGCTGCTTGCAGAAAATGAGGGGTGAGGGTTTGGTGGGATCTTATATAAGAAGCCAGATGGTACGTTCACATCAATCCGAGTGTCAGTCCAGTTAATAATGTCGTCTGGATTAAACTCCTCATCTTGTTTTCCGGAAGCATAATACTCAGGATTTTCATCATCCAAACCAGAATAGAAAACAACATCAGAATTGGAATTATTAGATCTTCTAACCCCAAAACCAGACCCAAAAATACTCACCTGTGTTTTAGTCCCTGCTGAGGCACTATCTATGGATAAATTTGAAATAATAGGAGATGTTGCTTTAGTTAAAATCGTTTTTTTTAATTGAGTAGATAATGACATATCAGGTAACTTCACAGGTAATCCTCTTTTAACATCAGATATCGCTTGTTTAAGAATATCTATCGAAAGAGAGGAGCTGTCAATAGAGTAATATCTTCCTTTCCCAGATATATCCCAATTTCTCAAGAAAAAAACTCCTTCATATGAACCAGAATGAGGAGGAGGGCATAATGCATCATCTAAACAAGCAGATATATTATCCACTGTTCCTCCAAGAACATATGCTTCAATCGTCATCCCACTGGTTACTGTGGAGATATTTTCTTCTTTAAGGATCTCTTTTATTAAAATTTTACTTGATGTTTGGATACTACCATTATCATTAAATGATTTTGTATCAAAGGAAGTTCCAGTGACAATCAGATCAGATGACTGGATTTTTTGATAAAAACTATATTCCCCACTACTCATCCCCAAGGTATCTTCAGGGGTATATATTGAAGCTTCTCCAAATGTAATTAATAAAACCATAAGAAGATAAAAAAAGACAAAAATTGTGCTTTTTTTCATAATACACTCTAAATTAAATTATGTGTTCCACTGCTATCTGGAATGAAGATACAAACCAGAGATGAACCCTTTGTTCAGATCTAAATAAAAGTAAACCGACCAAACAATTCGATATAATATTAAAATCTCAAACACTATCAAAAACCATTTTATTCATTTTTATCCATCCTTGACCAACAATTTATTCATAGTACCCCCTCCTGTCCTCAAATAGTAATCTTTCCAGTTTACTTAAAAATTCAATTTAAGTAATTGGCTATTATCGGTAAGACACATTAATTTTTCGAATTTGATCCAGATTGTCTAGTATATTGGAGTTACGCGGTTCAAAATGTAGGATAAATTAACCTGATAACATTTCCCATGAAATAAATCTCACTACCTAACCAAAATTTGGTTGATTATAAAGCGCGATATGGCATCTATTACTAGACCTTGTTTTGCCTCATACCACGAAATGCCGGATTGGATTCTACATACCTCAAAGGTGATAAATGCTTGAATTGAGAGGAAAATATGGTCTACCAGGACTTCTTTTTTTCGTCCTTGACACGTTTCGACAGAACAACATTGTTTAAGTCCTCGATGGTATTCTTCAATTTTCCACCCTTTTCCCTTCAAATCCTCCCATTCGGTCGATATCATCTCAATTTTATTGGTCACCCAGTATTCATACTGACCATCAGGATCCTCGTGCCTAAATATTTTTACAAATCCAAACCCTTTCAAATGAACGACCGAACCTTCTTCGGGAATTTCTAACTCACAAATCGGTCTTTTATACGTTTTATCAGGATTAACGTGGCGATTGCTTTTCAATCGAGTTAAAAAGTTCCAGCCAAACGAACGAATCTGTTTGAGATTATCTAGTCCGGCATACCATGTATCAAACAAGACAAATTCCGGATTACAACTCCAATTTTTAGCTTCGGTGAGCATATCTTTAAAATGATCATTTCGAGTTTTTTCATCCTGATCTGGATTGTAGATTCGGAAAATAAAAGGAATTATTGCACTGCCATTTGTCCAAACCGTTGTAATAAGATTTATTCCTTGTACCACTCGATGGTGTTTTCCACTCCAGACCCGATAGACGACTTCATTCTGTTTTGAGTAGAATTTGTCAAGAGTTGAGTCATCAATGATTAGATATCCTCCAATTTTGGACATGAAGGGTTCGGCTATCGACTTGAGCGTCTCGGTATGTTGAGACTGTCTCTCAAGCATTCGCTTCACCGCATCATGAGCAATCGAAGGTTCTATCAATTTTAGACATTTTGAAACGGTGGTACAAGTGCTTGCCAAATATGATGCGATGATGTAACTCACATAGTGAATTGGATCAACTTTTCGTGGTTGGGTACATCCGGGACAGGACACATTGATGATTGCTCCTCCCTTCCCGTATATTCCATATTCCTGACCGGTGATCGATGAATCAGTGGCAGTTACATTTACCGGGCTGCCACCCCAGGCACTGATTCCGCTGTTCCGGTCAGAACCGGTTCCTGAATCAGTACATGTTCCGTTGATGTGAATGGTGTTTCCACTAATGGCAAGGGTTGAGGTCTTTCCATTCAGTTCGATTCCGCTGAACGGTCCGGAAAAATTCACTCCAGTTCCGCCATCTCCGACAATCGTAACTGCCGGGAAGAGGTCTGCTGAAGGAGACCAAGACCGTATCCTGAGTTTAATTTCCCGGTCAGGGTCGTTCCCCAGTTGTCATTGATACCGCTTCCCGAATACGTTGTCAGGTACGGATCCGGGTTATTGGTTCCGATGATATCGAGATTTGATCCATCGACATGGACTGCAGGAACATTCTGTCCTACTACGTTTACATCGACCAGTTTGACCCCGGTGTATCCTGAAGTGACTTTAATTCCTGCTGCCCCGGTTTCTGCCAGGGTGAGCGGGGCATAGGTGTTGGTGATACTGTTTACCGGTCTCTGGTCAGCGTTGGGTGCTGTGGAGAGATCCACTCCGCTGATCCTGACATTTGATGCCTGCACCAGAATTCCGTATTGGGCTTTGGTGGTGAAACTCTTCTTGAGGTGGAATTCAGTTGGGAATTGCGTGGTTCCGGCAAGGGTTAAACTGGGTTGGTGGATAATCGCTGTTTTTTATACCCAAACGGCACTGAAAAACCAATTCTGTTACTCTGTGAGACATTATTATTCAGTAATAACTCAATGCATCCACTAGGTGCAGAAATTGGAATTGGGTGGTCATCATTGGCTGCCGTGAAGTATCCAGAGGGAACTCTGATCCTTATAACAGTATCATTACAGGAGAGAATATCATTAACATTTTTGTTAGAATTTTGATTTCCCGAGGCATGGAAAAAATGACTGTATCCATCTCCTTAAAATGGGTAGGCATAAAAAGAGACATCGCCTTCGGCACCAGATCCAAATCCGGTACCAGTGATAGTCACTTCGGTATCGGTTCCAGCCGATGCCAATGCTGGAGTAATTTTGGCAAGATTCGCAGATTCTGTGACAAATCCTTCAAACAATTTTCTCGCTTTTTTTCCCTCTCCATTATTTGGGTAGCGGTCACTTTTCCTAACGAGAGATCTGCAATATCCTGTTTAGCCTCTTGATAGGGCATATAAATTTTAGCAGAAATCCGGTACTTATCTTTCAGGAATCTTCCAACTTTGTCATATTTGAGACATGAAATTCCGGCAGGGTATGGTCCTTCTCCTTCCTGTAGCATGACCCCATCCTCTCTCCAATTGGTGTTATTCCCGATAGTACCCCCCATAACATATACAGGAATTGTATCACCGACATTTACCGGTGTGATATTTGATTGTTTCAATATATCTAGGACCGTAAGATTAGCGATTGTAAAAATCCCGCCACTTTGGTTAACCGGATCTTTAAATACGCATTTAATATGGGAGAGATTGCCATAGACTATCAGATCTGACATTGTAATTTTATCTACATATATCGATTCAGGAGTTCCAGCCATTAGTGCCTCTCCTGGTGAACTGATCAAAAGGAAATAATAATTCCCAGTAGTACCACAGCCCATTCGTTATTCATATCACATCATCCGATTCTAAAACATACATACGCAATTCAGATTAACTACGTCAGTAATATCCTGATAAAACGCTTCAAGGGTCGAATTTTATCCACGAAAAAATAGGGAGGCATTAGGTGCAATATCATGAACAATTTCAAGCATAGCCGTTCCTTCATCCCCTGTTCCATTTCCTCCGACTACTGATAGTGATAAAGGGAGATCCCCAAGATCTATTGATTGTTGTTTATGCTCGACACCATCGGATATTACTCATATTCTAATACCCGAACCATATGCACCACTTTGAAGGTTCCTAATCAGATCTGAATGAAAAGCACTATCACCCTCGGTATTGACTGAACCAGTACTTAAAGAACCTGTTATTGGTGTTTGAATGTCTGTTACTTCGGACATATTGGCGATCTCTTTCAGTTTTGAAAATTCAACCCATGCGTCGACGATATTCCCGCCATATTTCGGGTACAATCCAAATATGTCTTCGTTTCTAATTATTGGAGGATATAGATAGGAGTCAAGTATATGTGAAGAGGTTCCTGGTTTAGTGGTAATGGAGACATATACAATATCTGATTTCCCTAAAGATGTGTTTCCATAAGTCTTGTGATCTATCACAATATCTTCTGCTGAAACTAGTTTCTGTAATACATTTAATGTATGAAGAGTGGAATTGATCATTTCCGGAGTTGCCAAAGGATTTTTGTCAGGATATAGAAGGATTTGTAAATCTGTGGAAAATTTATTTTCTTCGTGTGACCAGTTTATATTTTTATATTGAATATATTTGTCATCAAGTGTTTTTTGAAATATCGGTTCATCACTTGTTAACCGCCATGGTGTATACTGACTTTCATTCCCCATTACTGGAAATATAATCAGCCCAATAAATATAATATATAAAAATACTCTAAAATAATATTTACAATCTCTCAAGCATATCAGATTAAGGCCAGTCTCTTTTTTGTTCAAAATCACACCAGTATAAAATTAATTGATCCTTTCATAGGTATCAACACGAAACATAACAATCAACAATTGTTCCCGCACTTCCTCAGAATATAATCTGATTAATTGCCTATAGTTGATGAAGTAAATTAACTTTTTGAAATTACTCCGAATTGTCAAGTATATTGAGCAATTATTGATTGTTTTTGCATCGCCTTTAAGTTAAATCTATCATTTGTCATGAAAATGGATCCCATTTTCATTAGGGGAGCCTGATGGACACCATCATGCCGTTTTTTAAATAAAACATATCGAATTTAATATCTGGGATAAATTGTCGAATCTTCCGGAATGTAGTTCATTCCGTTTTTTCTGACCCTGAAATGGAATTATCCCTATCATCTTCAATTACTGTAGATTCAATTCCGGTGATAGCACGTGTAATTGCTAATTTTTTGATGTAAGTTGTCTATGATATTCCATAAGGTCTTTCAGGATAAGTCCCCAATCAATCTTCGCTTGGGTTTTAATTTATTGGTTCGTACATTCTCTCCAAACTTTGTGCTGCTTGTTCCGGTCTGGTCTACCGGTAGTGCTACTTACGATACTCCCGGGCCGGTGATCGATGAATAAGTGGCAGTTACATTTACCCGGCTGCCACCCCATGCACTGATTCCGCTGTTCCGGTCAGAACCGGTTCCTGAATCAGTACCTGTTCCGTTGATGTGAATGGTATTTCCACTGATGGCAAGGGTTGCTGTCTTTCCATTGAGTTCGATTCCGCTGAACGGTCCGGAAATATTCACTCCTGCTCCGCCATCTCCGGTAATGGTAACTGCTGCGAAGAGGTCTGCTGAAGGAGACCAAGACCGTATCCTGAGTTTAATTTCCCGGTCAGGGTCGTTCCCCAGTTGTCATTGATCCCACTTCCCGATTACGTAGTCAGGTACGGATCCGGTTTATTGGTTCCGATGATATCGAGATTTGATCCATCGACATGGACTGCAGGAACATTCTGTCCTACTACGTTTACATCGACCAGTTTGACCCCGGTGAATCCTGAAGTGACCTTGATTCCTGCAGCTCCGGTTTCTGCCAGGGTGAGCGGGGCATATATGTTGGTGATACTGTTTACCGGTCTCTGGTCAGCGTTGGGTGTTGTGGAGAGATCCACTCCGCTGACCCTGACATTTGATGCCTGCACCAGGATCCCGAACTGGGCTTTGGTGGTGAAACTTTTCATGGTGGAATTCAGTCGGGTATTGTGATGTTCCGGTAAGGGTGATCTTGTAATATGAGTTATTGACTCCTCCAAAGTCACACCATCCGTATCCCCGGGATTTGAGATATTGGCCGTCAAAGGTGTTCATTGCTGAAGGATCGATGACAAAGGGTGTGTTCCCGGGGTTTGCAGCAGTGACGGTGAATCCGTTTGCAAGGATTCCGGACTGACCGTCAGGATTTGTGACAATGATATTCCCTTGTCCGGCAGCTTTTCCGGTGAGGGGAAGGGTGCAGGTGATCTGGGATGAAGAGACAACCTGAACGTTTGTTGCGGTTATGTTTAGTTGTCCGGTCCGGGTCAGGTTGACGGTTGCACCAGATTGAAAGAGGGTTCCTGAAAGGTTGGTGATTGTAACAGACCCGGTATTTACACCTGTTGAAGGGGAGATACTGGTGACTGATAGTTGTGGAGGAAAAACAGTAAAACCATTTGGTAACGATCCTGTCTGACCGTCATAATTTGTTACTGTTACATTCCATAAACCCGGTTCAGCACCAGTTATCGGGAAAGAACAGGTGATGTGTGTTGATGAAATGTTCGTATCATTCGTATTCATTAACACAGTATGTGCAATAGTTTCAGGGATATTCGTAAAATCTGGATTAGATCTAATGGATATTACATTAAAACCATCTCTAATAAATTCAGTTCTTGTTGATTCACCCACAACTTGAAAAATTACATCTCCTGGAGGTATTTTTCTGCAAATGAGATAAGCCCTGTCCGGATAGTTGGAAACATATGCGTTTTTCCGATCATTTCATCAAGGCCGGAACGCTCTAACATATCCAGAAGGACCCCGTTTGCCCCGGCGATACCGATAGTAATCCCCTGCTCCTTCAGATCCAGGTACATTTCCCTGAATGCGTCCGCTGCGGTTGAATCAAAATCCAAAATCGCAGTTGCATCAAGAAGGAGGTACGTAACCGGTTCTTCTGATCGCTCAATGGCCTGGTTTATATCTGACACAAAAAATGCTGCGTTTGCGAAAAACAGAGGTGCATCAAATCTGTATATGAGTAGTCCGGGAAAGAAAAATTGTTCTCCGTCCGATGAAACGGCATGGAATCCGTCAACCCCTTCACAAATACCAAGAATTGAGGTGTGGGGCCGGTAAATGCGTTTGATGAACTCAAGAAGCGAGAACCCGACTGCAAGTGCAACACCCTGTATTAATCCGAATATAAGCACTCCGACGAGGGTGAGAATTGCCAGGATAAACTCACTTCGCCTTGTGTGGTAAATACTCCGGAATTCATCGATGTCAATAAGACTATACCCGGCAACGATGACAATCGCTCCCAGGGCAACCAGGGGAAGATTACGTAAGACTGACGTAAAAAAGAGTAAAAATACAATTACCAGTCCCGCTGCAATCAATCCTGACAATTGACTTTTATTGAGGGACCCATCATTAACTGCTGTTTTTGTCTGGCTTGCTCCGACGGTAAAGCCCTGAAACAGACCGGTGCAGATGTTTGCTGCCCCAAAAGCGATGAGTTCTTTGTTTGAATCCACCCGGTAATGATGTTTTCTAGAGAAAACCCGCCCAGTCAGGGTGCCATCGGTAAAGAGAATTACCGAAATTGCGATCGATGCTGGTACCAGTATCTGAAGATCAGAGAGCGTAATCATCGGAATCTGAAAAGATGGCAGACCGGTTTCGATCTCTCCCACTACTTTAATGCCATAACTCTGGAGGTTGTATACCGTTGAAACGATGATCGAACCAATAACGACAATCAGGGGGCCGGGAAGTCCGGGTGTGAAACGCCGCAGCAGCAGGAGAATAATCAGAATGACGATACCGATCTCAAAGGTGAGGATATGAGTATGGTCTATTTCAGAGAGCACTTCCATGAATTTGTCTGTAATCTCCACACTCGAGATACTCAGGCCAAACATCTTGCCCAGCTGGCTGACGATTACCACAATAGAAGTGCCGGTGATGTACCCGGTGAGAATAGGTTTTGAAAAAAAATCCGAAACAAATCCCAGTCGTAGCCGGCCTGCAACAATACAGATAATGCCGATAATGAGGGCTAATGTGGCAGCAAGATATGTATACCTGGTATAATCTCCCAGTGCCAGAGGTGCAACGGTTGTTGCAAGAAGGATTGCAGTTGTTGATTCAGGTCCGATAATGATCTGCTTTGACTGGGTAAAGAGTGCATACGCAATCATTGCGACAAAACCAGCATATAATCCTACAACAGGGTTAAATCCGGCTAATTCTCCATACGCCAGGTTTGACGGGATAAGAACTGCAAATACGACAACTCCGGCAACAAGATCGTACCGAAGCCACTCTCGGTTATAGGAAAGAAGACTATGCAGCCCGGGCATATATGACTGAATAATCGTGCGGGCAGAAAATTCCGGGGTATTACTTTCTGGCGGGCTGGTTTTTTGGGTAATTGTGATTCACCTTCATGTGATCGATATACAGAATCGCAGATCAATGCTTTGCATTGGATGTATGAGTACTAAAAGAATGATGGTACATCCTGGCACTCCTCTATTCACTTACTTCACTTGTCATTCAGGTCCCTCTTCTTGTCGCTGATCACATCATGGATGATCCATAGATGATCCATGGATGAGGGAAGAAGGTGATCAGACCAGGAGATTTCTATGGGTAGGAGTTTATTACATTTGCAAACGCGTATCCATCAGTTGATGTAATGATGCCTTCCACTGTTCGATGGGCCCTGAAGACATCAAAACCTGTATGGGAGAACATCCCGCTAAAGCACCCGCAGGTATTCATACATTGTCAGGGAAAATACGATAGTCAGATTAACTGTTGATCGATGAATCAGGATAATTTCAACATATCAATGATGAATAGTTCAGAATGGCCAGAATTCAGACATTGTTTTGTCTCCTCACTGATTATTCCATACCCTGGAGAGATCAGGCCAGGATCTGTTGACCTGTATGAAATTGATATGAAACAAATCCCCCGGAGTCCGTCTCACTATCTTGCATACCTCTCTCATGAAGAGCATACGAGAGCAGCAAATATGGGCAGTCAGGAGAGCAGGGATTTTTCGGTCTGTTCATATGGGATTCGGAGAGAGATTCTATCCAGATATCTGAACATCAATCCTGGATCTATCAGTTTTCGTGAGAACGCCTATGGGAAACCGGATATCACCAACCAAAATCCCAAATTCATAACCTTCAATGTATCTCATTCAAAAGACCGCCTCATCATCGCGATATCAATGAACCGGGAGATAGGGGTTGATATCCAGTATATTGATGATGCAATTCCGGTAAGACAGATAGCGGAACGGGTCTTTTCAAAAACCGAACTGGGTTGCCTAATGGATCAGAACAAAAAAGAATCGTTCCGTACTTTTTATCGTATCTGGACAGCCCGGGAGGCATACTCCAAGGCAGTGGGAATGGGTTTTTCTCTGCCTTCAGAGGATTATCCGGATTTTTCAAATATCAGGGAGGGTGATGTAATGTCCGGTGGAGATAGAGACTGGTACCTCTTCAGGACTGCAGAGATGAATGATTATGAGTGCTGTTGTATCGTGAGTGATATCAATGATCACAAGATACCGTAGTTATCGGAAACTGCTGTTATTCTGAATATGAAACTTAGTCCTCACCAGGTAACCTATATGAATAAAACCCCCTTAATTGCCGAACTTATGGGGGATGATTCAGATTAAACCGGAATACATCGAGAAGAAGGATCATACCAGGATTTCCAGGAATTTCTATAACACTCTCGGTAGTGAAGTTGGTTGTCAGAATGACAGGGATCACTCCCGATCGGATGAACAGTACGGTATCATTCGCCCTGAAGAGACCGGATACGGATTCGTGACCTATACGTTCGGGTTGATACAGAAGTTGCCGCCAAGATAGGGACCGGCGACCACACAGGTCCTGTTTGTCGGCGGCAGGAGTAGTCAGTTGAACTGGGGAGTATCCCTGTTTCCATCAACATTCTACGGATTGCTGAAGTGGCTGTATATGGATCCCTTCCCTGCGTTGCTGGTGTTGTCCAGGTATATTCCCGCATCGGTATTGTTTTGAAGTGTATTGCCGGTAAAATACTATTCTTGATCATCACCTCTTCTCCTGTACTGTTTAGACCATGTGTAAATCCGGAGATTCTGGAGACATTACCGATGGAGTTACTTGAGTTTATCAGTATTATCTCGGTTCTCGTGATGGTATGGCCGATAACCTTCAAACATCCATCTGGAGCAGTAATTGATATTTACGAAGGGATTTATCGCAGAGATATCAGATCCCGGGGTGTAGATTCCTGGAGCATAGATCCAGTAATAGGTATCGATGCCCGAATATTGTTACGCATACCCACAGCCCACCGGACTTGGAGTGACAGGGACCAGTACTACCGCATTGCCCGGGGTTTTCATTCCGGTCTCTGTAAGCCCTGCTTTTGAAGATTGAACCCGTTCGATATCAGCGGCAGCCAGGCGCAAGAAGGGGTATGTTCCTCTGGTCCGGAGGTCAATACCTAGTTGATCCCAGTGTGATGCTCTCTCCGGTAATCTGGTGATCATCAACACCTGATTCACGAATATGAGAACCATTTGATCACGGTGGCAACACGATTGAAGCGATACTACCATCGCGTAACTCGAATCCTGTCGCACTGATTCCCTCTTTTATAGGCACCGGTATCGATCCGCATGGAAGAGAGCAGAAAAAATTAAGAAACGCAAAAAGGTTAAGATATCTCATATATTTCAGAGGACACTTCCGTGATCAACTCTACACATCTCATGACTCCGTTCCACTTTCGACATTTCAGAACTGAGAGCATTATCATATTTACCCGCTCCTAAAAAGTCTCTAAATTGGGGAGTAAATGTGTGCCTATTCATCTAAACCTCTCCAGATCTCATAGGATCACAAAAATAGAATGTATAGAGATAATTTGGATCTTTTAACCTGAATGTCATCTCTGCTTTAATTGAGACATTACTTCTTCAATTGATGGAAATAGGGGATAAATATCCATTGCAATGACATCGAATACCTTTATCACATCACCAGCATAAGTCACTCATCAACAGGACGGTTATAGTATGACTGACAGCAAATGCCCGGTAACCGGCAGAATAAGCATGCAGGCAACAGGCCAGGGTAGATCTATCAGGGACTGGTGGCCTCATCAGCTGAACCTCAGGCTCCTTCATCAGAACTCGCCGCGATCAAACCCGATGGGTGAGACATTTTGCTATGCCAGCGAGTTTAAGACACTTGACCTGGCTGCAGTAAAGAAGGATCTTGGAGACCTGATGAAGAGTTCACAGGACTGGTGGCCGGCAGACTTTGGTCATTACGGTCCCCTCTTCATCCGAATGGCATGGCACAGTGCCGGGACGTACCGAACCAGTGACGGCCGGGGAGGAGGGAGTGGTGGGCTGCAACGGTTTCCCCCGCTTAACAGCTGGCCTGACAACGTAAACCTCGACAAGGCACGCCGACTCCTCTGGCCGATAAAACAGAAGTATGGGAGGAAGATATCATGGGGTGACCTCATAATTCTAGCCGGCAATGTTGCACTTGAATCGATGGGATTCAAGACCTTCGGCTTTGGAGGCGGACGTGAGGATTTCTGGGAACCACAGGAGGACATCTACTGGGGTTCAGAAGATACATGGCTTGGAGACCAGCGGTATTCAGGTGACCGGGAACTGGAAAAACCTCTTGCTGCCGTGCAGATGGGGCTGATCTATGTCAACCCTGAAGGTCCGAATGGAAAACCGGATCCAATGGCTGCTGCCAAAGATATCAGAGACGTCTTCGGGCGTATGGCCATGAACGATGAGGAGACCGTTGCTCTTATCGCAGGGGGGCATACCTTTGGAAAGACACATGGAGCAGGTCCTGCATCGCATGTAGGGCCGGAGCCGGAGGCTGCAGGTCTTGAAGAGCAGGGACTTGGCTGGAAGAGCGACTTTGGTTCAGGTAAAGGCAATGAGACGATCACAAGTGGTATTGAAGTTACATGGACTGCAACACCAACGAGATGGACAAACAATTTCTTCAGAAACCTGTTCAGCTTCGAATGGGAACTGGTGAAAAGTCCGGCCGGTGCGTACCAGTGGCAACCGAAAGGCGGAGCAGGAGCAGGAACGGTTCCTGACTCTCATGATCCAGCAAAGCGTCATGCCCCGGGGATACTGACAACCGATCTTGCGTTGAGATTTGATCCGGTATACGAGAAAATTTCCAGGAGATTTTACGAACATCCGGAAGAACTTGCAGATGCATTTGCCAGAGCCTGGTTCAAACTGACACATCGCGATATGGGACCGAGAGCCCGTTATCTCGGGCCTGAAGTTCCTGCCGAGGAACTCATCTGGCAGGACCCGATCCCGGCGGTAAATCATCCGCTGATTGATGAGAAGGACATTGCTTCACTTAAAACCAGAATCCTTGCCAGTGGACTCTCAATATCCCGGCTGGTAACAACCGCATGGGCATCAGCATCCACATTCCGTGGATCTGACAAGCGGGGCGGAGCAAACGGTGCACGAATCCGCCTGAAACCACAGAGAGACTGGGAGGTTAACCAGCCTGAAGAACTTGCAAAGGTGCTCACGGTTCTTGAGGATATCAAGAGCGGGTTCAACAGTACTGCCCCGGGTGGAAAGAAGGTCTCTCTTGCAGACCTGATCGTTCTGGCCGGATGTGCAGCTGTTGAGCAGGCAGCAAAGAATGCGGGATACACTGTCACTGTGCCGTTCATCCCCGGGCGGATGGATGCCCTGCAGGAACAGACCGATGCGGCCTCATTTTCCGTGCTCGAACCGATTGCAGACGGGTTCAGGAATTACATGAAAGGACCCTGTTCAGTCGATGCCGAGGCGTTGCTTGTAGACAAAGCACAACTGCTGACTCTTTCAGCACCAGAAATGGTGGCTCTTATCGGAGGTATGAGGGTACTGAACACGAATTTCAAGCAGACACCTTATGGTGTATTTACAAAGAGGCCTGAAGTTCTGACACATGATTTCTTTGTAAATCTGCTGGACATGAGTACAGAATGGTATCCGGTCTCTGATGCCAAAGACATATTTGAGGGGAAAGACCGGAAGACCGGAGAGGTCAGGTGGACGGGCACCCGAGTGGATCTCATCATTGGATCTAATGCCCAGCTCAGGGCTATCGCAGAGGCATACGGAAGTTCTGATTCTGAAGAGAAGTTTGTTCAGGACTTTATTTCTGCCTGGAGTAAGGTCATGAACCTTGATCGCTTCGATCTTTCTGCAAACACATAAAATTCCTGAATTACCACCAATTTTTACGACAGGAAGGGAGATGACCGGACATTGCTGACCGGTCAGCCCTGTATAAAGCAGAAGGGATCATCATCGGAAAAATCACCTTTTTGAGAGAATGCCCGTATACGGCATCCTCCCCCGCAGAGATCCAGGTATGAACATGAGGCACATCTTCCCTTCAGCAGTTCTTTCTTGTTTCTGAATCGTTTCAGAACCGGGTTATCCTGATCATTCCAGAGTTCAGAGAACTTCCTGGTCCTTATTGATCCGATGTAACATTCAGGAATCTGGGCAAACTGGCATGGATACACATCCCCGTGTTGTGTCACATTGGCTACCCTGATGCCTGCACTGCATCCCCCTTTCATCGATGCAATGAGAGAACGGGCTTCAGGCAGATCTGGAGCATTCTTCTGTTCCATGACCGAGAGCAGATGGATGGCATCCTGCGGACTGTCTACCGTGAGAAATTCCATCACCGATGGATCGGTCTTTGCTGCATACTCCTGCAGAAGATCAAGAGCAGAGAAGACTTCATCTGCAGATACCTGCAGATTTTCGTATGAATCGGTCCCTCTTCCGGATGGTACGAGCCAGTACAGGCAAAACCTGCAGGCTCCGATCTTCAGGGAGAGGTCGATAAGATCTCTGAGTTCATGGTAGTTCTCCTTCGTAAGGGTTACCCGGACACCGCACCGGACCCCTGCATTATTGCAGTACGAGAAGGCCTGCACGGCACGGTCGAAAGCACCAGGACAGTTTCTGAACCGGTCATGCGTCTGAGGTGTCGCACCATCCAGTGATATCCCTACATACCCGATGCCTGATTCCCTGATCTTCTCAGCGATCACAGGGGTTATGAGCGTCCCGTTGGTGCTGAGGGCGGTCCTGATTCCCAACTCCTTTGCATATGTAGCAAGTTCAAAAAGATCTGATCTGACAAGCGGCTCACCACCGGAGAAGAGTACAACCGGAACCTTGAGTACAGCACAATCATCGATGAATGAGAGTGCCTCCCGGGTTGTAAGTTCCGCATCTGACCCCAGGTCAGGGCCTGACGAGTTGTAGCAGTGCATACATGAGAGGTTACACCTGCCGGTGATGTTCCAGAAGATAACCGGCCGTATCACAGAGGAGTAGGCAAGAAACTCCTGCCTAACCTCGTTGTTGCCCTTTTCCGCCATCATGGAACTGATGGTGCCTTTTCCATGAAGGCACTGGGTTATTCTGTTCATACATCTGCCTCCAGATCCTGTGCCCGGGTATGGGGAACTCTTTTGTACTCTTCGGTGCTGAAAAGCATCCGGTACTCGGAGTGTCCGGTCATCTTTGATATCTCTGCAACCTCTTCGGTGACCTGTCTGCGGGTCCACCCATGATGAACAGTGTAGATTGAGTACTCCCATCTTCCCGGAACCGGTCTCCGCCGGTAACAATGGGTGACCCCGGGCAGTTCTGAAAACTGCAAACCTGCATTGTCTGCCTCATCTTCAGAAACCTTCCAGGCAACAAGGGCGTTAGCACGAATTCCGATGCTTCTCTGGTTGATACGTGCCCTGACCCGACGGATTACACACTCACGCTTAAGATCTAAAATCCTGCTGATCACCTCGGTCTCAGAGATGCCCAGAGATGCTGCAATGGCAGCATACGGGTTCTCAACCAGCGGGATCCCTTTTTCCAGCTCTTCAAGAAGCAAAAGATCACTGGCGTCCATTACTCATCATCTCCTTCTCTTTGCAGAATGGGAAATTTCACATCAATCTTATACGCCCTGATGGTTCTCAGATCAAGCAGGTGCTCGGAGTTGATACCGGTTTTTTTCCTGATCTCCCCTATCAGATCATCGATCCTCTCATCCGAATCCGCAGCAAGAGTGAACCAGAGGTTAAACAGATCCTCACGCCTGAAATTATGGGAGACCTCAGAGTACTCATTGACTACTGCTGCAACATCTTCGATACGGTCATCAGGAACCTGAAGGGCTATCAACGTCGATAATCTGCTTCTTCGTTTTGCAGATTCCAGCGTTGGTGAAATACTCCGGATTATTCCGAGGCTTTTCATCTGCCGGGCCCTTCTCAGCACCTCTTCACCTGAAAGCCCGATAGATCTTCCTATCTCTTCCCATGGGTTGTGCTCAAGGGGAAAATCGCTTTGAAGGGCATCGAGAATGATGAGATCTTCCTGGTCAATATCCATCTGTCCGGTCATTTTGATCCTCCAGGCTGATACGGGCAGAGAGGATCTTCAGCACAGATCTCTCCATCAATATCACGTGGTTTCACAAGGCTTCCGCAGGATTGTGGAAGGTTTTCAGACTTAGAGAATGCCCGTGCCCTACACCCCCCACAGACACGTTTGTACTCACAGAGGCCACATTTACCTGAAAGCCGGTCACTATCCCGAAGTGCAGCAAATACCTCTGATTCTGACCATATCCTGCTGAATGAATCATGTCTGAGATCTCCTGCAATCACCGGCAGATACGGACAGGGCGTGACCTTCCCATCCGCATATATCCTGCAGTACGATATACCGGCAACACATCCCTTCCCCCAGGAAGGGTATGTTATTCCCATCTCATCGGCGATACGCCTGAACTGAGGAATGCAGGTCGGGCGAAGGGAAATTCCCGTGTCATCCTGATGACTGCGACCATAGGTCGTGATCATATGTCTGAGCAGCCCTTCATACGTTCCATACCGCTCATAGTTTTCATGAGCAGATCTGCCGGTTGGAACCGGTACGAAAACCTGGAACTGTGAGACGCCACATTCTTTTCCAAGTGCTACCACCCGGTCAAGTTCATCGGTGTCAGGTGAGAAGATGGTACTGTTAATCTGAACCTGGATCCCTTCCCTGATACAATATTTTATAGACTGAATTGCCCTCTTCCATGAACCCGGACTCCCTCTGATCCGGTCATGAAAGTCAGGCTCTGCTGAATCGATACTAATGGCCACACTCCTGATGCCGGCCTTTTTGAGTTTTTTGGGAGTATCACGTTCGAACAGGTACCCGCTGGTTCCAAGTGCCATCCGGAGTCCAAGTCCGGTGCCATACGTGGCAATCTCATAGAGATCAGATCTCATCATCGGCTCACCCCCGCTCAGAATGACCACGGGACTTCCGACCTCTTTGATCTGATCAAGGATCTCAAGAGCTTCCTCTGTTGAGAGCGGATATGCTATCTCGGTCTGTTTCGCATCCGCATAGCAGTGGGGGCAATTAAGGGGACAGCGAAGTGTGAGATTCCAGGATAGTATCCTGAGAGGAGGAGCAGACCTTTTGTCCATCGATAGTAACCCAGTTTATCGGCAGAGTTATTTGAGGGTATTCAAGACAACGGGAATCATGATGGATCCCAGCCGAAATGTTCTTCTCACTGAATATAATAATATCAAACGATGAATCCCCGTATCGTTGCACTCCTGGGAAGTCCGCTTGCAGAGGGAAATACTGCAAAGTTACTGAAGAGATCTATTGCTGGAGCCGAGGCTGCAGGATGCGATGTTCAGATGATTCATGTCACCGAACTTGAGTTATCTGCCTGTAGGGAACATTACTTCTGTAAAAATAATACAACATGCCTGATGGAGGATGATGTCACTCCCCTCTATCCCGTTTTCAGGGATATGGACAGTCTGATCATCGCAACCCCGGTCATGACGATGGGCATACCCGGCCACCTGAAGTCATTTATGGATCGGTTTCAGGTCTTCTTCTGTGCAAAATATGTTCGCAAGGACCGGCTCGTGGAGAAGGAGAAACGAAAGATACGCCGGACACTTCTGCTCTCGATATCAGGGATGAACCTTCCTGAAAACTTTGACGGAGTGGTCATCTCAACCAGATCGTTCTGTGATGTCATCGACTGCCGGTATGATGATGAACTCCTGATCCGTGATATGGATACCAAAAAGGACCTGGATCTCTTCCCCGACCTGATGGAATCAGCGTATCAGAAAGGATACCGGCTCGGAGGTCTCCTCACCGGGGCGTATCAGGACCCGGAGAAGGATTAAGGCAGGAGTTAGCCTCTTCCCATAAGTCACTCTCTTTTTGCAAAAAATAGTCATTTCCATCTTCCCTACCTGATCCCAACAAGACACCGTCGGGATTTTTTTCAGGCTCTCCTAATCAACCGGATGACCGTGGAGAGGAGCAACTTTCGGGTATCTCAAAAAAAGAGTTGGAAAGGGTAATTCAGAGTTATACTCTGAATCCGGACTGGTATGCAAAGGCCTTCTGTAAGGTCTTGATACCACCGGTCACTTCAGTAGTGTCTTTCCATGAGTTGGTTGCAGCGGTCTTGTTCCAGGTTGCAGATGCCGAGTTGTAGTTATCATCGCCACCATCACGGGCTTCCATTATGCTGCCTGCAAAGACTGTCTTTACAGTTCCCTCTGCAAAGCCACTACCTGAGTTTGCATCAGGAGTAACTGCAATCTGGTAGTTCAGACCTGCCGGAACATCAGCGGTCTCTGCTACTGCACGGATCTGACCCTTGGTCGAGATCTGAGCGCTGTTCACGTTGACAAGGCTGCTCTTGGCAGAGACGATGTTACAGAATGCTGGCAGGTTATCACTGTCTGACTGTGAGAAGACACAGCGGATGTTGTCATCGCCTGATGCGTAGTTCCCTGCAACTGAGAGGGTGTACTCTTCTTCACCGACAAGGTGTGCACCTTCGGTGCTTGCGTAGGTCAGAACCTTCTGCTGTTCAATGTTGTACAGGCCACTTGCCTGGTTCTTTGAACTGAAATCGAAGTTCTTGTTCTCTGCAAGCTTTCCACCATTGGTAAGGATGGAATCCCTGTAGGTGACATCAGCTACAGACTGACCAGCCTTCAGAATTCCGGTTGGAATTGCACCAGGGTTCGCAATAACCCAGGACATGGTGGTCTTGTCGTCAACTGCTCCGGTGGCATCGATGACAGTGTCAATAGAGAAGACCTGGTTTTCAGGTGTCTGGTTTGGAAGGCGGTCTGCTGATGCAAAACCGGTCATAGCCACGAGGGCAACAAATGCAACAATCGGTACAATAGAAAATCTCATTTTTTCTCCTACAATCATACTGGTACTACTACCATCAACAGGTACACGTTTGAAAAAATTGCATAAATGGTTTCTTCTCTCATAAAACAAATTAAAAGGAATCAGAATTAAAATCTGAGGCAATAGAAGAAACTTCTTAACCTATTCGTGTGCCCGGATGAGACCACATTTTTTCTCGCAGATCTGGTCTCACATAATCACCCTTATGTAACCTTCCTTTCAACCCGTTTTTGTGGAAGATTGAGAGAGAAGAAACTTTTAAACCTCATACGTAAACGTATCTATTGGCAGAGTAGATTCCTAATCCGGGTCGAAAAGCCTGAATAACACTCCTAATAGCCGATACATCAGCAGTTTCCCGGCCAGAGGTGTATGACCGGGAAAAAGCCGATATCACAATAGAGTGGTTTTAACTCTCTGCCAGTACTCTTCTCAAGAATTAATTCGGTTCTGTTGAACGTATTCGATCGTTTTCATAGGCAGTAAGAGAATTCATCACCTGACTCAGACGAAGAAGGACCTGGTTCGTTGGATGCATAAACGCTGTTTTCTGACCGTGAAATATTGAGTCCGGGTGAGATTACACATTACCCATTCTTGAGAGCAACGATATCGGTAACTCCTTTCAGCATCCATACAGCACAGCGTTCATCAGTTGTGATAACATCTACATCATCTTCTGCAGAGTGGCCAAATGCAGTGAGAATATGAGATGAAAGATTATTCTTTCGCACCATTTCAACGAACATACCTTTAATCAGGGTTTTTTTGTCCTGATTGACAACCTCCTCCAGAAACCCCTGCAGACTCACGAAACGAAATACCGAAAGATCGGTGGAGTACTCTTCGATCTCAACAGATACCCGAGGATTTGCCTTCATGTACTCCACTTTCCTGCCATACCTTGTAGAGAGAAAGTAGAGAAATTTCCCGTCAAAAACATACATGAACGGTGCAATGTATGGATTATCCGGGCCTATGAATGCGATTCTTGATACATACTGCCTTTTTATCAGATCATCATACTCTTCTTTTGATTGTTTCGGGATTTTTAAGGGGTCCATGTTCGTATGCTATCATAGAGAATATCAAACGTTTATCCTTTTCTCTCAGGAATTTTTGGATACCACCCGGTGACATTCCCGCTGATCTGATACCTCACCGTCGGATAGGACGATCATCCGGCACATGTACTCCTCATGCCACTCTTCATGAGTGACCATGATGATCGTCTGACCATACTCTTCGTTTAGTTGTTTGAGAAGATCCAGAATCATACGGGAGCTTTTCGAGTCAAGGTTGGCACAGGGCTCATCAGCAAATAGTATCATCGGCGTATTGATCAGAGCACGTGCAATGGCAACCCGTTGCTGCTCACCACCGGAGAGTTCATACTGCTTATGCGATATCCGGTGACCGAGACCTACCTTTCTCAGTATCTCTTCACTAGCTCTGAGATACCCATCTCTCTTCATCCCCTTCGCCTTGGCAGGCAGGTACACATTCTCCTGGACAGAAAGTTCAGGAACCAAAGCATAATCCTGGAAGATATACCCAAGATTCTGAAGTCTGAACTCGGTCTTCTCATCCTCATTCAACGTACTGACATCTGTTTTGTTGATGAACAGACTCCCGGTTGTCGGGGTATCAAGCAGTCCGATGATATGGAGCAGAGTCGATTTCCCGCTCCCACTCGCACCGGTTATCCCGACAAACTCACCTGGAGCAATGGAAAACGATACGTCCCGGAGTGCATGGACCTCTACCAGTCCCATTGAATAGACCCGGGAGATATTTTGAGCCTGAATCATGCCGAACCTCTTATTGCATCGAGAATCGGTTCTTTACTGATCTGATATGATGGGATGCAGCCTGATATAAGAGAGACCATATAGAGCAGAATAATACTTCTGATGAAGGGAACCGCCTCGACCATCGGGTAGACCGCTCCTCCTGGAAAGATCAGCGGGTGGATATTCAGGTACGTTATGAGAAGGAAGGCAAGGAAGAGACCAAGAATACACCCCCAGGTCGCCATGAACAGAACCTGAAACAGGTACGAGAGTACAATCGTGTCCTTATGAATCCCGATGGCTTTGAGGATTCCGATCTGCCTTCGTTTATTGATTGTATTAATGTACACCACAATGAACGTGACCACCATCGCTATCACAAGACTTACACCGGTAGAGATCCCGTTGATGATACCAAAGGCAGTAACGGCATCTTTCACCGCACTGCTTGCCTTCTCATCATAGGTTTTTACCTGTTCCCTGACTCCATACCCCATAAGAAGCAGTTTTTTCTCCTCTTCCTGCCCGTTCTGTGTCAATTTTATCAGTACAGATGTAGCCTTGTCTGAAATGCCCAGTACCTCTTCCATCTCCTTTCTAGTGACGAATCCGTACTGATCGATACCGTAGACACCGGAGGAGACAATTCCCTTGACCCGGAGACTCCGGGTCACTCCATTATTAAACGTAACAAGAACCTTATCGCCAACCTGTGGGCCTCCGAGTGATTCGGACTTGTCCTTACTTGTATCTGCGTTACCGGCAAGGGTTATGCCAAGTACTATTGAGTCTTTATCACCGTCAGAGAGGAATTCCCCATCCTTAATTTTCGTATGGATCTTTGTTACCTGTTCCTCGTTGGTCGGTGTCAGAGCGACCAGCACACCGGAGAGTGTCTTTCCCCGGTAATTATAGGTGGCCCCGGTCTGGATCCGTGGAGACGTTGCAAGGACATCAGGGATCTGATCAACCTTATGCTGCAGTGAGGAGACGTTCGTTATGTAAATCTCCTGCTCTTTCGGCTCTATCACCAGGTTACCAAACGAGTAATCGATAGACTGGGCATTGTAATTCACGATCACACCAGAAATGATCGAAGGAAGAAAGACGAGATTTACAAATACCAGTGCCATGATGGTAATCGTAAGAAACAGCGTAAAGCGGTTCCCGTTCTGTATCGAACGGAGGGCGAGGAAAAATGCGATCGGGAATTTCTGCCCGGTCATAATTCACGGAGAGATACGGCGTTTATAGAGATAGACGACAACACCTGCACCCAGGATAACCAGGATGAGAATCAACAGCGATATCCCTCCTTTTTCCTGGATTGAGAGAGAAAGAGGCTCTGATATCGAGTGCTGCCCATAATCATCCAGATAGGTGACATTCAGTGTGTAGAAGATCTCTCCAGCCCGGGTGGCTTTCAGGTTGAAGACCGCCGGAGCATCGTTACCAGGCTCAATAGTTCCGACAAATGCATCCTTTATTCCTTCAAACGGAATGTCTAGGCTTGCACGGACTGACTTTGCATCATCGGTTCCTGTATTCTCTAACCTGAGGATCAGCGAGAATGTATCACCGGGCTGTAACTGTTGGGGTGAGATCTGGTATTTTGAGATCCCGATCTCGCCTTTTCCCTGTATCCTGATCCCGATCTGTGATCTCTGCTCAGATCTGGTATTATCAGTGGTCAGGTACATGATCGACAGGGGGAACTGGATGATTCCGACCGGGATATCCTTATCTGTGGCAAAGGATAGGTTGAGATGATATGTCTCATCCTGACCGATATCCCTGATATAATACTGTTCAGGTGAGAGTGAGGTTATCGAATGCTCTGGTGTTTCGACAAGAACGGTGACATCATGTGCTTTTGACCGTCCTTCATTTGTCAGGTCAACTGTGAGATTAAATGATGTACCAGGGACTATCTGATCCGGGACTGTCCGGTCTACTCTGAAGGATGGTTTTTTGGACAGGGCATACGGAGAGTTCACATTAACCGGAACCGGGTACTTGACGCTTCCGGAGTCCCGTATCCTGATCCACGCCTCAGGGAAATACACCCCGGTGGCCTCAGGAGCAGTGAGGAAGAAGGTGAGATTTACAGACTGCCTGGGACCTATCTCTCCAATATCTTCATACCAGCCGTTCAGAACCTGAAAATCTTTAGTTTTCAGGGTTGCTGACTCGATATAGGCATTCAGCGGTGTTGTACTTGATTCTGATATCGAACCACCTGAACCACCAGTGGTCGAGGATGCGGTTCGTGAGGCCTGATCTGCAGTATTGGTCAGGGTGATTGTGATCGAAACAGCTTCTGATGGCAGCACAACATCAGGGCTGATCTGATACCCGGTAACCATTACGGTCGGGTTATCAGCGGTGAGTGCAGGGATTAAAACCAGTAATACGATTACCAGTATGGAATAAAACCAGGTATTCATAATCCTCAAATCGACCTGAACTACAGTATCCTGCTACTCCCGTATATCACTATTGCCGGTCTGGTTCAGGTATCACTCCCGGGCATCAAATCCATATCGAATCATTCAATACATAATTTGACCATGTATTGGTAACGTATGAGCGAACAGATCAAAGCCGGACAGAAGGTCGGCCCGGGAAAGTATGTCTGTATTGACTGTGGAAAAACCATTGAGATGACAGAAGCAGAACAGGATCTTCGCAAATGTCCTGCCTGTTCCTGCGAGATGTATGACTGCTTTCCGATTACTCATATCAGAGAAGATGTAAAAACTCCGGAAGATGCAATGCATCCACCAAAACGATAAAACTTTTCTTTTTACGGAGTTGTCTGCTCCCTGGTGGAGTGAGTAGACATATGTGCGGTTCTCCCAAGTACCTCTCATAATCTGATAGATCCGGGTATATCCCGGAAGATGGCAGGAGGTATCAGTGTTATTGCCTCTGATCATTACACCGAATCAGGGATTGTCCATCCAATTCAGGTATCACATTCTTATCTCTGGGATCTTCCCATGCACATCAAAGTCAACATAGTTCAAAGCCAGATATATATCCATGGTCTCTAACAGAAACTGGTTGATCCTATTTGCTGTCAGCCTGCTTTGCTCATCAATTCTTCTGTTCATTCTTCATTATGAGATATTTCATGATGCCCACCACATCCTCATTTACACCCTGCATGATATCGCATTTCTTCCGATCGAAGTGCTCCTGGTGACCCTGATACTGCATCAAATGCTGGAAAGACAGGCAACCAAACATAAACTGAACAAACTCAATATGGTTATCGGAGTCTTTTTCTCTGAACTCGGGACTCCACTTATGAGATTCTTCTCATCCCACGATCCGGGATACCAGGAGAAGAGGGATTTTTATTCTTCACTCGGTACCTGGAATCATGCACTCTATGCATCAAAACTGAAAGAAGCAAAAAAGTCGGTGTATCACGTCCAGGTATCCTGTGCAGATCTGATCCAGCTCAGAGCAATTCTCATTGAGAAAGAAGACTTTCTGGTCCGGATCCTTGAAAATCCGACTCTGCTGGAACATGAGACATTTACAGATGTGCTGCAGGCCGTCTTTCATCTGACAGAAGAACTCAAACATCGGGGAGACTGCAGTAATCTTCCCGACAGTGATCTACGGCATCTCACCGGGGATATTACACGGAGTTATTCACATATGATTCCGGTCTGGATCTCGTACCTTGAATATCTGAAGATGAATTATCCATATTTATTCTCGCTTTCTGCACGTTCAAACCCATTTACAGAGAAAGAGGATGTGATAGTCAGGGAATGAGAAATGGATAAAAATTACAGGCATAGAAACTCTGATAGCTGGATCGAGGCCAGTATACCCACTTTTTCGTGCTGATGATTTTTAGATATATAATGATCCCCTGAAAAGACCATTATTCATTCTGACACCGGAGTGATTTTGCCCTCAAGTTTCCTCTCAAGATCCAGTTTCATCATCTCAACGACGTTTGATACGACACCGCGGGTATGGTAACGCAGCAACTGATCGCCACTGAAAAATTCCCTGTCTTCGTTACTGGAATATTCAGCACCATGAGTCCGGTATGAGATCCCAAAGGGGGCAAGAATGTACCCCATCTGCTGAAAATTCAGAAAGATATCCATTGCAGTCTTGATTCCCCCGTCTTCATGACCATTTACCAGGACTCCAAGTATTTTTCCCTCGGTCAGACCTGGTTTATTCAGGTGATAAAGATTCTGCATACAGGTGGTCCGGTCCAGGAAGATCTTGAGCCTCGCTGACATGCTGTTCCAGTTTATTGGTGAAGCGACGATAACAGCTTTTGATACACGAAGCAGTTGGTGGAAGGTATGCATATCATCTGATTTGTTCCGGCAGGGAAAATCACACGACTGTGCTCTCACGGCATAACAGCACCAACAATGCTCAATGGAAAATTCGTTCAGGTTGAACCGTTTGTACGAGACATTCTTTTCTGAGAGTACCTCTTCAGCAATATCTGCCATAACTCCGGTATTCCCGGCACGGTGGGAGCTTCCATTGATGAGAAGAAGATCAAACGGCTCTCCGTCATATGAGAAGGCCTCCTGGTGGGCAGTGATAAACTCCCCTGACGGACTATGGCAGTTAGGACATCCCTTTGGAGGTTTAACTCCACTTATCTGAAAACCGCACACCGTGCATACCCATATTCTCTTTTCATCTGATATTGTCTGATTAGGAGTTGAACCGGTCATGATGGTTTCCTGAAGATGGATACATATCCATTATATTTTTGTAATTCCTGCTGATGAGGTTGCTTACAGGTATTCCAGAATGATACAGATCATCCCGGTTACACGCAGGATTGGATATCAACCCGCACCTTTGGCACGAGATGACCACAATATGTAGCTGATCGTCGGGGAACGCTTAAACCAGTACCGCAACAAAGGATCTTGACACAGTTGATACGTATGAATCTTCACCATATGCACCGCTATCTGGCAGGCATGCTCGTGATCCTCTGTAGCATTGCGATCATCTGCTCACCGGCAGCAGCACAGGGAAACGACGTAGCATCAAATCCCCTTGCCTCAATCCCCTTCATCGGCGGGTTTGGATCTTCAGATCCGGTTATCATACACTTCTTCTTCAACCCCGGCTGTGGGGCATGTGAGAAGATCCATCCGGTGATGGAGGCCTACGCGGCAAACCATTCTGATGTAAAGGTTGAGTTCTACAGCCTTGCAGGAAACCAGACAAATATCGATCTCTTCAACGCCTACCAGAAGGCGTATAATATCTCCCATGCCCACGTTCCGATCCTCTTCCTCGGTACCACAAACCTGATGGGAGAGGAGGCGATCTCAGAGAATCTCGATACAACCGTGGCTGAGGTGAAGAAGGGGGACTACAAGCGTGGACTCCTCTCAAATCTTTCATCAGCCGGCAGTGAAGCATCAGCCTCATCCATCAACCCCGGGTTCCTTGTCGTTGCAGGAATCGGAGAGGGGCTCAATCCATGCGGACTGCTCGTTCTTGCCCTGCTCCTCGTCTCGCTCATGGCTTCACAGTCACGAAGGACCGTCCTTGCCATAGGACTTGCATACATTGTTGCCTTCTTTGCAGTTAGGCTCCTTTCCGGGTTTGCCATATTCTCCGTGATCCAGCTCCCCGGCCTCTCGCAGACCTTCACCCTGATAGCGGCAGCGGTTGCGATCATCGCGGGTATCATTCAGGTAAAAGATGGGCTCTCAAAGAAACAGCATCCGCTCCTCTCGATTCCTGACTCAAAGAAGAGCCTGATCTCTTCATACATGAAGAAGGCCAGTGTCCCAGCCGGTCTCGTCGTCGGTGCCCTTGTGGGGATCTACGGAATGGCCTGCACTGCTGGAATTTATATCAGCATTCTCGGCATGCTGTACAAGGAGCCTGCAATCGGGATCGTCTACCTGGTCCTGTACAACATCCTCGTTGTAATCCCGTTGATTGTCATCCTGCTCCTGGTGTTCTTCGGAATTCCACCAGAAAAGGTCAGTGCATGGCGTGATGACCAGAAGAGTATGCTCAGACTCATGATCGGTGTAGTGATGATCCTTATGGGAATCATCATTCTCATCCCGATGTTATAATCTGTTTTTGTAGATTCCGTGCCCGTAATGAGTGAGGAGAAACCGCCTCACCTTTTCTGACTGAACCCATGCGGCATCAAAATCCTGGATGACCTTATCGATCGCCTTGATCTGCTCAAGATACCGTTGCTTTAACGGGCTCTCCTCGAGATCAACAAGGCCTGCTAGGACCTGGAGGGGGTTGCGGATCTGATCATTGAGGATCTGAAACTGCTCCATGTTCTCCTCAATCCTGGCAAGACCAACCTTCTTCAACTCGTTTTCAAACTCTACCTGAAGTGTCACATCCCTGCAGATCAGAAGCGTGCCGAAAGGGGCCATGCCATTATCATAAACAGGCAGGAGACGGAGATCCAGCCAGGTATCATGTTCGCGTGAGGGGATGGGAACAACTCGTCTTATCACCTTTCCGGTTGAGAGGAGTGTGTCCATGCTCCGCAGGATTTCATCTCTGAAGATAGCAGGAGTGAACTGCAGAAGCGGAGTTCCCGGGAGGGGAGGCGAGCCGCCGGGATCAAGAGTCTGAATGAGAAGGCAGGCCCCGGGGTTCAGATACCTGATCTCTACATCTGGAGAGAAGAGAATGATTCCGTCATCAAATGCATCAGCAAGGGTTCGGTAGAACTCCTCACTCCTCCGTAAGCGCTGATCCAACTGGTGTGTGCGGATCGCGATGTCAATCGTCAGTTTGAGTTCACGCCCATTGTATGGTTTTGTGAGATATCCATATGACCCGGACCTGGTGATTCGCTGGTTTAATGTCTCATCATCATTACTGGTGAGGAAGACAACAGGAATTGCGAACTCGTCACGGATCTTTTTTGCAGCCTCGATACCATCCATCTCACCTGCAAGGCCGATATCCATCAGCACGAGGTCAGGCATAGTACTACCGATCTTCTCAATCGCATCCTCACCTGATGCACTACATCCAGGCACGTGGAATCCCAGTTGCTGCAGGGCAAGGGTGATCACGTCACATACGGCCGAATTATCTTCTACAATGTATATCGAAGCCTCCCTAAAGCCGGTATTCTCCATGTCAAAGAGACGACCAGATGTAATCAGATAAACCACCCTGACCTTATGCTGATAAAAAATATCATCTGCAAGATGCGATCAATACCCAGCACATCTACCAGACAATAATCATTTACAACCATGAAAGTTTGCCATGCAAAAATGGTCAGAGTAGTAAGGTGGTACCTCATGTTAAGCAAGGATTAACCCTTAAATCCTAAAACCAATAATAATATTAAGGTTTCCAAAAGTCTTGGATCGCTCACGAAACCAGTTCAAACCGATCTTTTTTTACACCCAACAGACCGCACATACACAGTCGTCAGGCAGGTCTTCAAAAGGGGTACCTGTAGGAATGACAGCTGTCTCTTTCCCGGGTTTCGGATCATATACACAGCCGTATTGAATCACTCGTACTTCTCCATAGATGCCTCCCGGACAGGACTCCGGATTATGGAGAAACCGCAGGATCAGAGATAGAAGTAGACCCCAGACGCCAGGTTGCGCATACTCTCAAAAGCGATCGCAGCATATCTCTCCTGAAGTATGCTGTACCATGAATCACTGACCGAAACAGAAAGGAAGGGAGGGAGGTCTGACGAATAATTCTTCTCCCGGAGCCGGCAGTGAATCTGACCGCACCATGAAACGGATCGTTCTCTTCATCGCCATTCTTGCCGGATTCCTGACCCCGTTCGACGGGTCGGCAGTCAACATCGCTCTTCCTGCCATAGGAGCCGAGTTCAGCATGGATGCCATCTCGCTCTCCTGGATAGCGACCGCATACCTCCTGGCATCAGCCCTCTTCCTCGTTCCCTTCGGAAGGCTCGCAGACATCTATGGGAGAAAGAGGATATTTGAGAGTGGTATCACAATTTTCGCATTCTCTTCTCTCCTCATGACAATGGTCCCGACAACAGGGGCATTCATTCTGATACGGGTCATCCAGGGGCTCGGTGCAGCCATGATCTACGGAACCGGGATGGCGATTGTAACAGGTGTCTTTCCACCAGGAGAGCGAGGGCGTGCAATCGGCATTTATATCTCGTTCGTATACTTCGGCCTCTCTGCCGGGCCGTTCCTCGGGGGTATCCTGACCTCATTCCTGGGATGGAGAAGTATCTTCCTTGTTAATGTCCCGATAGGTCTGCTCGCGGTTTTGCTCATCCGTCTGAAACTGAAAGGTGAGTGGGCCGAGAGCAGAGGTGAGAAATTTGATCTCACCGGGTCGGTCATCTACAGCCTCTCACTTGTCGCCGTGATGTACGGCTTCTCCACTCTCCCCCATGCAGGAGCTGCAACCCTGATAGGGGCCGGGATAATCCTTGCTGGAGTGTTCTTCTGGTATGAGAGTAGGATATCTTTTCCTGTGCTCAATGTCCATCTCCTTTCAGGAAACCGGGTATTTCTCTTCTCAAACATAGCAGCCCTCATCAACTACAGTGCAACCTACGCCGTGACCTTTCTGCTAAGCCTCGATCTTCAGTATACAAAGGGGTTTTCACCAGAACATGCGGGGCTCATCCTGATCGCTCAGCCGGTAGTGATGGCCATCGTATCAATCCTTTCAGGAAGGCTTTCAGACAGGATTGAACCAGGTAGAGTAGCATCAGCAGGTATGGCGATCACCACTCTCGGGCTCTTGCTGCTCGTATTCCTCACCGATTCAACACCGACATGGTACATCATCATCAGCCTGTTGATACTCGGGACGGGTTTTGGTTTCTTCACCTCTCCGAACACGAACGCGATCATGAGTTCAGTACAGAAGCATGACTATGGGGTGGCATCAGGAACAACCTCTACCATGAGACTACTTGGCCAGATGCTCTCGATGGGATTTGCAACCATGCTCTTTGCCATCTACATCGGCCCGGTTCAGATCACCCCCGAGTACTACCCAGCATTCATATCATGTCTTCAGATCGGATTTGCATTCTTCACGGTCCTCTGTGCAACAGGAATATTCTTCTCACTCATCAGGGGGAATGTCAGAGGTGAAAACTGAACAGAGTAACCCGGGATAACAGGTACATTTATAACAGAACACACCATTTTTAGTTTATCAGATGGCCCAGTCTCTCTCCCGGGTTCTGTACGTAGATGATGAGCCCGGATTCCTTGATCTCTGCAAGACATTTCTTGAGCGTTCAGGCGGCCTGACTGTTGAGACCTCCCGGTCAGGTTCTGAAGCTCTGCATCTGCTGAGAAAGGAACGGTTTGATGCCATCATTGCTGATTACCAGATGCCAGGGATGGATGGTATCGAACTGCTCATCACGGTCCGGTCGGATCCTCACATCTGTGAGATCCCGTTCATCCTGTTTACAGCACGGGGACGTGAAGAGGTTGTCATCAGGGCCATCAATAACGGGGTTGACTTCTACCTCCAGAAGAGAGGGGAGACCGGCATCAGGTTCATCGAGCTTGCAGATACGGTGAAGACTGCCATTAACCGCAGAAACTGGCACTGCCATCAGATGAGAGATGAACGGCAGGATTCAGCGTCCCTCTCTCCCTATGTGAATATTAAATCTGAATTTCCGGGTTCCGGAGTACAGGAAAGAGATGCAGTCCGTGACCTGACCGGGAATCAGGCAGGAGTAAAAACTGCAGATAAGCGGGAACTCAGGTGTACCAGTATCATCGCAAATGCCCCCTGGGGTATTCACTGCTACAGGCTTGAGGGAGGAGCCTTCATCTTTGAGGCTGCAAATGCGGCAGCTGAACGGATGACTGGATTACTAACAGATAAATTACTGGGAAAACCCGTCGATGAAGCATTCCCGGCCCTGATATCAGCCGGGGTGGCAAAAATCTTCGCTTCGATCAATCAGTCTGGTGAGTCCTGGCATTCGAAATATCCGGTCAGATTGTCGAATACCCCTGACGCAAAACCCATTGATCTCTTTGCGTTCAGAACATCTCCAGGTAACATATCGGTGATCCTGAGTGAACCGGCAGGAGAGAAGGAGAGAGATCTTCTTCCTCCCAGAGAGATTTACCAATCCTATATCGAGGCATCTCCTGACGTCATCATCATCACCGATATCACTGGGTCGATCACCTTTGCATCACCACGATCACGAAGTATGTTTGCAATTCCACCAGACCTTGATGTGATCGGAAAAGAGATCCTGGCCTAGATTGCCCCGGAGTGCAGATACCAAGCATTCGATTGCATCGCCAGGCATATGAGGGGAGAAATGGCCCCTCCTGCCATGTACAGGCTACTCAGATCTGACGGAACCTCATTTCCGGCAGAGATTCATTCAGCTCCTGTCCGTGATAAAAACGAGGAGATCACCGGAATCGTCGCGATCATCAGGGACAGTTCAGATCGGATCGCACAACACGAAGGACTTGAACGTGCAAATACCAAACTCAATCTTCTCTCATCTATCACCCGGCATGATATCCTGAACAAGATCACTGCACTCAGGCTCTACTGCACACTCATAGAAGAAGATGAAGATCCGGTACAGAACAGGGAGATGATCAGGAAGATTGAGGAGATGGCCTCAATAATATCAGACCTCGTTACATTCACCAGTTACTACCAGAATCTAGGGATCAATACTGCCAGGTGGATTGCACCGGTAGAGGTTGTGAGCAGGATAAGAGACCTGATAGAACTCAAGGATATCAGGATCAAGAACGAGTTCGGGCAGATCAGAGTCCTCGCAGACCCCCTCTTTGAGAAAGTACTGTACAACCTTTTTGATAATGCGGTGAGGTACGGTGGAACGATAACCACCATCAGGACCGGGTACGAGCTCACCGACGAGGGTGTGACTCTATTCATTGAGGATGACGGGGTTGGGATTCCGGCAAAAGAAAAGGAGAAGATCTTTGATCGGAATGTCGGGACCGGGACCGGGCTCGGTCTATTCTTAAGCCGGGAGATACTGAGCGTGACAAACCTCTCGATCAGGGAGAGAGGTACACCCGGGAGTGGAGCACGGTTTGAGATCCTGGTCCCTTCTGACAAGTACCAGATCCTGTCATAACCAAATGTGTTTTGCAGAAGGCACAGAACCTGTTATTGTGTATTCCGAACCATTAAATAATTAACCAGCCTAAACGCTGTTTAGTGATGCCAAAACCGGAGTAGGGCATCATTCAGAAATCTCGTCTGTAAACCGAATAAGGGGGAGAGGTTTTCAGACATAGTGACATGTACGCGGGGGGCAGCGTGATATCGGTTCTGCATGTTGATGATGAGCAGGGATTATTAGAGGCAGTAAAACTCTCACTTGAAGACACCGGGGTATGTACCGTCGATACAGCTGTATCTGCAGAACAGGCACTGGAGAGGCTCAGAACCCGCACCTACGATGCAATCATATCAGACTATGCCATGCCTGATATCAACGGGATAGAACTGCTCAGGATGGTCAGGGAAGAGTTCGGTGATATCCCCTTTATCCTCTATACCGTCATTCCCCGTGATGAAGTTCTGATTGAGGCAATAAACAGCGGCGTGACTTTTTACCTGCAGAAGGGAACAGAACAGGGAGTGCAGACTGCAGAACTGATCCATATTATAGAACAGGCAACGACAAGGCGGACTGCAGAACAGGCACTTCGGGAGAGTGAGAACAGGTACAGGACCATCATCGAGAACATCATCGATGTGTATTATCGGACAGATTCTGAAGGGACTCTCATTTATGCAAGCCCTTCAGTTCTTCAGATGCTCGGATATGATTCACTGAATGAGATAATTGGAAAGAAAAACGGTGAGTTCTGGAATAATCCTGCAGAGCGAGATGCATTCATGGCCCTCCTCAAAGAAAAGAAGGAGGTACGGGATTATGAGGTGACCCTGCTCACAAGTACAGGAGAGGCTATTTATGTCGCTGTCAGCTCGAGGATCTGCACCGATGAGAATGGAGACTTTGATGGTGTGGAGGGGATCTTCAGGGATATTTCTGAACGAAAGAAGGCAGAAGCAGAACTGAAGGCAAAGAACCTTGAACTTGCAGAGATGAACAGGGAGCTCTCTGAGACACTGAGTAAACTCACCGAAGTTAAATCAGAACTTGCAGAGCGGAATCAGGATCTTATCGTTCGTGAAGAGTCGCAGAAGCGATCCGCTGCTGCCCTCAAGAGGGCAAACAAGCAGCTTAACCTTCTCTCATCCATCACACGGCACGATATTCTCAACCAGATTACAGCATTAAACGGGTACCTGACCCTAATCAGGGATGAGATCCCTGATGGGACAGCGACTGGATATCTCGATATGCTTGAGTCGGTTGCCGGTACAATCGAGACCCAGATCGCATTTACAAGGGTGTACCAGGATCTCGGATCCCAGGAGCCCCAGTGGCTTGAGATCAGTTCACTTATACCTCACATCACCATTTCAGGTCTTACGATTACCGAGTCGGATCTATCCGGGATCCGGATTTATGCAGATCCCATTGCAGGCAAAGTCTTTGAAAACCTCCTTGATAACACCATCAGGCATGGAGGAGCGGTAAGCAGGATTGAGGTTGCCGCTTACAAAAAGCAGGGAAACCTTATCATAACCTGGGATGACAACGGGATCGGAATCCCGGCAGTAGAGAAAGAACTGATTTTTCAGCGGGGATATGGAAAGAATACAGGATTCGGCCTTTTTCTTGTCAGGGAGATCCTCGCAATTACCGGGATAACAATCAGGGAGATCGGGACAGAAGGCACGGGAGTACTATTTGAGATATCTGTTCCTGATGGTGGATACCATATTGATCAGATCAGAAGCAACTCCTAGTTCAGGAGACGACACTCCTATCATCCCCAAAATACCACTACTGTATTACTACTGAATATTAGCACAGTGCAACCCATGGAAAAAGAGGAGGAGTATGTGGGTCACGAGGAGCAGTTCAAGCCCCTCGTGGATAATATACCGGATGTAATAACACTGCTCAACCGGGATAGAAAGAGGGTGTACGTCAGTGGCTCTGTAGCACAGATGACCGGGTACACGCCCGGTGAACTGGCAGGTGAATCTTTTGATGATATTCGAACTCATCCTGATGACCTTGCTGATTTGAAAAAGGCACTCGATCTCATGGATGCTTCTCCGGGAGCCGATGTGCGGGTGATGTACCGGCACCGGCACAAGGATGATGGATACCGATATGTAGAGACGATCGGGAGGAACCTGTGCGGGAACCCGGAGGTTGATGGGGTGCTCCTGATCAGCAGGGACTGCACTCGGATGAGGCAGGAGGTCGATCAACTCAGGGAGAGTATTGAGAGTCTCATGAAGAAGAACCAGGCTCTCCTTGAGATAAACGCCGGGATGACCCTCCGGATCACTGATCTTGAATCACAGGTTCGTGAACATACCGATGATGTGGAAGACAAGAACGATGAGATAGAGCAACTGCTCAGACAGAAGGATGACTTCATCTATCAACTTGCACACGACCTGCGGACACCACTGACACCGGTTGTTGCCATGCTTCCACTCCTCACCGTCGGGATCCAGGACCCTGATGCGAAAGCCCTGCTTGAGATCTTTAACACAAGCATCCAGTACCTGCAGAAAATGGTTGAGAATGTGATCTACTACTCACAGCTCAACAGGCAGTATTCAATCACTGATTACGCAGATTATACGCTCCTCGAACTCATCGATGAGGCACTTGAAGGAAACGAATTCCTCTCATTTCAGAAAGAACTCACCATCGGGATCGATATCCCTGAAACGCTCAGGATCAGGCTCTCACGGACCCATGCCAGGCAGCTCTTCGGCAACCTCATCAACAACGCCGTTAAGTTCAACGTGTACAAAGGGGATGTTCAGATCAGCGCAATGCCTGAGAAGAACGGGGTCAGGATCACCATATCAGACACCGGTGTCGGAATCCCTGAAGATAAGATTGACAAGATCTGGGAAGAGTTCATGACCGGTGATGCTGCACGCAGGGATCCCGAGTCAAAAGGCCTGGGTCTCCCGATCGTACGGCAGATCGTCACCCTGCATCAGGGAACCATAAGGGCATCTAGCAAAGGGACCGGAAAAGGAACAACGATCACACTCTGGTTCCCTGACGAACCAGTGTAGTCTAGGCTAGTAAAAGCCCCTTCACCGGTCAGGACATGTTCATATACTTCCTGCATGCAGGTACTGTTACCAGTTTCCCATTACAGGTTCATCCGGTTCAGTGAACAGGCACTTCCACAGGGGGAAGAGATCAACATGCAGATAACAAACGATCTGATAGTTCCCTTTCTTTTTCTTCTGATGTTGATCTGCTCGGGATCGGGAATGATCCTTCTCGGATTGTACTCAAGGAGGTTTTCCCATAATCCTGCTGTTCTGCCGTATCAGGTACTTATGTTCGCTGCCGCATACTGGGCACTGAACTACGCAGTCGAACTCTCAACTGTCAGTCTCCAGACAAAGATCCTGGTACAGGAGACACGGTTTATTGTCAACCCTTTTTTTGGTGTTATCGATCTATGGCTTGTTCTGACCTTTCTTCATAAATACGACTGGATGAAAGGATGGAGATGGAAAGCACTGCTCATCATTCCTGTCGGAATAATGCTTGCAGCCCTCACAAGCAGGTACCATACCCTCTTCCGGTACAATTACGGCGTTGATCTCTCCGGTCCACTCCCGACACTGACATTTGTCAACGGCCCATTGTATTTTGTCCATATCGGATACACATATCTCCTTGTCATCACCGGACTTCTGATTCTCCTTCTGATAAAAGAGGAGTCACACAGAATATACCTCAAACAGCGGATTTTATTATTCGGAGCCCTTATATTCCCTACAATTCTCGATATCATCTTTCAGGTAGGCGGAACCCCGATTCATGGTGTTAACCCGGCTCCGATATTCTTCTGGATTCCCGGCATTATCTACATCATAGCCCTTTTCAGATTCGGATTCTTAGACATCGTCCCTATTGCACGAAGCAGAGTCATCGAAGAGATGGGGATGCCGATGATCGTGCTCAGCACCGATATGAGAATTGCAGACCTGAACCCGGCAGCAGAAAGACTGTTCGGTGGTTCAGCCAGGATAAGGATTGGGCAAAATATTGCTGATGTTGCCGGATCATGGCCTGAATTTTCCACATTCTGTTTCTCTTCTGATGGGAGAACGGAGATCACGAAACAGGATACAGAGGATAACAGGATCTTTGATGCCAGGATGGACCTGCTGTACTCACCCAAAGGAGTTACCGAAGGCCGGCTGATTCTCCTGACCGACATCACGACTCAGAAGAGGCTCGAACAGAAGATCCGGAGGAGCGAGGAGCGGTGGAGAAGTATCGTGGATGGAGCACCGTTTCCCATCGTGATCACCAGTGTTGCAGACAACAGGATCCTGCTTGTAAACCAGCGGACCATCAGGCAGTTCAACCTCTCGTATGGTGATCTCATCGGGAGAAATACAGAGGAGTTCTACGCAGACAAGGAGACAAGAAAACTACTTATCACAACCCTGCAGACAAAGGACGAACTTGATGATATCGAGATGAAGATGCATGCAGGAGACGGACGTGAGTTCTGGGTGTATGCCTCAGTCAGGAAGATACAGTACATGGGAAAGGAGGCTTTTTATATCTCATTTGCCGATTTCACCCAGCGAAAGAATCTCGAAGATACACTCACAAAGAAGAATCGGGAACTCGAACTGGTCACCTTCTCACTCACGGAAACGAACAAGAAACTCAACCTTCTCTCATCTATCACAAGGCACGACATCCTGAATATGATTCAGGTGATCTCTGCAATTTCAGGGGTAATTCTGGTTGAGACAAAAGAGCCGGATCTTGAAAAGAAGATAAAAATGATTGCCGATGCCGGAAAATCCATCCAGACCCTTATCGAGTTTACCCGTGAATACGAGAATCTCGGGCAGACAGCCCCGATCTGGCAGGAGATCTCACAGACCCTCCGGAGCAGGAGCATCACAAGGCTCCTTTCAGGAATCACACTTATCACCCCTGACAGGCCGGTTGAGATATCTGCAGATCCGATGCTCTCAAAGGTCTTTTTTAATCTAGTTGAGAACTCAATCCGTCATGGGGGAGGAATCTCGACGATACGGGTATCATCAGAGGTATTAGGTGATGAACTCATGATCACATACGAGGATGACGGAAAAGGTATCCCGGAGGCGGAGAAACTTCTCATTTTCACCCGTGGATACGGAAGTAACACCGGCCTGGGTCTCTTTTTTATCAGGGAGGTTCTTGAGATCACCGGGATGACCATCACCGAAGAGGGGGTACCCGGTGAGGGAGCACGGTTCGTGATCCGGGTTCCATCCGGAAGATACCGGTTTACCAGTACTTTGAGCCAGACCTGATCCGACCAAAACATTCACTTCATCTGCAGGTTGATCTTCTGGTACGATGACACAGAGAAATAAATATGTGGTTGCCTTTAACGCAAGCCCGCACAAAGACGGGAACACTGCAACGCTGATCAGGTATGCCCTGAACAAGATAGCAGAACAGGGCATAAGAACAGAACTCGTCCACATCGGTGGAAAACAGATTCACGGATGTATCGCATGCATGAAGTGTTTTGAGAATCAGGACAGACATTGTGCCCTGACAAAGGATCTTGTAAACGACTGTATCGACAGAATGGTGCAGGCCGACGGGATCATCATCGGATCACCGACCTACTTCTCTGACATCACCCCCGAAGCAAAAGCCCTTATCGACAGGGCAGGATTCGTTGCTATCGCCAACGGCGGACTCTTCTCCCGAAAGGTCGGTGCTGGAATTGCTGCAGTCAGGAGGGCAGGAGCGGTTGCTGCCCTTGACTCCATCAATCATCTCTTCGGTATCTCTGACATGTTCATAGCCGGTTCAACATACTGGAACCTGGGAATCGGGCTTGAACCTGGAGACGTGGAGAAGGATGCTGAAGGGATTAAGACCATGGAGCGCCTTGGTGAGAATATGGCCTGGTTCATCACACGGGTCCAGGACTGAACCATTTTTTTATAAATCTTTTTTTCTGTTCATCTATAGAGGACCTCTCTCCGGTGATCCTTCCCTGACCGACAGGATAAAGAGGAAGGCACGGTGATAATGAGATCAGTATATCTGTCCACATCTGTCGCCTGATACACCTGCGGCCATCTGATATCAAACCATTATTCATGACAGGTCCCATCCATCTCCTTTACATCGATGATGAGCCCGTGCTGCTCGATATTGGCAGGCACTACCTTGAGCGGGACGGAAAGTTCAGGGTGACCGGCATGCCCTCTGCACGTGAGGCACTCGCTGCACTAGAGGATGGATCATTTGATGCAGTGGTGTCAGATTACATGATGCCCGGTATGAACGGGATCGAACTGCTGAAAGAGATCAGAAACCGTGGCCTTTCGGTCCCCTTCATCCTCTTCACTGGAAGAGGGAGGGAAGAGGTGGTTATCGAGGCGTTCGATAACGGAGCCGATTTTTACGTACAGAAAGGTGGAGAGCCCAGATCACAATTTGCTGAACTCAGTCACAAGATAGTGCAGGCTGTCCAGCGAAGAGACGCAGAGAGAAAACTTCGCGAGAGCGAGGAACGGTACCGGAGAGTTGTTGAGGATCAGACCGAGTTCATCTGCCGCACAAAGCCTGACAGAACAATCATCTTTGTAAACGAGGCATTCTGCCGGTATTACGGAGTAACCCGGGAGGAGGTCACCGGAACCAGGTTCATTACTCCAATCTTTGAGACAGACAGGCAGAAAGTAGATACGCTTCTCTCATCACTGAAACCGGAGAGCCCGGTTGTAACCATCGAACACCGTGTAATCCTTTCTGACGGGAAGATCAACTGGCAGCAATGGGTTGACAGGGGGATCTTTGATGAAAGGGGCAGGTGTATCGAGATCCAGTCAGTGGGCAGAGACATCACAACCGGAAAACTGGCAGAAGAGACGGCATCGTACCTTGGAAAAATCCTAGATGACTCACTGAATGAGATCTTCATCTTTGATGTTGAGTCTTACCGGTTCATTGAGGTTAACAGGGGAGCCAGGGAGAATCTGGGATACAGCATGGAGGAACTCTCCATGCTCACCCCCCTTGATCTCAAGCCTGAGTTTACGAGAGAAAAGTTTGAGCACCTGATAAAGCCGCTCATCAGTGGAAGAGCTGAAAAAACCAGATTCACAACCATTCATCTTCGAAAAGACGGATCAACCTACCCGGTCGAGGTGCATCTCCAGATCATGAGCATGCAGGATCGTCGCATTTTTGTCGCGATCATCCAGGATATAACCAGCAGGAGGCGGGCTGAATCGGCACTCATCGAAGCTGAAGAGCGGTTTCGGATCCTCTTCCGCCAGTCACCGATCCCGTACCAGTCACTTGACAGTGAAGGGAGATTCATTGATGTCAATGATGCCTGGCTCAACACACTCGGGTACTCGTACCATGAGGTTGTCGGGCACTGGTTCGGGGATTATCTGATCCCTGAACAGCAGGCACTCTTCAGGGAGAGATTTCCGCGGTTCAAGGATGCCGGTGAGGTACACGGGATCGAGTTCATGATGAAAAAGAAGAACGAGGGTACAATACTTGCCTCGTTTGACGGCAACATCGGAACGAACCCGGACGGAGCCTTCAGGCAGACCCACTGTGTATTCAGGGATATCACGAAAGAACGTGAAGCAGAGTTATCTCTCATCGACCGTGAGGAACGGCTTAATCTGGCAATTCAGGGTGGAGATCTCGGAACCTGGGACTGGGATATCCCATCAGGCAGGATGACAGTCAATGACAGGTGGGCGACCATGATAGGGTATGAACCCGATGAGATCGTGCCGCATTATGACTCATGGAAGGCACTTGTTCATCCTGATGACCTGCCCGCTGTGTCGGAAGCCCTATGGGAAGCAATTGAGGGGAATTCACCCAAATTTGAATACCGGTATCGGCTCAGAGGGAAAAACGGTGAGTGGGTTTGGGTATTGGATAAAGGAAAGGTCATTACCCGAGATGATGATGGAACACCACTAAGGGCTGTAGGGACTCATTTGGATATTACCAGCAACCATCTTGTCCGTGAACAACTCAGGGGAATGAACCAGTACCACCGTGGACTCCTTGAGGCCAGCATCGACTCGTTTGTCACCATCAATGAGGAGGGCAAGATGACCGATGTGAATGCCGCTACAGAGAAACTGACCGGCTGCAGTAGGGCTGACCTGATCGGAACAGACTTCTCAGACTACTTCACAGATCCCAAAAAAGCCAGCAGTGGGAGTCGGGTCGCCTTTGAAAAAGGAATGATCAGAGATTACCCCCTTGAAGTTAGGCATCGGGACGGCACCATTACCCCGGTCCTGTACAATGCCTCAGTGTACCACGATCCTGAAGGAAGAGTTGTAGGAATATTTGCGGTGGCACGGGATGTCACCAGTATCAGAAAGACAGAGGCCGCTTTGAAGGCATCAGAGACTTTTCTGAATGCAGTACTCGACTCACTCCAGGATGTCATCGGGATCCAGAAGACCGATCATCGAATTATCAAGTATAATAAGGCAGGGTATGAACTTTTTCGAATAACACCTAATGAGGTCATTGGAAAGCGATGTTATGAGCTTCTTGGACGGGATAAGCCCTGCGATGACTGTCCCACAAACGAGGCAATAAACTCAAAGAAGATGGAAAAGACCGAACGGTTCGTCCCTGAACTCGGGATCTGGATGGACTGCAGATCAAAGCCGGTTTTTGATGATATGGGAAATGTTGCCTTTATCGTCGAACATATGATCGATATCACACATCGCAAACAGGCTGAAGAGGCTATTAGAGAAGCAAACCAGAAACTCAGGCTTCTTACCGGCCTGACCAGGCATGATATCCTCAACCAGCTCAGTGCCCTGCAGGCTTTTCATGATCTCATCCTCCAGACAACAGAGCCCGAAATCATCTACACCCGAATCAGGCAAGCCCAGGAAGCATGTGACAGGATCGAAAAAATTATTGGCTTTACCCGTGAGTATGAAAACTTTGGGACTATCTCAAGCGGGTGGCAGCTGATAAAGCCCCTTGTCAGATCGGCATGTTATGAGGTCAGGCTCGGAGGGATGAACCTGACCGAGACGATAGAACCAGGTCTTGAGGTATACGCAGACCCAATCATCAGAAAGGTCTTCACCACTCTTATCGAGAATGCTGCCCGTCATGGAGAGAAGATAACCTCATTATCGGTCTCAACCTGGAAAGAAGGGGACTCACTTCTCATCGTGTTTGAGGATGATGGGGCCGGGATACCAGAATCGGAGAAGAATATGATTTTTGAACATGGATATGGTAAACACACCGGGATAGGACTGTTCCTTGCCCGGGAGATCCTGGCCATCACCGGGTTGTCAATCAGGGAGACAGGGACACCTGGGAACGGGGCAAGGTTTGAGATCGTCGTACCCGCAGGTAAGTTCCGGTTCTCCTGATCAGAAAAGCCCCTACGATGCCCTGCCAGAACTGATGATTATGACTTTTACATGCTAAGTAACTCGGCTGAAAGAGGTTCAGCCGGTATACTCAAGCACAAAGTGTTCTGACTCGTAGATCTGTGTGCCTTTTTTGGCATCTGCTGCTTCTGATTCTGGGGAGAAGATCCTGAAGACGAGCGTGTGGCTGCCTGGTTTGCGTAACTTAGATGGAACATCAAAGAAGAGAGTCTCCTTTCCGTCAGAACTGAGCCACTCATGCACCTCTCCGATAAGCGTTGTATCAACCATAATCTCCACGATCACCTTCTGACGTGATGTGGCATCGTGATTTATCCGGTAGAAGAACCGGTTGTCAGCGACCGGGGTTGTAAGGCTCTTCTGTGGATCGTAATCGCCTGCTTTTGTCGTCCAGAATCCATCGATTGCAATCTGCATGATACTCCTCCGTGAGTAGTATGTGATAGAGGGAATTTGATCAGTAAATAACTGACTGAGCCCGGGTTTATCTCACCAATGTGACGAGGAACAAGAAGCAAATGTTTAGTATCCGGCAATTCATCTATGATGAGGGAATTATATTCACAAGATCAGAAGGTGGAGCCACGTGTTTTTCCCTGATCAACTGATGATCACATAATTGAGCGAATATGAACCATTCAGAAAAGACTGGTAAAACAGGGAAATACTCGTATCCTGGCCCAATACTCCTACTGGGTATGGTCATTTTTGGGTTCATAACCGCTGCAATTGTTATGCAGGCCATCCCGTCTTCAGGACCCATGGATGTCATCACCGGATACAGCCCGGTAAATCTCACACCAGAGGAGAAAGTGTGGATTGAAGGTCATCCCGAGATCAGGGTCTGTCCTGATCAGAATTATCCACCCTTTGAACAGATCACAAAGTCAGAGGACTATCAGGGGATATCTGCAGATCTTCTCCGCGAGGTCGCGAAAAATACCGGACTCAAAATACGTATTTCTCATGAAAAAGACTGGGAGTCATGTATCGCTAAGATCAAAAACGGAAGCGTTGATCTCCTTGGAGCGGTATATATCTCAAGTCTCAGGAATGACTACCTGATCTATTCTGAACCATATTATCGCTCACTCCTTCCGATCATCACCAGAACAGATACCCGGACTGACATGACCCTTGAGCAGTTTACAGGAAAGAAGGTCGCTTCAGTCGGAGAATACACAACAACCCTGCTCCTCAAAGAGAAATACCCGGGTATCACCATTGTTCCGGTGCCTGATGTCCGATCCGGGTTGATGAAGGTATCACTCGGATCTGCAGATGCATATTTCGGAGATTTAGCTGCTTCAGCCTACTATGTTGATTCTGAAGGGATCAGCAACCTTCATGTCGCAGGTTCGTACAGTCCGGATAAACCTGACGAGTTCTCATATGCCTTCGGAGTGAGGAAGGATGCACCAGAACTGGTCAGCATTATAAACAAAGGGATCAGGGCGATACCACCGGAGAAACGTGATGAGATCTTCAGGCGGTGGATCTCTCCTACACTCACCAAAAATCTGATAGATCCAGCTCTTATACTGCTATCCATCGGAATCGTAGCTGCCCTCCTTCTGGTAACCGGTGGTGTGATCCTCTGGAACCGAGCTCTCACCCATGTTGTCAGCGAGAAGACCTGCGATCTTGAGAGAGAACTCACCGAGCACAAGAAGACTGCAGACACCCTGCTTATCACCAGGTTTACCGTTGATCATAGCCATGCAATGTTCATCTGGATAGATAACAGGATGACCATCCGTGATTTCAACGAGACCTTCTGCCAGGAGACCGGCTACTCACGGGATGAGATCAAAGATATGCATCTGTCATCCCTTCACTCTGAACTTACTGATGCCAAGATCAACGATCTCTTTTCCCGTGTCAGGAATGAGGGGAGAATCATGATTGAGACTGATCTCATCACAAAATCAGGAGCCGCGATGCCGGTTGAGATCATGCTCTGGTACTTCACCTTTGAAGGGAACGAGTGGTTCTGTGCAGAGATGCAGAATATCACCGAGAGGAACCGGTTTGAAGCCGAGAGGGAGAATGCAATCACACAGATTCAGCGTAACCTTGCAGAACTCTCGCTCCTCAATGACGGGATAAGAAATCCGCTCACCGTCATCCTCGGAACCAGTGAGATGTATGGCAATGAAGGAGCACCGGTGATAGAAGAGCAGGTCAGGAGAATAGATGCGATGATCAACCAGCTTGACCAGCGGTGGGATGAGTCTGAGAAGATCTTCAGTTACCTGAAGAAACATTATGGTGTTATGGTAAAACTGCCAGAAGATAATGACAGGAATCAGCAGGAGGATTCGGGAGAGAGCCGAAACCTAGAGTTCTGAAAATATTGTGCCCACTACACCTTCGTAAGGCCTGAATACAGAGATCCTGAGTTCACGGTGAAGGAAAGGGTGTTCTATCACGCTGACCACCGGAGTGCCCGTTTCTGATACTTTTGTGAAGAGATCGAGAAACGGAGGTGGTGCCATATGAAAGACTTCAGAACCGGTCACTCCCACGATCTGATCGCGGCTTCTCCCTACCATCTTTTCAAATGCAGGATTGACATCGATAAACCGGTAATCCGTCACCACTCCCCCAATGGTTATCAACTCCCTGATGGCATAGCCCTCACTCATATGCATAAAGAGGGTCCTGTACTGCTGCTCCTGGTGATGTCCATACAGATTTGCCTGGTGTATCTCATCGAGCTGCTCTCTCAGTTCCTCTTCAGCACCAGCGATCTGTTCATAAGCAGCCCGAAGATCAGATTCGACCCGTTCCCTCCTTGAGATCTCACGTGCCTGCTGAACATTCTGCAGACCCTGGAGTGATAACTGGTTTGCGATGACAAAGAGGGCTTGTGAGACCTTCAGAAACTGATCTTTGCTCATCTTCGGAACATCGGCAAGTGCTTCTGAAAACTCGTGCCTGTCTGCCCCAATCTCATCTGCATATAGGAGCATCCGGTTATAGTCAGCCTGCTCATCAAGAACCTGCCCTATTAGCCAGTTTGCCACATGTCTCGTTCCGATGCTGATGCTTGTTCCAGCATCCCAGAGTCCGCCGGAGAGGCACGGTGAGATCACCGGTCCTTCGGGATGATACCTGCCAAGCACGGCATCAGAGATGTAACAGTTCTTCTGCCCTTTCTCTGTCTTCCTGATGATATTGTTGCAAAGATGGCAGAAGTTACTCGGCTTTGTGATCGGTGTACCGTCAAGTTCGGTGATGATTGATGCAACCCCGGTGGCAGATGAGAAGGCATCCTGGATCTCCTGGATATCATCAAGGCTGAAGACATCAAAAAATGTGAGTGATTCGGTATCTGCCTCAGGGCTTGTGAGTGAGATGATCTTATGTTTTATGGCGTCCTCTGCGAGTTTTCTCCGGACTGCCTGCCTGACACTGGATGCCAGCTCAACATACTGCGATCTCGGATCCCCGCCTTTCTGCAGGTAAAAGTCAGCACCTGCATTCAGAGCATCTATCGCAACGGATTCTCGGCCCTTTCCTGTGAAAAGGATGAACGGTAGATCACTGAACCGTGACCGTACTTCATGAAGGAGTTCAATTCCGTTCATCTCAGGCATATCATAGTCAGAGATGATCGCATCGTACGGATGACTCTCAAGGAGGGAAAGGGCTTCCTTCCCGCTGGTTGCCATTTCTACTTTGATATCACTCATCCGCTCAAGAAAGAGCCTGCCAACCTCGAGAAGAGTGGGCTCGTCGTCAACAGTGAGGACGGTTATCATGATGACATCAGTTTCAGGAGAGTATTCAGAGAGAGCCTGTAACTGATAATACTCTCACCTTCGGGCACATAACCCTTCGGAACCTGATCGCTCATTTCCTGAACATGCCGGATAACTCTTCGAGTGACCTGATCCTGAAGATCTCATCGATATCAAGTCCTATGGTGTAGGTAGGGAAGAGACCACCCATATGCATCCGGGTGATGCCGTGAATCCTGGACTCTATGACCAGGGGGAGTACCATCGCTGCCAGATCATCCCTGCTGACCTGAGAGGCTGAACCGGTATCTGATCCTGCCAGCATGGCTTCAGCCTCCTCCAACCTGACCAACTGATCAGAACAGAGTGTCCGTGCAATCCTCCGGCTGAGAACACTCTGGAAGTACTGCATCACGATGAACTGGCATACAAAGAGCAGGAGGATCCTGATGTCTGCTCTCTCCTGGATAAGGCTGGCTGCATCCACATACGCACCGAGGGTAAATCCTGGCATCAGGACTGCAATGAGCAGGATGATCGTTGCACACGAGGCGATGATCACCACCAGAACTCCGAAGATTGCCATCAACAGATATCGCACCCAGTGATCAGTGGTTATGAAAGCCAGTGACCGGGTGAAGAAAGAGAACTGCCGTTTGAGACAGGAGAGATCGAGATAAAAGATCAGGATCCCAAGGCACTGAACGACGATGAGCAGGGAGGTGAGGAGGGGAATATCACCGTAGGCCCCAAGCAGGACCGCATACACAAGCGAGAGGCTGTATATCAGAACCATCCCGGATGTGAGCGGCATGATACCAAGGAGAAAGAATCTGATGGCAAGTTGAAGTACGATCCTGTGGTTCCTGACAAGATGCAGGTTTTTCAGCCATGGGAGGAGAGGATCACGACCTTCCCGCTTTTCTGTTGTCTTCCTGAACAGGCCGGGGATCAGGATGAACGCAAGCGGAATCAGGGGATATATGAGATAAAAGTAGAGGCTTGAGAGGATCCAGAGGACCATGTAACTGTCAGGTCTGTCAAACAGACAGAACAGATTGAGTGCAACTGCAATGACGAGGGCGCCATATCCCGCCGCCTGAATACGATCGGTATTGATGACTGCAAGGAGAGATTGGAGACGATATTTCTCATCTGCAATGGCATCTTTCAGATCTGCAGCCTCATTGCTAAAAGTCTCCTCCATCTGTTCATCTGTTTGCTTATCTTGCATATATTCCTGCACAACACAGCCCTGCGGCATATTAATACAGGCTCCCGTTGATGGCTATCATACAGGATGTATGCCATCAGTCGAAGATTTTCTGCACCCGCTTCATGAAGGAATCTGGGAGGTCTCGATCCCCAGGGATCAGGTGACAGAGCCTCTTGGAGAAGAATGGGTCAGATCACAGATCAATGTTCCAACACCGGGAACCATCGCCAGTTACCGCAGCGGGCAGTACCACCTGCACGAAACCAAAACTGAGTTAAAGGTGCATCTGGACCGGTATGATCCCAAAAAGCACCCTCTTTTACATCTGATCGATGATGCCCCCCTGCTCCTGATGATTTCTGAGACGTTCATCACACTCATCTCATTCACCAGGCAACAATCCCTGTCAGATACCGGTGGGCAGAGAGATGAGCAGAACGCAGTTCTTCGACATCATCTGATCCTTGGTCCGCTCCTGATATTCCTCGGCTTTATCTTTATATTCATTCCTGATCTGACATTTCTCGGATTAACCACCCTGCTGATACCAGGAGTGGTTCTGCTATCAGGGGTTCTTACCCTGGTGAGCAGCGTCTCGGTTGATCCTTTCAGAGTAACAAGCCGAAACGATCTCATCAGCGGTGTCTGGATCATCGGTGTTGCAATTATACTGGGATGGATTCCCCCAAGACTCTGGGGAGGGATGATCCTTGTTCTCCTTTCAGGATGGATGTTTGCATCGTCTGCTATGCTGCTTCGCAGGGTTCTGAAAGGTAGAAGAGCGGTTCCCGAGGGATTTGTCAGCAGGATGCTTATCGGAGCAGTCTCATTGCTGCTCGGAGGGGCAAGCCTCATTGCACCTGAGGCCGTTCTGATGATATTCATGGATATCCTTGGATTGCTGACAGTAACAGCAGGAGGAGTTGTTACCATCACAGGAATCAGGCTCAGGAGAATGATGGATCCGGTTTAACGGGCGGTACCTGTCACCAGACAGGAGTCTCAGAATACTCCTCCGTCTTCCATTCGCCGTTCTATCATCATGATCCGGTCCTCAATCTCATCACTCATCAGAAGCTGGCCTGCCCTGATGAGGTACTCCCTCGCTTTTACCAGGTTGTTCTCATCAAGGTAATTTTCTGCAATCCCGGTCAGAAGTGAGATTATGACCGGGTCAGGACCGGCCGGAACTCCCCTGTCAGCCAGGATCTGCAATCCCTCCCGGTTGTAATAATCGTGATCAATATCCTGAGCCGGCCCGGAAAGGAGTTTCAGTTCCTCCCTCCCGGCAACCGACTCCTCCCAGGTCTCTGCCATCAGGTAGCAGGTGATAGCAGCCTCTTCATCTTCCTGTAATGAAAAGAGGTAACCCTGGTTTCGGAATGCAAGGGCGAGATCCTCCTTCAGCCAGGCAGTTCTGAACGAACGCATCAGAAACGGGCCGACATCTGTGACACGACGGCTCCTGAGCAGGACTGATACGAGTTCTCCCAGGATTCCCGCATGGACAGGACTCTGATGTCTGGCACTCTGCAGAATCCGGACTGCTGTCTCAAAATCCCGTATCCCGGAGAGGTATTTTCCATACTGATAGAGGATATCAGTCCCGAGAAACGGGAGGACGATGAGATCCGGCTCAGGGCTGCATTCGGTCATGTAATAGGTGTACTCGATCAGGTCACGATATGACCGGTATTCCTGATTATTAAATTCAGGCCACGGCCGCTCACCGAACGGGAGGAGACAGGGCAGGAGAAGAGCAGCCTGATCAAATGAACGGTCTGCGACAAGACCGGTGAGATCTGATAGTAACGGAGAGAGTAGTGTCTCAGGAGTCCCTGAATCCATACAGAAGCGGGTGAACTCTTGAGGTGTATACCGGGAGAGAAGAACACTACTGATCTCCCTTGCTACATGAGGAAGGCAGGGATGGTTTTCATACCTTCGCAAGGAAGCAAGCAGATACTGGTTGAGGTGAGCAGGATCTGTAGGAATACCGGCGAGAATATCCTGTACAGCCGCTTCACATGGCCCTGTGCTGATCATGTCATACTCCGGAAAGGATTTGATATGAGAAAGACTCTGTTCAGGACCTGGTGAACAGATCTACCCGGTGCGGGAGAACAAATCATCACCACTCCTGAATTCAAGGCCCGGATGGTGATCAAAGCGTACGACACCGACCACTGCCCTTCCTGCAACGGCTTTCTTTACTGCAGCAGTGCCCTCAATTCCAAATCCTCCGCAGAGTTCTATCGCTCCGACTCCTTCATCAACAAGGCTTTTTGCAACCTCCTCTGCCATCCGATAATCTGCCACACCGACTGTTGTAAGGATCACATCTGGGGTGGTTACAACAGAACGATGTTTTACTGGATCAGCACCTGGTGCTGTAAAGATGAATGCTGCTTTCAAAACCATGAGATTCAGATTGCACCGGCCTGGAGATATAACACACGCCAATACCGAAATCTGATGGGACCATCATGAGGGAAGATGACCAGGCAGTTGAGACAGTCTCCTTTGGATCAGGAGTGACTATCCAGTGTGAAAAGAATCACTGATCCTGCAGGAACTGTCACTTGTTCACCGGCATACCCATTTGTGAAGGTCTGTTCAGGGTCGGTGGCATAAGGGTAGTTTCCCAGTTGGTGCCGGGATTGTGAGAGAGAATATTCCCGGATATATCTCTTTGTACCATTCACAAAGCAGGGATAGGAAGGGTAGAATCTCCCCTCTGAAAGTATCCAGGTAATACCTGACTGGTGGTGAGGATGAACGTTTTGACCCGAATGGGCAACCACCGGGTTGAAGAAGCAGACCAGTGAGTTGGATCTTGTTTTTCATATATCAGGCAGAGTCGAAGCATGGATCTTCAGAAGAACTCACGTATCCTGGTTTCAAGAAGAACAGTTCAGGTTTCTGCAGTATCTTCTCTTCTGCTCATTCTGCTGCTTTCTGTTACCGACATATGTTCTGCAGATTACACAGCATCAGACTGGAACAGCCTTGGGGAATCATATTACAGCAGTGGTGATTACGATGCTGCAATATCAGCATTCAAGAATGCGGTCGCCATCAACCCTGACTATGCAGAGGCCTGGAACAACCTCGGGACTGCCTACGACCAGGCAGGCAGATACAACGATACAGTTCTGGCATTCAGACGGGCTGTTGCCATTAATCCCGGGTATGCGGAAGCATGGAACAACCTTGGCAATGTGTATGAAAAACAGGGAAGATACGAGGAGGCACATGATGCATATCAGCGTGCGACCTCACTCTCGACAGATTATTCAGGAGTCCCGCCGTTAAACCAGCATCCCCCCTACACCATGCCCGTTCAGGGTCCGGGAAACCAGCCCTTCGGACCACAGGGTCCGGGCACCATGGGACCGAATCAAGGAATTCCGAGTCAACCGGGAAGATTAGCACCGGGTATCCAGTCGAGGTGAACCTCTGACAGGATCGATTAACCATTTCTGAACTATCTGCAGAAAAAAGTGAGATGGAGATATAATTATGACGAGCCCGGTGCTCCGCAGACGACCGGCAGAGCATCGGCAATCTCGGGAAGCATTTCGGCAGGAATACCCATGACCATCTCACCTTCTTCAATTCCAGAATATTTTCTAGAACCGTCGCATCCGAGTGAGAAGTTCATTTTACCGGTCAGATACACCTGTGCAGAAGCATCAGAACAAACCGACTGAATACCAGCGAAATTACAGGTAATTCTCCCACCCAGTCGGTAGAGATTACTCTGCGCCAGTTTCAGCATCGCCTTCGGCGTGGTTACCAGAAGGACAAGCGTTGGATCATATGGGACTTTTTCAAGCGGGGCATACGCAATACCATATGTAGCACCTGACTCCACATGGGGAATATTGAGAATGGTTCGCTTGCATGCAGCCCAACTGTCATACTTCCCAAGTTTGTAATAAAACTCCCCACTTTTCAGTGTGGGGGTCATCTCTCGCAGTCCGAGAGCCCACGAACCACCCATGCAGGCATGGTTCTCATTGACGGAGTAGAAGATTTTTCCGTCTTTTCGTGCCATGTTCACCATCTGGCAGTGGGTTGCTTTCTCCTCTAAGGCGGGAACCCCTTCAGGGAGATGTTCTTTGCTGGTGATGAACTTGATGGCAACAGGGGATCCCTCAAGGTGAAGATGTTCCTTCATGAGCCGTGAGATCCCGGCATAGTCAATCTTTGTCCGTATGGCGTCCTGCATGATCTTCCTCGGAAACAATAGGATCATCTACCATATAGAGTTTCAGGATGCCATTTCCAATTGTGAATTGAGATGAGAGACCGGATTATTCCAGGCTCATCAATCAGATGAAAGCAGAGAGGAGACAAAGTCCCTGTTTGTCCACAGGGCACACCCACCTCCGGATTCAGAAAGGATCTGATGATTGGCACGGATTGTTGCCAGAAGATCAGAAGAGAGTGCTTCACGGAGCGGAACAGTGGTAATATTCATATCTGACATCGGGGCAGCCGGACAAGGCTCGAGGTCTCCGGAAGGACTGATATGAACAAAACCTCTTCCTGCCGACAGGCACCCACCATAACTCTCTTCATCTCCGGGAAATCCGAGGAAGAGAGCAGGGTAGTGTTCTGAAAAACCGGTGATTCGGTGATTGAGGGAGTCATGTTCCTTGTCAGAGAGGGCCATACCTGAAGTCCCTTCCTCTATCGGGACATACTCCACATACGCAATCAACCTGCATCCATGGGATATCATTTCACTGACAAAACGGTCAGTGGTGACCTCTGAAAAATTATCCCGGGTAATGGTGACTGAACAGCCGAAGAAGAGACCATTCTGTCGAAGTAATGAGAAAGATCTGATTGCAGCATCATACACACCTTCTGATCTCCGTGAGTCGGTCGCTTCTTTCTCCCCCTCAATGCTGAGTATCGGGACAATATTCTTCAGTTTCCCAAGTTCTCCGGCAAAAGACTCGTCAATGAGGAGACCGTTCGTAAAGACAGCAAACGTCATCGAAGGAAAGGCACGGGCCATCATCAGGATGTCATCCTTCCTGACCAGAGGCTCTCCTCCGGCGATGACGATGAACGAGACACCAAGATCAACAGACTGTGAAACCAGGCTGATAAGTTGATCAGAGTTCATTTCAGGTGTCGCAGTACGATGCAGGGATCGCATGTAACATCCCTGACAGGTCAGATTACACCGGTGGGTCAGGCTGAGCATCAAAACCGCCGGAACCTGCACACCTTCAGAGGCAAGGATCTCACGCCTCTGTGCTGCCTTCTTCTGTGCCGCGAGCAGCCGGGTTGCGGTCAGAAGCAGGACGGGATCTGTACGGACAATCCTGATGACCAGACTCACACTTTTCATGATGGTATCCGCAAGAAGACTGCTATAAAATCCTGATGACCGTTCAGGATCATGGGCAGGAGACTGAATGGTCGTCCGGGTGGACTGCATGATCTGTTGACTATTCATGCAGAGGTCCCTTCTGCTCACGCAGGTCTGAAGGAGTGACTGCAGGATGATGATACCGCCCTCGTCCTTCTGTACCGAACATCATGTTCAGGTTGATCGCCTCAACCGGGCAGTAGTTGAGACAGGCACAGCAGAGTTCACATCGATCTGCATACACCGGCTTTCCATCATCAATTCTGATATTCCCTGAAGGACAAACCACAGCACAGGTTCCGCATGATGTGCATGCTGCAGAGACAGAGAATCTCTCACCTGACCGGTGGACATTCTTCGCAAACGGATTATAGAGGAGGAACTGGAGCAGGGATGAGAGAGGGGCGATACCGGGGCGCTTTTCCCGGTTATTCCTGATATCATCGGTTATTCTGACACAATCATCTTCAGCCTTTGCAAGGATGGACTTTTGCTTTTCTCCGGTTGGAGGAACACTGAGGGGAGGGAAATTACCAGGCATCTTCACCATGAAACCGGCATTGATACCACGCCCGTTCCGGGAGTATACACCATGATCGATCATCTTCAGAGCTGACGCACCTGTTCCGCCAAGGGTCAGAAGCCCGAAGACATACGCATCTGGAGGGATAGAGAGACGTTCCAGAAACCTTCTGACCATAACCGGGATTCCCATATCATACACAGGACAGCAGATTCCGATCCGACCATCCGGTGCAGTGATCACCTCTTTATTCATCAGGGATGCAATAGGAACCAGTTCTGCATCTTCGATAAGGGTAGTTATCTTTCTGGCGACAGCCAGCGTGTTTCCGGTACCGGAAAAATAGTAGAGCGTTGTCTTCATTATACAACTCCCGCACTGCGGATCCTCTCGATGAGGGGCATTATTGCCTGATCGCTGATCACAGCCTGCTTGTCAAGGACACCCTCACCGGCGGGAACCAGACCTGCATCAGATGCACGTGATTTGAGCAGGGTGATGGCCTGGTCTCCGCTCTTTGAATCGTTACAGGTAACGATAAGAAACGCACGTTTACCACCTCCTCCCGAGAGTGCCTTCAAGGCCCCGTTCATCACAGGGCTTGGTTTTCCTGCCCAGACCGGACAGGCAAGCACGACGAGATCGGTATCATCAACTGGGATCTTATCAGGAGTGACCGTGTCGGCTGAACCTGTCAGTGCCCGGTAACATCCTTTTGTCACGGCAGAGAGGGTTGAGTACTGCTGACTGGCAGCGACCTCGATCAGCTCGGCATCAAGCTGACGGTGTATCTTCTCAGCAATTGTTCTGGTCTTTCCGGAGTGAGAATGGTAGATGACAGTGATCTTCATAATGGTCAGTCTCTCTTCTGGTATGAGTGTTTTTCGGCAGGTTCGTCATCCTCGGTAGCTTTCTGGTATGCCCCGATGATCATCCTGATCAATTCCATTGTATGATGCGGATCTTCGGTTTCACGGCGGGAGAGTGCTGCCTCACCTGTAACAAAAACCCCCTTCTTCTCCAGATTCTTCCGAAGGAGGGGAAGGCAATGGCCAGGGTTACTGCTGTACGTGGTACATAGTACCGCATTCTTTCCGGTGCACCCTGAAAGACCTGCAACCAGTGAGTTGGCAGCCGGGGCAGGTTTCCAGGCCCAGACCGGGGTAGCGATCACAAGAAGATCATACCCGGAGACATCGATCTTCTCTGGTGTTACCGGGTCCATCTCCTCGTTACGTGAACGGATACAGCCGGTGGTGAATGCAGTAAACGACCTGTACTTCTTCAGGGTATGAACCTCTATCAGGTCACCACCACAGACCTCATGGATCTTCTCCATCAGGCCCCTTGTTATCCCTGAGTATGAGTAGAACACAATCGCGATGTTGAGCGGACCTTCTGGGATCTTCTCCCTGACGAGCTGCTGATTGCACCGGGAGAGAACCGTGGATCGCACCTGTTCGAACTGTTCAGCGATCTCAACCATCCGTGACCGGTTAAGGGTAAAATTGACATGAAAGCCCACACGCTCAGCCTCGACAAGTCCGTCAGACTTGAGCAGTTTCAGATGCTGGGAGACTGCAGGCTGGGATATACCAACGCGTTCAGCAAGGTCTGACACCCCGAGGGTTCCGGTTGTGTCTGTTGCGAGATGAAAGAGAATGCGAAGTCGGTTTGCATCGCTCAGGACTTTAAACGTCTCTGCAAGATCCCGGACCTGCGGACAATCTCCGGGAGAGTCATACTCAGTAACTCCTGTTGCCATGAAGTGTATAACTAATTACTTATAGTCTTATAACAAATTTCTGTATGGTGCTAGGGGCCTGAGAGGAGACTGAGACCGGTACCCCACTACCGCTGATACCCTCCCCTCCTATAATATGAGCACTCAGTCTATGCTGAACGCATGGATCCGGATCAGACCCCCGGCCTGGCACCAGTCTGCCTGAGATGCGGCAGATGCTGCAGGTACGGCCCATCTATTAATGCTACACTAGAAGATCTTGAACGGTGGGTGACAGGAGACCGGACTGATATCCTGATATTTTTTGAGGCATACTGCATAGACGGAACATATCTCAACTGCGCCACGTTCAACACACACGAATCCCTGTCCAGGGTTCTCTGGACAGATATGATCAATCCTGATACCAGTGATTATTACAAGGACTGCCCGTTTCTCCAACCAGGTTCAGATCATGATTGGTACTGTTCGATCTACGAGACAAGACCCACGATCTGCACAAAATTCAGACCCTGGGAGTGGGGTGAGAAAGGAGTCTTCTTTGACTGCCCGGTGGTTGAAAAAATCAGAAGATGAGAGTTCAGCACACAGTCTCTTCACACCTTTCCATTCTGAAGAAGAGGAGGGTGCAGCAGATGCTTGCAATCCCGGCTATATAAAAGACCGTCGGGGTTCCGGAGAGATCCATCACCATACCGGAGAATAGGGGAGAGATAATAAGGCCGATAGAAAGTGTGGTGTTCACCAGTGCTGATGCACTCCCATGCCCGACCTCCCTGCCTGCAACTGCCACAACCGCGTACATCGCCGGAAGTGAGATCGCTCTGCCAATACCCATGAGAAGAGCAGCAGAGAGATAGGGAAGGAGTCCGGCAAACTCCGGAAGAACAAGGAGAGAGGTGCCGATCATGGCAGTGCCACCTGCGATGAGATAGTACCTGTCAAACTGATCAGCGATCCTGCTGAAAAAATGCTGGAAGACCGGGGTAGAGAGGACCGATACCAGGATGATGAGCCCGGTCTCAGAAGCAGAGAGCTTTCCGATTGTGATCGCAGCAACCGGAAGGAATACCATGAATGTACCATTTGCCAGGGCATACATTAGCTGGTACAGAATCGGTCCGCGTAGTGGCTTATATGCTATGATAGCCCGGATTGGGGATTTTTTAACAGGTCGGGAGGGGATATCAGGCAGATAGAAGAACACAGTCATAAGAGCCGTAAGAGAGAGGAGAGTCATGGCATGAAAGACTGCATCCATCGTGAGGTAATCTGATATGACTCCACCGATAAACGGGCCAAGACTCATACCAAGTGAGATCGAACTGGCAAATGAGCCCACAAACCTCCCTTCTTCTCCTACCGGGGCAATCTCGCTGATATACGCAATGGCAACCGGAAGCACCATGGCAGAGGCTATGCCATGGATGAACCGCAGAGCAGTGATCTCGTACACTGATCCGGCCAGTGTGTACAGGAATGAGATGAGAGAATACAAACAGAGCCCTGAAATGATAAGGCGGCGACGCCCGTGATCGTCAGATAACCTCCCAAAAACAGGAAGAAAGAGTGCCCGTGACAATGCAAAAGCTGAAAAAATTGCCCCGATCCAGACTCCGGTTGCCCCGAGTGTGGCAGCATAACGGGGAAGCAGAGGTATGACGATCCCCACTCCCACCATGGTCGCAAAGACTGCAGAGTAGAGAGAGAGAAAGATCCGCCTTCTTGTTCCGGGAGATGGCAGATATGCAGTCATATGAGCTGGTTAATTTATTTAGTTCAGCCGTGATGCAGATGCAGGATGTATCCCTTCAGGTCTTCTTTGGGTGTATCCTGCAGTACAGTATATATTCACTCACCATAAACATGGAAATAAGGACAGGATCTGATCCCACGGGTCAATAACAGGATTCGAAAGAGTTACCGGAATTATTTTACTTTCACAAATCAGTATAAAGGAGAAGATGGTAAGGGCCCGGTTATCTGTACTCATTGTTGATGATGAGTTCAGTCTCCGTTTCATCAGTAAGAGATACCTTGAGGAAGCAGGGCCGTTTCTTGTTCGTACTGTTGATTCCGGGGATAGTGCCCTGGAACTGCTTGGATCGAATGATTCGATCATCGATGCTATTGTTTCTGATTACTACATGCCAGGCATGAACGGGATGGATCTTCTCAGGAAGGTGAGATCACATCACGGGAATATTCCCTTTATCCTTTTCACCGGCCGGAATGAAGAACAGGTCATTAGAGAGGCGAAGGCAGCCGGTGCTGATCATGTGGTGGTAAAGAACCATGATCTGAAGTCTCAATGGATGGAGATAGCCTTTTTACTCGAAAAAGCAGCACATGAGAGAACGATGGGAAGAATACTCCCAGAAGTTCTGATTCCCCATCATCCGACTGAAAAAACAGATGAGGATAACACCATACAAAATTGCAGATGGAAGACTGCTCTTGGCGAGTTCAGTGTGAAACTTGCAGCGATTCCAGGAGAGTCTGAATTATACGCAGATCTGTCAGACATGTTCAGGCAGATCGGGGTAGCAGGAGATATTTTTTTCAGATACCGCCCAGCCACCCAGAGCCTTTGTGCAACTTCTTTCTCATTCAGACACAGAGTGAAGGATCAGATAACACAGATACTGGGAAAAGAACCCGAAGACCTCATTATTCCAATCTCGGTCGAACGATATCAGAAGTTGATAGAAAGCGTTATTGAACGAGAGGAGGATCTTACCACAATCAGCGAAGGGGAGATATCCCGGTTCGCAAGTTCTACCATCAGGAAAGCAGGAGGATTCGATCACTACCTGACCGTGGCGTATGTCACAGGGGGAGGACTCCATGGAATTTCCCTTCTTGCCATTGAAGGAGATGATCCACCGGCAGATCTCCTCAAAACTATTGCCTCTCTGGTTGCGTTGTATATGAGGGGTGAAGATCAGAGGGCAGAAGACGATCATGGTTTATTGAACACCATAATTACCGGAATAACCCCGGACCCACACTCCCTTTATGACGGGGAAGCGAGACCGGAGTGTGAAAATGAATGTGATTCCGGACTGTTCAGGCAGATCGTAAATAACATGGCTGATATGGCTGCAATCTGTGACCTTGAGAACAGGTACCGGTATGTTACCCGGTCATATGAGCGAAGCCTTGGCTATATGTCTGATGAACTTGTCGGCAGGGTTATCTATGAGTTTGTCAGGCCTGAAGATTATGAGCAGGTTATGACTGCTGTTGACCTGATGCTCAAAGGAGAGATCCCATATGCCAGGTACCAGCGGCTTCATAAAAACGGGCAGTACCGGTGGATGGAATCAACTGGGAGACTTCTTTATGAGAAGGATGGGTACTGCTCAGGGTATATCATCAATACCAGGGATATCACTGACCGGGTCACCATTGAAGAAGCTCTCCATAAGTCAAAGGAAAAACTGAACATCCTCTCTAGCATCACCAGGCACGATATTCAGAATCAACTCCAGGCACTTGAGGCATTCTGTGATCTCATCGAACACAGGGTGAATAACGACAAACCTGCAGAAGAATACCTGACCTACATGAGACAGTGTTGCGAGATGATCCATCAGCAGATTGCGTTTGCACGGGATTACCAGGAACTTGGTGACAGCGATCCGGTCTGGCAAAATATCGAGACCATCGCAAGGGTTGCAGCATCTGATACCCTCCCGGATGTTGTTACCCTTGACATTGAAACAGAAACCACAGAATTTTTTGCTGATCCGATGTTTATGCTTGTTTTTTATAACCTCTTTGACAATGTCAGAAGACATGGAGGACAGGTGACGAAAGTATCCATCACCTTTTCTGAAAAAGGTGGTCAGGGATCTGTTACTATATCAGACGACGGACCCGGGATCGCCGATGATCAGAAGGAGAGGATCTTTGAGAAAGGAGTCGGAGAGAATACCGGGCTTGGTCTCTTTCTGGTCAGGGAGATCCTCGCCATTACCGGGATATCCATATCTGAAACCGGCGTGTTCAGGAAAGGTTCAAGTTTTACTATCACGGCCCCACCTCATGTCTGGAGGCAAAAGAGAGGAGCCGATGTATGAGTGCAGATCTCCTCTCATACCAGTCAGGACCCTTAAATCCGCTGCTAAAATTACTCACCCTTGTATTATTCCTTGTTGCGGCAGGTTTTTTTGCTCGATGCCGGATCAGGTATGGAGGAATTTTATCCCAGATCTCAACTCTGCTCTTCTTCGGAGCGGTAGCCGGGGCAATAGGGGCAGCCTTCAGATATGAGGGCGATTTTTATTCCCAGTATAAGTGGGGAGAGAGCTTTCTCACACTTATTCTAGCGGCTTTTTCGCTCGTTATCGCACTCATTGTCCGGAAGAAACTGGCAGAAGTCTGTAGAATTCTGGGAGCAGGGAAGGAGAAAGGCAATGATGAGTGATATCCTGACATATGATCAGAGTATCCTCAACCCGGTTTTGAAGATCATTATACTTCTGATCTTTCTTGCAACTGCAGTAGTCTACCTTGATGCCAGAAGACAATTCGGAGGACGGGTACTCAAGGTCATCAATCTCCTCTTCTTATTTGCAACGTTTATGGCAACCGGAGCACTGATTCGGTACTTCGGGGATGGTCTGTTATTTGGTTTTACTCCGGATCTCTCGCTGAAGTGGTTTCAAAGCCTTGCATACATTATCGCGGTCTCCTGCATGATCCTCGCAGGACATCAGCTCCTGATCCTTTTCCGGAGGGATGAGAAGTGAACCGCATCGCCGAAGAGATTGCACAGATCCTTGCCCCGGTGATCGGATCAGGCCTCGCCATCTCTACGGTAAATATGCAGTGTAAGAAGATGGGTATATCACCAGACCTCCTCTCCATTAATGACCTGAATAAATTTGCAGATATGATTCAGGTTCCACTTGAACTCTTTGCAGGTGCCAGGATCGCAGAAGATCTCGCTGCCGAGATCAGGCTGATCCACAAGAGATGACAACAAAGGCTACGCTCCGGTCATAACCCTGTTCATCACGAGAACTCCCCCTATCCATACCAGGTATGCCCCACAGATGCTTGAGAGGAATGAGAACCTATCAGCAAGTAGGTAGAGGGCTGCAAGAAATACGAGCGACGGGATGGCAAAGTAAAACGAACCCAGCACGAGTTGGTGTGTTGCACCGGTTCCTGACTCATAATAGGTAAAGATGAAGGCGATTGTGGTTGTTATCGGAGCAGCAGCAAGAATCCCGCCATAACGCGGGTCGATGTGCTGAACTATGAGGGTGACTCCCACGATGATAAAACCGGCAACCAGGAACTTCAGGAGGGTATACAGGTAATCCATGTCAGAAGAGAGTGAATGCCGGCTGATATTAAATATAAGTCATTCGTCTTCAAACCCAGGAGATTCCACGTTCGAAATTGTTCATGAGAAGGAGGGATCATGAACTCAGTGAGTCAGCCATGAGATCATCGCGGAAGAGAACGTACAGGTGTTCATCAAGCACTTCTCCATGCTTGGTTATCGCTTTTTTGTGAACAGCCTCTAGGATGAATCCGTTTTTTTCAAGCACACGCATGGAGCCCGGATTATTCGAGAAAATACCTGCCTGTAATCTGATAAGTTCTGTTTTCATGAAAGCCACCGGAATAATGGCTCTGACTGCATCTGTGATGATCCCCTTCCCCCAGTATTTCTCAGAGAGCCAGTATCCGATCTCGGCTGTCCTGTGATATATATCGTCAAACCGGTGTATTCCTATCCCACCTATAGCCTGATTATCCACTGTTACCGCAAGGAGAATATGAGGGTGATCACCGGTTGCCATGGTAAGAAACCGATCTGCATCTGCGAGAGTATAAGGGCTTTTGAACCCATCACGCATGCATGCTGCGATACCCGGGTTATCTGCATGCCTGACAAGGGAGAGGCGGTCTTCTGCAGACCAGGGCCTAAGCACTGATGTAGGAGTTTTCAGAATGATATCAGATTTATAAGTCAGGGGATTTTGTGACATGGAACTTCAGCCAGATTATATCGGTTGAATACATATTTCCTAATATCCCCATCGTGATTTTTGAGATGAATTGTGCCTCTTTCAGCCGATACTGTAACTTCTATCTGGTACAAACGAGAATATCACTAATAATGACCAAAATACACCTCTCTTCATGCCAGGCCTGCATACATTATTACCAGAACTCTCCCGGGGATCTCCTCGTTTGTGAGGCTTTTCCTGACGGGATACCCGACAGTATCCTCTCTGGAGCAGTAGATCATAGGCGATCGTTCCCTGGTGACCAAGGAGTTTTGTATGAACCGATGCACAGCCTCGAGATCATATCACGGAGCGATGAAGAGATAAAAATTGGAACTATGAATATGAATGTAAACCTCGGGGATGATGTTATCAAACGCAAAGGAATTGACATCATGATCAGGGTAAACCCGATTAGGGACCGGTTTGGTGACCAGTACACCTGATCAGCTGATGTGATTGTCAATTCTATTTAATACCATATTTCCCTGATATCACGTGCTTGACTGCTGAGAGGGCTACAGCCATAAGGCCAACGAGGATCAGTATCATCGCCGATATGTTGCTGACAAACTTTAGTTTTGTACAGACCAAGGCACAAGTGATAATAAAGGGGTGTTGGCCAGGATATGCGAGAAGAACAGCAATAAAGCAGATATATTCCACTATATCAGCAACACCACCGATCACCGGGATGATGAGTAGTCCCTGAAGTTCATCTCTGGCAGGAATCAGGTGCCGGAGAAGGAGACTGAGTGTAATAGCAAAGAAAAGCAGGTAACTAAAGGAAAATACAATATCAAAAGGAAGAATCCTTGTTAGGTAGAGATCCCTTCCTGCCTGACCGAATGCATCAAGCAGGGAATAAACAGACTGAGGGGTATAATTGATGGAGAGATCAGGCACAGATAGACCTCCGGTGATATCTGCAAGTTCCTGTGTTCCATACGGTCTGCCTGTAGCAGCAAAAAAAGAGAAGAAGAAGAGAATTGTAATGATCAGATATGACCTCCGGGATGACAGGTGTCTTATGAGACTGATTACCCGGGCTATCCATATATTATCCGACATTTACTCTGTCTCCACCATCATGCATTCCGGTCAGGCCCACAGATGACAGACTGAATAAGGGCAAGATAGTGCGATATCAGGATGTTCTCATCGATAGCACGCCTTTTTAATGACCACACAAGTTCAGGACTTCTTTCCATCACACATCCGATCATCATCCTGATAATGATTGCAAGTTCAACAGGATCGATATCATTCCTGATTGATCCATCCTTCATCCCGCTTCGTACAATCTCTTCTGTCAGATTGATCAACGATTCAGAGTGGGAGATGATCTCGACAACCTCATCATTGGTTGAATTCTCGTGATCAAGAGAGAACCTGCCTGATTTCAGGAGGTAGATCATCGAGCGATACCCCGGATAATCACGGGCAAATCTGATCCCTGCAAGTCCCAACACACCCAGTCGGGTAATTGCCGGACCATCGCACTCATCCACAGCTTCGTTGATCATCTGGTGAAGAATCCTGATCCCCTGTAGAACGATTGTGAGGAATAAAACCTCCTTATTCTTAAAATAAAAAAAAATTGTCCCTTTGGAGAGTTCTGCCTCTTTTGCGATCTGCTCCATCGAGACCTGATCATACCCGTTCTCAAAGAAGAGATGCTCGGCAGCAGATATGATCTGCATCCTTCTCTCTTCCCGTTCCCGTTCCTTCCGCTCGGCAATCGTCATGATCAGATGTTAGTTTTTGAATCCGTACTTAATGGCACCCTCCGGGCAGATATCTGTGCATGATGCACACAGGATGCATTCAGCATCTTCCATCCGCCTGTTCTGAACCATCTCCTTGACATCAAGCCCCATGGGACAGGCGTTTGAACACTTGTTGCAGCCGGTACAGAGATTCGTGTCTCCGGACAGGTGAAGGGCAGGCCATCTGAAGAGGTTACGGATCTTTCTGCCGATGATGAAATGAACACATATCGGACAGAGGTAATGACAGAACCCCCTCTTTCCTGCAATTACTGCAAACAGGAATATTCCGCCAAATATGATGAAGTAGACCAGATACGATATCGGCTCAGTGAGCGAGACACCGGAGTTTGTACTGTAGAAGACATTCACCGTACTGATACCCCCGGCAGAGAGGATTGTGACGATGACCATAATAAACCAGAGTGCCCAGACTCCGAATTTGATGAGGTTGAGTCGTCCTCCGCTGACCGGCTTATCCTGGATCCCCTCACAAAGTTCCTGGAACCCCCCCATAGGGCAGAACCACCCGCACCAGAACCGGCCAAGGATCAGTGATGCGAAAAAGGTCACGATGAAGAGGATCATGACCCCGGTGGCAACCCCTTCTGAAGCACCCATCAGGAGGATGATCGGCGATACATAGAAGAGAGTTGCCGGAACACTGGCAAATACCAGTAAAAGGAGCATCCTGCGTACTTGTTGTCTGTTCATCTTTTGCACCTTCCATCATGGGATATGTATACAGAATTCTGATAGATCATACTAATCAACAGTATATTTTTGACCGAGGGTCAATACATATCTTTTGGTCAATGGAAAGGTGATCATAATATTCAGACCATACCATTATCTTCAGTATCCTCCCCATTCTGAAGATTTCTGATAATTCGTCTGAGTTTCTCCTCGAAATCATCGATCTCCTCAGGCAAAAATCCAGCGTAGAACTCTTCGATCATCTCTTGTGATACCTGCAGAAAGAGATCCCTGATGATCTCATGATCCCGTGCCAGGGAGATCAGAATGACCCGGCGATCTTTATCTGAAGGATTCCGGGTTATCAGGCCTTCCTGCTCAAGCCGGTCGAGCATACTTGTCAGCGTTGATTTCTGAAGTTTGGTTCTGCTGGCGAGGTCTCTGATGGGGATACCATCTCCTTTCCAGAGTGCAAACAGGATCCTTCCCTGAGCCGGGTTGATAGCCTCAAGCCCGTGATCCCGAAGTTTTCGGGCAAACACCCTCCCGGCAAGCTGGTGAATCTGGGAGATCAATATCCCCCCTTCTGAGAGGGGTTTCATGGTTTTTCTGCAGGATTCCATGAGACCGAATCCAAATACTCGTAGTATTTTGCGACATGGGGAACAAGAGAGAGTATCGCATAATCGGGATCATGAACACCTCCCGGATAGTACATTGTCCAGTTCTCCTGCCAGATCCTCTCTTTCAATTTTTGATCAGAAACAAGAGAGATCGCTCCACCCAGCATCAGACCACGCCATTCGGAAGGATTACAGTAGTAAACCGAGGCCTTCTCATTCTGCGCAATCTGACCAGTCTTCCCTGAAGACGTGTTGGTGGTAAAGTAGACGACAAGATCCTCCCGGTGTGTGTCAAAGATTGAGATCAGGCCCGGATAACTCTCGATATTTCGCAAATTTAACATGGCCCTTGTACTTGGCCATCCGTCTGTATCCATGGTGGTCAGAACAGCTGCCGGGGTTCCGCTCATCAGGTCGAGTGCACGCTTCTGTCCAATTGTGCGATCCATATAGTACCATGTAGAACTATACTAGATAATACCATAGTGATAGTTTTTCATTGTTTAAATTTCACCATCTCTTTTTGATCATAACCGGTTATGCCGTGAATTTAATGCATACTATCTTCCAGTACATATCCAATGGATCTCGGAGAGTTGTTTCTCCAGTTTATCGAACAATACCATGAGGTACTCCGCGTAGCCGACGAAGAAGAGATGAAGGCAGCAGGCCTTCCAGATATCACCATTCACCAGTTCTTTTACCTCAGGGAGATTCGCCGCCATGAGCAGACAACACTCACTCAGCTTGCGCAGACCCTCCAGGTAACAAAACCGTCGGTAAATGCGGCTGTTACCAGGCTGATAAAAGACGGATTCGTCTCCCGTATACAGTCAACCGTGGATCAGCGAAAGTACCACCTCTCGCTGACAAAGCAGGGGCATCAGATCTTCATTCACAAAGAACGTGCATACAAGCGGTTCATACAGCAGGTTGAACGCCAGTCGTCTCAGGAGCAGAGAGAGATTCTGGCCGAGGCATTCAGGATCATGATCTCCAGTTTTCCCAAAAGTGATCAGACCCAGGGTGATTAGTTAGATCAAACAAACTATTTTATCAGACGAGATCCAACATCTCTGCATGGAACAGAAACAGATCGAAACAGGATTTGAAAAACTCAGAGATATTGATGGAAGAGCCGGGGAAGAAGTTTACGAACGGCTCCAGAAGATATCCCCGTTCATGGCAGACTTCCTGCTCGGATCATTCGGGGAGATCTGTTCAATAACCGATATTGACAATAAAACCAGGGAGGTGGCTGTAATCGGAGCCTGTACAGCCCTTGGGTACGCAATTCCTCAATTAAAAGTTCACATCCACGCAGGACTCAATGTTGGCCTGACAAAGGAGGAGATTCTTGCAATCATCAACACGATGAGTGCATATGCAGGATTTCCTGCTACTTTGAATGCCCTGTACGCTGCAGAAGAGGTATTCAATGAGGAGGGACTCTGACCAACACCAGAAAAACGGGTGTCAGGATAAAGAAGGTGAAAGATTAGTAGCCTTCCCAATTGCTGCAGTCAGCCCGGCAGGGTCATCAGTCCCGATCCTGATTCGTTTACTATCATGAAACCTGATCTCAACACCATCAAACCCGGAGATATTGTACAAGGTGCCGTTTTTAATGTACCTGAGTCCCCAACCATAATACCAGGGAGTTGTTACCCTTGACCATTCCAGGATCTTTTCCAGGGGGATTCTTTTTCTTACAACCGGAACAGGTCCGAATGAGATGCAGACTGCCGATTCAGTAACCTTCACGGTAAGTGTTGAGAAGAAGAGCAGTCCAAATCCAAGAGCAAGAATCGCAACAATGAATAAAAACCAGATCTCCGGAACAAACACCGATGTTATTAGCAGGACTGACAGTGCACCAACGCTCGCCCATATCTGGATTATACCGATCTGACGATGCGAATAGATTTCAATATCAGGTATACCATCACGAGAACCTGAATTTCTGACCTTTGATATCAACTCCATACCCTCTGACCAGTCTTTCTTTTTCATTGCGACACCATGGTTTGGGCACCATCCGGTAACCACCGGATCGGTCCCCTTCACTGTTCCTTGAGAATTATCTGCCATAATAACCCTATTCAGACCTTCTTTTCCTTTGATATCATGTACGAATTGATCGTGGTGTACAGGGTCACAACTACCAGGATGATAAGCATCACAATAAGTGCAAGGTCTCCTGCTATGGGACTTACAAGTACAATACCGGCACCGGCCACAACAAAAGCAGGCCCTCCCATCTCATGTGTTCTCTTCCAGATCTCATCATCCTTGAGGGTCCATGGAAGACGAATCCCAATGATCGGATTTCTCCCAGTATATGGCATGAGACTGCCGATAATAATAAAAAGAAGCCCTAATAACATCGGGAAGATGATCGAGACCGGGATCTCCATACCTTCTGATATCAGAAGAGTTGTGACCTCCATTGCAAAGAACAGAGACACAACTGAAAAAATAACGATCTGGTAGATATCCCACGACTTTCTGATTGAAGATTTCATCTTTCCAATTCTGGGCAGGAGAGTGAAGAAGATCACTGTTAGCGTAATGATGACTGGAAGACCAAAGACTCCGATATAGCGGCCTGAAAAACCATCAGGATCTCCAAACAGATTCCAGTGGACAGGGATCTGCTCAGGGAGATATGGAAGGAATAAAATTGCCACAACATATGAAAGTCCTGTAACAAGCCATTTCAGAGATGAGAAGAGGATTGCCCTGGCTTCAGCAGGTCCTGCCTGACCTGATGAGATACCATCAGGACTTATAATCCCATCCTGCATCCTGCCTGAGGAATCTGCCTTCATCGGACACCATCCAGCCCATGAAGATAATCGTTCGGTTATCCGCATCAGATCAACTCCTGAATTTTTTTAAACAGTTCATCAGCCATTTTTGTCGGATCATCAGTCTTTTCAATACTGAGTCCCAGTTCTTCTGCATAATCCCAGATCAACTCAATACAGTCCGTGAACCTTTCGCATGACCCACAATCTCCTTCATGCTCATACCAAACCTGCATCCCGTGTTTTACAGAGACAAAGACGATTGCTTTTGCATTGAAGGGAATTGATCTGCCAACGAGAATACCACGCTCAACATTAAGCGTTTCAACAGTGATCTGGTTTGCATGAGCCATCTCGCGAAGGGTGCCTTCGATCTTTATGTCCATAGTGAGGAGAGCCCTGGACACTGCCTGCCTGGAAATGCCTAACAGGTTGGCAATCGTGATATTGGGAGTCCCGCTTCTCCGCATTGTCCAAAATCCGAACTGCTTATCGTTCGTCGGCAGAAGCATAGGTCAACATATGCATGTTGACACTAAATAACTTCTGTCAATGACCAGGATATCAGGGCACCAGTGGGCTTATCATGGTTCTGACGATATGGAATATCATAGGATCTCTGCCCGAGGTGAAGATGACTGGCCAAAACAGAAAGAGAAGTGATCAATTCAGGTTGGATCTCTTTACCGGGTGGACATGTGGACTTTCACCGGTTGAGCAACGAATCAGCATATTCTCACATATCAGGGATATTCCATATGCTATCGTGCCAGAATGGCTTGGAACAGATGATATTATCAGAATGATGATCACCGCAAACCGGGGATGGTGCGGACCAAAACACCAACTGCTTGCATGGATGTTCCAGCGTCTCGGGATAGAGATACAGTTCACCCTGATCCCGTTCAGATGGCAGGATCAGAAAGTCAGGTATCCTGAAAGGTTAGCAGGACTGCTTCCTCTTCTCCCATCCTCTACACATCTCTGTTGCACGGCACTCCTAAACGGGACCAGGCAACTGATCGATGCAACATGGGATCCGCCACTTAGAAACGTTGGATTCCCGGTTAATGATCCATGGGATGGGATATCAGGGACCATTCCCGCAGTAATCAGGCTTGAGCAGAACACTGAAACAGGTGCCTCATCAGGATATGCTACCCACAGAGAGAGGGTTCAATTTGTTGAGGGCCTTAATGACTGGCTTAGCGAGGTCAGAAAAGAGGAGAATATCTTTGAGAAAGGATCAGGAGAGGACCGGCTTTTCAAGAAGCATAGTAAATGAGAACCTGTTTCCATAGAACTTTTTTACAGTGAGCCCGGCAGACTCAGCGAGATGTGTTACTGTACTCCGGGTCTGGAAATGCGGATCCCTGATGGTCTCCTCTACAAGGAGTACTCCTCCTGGTTTCATTGCAACACAGAGATCCCGCAGGGCTGCTTCCCGGTCTGGGATCTCTCCAATGACGGTTATCAGTACCACCCGGTCAAACATATTTTCCGACAGGGTTGTCTCGCCGATTCCTCCATGAATGTAGGAAATATTTGAGAGATTGTTCTTTGCTGCCCGTTCACGCACGATATCGAGCATTCCATCCTGGAGATCCATTGCAGTGACAGATCCCCGGGGTCCTACAGCTTCTGCCAACGGTATAGAGAGTCTTCCAGGTCCGCAACCTGCATCCAGCACCTGCATGCCTGGTTTGAGATCCAGATACGCGATCGTTCTTCGGGTCCGTGCACTCACTCTGTTACCGATCGATGGATCGAGCAACCACCGCATCCATACCGGACAGGGGAGTGTGGTTCGGCGTGATGCCAGCCTCCAGGCGATACAGGAGAGGAGAAGAATAATGAGGAGGAGGATCAGGATTTCGATCAGGATCATGATAACTAAGTATCAGGAACTCTTCAGTAAAAATGGGTTTCCACATTTTGCACGAGACCACCAGGCAAAAATTGGATAATACTCACTCAAACGGCATCCCTTATGGGAAGATACGTTATGAAGATATAACCATCTCTCCCCGTGCAACCAGAATGACAGATCCCCCTACTTCAACATGAATCTTTCCCGAATGGTCAGTAACCGTTCCATATATTAACGAGGGACGATGAATCTCGTATCCCTGCTCAATCACGATAACAGGGGGCATATCATCAAAATATCTGTGTTTATGCAGGAACGCAGTAAGACATCCCGAGGCACTTCCTGTTGCAGGGTCTTCGGGAACCCCGTAGTACGGCCCGAACATTCGGGCATTTATTGTATGGTCGGCATGATAGGGTTCTCCACAGAAGATAAACAGAGCTTTTGCCTGTGAATCCCGGATAAGGTTCCAATACGCATCATTGTTTATTGCTGCTGATCTCACTGCCTCGCGTGATTTTACAGGAACAATGATAAACGGAAGGCCGGTGGAGACCTCTTCAATCGGGAACCTTGTATCAAGAGCATCCTTCGGGAGAGAGATTGCTGTTGCAACATCATCACCATTCAAAATTTTTCCAAAGACAGGTTCTGGTTGTTTCATCCAGAAGAGCGATGGCCTGCCAATCTCAGGTGAGTATGAGACCGGAATCTCTCCTGCCTGAAGATCAAGAATTATCTCATTAAGCGGACGATCCATCACTACCTCCCTGATTACAAACGCTGTTCCAAGAACTGGGTGCCCAGCAAAGGGCACTTCATGTTCCGGGGTGAATATTCTGACCTGATAATGGTTTTTTACAGGGTAAACAGGACAGATGAAAGTTGTTTCAGAGAAGTGCATCTCACGGGCAATATCCTGCATCTGTTCGGGTGAAATGAAAGATAAAGGAAGCATGACAGCCAGTTGGTTCCCGGCGAACCTCCTCTCGGCAAAAACATCAACGATATAGAATGGGATCTTCATGTCTGCTACATCATGAGTTTCATTGTGATACCCAGAAATAAGTAGGCCCTAACCGCCCACTTATGCTTCCTAATATTGCATTCAAACCCGATGTCCATGGGTAAGAAAACAATTTAAACATCCATGCTGATGAGTCAGACTACTGGTGATCCTATGATACAGAAAATGAATACAATACTCTCATCTGATAGCAGGATCAGATTACGAAGAGTTCAAAGACTGACATTTTCCATAGGATTCATCTTTATCATTGTGTGCATCAGTCAGGCAGCAGCTCTTCCTACGGTCATGTACCCACTCAAACCATCACCTGCAAACGGACCATACCAGGATTCAGAGTTTCTCGAACTGGCAAATGAAACGATTTACGGCCTTTCAAACACGACGATTCCAAATGGTACCTCCTTGAGGGAACTTCAGTCTACACAACAGAGACTGGCAAAAATGAATATCAGTCCCGGGCTCTACCCAACTGCGAAACAGATCAACGCCTACCTCTATTACGCATCAAAATCAGGAGATGAGTTATCTGATGCCCTGAGTCTGGCTGATAAACCCTACTCACCAGTGTACAGGGATGATACCATGATAAGCGAGGCCAGAAAATACCAGGTAGCATCACAAACAGTCTGGAGCCTGATAAAATCTTTGTATCCGGGAGTTGTTCCGTACACCCTGTCTTCACAAGTCAATCCAACCCCAACAGAAGAGGCCCCGTATTTCTGGCCAAAAAGTCCGTTTTCTGATTTTAGCGGGGATCTATGGTAAAGGGAAGAACCATCATAACATTTTTCCTCTGAATACCCGGAAAATTTCAACCATTGGGAGAAATAAAAAAGATGGTTTGATATCTGTGATTAAACTTTGGGGGTGCGGATTTCAGCTGGAAGTTCACCAAGTAATGAGGTCACATTTGCATAATCATCGCTGTAGGCTGCATTATAGAAGTCTGTCACCCACGATGAGGAGATATCAGTTCTGCCATAATACTCCTTTGATGCTGCGTACTTGATAGAACTTAACTGAACATGCTGTTTATCATCAAGTTTGAATACATGTTCTCCAGCCTGGTAATACGGAATGTTCACAAGCATTAAGGCTACTTCCTGTGCCTTGCTGATAAGAGCATGTTCTTCCTGTGTAAGACTTCCTGTTGGTTGCTTTACATCAGAGCCTGGCTGAATAGTCGGATTATTCGGGTCTGATGGGGGAAGAACCAGTTTCTTTTCTGGTTTACCGATTGACAAAGATTCACGTTCATCCCAGAACGAAGGATCAACGGTAGACTCCATGACATTACTCCTGGAGACATAGAGACTATCATCATACGTCTCGCCAGAGTTTGAAGTAAAAGTTCCATCAAAGGGACTATCTGCAACCGCCGAGACCATACATGCCAGAACACAAAGGAAAAGAATGCATATTATCAGGTAAAACCCGGGTAAAAATCCATTTTTAGTCATAATATCACACGAAGCATTCGTACGTGAGATTGTAAGAACACTACACAATAGCGTATGGATGAAGGAGGTTACAAAGTTTCAGGGTACCCCTTCAATTCCCAGCGTTCAGATATTCAGCCAGCAGGTAACTGTATCATAACCCATCCCTAAAAATGAAATGGCGCATGATTTGACTGAAATCTATGGACGAAAGACCTCTGCTGTGCCGGCAAATACTTCGCAGACTTCCCTGATTCTGCTCCCTGAATCATCTGTAGGATATCCAGGCCCGTTTACAAGAAAAAAATGAACTTGCCAGGGTTTGATCTGGCCGGCCACTTTTTCATGGGTTAAGAGATTATTACACTATTATCCAGGAATGGATAAGGGTACGTTCAGCAAAGATGGGATCATCTCGACGAACCTAAAATAAGCAGGTTGAATAGGGCCTCCTTTGTGATCATCCACCTGACCATGTTCCTTCACGGACGTATGAAGATGACATAGAGTGACTAGATCCTGGAAAAAGAGTGAGCCGTCAGGTCACACGGGAATACTGCGGATTCCGTGCAGGCTCATCCCCTTTGATTATGATACCCATGTGATAATGAACAGTTCTTGGATCAGACGTTCCTGATCCTCCTTCAGAGTCATGCCACCGTGAGATGAACTCTCTGAGCGGAATCACCCCACGGGTTCCAAGAAGCCGGGGGTCTTCAAGGTACACATTTTGGGTATCAGCCCCGATGACCACCATATAATGCCCATTCTCCCAGGTATCCTCCCAATTATCCGGGACCTTAGTCACCCATGTTCCATCTGAATCATAGTACCCATCCCATGCCTGTGCAGCCACCATAACAGGGATTCTGTTCTGGGTATATGACATCAGGTCATCCACAGACATATTTTCAGAGATAAAGGCGTTCAAACCACGTGAAGAGGCGACATCGAGAATGCTCCCTGGCCTAGTACCACTCTCCGGGCTTGAGTTCAATTCTTTCATGAGGGACCCCTCCCTGCTGTCCACTCCCCAGTATGCAAGGACTGTCTGAAGAGCAGAGGCCCCACTACTGTACTCAGTACTCTGCCTCACATCCGGAACAGAGGTCAGGATCACGGTTCCCGAATCCGGGGCATACGGATCCCGATCAGCATAGAGGACAGGCGTAATAAGACAGACACACAACCCGAGGATCAGGTATCTGAGATACATATGGCTCCTTTGATCTCCACAGGTAAAACATTGACCACCAGATCCCGGTTGCTGCCACTCCGGTTATTCACTACCATTCAAGTTTCATCTGACCAAATAATCTCTCTTCTCCTTTAATGCCGGAGACAACAGGATAGCTCTCCAGAGTGGTCTGTTCCTTAATTGCAAGACGGAAACCACAAAGGCTGATCCCACCAAACTCAATGAAGTAATCAACAGTCTCTTTGAGTGTTGAAAGGATCAGATCAGGATGGGTTGCAAGTAGAATAACCGGGCCTATTTTTCGTGCACGTTCTCTGCAGACCTCTCCATACAGAGATGCCTTCTCTACATGGTCATCTCCGAAAAGACCCGGGCTGTGCCCGATAAAGAGCAGATCAGACTTGTCAGACCTGATCGCCTCGATGAGTCTCTCGAATGTCCCGGTCATGCGGATCTCGAGACTCTCCTGGTATTGCTCCTTCAGAATCAGATATGGTACACCAATGAGGCCTGTCAGGTAGGTTATCCTCATTTGGGGATATCTGACAGGAAGATCAGCAAGATCTCTCCTGAATATCTCCCGGGATGCCAGGACAACCGTAAAGGCATCAGGGGGAAGATGTTTCAAAGGATTGTTCCGATCCCGCATTGGTCATATCGTCTGACTCGAAGTATTTAATGTTCAGGGAAGCAGGGCGAAAGTGATCTCACGAAAAAATCGCGACGAATCGATCAGATAATTGTTTTTGAACCAATTATTGAGATTATTACAAAAAATGTGCCGAGCCCTGATCTAAACCCAGCTCTTCTCCGAATGTCCGGCTATCCAGTTCACCATGTGCAATCATTATATCAGGAAGAACCGGGTGTTCAGAAAGAGCACTCCACAGAAGATGGAACCTAAAAAAGACTGATGAGAGAGGATCTCATGACCACATCATTCAGGAATTTTGTTCAGGTCAGGTGTTCTGACCATTATGAAGAGGATGCCGGCAGCAACCAGGAGTATCGGGAAGAATGAAAGGGTACCAATCAACCCGATCTGATCCGCTATCGCTCCTGATATCGAGACTCCTATCCCCCCAGCACCCATTGCAATACCCAAAAATAAACCGGATATAAGTCCGATCTGTGAAGGAACCTGTTCATGTGCCATTGCAATGGTGACAGCAAACGAGGACCAGAGCAGGTATCCGAATATCAGCATACAGATGATCAGAATTACTCCATGGGTCATCAGGATCCCGACAAATGCAGGGATTGATGCAAACGTTGTGATAACGACCACCTTTTTCCGTCCAATCCGGTCTGATAGGATTCCACCACTGATCTGACCGGCCACTCCTGCTACCAGCATGATACTGACCAGGGTTGTTGCCTCGATCAGGGGATACCCCTGAAGTACCAGAAAGGTCGGGAAGTACGTCATCGCTCCGAACGTGACCCAGGCTCTGAGGGTTGATCCGGCAAAGAGCAGTTTCACAGGAGTCCAGTCTTCACCACCTGAACTGCTCTTCTCTTTCGCCACCGGACAGACATCAGGAATCGGTTTTACATAGAGGACAATGGCGGCCAGTATTGCAGGGACGATTAACGTTGTAACCATGGGAATTCCTCCGGATGTCAGTACAACACCTGCAATGATAGGACCAAGTGCCATCCCCATGTTTCCTCCCACCACGAAGAACGAGGTGAGCCTACCACGGGACTGCCCGGTTGCCAGGGCAGAGACTTTACAGAGGGCTCCGGGGTGGAAACTTGCATGCCCTACAGCAGAAATGAGGACACACATGAGCATGACCGTATACTGATCAGGGATGAATCCAAGCAATGAAACACCAATCCCTGATAGGAGAATTGAAAGCCCAACACTCACCCGCAGCCCTTTGCTATCGGCAAGATGGCCAAAGACAGGTTGAAGCAGAGATGAGACAAGGCTGTGGGTGACCGGCAGGAGGGCAGCCTGAAAGTAACTGTATCCATACATTGTGATTAGAACCGGCTGAAGAGCCATCAGGACCGGGGCATAGATATCATTTACCAGATGCGCAAGGGTGAGCTGTCCAATCTGTCTGATCTGACTCATTGCTTCTCCCCCCTACGGTGTTTCAACTCGTTCATCTCACTTCTCACCTCATCTATCCGTTCATCATAAACAGACTCCATTGCATGGAGTACATGTTCGAGAAAACTGACCTGTTCCGGTGAGAGTCGACCGATACGCCCTGCGATCTTCTGAAAAACCTGTTCATGAACGGTCTCATGTGCATCATATGCGGTTCGTCCTGAAGATGTCAGCACAAGGTGAACTTCTTTCTCATTCTTTAATCCCCGGACTTTGGTGACCAGATCACGTCTGGATAGTTTTGTTATCGTCTGGGAGGCTGCACCGGGGGTAATACCCAGGTGCTCTGCAACGGTCCTGACATTGGTTTCAGGATGATCGCCGATGACCTGGAGGGTATGAATCTCTGACGGATATAACGGGATATCAATGCCGAATTTTCGTGGAATACTTTCAGATTCATTGAGTTTGTTCATGATCCGCATCCAGATCCGGTAGAGATCTCGGGCGGACTGATCAGGAGTAAACATTGTTAGTACATAATTAATTTAGTAGCATAATAATTTAGTTGCTAATGCTTTTCACATCTGGTTCTGATGATCTGTGATCAGGTCAGCCGGATTGCCCTGATAAAGGAACATACCATCATAACAAATGCCACAACTTCCGTAACAAGGAGGATCCAGCTCACAGTTCTTGACAGAACGTCTGGATCAGCATCAAGAACCATCGCTTGATAACCTGTAGTTGTTATACCCGAACTCAGGAGCAGTCAGGTTATGGATATAACATATCCTGATATAACTCACTGAGAGAGTGCAACAGGTACAGAGAATTCGGTTGTGCTCGTCGGAAGGACGATAGAGACCATGATTGTATCCAGAATTGACATAAGGGTCACAGAAGCACAATACCAATGATATGAAGATCACTCTTTCCGGCAATCCAGGTAAATTTGAGAGAACGACTGTTTGTAATCATTGTGATGTATCTGACTTTTTTGGAGCTGAATTCAGGCGATCAGGAGAATAGTGATCCTGTCCGGGGAAGAGGTGCTGGAAACCACATCTGCATCTCAGCATGTTCAGCAGTTTTTATCAAATATTTCCGACTGATTCGGGGAAAACCGTGCATGGTCGGAGACCTGCATATACTTTTGATCACGGTACAGGTTTTGCAGAGTCTGCATGCTCCTGCTCTGATCGCAACTGTAAATGAATATCCAGCGTTAAATGCTGTTTTTTCAAGATAAAGCACACTGTCCAGGATGTCGTTTGACTCCTCTGCTGATTGCCCGACAACATTGCCGGTCTGAACTCTTTGATCTGCCTGAACCTCTGGATCAAACAGATATTTGAGTATGGAGTGAACAACAGCCTCTTCTCCGGCAACCCATTACCTGAACCTGAGTATCATGGCATATGAGTATTCAGAGAGAATAGTCCTGAACCGATAAATTTCAGGAACATACGATGGACAGGTCCGTGATCTCCCGTACGACGGGCATCCGTTGCAGCACTTCAGCCGGTATGATCTTCTTCTGCGATGAGAGAGGCAGGAATGATGACGGCTTCATCCTCTCCTGCTGTGAGGGCAGCAGCCTTCAGAAAGCCAAACTGATCCTCATGCAGGTCCAGATCACCTTCGCAGATCATCATTCACTCCCAGGAGACTCACAAATGCTCAGTTATACCTTTTCCCGCATCCCAGGCTTTAGCAACAGGCTCTCCGATACGCCAGTACCGGTTATCAGGCATGGTCAGGAGGAGGGGATCGATCTTTGCAGGATCCGGTTTGCCATCGGTTATACAGGAACTGTCAAGATATGTTGCCACAATCTCTCCGATGATACAGGTATGGGTCGCAATGTCATGGGTATCAACTACCCTGCACTCGAACGAGAGGGGCGCCTCTGATATCATCGGTGCATGCGGGGAAACTCCGTAGAATACTCCAAACAACCCGGACTTGTCTGTTGTTTTCCCTGATGTAATACCGCAGTAATCTGCCTCTGCCACCATGCCGGATGAGGGGAAATTTACACTGAATACCCTGTGTTCCAAAACCGCTTCCCTGGTTGCACTCTGCTTATTTAATCCCATACTGAGCAGCGGCGGATTCATGCTTACACGTGAAATGAAGGCAACGGTCATGAAATTTGGTCTGTCATGAACCATCGAACCGATAAGGGTCACAGGCATCGGGCAGATGGTTGCGTTGGTTCCAATTGATTGTTTCTCCATGGAAATTCCTCTGCCCCTGACGATCTCATACCGTTCCGGGTTTTAGCGGACCAGCAGGGTGTAACCACCCTTTTTCAGACCTGATCAGAGGTGTACCATGATGTTTGAGAGGTAGCATATTATACCTAAAGGTAATTTTTTTAGACAGTGAAGGTAATAGCAGTAACCTTGTCATAAATCGAGCTGAATTATCTACATTCAGGAGTTTTATGAGAAAACCCAACCAGTGAGATGATTGATCTCATGAAGAAAAAAGAAATCAGATACTCCAGTCTAGATGTAAAGGTAAAAATTTAGTACCTATCCAAGAGAGATCTGTAGTATGCGCAAGGACGAGATCGAGGAGCGGATTATCAGGCTCGAGGATGATATCAGGACTTTGAAGTCAGATCATCGTGACGGAGTCGAGACCATCCTTGCAGAACTGAGAACATTTCAGAGTTCAATCATCGAGGAGCGTATTGCCTCTGTTGCCCGCCAACTGTCAAACGGGTATGAAAAGATGGTGATCGGTCTGATGATGCATAATGCAGAGCGGAATCTGAATGAGCATTGTGTCGATCCCTGCGTTAAGGACAGGAGGCAACAGTGCCTTGACTTTCTTCTCTCCAGGATCCGTGATGCCGCACAGATACCGGATCCTGTGGGAACAGTCCGCAGGGAAGCAGGTGATCTCTCTGACGAGGAACTCCTCAACACTGTTCCGAACCTGGGACTCCCCCCATGTTCTGAGTGCTTCAGTGCATACCTCCATGAAAAAGACCAACTGAAACGTACCGTTGAGAGTCTCACTGCCTGCTCAGAAGGGATCACCCGGGTCAATTCAACAGTGTTTCTGACAGAACTGCCTGACGACGCGGTGATATCCACGATTGTTGAGCCTCTCTCCCACGAGAGCAGATTTGCAATGCTGAAAGCTCTCTCAACCGGCAGCATGACCTTTACCATGCTGGGTGAATTAACCGGTTCAAAGGGTAGTCACCTGCTCTATCATCTGGGAAAACTGATCGATGCAGGACTCGTGATAAAGGATGTAGAGGGGAAACGGTACTGTATCACCAACCGTGGGCTCGGGGTTATGGATCTTGTAAAACGGCTTTATAGCCAGTAAGAGGTTGAACAGACCAGTCGGGTGCTGACCTCAGTTACCTCATGACCTGTACCGACTCTCTTCCTCTATTGCCTCATCATACCGGTCCGCAATCAGCAACGAGAGGTTTCCGAAGTTCGGGTTGATGATTATCCCGGACCCGTTTTCTGAAAGACCTGTGTACTGCGTTCCTGGAGAAAATTTGCCTTCCATCACAGAGGAGATCTCACGGTAGACCACCTGATCAAGATTCTTGACCGCCGAAGCAACAACCACATCAGGGCCGAGCACTGACTGATCCGAATCAACTCCAATGATCTTCAGACCTGATATGTTTCTGGCATACCCGATCACCCCGGTACCTGATCCCCCTGCAACGGTGTAGATGACATCAGTACCGTTCATAGAGAGGTTTTTGGCGATCGATGCAGCTTTTTCTGGGCTCCAGTATCCTGAATTGTCATCGGCAACATAGGCAGTTGTTACCGATACCTCTTTTCCTGACTCGCTGACCCCTGTGGAAAACCCTTTGATGAACTCTGACATCTGGGTATTATTCCTCCCTGCAAGCACTGCCACCTTTCCTGTACCGGTCTCGCCGGAAGCAATGACACCGGCAAGATAACTGGAGCCGAACATAGGAAACACAATAGTCCTGGTATTGTTTCCAGTAAGTGGATCCGTATCAAGTGCGATGACCGGCAGACCCGGGTGTGAATCAGCGATCATCTGGGCCATTTTGCCAAGGGGGCTTCCCACCAGCAGAACCATGGAGGGTGTTTCTCCTGAAGATCCGTTGAGTTCAGGAACGGGATCAACAGAGGCATTCATGATAGAATGCTCCCTGGCTGTGAATGAGAAGTTCATTTCCGCCTGAACAAGTCCGCGGTACGCACTGTCAATAAACGAGTGATCCCCTTTCCCACCAGAATAGATAACATCGATCAGAGGTTTTGAGACCGTTTCTCCGGATACAGGAGAACAGAATATGCAGATGAGAATGCTGAGCAGAATAAGGATACATATCGATTTCATATTAGTCCCTTTGGGCCTTGTGCCACGTGATCAAACGTTGCTGAAAAGTTCAGATCTGCCCGCAGATAAGGATTTCTTTGAATTACCCGCAAAAGGGAGGAAGAACTGAAAATGGTGGTGGTCAGGTCACCAGGTGATAGTAAGATTGGGCTTTGAAGCACTCATGTTCGCTGAAACGTTGGATGAGGTACCATTGGGAATGTGTTTCATACCGGTTCCATTCAGAGCAGGGGTCAGATTCTTCCCTGAAAATGGCTTAACAAAACCATCACCGAACATATCTAGAGGAAATGTGCCATTCCCCATTAGCATCGGATCTACATCACTGAGATTCATCCGGTCTATAACACGGAGTGGACGGTGATCATCGGAGGAGTCCATGATGACGGTTATCGGCATGAAAACAACCACATTAATCGTTGTTCCATTCGGCAGGGTGATCATATCCTCATAGGACATTTCTGTCAGGTTCTCATCTGCGATGACTGGTTCGGCATAGACACTCAACACACAAAGAGACAGCAGAAGCAGACCACAGATAAGGAAAGAACTCTTCATGATCGAAAGTTAGACAGGAGCGGTAAAATCGTTTCTTGATATAAGGAGAGGAGAACAAAAAACCGACGCGTGTTCCAGATATCCCTGCTCTGATCCCTGACTCCACGCATGCGGGGACAGGATCAGCGTCTGCCGCGCTGCTTGTCGGATCTGAAGGTGCCACCGGGTCATATTGATCCATGGATCTTCGGATTCGATGTACAGTGAGGGTTGCTGAAACAGCCGCTGATGAGAGGAGGAGTAACTGAGATGTCCCCATTTTCGTCATTAAATGGGAAAACAAAGGAAATAATTCCAGATAGAATTGAGAGACCAAGTTAGTCCTGACGAACAGAAAGAGAACATCTTACAGAACGCCGAGGGTTTTCACAGAGGGCTCATGGACAGACAGCAGCCTCATGACAGACCTGCAAAAGCACAATATTTTCTGGATAAAAGCATAGCTTTTATATCTTATTCAGGATATTATCTTTAGAGGTAGGAAAAATATGGCAGACTTACCAATTGCAGCAGTAACCAGAATCGCAAAGAATAACGGTGCAGAACGTGTCGGCAGCGACGCAGCAGAGGCACTTGTTAAGATGGCAGAAGACTACATCGCACAGCTTGCCCGTGAGGCAAATAAGCTTGCCCAGCATGCAGGTCGCAAGACCATCAAGCAGGAAGATGTAGAGATGGCTTCACAGTCCCTCTAAATCTTTTCACAATCGCTTAATCTATTCTTCATCAAGGTATACTGCACCCTCACCAACTCGAGATGAGTTTACGGCTATCCTGAACCAGCCGTCTTCACCCCATTCAGTTCCGAAACTGTTCTTCCCGATGAAGTACTCAGTCCCGTTTTCATGACCCCATCCAACAAGGATCACAGCATGATTCGTTGTCTCTTCAGGTGGAGGAGCCGTGCTTGAGAATATTCCTCCTTCATACTCATCGAACTCATCGTCATCGTCGACACCTGCGGCAACAGGCCCTTTCAGGTAAATGGCTGTTTTTATCTCATCAACACGCGGGATAGCCATTTCAGCATCATCTTCTGCAGAGGCGTTGACATAGGCCCAGTGCCCTGCCTTGTACCGGGTTGCGTTTCCGAGGTCAGCACAGGAATCATCGATGTTGTCAACAGGGTACACTGACTCATTCACAGTCCCTATCCTGCCGTCCGGACCGGGTGTATCTACAAGGTAGGCCATTGCAGTCTCAAAGTCACCACCATCACACCCGTCATCGTCCCAGTCACAGGAGAGCAGGTACTGCTCTGAGAGGTCAGGAGAAAGGTTCGGATTTTTTGATACGATCTTCAGATGCGACTCCAGAATCCCGACTGCGGCATATGCCCAGCAACTCCCGCACTCTTCGCCCTGATCCTTTACCTGGGTTGTCCAGTCCCCGTTGTCATTTCGCCAGTCAAATGACTCGGGAAGTTCAGTATGCGTGACAATCGGGGATGAAGATGACAGAACTGACCGGTTCTCCACCCGATGCAGGAGTCCCGGGGCGTGTTTCTGCCTTTCAGTATCTGATTCAGACAGGGGAATATGAGAAGTATATACATCATTCTTCTCGTTCAGGTGGAGAGGTATCCCCTGCTCATAACTGATGCCAGGGCTGTCATTACCGGTCGTCCCCTGCCAGGTATGAGATATACCCGCATCGCCGGAGACCAGCCAGAAGAAGATGAGCAGTAGTGTGCTAAAGACTGTTGAAACTGTGATCTGTTCCCTGACACGAACCATACACAAACGTCTGACTGTTAAAAATTAACAAACTCCGGTACCAGGGCTTGTAAATGTCTGGTGATTTTATATCATCCTGATTCAGATAGAGGAGTAAGAGATACCATAAAGTTCAGGAGGGAAATGATGACCGGGACTGCCAGAACACCAGGTTCAGATCAGGATAAGAATAATACCGTAATCATTAGTGCTGAACATCTGAGCAAAGTCTTCGGAGGAAAGAAGGCTGTCCGGGCTGTGGACGACATCTCCTGTACCATTATGAAAGGAGAGATCTTCGGGCTGCTTGGGCCGAATGGAGCTGGAAAAAGCACTCTGATCAGAATCCTTACCACTCTCATCCGGCCTTCTTCAGGAACAGCCCACATAGGCCCGTATGATGTGACTAAAGATCCAGAAGCGGTCAGGAAGATCATCGGAGTCTGTCCCCAGAACGGAACACTGGATCTGGAACTGACTGCTTACGAAAACCTTTCGTTCTATGGCAAGCTTCAGGGGATCAGCGATGCTCCTCTCAGAGACCGCATCCGTGAACTCCTGGGTATGGCACACCTTGAAGATCGTGCTCATGCCCCTGTTCAGACCTTCTCAGGAGGTATGAGAAGGAAACTGGAGATTGTCAGGGCATTTATTCATCACCCGCTCATCCTGTTCCTTGACGAGCCCACCATCGGACTTGACCCGGACTCACGAAGGCAGGTATGGCAGCAGATAGCCATGCTCAACCAGGAAAAGACTACGGTAATTCTCACCACCCATTACATGGACGAAGCTGAAAAGCTCTGTAACAGGATAGCGTTCGTGGAGGGGGGGCGCCTTATCGCTCTTGACACACCGGAGAACCTCAGACAGTCAATGCCTGCCGGTGACCTGATAGGAATATCCACCGGAGCAGTGACACCAGGCCCTGAGATCCTAACGGCTCTTCGTGCTCTTCACGGCGTCATATCAGCCGGGGCGAAGGGTTCAGAGATCCAGATCTCCGCAAAAGGCGGAAGTTCTCTCCTGCCCGCAATCATCGGGATCATCGAAGAGGCCTCACTTCCGATAACCTCGGTCACAATCCGATCGCCATCTTTGGAAGATGTATTTATCGAACTTACCGGAAGGAACCTTGATGCATCTGAACCAGGGGCAGGGATGCATTCAACAGGGAGGTCCGGATTATGATCAGGGGTGCTTACGCCATATTTGAACGGGATATCAGGAAGTTTCTCAGATCCCCGTTCTTCATCTTCATGACCCTTATCTTTCCACTGGTATATCTCGTGATTTTTGGAAATGCAATGGGAGGAACGATCGTTCACATTCCCATCGGGGTTACCCAGGATGAACTCTTCAAAAACGAGACACCCATCTTTGCAGAAACAGTTGATGCACTCGCTGAAACTCATGAGCGGAATAAGCCTGCACTCTTTCAGGTCACCAGATACATTGATGAGCAGACTGCAAAGGGAGCCCTTGCGACCGGCCAGATCATGGCAGTTCTCGTACTTCCTTCTGCAGTGGCACCGGCAAATCCGGTCAGGTTGTACCTAGACAGTTCTGAATATATGATACCGGCACTTGTCCAGTCAGGCATCACCGGGGTGCTGATGCGGACCGGTGTCCACAACCAAATCCTGATCCAGAACATCTATGGAAAGATCGAGTATATCCAGTTCTTCGGGGTTGGTGTGATCGTCATGGCTATTTTCATGACCACAATGATGGGTGGTGGTAATGCCCTGATACGGGACCGTGAGATGGGTATCATTGAGGGGTACCTGGTAACGCCGGTCAGACGATCAAGTATTGTGCTTGGTATGATCGCAAGTGGAACTGTCAAAGCCTTCATCGCAGGTGTCTTCGTTCTCCTTATTGACATATTCGTTGCCGGGGTACCGGTCAGAAGTCCTGCCGAGATCCTGATGGTCCTTGCAGTGATCTTCATCATCTGCCTCGGGATCAACAGTCTGGTCATCTCATTTGCGTCGCGATTCTCAAACCAGTCAGCCTATAGTTCGGTGGTTGCATTCTTGAACCTGCTTCTCTTCATGACGAGCGGAGCATTCTATCCGGTGATCGGAATGCCTGACTGGCTCAGATGGATCACAGTTATCAACCCGGAAGCATACGCGGTCCATGCCCTCCGCAGTCTAATCCTCAGGGGTCAGGGGCTTGAGGTGATGGGATTTGACCTGGTGGCCCTTGGGATCTTCTCTATCGCAGCGATAGTAATAGGGATCACAAATTTCAGAAGAACCCTTGAGTAACCGGGCCCAACATTTTTTACGGCCTTTCTCTCCTTACACAAAATGATTGAAGGGGGGTCAACTGCGGATAAACCTTCGTTTCCCGTCCGGATCTGTGTGTTCTCTCATAGACCTGACACCATTGACACCAGACCCGTCAGGGGTCTTTCCGGTAAGCGGGGATCCCATCAGCCCGAATATGAACGCAGGATCCTGCTCTGAAATGGATTTGAGCAGACCATTGCACTCTTCATCCCTCCCCACCGCTTTTAATGCCCAGGCCTTTCCAAGCCCTGACCTGACATCACCTGAATCACGGGCTACCAGTTCTTCAAACAGGTCAAGGGATGCCTGTGGATCATCGTCGATAATGATAAACGCCTTCTGCCTGATGAAGGCTGGATTTGTAGGATCGCTTTCGATCGCCTTATCAATCCAGGCAATTGCATCAGAAACCTGCTTATCAAGTTTGTATAGCGATGCAAGCCCTGAAAGGGCATAACTGTGCCGGGGATTGATCTCAAGAACCTTAAGCAGATCAGCCTCTGATATGGGTTTCTTTTCTTTGACGTTATCCAGAGAGAGGAAAGACCGGTAGTAGGTCGAAGCAAGATAATCCGGATCAGCATCGGGCACACTCCCCTGATGCAGGTATCCGTCACTTTCCCTGACAAGCGGGCAGAGCATGGCATACATCTGCGACGAGAGCAGGGTTGTCTCAACGATCCGCGAGAATATCTCCCGCGACTTCGAGTACATACCGGCCCGATACAGCGAATCTCCATATATGATCTGCAGGTCAGGATGCTCGGTTATGATACCAAGTGACAGTTCTGCTTCCCTTACAACATCATCAAATCTACCGGCCATATAATAGGTCTGTGCAAGGGTCAGGTGCCCGATCTCGTAGTCTGGCCTTATCGCAACAGCATGCTCAAGCAGAGAAAGCCCCTCTTCCTTCTCTCCGGAACTTACCATAATGGATCCGAGATTATGCATTGAACGGTAATTTTCAGGATCTAGTGCAAGGGATCTCCGGTATGACTCCGCTGCCTCATCGTTCTTCTGAACCCTGGTATAACTGATGCCACGAAACATCCAGGCCTCTGAATTATGAGGAAAAAGATCGACAAGTCGGTCTGATTCAGTAACCGCCTTCTCTCTCAACCATTCATCTGATGAACTCCTGAAAAATTCTATGTTCGCCTGTTCATTGGACGGGTCGAGTTTCAGGACTGACTCGTAAAGCCTGGCAGCACGTTCAGGATGCCCCATTCGGCACTGCTTCTCTGCATCCTGTATCCGTCGTCTGATTATTTTCTCCTTATTCATGGGCAGCCTCACCGGGATCCAAAGGCGGTACAGAGTACCGGACAGGGGATTTCCAGTACATAACGATCCTGGAAAGACTAATGGGTTACGAAAGAGTGATCAGAAACAAGGAATACTGGCTGAACATGCCGTGGACCACAGAAAAAGAGGTGTAATAATACATGAGAATGGGTGATATCCAGTGGATATCTGCATGTGGGTGTTCTACTTCGCTGGATGGATATGGGATCTATCTCTTCTGAATTCTGTTATCAACTCCAGAAGGTTCTCATTGCGGATATCAGGGTATGGAAGTCCGCATTTCATTGAACCGCCGTATACAAACGGGCACTGCCGATTGTACATATACTAATCTGAAGGAGAATTACATACGCTTTCTTCTCTTTTGAGGAAAATAAGACGTTATAAGATAGGGATGTCGCAGAGAAAGAGATTCTTCAGTTGTATTTCAGATAGAGACTGACCCATATACCGGCACTCCTCATCCTTCTGATATCTGGCGTGGTTCACTGTTATATTGAAATAGTTATACAAATCACCAATTGAGATGCCTTTTATCGTTTGGGATGATCTCTATAATATCGGCGTTCCTGCCATCGACAGCCAGCATAAACAGATCATCTCTATCGCAAACCGGATGCTTGAGGCACTGATGCAGCAGAAAGCAACACGGGAGGTGCCATTCATCCTCAAGGAGATGGGTACATATGCTGACTCCCATTTCATGATAGAGGAGGAGAATATGGAAAAAGCCGGGTTTCCAGGGCTTGAAGATCATAAAGGCCAGCACAAGGAGTTCAGGGAGAAAAATTTCGAATTTCAGCATAAACTTGAGGCCAATGATCCATCCCTTACTGCAGAACTTACGATCTTCCTCACCACCTGGGTCACCGAGCACTTCTCGATGATCGATCACCAGTATGTTCCTGCCCTGAAAGCAGCAGGGCTGATCCCCTGACTCAAGGGTCACAGAATTCGAACAGAAGGATCAAAAAAAGGTTAGGATCTCTGAAGGATAACCTTTGGAATATACGTGAACGTGCCAGAATTGATCTGAACGTACCCGATCCAGTCATGGTATCCTGTTGCAGAAACCCTGACCTGATGGATTCCCGCAGGCAATCCAAGTGACTGAAGAGGGGTCACCCCCATGCTGACCTGATCCACATATACTTCAGCTCCTGATGGAGCAGAACTGATCCAGATCATCCCGTTCGGGCCGGTCACTCTCCCTGATGTTGCCATAACATACGAAGGAACCCTCATACTATCCTGCCCCTGGCTGTTTTTCACCTCAAGGGTCACCGTATATCGTCCGATACCAGTGAACACATGTACCGGATTCTGTTCATGGGAGACAGACCCGTCTCCAAACGTCCAGTTCCATACTGCCGGAGATCCCGACGAGAGATCAGTGAACTGTACCTTCAGTGGCGGTGTTCCGGTCCGTGGATTTGCTGTAAAGTCAGCTTTGATCGGTAGTGGGACCGGTGTCAGGGTAGGTGTCACTGTAGGAGTTGCCGTAGGCGTCGGGGTTGGTGAACCCGGCATGTGCAGAGGCAGGTAATCGGTGTTGTTTGCATCAAATAGGTATGGCTTTGCCACAAATCCGTCTCCCCGGTCATCATGGATTTCAGACCATCCGGTTCCATTCAGGGTAGCATAATAGTTACCGCCGATGAACGGGCCGCCAACGATGTTTGCTCCTGCGATCTTCGTCGTGTTCCATATATTCGGGTACTGCCTTCCGGACTCATTTCTGACAGACCTTGGAAGAATAGTGCCCCACTGGGGCCGGAAGAGTGTTATGTCACTGTATCCGTCGTCTATCGAGGTAAGATTAACAGGTATTTCACTTCTGATATAGTTATTTGCGAAGAGGTTGTTCTTTGAGACGCCACCGCCAAACCTCTGTGAATTCACCAGATATATTCCTTCAGAGTGTTGGTCTGAGTTATTAATCACATTCCCGGAGAACACGTTATTTTGTGCACCGTTCAGGTTGAATCCGATCCCTGAACCTGTAATCTGATTATTACGGATCTGAAATCCTACCGCTTCATTAAGCAGCATACCCCGGGTTGTATCAGATATGGTGTTGTTGGATATCGAGACGGTTGCCCCGTCAGCCTCCATTATGGCAAATCCCTGATCTTTGCCGGAATATACCCCGGTCACGGAATTGTTTGAGATCAATACCTTGTCAGGGCTTGCACCATGAACCACAACACCGGAGTCATTGAATCCGGAGACTACATTACTTGTTATTGTTGTCCTGCCATTGCCTCCTACTCCCATTCCCATCCAGCCACCTGTGATCGAGTTCCCGGTTATCACTGTTGAGTCTGAACCAATAACCATCATCCCGGTGTTCGAGTCGGTGATCCGGTTCGATGAGACAGAGATATTCTTGCCCTGATATACACCGATTCCAAGGCCTGATCCGGATATGCTGGTATTCGTGATGTTCATGTTACTACAGGATATGAGCACCACCATCGCTGGGGATGAAGCGTTTATCAGGACTGTGTCTTCCTTTTCGCGGTATATTACCGGGTGCCCGTCTTTGGTGTTTGATGAGTCGAACACAAGGTTCGGTTCCATATTCGGGCCGGGAGCATAATTGTACCCTGATGGCTCAACGTTATCCAGAAGATTGTTCCTGATCGTAGAGTTGGTCACCTGGATGACAGACATCCCTGCCCATCCACCCTCATCGTTCATCACACCGTTCCGGACTGTGTTATTTCCTATTACGAAACCATCAAGGGCTTTCAGTTCAACCCCGTTCCCGTTAATGGTGAAGTTATCAATAAGATTTCCGGTGACCACTCCTCCGGAGATACTCCTCACCGCCAGGGCATCATAACTACCAATTGTCCCGGTAATCTGGTTACCGATTACGGTGAAGTTCTTAAGATATGACCCATCAGGATTTTCTGCACCTCCGGCATGAATACCCCAGAAGTTCGAGTTCAGAACCGTGTTATTCCGTATCTCCACCTGATCAATCTGTGGATAGACAAGTTTATCCTCAATCTTGTTCTCAGGACCGGCAGAGATGCCCCCCCCTTCGATCTGATTGTTCTCAATAAAGAGGTACTCCTGTTTAGTGCCGGTATTTTTCTGGATCAGGTCAATGCCGGAATGCAGATGATCAGTATCAGTTGTGAGTGCAATTCTGCATCCCCTGACTATTGCCATGCTCGTGTTGGTAAGCGCGATCCCTTTTGCTCCCTTCGATGATAAAGAGCAGTTTATGATGGCAATTCCCAGATTAGAACTCCCGGTGATCACCGGGGAAATGGGATCATCAGGGTTGTGAGCAGCAATATTCAGGTTCATAAGTGATGTGAAGTTACCACCCACCCAAACTGCTGATTGTTTTGAAGAAGTAACCGAGATATTCGTAATATAAACCAGATCGCTGGTGCTTACAATGGCATTGTCATGCTCTGGATCACCGACAAGGACCGTTCCGTTAACCCCGAGTATTGAGACTGATTTCGTGACGTTTAGTGATTCAGGATAGGTTCCACCCTCAACCCTGATGATATCAAAATCGCTGGATGCATTGATAGCATCCTGAATATGAGTATAATCGCATCCAGATGAACAGACCGAGATCGTTGAGATATTTTGTAAGCCCAGCGTCGTGTCCGGGGGGAGAACAATTGACGATTCAGGAAAGAGTGCCTTCCAGTTCAGATCCGCACTAGCACCATCTGCTGCGACCAGTGTTCCAGCCGATAACACGAGCATGAGAAAGAATACAGCCCATTCTCCGAGAGTGAAAAAATTCCCCATTGATACATCCCTACCACTACATTGAATTTTATATATATAATTGTGAGGATAATAATCTTGCATTTGACAAGGCTTAAACGGAACTCCGTAAAATACGAGGATGATTATTTACCAGTTCCAGGGATACCATACAGGAGAAAAAGATGGACATGAAAGGAAGCCAGACAGAAAAGAATCTCCTCGCCTCGTTCGCTGGGGAATCCCAGGCACGGACCCGGTACACCTTCTTTGCAAGCGTAGCTAAGAAGGAGGGGTATGAACAGATATCTGCACTCTTCATGGAAACTGCAGAGAATGAGAAAGAGCATGCAAAGCTCTTCTTCAAGGCACTGCCTGGTGGTGAGACTCAAATCACAGCATCATATCCATCCGGGAAGATCGGGACCACTGCAGAGAATCTGAAGGCAGCAGCAGACGGAGAACAGCATGAATGGGGCACCTTGTATCCCGAGGCTGCCGAGACTGCAGAGAAAGAGGGATTCCCCCAGATCGCTCATTTGTTCAGAGAGATCGCAAAGGTTGAAGCAGATCACGAGAGGAGGTACCGCAGACTTCTCTCAAGTGTGGAGAACTGCACGGTTTTTAGCAGGGAGGAGGAAGTCAGGTGGAAATGCCGGAACTGCGGATATGTACACAGCGATAAAAATGCACCACAGACCTGCCCGGTCTGCTCTCATCCGATCAGTTACTTCGAACTCTGGTGTGAGAACTACTGACCAGATTCCTCTTTTTGTGAGTCCTGAACCGGTCTGAAGGAATGGGAAGGGACATTCATCTCAAATCTCACCCCTGATCCAGGGACTCCGTTTTCATGAATCTCAATCTTGGTGATAGAGAGGATCTCCTGGATAAGGAACATACCAAAACCAGTATGTCTTCCGAAACCTTTCGTAAATACAGTTTCTTTCTGCCCATGATCAATACCTACCCCATCATCCATGTAGATCAGGAGCAATGCACCATCTTCACATTTTGATGAGAGGGTTATGGTTGTGACCTGTCCGCCATGTCTGACTGAATTATCGATGAGATTGTAAAAGACCCTCTCCAGAAGGGGATCTGCAAGGATCTCAAACATGATATCTGATGCAGAAAACCTGATTCCCTGCATTGTAAACGAAGTAGCTGCCTTCAGAAACACTGTACCAGGGTTCTGCCAGGAAGGCTCGTGAATGCCGATATCCTCATACTCTCCTGATGATTCGGTATGCTGCTGCATCAGTTTCAGGGTCCGGTTCATCCGGTTAAAGTACTCTGGCACGTCTGATTCTACAGGATCATTCTGCAGAAGGTAGACATAAAGTTTCAATGCAGAGATCTGGTTCAGAATGTCATGTCTCGATATTCCGGAGAGAAGATGCAGTTTTTGATTCATACTGATAAGCATCTCTTCGCCATGTTTCTTTTCAGTGATATCATGAAAATTCAGAACCCTTCCTTTCACCTCTCCATATACCTGGTACGGGGTGATCGAGAGATCATAGATCCTTCCAGAACGGGCGGTTAGTTCGGTCGTGATTACCCTCTCATCCCCAGGAAGTGTCTGAAAAAGAGAATCATCTAAGGAATCAGGCTCAACCAGATGATAGCGGATCAGACGGATGATATCGAGATCAACCTCTTTCGTCTCTGCAGGGGATCTGATATCAAGCATCTCTCTTGCAGTACGGTTGTACCCCTTGACCTTTCCGTTAAGATCGATGACCACAATGCCATCAGCGGTAGAGTCTATGGTCGCCTGTGTGAATGCATTAATTTCAGTCAGTTCGGCTGTCCGCTCCTGAACCATATTCTCCAGATGCTCCTGGTACCTGATCAGACTCTCTTCATTTGCCCTCTTTCTATCGATCTGGATGATCGTAAATCCAAGGAGAAAAAGTCCGAAGAAGATAATGATACCAGTGTCACCTTGATCAAAAAGACCATTGGAGTGATCCCCAAAATGAGGAAAAAGGGTGAGTACAATGACAGTAATTCCTGCAAAGAGAAGGGCCAATATGAATATCTCCAAAACCGGGGGAAGGCTGATGATCTTCCTTCTCCGTGACTCATAGAAGAGGCATCCGAAGATGGCCGCGATGATGGCGATGACCAGATCAGGAGTGTAACTCATACCACCTTCAAACAGAATCCTGTAGACGATAAGAAAACCGGTGATAATTCCTGCCGAGATCGGGCCACCCACATATCCGGCAAGGGGAATGAGAACACCATTTAATCCGATTCCCGGATGAGTCGTGCCGGTCCAGGGAACGAGGATCCCCATCGCTGCAGCAAAACAGAATAACACACCGACAAGAAGGGAAAAAACCACCGTTTTATTACGGTATATCCTGGAAGGAATAAAATTATAGAGAAGAATGAGCATTATCAGGATACTGATATTTTCAAACCAGTGGCGGGTGGTGACAGATAAGACTGGGATGAGATCCACATATCCTCCGGTGCTGAACAAACAGCCTATTCTTGATCAGATCAGGATAATATTCTTCCTTCATGAAAGGATGCATGTAATTTTTCGAACACTCATAAGATGCAATACATGCATAGCATCCAAGAGCTTATCCTAATTCAAAGGTTGTCACTCCGAATATCTCGTTCAGGGGCAGGGATGGCAGATACTTCGAGTACATTCTGGCTGTCCCGAAGACCTCAACCATCTTCCTACTCTCTGCCATCCTGACAGCCTCAACGTTCGGTTCAGGAGTGTCAAAGAATATTGTTTCGCCAGAAACAGGAGCAGTCAGTCCATTAAAGATTTCATCCGCAATCGCCGGAGTATCAGCAAATATCGGGCCGATTTTATATCCATCAAAGCACTTCCTGATCACCCCGTATCCTTTGATCTTCCCATCATCCATCAACGTAAGGGCTAACCCTTCAGGCTGGCGGATCCAATGCTTGAGAAACGAACTTCTTTCGGCAGGGAAATGTGCAGTATCATAAGCAAGGAGGAGATCAAACGGTACATCCTCAGCACGAACAAGGCGGGATGACTCATTACCAGATGCAGTTCCCTGCCACCTGATGTTCCGGTATGCAAACTTCAGCCCGTTCCGGGAGGCATACTTGTCCTGCATATCATATACACCATCGATGCCGAAGTTACGATCACCGACATGTTCGTACATCTTCTCGCAGAGTTTCCAGCCGATACCGTGTGCCTGGTATGGTTCTTTTACGATGTAGAACCCCCCGAAAGAGAAGGAAGAGTCATAATTAGTTCCAACCACAACACCGATGATCTCACCATCCTTCTCAGCACAGAACCATCCTGCCGGATCCACGGCATAATGGGCAGTAGCATCGTGAATGCCGGGATTCCACCCTTCCTCCCGGGCCCAGTTGATAGGGATGTTGATCTCATCAGGTCTCATCGTGCGTATCAGCATAGTATCAGACATATCTGTACCAGATGAGCGACGCCGGGGATAATAAGTGTTCAGGATTGAACCGGACAGCAGAAAAACCAGGGGACATCTGCCTGATACAAAACGGAAAAATTAACCGGGGACGAGAACGAGATCAGTTCATGACCATGCCCGGGATTCTTCAGACAAAACTTGGATCACTCACCCTGCCAAACCCGTTTATCCTGGCATCAGGACCGCCTACAGCCTCTGGTGAAATGATCAGACGAGCTTTTCGGGCAGGATGGGGAGGGGCAGTCATCAAGACGATTCACCCTGACGGGATAGATATCAGGGATCTCTCGCCACGCTTTGCTGCATGGAAAGGGCCAAAAGGAGAACTTCTCGGGTTTGAGAATGTGGAGTTGCTCAGCAAACGAACGGTCTCCTACTGGGAGAACGAGATTAAGGAGATCAAACATGATTTCCCAGATAATCTGCTCATCGCAAGCATCATGGGAGATACTAATCCTGCAACGTGGCAGGATCTGGCTGTCAGGGTAGAAAATGCTGGATGTGACGCCATTGAACTCAATGTCTCCTGCCCGCACGGGATGCCGGAGGCCGGTGTCGGGGCAGCAATAGGACAGAACCCTGATATGGTCAGGAACCTGACGAGAATCGTTTCAGAGGGTGCAGGCATTCCGGTGTATGTCAAACTCACACCGAACATCACAGATATCTCTTCTTCAGCAAGGGCAGCAGCAGAGGGAGGGGCAGACGGAATATCAGCGATCAACACAGTTCAGTGTATCCTTGGAATTGACCTTGAAACCTTCACACCTGTACCTTCAATCAATGGGACCTCAACAGCAGGCGGATATTCAGGACCTGCAATCAGGCCGATCGGACAGAAGATGGTATCTGATATTGCCCGTGCTGTTGCCCTGCCGATCATGGGAATCGGAGGGATCAGCAGATGGCAGGATGCCGCTGAGTACATCCTCCTCGGGGCTTCAGCAGTGCAGGTATGCACTGCAGTGATGTGGAACGGATACAGTATAATCAGAGCAATGAACAGAGGGATGGCAGAATACCTGTCACAGAAAGGATGCCATTCACCTGATGAGATACAAGGGGCTGCACTCAGCAGGTTAAGGCCCCATCAGGCGATCAGCAGAACCATCAGAATGCAGCCTGTCCCCCCTGAACCCGGTGTATGCTCCCGATGTGGGAGATGTGTCACTGCCTGCCAGGACGGAGGATATGATGCAATCAGAATGACCACAGACGGTCTGGTTGTTGACGAGTCACGATGCGACGGATGTGGACTCTGCCTCCTGGTTTGCAATACCGGTACCATCACCTTTATGATCCCATCTTAAAGAGAGAACGATGAATGAAACTGATAATCGGGCAGAAAAATGAAAATGCAGAATATCGCAGGGTATTTATGAGTTGATGGCTCATCTTGATATCCTGATACAGAGCCGCAAGGTGGCAAAGGATGACAACGAAGAAACCCCATACTGGTTCAGTTCAACTGATTCTGTTGATCATTCTTGTCATTATAGCGGTTGTGTATGCCATATCCACTGAAACTGAACATGGTTTCACCGAAGAGATAAGGCAGGAACTGATAACGGTAGCAGGCATAACATCTGCCCAGATTGATGGTAACGCCCTGGCCTCACTTCAGCCCGGTGATGAGGACTCACCTGTTTTTACAGAAATAAGGGATCAATTACACAAGATCAAGCAATACTCTAAGGATATTAGGTATATCTACACAATGCGTCAGACCGGGGATACGGTGACGTTCATCGTAGACGGTGACTACGGGATCGAACCGGATTCCGCGGGAATAGGTGAGATATATCCGAACCCTGAACCAGAACTCTTCCAGGGATTTGCAGCCCCGGCTGCTGATCATACCTTCACCACCGATCAGTGGGGAACGGTAATGTCAGGATTCTCCCCAATCAGGGATCAGAACGGCACAGTGATCGGAATAATCGGTGTTGACATGAACAGCACAGTCATCGCCGATGAACTCAGATACATCAAAACCATCCTCTATCTCGTCGGAATTCTTGCAATAATTGCCGCAAGTGCCGGAATTGTGATTATTGAAAGGCGGCGTGAGATAGATGAGCAGAAACTCATCGAGAGCGAGGAGAAGTACAGATTTCTCTTTGAACGGGCCGGGGATGCTATCTTCCTTCTTGAGGCAAGGGGCCCGAATACTGGTGCAATCATCGCTGCCAATGATGCTGCAACAAAGATGCACGGATACACTGCTGAAGAACTCTGTTCAATGAAGATCGATGACCTTCAGCCTGAACCTGACCGCAAAATTGTACGTGAACTCATCTTTGAGGTGAGAAGCGGGAGGTGGATACGTCAGGAGCTGAATCATCAGAAGAAGGATGGAACCATCTTCCCGGTTGAAGCATCTGCCGGGATTCTTGACCTGAGGCTCAATGTGGTAATCCTCATCATGAACAGGGATATCACCGACCGGAAGAGAACAAGCGTAGCCCTCGAACAGGCATCCAAAAAACTCAACCTCCTCAATGCGGTCACCTTCAATGATATCCAGAATGTGATATTCAGTCTGCAGGGGTATCTGGAACTTGAGAAGAGTTTTGTTACTGATAAGACTGCAGGAGAATTTCTGATAAAAGAAGAGGAACTGGTCAGAAAGATCTCCAGGCATCTTGATTTTGCAAAGAATTACCAGGATCTCGGGACAAAACCACCCAGATGGCAGAACGTAAATCAGGCCTTTATTCTGGGAATATCCCATCTAGACTTCACCACGATCAGCAGAACAGTCCATCTCGACGACCTGGAGGTATTTGTCGATCCCCTATTCGAACAGGTATTCCTCTCACTTTCAGAGAATATTATCAGCCATGGGGAGAAGGCGACACGGCTTGTCCTTGAATTCAGGGAGACAAACCAGGGATTGGTGATTCTTTTCGAGGATGATGGTATTGGGATTGCAGAGGATCTGAAAGAGAAGATCTTTGAGAGAGGATTCGGGTCACAAAAGGGAATGAGCCTCTTCCTGGTTCGGGAGATCCTCGGGATCACCGGTATTGCCATCAGGGAGACCGGAATCGCCGGAGAAGGAGCACGGTTTGAGATCTTGGTCCCTCATGGAGCATACAGGTTTTCAAAACAAAGGGTGTAACCATCTGATAAGACCACGTTTCTTCAGCATCTGGTGGTATATTCAATCAGGATAGATCTGATTCTTTCAGGATCTGCTTCATGCAGATCGCCTGCCTGAACCAGAAGATCTACAACAGAATAACAAACCCCGTCATCCGCATATGCCTGTCGTGCAACCTGATGGACGATTCGCATATTCAGGTTCCACCGGTGAACCGGCCCGTATGATCCGAACAAGGCAGTATCCATCGAAACCTCATCTCTGAACGCCCTGATATAGGCGATATTCTCTCTGATCAGATCCCTTGTTACCAGTCCTGAATGGGCAGAGACCAGGATCCTGGCCGGATGCTCTAGGAGCGATGTAAGGGTGTCGATATATTGGTCCAGATCATATGCATCAAGATAGGGGATCGGATCTTCGACGAGGTCGCCCAGATAGAGAACCATGTCTACCGTATCGTAACAGACTGAAGAATCTATGGTATGCCCGGGTGAATAGCTGAACACAATCCCTTCATCCTCGAGAGTGAGCCGGTCCGAAAAGGTCAGGTTCGGAGGGGTTAATACAACATCTCCCCGCTTTTGCGTAGCATTTTGTATCAGATCAAAGACACCCCGCTCCATCATCCGATGACGACAGGACTCATGGCTAATGATGAGTTGATCTCTGAATACTGAGTTCCCCCATATGTGATCCCAGTCTGAGTGTGAGTTGAATATCAGCAGTCTGCGCCTTTCAGGACCATTTGAAAGGATTTCACAGACCTCATTCATGGAGAGCGGGCCAAGATGTGTGTCACAGAGCAGATTACTGCGGGCGCTTGTGATCAAATACAGGGAAATACCATCATCAAAGGTCAGGATACGCCCCCGCTCTGCTATCTGCTCAACTCTCATACGTTACGTGCGACTGACAGAAATAAAAAGCAGGATTATGCTGAAGAGCGCAGGAAGGAACGTCCACGTGAAGAAAAATGGAGAGAGCCGTCTCGGGACGGTTTTTGAACCGTTACTTCACCCTGACCGTGGATAGTATTGCGTCCCGTACAGGTGCCTGCTCCTCTGCCCGCTCATACGTGTCATACACAAAGTTGATGTTATAGACCATACCGGGCCTGCAGAACAGGTATGTGACAGCGGTTCCCTTATCAGAGTTCTCGGCCGAAACCTTGACCACGCCCGTGCCATCCTCAAATTTCACTCCCTCGACATCAAACCTTACAAAGGTCATTGCCTTGACAGTCACAGAGCCATTGACAGCAACCTCGTGGGAGATGGCCATCTTTTCACCGTATAACCCTTCGATGGTGCCATCAGTATTCTGCCATGTGACCTGGATGGAGTCCTTACTGTCAGCAGCTGTCAGAATGGTCAGAAGGTTGATACCTCCCTGTCCTGCAACAACCCGCATCTTCTCAAGTGATGAGTTGCTTATCTGTTTAAACCGGTCAGGGTAGGAGAATATGACCCCACCCTCATTATAGGTTATATTTCCAGCAGATGGAGTGGGCTCTCCTTCCAGTTCTAGAGAACCGGAGAGATTTCCAACAGTATTTGATGTATTTTCGGAATGAAGAGATGATGTGATCTCCGGAACAACTGTCTTCTCGGCCTGAATTGTTGCAGGGGGAGTTGAGACTGACTTGCTTTGCTCCTGGGACGTGCATCCAGCCAGGAGGGTCGCCCCAAAGACAAGGAGGATTATAAGTATTCCGAAGATTCGTTCCTGCTTCATAGGCACTTTATACATGTACTGAAAGGTTGAAATATCTCTTTTCCGGTTACAGAAAAATTTCTGAAAATCGGAGCAGATTCTGATGAAATCACATAGCAACCGGTTTTCCCAAAGGGGGGTAGAATGCCTTGTTCAGAGGATCGAATTTCCAGAATCTGGTGAACACTCATCATCCTTCATGCTGATGAGAGTATATGGATTTGGTCAGGCAGATTCTTGAGACCATGGTTGAAAATGGAGATGCGGTGACGGTTCGACACATATCCGGCAAGACAGGCCTGGCACCCTCAACGCTCATCGGCATTATGATGGGGATGTTAAACCAGGGGTACATCGCTGAAGTCATCTCTGAAAGCGGTCATAAACTGCCTGAACGATGTTCCTGTGCCTACTGTTCAGGCGATAAGGACAAGACCAGTTCACTTGACAGACGTATTTATCAGATAACTCCACGTGGGAGAATATATCTGCAGAACTGGGAAGGAAAGACCCGGTAGTGCAGAAAGAGCCAGGTTTGATCAATATAAATAGAATTAAATCAGAATTTTTTGTGCGTTTGTGGATACAAGATCCGGGATTTCGGGATGAAAGAGAATGGACAGAAACCAGGAATGAGTTTTCAGGGAGGGAGAGGGATTATCAGGGACCACAAACTTGAGATCATAACTCTACTGGCAGTACTTGGATTCATCCTGCTCTTCCTGATGGTGAGTTCAGGCAGGGACTATACGTTTAGCGGATCGGATGATCTTGGATCAGAGAAGATTGCAGAACTGACCGGGAGGCCTGTTGAGTCGTTCACACCCCTGATCCCCCAGTATATGCCTCCCAGCGGAGAAGTTGAGGCTACACTCTTTGCTCTCCAGGCCGCAGGCGGGGGGATCATCTTCGGTCTGATCATCGGATACTGGATAGGTCAGAGAAGAACCCGGCAGGATCCCTGACCATGCTTGAGAGTTTACTCGATAGTGTGGCGCAGGATAGTGCATTCAGGCACATCAATCCTGCGACAAAACTCATCCTTGCCATTGGCTCGCTCATACTCTGCCTGATATCACCGGCACCGCTTGTACCCTTCTTCTCAGGTGTTGTGCTAAGCTTTGTTCTCATTCTCCCTGCACGAATACCCCCTTTGTTCTATGGAAAACTCCTGGCTGGTCCGGCTGTATTCACCGGAATCAGCGTGGCGATCCTTCTGTTTCTTACCGGAGGTGGTGAGACGATCTGGAGTTTAAGCCTGATGCCAGGAGTCATGCTCACCATTTCAGAAGGTGGGATACACCAGGCGGTCCTGATCCTCTCCAGGGTGTTCGGTTGTTCAATCTCTCTCTTCTTCCTTATCCTGACCACCCCGATGACCGATCTCTTCAGTTGCATGAAAAAGGCACGGATCCCGGTCGAACTGATCGACCTGATGATGATCATCTACCGGTACATCTTCATCATTTATGACCTGGCAACAGAGATCTGGCTCTCCCAGGTGATGCGTCTGGGGTACCGCAGACCTGTAGAGTCGGTCCGCTCCTTCTCCATGCTCTGCGGAACCCTCTTCATATCCAGCTGGAATGCAGGAGAGGATCTGATCCATGCCATGGACTGCCGGTGTTACAACGGAATATTTCCCACACTTGAAGAGGCAGAGCCGATCAGGCTCATCTCACTCCTGCCTGTGCTTGGGTACCTCGGGATCCTTGCAGGACTCCTGATGTTCACTCACTTCTAGAACCGGATAGTATTTCATTTCCCTGAACAACAGAGCATCTATCAGAAATCTGGAAAGACCCGGGATATGATGGCTGAACGCCGGATCAGATATGCAGAGACAACAAACATATGAGCATGAGACCGGTAATAGAGATCGAGGGGCTCACCCGGAGTTTTGGAGATCTCTGTGCTGTCAATGACCTGAATCTCTCCATTGGGACTGAAATATTCGGTCTGCTCGGCCCGAACGGGTCAGGAAAGACAACAACGGTTCTGATGTTGACAACCCTTCTCCGGCCGACATCAGGAACTGCATTTATTCATGGCCACTCCTGTATCACAGAGCCCATGAAGATCAGGGAGCATATCTCGTATGTTCCCCAGGAGATGGCAGTCGATATCAAACTTACAGGACGGGAGAATGTCTGGTTCTTTGCAAAGATGTATGGCGTTCCAAGACCTAACGACCGGGTCGATGAGGTTTTAGGAATCCTTAATCTGACCGACAGGGCCGATGACCTGGTACGAACCTACTCAGGCGGGATGAGACGGAGGCTTGAACTCGCCCAGGCCCTCGTGCACGAGCCTGATGTCCTCTTTCTGGATGAGCCGACCATCGGTCTTGATGTCTCTGCACGAAGGAACATCTGGGAGCATATCACCCGGCTCCGCAGGGACGGAATGACGGTCTTTGTCACAACCCATTACATGGACGAGGCCGACCATGCATGTGACAGGGTTGGTATCATCGATCAGGGACGGTTGGTAGCGGTGGACACACCTGCCGCACTCAGGCATCAGTCAGCACCTGATGTTATCTCGGTCAGAATTTCCGGAGATTATCACCCGGTTTCTGGAGAACTCTTCACCCCCATCGGCAGGGATGGTGAGGTATGGAACTTTGCAACAGGAGATGGCCTGACTGCTCTTCCTCAACTCAAAGAACAACTCGAAAAGGCAGGAAATACAATAAAAGGGGTCTCACTCCGCTCTGCAACACTCGATGATGTGTTTCTCCAGCAGATCACAACACTAAAAGAACCTGAAGGATTTGACGAGAGAAAGTTCAGGACCATGCTCAGGAGGCGGTGATGAGACAGATCGCATACTACTTCTGGCGTGACTTGATCCGCTGGACACGAAGCAGGGCATCGGTCGTGTCATCCCTGGTGATGCCTGCTGCCTGGCTCATCTTTGTCGGCCTTGCCCTGCCTATCAGGTTTACTGACAATTATCTTGAGTTCATCACTCCGGGGATTCTGGTCATGACTGTATACATGACATCACTACAGGGTGGAGCCCTCATACTCTTTGACAAGATCCTCGGATATTTCAACAAGTTTCTGGCCCTTCCTGCACCCAGGGAGACTCTTCTTCTGGGTAAGATCTTCTTTGTCACCTTCAGGGGGCTCGTGCAGGCGACGATCATCCTGATCCTCGCGATCATCCTCGGTGCAAAACCGCTCTCCCCGGCCGGGCTTGCACAGACCTATCTGCTCCTCTTCCTCCTCGGAATGCTCTTTTCTTGCATCGCAAGCACAATTGCACTCTATCTCGGGGATCACGACAGTTATGCAGCAGTCAACTCGATGATCAGCATGCCCCTATTCTTCACCTCAAGTGCCCTGATGCCCTATGACAAGATGCCATCATGGCTCAGCATCCCCGCACATCTCAACCCACTCAGTTTTGCGATCGATGGAATCAGGGGTGCAGAGGCAGGAACCTTTCCGGTGCTGCAGATAACCGGGCTCTCAGTTGCCCTCTGCGTAGTGCTTGTGGTATCCGTATTTCTCTTCAGACGGATTACAGTCTAGATCTCCCGAAAGAGAGATGAGGAATCGACACCGATGAGAAGGTATGTGCATTCCTTCTTCACCGATCCCCTCATTCGAGGAGGTCGTGAGATTTCACGGCCACGTCTGTCCTGGACTTGCAATCGGATATCAGATATCACTGGCAGCGATGAACGCCCTTGGTGTCACACGGCCTGACGACGAGGAACTGGTCGCCATTGCAGAGACCGATGCCTGCGGGGTTGATGCAATTCAGGTCGTCACCGGATGTACGGCAGGAAAGGGCAACCTCATCATAAAGGATTATGGAAAGCATGTCTTCACCTTCATCAACAGAGCCAACGGCGAAGCAGTGCGGGTGCAGGGGAAACAACCCGAAATTCCGGAGAGGGCAGCACTCGGTGAACTGCGACCAAAGATCTTCGGCTGTTCAGCAACCGAGGAGGAGCAGAGAACCTATCATGCACTCACCCATACCGTTGTGAAAAAGATCCTCGGGTTAAGACCTGAGGAGGTCACAACGGTTGAGAAAGTTTCGGTAGAACTCCCTGATACAGCTAAGATATTCACCTCTATACCTTGCGGCTGCTGTGGAGAGATGGTTGCAGATGCAAAAACCAGAGAGTATGAAGGGAAGATGATCTGCATCCCCTGTTATCTGAAAAAGAAAGTCTGAAAAAGACCTGATTATTCTTTTTTATGACCTTTCGGGAAACCTCTTATTGCGACTGATTCTCCCCGTTTCTGGTGCTGGTTTCGTCATGATGAGTAAGTGCAGAATACTCGGCACCCGGGATACAGTCAAGACCCGGAATATACGGCTTAATATCGATAACCGGCGAGCCGTCCAACGCTTCAATACCTGACACTGTGATGACCCCGTCCTCAAACGATACAATCCTGCCGATCGAGAGGGCTATCGGATTCGGACGGGCCGGAGACCTGATTGTGAAGACCGGGCGATCCTCAATCCATTCAGGCCTGCGTGAGAAGAGAACATTCCGCTCTGCACGGTCCATCCAGTACAGAACCCAGATGTGAGAGATCCCGATCATCTCTCCAAGTCCAGCACGAAAACCGGGATATATTGTGATGGTTGAACACCCCTCACATTCCCTGCCCTGGCGGGGTGCCTGCTCTCTGGTTTTGAAAGGTGAACTGACGACACCGATAGGGGTGATCTCTATCATATGAGAGCAATGTACTGTTCACCAATTAATAAGTGATCCAGCCAGCATAAAGAACCTGGAAACAGGCTGGTTATGCAGAAGGAGAGTCTGAATCAGTATCAGGGATAACACCAAAGTCTATCACACGTTCTGCGATATCACCCGAGTACTCGCCAATCCTGCGGATGCTGTCAGTTATCTTTCGTGCTATGATGACCGAGTCGGTAGGAAGTGTCAGGATATCCTGGTTGATCTGGTGCAGGGACTGTTCAAGTGGGGGTGCAGATCCGAGAACACGGTTTGCCTTCTTCATATCATGTGAGAAGAACGCAGTAACACTCTGCTCAAACAGTTTCTCAGCCTCTGCCATCGCTCTGATGATCGTGAGACGAACCTCTTCAGCTATTGCTCCTGACCCTGTCAGGCTCATACTCCTGGAGATCAGAACAGCGTGATCAGCAACCCGTTCAACGATCCGCCCGGTCTGAAGATAATGGAGCACTTCAGAGATGGTCGTCTTCATCCGCTCCGCATTGCGTGGGCTCTGCAGGATCATACTCGTCTGACGTGAGATCAGCCAGAACAGGCGGTCAACATCTCGATCCCTGAACTCGACGTCCTGTATCCTTCCGAGGTCTCCTGACTTCAGGCCTTCTGCTGAGTCGGCGAGCATACCATTGGTAACCGCATACATCCTTCTGAACGAGGTCTCCAGCGGCATATCAAGGGGGTTGAAGAGATCCCTGAGAATAATAACTGTCTCCTCCTCCTCAACCGGCTCAAGTCCGATGACCTGATCTGAAAAGTTTCTGATGGTCCGACGTAGTGTGCTCTGAATCCGGTCTTTTGACCTGATCTCGATGATATTGTATCCTGCAATATAGATACCGACCAGAATCCTGAAGAGCATCTGCGGGTCCATTCCCTGCTCAATATTCACGACCCGGGACCGGGGAGGAAGATCGCCGGTAAGATTACCGGTGATCATCAGATCACCATCGGCCTGGATCATTACACCGACCGGATCATTCTTTCTGATATTGAGGGAGGTGACCCACTCTTTGGGTAATGTTAGCACATAGGATGAACCCCCGGTCATCTGAACCCTTCTGATATCCATCTCTGCCCGGGTCAGTGCAACTCCCCGGAATATAGCATCTTTCCCTGGTAAGTACAGAGATCTCTATAGTCACCATACCTCACAAGAATCTCCGGGAAGAATCATGATAACAAAACCGGGGAGATAAGGATCAGACAGCCTCCTGAGACCGGTATGTCAGATCGGCATAAAGTAAGGTTCCGGGATACTCGACATGAAACGATTATCATGACCATAACGGGCTCTGAACGATCATTCCGGGAACGTCTCACCCATCGTCCGATGGAACAGGGTGTAAAAGTTCTCTGGTTTCTCTGTGCAATCTCATCCATCATCGCCATATTCTGTATCCTGGGATTTTTGCTCTATGACGCAATCCCTGCATTCATGGAGATCGGCCTGATACCGTTCCTTACCGGGGAAAGATGGGACCCGACCAGTGTTATACCAAAGTATGGAACAGTACCGCTCATCGTAGGTACACTCTTGGTTACCTTCGGTGCCATGGTCTTTGCCGTTCCCCTCGGGATTGCCTCTGCAATTTTCATATCAGAACTTGCATCTCCGGGACTCAGGAAGATGCTCAAGCCGACAATCGAACTCCTTGCCGGAATCCCATCGGTATTATACGGTTTTTTCGGGCTTGTCATCCTGGTTAAGATGATTCAGGACTGGGCACACGTACCAAGTGGTGAGTCTGTTCTTGCAGGATCAATCCTCCTCGGCATTATGGCCCTTCCCACCATCATCAGCGTATCGGAGGATGCATTAAGTTCCATTCCCAGGTTTTTGAAAGAGGGGTCACTGGCTCTTGGAGCAACCCACTGGCAGACCATAGCAAGGGTTCTGCTTCCTGCTGCACTCCCGGGAATCACTGCTGCAATCATCCTCGGGATCGGCAGGGCTGTCGGAGAGACGATGGCTGTGATCATGGTCACCGGAAACGCCGGTATCATCCCTGATCCGATCTGGGACATCTTCTCTCCGGTGAGGACTTTGACCGGAACACTTGGGATAGAGATGGGAGAGGTTGCTGTGGGATCGCTACACTACCACGCTCTCTTCGGTGTTGCCGTACTGCTGCTTACAATATCATTGATCATCAATCTCCTCTCCCTTGAGGTTATGAAGTGGCTTCACCGTTCACAGACAGGAGGGAGCAGACATCAGAAGTCACGATTCCAGGACATACCAGTCGACTTCTCTCTCATCACACCGTACCTTCCATGGATTCTTTTCATTGGCTGCATGGGGCTGCTTGTTGCGGCAGGACTCTGGACTGGAGCAGGGGTCCTCCTGGCTGTGTTAGTAATCCATGCTCTCATCGACCGGTTCTGCAAAAAACAACAGATTCAGCAGATCTGGTTCTCAGGGATAACAATGGTGATGGTTCTCGTCGTTGCAATCCTTGTCTTTATCCTCTACGACATCTTCTCGCACGGGCTACCCTATGTTAGCCTCGATTTCATCACCCAGCCACCCTCTAACCTCGGGCGTGGTGGAGGAATCTTCCCGGCAATCATCGGGACATTTTATCTGATCCTCGGATCTATCGCACTCGCGTTTCCTCTCGGAATCGGTGCTGCCATCTACCTGGTCGAATACACCAGAGAGAATACCCTTACAAAGATCATCAGGACCGCAACCGATCTGCTTAATGGGACACCATCAATCGTCTTCGGACTCTTCGGTTTCACCTTTCTTGTCATCTTCCTCGGATTCGGGATCTCACTCATTGCCGGTGTCATAACTCTCGCCCTGATGGTACTCCCGACCGTGATCAGAACGACTGAAGAGGCACTTCGCAGTGTTCCGGGCAGCCTTCGTGAAGGATCATATGCACTCGGTGCCACCAAGTGGCAGACCGTCCGGAGAGTGGTCCTCCCTCCAGCAATGCCGGGCATCATCACCGGAGCGATCCTTGCCATCGGCAGGGCAGCAGGAGAGACAGCCCCGATCATGTTCACTGCGGTGGTATTCATGCAGAGGAGGCTCCCCGAATCGATCCTTGACCCGGTTATGGCCCTGCCATATCACCTCTTTGTCCTGGCAACCACGGTTCCCGGGGCACGCAATAACCAGTACGCAACAGCCGTGGTCCTTCTCGTCCTGGTAATTGCAATATACGGAGTAGCAATCGTGATCAGAAATCATTTTGACCGGAACGTCCGGTGGTAACCATGAACGAAGACAGTATCATCAATGTCAGAAATCTCAACCTCTGGTACGGAGAGAGCCAGGCTCTAAGAAATATCTCCATGCCAATCGCCCACCGGAAAGTCACGTCACTCATCGGTCCGTCAGGATGCGGAAAATCAACCCTCATCAGGTGCTTTAACAGGATGAACGATCTTGTATCGAACTGCAGGATAGAGGGCTCGATCACCTTCCATGACAAGGATATCTACGGAACAGGAGCTGATGCCGTTGACATCAGAATGCAGATCGGCATGGTCTTTCAGAAACCAAACCCGTTCCCCAAGTCGATCTATGAGAACATCGCATACGGCCCCAGGATTCATGGAATAAAAGACAGGGCAGAGATCGACCGAATTGTTGAGTCAAGCCTGAAGAAGGCAGCACTATGGGAAGAGGTAAAGACCAGACTTCATGACTCTGCCCTCGGGCTCTCAGGAGGGCAGCAGCAGCGCCTCTGCATCGCCAGAACACTCGCAGTAAACCCTGAAGTAATCCTGATGGATGAGCCGTGCAGTGCCCTTGACCCGATCGCAACCGCGAAGATAGAGGATCTGATCGAGGAACTTAAGACCGAGTACTGTGTAGTGATCGTCACCCACAGCATGTCACAGGCTGCACGTGTCTCTGATTTTACTGCATTCATGTACCTCGGGGATCTGATCGAGTTCGGAGAGACACGGCAGATCTTTGAGAATCCAAAGAAAGAACTTACTGAGAATTACATTACCGGAAGATTCGGGTGAGGAGATCATGACAGAAAAAAGCCAGGCAGAACTCGAGCAGCTCCACCAGTCGGTGGTATCGTATGGAAAATTTGCACTCAAAATGCTGAAAGATGGCATAGATGCATTTGAGTCAGGAAATACAGAACAGGCATTGGAGATCTCACGACTTAAGAATGAACTGAAATCTTCGTTCGTCCCGCTCGAGGATTCACTCTTTCAGTACCTTGCCCTGTACCAGCCGGTAGCCAAGGATATGCGTGAATGTGTCGCATCGATACGGATCATCTATAACTTTGAGCGGATCGGCAGAATGGGGTACGATATTGCAGAGACGACTGCAATCCTGACAAAATGCTGCAGCCTGAAGGACTCTGAAGCACTGATATCAATGGGCAGACTGGTCATCACGATGATCGAGGATGCATTGAGTGCATATGAAGAACGCTCAATCACAAAGATCGTTACAATGCGAACCCGTGATGAAGAGGTCGACACACTCTACTGCGATGTACTGACCGGGTTTATCGGTAGGATGCAGGAAGAGAAGGATGCTGTGCCCGTCCTGACACGATACGTGATCATCGACCGGTACCTTGAGCGGTGCGGCGATCAGGCGTGCAATATCGCCGAGATGATCGTGTACATGATCACAGGTGACCGGGTTGAGATTAACTAAAAAAAAGGGTTTTTCAGGCAGAGGTTCTGAACGCGGATCTTCCTGCATACGTGGCAGATGATCCAAGTTCCTCACCGATACGGAGCAGTTGGTTGTACTTCTCCACACGTTCACCCCTGCAGGGTGCTCCGGTCTTGATCTGCCCGGTGGCAAGTGCAACCGAGAGATCGGCAATAAACGAGTCACAGGTCTCCCCGCTCCTGTGTGAGATCATCGCTCCCCACCCCTCCTTCTGTGCCATTCTCACCGCATCAATCGTCTCGGTCACAGTGCCGATCTGGTTGAGCTTTATCAGAACAGCGTTGGCAGACTTCTCCTTGATACCCCTGCTGATACGTGCAGTATTTGTGACAAAGAGGTCGTCACCGACCAGCTGAACCCTGGAACCTATGGCCTTTGTCAGCTCAGCCCATCCAGTCCAGTCATCCTCGGCAAGTCCGTCCTCTATTGAGATGATGGGGAAGGTCGTCGTAAGGTCACGGTAATAGTCTGCCATCTCTCCGGAAGAGAGGGACCGCTTCTCGGTCTTGAGGGTGTAAACCCCGTCCTTGAAGAACTCGCTCGAAGCAGGATCGAGGACTACACAGATATCCTTTCCAGGAGCATACCCTGCCTCCTCGATAGCGGTAATGATGAGTGAGACCGGTTCGCTATTTGAGGGAACCTGTGGTGCAAACCCGCCTTCATCACCGACACCGGTGGAGAGCCCCTTCTTCTTAAGGACTGTCTTGAGTGACTGGTAGACCTCACATCCCCACTGCATCGCATGGGGAAAGTCAGGAGCTCCGACCGGTGCGATCATGTACTCCTGGAAGTCAGAACCCTGCCAGTTTGCATGGGCACCACCGTTCATGATGTTCATGCATGGAACCGGAAGCGAGTATGGACCTGATGCCAGTGAGCGGAAGAGCGGGATTCCATCTGCTGTTGCATGAGCCCGTGCGACAGCCATAGAGACGGTTAGAATAGCGTTTGCACCGAGTTTTCCCTTGTTATCAGTGCCGTCAAGGGCGATCATCTTCTCATCGATCGCCTTCTGATCTGTTGCATTCATACCTGCAAGAGCCTTGGCAATCTCGCTGTTAACAGAGGTCACCGCTCCGAGGACACCTTTTCCCGAGAACCTGGATCCCCCGTCCCTTCGTTCCACAGCCTCATGAATTCCGGTTGAAGCACCGGACGGACAGGCTGCACGGGCCATGATCCCGCTGGAAAGTGTTACATCAACCTCAACCGTGGGATTGCCACGGGAGTCGATGATCTCCCGGGCTTTTATTGTCTTGATACTTGTATCCATGGCGTTCCCTCAGTATCTTCACTCAGTGGGAGTGAGATAAGAAATACCCTGCCTTCTGTAATCATCCAAAAAGTGAGATCTGGTCATGATGAATGCCAGTGATGACTAGATCTTCAGCCCGGATGTATAGCCGAATGACTTCTGCATCATGGAGATACTTCCGGTCACTTCGGTCTCATCCTTCCAGGTGTTGGTTGCTGCAGTCTTATTCCAGTCGTTCGCATAGGGGTTTTTAGTTTTGCTCCTCGATGATGTGGTTGTTTTTTTATCCCGTGCCTCGTTGATGCTTCCCGCAAATCTGGTCTTTACTGTCCCATTTGCATAACTCTCTCCTGATGAGGTATCAGGACTAACCGCTACCAGGTATGAGAGGCCAGCCGAGGTGCTGATCTTTGATCCAACTGCACGAACCTGTTCCTTTGTTGAGATTTTTCCGCTGTTGAAGTTAATCAGCGAACCCTGGGCTTCGACATAATTGGAAAATGCCGGATTAGGGATGAGATAATCATCTTCACTGAACACACACCTCACAGAATCGGTTGAATTACTTGTATAATTCCCATTCACATCAAGGAGCAGATAGTCATCTCCGACAAGATGCGAACCGTCCGATCCGGCATACGTCATGACCTTTTCAGATTCAAGGTTGAATGATGAGTCCTGTTTGTTTGATGAGTCAAACCCGGTATTCTTGACCCCGTTGATCAGCCCTCCGTTCGAAAGGAGAGATTCGTGGTATACTACAGACGAGATGATCTCACTCTTGCCAATTGTCGTATCGGTTGTCGATCCATTCTTCACAGTTACCCAGTCCATCCAGGTAGAGTCATCAAGAAGTCCGGTTGCCTCAATCTGTGTGTCGATGCTGAACTTCTGGATCTCCGGAACTGTTGAAGGAAGCCGGTCTGCATCTACTGTGCTGGATAATCCGGGTGAAAGCACCAGAAGAATGAAACAGCAGAAGAACGGTCTCATATAACTGTTCCAACGAGAGAAGGCATGAACCAGCCGTTCAGCCGTTCCACTCGGAGAGTTGTCTGATAACGTCATATAATTCTCAAAAAGGGTTATTGGCCAGTGGTACCTGCAGAGACCGGAAGTTGATCTAAACCGGCCGGTATTGTCAGGACTCCGGGTGATTCCTGCGGTACCAGAGGGGCATCCTCATCGTATGAGATCATGAGATCTGCCGAGTCACGCAGGTAATCCATCTCAACAACCTCGACCTTTGTGACAGGCAGACCGGTTCTGTTCCTGAGATCTGCGATCAGCTCATCACGACGATCAGCACGAACCAGTTCGATCCGCTCATACCTGACCATCTTACGCTGTTCATACCTGAATCCCCACTTCATCTCAAGAACCCAGAGGACCAGAATCACCATCAGATTTGAGAGTATGAGGTTGACGTACTGACCACTACCAAAGAGTATCGAGTTCAGGATAGGTAGGGCGATGATGACGAAGAGATAGGTCATCTCCCTGATCGGTACGGTATCGGTCCTGTACCGCAACACTGAGAAGAGTGCGAACAGTCCGAACCCGGCACCTATGGAGAGTTCAACAGAGGTGAAGAGCCCCATAATCAGGTACACAACCACCGAGAAGGCCATGAACGTGAAGACATAGTCCTGAGCCCGGCGGTGGGGGTAATAGATCCCCCTGACAACGATCAGTGAGAAGATGAGGTTTATCACCATCCCGGCCACAAATAAGGCATAATCCGACATTACCATCTGATCGGCCCCCCATGCATCATCTTCTGAAGCAGACGAAGTGTCATGTTGAAGTTGTTGTGTTTGATAAGGTCGCCATACAGGAGTGAGATCCCGATACAGTACTTTGAGAACCCTTTTGGTTTTACCCGCATACGGGTCAGGTAGTCAAAGGCCGGTGAGTCAGAATGCTCACTGCTCCGCTTCAGTTCAGCGACCACGATCTCCGGTAGGGAAAGATCTGCGGATCCGGAATGATACGAAAGATCCACATCAAGGGTGATACGTTCGGGGCCGGTTGTTGATACCAGAGTGATGCGTTTGTACTCATTGATCAGAACCGGTCTGAACTGAGAGAAGTCGTACGGGAGGCATGAGCCGAAAAACTCACGGAGATCTGCCCCGAGGTTAGTGATGAGTCCGTCGGTCTGAAGCCTGTGTTTTACAGTTCGTCCGGTGTTCTTCTTCTCCTTGACCTCAACGAAGTTCAGATCAGAACCGACATATGACCTGGTTCTCACTTTGTATCGTGGTTTGCTTCCGTTATGATGGGTCAGGTAGAGACTTAACCGGGGTGAATCATAGTACGTTGTCGAGTAGGTCTGGACACGCTGCCCGTTTATCTCAAAGACCCGGTAGGTTTCAGGAAGATGGGAGATGAGATCCCGTGCCTGCTCTGCAGTGAGCAGGTACTTGGACTCCTTGCGATCCTGCAGGCTGGCATGTTCCATCTCAGTGAGCCCTATCGACTGGAACCTGTCAAGGACAATGTCAATGGCTTCTTCCCTTCCACCTCCCTGAACAGTGCTCTCCATCATACAGCCCCCTGTTTTTTGAGGTACTGTTGGGCAGCCTCATACTGTGACGAGGTATGGGCGATCAGTGCGTCGAGCGATGCAGTGAAGTCATCTGAACTCTTCAGGTGAGTGTATTCTTCCTTCTCTCCCTCATCCCCGACCACATACGGAGTGATGAGATCGTGGTTTCTCGTAAAGATTGGATCCATCCGGTCCGGATTGAACACATCAGATATGACCGCTGCGACCGCGTTCACATACTTCTCATGATATACCGGATCATCCATCAGGAACCTGATCAGGGGCCAGTCACTCGTGACATTGGCAAGACTGATATCCTGTGTCCCGCCACCAGGTCCCATGTGAGAGATGTTCATCCCACCACCCATACCTCCGGGCATCTCCATCGGGAAAGATCCGGGAGTAGAATTTCCAAAATCACCCGGCATCTGTCCGAAGGGATTGCCCATTGCACCGGGGGAGATGTTTCCGGGAGAGAAGTTACCCATACCCGGGTGTTCTCCTCCCATTCCCCCCATCCCGGCACTCCTATTCTGCAGTGCAAAGTTATTGTCCCAGGGAATCCAGGTTATCTGACCAGTCGAGGGATTGGTATAGAGATAGAAGTTATGGGCCATCGAGCCGTATGTGTCCCAGTTCTGGATGACCGTGTTGGTTGCCAGCCAGGTGATGAACTCATCCACATCAAAGATAGATTCCAGATCTGATCTCCATGCAGCAGGATCTGTTGTTCTCTGCTCAGAGTTTAATGCCGTGTAGAACTGCTCAAGATCACTAAAGTCATTCTCTTTCTTGTTTGTCTGTTTGTCAAAGAAACTGGAGTTGAATGTACCGTTCCTGAAGGTTGCATCATGTTCACCTTCAGCCTTGTACAGGTTTCCTGAATCATCTGCAAACTGGGATGAGAGCATAGTATCTCCCACGTCCTCGATCATCGTATAGAGACCGAAGTATTCGGGACCATTTCCTTTGTCGATATATACCTGATAGAAAGATGCCCTCGGTGCAGGGACACCGGCATCACGGAAGATCTCTGTGACGATCTTGTCCCTCATCAGGGAGTTGTCACCATACCCGCTCTGGAGGTTAAGTTCATCAAATCCGTAGAGGGTCTGCCCCTTCACATCCGGATACTGATCCTTGAACTGATCACAGTCAAGTTTAAGGGATATCTTGTATGTTCCTTCACGCCAGGATCCAGATAATGAACTGAATCCTTTGAACCTTATCCCGACATTATCAAGGGTTGTATCATTCAGCGTCACCCGGGCAGGAACATACACAGGATTTGTATCCGTCATGCCTGGTCCCATCCCTTCAGGTCTCTCACCCGGGGTGAAGTTCCCATTCGGCATGGTCATCCGGGTATCATTCCCGAAATCTCCATACAGTTCGGTCATATTATCCAGCATCTTCTTCCAGTCATCAGATCTGATAACCAGATCAATCCGCTGGACTGAATCGTTAGGAAATACCAGATCATAATCAGGACCTTCTGAATCGTCAGCGTCCGGGTCCTGATTATTCTGGATTGAATCGGGTGTGGCAAGAGTTGATACCCCGCCTGGAGATGTGGTATTGGAGATTACCGCTGCCTGCACCAGTCCTGCACTGAGCAGGATTACCAGGACAGTCAGAATTCGAGTATAGATCATTTCATTCATTCCGATTTTGGATTCTTGGTTGTCCGGTTCAACTCACGGACATACCCGCTATCATCGCAGCATCATATCCCAGCCGGTTTCTGCCATATACAAATGAACAGAAGTCAGTAGTACAAAACTTTCCGACCTATTGAGAATATGATGAGACTGATACAACCAATGGTTGCAATGCCAGGTAGTAAAGAATTTCACAACAATGAAGTTGGATATTGGATAGGTCAGTTCGGAGAGACCACAACAAAGGTCTGCTTTAGCAGGGAAAAAACCGCAACGATAACCGGGGTATAAAAAATTTAAACCGTTTGTTGTAATGCGAGATCTATAGAGAGATCTGATTTTACCTGTGACTTCAGAAGACTATAGTAAAAAAATTTACAACCAATCGGGAGAATAGTAAATAATACCGGTTGAAATATGACAGACAAGATCCATCCGGCCCTGATCTCAGCTCTTAATACGCTGGGCCTTACGACCTACGAGGCCAAAGTATACGCAGCACTTGTCCTCTACGATCAGGCCGGAGCACGTGATCTGATCGATTTCCTCCAGATCTCAAAACCGAGTATCTATGAGAGTCTTCAGAGACTACAGGATATGGGTCTTGTAATAAAAAAGTTTTCAAAACCCGCCATATTCGCACCGGTCCACCCGGAAACCGCTCTGCGTTCTCTTCTTGAGACACACACCCGTGCAGCAGCAGTAGCAGGAGAAGAACTGGAACTGCTCCAAAGGGAGAATATCACAGAAGATCAGGACGATGCAGTCTGGTCAGTGTACGGAAACGCCACAGTTGAGAACAAAATCCGGGATCTCATCGCAAGCGCAGATCATCAGATCATATGTCTCATGGGCGAGAGATATGTTCCCATCTTCTATGAGGCAAAGATCAGAAGCCCGGCCATATCCCTGACCATCATATCAGATAATCCGATACTTGAGCAGGAGATCAAGGAGAAATTCAGAAGCATTGATGCAACCATCAGGGTTATCGCAACTCCGGGTCCAGATTGCATGCCCCGCCCTCCGGACTCAAATCCTGATATTGATCAGTACATTGAGATCAGAAATGTGCTCGATCTCGTTGTTGATGACAGGGAGGCTTTTTCCATACCTCCAATAAAAGCTAAAAAGTTGTCAGGACTCCATTCAGGAAACAAGGTTGTCATCCTGATGACCAGGGACAGGATATCCGGGTTTTTGAGGCATCTTGGGTGTTGCACGGGACCATCTCGTGTCATATAATGTATCAGGGATACACCTCTTCTCCCGACTGACTGATCCAGTCACTGAAGAACGTAGCAGGCACATACATCGGCTGATGGCGGATATGGAGACGAAATTTCTTTTTCCTGACGCTTGAGGTATGTCGCCCATGCTCCTTCTGATGGCATGAATGGCAGAGTACGATAAGATTGTTGAGTGTTGAATCACCACCTGCAGAAAGGGGGACGATGTGATGGACAGAGAGTTCAGCAGTGCTGCCACACATCTGACACTGATGCCCATCCCGCTCAAGGGCCTGGCGTCTGATAAGATTCCAGAACGGAGGCCTGCTACCCCGGATAGCAGCAGGTTCGGTCTCCAGCCAGGTGAGAAACCGGCGTTCACATAGATCAGAACAGTACGTCTTTCGTAATCCGGTCAAATCCCCACATCAGAGACAGGGATGACCAGCAGGACCAGAAACGGTGTCTGAATCCACCATATTTGATCATCATCTTCTAAAATATATAGATTTGTCGATTGCTCAATACTTTTTTTACATCGGAGGATCACCTACAATCCATACTCTTCTAATTAACCTAATGATTGAAATTTTACAATTTACAATCATTATTATTGATTTTGTAACTATAGAGAACATGATTAACCCATATAATCGGTACGAAACGACCTTGTATGTTTCAGCTTGAGTATCACCATGGATGATGCCATCAGCCCACCAGTTCCCGGCCTCCCTGAACTCAAGGATTTTGGGGCCTTCGATATACATTCCAATACAGCACCGGAGTCATCAGAAGAAGAGATCAGACAGCGATCACTCTCCATCATAACCGAACTTGTGAAAGAGAAACAAAAAGCCAGTAATGCCTGGAGCCTCCTTTCGCAAGATCCAGATCTTACAGTACATTGGGAATGTGCAAATTACCTGACTGTCGAAAAACTCGGGATGAATGATCACGGAAGAGTTCATGCCATTGTCGCTACAGCATCCGCACTTCAGATACTGGAATACCTCATTGCAGCGGATATCATTCCGGACATTATCAAATCAGGGATGGGAGATATTGAAGATGCCTACCTGATCGTTCTGGTAGCAGCTTTGTGCCATGACATCGGGAATGAGATACACAGGACCGATCATATATCACACAGCCTCCTGCTCGTAGCCCCTATCCTTGATCGAATTCTTCCACAGTTATACGATGATCAGGACCGGATGGCAAGAGTTAGAACATTCATTCTTGGATCCATCTACACCCATCATGGTGATCCTAGACCTCTCACTATCGAAGCAGGGGCGGTCTGTATCGGTGATGCAACTGATATGACTACCGGGAGGGCGAGGACTGCGTATGATCAGGGAAGAGTGTCAATTCATACAATATCTGCACTCTCCATAGACAGGGTCCTGATAGAACAGGGGAGCGATCTGCCGGTAGTGATCACAATACAGATGTCCAACTCAGCCGGCCTCTTCCAGGTACAGGAGATATTAGGACCAAAGATAGCAGCAGGGCCTCTCACCCCCTTTATCGAGGTAAGAATTCAGTGCACCGGTGAAAGTGATGGCTCAGAGAAGCAGATACTCAGTGGGATGAAATTAGTTCAGGGATCACTGATACGATAAATCCCAATACCATTATTATTCTCATTACACTGGTTGCTCATCAATTTTAACAATAACGAGCCTGGTGCAACCAGATTACCTAAAAAAAGAGACTTGGAAAGTTCTGAATCAGAGATTATACTCTGAATCCGGACTGGTATGCGAAGGCCTTCTGTAAGGTCTTGATTCCGCCGGTGACTTCAGTAGTGTCTTTCCAGCTGTTGGTTGCGGAGGTCTTGTTCCAGGTTGCACCTGAACTCAGTGCATAGTTGGTGTCTCCACCATCACGGGCTTCCATGATGCTGCCTGCGAAGACGGTCTTGACGGTACCCTCTGCAAAGCCGCTGCCGGAGTTTGCATCAGGGGTGACTGCGATCTGGTAGTTCAGGGCTGCCGGAACATCAGCGGTCTCTGCAACTCCACGGATCTGACCCTTGGTCGAGATCTGGGCGCTGTTCACATTGACCAGGCTGCTCTTAGCAGAGACGATGTTACAGAATGCTGGCAGATTGTCGTTGTTTGCCTGTGAGAAGACACAGCGGATGTTGCTGTCGCCACTTGCGTAGTTACCTGCAACTGAGAGGGTGTACTCTTCCTCGCCAACGAGGTGTGCACCTTCGGTGCTGGCGTAGGTCAGAACCTTCTGTTGTTCAATGTTGTACAGGCCACTTCCCTGGTTCTTTGAACTGAAATCAAAGTTCTTGTTCTCTGCGAGTTTTCCACCGTTGGTGAGGATGGAGTCCCTGAAGGTAACATCAGCAATAGCCTGGCCAGCCTTCAAAATTCCAGTCGGAATTGCACCGGGGTTTGCAATAACCCAGGACATGGTGGTCTTGTCGTCTACTGCTCCGGTGACATCGATGACGGTGTCAATAGAGAAGACCTGGTTTTCAGGGGTTGCATTGGGTAGACGGTCTGCTGCTGCAAGACCGGAGATCGCCACAAGGGCAACCACTGCAATAAGTGCTGCGATAGAGAATCTCATTCTTACTCCTACAATATTTGCCGATACTCTCAGCATCAACTTGTACACATACGCGTACTCATCATAAAGCGTTTCTTCTAATGCTTAACCAAGACCATCAGAATATTTATATAGAATAGAGGATTCCAGGTTCGCGTCGCCTATTAGGCACATCGAGAGAAAAATGAGGTGCATCAGAAAGCCAAGGGTGAACCCCAGGCTCCAATGCAGATAATTCAGGATTATACCTTGAACCCGGACTGGTAGGTGAATGCCTTCTGCAGGGTCTTGATTCCGCCGGTGACTTCGGTGTTGTCTTTCCAGCTGTTGGTTGCAGAGGTCTTGTTCCAGGTTGCACTTGTACTCTGGTAGTTTGTGTTGCCACCATCACGGGCTTCCATGATGCTGCCTGCGAACACGGTCTTAACAGTTCCTTCCGCAAAACCGCTGCCGGAGTTTGCATCAGGAGTGACAGCGATCTGGTAGTTCAGGCCTGCCGGAACATCACCGGTCTCGGCGACTGCACGGATCTGACCCTTGGTTGAGACCTGGGCACTGTTCACGTTAACAAGGCTACTCTTGGCAGAGACAATGTTACAGAATGCCGGGAGCACACTGCCATGGTTGGTTGAGAAGACACAACGGATGTTGTCTGCAGCGTTTGCATAGTTACCTGCAACTGAGAGAGTATACTCTTCTTCCCCGACAAGGTGTGCACCCTCGGTGCTGGCATAGGTCAGGACCTTCTGCTGCTCAATGTTGTACAGGCCGCTGCCCATATTCTTGGAGCTGAAATCAAAGTTCTTGTTCTCAGCGAGTTTTCCACCGTTAGTGAGGATTGCATCCTTGAAGGTGACGTCTGAGATTACCTGGCCTGACTTCAGGATTCCGGTTGGAATCGCACCAGGGCCTGCAATGACCCAGGACATGGTGGTCTTGTCGTCGACTGCTCCGGTGGCATCGATGACGGTGTCAATTGAGAAAACCTGGTTTTCAGGGGTTGCGTTTGGCAGACGGTCTGCTGTTGCAAGACCGGAGATCGCCACAAGGGCAACCACTGCGATAAGTGCTGCGAATACGATCTTCATACAATTTCTCCTACAATCTTGCTGATACTCTCAGCATCAACACATACTTGTTAGAAGGTCAAAATTATATAGTTTTGTAATAAATATATAAAATAGAGACCGTAGCAATATAGAGATATCAGAGGAACATATGCAACTATAGTGGAGTTGCTCAGTTGTATCATTTCCCGATACTTCCGGGAGAGAGGTCATGAATACAGGAACGGGGAATAACCCGCATACATACAAAAATAGAGACTTCTGAAAAAAGGAGAAGAGAAGAAATCACTGAGTAAGGGGTACAAACCCTTCTTCAGTGATCAATTTCTGTCCTTCAGAACTGTCAATAAATGCCATGAATGTAACAGCATCTCCGGTCGGCTGGCCCTTGGTCAGGAGATGAAGTGGTCGTGCCAGGGGGTACTTTCCTTCCTTAACCGTCTCAATAGATGGAGATATCATGGTACCATTCACAGAGAGCGGGACTGCATGAATAGTTGAGTCAACATATCCAAGCCCGACATATCCAATTGCATCTTTGGTCTGGGCTACGGTCTGCTGAACAGCACCATTCGAGTTCTTCTCGAGTTGTGTCTTGACAAAGTCTGCCTTCTTCATGACATCTGATGAGAAGAATTCCCGGGTCCCGGATGCACTGTCACGACCAACAACCACGATTGCCGCATCACTTCCTCCGACATCCTTCCAGTTGGTGATGTTTCCATCATAGATTTTCTTGATCTGCTCAAGAGTCAGTGAAGGAATCGGATTTGCAGGGTTCGTTATGATTGCAATTCCATCAATCGCGATCTGGTGAGCCTGAAGATCAGGATACTTCGCCTTCTCGTCAGAGGTCAGGTCACGTGAGGCCATACCGATCATTGCAGTTCCCTCACCTGCTGCTTTCACACCAGCACCTGTCCCTCCACCGGTAACCTGCACATCAATTCCGGGATGAGCGGCCATGTAGGTTTCTGCTGCCTTTGCTGCAATCGGAAGCACAGTGGTTGATCCTGCAACCGTGAGGGAAGACCCTTCAGATGTGGCTTTTGCGGCAGCCGGGGCCTGTGTCGCAGCGACGGTAGTCGAGGGGTTTACGTTCTTCTCAGTCTGGCCTGAAGAGTTTCCAGTGCATCCTGCCATCAGGACAGAGCACAGGAGAAGGCCAATCAGGAAACATCCTAACATAGCGGTTTTTGAATTCATCATACACCAACACTCGTGGGGTTCATACCACTCTGACCTGAGTGCACATGGGCTTTCCCGCTATACTCCATAGAGAGAAAAGATTGAGCAGTATCAGACTGATGACTATAGAGAACTATAGTTTTCTGATCAGACTGAAAATCTTCCTATATCAGTATGAATTCGTCCGGCAAGAGAAGCAACCGTCTCGATGTGCAGGGAGATCTCCTCAACAGATCGGCAGGATTCATTGCATGCATGTGCCGAGGCATCAGCATCCTTTGTTGTCTCCTGCATCAGATCACCGATAACCCGTGCCCGGACATCAAGATCCCTGATCATCTCTTCCTGTTTATCAGCAATCTGAACCACGTCCCTGCTCATTGTTGCAATAGTTCGTATCTCCTCAGACATACTCTGAAACAGGCTTACCATCTCTTTCACCGCAATACTGCGGGATTTTACCTCTTCCCGTGCTCCATCAACCCCATCTTTAACCTCATCGAATGCCTGATTCAACGAACGAAGAGTCTCCGAGATTCCGACAAGGGCATTCTTAGAATCAAGAGCCAGACGTTTAACTTCAGAAGCAACCACAGCAAACCCCTTCCCTGCATTCCCGGCATGTGCGGCCTCTATAGCGGCATTGACCGCAAGCAGGTTGGTCTGGTTTGTAATATCGGTGACGAGCCCGATGATCTTGGTGATCCTGATGAGTTCCTCCTGGATCCTGATCGATCTGGAAGCTACAAGATCTGTAGCACCGGATATGGCATCCATTCCATCCCCGCTCCTGCCTGCGAGTTCAATCCCCTGGGATGAGAGAGTATCAGCCCTTGAGGAGATGTCTGCAACCGATTCAGACCTTGTAGTCATCAGATGCAGGGACTGCAATGCTGCATCAGTTCCTTTGATCATCTCCTGAACCTCGGTTCTTACCTGGCCTGCCCTGTCCGAAACTGAGAAAGCATACGCAGCAAGAGTCTCAGCCTGTCCCGCAACCGACGCGATACTCTCCCTCATGAGATCAGCCTCACAGTTCATGGTTGCTGATGAACTCCTGAGATCCAGAATACTTTCAGAGATCCTGATCCCGATGTTGTCAAGTGATGACCTGATCGTAACAAAATCCCCGGTAACCTCAAGTTTTCTCCCCATCCTGTCAGTAAAATCACCGGCTGCATACCCACCACATACCCGGTCGATCTCGCTGACAACCCCCTGGCAATAGATACCAATTGCATCGAGAGAGACCTTGAGGTTCTCAAAATCACCAGGATACGGTATCTTCTCATCCATCCGGGAGTCAAACCTGCAGAGAGCATATTCACTGCTCACCCTCCTGACCTCTTCCAGCGGGGCATGGATCAGCCCGAGCATCCGGTTCATCCCGGTGACAAGTGCCTGATAATATCCTGAGAGCCCAGACAGATCCCCCCGGGCAGACAGGTCCCCCTGCATCACCGACATGGTCAAGGACTCTACAGTTGCGATCATCATCTGGAGAGAACTCAGGGCATCATCGAGATCCCTGATAACACCTTCAAACGGACCAGAGGGAATTTCTCCGACCGAGACTGGGATCCAGCCTGTCTTCATCTGTTCTAGGTTTGTTGCCAGCACACGGTACTGTGCCTCTACGGATTCAAGCATCTGATTAAAAACAGAGGCTGACATAATCGCCTGCTCATCATCCGTGAACATGTCAGAATCCAGGCGGACTGAGAGATCGCCTGAAGCAAACAATTCGCAGACACGGGATATATCCCGGGTAAACGAAACCCCGGGCAGATCTGCATCCGTATGTTCCTGATTGCTTGATTGAATAAGAGCCTCATTGAACGCTGCTGCAAATTCAGCCAGAACCCCCCTGTACTCTCCGGTTGACAGAGGTGACATGCGAACAGCCTCATCAGAATCAGGACCAAACCACCCTTTGAGATCCTGGCGAAGTGAGTCGAGCATCAGAAGGATCATCCTCGTACGTGTACTCAATTGAAGATCATCAGACACGACCACCGGATCAGTAGAGAGAATGGAATTTTGCAGAACAGCCCTCTCCTGTATCAACCCCCTGACCAGGGAAGCAAGATCACCAGTCCTCCCGGAACTGCTATTATTCAGGTAATCGCCTGATATCTCTTCACAGATTAGCCTCACTGTCTGCATGCAGGCCTGGAGGTCAGGGTTGCACCTACTGGTGCTTTCATCTATAAGAGAGCAGATCTCGCTGATATCTTCAGAACCTATGGATAATCCGGCTGGAACAGGAGTTAGCAAAAGGTGAACAACCGGACGCTTGAGAAGCGGAATGATCCTTCGTTCGGCCTGCACAAGCAGGGGTTGAGCTCCTGATATCTGGAAGACAACAGATTCATTCCTGTCCTTACCAGAGAGGAACTCACTCAGAATAGTTACACTGTGAGTGTCTGAACCCTGAAAGAGAGGGATATCCATGAGGTTTGTTCCACGGGAAGTATCAGGATCTATTCCACAGAATGCTGCCGCCGTGGATGAAAATGAGAGGATCGTCCCATCTATCTCGAGAAGAACTTCTGCTGGTTCTGACCAGGAACTCCGTATCTGATCGTATGAAGGAGTAGGAGCATTCGATCCGGTATCAACCAGGACCAGAAGCATGTAGATGAGTGACCCGTTACCATCCATCACAGGCAGGGCAGTAGTCGGGTAGATATCAGACCGGTTTGGAAACCTGAACTCAACGATTCCGGTTGCAGGTTTTCTCATCAGGGCAGCATCCCATACTGATTCACCAGAGAGGAGGGACATCTCAATATCTCGGAGAGGATGACCGCTCAGTGATCTGGGTACATACCCGGAAGAGTGATAAAACGCATCATTTGCTCCAAGGATGGTCAGAGTAGCATCACAAATTAAAACCGGGGAAGGGAAGGTACGCACCTCTTCACTCCAGTCAGAATTATTCTCTGAAGCAGAGTGCAGAAGGCAGACCAGTGATTCAAGATCACCTGACCCCGCTGAACAAGAGTTCAATGCCTTCATCCCTCACTCACCGGCAATGATACCTGCCCGGTGAATTCAGATCCGGTTTTTATGCGATACCCCTTCCTTGGAATATGGATCTCGAACCTGGCACCCTCCAGGTTAGTACCGGTTTCTGAAATTCCCATGCCGGTTATTCCCAGAATCTCCCGGGTATAATAGAGACCAAGACCTGTATTGCTCCCAAACCCCCGTTCAAAGATCTTCTCTTTCAGATCATCCGGAACTCCTACTCCGTCATCCTCAACGACAAGAACCCCGCCATCCATCAGTTCCATAAAACTGATCCTGACAGTGGTGACCCGTTTTCCATGCATTATCGCATTCTCTATCAGATTACTGACGATCTTGCCGAACATCACATCTGTGTAGACCTCAACCATACCGGTTGAGTGCAGGATAGTGATGTCACCAAACTCGTGTGAACAGGTGATCCCCTCAATTATTGCTCCGACAGAGAGCCACCGTGGCCGCTGGATTCCTATCTTCTGGTAGACATCAGAGAAGAGCAGGTGTTCGTGGATGCTGTTTATACTTGAACCGATGGCGGCAACATATGGCCGTATCTCGGGGTTGGACTCTGCACACTCGAGCAGGAGTTCATATGAGTTCATCTGGACAGTAAGTTGGTTCCTGATGTCATGCCTGGTGATGCTATTAATAATGTGCAATTTCCGGCTTGTACCCATCAGGGTCTCCATCGCAGTCTGTTCTTCTTCAAGAGCGTAGTGGTGAATGGCGTATGCAAGTTCGCCGCATAGCTCAGTGAACATGGCATGTTCATCAGAATCATGTGCATAGTCTTCAGAAATGGTGACTGAAAGGATCCCATACACCTCACCGGCGTGCTCAAGCCGCATTGTCAGGGCATACTGCCCCTGATGATCAGGGTAAAGCGGGCAGGAGATACATGTCTGACTTGGCTCGCAGATCACCGGTTCACGACCCTGCCCAAGAGCACGACGGGTGCAGGATGTCCTGTTTCCTGCCTTCAGATATGCGAGAAGGTCTGTAATACGGTCTTCAAGCCCTGAATGATATACTGATCTGACACCACCATTCCGATCAAAGAGGACGACCCTGACATTCTGATATCCTCTGCCTGACGAGATGATCCTGCAGACGTTCTGGAGTTTGCGATCGAACTCATCGTCCCCATGAAGAGTTCCTGACACTTCACGAAGTGCCTGAAATATCTGGTACAGGTGGTGGATCTTCTGCTTTGTCCTGTACTGCCCGGCTGCATGAAGTACTTTTTTCGCCAGTTCTGCAAACTGAGAGCCCGGATCTCCCCCTTTCTGGAGGTAGAACGTGGCACCATTGTTAAAAGCCCTGATGACTACCTCTTCGCGTCCCCTCCCGGTAAAGAGAATGAACGGGAGATCATACCCGCACTCTCTGATCTCCTTGAGAAACTCGATCCCATCCATGATCGGCATCTCGTAGTCTGATATGACCGCATCGTATCGTGATGAAGAGAGGAGCCGAATGGCTTCCTGCGGATTGGTGGTTGTATCAACCGATATCCTTCCGGTCTTCTCAAGGTACATACGGGTTATCTCAAGGATGATCGGTTCATCATCAAGATGGAGGATGTGGATATTGCCGGGCTGTTTATGATTCGGTCTCATGGGCCTACCTTTTTGATCTTCTCGGCAAGCTCCTGTGCCTGGTCCTGCTCGATGAACATAGCAGATGCTATTCCCACCCACTTTGAGAGATCTGCACAATGTGACGGCTCGATGTCTTTGAATGAGAGCCCGTTCATGTGAAATTTCGTCTGTCGTTCAAGGAGGGTGATCGCAGCCGGGCCGAGATACTCGGTAGCGATCGCAAGGACGGTGTCTGAAGTCATGGTCATGGTGGTCCACCGGGGAGATCACTCCTGATAATCCTGATGCATGAGGATCTTCAGACTGGTGACCATCCGCTTGAATGAGGAGGCGAGTTCACCGATCTCATCGTTCCGGGAGATCGCAATGGTGACATCTGTCTCTCCCCTGCTGATCCGGTTTGCAGAATCGATCAGGATATGGATGTCCCTGATCATAGTCCGCGAGAAGACTGCGATGATAAGCCCGGCACATACGATACCAAGGATCAGGATGAGGTAGATCGTCTGGCCGACAAAACTCATGCGGTTCTGGACAACTCCTGCATCCATATCAACACCGACAATGCCGATAACCTCACCAGAAGCGTTCTTTATCGGTGCATATGCTGCAAGCACGGTTCCCCAGGGACGTTTCACAAACTCAGGCTCAACCTGCCTTGCCGAGAAGGCACTGGTCATTGCTGCTGTAGGGGATGACTCAACAGATCCGATCTTAAAGTTCCGTTTCCCGGTGTTGTACCCCGAATCAACGACATATTCTATCCCTGAATCCCCTTTGCGCATGGTGTAAATCTTGACGATCTCATCGTCAGATTTTGCCATCGCAGCGAGTTGTTCGGCATTCATCAGGTAAAGCACTTCAGACTCCATTCCGGGCTGAAGCTTGGAGATCTCGTTTCCGTTCAGATCTGCAGCCGTTATCGAGGCGAGAGCGAGGAGTTCCTGCTGGGTTGACTCCTGGATCTTCCCAGATGAGGCACCATACGTGAAGAGGAACGTGAGTCCCGAGATGACGAGTACGAGGATAACAAAACCTGCTGTGAGTTTTGTCATGATTGAATGGATCATTGATGTCATAGGATACCTCCTGTGCATCCGATCTTCCGAGATGCACCACCGGTGAGAGGATGCGTCAGGTATTTCATGACTGATGATGAGAAGGCTGGATCAATAATAATTCTGAATATAATCTCCGGATTGACCCCGGAAATCGGACAGTACAGAGCACTCCGGAGATCTATAGGGAACCATATGATGATGTATCAACAACATCCGGAGGTATTCAGAAGAGAATGAGCCAAATCAGGCTTGCCAGGCCTGCAGCGTTTCAGAACAGGTGAGACCAGATGGGTGAAGAGGAGGACCCGGAGTGAGTGTTCCAGGATCCGGCAGACAAAGAGGGTAATTAGGTATCTATCCTCTTCCCCGGTAGATCAGATCTTCTAAATTGTAGGTACGATATGACTTTCGGTACTGTTTTTACTTGATCGATACAAATCCCTGTTCTTCAACGATCTTCTGACCGTCTGCGCTCAGGAGGAAGTCGATAAAGTCCTTTGCTGTTCCGGACGGTTCCCCATTGGTTATGAAGTATAAATCACGGGAGAGCGGATATTCCTTGCTCTTGACGGTTGCCGGGGTTGGTTTGAGTTTCTTGCCATCAACATCGAGGCTGACAACCTTCACTCCATCCTCAAATCCCATACCGACATATCCGATTGCATTCGGGGTCTGTGAAACAAGCTGCTGCACTGCACCGTTTGAGTTCTTCTCAAGCATGAATGAGGTGAAGTCAGCCTTCTTGAGAACCTCGTTGAAGAAGAATTCACGGGTTCCTGATGCACTGTCACGGCCAACAATCTCAAACTCAGCCTGTTCTCCGCCGACATCCTTCCAGCTCTTGTCCTTGCCGGTGTAGATATCCTTGACCTGGGAGAGAGTGAGTGAATCAACCTTGTTTGCCGGGTTAACAATGATCGCAATTCCATCCTTTGCAACAGGTGTTGACACAAGTTTTGAGTAGGATGCCTTCTCGTCGGTGTTCATTTCTCGGGAGGACATACCGATATCAACGGCTCCTTTCCCGATTGCAGAGATACCGGCACCGGATCCTCCTCCACTGACCTTGACATCTACATCAGAGTGTTTGGCCATGTATGCTTCGGCAACAGCCGATGCGATGGGGAGGACGGTGGTTGAACCGGAGATCGTGACTGTCTTTCCTTCTGCACTCACCGCTGCCGGAAGGACTGCAAGGACCACAAGGAGTCCTGCAACCAGGGCAAGTGCGGAGAGGCGTGAACCAGGTACATGCTGCGACATACGCATCACCTCCATAATCACGTGGGATTGATCATAGAGATTTTCTCATGAAAAACCGGAAACAATAGAGGAATGCAAGAGTTCCATACGATCTATTCTTCTCTATAGATGGAGCAGAGCCTCATTGTTCGTATCTGGATCAGTCACTATCACATGAGATCATGATCGCCGGATTGTGAAATAATACTCTTCTTTCTCACTGAAAAGGAGGATTTGTTCTCATCCGCGCAATGCCACAAAGGCACCAGATTAGTCATACAGAGAATATGATGGTAGATTAGATCTCTAAACAGCAGAAAAGGGAAATGCGCACAGAGAGGTTTAAGACCCCTTTGTTTCCACTGGAGTTCTCCCGGAGCAGGATTGAAAATCAGGGTGCAGATATTTCTGCTGAACAGATGGATGAACGATAATATTCTGATAAAATCTGATGAAACCAGTGTTTGAGAGATTATTTTTCGTCTTTCTAAAGAGCGAATATGTCGAGAACAATACTGATCAAGAGAACTGAAAACACAGATATAATTCGCTATTAATTAAATTAAACTCATTTTAATTGAGGATACAGATATATAGCACACATATGCATGGCAAACAATCATAACCCCCAACTCATATTTACACTTCACCGGATCGGGGGGATGGGCATTACACAACAGACAGAGATCAGGGGTGACCAGGGATCTGCATTCCATGTGCCTGATTCTGAATCCCAGGCCCCGGCCTTACCCAATCTGTCAGTCCATCCCAGGGGAGAGGATTATCAGGAACTGCTCAACCAGGTCAACGATATTGTATTCAGGATGACTATTCAGGGAAACCTGACCGAGGTGAGCCCCTCGGTAACCCAAATACTTGGATATTATCCTGATAACCTGATTGGAAAAAATATTACTCATTACCTTAATTCTGCCTCTTTAGAGAAGGTAAGAGGTGAGATCTCCAACAAGATAACCCATCCGTCAGAATCGTCAAGATATGAACTATCCATCCAGGCACGTGACGGCAGGGAGGTCATCTGTGATATCAACAGCAGGCTCGTAAAAAGAGCAGGCCGGCCACCGGAGATCCTGGGAATCATCAGGGATACCACAGACCGACACAGAATGGAGGATCTCATCAGGGCCAGCGAACATAAATTCCGCGATATCTACGAGAATGCAATAGAAGGGATATTTCAGACATCAGTAACGGGTGAGATTCTCAGTGCTAACAACTCATTTGCACGGATGTACGGATATGATACTCCGTCTGAATTTCTCAGCCAGGTTCACGATATCAGTTGTATTTATGCCAACCTGGATGACAGGCTGCGTATTCTTCAGGCTCTGAACCAGTATACCTCGGTACAAAACGTCCACCTTGAGGTAATAAGGAGAGACGGGGAGAAGCGGTGGATATCACTGAATGCCAGAATGGTACCGTACCCTTCAGGACATTATATCGAGGGTTCTGTTGTTGATATCACCGAAGAGGTCCTGCTAAAAAAGGACCTTGAAGAGAAGGAGAGGATATACCGGTTGCTTGCCGAGAACGTATCAGATGTCATCTGGAAAGCTGACATGGAGATGCGTATCAATTACATCAGCCCGTCGGTCTGTCGTCTTCGTGGGTACACCCCTGAAGAGGCCTCACTTCAGCACCTGCATGAGGTGTACACACCAGACTCACTCCAGACCCTTCTTGGTAGCAGGAGAAAAGGCATGGCTGATCTCATGACCGGGGATCAAGACTCAGAAATCCCCCATTACCTTGAACTAGCCATGTACCATCGGGATGGACACATAATCTGGACCGAAACTGTCATCTCTCCTATCTGGGGAGAGGATGGAAGACCGATCGGATTAGTTGGAAGTATCAGAGACATCAGTGCAAGAAAGCAGGTGGAACTAGCTCACCAGGAGATCGAGGTCAGGCTGAAAGAGGCACAACAGATAGCACAGATCGGAAACTGGGAGATGAACAGAAAGAACGGGATTATAACCTGTTCTGATGAAGTGTACCGGATACTTGAGGTATCGCCGGATGCCATATCAGGGACTATCGATTCGTTCATCACATTCATTCACCCTGATGAACGTGATGAGTTCAGATGCAGGTTTCTCCACCTGAACCAGAATTCTGAATTCAGTGAGGCGGTATACCGTATAGTTCTGGATGAGGGAAGAGTAAAATATCTGCATATCCGGGGAAGGTCTGTTAGCAAAGGCAGGGATGAACACCTCATCGTCGGGACCTTTCAGGATATCACTGAAAGGATGAGAATTGAGGATGAACGGAAACAACTGATCAAGCAGATCCAGCGGAACATGGCAGAACTCATGATCCTGAACGATGGAATCAGAAATCCGCTCGCGATTATTGAAGCGGTTCTTGAATTTAAACCTAATAACTGCCACGAGGAGGTCCTCACGCAGATATCAAGGATAGATTCGATGGTATGCCAACTTGATAAACGGTGGGCAGAATCTGAGAAGATATTCTCGTACCTGCAGAAGCATTATGGAATTAGCTGATTTGAGACGTCGCGGACCAAGAACACAATTTATTAATTGCACGCCACCTGACGCTGATCCATGAAGACCCAGTATTGGATCATTCTTGTTGTCATTATCCTTCTGATTGGGATTGGCATTGGTTCGTTGTACACCCCGAAGGCGCCTACTGTCACAGTCACCGGGGCACAGCTAGATTCAGTCAACCTTTCAGCAATCGGACTCGCATTTACTGTTGAGATCGATAGTTCGTATCCGGTCAGCATTCCGATCAAATCACTTACCTACACAGTGGCTTACCAGGGTAGAGAGGGACCAATTCAACTGGCTGCAGGTGAAAAGACCGGGCTGATGATCAAGCCAGGTAAACAGGAACTGGTCATACCAGTACTCGTCTCAAACCCATCAATAATCAAATCGGCATTCGAAGTGATCAGGACCGGAGAGATCAAACTGATGATCAACGGAAAAATTACACCAGATATCCTCGGAATGGGGCCGGCTGTACCATTCAGCAAAGAAATTGCTGTCCCGGTAAAATTAGGTGATATTGGAGGAGATATCATCTCCAGTGTCGGATCACTTGCAGGGTCACTCCTTTCCACAAAGTGATCCCCTGAAAAAACCTGAACTCCCCTTTTTTTGTCTGAACCTTTTTTTTCGGCCCTGTTGTATTACTTATTAATTTGCCATGCAAAACCGACAGGCTTAAGGTAACCCCTGTGAGAGTATCTATTATCTACCCCTGTCTGGATCACAGGGAGAAGAAGAGGGATTATTCTGAAGGGAAATATAAAAGAGAGGAGTTCACATTTTTTACAAAATGCGACAATAGGCCAGAAGATCAGGATCATATGTCTGATATTGGTCATCATACCGGTCCTCATCCTCGGGGCCGTTGCATACACCAGTGCCTACAACGCAGTATACAGCGATATCAGACAGAACCTGGAGAACCAGGTTGAAGACATGCAGGACGCCAGTGCCACTGTCAACAATCTAACTCAGAGCAAGGTCAACGATGACCTCAATATTTTGAGAAGTTCATTTTATGCCAAAGGGAAGCCTGAGATCCGTGATGGAAAACTGGTGCTCACATCAGGATCATCACAGTATGTTGTAAACGACAACTTCGAGATCGTTGACGGGGTACAGCAACTTGTCGGCGGGACAGCAACAGTATTTCAGAAACAGGGGGACAAAGCGGTCAGAGTCTCCACAAATGTCATCGGTGAGGATGGAAAGCGTGCCATAGGAACAACAGTCTCACAGGCCGTGTATGAGGCAGTCATCAACAAGGGAGAGACCTACTATGGTACCGCAAACGTGGTTGGCAAGAAGTACATCACCGCATACGAACCTATCAAAAGCAGCAGTGGCGAGATAATCGGAATCCTCTTCGTGGGAGTCGATGAGAATGCAACTGTTGGTGTTCTCAAAGATCAGATAAAGGCAAAGAAGATCGGCGAGAAGGGGTACATGTACATCCTTAACACCACCGGATACACCGTTGCCCACCCGACAAATGAAGGAAAGAACGATTCAGATCTTCCGTTCATTAAGGAAATCATTACCAAAAAGAACGGATTCATCCAGTATTCATACAACGGCGTTGAAAAGGTAGCCGCCTTTGCATATTATGAACCATTTGACTGGATCATTATTGCAAATGGTTCACTTTCAGACTTCCTGAGCCCGATTGATGCCATCAGGAACACCATCATACTCGTAATCATACTCGGATCCATCGCAGGAGTTGCGATCTCATACTGGTTTGGAAACTCGATATCAAGACGGATGAATGAACTCGTCAGGGTTTCAGAGCAGATTACAAACGGAAACCTATCAGTCAGTTTTAGTGATTCTTCAAGCAGGGACGAGATCGGAATCCTGAACAGATCATTCCTTGAGGTTATCAGGACGTTTGAACGGTTCAGGGATGAGGTTCAGACGATCAGCATTGCCGCTGCAGATGGGAACCTGAACGTACGGGGAGATCCAACCAAGTTCCAGGGTGACTATGCCCTCATCATCGGCGGGGTCAACAAGACCGTTGACGCAATGGCTACCCCCATCAAGGAGGCGATGCGGCTATCTGGTGAGTACGCAAAGGGAGACTTTACCGCACGGGTAGATCCCTCATTACAACTGAAAGGTGAGTTTGTTACCTTCAGGGATGCACTCAACAAGATCGGATCTGACATATCAGAGGCGATCTCCAAGATCAAACAGGAGATTGATGAACTGGCAGGAGCCATGGGTGATGTAGGATCCAATGTCGACTCTATAACAGAGGGGATTGTGCATGCACACCGCAGCATCGAGGATGTTTCAGCAGGAACCGGGCAGGTGGCCCAGATCGCAGGTGCAGTTAATACCCTGGCAGAGCACAGCGGCAACAGCACCCAGCAGATCATGAGTGCAATGCAGGATCTCGCTACAACAGTTTCAGCAGTTGCAGGTAAGATGAACGAGGTAACAGCCCTTACCGGCAGTGCCTCCGAACTCTCGGGTCGTGGAAAGCAGGTTGCAGGAAGAGCCGAGACCGGGATGCAGGGGATCATGCACTCATCTGCAGATATCGAGCGGATGGTCACAGATATCAGCAGCCAGATGAAGGAGATTGGAAGGATCGTTGATATCATCAGTTCCATAGCAGAACAGACGAACCTGCTCGCCCTGAACGCTGCGATAGAAGCGGCCCGGGCAGGAGAGGCAGGACTTGGATTTGCAGTTGTTGCAGGTGAGGTCAAAGATCTTGCAACCGGGTCACAGAAGTCTGCCGAGAACATTGCATCCATTATTACTGCTCTCCAGCAGAAGACTGCTGCAATCACCGAGGCAGTGAAAGTCTCCCTTACAGAGGTGAAGACCGGGGATGAGGCAGTGGCAGAGTCTCTCGCAATTTTCAGCGATATCGTTGGTTCAATCGCAGAGATTGACCGCAACATGAATGAGGTTGCTGCAGCCAGTGAAGAACAGGCTGCCTCTGTTGAAGAGGTCACTGCCACCGTGCACGAGTTCGGGGATATGGTTCAGCAGACTGCAAAGGAATCAGTCGGGCTCGCAGCAGCAAGCGAAGAGTCGTCTGCAGCAGTTGACCAGATCGTGACCATGATCGATCATGTGAACACCTCGATGGACGAGATCAGAAGTGTCGTTAATAACGCCCTTGAGTCGACACAGTTCATAGAGAAAGAGATGAGCAGGTTCAAAATCTGAACACATAAGGAACCCCACTTCTCCCACTTATTTATCGGGCTTTACCTCCAACACGTACTGACCGTGATCTCTTCTCCTGCAAGGCCGGTCCTCTTTATTCTTGCCGCTGCGTTGCTCTTCGGCTCTTCTGCACCGATGGCTAAGCTTGCACTGGCAGGGATCGCACCGATCACTCTTGCAAGTATGATCTACCTTGGTAGCGGGGGAGGAATGGCGGTGTACCGGTTTATTCGTCATATCAGGGGAATCCCTACAACTGAACCCCCGCTCACAAGGACATCTGTTCCCTGGGTACTCGGGGCCTCTTTCTTCGGTGCCGTTCTTGCAACAACAAGCCTCACTCTTTCACTCCGTTCAGTAACAGCATGGGAAGCATCTGTACTTCTCAGCTTTGAGGCTGTTGCAACCGCACTCGTTGCCAGGATAGTTTCAGGAGAGCGGGCAGGGAAGAGAGTATGGACCGCACTCGGGTGTATCACCCTAGCCTGCATCACCCTTGCCTGGAGGCCGGACCAGCCGTTCGGACTCTCGATAGGAGCAGCAGGGATCCTCTTCACATGCCTCTGCTGGGGAGTTGACACCAGTTGCTCCAGACAAATTGCAGGACGTGATCCACTTGCAATCGTCATGTATAAAGGACTCTTTGCAGGAATTTTCACCTTCATCATCTCCCGGATCATCGAAGAACCCCTCCCGGGAGCCATATCTGTCGGGGCAGCAGCCCTCATCGGTATGACCGGATTCGGCGGTCTGATGACCTTCTGTTTCCTGAAAGCACTGCGTGACCTCGGACCGGCACGGACAGGATCATACTTTGGAATTAACCCGGTTTTCGGAATCATCGTCGGTCTGATCCTGTTCAGGGATCTTCCCGGGCTGATCTTCATCCCTGCTGTCTGTCTGATGCTCACCGGGATCGTGATCCTGCTGACCGAGCATCACAGCCATCCTCACCGGCATCTGCCAGAGGTACATGATCACCGACATCGTCACGATGACGGGCACCATGATCATCTTCATCCGAAAGGGACTCCACAAACCGGGCCTGACGGATATCACACTCATCTCCATTCGCACGAGGAGATTGTGCATGAGCATGAGCATACTCCTGATATCCATCATCAGCACAGGCACAATCGGCAGGTTATATCCAAAGAACGAAGGTAGAATCATACTTCCTGCAGCGCAGAATTAAGAAGAATCCGGTCCAATGGATTCACATGTTTGCAAAACGGATCGATAACCTCCCCCCGTACCTCTTCGCCCGCATCGACGAGATGAAGGCAAAGAAACGCGGTGAAGGGGTGGATGTCATCGACCTCGGAGTTGGGGATCCCGACCTTCCCACCCCACCCCATATTGTGCAGGCACTCATCGATGCTGCACAGGATCCAGATAATCATCATTACCCCTCGTACCTTGGGATGCAGGCATTCCGCGAGGCAGTCGCCGGATGGTACAAGCGCCGGTTCTCCGTAGACCTAGACCCGTCATCAGAGATCATCTCCCTGATGGGATCAAAGGACGGGGTCGCTCACATCCCTGAAGCACTCGTCAACCCGGGCGACTACGTCCTCGTCCCAAGCCCCGGATACCCGGTGTACTCAACCGGAGCGCTCTTCGCTGAGGGAAAAGTCCACGAGATGCCACTCCTTCGTGAGAATAAATTCCTCCCTGACCTCGATGCAATTCCAAAAGATATTGCAAAGAAGTCAAAACTCATGTGGATCAACTACCCGAACAACCCGACCTCAGCCATCGCTCCCCCAAAATTCTTTGAAGAGGTCGTGCAGTTCGCACGTGACAACGAGATCGTGGTCGTGAGTGACAACGCCTATTCTGAAGTCTCCTTTGATGGATACAAGGCTCCCTCGTTCCTGGAGACAGACGGGGCATCAGAGGTTGGTATCGAGATGCACTCGCTCTCCAAGACCTACAATATGACCGGGTGGCGTATCGGGATGGCAGTTGGGAACAAGGAGATCATCAGGGGTCTTGGAGTCGTCAAGACCAACATCGATTCTGGTACCTTCAACCCGGTGCAGTATGCCGCCATCGCAGCACTTTCAGGCCCGCAAGACTGTGTTGCAGAGGCATGTTCCATTTACCAGGAACGCCGTGACGTCCTGGTATCGGGCCTGCAGAAACTCGGGTTCGATATCCAGGCACCAAAGGCGACCTTCTATGTCTGGCTGAAGGTTGAAGACAGCATGGCAACCGCTGCAAAGATGCTGAACGAGGCAGGAATTGTCGTCACTCCGGGCATCGGATTTGGTAAATCAGGCGAAGGATATGTCAGGTTCGCAATCACCAGATCAGTCGACCGGATTCGCGAAGCTATAGACAGGATGGAGTCGGTATCATGGTAATGACCCTTCCTGACCACCTCTCTATCAAAGACAGGCACCTCTGGATTAACGGGTGCGATGCAGTAGAACTCGCATTCAAGTATGGCACCCCCCTGTACGTCACAGACGAGGACCGGATCAGGGCAAACTTTCACGGATACAAGAAGGCTCTCACTGCCCGATACCCTGCCATCAGAATCCTCTATGCTGCAAAGGCAAACGGAAATCCAGCCATCCTGAAGATCCTTGCAGAAGAGGGGGCAGGAGCAGATGTCTTCTCATCCGGAGAACTCACCATCGCTCTACAGGCAGGGATGAAACCCGAGCACCTCCTCTTTAACGGAAGTTCAAAGACCGAGGCTGATCACCGGCTTGCAGTCGAGAAAGGGGTCAGAGTATCACTCGACTCCATCGATGAACTGATGCAGCTCGACCGGATCGCAGGTGAGGCAGGAAAGGTCGTCGAGATCTCGTTTAGGGTGAACCCTGCGATCGATGTTCCGACCCACCCGAAGATCGCTACCGGACTTGCAACTTCCAAGTTTGGTATCCCGGCAGTCGCAATCACTGAAGCTTATGCCCAGGCACTCGCATGTAAGAATGTAATCCCGGTAGGGATACACTGTCACATCGGGTCCCAGATCCTCTCTGTCGAGCCGTTTGCCAAAGAGGCACAGGTGCTGATGGAGGTTGTGGCAGAACTCCACAAGATGGGAGTAAAATTCAAGTTCGTCGACCTCGGCGGGGGTCTTGGTGTCTGCTACGAGCACACCGGTGACCCGGCACCGGCATTTGCCGCCTACGCTGATGTGGTCATGCCCGAGATCACCACGACATTCACAAGACTCGGCATTTCACCCGAGATCTGGATAGAACCAGGCAGATCAATGGTCTGTGATTCAACAATCCTGCTCACGAAGGTCAACTCAGTGAAAAAGGCACACAAAACCTTCGTGAACGTAGATGCAGGGTTCAACACGCTGATCAGACCTGCAATGTATGACTCATACCACGAGGTTGTGGTTGCAAATCAGGCTGGAGAAAAGCCGGAAGGGACATACACCATCACCGGACCGATATGTGAGACCGGTGACATCCTTGCCCATGACCGGGAGCTTCCCGCTGTCCGGGCTGGTGATCTCATCGCCCTCCTTGATGCCGGGGCGTATGGCTACTCTATGGCATCACAGTACAATGGCAGGGGCCGCTGTGCAGAAGTACTGGTGAAAGGAAAGGAATCAGCCCTGATGCGCAGGGCTGAAACACTTGATGACCTGCTGGCAGCCGTGGTAACTCCCCCGTGGCTGTAAGCATGGTGAGAACAACACCTTTTTTTCAGTATCTCCCGGGTGACAAGTCAGGAGGGGGAAACCCGTGGTAAGGTACCACTACGCACTTGTTGATGATCTGATCAGCAGGGAAGAGTTCGATAAGAGGATCGAGAAGAAGATCGAAGACTGCGGAAACCTTGCCGATGAAGTGGCTGCGGCCCTGCTGGTTGTCAGGGACCTGGGCCGTTCCCACGTGAAGATCAAGGGACTTCGTGGCAGATCCTCACTCTTCTGTTTTTACGCAAAGATCCTGGCATGTTCAGATGTAAAGGAGTTTGACAGGGCCGACGGGAACAAGGGTCTTGTCGCACGGGTCACTGTCGCTGATGAGACAGGACAGACCGACCTCGTCTTCTGGGACGAGCAGGCAGCGGCTATCAGCGAGTCGTTCGAGGTTGGTGAGGTTGTCGAGGTCATCGGCAGACACGGAAAGAGCCTGAAGGAGATTCAGCCCCTCAACCTGCGTAAGACACATGTCGAGATAGATTGTGAGATGACTCCGAAGGAGCATAAGCAACCTGAACGAAAGGACACCAATCTCCTGATCATCAGCCTGCAGCCTGCTAAATCATTCACGAGAAAGGACGGAACAAGCGGTGAGATGATCAGCGGGATCGTCGGTGATACTTCAGGGACAGCACGACTCCTCTGCTGGGATGCATCGATCCTCACCGGCTACAACCCAGGATTGGCTGTGAGTGCATCAGGGGTTATGGAAAAGGAAGGCGATTTCGGTGGCAGGGAGATCGTGATCGACGAAAACACCCTGATCGCCCCTGCAGAAGAGCGGCCTGATATCCCGCATACACCCCTCGGGGATGTGAAACCCGACCAGACTGTGACGGTTTCAGGGGACCTTGTGCAGGTCCAGCCCCCCCGACCATTCACGAGGCGGGACGGGACCTCTTCATGGGTACGGAATGTCAGAATATCTGATGGAACTGCCACTCTTCCCCTCGTGCTCTGGGACGACGAGGCCTCACGGTCGCTTCTCGCCGGTGAAAAAGTGATCGCCTACCATGTTCCTGCACGGGTAGGCAGAACCGGGGAGACCGAACTCTCAGTGGGGAGAGGAAGTTGTCTGCTCATCATCCCTGACCCGGACGGGGAGCGGATCAGCATAGACGGGACTATCATCGATACACCCGGAGGCAAGGTTATCGACGACGGCGTGCAGGCATTCCTGATCGAGGGACCATACCAGCACGGGACCGAGATTATCCTTCATGGAATTGTGAGCGGAAAAAGGCTGTTTATTGACGGTAATGAGAAAAGCAGCATTTCCCTTGAGGTTGTTCAGTCCGATCTCGGGCAGTTACTTCAGAGCCTTGGATGAGTCAGAAATAACACTTTCACCCCGCGATTTGCACGACTATATAATAGTAACTTGATCGAAATCAGAAATATACCTGAAAATATCTGATTAAATCTCTTTTTTCGGCCATGAGCTGATCAACCATCCATCCGGTAGGTTACAATTCATGTGTCTACTGATCCTCATCAGACCCCGACTGGATCGTACGGAAAACGAAGCCCATATCAGCCATTATTTGCCGGCTTTTTTGAGGGTATGATCATATCGCGAAAGTATTGAAATCAAACCAAACGCCGTTTTTTTAAAAACAAAGAGTTCTCCTTGGGAAACCAGAGACCAAATATCAGGCTCATTTCACTTTCGCCCTGTTTCACTGAACTTTAAATATGGATCTGAGTGATGGGTAGTGTAGGGATAGAACATTATGGCAGCAGAAGCATACCAACTTGAGGACATACCAGGCGTCGGACCAACCACTGCAGAAAAACTCCGCGAAGCAGGATACGAGACTGTCGAAAAGATCGCACAGTCGACTGCCTCTGAACTCTACGAGCTGGCAGAGATCGGTGAAGCAACAGCCCGTAAGATGATCAAGTGGTGTGTTTCCCAGACCACCGAGGGTGGCGAGGCAGAGACTGATGCAGGGTCATCAGATGCTGGTGCAAATATTGTGCCTATGAGTGCCAAAAGACTGGAGATCGAGGATATACCAGGTGTCGGGCCTGCGATTGCAGAGAAACTTCGTGATGGAGGATTCCTGACGATAGAAGGGATTGCAACTGCCACCCCGTCGACACTTTCAGAAGCGGCTGAGATCGGAGAATCAACCGCAAAGAAGATGATCAAGTGGTGCCGTGAACAGGCTGATATCGGAGGTTTCAAGACCGGGACGGAGGTCTTTGAGGCACGACTACTCATCAAGAAACTCAGGACCCTGGTTCCTGAAGTGGATGAACTCCTGGGAGGCGGATTTGAGACCCAGGCAATTACAGAACTCTACGGTGAGTTCGGGTCAGGAAAATCTCAGATCGTTCACCAGCTAGCAGTGAACGTCCAGCTCCCGGAGGAACTTGGCGGACTGAACGGCTCGGTCATCTACGTGGACACTGAGAATACCTTCAGACCTGAACGTATCGAACAGATGGTAAAGGGACTTGAGATCGAAGGTGCCGACCCGCAGGAGTTCCTCAAGAATATTCATGTTGCCCGTGCCCAGACCTCTGATCATCAGATGCTCCTGATTGAGAACACCCATGAACTTGCAGAAGAGCTCAAGAATCAGGGCAAACCGGTAAAACTGATCATCGTAGACTCACTCACCGGTCTCTTCAGGTCAGAGTATGCAGGCAGGGGAACCCTGGCTGAACGTCAGCAGAAACTGAACAGGCATATGCATGATATCTTTAAACTCTGTGACGAGTACAACGCAATCGGACTCGTTACCAACCAGGTAATGTCAAATCCGGCGGTCTTCTTCGGTGATCCGACAAAACCGATCGGAGGAAACATTGTTGGACACACAGCAACATTCAGGATCTATTTGAGAAAGAGCAAGGGAGGAAAGCGTATCTTCAGACTGGTGGACAGTCCAAACCTGCCAGACGGTGAAGCTACATTCCTCGTGGAAGAGGGTGGCCTCAGGGCCTGTTAAGTTGTGCTGCGAGCAGTCATCACAGATATAGACGGAACACTTACTGACGAGAAACGCAGGCTCAGTACGTGTGCAATTGAGACAATCAGAATACTCCAGGATAACGGGATTCAGGTGGTTCTCGCGAGTGGAAACACCTCCTGTATCCTCAAAGGTCTTTCCAAACTTATCGGAACCAGCGGGACATTCATCGGTGAAAATGGCGGAGTTTACAGGGTAGGATTTACCGGAGAACTAAAGATCCTTCCAAACCGCCAGGTTGCCCTTGATGCCCTGGATCTCCTGACCAGGCATTTCCAGGAACAGGGGATCACACTTGACATGTACTCGCCGAGGGAGCGGTTTGCAGACGTTGCATTTGCCCGAAATGTTCCGGTTGATGAGGTCAGAGATCTTCTCGCCAACTGGAATGTCTCAGTTCTAGACACCAATTTCGCTATTCATATCCAGGAGAAGGGATTCAGCAAAGGCTCCACATTCAGGCATATCGCCGCAGATCTCGATATACCGTTATCAGAGTTTCTTGCTATTGGCGATTCTGAGAACGATACCGACATGATACAGGCTGCAGGAATGGGATGCTGCGTTGCAAATGCAGTACAGGAAGTAAAACAGGCTGCTGCGTATGTCTCTTCAATTCCGTACGGAGAAGGATTTGTTGAGGTTATGACCCGGTTTTTCCCTCACATTCTTGAGAGATAACGGTCAATCACGATAAAATCCTTGATATCCCGCACAGACTCGAACGGAACCATCATCCGGTCGCCGTCCATCTGGTATCCGGCTGTGTCAAATGTCTCATCAGGTTCGATGATCAGGTCAGTAATCTGTCCGGTATCAAAATCAACCATAAGGTTGCGCAGCTCGCCAAGGGCTTTCCCGTCGTTGGTCATGATCTGCTTGCGGGAGAGACTCCGTGCAAGTACCGCTTTCATAACAGATTTTTCGGTTGTGAACGATATTAAAGATACTTTTTTGGAAGGGTGTTTTATCCGGTAATCCTATGAACCGGGCTCCCAAAAGAATGTGACTTGTAAAACCGCCTGTTGAGCGCAAAACATATGCATTCAGGCCTGTTCAAATGATCTCATTCATGACCCAGTCAATATATCCGGAAAATCCTTGTGAAACAGGTAGTGCTATGATCTCAGGTACCTCGTACGGGTGAATTGCCCTGATAGTGGATATTAGGTCATCAATGCAGCGGGTAGCGGTTTTAATGATGAGAAGGTCTTCGTTTTCATCACAGAGATGGCCTTCCCACCGATAGAGGGAGCGGACCGGAGTGATATTGACACAGGCAACCAGCCGGCGCTCCAGGAGTTCCCTGGCAATCCGGGGTGAATCACCAGAAGGAGCAGTGCAGTAGATAACCGAGATTTCAGAGGGGTTCTGGTCAGCCATTGATAGTTCATGGTTTTCCGGATATATGAAGATCATTCCCGGGGAAAGGATGAGACAAATATGTTTAAGTGGTTAGAGGTTGTTCTAATATAAGCATCTGTGCTGTTGTGGCCTAGCTGGTTAGGGCGCCAGACTCATAAGAGAAATCTGAGATATCTGGAGGTCGCGGGTTCGGATCCCGTCAACAGCATCGTAACAGCGGGTTCAATTCCCCACTATTCTTTTTGAGATTATAATTTGTTGTTTTGCTTCTCACAAGTCCGATGAATCAAACATCATATTCAATCTCATATCACACATTACCATAACCAATTCACCGATTATTTTAACCTGTTTGAAAAAGAGCACGATTTCTCATAGTTTTGCGAAAACGCTTTTTGGTCAATACATTAAATAATGTCTCAACCTATCCACTATTCTCTGAAACCCGATATCAGGTATAATGAAGAATTGATAATTACAGATAACTACTGTAAAATTTGCTCGTTTCCCTAAAAAACAAAAAAGAGAGTTTAGACATACTTGTTTCTTCGTAACCAGTCCCGCTGGGGAGGAGTGTATCGATATATGATGTCACATTTCTCGTCCTGGAATGCCCATGGAACAATTATTATTATATCTCCTTCACGAATCCAGACACGGCGTTTCATCTTCCCCTTGATTCTTCCAAGACGGCTAACTCCATCCGAACTACGGACACGTATGTGGAAAGATCCAAGCATCAATTCTGCAATCGCAAACTGTTCACCCTTCCTGCTATTAGGAAGTTTGACTCGTATGGTATCCACTTCAGGTTGTCCCGGTACTTCAGGTGCCTGATTGGTATTTACATCGCCATCTGTCTCTGTTATCTAATCATCTCCTGTAAAAAGTGCAAAGGAACTACGAAAAGCCTGCCAGAAGTAGTGTACAAGATTTGAGCAATCGGTTCGCACTAGTAACTATGACGAAATTTCTCTTTTGAAAAAACGTAGTTAGTTGATTAAATAAATGTTCTCACAACGTATGTATGTATCGGTGATAGATACTCAAAGAAATTACAAAAATTTCAGATTATATCAGCAATCAGAGATAGCCAGCCAGACCATAGGATAAAAAAGAGACTTATAAGGTTTTGAGAGGCTTAGAGGAGAGGATGGAGACAGACATCGGGGTGACTTTCAGGGATCATGTCAAGGCTCATAATCCCAGCCACAAGCGGGAGGATTTGACCCGCCCGCTCATGTGGTCCCTGCCGTTCTCATGGCATTACAGTTTTGAGTAGATACCCGGATGTGTTATTATCCAGGCAGTTTCGCCAGGTCATGGAGGAGATCAACGATCTCAATCTCTCCCGTCTTGTCTGCCGTTATAGCCATGAAAGCACCACGAACTACTGACACATACCGCAGATACATCAGGATCGTGGCTATCCCGGTTGAGAGAGCGATCACCAAAGATAGCACGCTTATGATATTCATGAGGTTCATAATTCACCTCCGTACTCTACATACTCGGATACATTCATTCTTCCTGCTGCTACTGATCGCTCTTCCTGCGACCGGTTCATGGACTCAGACCGTTTAATCAGGGACATCAGCCCTTTACCGGTGATATCCGTTTCTGTAGTGGTCTGACTCTCTGAAAGTCCCCTGACTCCGGTATAATTCCCGGATGACAGAATACCTCGGGTTTCAATCTCATCCCTCTGTTCAGGATTCGTATCTGAACGGGCAAACAGGCACCCCCAGAACTCATCTTTTAGTGTGTTTGTCAGCTTTGAGTACTCTGATACACCGAGCGGACCGGTTGACGAGATCCGTGTTTGTGTGGTTAGAGCCTTTGAAAAGTCAATTGAACGGGTTACTGTTGACTGGTCAGTTGTGAACATGAGTCCGGTATATGACCGGTCTCCGGTCACGGAAGACTTGATCCAACTGGAGCCATCAACCGAGATCGAAGACGAGATCAGATCTGCCGAGATCCAGCCAGCAAGGGCAAGACAAATGACTCCGGTGGTTAAAACTATCTTCTTCATCTTCATCAGCCTCGAATGATGAAAAAATGGGAGATGATCAGGCCAGAAGAGCCACGGTGTCAGCCCATGCTTCGATACCGGTCAGGATGTTGTCAGATTCGTAACTGGAAACGGTCACACTGTCACGGCTGAAGGTGACTGTGAAATTCTCGCCGTTCGCAGCATGACATTTCAGGGTGCATCTGAAGGAATCTTCTGAACTGTCATGTGATGGAGTTCCACCCATCGCTGTGTTGATCGCGGTAGTAGCGATGATGGTACTCACATCGGTACTGAAGGCTGAAGATGTCGGAGCCTTGACCGAGATCTGACCAACAGTCTTTGCCAGTGCATTTGCGTAGACAATTGTTCCTGAATAGGATTCAGACCCCCGGACTACCGCTGCAACGGTTGCACCGTTTGAGGTGTACGATACACATCCCCACGGGTTGTTATCGACAATATCCTGGACAAGAGCCAGGAATTTCGCTACAGTATCGATCGGTGTGGTGAGTTTCCGTACCGCCGACTTGGTTACTGATTTGGTTGTAAAGTCTGCCATTGTTCGACCCCGCCGCTTTTCTATCGCGGCTTAATAAAAATCGACGTGGGAAGAAATAGGGATTTAATAAGAGAACGAGCGGGGGAATGAATGATTGTTGAATGGCGATTTAAGAGAATTGAATTATTATTTCATGAAAACCTTTCAACAATCTCCCCCAGGTTCCAATAGGCACCCTTGGCGTTTAAAGACGAATACAGAACATGATATTTAGGTCCAGGATCTTTTTGGAGTGAATTCGTTTGGACGAAGCGGTATCATACACTAAACAGATCATTCTTTCTTTTCATCTTTCCGTAATTCCTGTTGATTATGCACATTTGAAACGATTTCATCCATTTCAGATGGCAACCAGGTATGCCTGTCTCGGGTATAATCCCCGAAACCTTTCTGTAAACTGGTAAGAAACCGTTCCGTATCACCAGGACCGAGTTCTTTTAATAACACCTCCATTCCTTCCTGTCTGATCTCATTGATCGTTTTCATATTCTACCTTCATTTGTCAGATACAGGGTTGTTTACAATGAGTCAGAACCTGTTGAACCCTAATACCAATATTGTCTGTTCCGAATTAGAATAACAAGTATTGAATCGTTACAACGATAGGATAATGCTATCTTACAGTAACAAACAACATACTAATATCATCTGTCAGAACAATGCCCAAACATATTCAATCCCCAGTTAAATCAAAGGAGAATATCCTTTCAGAGATAAAAGATCTTCACCAGTTCCTTCAAAAAGAGTATCATATCTCTGAAATCGGGTTATTTGGATCAGTAGTCAGGGGAGAAGCAACACAAAAAAGTGATCTTGATATTCTCGTATCCTTTACCGATCTACCTGACCTCTTCACATTTATCAGGTTAGAACAGTATTTGACAGACAAACTTGGGATCAAAGTGGACCTTGTCCTGAAAGATTCATTAAAACCACATATTGGGGAATACATCCTTTCAGAAGTTGTGTATGCATGAATCGTGATTACCGGGACTATCTCACAGATATCAATGAGATGATAGATGCCATTCTCGGATTTATTGGGGGAATCTCGTATGAAGCATTCTCCCAGGATCAACGGACACAATTTGCTGTCATCAGAGCGTTTGAAATCATGGGAGAAGCATCAAAAAAAGTTCCAAATGAGGTGAGAGAACAATACCCGGAGATACCCTGGATTGAAATGGCGGGGATGAGGGATAAACTCATTCATGGGTATTTTGGAATAGATCTGCAGATAATCTATAAAACTGCAGTTGAAATCCTCCCGGAACTCCAGCAGATCACAAAGAAGATGATAAACGAACAGATAACTAAGAAGAAATAATTGGTACCAATTATTTTCATCCGGCCAAACTATCGCCCATATTCACCGTTATTTATTAAGAATATTCCGGAACTGTTCTGCAACCACGACATACGACCCCACCTCGGAATCATAACCCTCATCTCTGCACGGTCATAAATGACTGGATGAGGGCACACAATCTGGCAGACCATGGCTGTATAGTTCCCCATAATCAGGCTTTTTTCGAAAACCATCAACCAGGATTTCACGATCTCACACACGCAGCCATTCGCAGACCCTTCAAAGCATCCGTAACAAGTCACTGATAAACCCTGAATCTTGTTAAATCAATCTATTGAATTATATATAAACAGAATAGGCGACGAAAGCGAAATACTAATCCCGGATCGTCTCTCATGTTAAATCCTGGAGCGGGATGAGAGAAAAAGACCGCTCACAGCCTGATACACCTAAATCGTAGCATACATGCCGGATCTAAGGGTATCACGGAAGAACAGATCCAGGCAGAGGCAAATTATGACGACGATCAAAACAGATAATCCCCGCACACCCATTCTTCATCTTGGCGGAAGCGGAATGATGGCAGGGGAATACTTCCAGTATTGTATTAATAGAACATCTTTCTTTCTGTCACCCGGAAGGCATGAGCATGGATCCTGCTGATCAGAAGAGTACACAATCCTCCCATCTTTGGGATTGTGTGTGGCCCGTTCAGGCAATTCAGGCAGAAAACCACGAGCACAAACCCATGGGTGACACATATGTCAGACAGTAGCCACGCAGCGAGATCCATCACCTTTGAAGCAATTTCAGAGTTGAAATCCGAAGGGTACCGCACAGCAAGGATTGCAGGAAGTTACCGCCTGTTTGATCTCATCGCATGGAAAGGAACTGAGATCCTCTTCGTCGTGGTCAGAAGAACAAGAACTGCAGCAATCACCGGTTACGCTGATGTAGTCCGGGACCTTTCAGGCTTTGTACAGGAGAAGTCTGTCCCGGGAACTGTTCAGTTCTGGCTCTATCGATCCAACTCCTGGTTCAGATACCTGATCCTGCCAGGAGGGGCACTTCCGGTAAAGGGGAGGACTGCATGAGTCCGGTCTTCTCAAAGGTACCTGAAGCCGGAGATGAAATTCAGGACGCGGTCAGGAGGCTCTCATCCCCCACGAACCGGTACCTTTCAAGAACACTGATTGAGAGTGAGATCTCCAAAAATCCTGACCAGTATCCATATCTTGCCAGGATATCACCACGATCTCTGAAGACATTCATCACTGCATACATGAAAGGGCGGTATCCGGCCAGGAACTCAACCATAAAGGGCTGTTTAGTCTGGACGGTGGAGCGGGTATGAACAATACCGGTCATCTCACCGGCAGGACAGACCAGACGGTGAGCAGATGTATGCAGAGCATCCTGGAACGTGTGTTCGGGATTTTTCTTCCTGATCCCCTGTTTTTCAGGAGGATGAAATCCACCAGGTTTTTCAAACACGGGTGGATCCGGGAGATGACATCCTGCCGGGGGTCTCATGACGTTTGAGGAGATCAAAGCCGCATGCAGTACGCTTTTCATCCCCGGGCAGGTGACAGAGGTCAGGGCTCTTGGAAAGTGGGGCACAGCATCCGGCTACTTCAATGACAGTGAGAAACTCGCTTCTGCGGTTCAGATCCTGGAGAACCGGGGAGAGTATGCAGGAATATATGTCACGTTGAACCCGGTGAACCCGGATCTTCTGGCACGAAGAGCGAACCGGCTGGAGACGAAGCTTTCGCGGAGTGATTCAACTACAGGAGATGCAGATATCATCAGCCGGAGATGGCTGCCGATAGATATCGATCCGGTCAGACCATCAGGGGTATCTTCATCAGACAGCGAGCATGAGGCTGCGATAGAAAAGGCAGAAGATATTGCCAGATATCTTACCGGTATCGGATGGCCACAGCCGGTTATCGCAGACTCCGGCAACGGGGCACATCTTCTGTTCAGGATCGATCTTCAGAACGATGATACCGCCAGGGATCAGGTGAAAGGGGTGCTTGATACGCTCCATCTCCTCTTTTCTGATAGTGTATGTCAGGTTGACCGGGCTGTGTTCAATGCAGGGAGGATATGGAAACTCTACGGGACAACTTCAAGGAAAGGGGACAATATTGCTGATCGTCCCCACAGGCCGGCCAGGATTATTTCTGCTCCGGATGGGGAGTTGGGCATCGTCACCGGGGAACAGGTATCTGCCATATGCGAAATGATCCCGAAAGACCAGCCGGAACCTGGCTTCAGGGACAGAAGACGTGGTGAACAGATAGAACTCGGTACATGGCTTGCCGGATATGGGATCTCATACACTGAAAAGCCGTTTGCAGGAGGAACACTCTTCGTTCTTGACGACTGCCCGTTCTCATCAGCACATACTGACGGATCATACGCCATCCAGTTTCAAAACGGTGCTATCTTCGCAGGTTGTCATCATTCCTCGTGCGGAGGAGGCTCACAGCGATGGGCTGAACTGAGAGAGAAGTTCGAGGGGACAGTAGAAGAGCGGATCAGAAGAAACCGACTCAAGCCACGTAAAGACGATGAGGGGGAGGGGGCGAGCGAAGCGAGCCCCCGACTGGCATCAGGTGTACCATCGGAGATACAGAGAGAGGCAACAAGGATTCTGAACGAAGGCAGTCCGCTCAGGTACATGCTTGACACCTTCAGCCTGGATCATATCGGTGATCCGGTTGTTGCCGAGTGCCTGGCGATGTCTCTTGCTTCCCGGCAGGTGATCAATGCGAAAGGACTGCATGTATCGGTTACCGGGGAGTCTGGAAAAGGGAAGTCACATGCGTTTGACACGATGATGCTGCAGGTTCCCGAGGAACTCCGCCTTGAAGGCCGGATGAGCGATAAAGCTCTCTTTTACATCAAGGATATGAAGCCCGGGACCGTCATTGTCCTTGATGATGTCACACTCTCTGATGCAATGCAGGAGGTCTTGAAAGGGGTTACCACCTCGTTCAAAAAGCCGTTCAAGTACCGCACTGTGGATAAGGACCGGGGAGGAAAGACGTGTATTATTCCTGAACGGTGTGTCTGGTGGGTTGCAAAGGTCGAGGGAACCGGTGATGACCAGATCTGGAACCGGATGCTGACCTGCTGGATCGATGATTCAGAGGATCAGGATGCGAAGGTTCTTGCCCAGACGCTTGATGAGGCTGCTGCAGTTCCGGTGAATGAACCGGGAGTCAGGCATGAACTTGAGTTCTGCAAAGAGATGTGGCGATCGATCACTCCGGTCTGGGTCGTTGTTCCGTTTGCAAAGCGGATCAGGTTCTCGACGTCGATGAACCGGAGAAATCCTGATATGCTGCTTGATCTGGTGAAGGCTCATGCGGTTCTGATGCAGAACCAGCGGGAGAGGAGCGAGTCAGGAAGCATGGTCATCATCAACGCAACGGTTGAGGACTTCAGGAATGCCTGCCGGCTCTATAGAGCCCTGAACGGGACCGATGGAGGTCAGCAGTCCAAACTGACCAGAAGAGAGTCTGAACTGGTTGAGGCGATCATGTCCAGGGGTCTTGGCGAGATCACGGTCTCGGAGATGCAGCATATTACCGGGTGGTCATACTCGGTGATTCATAAGATGCTGCATGGTTCAGTCAGTCGCGGGCACCAGTATTCAGGGCTTCTTGAGAAGTGTCCTGCCATCTCGGTCTGTGACCGGACGCTGGTCACTGACGAGGGCGGACTCAATGCTGCACATCGGAGGTCAAAGGCGTATGCCTGGGATCCCTATGTGTATGAGTGCTGGATCTCTGATGATGGCTGCTGGATTGACGGGTACCATTCAGACGATCAGGACAGGAGAGAGGATCCTTCTGGTGGAGGAGCGGATGATAACGGAAGGAATGCGAAGGATTCCACCAGTGTATCCGGCGATGTATGCGACATAGAAGAAGATAATCTAAGTAATTCTAAGATTATTAGTACTCATAACGGAAAATCTGTAAGTATGAAGCAGGGGATCGGAGAGCGATCCTCTGTGTGTACACATATACGTGAACTGTCAGGTTCCGCCAGTGTTGATCAAAGTGCCCAATCTGATGATGCTGATTGCCCGGTTCTAAAATCAGGGGATGATTCTTGCAGCCAAGAAATCCGTAATCTTCCCGCAGCTGCCTCTGTTCGTTCGCCAGGTTCTGAGAATTCCGAAGGATCAGGATCTCTACCTTTGAGCGGGATCAGGTCAGAGGAGTTTACCGGTATAACCGGGGGATTTGGCACCGGTCCCTGTGATTGTTGCGGGTCTAAATGGGTGAACTTTCAGGAGAGAATGACCTCTGCACGTTTGAAAGAAGCTCCACGGATGAACAGGAAGATCTGCACGAGATGCTATGAGAGAGCGAGAAAGGCAGAGAGTGAGACATTCAGGGCTCTTCCCGGGATCTTAACCAGGGCAGCCCTGACCAGAAGCAGCACAGATCATGGAAGGTGCCGGATCTGTGACAAACAGAAGGCCGTCTGGTATGATCCCGGAACAAAGGCTGCAGTGTGTGAGCAGTGTTACCGGCATCTGGATGAGGAGAAACATGCGGTACATGAGGAGTGAATCAGAGATACTCTCTGTTTCTGGTGGAGCAAGGGTAATCGTCTCCAAACATGATATCCGGGTTCTCCAAAACAAGAAACCAGGGGTTGAAGTGACCGGATGAAACTTGAGAAGGTCGGATGGTTCTAAGATTATCTGGTTAATAGTCAACGGCCAAGATGATATATGAGTAATATCGAGGGGTATTGCCTTCTAGTTGCTGTATGGGGAGCCTAGAGAGATCCTCTCCTTTGGTTCTATCGGATTCTCAGATCCAAGGAAGGGATTTGTGATGGGTGTCCCGACTGCCATTGGCGGGTGGTTTGTTGTGATTGTCCAGAAGGTCAGAAATCTCCATGACAGAAAATTCCGAAATTTTTATTCCAATTCAAAGAAAGTCAGAGGATAAAGAAGAAGTGACAGTTCAAGGGACTTTGTTATACACAGATGAAACTCATAAAGATAATAATGAGATAAAGATCGTTAATGAAGAAAATTAATTATTCAAAGTTTAAAGTACCAAAAGGTTTGATGAATGATATCGTAAAACCTCTTTGAGATAAATCAATCACAATAAAGGATAGAAAAAAGGAAAATACATTCATCTTGAGGATATTGATGAATTATTGAGAAAACTGAGATCGTAGGTGATATTTCTACCCTTCACTTCCAACCTTCGCCTTCTTCATATACCCACCCGGAATTGGCTCATCTAACCTCCATAAAATACTCATTGGCCTACTCCCTGAATGCCTCTCATATTTCGCAGTTCCCAAACAAAGAAAAGGTTGGGAAACATTCTGAATTTTATTGAACTCTCTCACAAAAAGCAATACCCTACTTCCTTTCTCTTGGTGATGAATATACCTCTGACCTGTTGGAGAAGACTCTGATGTCGTACTTTGGGATTGCCAGTGAAACAGGGAATCATTGATAGCATAATCGCGATACATCGTAGAAGTGGAGAAGAATTTTTCACTCTTATTCAACGTGATAAAGAACACATCGAGATTCTTCTCAGAAAAATACACCACCCCCTCTCTTTTTCCTTTCGTACTCCAATGATCAGGAGTATAATGATCAAGACCTGCAAAGATTTGATCTCGTGAATAATACCCATGAAGGGAGAGACCACAATCAAATCCTAAATTCAATGGTTTCTCTATATACTGAATTTTATCCACAAGATAATCAAGTATTGAGAGAAATTCTGATACCATCCATTCTCGTTTGAATAACTCTTCAAATCCCAATAAAAGAGAAGAATATCCCATATCCTGAAGTGGTTTTGAATAAACTGAATAGTAGAGCATATTCAGATGAGATTGATACCCAACTTTTCCGATATTATCCTCATTAATACCCTTATTCTGAAGAATATCCTTTATAAAAAGTATAAATGAGTATGAATTGATATAGCACATCTTTCGTGCTATCGCCATTATCCATCTCTCCTCCTCTTGGGTTATTCCATCACAGAGGTTTGCTTCTGCACAAAGTCCGCGAAAACTTGACTTACGATATAGAGTTGAGAGATCTAAATGGTAATACTCCAGAAATGTCTTCAGAGAGAGTGGGTTTCCCGTTTCTTCTTCAAACTGGGATATCTTCTCTACCAGTACATTTCTCCGGAGGAGAGAACCTTCAATATGAGAGAGAACAGTTTCTTGTGCTACTTTCTCAAGGGTAATAAAACACCCACGCGGTAAGAGATAGACCCCCGTTTTTACCTGTTCTACTAACGGAGTGGTTCCTTCGGCGGTCAATGCCTGGAACTTTGTATCGAACCGATAATGTATATGCTGACGCCCCACAAAATCAAGAACCGTAAGACATTCCTTTCCTTCACAGATTCGAAGACCTCTCCCAAGCTGTTGAAGAAAAACCGTCATACTTTCAGTTGGCCTGAGGAACAGAACAGTGTTTACTTCAGGAATATCAACCCCTTCATTGTAAATATCCACAACAAAGATAAACCGAATTTCTCCTTTTAAGAGTTGAGATTGAATCGTATTACGGGTCTTCGGATCACTTCCCCCGGTAAGATATCCAGAAGGAATACCCATTTTATTAAAGATTTCAGCCATGAAGATGGCATGATCAATACTGACACAAAATCCAAGACCGACAACGGCATTAAGATCAGTTACATATCTATTGAGAGAAGATGCGATGTGCTCTACCCGTTGTAGATTTCCCGTGTATCGTTGAGAAAGGGTTTGTTTATCATACCCTCCCCGTGACCAGTTCATATCTACAAGATCAACAGTATCAGTGATACCGAAGTAATGAAATGGAGCGAGAAGGTTTCGATCAATCGCTTCAGGGAGCCTGATTTCTGCTGCTATCTTTCCATCAAAGTAATCAAGAATATCGAGATCATCCATTCGTTCAGGTGTTGCAGTAAGACCCAGGAGAATTTTAGGGTGATAATACTGAAGTAGAGTCTGATACGAAGTAGCAGCAGCGTGATGAAACTCATCTACGATTATGTAATCATAGAAATCAGAACTCATCTGATTTTGAAATTTCGTGCTATTGAAGGTCTGAATAGAGATAAAACAGTGATCAATTCGTGGAGGTATAACTCCCCGAATACATAGATCACCAAAGTTTGGGTCACGCATGATCACCCGGAATCGACTCAAGCTCTGTTTTAATATCTCCTCACGGTGGGCAACGAAAAGGAGCCGGGCATGAGGATTTTGATTCCTCACAAAATTTCGAAAGTCAAATGCCGATATGATCGTTTTCCCGGTTCCAGTAGCAGCTACAATTAGGTTCTGATATCTGCCATGTACCTCTCGCTCAACTAATAGTTTCTCCAATATCTCTTTCTGATAGAAATAAGGAACAATATCAAACAGAACCGGAAGGTTATCATCTCCGGTTCTCCCGTTTTGTCGATTTAATGCCTCCTGCAGGATTGGCTTATCATTTTTTCCATAGGAAACAAATTCAGGATTATCCCAATAACTCTCAAAAGAGATACCAATCTTTTGGAGAATATTGCCTGCATCTATTTGAGTAAGTTTTACATTCCACTCAAGACCGCTGGTAATGGCGGGGTTAGAAAGATTAGAGGACCCTACATAAGCAGATGAAAACCCAGAATCTCGATAGAAATAATATGCCTTTGCATGGAGCCTTGTTCGTTCAGTATCATAAGAGATCCGAATCTCGGTATTTGGGAGTTCTGATAAAAACTCGATTGCCTTGAGATCTGTGGCTCCGATATATGATGTAGTTATTACCCTAAGTTTTCCGTAAGAACAGAAGGATGAGAGTTCATTCATCAGCAACCTGATTCCGCTCCATTTTATGAACGAAACAAGCATATCAATCCGGTCTGCTGATGCTATCTCTGCTTTGAGTTCCTGAAGTAAACTGGGTTCATCACGTGATCCTGTAAAGAGACTACTTTGAGAGAGGGAAGTAAGTGGACGGGAAGTGGGAGTGGTTCTTCTCTCATGCCCTTCGGTCTCTGAGACAGAAAGGAGAATCTCTCCTTCAGGAGTTACCTTACATTTGTTGAGATAATCTTCACCAGTCCAGAGTGAGAGTTGATTGATTATTTCATTACAGCGCTCAATTTGAATATTAACTGATTCGTGTTTTTCGTCAAGAATCGTGAGCGATTTCTTTAACACCGGGGTGAGATAATGAGCGAGAAGAGAGGGGATATCTTCAGACTTCTGAATTGGTATGATTTCATAGTGTTGATCATTACTCTTCAGATTCTGAATATACTGATTCATGACCTGCTCATACAAGCCTCGGGGCAATCTTCTCATGGTTTAAGAGATACTCAAAGAATTATTTGATTGACTAATTACATGAATTAAAATGAAATTTACCAGCAAATGAATAACCATACATGTGATAATCAGATGATGCTGTTGTGAGTATTATGAGTTTTTAATCAACATTGGCATCATTTAAACCACATTAATTCATGGTTATCTATTGTAAATATCTTCCCGCTTTCTCGATGGATATCGCAATCTGAACACTATCATCTGTACTGCGGCAATCAGCCACACAATCAACCGGATTTCATCCCATACCAAGTCAGACGATTTCTTTTTTTCTGCCATGGGGGTCTCTAACCCGATACTCGGTATGTAAATTTTCAAAAATATTATTTTTGAAAACCTACATGCCGAGTATCGGTTACACCGACAAGATCGTGTACAAGAACACCGAAGCCAAGACTGTTGGTCAGATTTCACTCTAGACACCGACCACTTCAGGGTTTATTACCGAGGTGTGCGTCTTCATCGAAGCCATAATAATCAATAACGCAATGGAGGGAACACCATCTCACAACAGTTCAGAGGACTTATTCAGCTGTGTACTGAAATGTCACGGAGGTAACGGCGACACCTACAATGTCACGTTCAAGTGTGATTCTCTGGTGGTCTCAAATTATGAACTCGATGCAACACTGACCGGCATCGAAGCCTGTGCTGACACCGTAGCACTTCTCGCCTGATCATCTCTCATTTTTTCATCATTCGAGGCTGATGAAGATACAGAAGATCCTTATCTGTCAGGAATCATCTGTCTTGCCCGGGCCGGCCTGTTGTCGGCTGATTCTCTCCCCGTCATTCCTCCTCCTCCCGAGACTTTACACGATATGCCTGCTTCGGGCTGCTCGGACTCCCCGGGATCAATAACTCTAGTGTCCCGTCACGAAGCATGGATTTCAGATAGGTCTGATAGATATGTTTCGGGCTTCGATCAAGAATAAGAGAAAGTTCTAAGCGGGTATACGGTCGGATCTCACAAAGTTGAGCAATAAGTACCTGAACTTCTGCAGGTGCACTTCTTTTTCCTAAGCGCTGAATCGCTTGTTCAAGCTTGGTAGGTAACGGAGAGGAAGAAGGCACTTCATCGACAAGCTTGGTAGGTAAGGGACTCAACTTGGTAGGTAACAAAGAGGGAGCAGCCACTTCCTCAGCTAGCTTGGTAGGTAAGGACCCGCTTCTTTCCTCATCAAAGAAATTGAGTGTCGGCTGTCCACCAGGTAATACCTCTTTCAGACCCTCTCCCGGAGATTCAACCTCCGGATGTAACAATCGTTTCGTTGGGGTGTAATAGGTCGCGGAAGCATGAGAGTGCTGTTTAAGAAGGCCAATATTCCGAAGTTTCTTAAGAATCCCACTCACTCCAAGAGTATCAAGCCCTGTATAATCCCTACAGATGGCATTATTCACCCAATTCATCTCACGGGCATGAATCAGAATCCTGGCTTCATCCTCTGAAAGATTTGCATCCTTAAAGTGAGAGAGCCATTCGATATCCTCGCGATCCAGAAAATGATGAAATAAAAACGTCGCGACAAACTGATTTTCATCACGGTTAGACTCAAAAGAGGGAGGAGAAAGATGAGCATTCTTCATATATTGTCGCATAACCCCAATCCCACTCCCTTTCGTTTCTGCCTCTTTCGTCTCATGAAGGACTGAAGCAATAGTCGGATTTCTGGACCGGGACCCAGGCCTTCCGAGTTCCTCTACCGGCTTTAAAGAAAAACCGGGATTGCGAATCTCAAGACGGTTAGAGTACCTGATTACCTGCACAGGGCTATGAACCTGATAACTCCGGTGCATGAGAGCATTTGTAAGTGCTTCTCTAATGACCCGCCTTGGAATTCGGGGCTCATCCTTCCTCTCAACTGAACCATCAGAAAAAAGATTCTTTGTGGGGAGATCATCCAGAATAGCCCCTCTTCCACGAGACATCAACCGAAAGATGGGATCCTGCATCTCAATTGTTTCAAAGGGAGAATCAGGATCTTCCACCCACCCTCTTCCAGAAACACGAATATAATCAAGGCGAACCATAGGGAAAAATCTACGAATCGCTACCCGTTTTCCAAAAAGAAGAATGCCTGCTATAGTCGGATTATTGGTACCGTCAACAGACAAAATGCAGTTTAATGATTCGAGCAGTCCGGTATTATCATACGTTAACTCCTCTGCTTCAGGATCCTTTTCTTTCCTCAACCGACGGTATTCAGCGATGGCTTGAGGATCGAAATCGCTCAATGTTGCATGAGGAACAATAGTCTGATCATAAGGCTTGGCATTTCTCTCCTGATAAAAACCGAGTAGATCATCCTCGGTGCATTTCACATCGCTTGATCCTATTCTGCGAAATGCCCCTTTCGGAAGACCTACCTTCTTAAAATAAATAGGTTTGTCCCCGGATTCAACCTCAGGAACGTAGATCCCGATTACAGATTTTCCTTCGAGTTTCTCTGTGAAACAATTGGGCCGGATAGGTTTGTTAAAACGAGTAGAACATTGAGTGGTGATATCATTTTGAATTTTTTCAGGATTATCAATCCCGACGACACAATACCTATGTTCAGAAGGTTGCTCACACTCGATAACTCCAATGAGAATGTATCCCCCACCAAGACCAGACTCATTCGAATATGCACAGATGGTTTCCATGAGTGAATCTCCAACTTCACTCACTTTCTTCGCTTCAATCTGGTGATGCTCATCAAGCTCATTAAGTTCTTCGAAGAGCTCAGCACAGGTTTTCATCAATCACCTTCGTGTAAGATTCCTTCTCACAATTCGATATAATAGAACTAATTAGAATTTGAAGAATTTCATTTTTCTTGTTTATAAAAACATCATAATTCATCCAATTTTTGACTGATTTAGATACCGAAGACCAAAATCTTTGGATGATACCCACATTCATCACGGGCACCCTCAATACTATCACCTGTTAATTATACCCTCGCGCAATTATTAACTAACACAATTATTTACTATTGCAACTAATAGATCTGGGTAGATGATCAGCCAGGAAGAAAATATCCAGGATATTGCTGCAAATGAGATTATGAGCCTCTTTATTGACGTCCATACCATCATGATGCTCACAGCCCCGGATATAACCGGAATGCAGGAGGCAAAAATCCGCCTGCTCGGCCTTCTGGAAATGACAGGTTCACAATCGATGACGGAGTTATGTAACCAGATGTTTATATCAAAGCCTTACATGACCCGTCTCGTGGACAACCTGGTATCTGAAGGATCAGTTGAGCGACATCCGGATGTGAAAGACAGAAGAGTCATAAACATCTCCATGACCGAAAAAGGGAAGCAATACCTTTGTAATATGCTCATGGAGTTAAGGAACCGCATGAAATCCTTCCTTTCCGAATTTTCTTCCACTGATCTCGAAACAATCTCCAAGGTCAGTGCAGAATTACACAGAACAATCGCAAAAAACCCCAGAGTCAAAAATCAGGGAACATGGTCATTCTACAATGCACAGAATCTAAAGGAAAAATGAGAGACCCCGGATCGATTCTCTCTGGCATACCAAAGATCCATCAAAGCGGTATCCACCCATCATACACACCGGGTGGAAACAAGGTGACACCATTACCATGAAACTCACACAACTTACAAACGCATTACTTATTGTGGGCATAGCCCTCCTGACCGTATCGATAGTGACATCTCCGGTCCTTGCCGGAACAAAGTACATGTCCGGATCTCCGGATCTCTCTGTCACAATCGTTGGAAACAACGAATTTGCACCCGGAACAACCGTACCTCTTCAGATCCAGGTTCAAAATTCAGGATTGAATGAGATCAAGTTTGTCCAGACAGATATTGTAGACACTGATGATAATCCCAGCACTGCAAAGATGGTGTCTGTCACACTCCTCCCTGGTGATAGTCCTGCCCTGATAAAATCAGACCCACAGATGATCGGGGACATCAAAGGTTCAATGAGTGTTCCTGTAAATTTTGCGATATTAGTCCCTGATAATGCAAAGGCCGGGAAGTACTCCCTTCCGGTTGAACTCAATTATACATACCTGCAGAACGCAGAACAGCAGGGAACAGACAGCATCACCTACCGGTATGTTCAGAAGACAGCAACATTCGATCTGCCATTCGTCGTGCAGTCTGCAATCACCATGCAGGTATCTGATGTAAAAGCAGAGAACATCAACTCCGGCGGGTCAGGATATCTCACACTCACCCTGAAGAATGTTGGAACAGATACCGGTACTAATGCGGTTGCAAACCTGAGCAGAAGCGGGAACTCCCCGATTATCCCGGCCTCAAACAGCGTATTTCTTGGAACATTTGCACCAAATACCACTACTACTGCCAAGTACAAGGTCAGTGTCTCAAAAGACGCAGAGCCCCAGGACTACCCGGTCGAGGTGTCTGTGATGTATGACAATGGAGACGGAGAGACCATAGTCACCCCATCCCAGAAAGTTGGTGTTACAGTAGGATCTGATGTCGATTTCACCATTACAAGCCAGAGCCCTGAACTCAATCCCGATAAAAAGAGTTACATCGAAGTTACATATCGCAATGACGGATCGGTACCGGTGTACGGAGCAGAAGTCAGAATCAGTGCTGTAGATCCCTTCACCAGTGCTGATGACCTTGCATACCTTGGAGACATGAAACCAGGTGAGAGCAAAGTAGCCAGATTCGGATTAACTCTCAGTGCAACTGCTGATACCAAGATGTATGGCCTTGATTCTGAGATAAAATACCGTGACGCCCTGGACGACAGCCATGTATCAGATACCATTAAGGTACCGATCAAGGTTGTTCCCAATGCAGGATTAGCCGCACTCATGTCTAATCCGGTTGTAATCGGCCTAATTATGATAATCATTCTCGGAGGAGCATATTACCTCTATGAGTACCGGCGCAAACAACAGAACCGGTGAGAATAGCGGGGTAAAAACCGAACATGCAATCAATTTTTTCCGCAGTCTCTGATCTCATCGTTCACAGGCCGGGAATCCTCTCCAAGATAATCCTTGTACTGATGGTCATCTCCCTGTTCGGGATGACAATGGTCTCAATGGAGACCGGAACCGCCACCTACATGGATGTAAATTCTCCGGAAGGAGTCCTGATTGAACATTATACAGATACCTTCTCGAAAGAAACCGTAATCCTGCTTGTAGAATCTGATGATTCAACAAGTCCGGAACTCATGCAGTATATTGATACACTGGAAGATCCACTGAGAAACCTTCAGTATGTAACCTCTGTATCAACCATCGTTGATGTCGTGAAATCCCTGAATAACGGGGTTGTCCCTTCCTCATCCGGAGAGATGGATGAGGTGCTGGCAAAGGTCCCTGAAAATGTAAAGAGCGGATATGTTCCATCAGGGATGCTGAATATGGGGGCAATCGGCCTTGAGGCAGGATTATCTGAAAACCAGAAAAAAAGTGCTCTTGCAAACCTCAGGAAGTTTATCGCAAGCACGAATGCTCCACCGGGTGTTTCGATAAAACTGACCGGTTCCGCTGCATTCGATGAGGAGATGGGCGCTGCGATGGGAGAATCCATGGGAACTCTCATCATGGCAGCACTCGTCCTCATGGTCATCGTGATGGGGCTGCTCTTTGGATATGTCAATCACCGGTTCCTCCCGGTTGTCATTGTAACAGCCGGACTTATCTTTACATTCGGGTTTATCGGTCTTATTGGCTACAAGATCAGTATGGCTGTCATCGCAGCGTTCCCGGTCATGATAGGGCTTGGTATCGACTACGCCATCCAGTTTCAGTCCCGGCTTGAAGAAGAGGCCAGGGATCATCCCCTCACTGAGGCTGTGTACATCACGATTACCAAGACCGGTCCTGCCGTGATGTATGCCATGCTTGCAACATCCATGGGATTTGTAGCCATGTACATCTCACCGGTCCCGATGATGCAGGGGTTCGGCCTCGTCAGTATCATCGGTGTGGTGACCTGTTACATCACCTCGCTCATCGGAATTCCCTTGATTGCAGTACTTATTAATTACAAGGCAAAAGGGCACGGGAATTCAAGACAGGCGGCAATCGTTGATTCAGTACTCTCCAAGACTGCAGTCTGGGTCGCAAAACGACCGGTCCCGGTTCTTCTGATCGTTCTTCTGGTTGCGTTTGTTGGAATCCAGGTAGACACCCGGATTCCGGTGAACACAGATGAGAACTCATTTGTGCCACCTGATATGCCCTCGAAGACTACCCTGGACAAGGTGACCAGGACGATGGGTTCTACTGATACAGCACCGATCGTAGTCCATGGATCTGATGTTCTCACGCTTGATTCGGTGAACTGGATGAAGGAGTTTACCGATCTGGAGGTCAGGACACGTTCGAAGATCACCCAGGGAACCAGCATCGCAGATTATGTGATCACCTATAACAACGGGGTGATGCCACAGACCCAGAGTGAACTGGATGCAGTTCTGAATTCGATTCCTAAGGATGTCAGGGACTCGTATGTGAACGGAAATAACGAGGCAGTTATCCAGTTTAACACCGTGAAGCTGACCACTACCACCCAGAGTGACCTGAAAGAGGACATCGAAGGAGATTTACTGCTATACCCGGCACCTCCGGGGATCACGTCACATGTTACCGGTAACTTCGCGATGTTTACCAACCTGGTGAATGATATTGTCGAGAGTAAGGAACTTATCACCTACACCGGATTCATCCTGGTTGTCCTGTTCCTTGCAATTGTATACCGGAACGTAAATGCAATCACCCCGATCGTGCCGATCGCCGCCGTTGTTGGATGGAATGCAGTCGCTATGAACTTCCTTGGTATTGACTACAATGTCATGACTGCATGTCTGGGATCGATGACCATAGGAGTTGCTGCAGAGTATACCATTCTCGTGATGGAACGATTCATCGAAGAGAAGGAGAAGACCCCTGATGTAATTGAAGCACTCAAGAACAGTGTAAGCAAGATCGGGTCTGCCATCATGGTATCAGGATTTGCAACCTTCTTTGGATTCTCAGCCCTGATTCTCTCGACCTTCCCGATCATCTCTGACTTCGGGTTAACAACCATCATCGCAGTGCTCTTCTCTTTGATCGGAGCGGTTGTCATCATGCCTGCAATCCTCTCATTTGTTGACATGATCAAACGCGACGTAGAAGAGTTCGAAGAGGAAGTGTTGCATATTCCCGTTGCTCACCAGAAATAACCCCCTTTTTTTGCGGCACAGGAGAGTGATCCTGCCAGTTGATATTGGTTACAACCCCTATTGACTGGATGTCGGGGAGTCCATGAGTCTCGAGGATACTACCTGCCATCAGACCCGGTCAGCAGGACCTGTGTATATACCGGATCCGAGCCACCAGGTCTCATCTACCTTCTGGACATATCCCAGTTTTGATTCGATCGTCTGATTGTGAGCAGGATTGGAGTAGTAAAACCTGACAAATCCTGATCCATTTCGTGCTGCATCGAGAAACTGCTGTGTATACGGGTTTCCGTACGCATCAGATTCTCCAAGTCTGCTCTTGCAAATCTTTTCCGGGTTGAATGGATGGGCAAGGGTGGTGCAGTTAAAGTCGTAGGCGTATATATAGAGTTCTCCCTTGACAAACGAACCATTGGGGTTGGAAAATTCAGCCAGTGCTGCTTCCCGGCCATGTGCTTTTGCATAGGTAACCGCATCCTCAACAAAGGAGACCAGTGTCTCATTTGAGGTGTAGTTCGTTTGAACCGGGAGGGTCGTCGTATCAGTATTTAAGGCGGGGATCAGGGCCTGGGCATGTATAGGGCTGGCTGTACCCAGTACCAGGCAGAGAATCAGCAGAGCAGGAAGTGTGATCGGGGTATTTCTCATACCCTAGAATGTACTGAATGATCCAATAAAAAACGAGTCATACACTCCCCTGTTGCCATGTATGGCAATTCATCACCCAGAGAGATTATTTCCTGTCGGATCAGGCAAGGTCTGATGGTCCAAATGAACTTGGGAGCAGATCCCGGATAGTGGTCACCTTTATTTCTGATCCATTCGAGACAATAACCCGTGTGTCTAGTCCAAATTCAGAGATTATCTGCCTGTCAGGGCCGGTTGGGTATGTAAAATCTCCTCCTGAACTCGTGACTGCGATCACCCTAAATTTCTGCTCTCCTTCTGAAACTGCTTTATAAACCGCAACCTCAGCTGCAGTTACAGATGAACCGTACACAGCGTTCTCCACGTTTGCCCCCGTGAATACAGTCCCATTAGCGGTGAGAAGGGCTGCACCGACTTTATAGTGTGAGTATGGGCAGTATGAGTTATTCTGAGCTTCTATCGAGTACTTGATCAGGTCCTCATCAGTCGCTGATCCTGGTGTTATCCCGGTTTTATGAATATTCTGATCTTCAGCAGAGAGAGGAGTGAACATAAGAGCAGTGATAACAAGGACCAGAAAGAGCGATGATACAATATGCATACCAGGTGTCTGTACGCAGATGCTGAAAATAGATACTCTTCAGTTCATAATGCATGAGACAATCAAATATTTGATTCTCATATAGGAGGATGGATAAAGAGTATGCACCTATGAGGCCGAAAGAAGTCCTTCAACAGTTTGTTGAGGCATTTAACAGGACTGATGTCGAGAAACTGGTCAGCCTGTACCATGAGGAGGCAATCAACCACCAGGTCGCAGAAGAGCCAGTCCAGGGGCACGATGCAATCAGGAAGATGTTTGTAGAGAGTTTTGCGAATGCATCAATGACCTGTATTGTGGAAAATATGTTTGAAGATGGAGAATGGGCCATTATGGAGTGGAGGGATCCACAAGGACTCCGGGGATGTGGGTTCTTTCATGTCATTGACTCAAAGATAGTGTTCCAGCGGGGTTACTGGGATAAATTGACATTTCTACGACAACAGGGTCTCCCAATTCCCGGGGAGTAGTGTAATAGATTATACATAATTGCCAATATATTAAGCAGGATTTAATATAATTGGTTGAGTGTTGAGTATTTTAGGATAAATATTAAACAAAATTTATATACCATTAAATTCTTCAATGTTTGGGATATATGTTTTGACATGATCCAGGTCCTTTCGAGGAATAATGCAAGAGCAACTCACTTTCTTATCAAATACATCTCTTACAATTAGTTTCCCATTGATTATTCCCGAATCAATAAAGGGATCAAAACTTTCATCACCATAGCATTCATAGGAATAAAACGCAATACCTGCAATACTTTGACCGGATCTTACGAGAGTCTCTCCACTAAACTCTAGAGATTTTATACCAAGAATTGGGAGATATTTGTCCCCAATTCCCAAATCGATCACAGGATTGGTAATACTCATATGCTTCATTTCTGTCATTTTTCCATTTCTTAGTTTAATCTGCAAATACCATGATGAAACCTCAACATTTCGCAGACCTTTGTTTATTATATTAATATAGAGAAAAAATCCCCATTTTCGTGTCTCATTTCCTAAATACTCTCCATCAGGTAAGCGACAGAAACATTGAAAATACGAATCATCTCTTGTTTTAGCTACTAAGTGGGGTTTATCCCGCAAATATCTCTGTAATAAGATTAATCCATTTATTAATCCAAGGAGGAGGGCAGATAATTCAAGATATGGTTTTAAGAATTCTATAATTTCCATAATCTACATCATACAGGATGATCAATTCTCTTCAAAATTGTAGGCTATTTATATTATTTACAGATTTATTTGTGTATAATAAGCTTGCCGTATAAAATTTTCGTGAACTTTTTTTTATGGAGGGAATACAGTGACTAGTTTTAGGTTGGTCAGCCTCTTATGGAATCTCCCTTGAAAGGCAACCATTTATTAGATTACAATCATGCAGACACCAGACATTATAATTAGAGGGTTGATCTATCCCATTGTAACGATCCATAGACCCCGCGATCTAAGATCTGATTTTCACCTATCACCCCTAAAAAATTCTTCACAGCCCGTGTTTCAGGGTGTTGCAACAGGTTGCAACAGTTTAAACCGGAGAGAAACCGGCCAATGCTATCTTAATTTTCCAATTTTTTTCAAACCCTGACACCATCGAAAACCAGGTGCAACACCCCCGGATACTGCCGGTTCAGTCATTATGCCACCAGATGAAAGAACATACCTAAAATACTAGCACAATGCAGAGAAATTGTATTTCTAACTGATTTTAACAGATTTTTGCTGTAGTATTTATAACCTGTTTCATGCAACAATGGTATGTCACACAGAGACCTGCACAAGGGTCGCCGGAAAAACCCGGACACCACTGCAGGCTCTGTGCACAATAGATGAGCTGCGTTCAACATGTCCTCCTACAATCGAAGTGACTCATCAACAAAGCCGGGAACCGGACCCTTCAGGGAAGGTTGCCGACTCTCTCTGTATGCTGCAATGATCCAACCGAACTTCAGCCAGCCGTCAGACGGCTGGTCTTCCTCCTACAATCAATCCATATGTTGAGGTAATTATGTTTAAAGCAGAAACTCTCACAAGCACCTATAACGAAAGACAGATGACCCTGATAACCTACCTTGAAGACCGGGTAAAAGAGGGTAAGAACTTCTTTAAATCAAAGTATATAGCCAGAGATACAGGTCTCTCATCCAAAGAGGTAGGAACAAACATGGGAATTCTGGCTGATAACTGTCCGAGGTTCACAATTCAGAAGTACAGTTACTCAAACAGTACTACCTGGCTGATCACACCATCCCAGGCATAACTCTTATCTTTCCTCTTTCTCCTACATTTCCAGACAGATTAACCCAGTCATCATCCTCATGAACCGGCTATTAATATCCGGGGGATACGTGTTTGAAGTAAATACCGGGATGATTCAGGTCATGAGAAGAAAGTATATGTAAAAGGTCCTTTACATATGTAGTGTGGTCATCTGAATGGAGTTCAGGTGAACCAGCTTCTGAAAGCAACTGTGCTCGAACAAAAAAGCATGGAGGCGACCACAAGCAAAAGGAAAGATCCAAAAAACCATAAAAGACTCATTATTAATCGGTGAAATGGAGTGATTCATATGAAAAATCCAATCCAACACTTCCCATTTCACATTTCTGCATGTTGTATGAAATTGTCAGATTATCCATTCAATTCTCCGATTTCTTCCTGAATTCTCTTTCTCACCCCTATCTCTGATATGGTATATCCAGGTCGTTTTGATCTGCAACAAGATGAGAGGGACATTGAACTCGAAAGTTGTATTCGCAACTAACTTGATCAGGGTTTATCATAAGGATATGACTCCTTTTTCATGTGTTACACATGCAACGAATGATCGGTGTTTCTGAGGATCTGTAATAGAATCAGATCTGATTATGGTTCTGGCAAACCACGTAATCACGAAAATTTTGTCAGAACCTGATTATTCAAGAAATAACTGTATCACATACGCAATAATTGGTTGTAGAAGCAACTAATTATACGACTGCATGAAACAGTATTCGTGCACATACAACCCCGCCGCTCTGATGACCCTGTGAATCATTCACCGGCATGATGTACCGGGGGTTGATCATGTTTGAAAGACTGAATGAACAAGAGATCAAAGTTCAGTGAATCTACAGAAAAAATACCAAAGAGAAAAATTATGAAGAGAAAAACGGTCACACAGATAACGACCCTTCTCCTCCTCATTTCAACCATCATCTGTGTTATCACCGGGATCATCAAATGGCCCGGGCTTATCACCGGTCTGGGGCTCACCTACCGTCAGGTACCAGTGGCACTCATTACTGAACTCCACGACTGGTCAGGCCTTGTAATGACCATCCTTGTTGCTCTCCATGTATTCCAGTTCAAAGGAATGATGAAGAGAATGGTCAGGGGATTAACACAAAGGAGCTCATCATGAAAAATAAATCCATACTACTCATAATCCAGATATTCTGTCTAATAAGTTTCATTGGCAGTTTTGCCAGTGCAGGGTCTGCATCCAGCGATGGCTGCCAGGATCCGTTACTTGCTGTGACAAATGAACAGAAGAAGGTAATTTCAGACGATGCAGGAACTACCCTGATAGATGAGGATACCCAGGCAAAGGCTGACAGTCTCGCAGGGACCTGTCCGAAAGGATTCCACTGCAGTTGTCCGGGATGTCCTCTATACAGTGATCTTGATGAGGACAAATTCTGTGATCTCGGCGAAGAAGTAAATGAGACTGCCTGATCATTTCACATTCTTTTTTTCACCCCTGCACAGTTATACGTTCAATGTAACCTTTGAATTCCAGTCCTGACATTGCCAATAAACAACAATAATGCCTGATTGAAACCAACATAACAGATACTAAAAAAGGCTGTTTTCCCAGAATAGGCAGAATAGCCGGCAGGGTGTCTCCCGGAGATATGGTGAAAGAAGAAAAATTTGAATTTATCGGGAAGTATATCTCATTTCTCTACCGGTATCACCAGACATATCTGGACAGAGAACTGGAGCCATACAACATCGGTTCAGGGCAGTTCTTCATATTAATGCCCCTCTATAAGAAGGATGGCATAAACCAGGAGACGATCTCCCAGATCATCAGGGTGGACAAGGCCACTATTACCAGGGCAATTACAAGACTGATTGATGAAGGATACGTGAGCAGGGTGAGGGACGAGGATGACAGGCGTGCATACAAAGTCTTTCTGACAAAGAAAGGGAAGGGTATAAAACGTGATATCCTGGCGATTGCTAAACGATGGGACGATATCATCCTTGCAAACCTGGATCAGGATCAGCATGAAGCGGTGAGATCAACGTTTTGCACAATGTATGATAATGTCTGTGATTACACAAATTCATAACCATCACCGGTAACGTGATTTTTCCCCTGTTCCTTAAAAATATTGGTTTTTAACCAGATCTTTTAGGGAACCGATACATTCTGCCAGACCTTTTTTCAACCCTCTTCTGAGGAACCTTATAAAGAAAAACGTTTGTCTGACGTATGTCTGTCAGATGGTTCATACAAGGGTACAAGGTTGGTATCATCTGAAAAATATAGAATACATTAATCTACCATGGCCGGATTTTATTATATTTTAAACAAGATGTCTGAATAGTTGACCCGGATCAGAATACCAGCACAAAAAGTATAAATGGAAACCCTTTTCTGAGGAATTATATCCCTTATTTTTCCCAAGTCATAACCACAGATCGATCCACATCTCTTCAGAAACAGCCATTTCACATGGTTTATTCACGAGACTGATTCGAGGTTTCCTGGGACTGTTCTGATTCGCCCTTATCTGTCGTGCAGGACATGCAGATGACCGGAAAGATGTGACAGAGTATACAATTACAATGCACACGAAGGCAAGCGATACTGCATCCACAATCAACAATGATGGGGATTTAACCTTCGCAGACTGGGGATTTATGGCGACGCATTCTCTCCTCATCATCCAGTCGGCATATCCAGGATACACTGTATGGAACAGGGATGCATACAATTTTCTGAAATACGAAGGCTGCCCCGAAACCATCAACCCACTCCTGTTCAGACAGGTATAGTTAAACAATATCAACGGGCTGTTTTATCGCAGACACCATTAACCAGGTCAGGGGATACATCCGGATTATCGGAACGAGAAGTCAACTTGAAATGGTGAACAGAAATGATCCTCATCTACCATGATCTGATATGCTGATTCCTGTCAGAATAATGGAATTTCAGGATGATCTCATATCTCTGATTTTGAACTGCCCGGATGAACCCCGGCAAATCCATACTTCTCCTTCAGTATTGCGAAAAGGTACGGCAGAGCAAAGAAGAATGCTACACATCCACATGCAAAGAACGCATTACTGTAGGTTCCTGCTATGACAAATACCGGCACGATGGCAAGTGTGGATGCAAACTGACCAAGGTTCAACGCAACAGAGAACCCTCCACTTGCCCTCCCAAGATACTGTTTCGGCGTGATGGAAGCGATCCAGGTGAGTATCGTCGGCATCAGGATGCCTTCACCAATACCGATACAGACAACCCCGATTCCTACTGTGATAAGGGACGATGCAAACCCGAGAATGCAGAGCCCTGCTCCAAAGAAGACGAAGGTGAAGGTCAGGATTGTGTTCCGGTGAAACCTCCAGGCAATTCTCCCGTACATCACTCCTATGAGTGAAGAGGCGCAGCCTGAGATCCCAAGAAATATCCCACTTGCAAGAGCAGTGTTCTCTCCAATCAACCGGGCTGCATCAAGATTTGCAAGTAAGAACGGAAACTTGGTGGGCAGCAGGAAGAAGAGCATGTTTCCAAGAAACGGGGTTATATATGCCGCAAGGAGCGGTGAAGCAGGGAAGGTCTCATCAGAAGATCTCTCCTTCTCCTCAAATCTCGGCTTTGCAGGCTCTCTAATAGATATGATAATACCAACGAGAATAACAAGACCAATCAGATAGATGAGGAATGCTGCCCGCCAGGATATTCCGGCGAGGATCCCCCCGCTGGTTTCAAGAATTAACACCCCAAATCCCATTGCTGCAGCCTGATACCCGAGAACCCGTGCCCGGGTTATCCCTTCATAATAGCAGGCGATCAGAGAGGAGGTGGTGCAGGTGATACCTGCAATTCCCATTCCAAGGATGAATCTTCCGATTAATATCGCGTATATTGAGTTAAGATAAAAATCCGGAACTGCCTGCGATGGTGAAGACCGCAATCGAGGCGACAAGAACCGGAACCTTTCCGAATTTATCAGATAGCGCACCGATAAAAAAACCGGTGAGAGCAATTGCAAGTGCAGGAAGGGTGATAATTAATGATATTAATGTCTCTGATGCATCGGGAAACGCCTGACTGATGAGCGGGAGAGCCGGCGCGACTGCTGCTCCTCCCATAAGAATCATCATGGCTGAAAGCAAGAGAAAAAGTAAAGTCCATCCCGATGGTTTGAACGATCTGGCTGTCATGCCCTATCTGATTACAAATGGCAAATTATGAAGAAAGTGCTCCTGAATTGAGTAGCTCGCATGATCGATGATTCATTACTTCTTGAACTGAAGAAGATCGGAATGAGCGAGTACGAGGCGAAGGTGTATGGTATCCTGTCAGCCTTGAGGGTGGCAAGTGCACGTGAGATTCACGAACAGACCAGAATACCACGAGGCAGGATCTATGAAACTCTCACCTCCCTGGCTGAGAAAGGGTTTGTCGTCTCTTCAGGAAAATCACCGGTACGATACTCGCCGATAGATACATCACAGACATTTGAGAGACTGAAAAAGGAGTCCATTGATTCCCTTGAAGGGCTGTATCAACGGTTAAAAGTGCTTGAGACCGAGACACCGGAACATCTCATGCAGGGATATGAGTTGAGGACAGAATGGACCCGTGATACACAGATCAGAATGATGCTCCGTCGTGCCAGGACAGAGATCATCCTTCTCTGCTATGACAGGGAATTTCTCACCAGATACAGCAGCGATATCTCATGTGCTGCAAAGAGGATACCGCTGTACCTCGTTGTCGGAAGAGAAGAGCTTGCAGGAGTCACTCAGGGAAAATGTTACGTTGGCGGGAATGATATCGAGTCATCATTCTTTCATCATGAAGCCGGAGATGCCATCGGAGTCTCACTGAAACTGCTCCTGATGGCTGACCGCCGTGAATCACTCTCGATCATGGAAGAGAACGGAACAATAACGGGTATAATCATCTGCCCGGATATGTATGCCGGATATCTGTCGCGAAAGATTCTGCAGGAGATTGAGCAGGCAGACAGATCCCGGAAATCAATCTGATCGACGCTCTCCATGCAGCACAACCTGAAACGGGGATACTATTCTCCACTATACCACATTCTTACAGTCATACAACATGCTTCGCACCGGAGAGGTGGCATTTGACGCAACTCCTGAACTGCCTGTCCCACTCCACTGGGTATCAGAGACAACCGGGCAACTATCCTGTATCCATGTTGTAACACCGTTGCTCTCTCTACCAGGCATACCATGTCCTGCCTGCCCGAGCAGGAAGTACCTGATCTCCCCGTTCTGAATAAGGGTCTTCAATGATTCATTTGTAAGAATATTATCTCTGCCTGAATACCCGCCCATTGCCATAACCGGAGCACCATATGAGAGGATGAGATCCCCGGCAGAACGCGAACTCTCAACACCCAGAATGTACTTTTCACCTGACTGATGGGATGAGAGGTATGAATAGAGAGCAGAACTGTTCTCCTGATTCTCTCCCGGCATCATGCCAGGTGAATGTCCCGGACCGGATGCAAGGCCCGGGCCTGCTGAAGGCATTCCACCCTGTTCCTTATAGAAAACGGGGGTGCATGACCAGACAAATGGTGCAACACAGAGCAGGCCGAGGATTATCAGAATCACTGTAGACGTTACACAGGTTGAGTCCGGAGAGGATCTGAAACGGAGGAGGACAAGTGCTACAGCACCCAGGAGGGAACCCATAAGGACTATCCATGATAGTGGGCCCAGAAATTCTGGAGTGTACCCCAGGAATATCCACTGACATACCCCGGTCACAAGCACCGCAGCAACAAGCAGCCATCCTTTTACACCCGGTTTACGGTATGCATCATACATCGAAGCCGCCCCGATTCCGACAAGACCTGCAAGTGGTATGGCAACCATTACCACGTAGTAGGTGTGGTAAAAACCGCTTGTAAAACTGAAATAGATCAGTTCAGGGAATAGCCAGAATGCCAGTGCAATTGTGAGTACTGCCTTTTCATTCAGGTTTTTCAGAACCGGCAGGGAAGGCCGGGTGATCCAGGCCAGAAGTCCGATCAGGGCGAATGGGAGCAGCCAGCTGATCTGCCCTGACATCCCGGCATCTCCCATCCTGAAGAGCCCGGGCTCACCGCCGTCGTTCATTCCAGGCATACCACCGGGACCTTCGCCCACTCGTCCTCCGCTCCCCATCCCGACCGGGTGCATACCCGCAGTTCCGTTTCCGATTAAGCCTGAAGACCCTGCTGATGCCCTGTAAGGATCCTGGATGGATTCCCGGGCTCTGTCAGGGAATGAACCCTGGTCTCCGGGTGTTGAATTCCAGTCGGGCCCGGGTGAGGGAAATCCCTTATTCATTCCTGGTGGGAATGAACCGCCTGATCCAACAGGGACAACTCCCGGATATCCACGGCGATCTGACAGGTTCCTGCTCATCTCACCGCCGTGAAACGACATCAATCCTCCGAGCAGCCTGTTAAGCCCGTTATACCCGAAGATCAGATTAAACTCCGAGTTTCCGGTACTGCTGCCAATATACGGCCGCTGGTCAGCAGGAGTCAGATCCATCATCATGGCCCAGGATGCAGAGACAAGAAGGAGAACTGCTGATGCTACAACAAGGTGCAGGATCTTCTTTTTCCACGGGATCCGGACGTTCAGGAGGTATATCCCGAAACATGCAGGAACAACCGCGAACGCCTGTATCATCTTAATATTAAAGCCGATCCCAATCAGAACTGCTGCTCCGATCAGGTAAACCGGAGACCGGGTCTTCCATGCATGAAAGGCAAGACAGACTGCACAAAGGAGGACGAAGATGAGCAGCCCGTCCATATTGTTGGTTCGTGCAACTGCAACGAAGATCGGAGTGATCGTGAGAGCGAACGCAGCAATAAGCCCTGCATACTTCCCCCACGATCCTGATATTAGCAGATCGAGCAGGAGAACACAACAGATTCCGGCAAGGGCCTGGGGAAGAATAACCGCAGATCCTGAAAACCCGAGTAATGCCGCACTCAGTGTCTGAACCCAGAGACTCACGGGGGGTTTGTCAACCGTGACAAATCCCGTTGGATCATAGGAGTTGTAGATCATGATCGCGGGATTTGTGAGCATGCTCTTTACTGCTGCTGCATAATAGGAGTTGGAATATCCCTCCTTTGCTAGATTGAAGAGAAGGAAGACTGATGCCAGGATCAGGATTCCCAGCAGTATCAGTTCAGAATGATATGTTCGGATAGTGGATTGGATGTTCACTGGGTCACCACTGGTTGAAGACAGATATGCCTCAATCGTAGAGGGCGCAATTTATTGTACAGATATTTAGGATTCACAACACCGTGTTGTTTGAAGAAACCACCCGGTGGTTCAGTATTTGTATGCCACCGAACCCTGGATATCACTCAGGTAACAGGATTCCAGGGAGAGATTGAAATAACATACCTGGATTCTGCTGCCCCTTGTGTAGAAAAAGACAACCAGAGCCCCTGAATATCATATCACCTGATACCATCTTCTTTATGCTCTCGTTCAGGAATACCTCCGAACATTGGGATATCTCAGGAGATAATCCCAGATCTGAAGGTAATGACCCAAATGGGATGATGAACACGAAGGTATCAGTATACATAACAACAGTCCTCGTCCTTGTTGCAACACTCATGTGCTATGCAACAGCGGAAGAGATGAACACCCTGAATTCACCAGGACAGCAGATCGCTCCAGGAATGACCAACGATTCCCTTCAGGGAGGGATGAACGATAATGGGAGCCCAGATAATTATAAGAATGGGCAACAGGGCGGGGGACAGCATACTCAGAGTTCAGTGAGTCCCACAAACCCAGATACCCAAAATATCCAGACCGGACAGAACCCAGGTCCGGGACAACAGGTAACCAGGCCGGTCTCAACCGCTACACCCCAGCCAACGATCCGGGAACCGCAAAAAAGCACACCTACAGCACCAACTCCTGATACAACACATAAGGATGTAATCAAAACCAGCCAGCCGACACAAGTTGTTCAGGAGCCGGAAGAGTTCCAGAGACAACCGGTATCCACGGGACCCGATGGCCAGTATCACTCCATCCAGTTCCCATTGTCATATCCTGGCATTAAGGCAGATCAGGCCGCTATCCAGGTGACCAGCAACCCGGCAGGTGCCGGTGTGTATCTTGATGGAATATACAAAGGGGTAACACCTTCATCAGGATACCTTATCATATCAGATCTTTCTCCCGGAACCTACGCAATTCACCTGACCCTTTCAGGGTACACCGACTACACAACCCGGATAACCTTGTCAAGAAACGAGGTCGCCACAATCTCTGCAGATCTGACATCGACATATGTCCCATCAGAGTACGGAGCGCTCTCGGTACAATCCACCCCTTCAGGAGCAGAAGTATTCCTTGATAATGAATACAAGGGAATCACCCCGGTCACACTCCAGAAGATCAACACTGGTTCTCATACAATACTCATCAAAAAGGAGGAATTCTCGTCATACAACGGAGATGTTTACATTGTCCCTGATCAGGCATCAGCACTATCGGTCACCCTGACTGCAAGTGTCACACAGACCCAGACCCCAACAGCGATCCCCACACAGCCTCCGGCACCTGCACCGACAAAATCAGCTCCATCCCCATGGATAGCAATCTGCAGCCTGGCCGGAGCAGGACTCATCATTGCCGGACAAAGAATTGAAAGGTGATCTGGAGAAAACCTGTCATGTATCATAGTATCCAGGAATAATGAGCCGACGTATAAACCGGGCTCATGACATGTTCATTTTCCACAGTTGCACAACCATCCCTGCGCACATGTTCAGAAAAACATTCAGAAATTGGGTTCTGAACAGGATTCACGGGTTTCAGACAGTACCGCAATAATCATTATCCTGCCATGGAGCGGACGCCTCATTATGAATCACCTCTCCCTTCTGATCCTTCTCGCCTGTGCATCGGTCTGTATCATGGTCGCTGTAGCAGATGACGACCCGCAGCAGGCAGCCATCTGGTTTGACAAAGGGAATGACCTGGCATCAATGGCCAGCTACGCAGAAGCAGTATCAGCTTACGATATGTCCCTTACATTTGGTCAAGACGATGAGGCTGTGTGGCTGGAGAAGGGGAAGGCCCTTGCAAGGCTCGGAAAGTACTCTGAGGCAATAAGGTCTCTTGAAAAGGCAATCGACCTAAAATCTGATGACATCGAGGCATGGACTCAGAAAGGTGATGCACTCAACTGGCTTGGAAAGGACAGAGAGGCACTCCAGGCGTATGAGAAGGTTCTCGAACTTGATCCAAAGAATTCCTACGCAAAACTGAAGAAGAACGTCATCCTCAATGAACGTGCCAGTTGATGAGAGATTTGACACCAATGAGACCAGGTAAGCCGGGACGGGGCCAGAAAAAACAGAGTGAGTTCAGACCTGAGGAGTAACCAGCCAGGTCGTGCTGTTTGAGTAACTGTACTTCTCGATAGTAAAGTCCGGACAGGTCTCTGCAAGGATGGCCATGTTTGTCCCCACCTCTTTTGAAGAGAGCCCGAGATCCCGGGCAATGTACTTGGACTTGAAGAAGCATCTGCCAGAGCGGAGCCTGTCTTTCAGGTACCCGATCAGACAGACCTGACGTTCATTATAGGAGTTATTTGATCGTGTGTGTAGTAACATGAAATACCTCTCTCATTCTTTGAATGTGACGTGTGAACGATAAGATGCGGTTGTAGGAGGAAGCCGGTTGTAGGGACCGGAATGAAGTTCGTGCATCTTAATTCTTATGAAGTTCGCGAGAGAGCCCGGCAGAACCTGCCTGACAGACATCCATAAAGGAAACATCGGATTGTAGGAGGACATGTTGAACGCACCCTCATCAGATGTCTGTCTGGTCAGGTCCTGCACCGGCTGTGGTTCATTGAACCTGGCAGCCTGGCAGGGCTCCCTGTGACATACCAGTGTTGCGTGAAACAGGCTATAAGGAAGACAGATAAAACCGGAGGATATCAGTTGGAGATAGATTCTGTTCAAAAATCCCGAACCGGTATCAAAACAGGGATGTATAATTACCGGGTTTTTTAACTCTGGCCACATTCTGTTGTTGCACCCGGTTCAGACCTTCCCTAATCTCTGAAGCGGTGAACGTCATGAATGGCCCCGGTATCATCCTGAAGGACGGTTTCCATTGTTGCGACTGGTTGCAACTCCCTGAAACTGCTGCCATTTGAGCATCAACAGATTGAACGTTCTCTACCGGCGAGCATGAGTTTTGATTCAAGACGCGGGTGGAGACGATCGTGATGGCAGAATAGAAATCTCGATACATGATCCAATGATACCAATACTCATGAACCATACACTCATCATCATCCTACTCTGCCTTGGCATCATGGCAGGCGCTTCTATCGCTGATAAGACAGTAGAGGAGTGGAACAATCTCGGGGTTGCCTACTTTGGGCAGGGAAATTATGACGAGGCCATCTCGGCATACCAGAATGCCACAGCCCTGGACCCGTCAAACGCCATGGCCTTGGGAAACATCGGTTTAGCCCTCGCAAGTCAGGGAAAGTACGAAGAGGCCCTTGATGCATTGAATAAAACCACTGAACTGAATCCAAAAGATGCTCTCGCCTGGTCAAACACCGGCCTTGTGCTCGACCATCTCGGCAGGTATGAAGAGGCGCTTGCAGCATACGACAGATCACTGGATCTTAAATCTGATATTGCAAGAACCTGGACCAACCGTGGCCTGGCTTCTCACAACCTTGGAAAAGAGGAAGAAGCCCTCTCCGATTACGTAAAAGCCACCACTCTTGACCCGAAATACGAGCAGGGATGGAAGAACAGGGGCTCTGCATTATACAATCTGGGCAGATACGAAGAGGCAATAACCGCATGTGAGACGGCTCTTGCACTCAATTCAGATGATGCTGCAGCATGGAAGACAAAGTCAGATGCTCTGGTGAAACTAGGAAGAGGCGAAGAGGCCCAGAAAGCTTCTGAAAAAGCAGCTTCCATCCTTCAGGCTTCTTCGTAAGATAGACCGTGCTGCTCACAAAGGCGTTACAGGAGATCATTCCAGATCCTCTCCACCCCCTTGTTCCTGAACGGTTTGAGGTAATCGGGGATATCGCAATCATCTCTATCCCTGATGAACTGTTCCCGTATCAACAGGCTATCGCCAGTTCGCTGATTGAACAGCGGCATACCATAACCACCGTACTGAAACGGGTCTCAAAACGGAGCGGAGCCTGCAGGGTGGCAGAGTTTGAGCCGATTATAGGGACAAAGACCAGAACAATATATCGGGAGTTTGGATTCAAATACCAGGTTGATCTCTCAAAGGCCTTCTTCACAAGCAGACTTGTAGGGGAACGAAGGCGTATCGCTTCCATTATCCGGCCTGGTGAGGTCGTGCTGGTTCCTTTCGCAGGAGTCGGACCATTTGCCATTCCGGTTGCAGCCCGGGGTGCACAGGTCATTGCAGTGGAGATAAACCCGGAGGCCTGCCTCCTTCTCAGAGAGAATGCCATTATGAACAGGGTTGAAGACCGGGTCGCTGTGATCTGTAGTGATGCGGCGATGGCAGGGAGGATGCTCAGGATCAGGGCAGACCGGGCAGTTCTGCCAACCCCCTACGGATATGAAGAAGCCTTCAGACCGCTTGCAGAGATGGTAAAGGCAGGCGGAGTTATCCATTATTATACATTTGATAACCAGAAGGGTGCACAGGAACGTGCCCGGAACTTCAGGGACAGTGGATTTTTGGTTGAGCGCCTTCATCGTTGTGGTAACGTTGCCCCTTCTGTCAGCAGGTGGGTTTTCGATCTGATATCTGAAAAAGAACCCGGGTCAGGGAACTGAATATTTTTACCGGTCGCGGATGAACAGTACGGGTCAATCCGATTATTCGACGAGGAACAAAGATGGCAGAGACCCAGTACTCAAAAGTATTCGCTGCAGCACGGACACAGACCCCCCTCATTCATCATATCACAAACTACGTTACCGTGAACGACTGTGCAAATATCACCCTCTGTGCAGGAGGTGCACCGGTAATGGCCCATGCCCCGGATGAGGTGGAAGAGATGGTGCAGTATGCAGGAGCCCTTGTCCTCAACATCGGAACACTTGATCATGCACAGATCGACTCGATGCTCCTCGTCGGAAAGGCGGCCGGAAAAAGGGATATTCCTATCATCCTTGACCCGGTCGGTGCCGGGGCAACAACTCTTCGGACCAATGCTGCAAGGAGACTGATGACCGAACTGCCAATCTCAATACTGAAGGGAAATGCAGGAGAGATCGGGGTGCTCGCCGGGGTGGATGCAAAGGTCAGGGGGGTTGACTCTGCAGGTATTTCCGGAGACCCCGTATCCATTGCAAAAGAGTATGCAGGCCGGTCAGATATGACCGTTGTTATGAGTGGACAGACTGATATCGTCAGTGATGGAGACCGGGTTTTACTGGTTGAGAATGGTCATCCATTGATGGGGGCAATCTCCGGAACAGGCTGCATGGCTGCTTCGGTAACCGGAGTGTTTGCTGCATCAGATAAGGATCTTGTAACCAGTTCTGCTGCAGCACTTGCCGCATTTGGACTTGCAGGTGAACGGGCAGCAGCACTTGCAAGGGGTCCTGGTTCATTCAAGGTTGCACTCTTCGATGCACTTGCATCCCTCACACCTAATGACCTCGCAGAAGGTGTACGGATCAGGAAAGTATGAAATACGACCTATACGTGGTTACTGATGAGAAACTATCCAGGGGATTGAGCCATGCTGCTATCGCTCAGCAGGCAGTGGAAGGGGGGGCCGATGTCATTCAGCTCCGGGACAAAGACCTCCAGGGGAGGGAACTCTTTGAGGCAGCCTGCACTATCAGAGAGATAACATGCCGGGCCGGGGCCCTCTTTATCATAAACGACCGGCTGGACATCGCACTTACCTGCAGGGCGGACGGGGTGCACATAGGGCAGCATGACATCCCGCTATCAGCGATCCGTCCACTTGCTCCATACCCGTTCATCATCGGTGTATCGGTGTCATCGCTGGAGGAGGCGATCAAGGCTGAGAAGGAGGGGGCAGATTACGTTGCAGTCAGTCCTGTCTTCTCCACCGGATCAAAAGGTGATGCAGGACCCGGACTTGGACTCATGCTTGTCAGGGAGATATCTGATGCCCTGTCGATACCGGTCATTGGAATCGGCGGGATTCATCTGGAGAACGCAGGAGACGTGTTCAACGCAGGTGCCTCGGGCGTTGCAGTTATATCAGCGATTGTAAGTCAGGATAATATTGTCACTGCTGCAAAAGCGTTTAAATCGAAGATCAGGGAGATCAGACTTTGAAAAAGAAGATTCAGGAGTTGTCGTTCAGTTCAGGATGAACCTTCATCAGGATGCATCGACTGTTCCTTCTCCCATTCACTTCCCACCCAGGAAAGAACAGAGTTTGACTCTTCAATAAGGATCTTTGCACGGTTTTCTGTGATAAACGCGATCGCTTCTGCTGAAAGATTGGCCTGCCATGCAATCGGGGTGATCTCTGCGAGATCGCTGATCGGCTGGTTCAGAGTTTCAGGGATGTACGAACGTACAGCGTGATGAAGATCAATCAGAGGAGTGCCGCGTTCAGGCCTCTCTCCTGTCTTCCACACAATCAGTCCTTCGAGAGTATATTCAAGAGCACGGTGGGCATAACTGACAGCCCAGAGAAGTGAGCCTGCGTTCAGAAGTTCCTGTGCAACCGCAAGTTCATGATCAGCACGATTAAACCACTGTTCTGCTTTCATTCAGGTTCCTGTTTGTATGTTCTCAGAGTATCGTTCTCACTGATCCGAAAAAAGAGCTGCGTTTTCTCCCCGGTATCTGAACCGAATCGATCAGGGAGACCGTCCGTGCAGAAACCCTCTCCTGTATTATGGTCTTTTAAACCGGGTCTGTCGTGACAGCAGGTTTTGCCTGAATATTTGTATATTTGCGGACTCAATCGGAATAATTCATAACAATGATCTCACTGATGGCCCCACGTTTTTCTCCGTTGCTGTTGATGAACCGTTTTGCCATCACCCGCTCTATCCTGTATTCCCGGTAGAGATCATCGAAGAAATGGTCAGTGGGATCCTCATTTCGGGGGTCAGAGTTACTCAGCATCACTGCCGCCCCAAGCCTGTCCACGGAGTCGAAAAACTCCTTAAGACGGATTTGGTCCTTATCAGAAAATCCGTCGCGTGAGTAGGCTGTAAATGAAGAGGATGCACTCAGTGGCCTGTACGGTGGGTCCAGATACACAAAGGTGTGATCGTCAATGTACTCAAGACACCGGGAGAAGTCTCCGTGAATGATGGTTGTATTTTTCAGCAGTGCTGAGACCAGACGAAGGTTGAACTCATTCACAATCCCGGGGTTCCGGTACTTCCCAAATGGAACGTTAAACTCCCCGCTTGAGTTTACCCTGAAGAGTCCGTTGAAACAGGTTTTGTTGAGAAAAAGGAGCTGTGCTGCCCTTTCTATCCAGGAGGTGCCATAATTTGAGAAGTCAAACCCCCTCCGGTCAGCATTCAGATCTGACCTGACCTTCAGATACATGTCTTTACGGGCTTCTTCATCAAGAGCATCGTACCGGGACTGGAAATCCTGCAAGAGACTTATGAGTTCATCCACATCCTGTCTGATAACCTGGTAGGTGAGGACCAGTTCCTCATTGGCATCACAGATCACCGATTCTCTGAACGGGAACAGTTGCATCACAAAGAAGAAGACCGCTCCCCCGCCGATGAAGGGTTCGACGTACCGGTCAAGTGCCCCGGCCCGGAGCGCCTGAGGAAACCGGATGTTGAACTCTTCAAGGAGCTGGGTCTTTCCTCCTGCCCATTTGTAGAACGGTTTTGCATATTCATTCTCTGAAGCACTGCGTTTTCTGCGGAGGGATCGGATCAGGGTGCTGCTGTCTGGATTCGTAGTCATGGTAACGGATTCCTGAAGGGCATCAGTGTCAGTACTGTGTGCTTCTGTCACAGTTCATATCTCCGGCATCAGTTCAGGGTATGAAGGGAGGAGACCATTTCACAACTCATAAGAGCTTTAAAACAGATATCAGAGATATGCTCCGCTGTGGAATTCTGGCAGTATTACTCATCACAGGTATCCTCTTTTCGGGATGCACCGGAAAAAATCAGGATGAGGATTTTAAGACTCTGGTGCAGAAGGTTGCAGATGATTTCAAGGATCAAAAGGAACTGATCATAAAACCCAATCAGGGTCTGACTGTGGAGAAACTCAATCAGTACAAGTCTGCTGCTGCATCTGCAAAGGCTGCTGCCGAGGCCATGACCCTCTCGGATAAATATGGAAAGGCAAGGGGGATCTTTGTCATGGGTATGAACGCCACAGTCACTGCTGTTGATACACTACAGGCTGCAGGAAAACTTACAAGTCCTTCTGACATCGTAACAACCGAATCGGTGAGTGGCTTCTTTGTCACAACCCAGACAAAGATCGATGACACCTGTGACATGGTCGGGATAGACAAAGAGAAGACATTTTAAGTTGGCCAGGGGATTGTGTTCATCCCCGCCCGGACTCTCCAGCCGCGGGAGATCGGGTATTACACTTTTTACGTACCGTAACACTCATGACTGGTCATAACTTTTGGTTATTATAAGAAATTAACTCATATTCTTGAGAGATTACATAATGTAACGCCCATTTGACAATTGTTTTTTATAGAGAAGCCTTAAAACCTGAATTTTAAAACATACAGATATGGAGAAGTTAATCACGTTAGTTATCCTTCTCGTTGCGGCAGTTCTTCTTGTGCCAGGATGCTTTGCTGAGCAGCCTGCAGGAAATGCAAGTGAGAACACTACTGCACCGGTGGAGATTGTTGAAGAGAGCATCACCACAATTGTCGATGTAACTGAGGCTACGCCTGTTGATGTTATGCCTGAAGTCAATTTTACCGTTGATGTCAACACGACAAGCCTTACCATGAATGTCAGTCAGACAGTCCTTGTCTCCCTGAAGGAGAATCCAACCACCGGATTTGAGTGGAATGCGACGAACTCAACAGGGCTTGAGATCGTGAACAGTACCCATACAACCGACAAGGCACCAGAGGGTATGGTCGGAGTAGGCGGAGTTCACACCTGGATACTCAAGGCAGTTGAAGCAGGAAACCAGACTTTTGACGCAGTGTACAAGCGTGAGTGGGAACCAACTACCGGAAAGGAAGACACATACTCACTCAATGTAACGGTTGAATAACCGTTCACGCCTTTCAACCACTTTTTTTATACCCCTGATGAAAGGGATAATGCCATATACACCCCAGTATGCAGGAGTTGATCTGATTATCATGCCTGATGCAGAAAATTCCGGTGTGGATCGTGATAAGATGCTGAAAGATCCGCCATTTTACCTCCCAGAGTTTGAGCAGTCCTACCGGTACATCATCGATGAATACGAGGTCAGCCCACGGGACTTAGCCATCTTTATGCCATGTGCGATGAGAAAGCCCTACAGCACCAGCCCGAGCCACCGGCTTATCAGATCAATTATTGCTGATGTTCTGGACCCTTCGCAGTATCATATCGTTATCTTCGGGACCTGCGGGATCCTTCCGGCAGAACTTGAGTTGATGTATCCCTATGCTCACTACCACTACATGCTGGGGAAGGTAAAAGATCAGAATATCAAGGATGATTTCCTTCACATCGAGACAGACCGGGTTGCCGGGTATCTGGAAAAAACACGTGACACGTACAGGTTCAGGGTTGGGTACTGTATCGGGCTCTTCAGGGAGGCACTTATCAGAGGATCAGAGAAAGCAGGAGTACCTATCGATCTGCTCCTTCCATCACGGGATCTGATCAATGTTATCATCGAGGAAGACTGTCCGTTCCAGGAGGGGAGCCTCTCGATGGATGAGTACCTGGAAGAGTTTCACAGCGGTCTGGTCCGGATCAGATCCACGATAGAACAGGCGGGGAGTCATAATCTGGAGCAGTGACTATTCCCCTGTATTCACGAAGAGATCCATATCTTCAATTGGATAGAAGTGGATACTCACGTGTAATACATGAAGACAGATCCCCGGTCTTTTTCATCATTCTCTGCCAGGCTTGGCATATTTCTCCTTGTTATCTTTCTCGTTGTGATGATCGTATTTCTGACAAACTGGTATCTCTCAACCAGAGAAGATACAGAGCAGAACTTTCGCTCTTCAGAAAAGACCATTGACCAGATCCTTCAGCAGTCAATCCTCTGGATTGACCGGGGAATGTATCTCTATGATCTAACCTTTGAGCCCCCTCTTCGGGATGCAATGAAGATCTACCAGGATGAATACAACGCTACCGGGGGTGATCCGGAAAAAATTGATTATCAGGGGGTTAAGGAGAGGATTGAGAATCAACTCGGGGATGAGTATCAGGTATACCTGATCGATAACGGGACAATCACGCATACAACCGATGCGAAGGATCTTGGTCTGAACTTCTCCACGTTCGCTCCGGCACTTCTCCTCAAGTTCAATAAGATACAGAATTCTAATCAGTTCATCCTTGATAGATCGGTAAAAGGACATGAGAGTAATGTCCCGGTGCGGCTTTTCGCATACCAGGGAACCGCTGATCACAGGTATCTCCTTGAAGTCGGGAGGGTCTTTACCCATTATGTACCAAAAGAAAACCAGGCCTATTATACAGATCTCACAAATATCCTCTGGAATCTTAGCCCCGACATTGTATCATTTGATCTGTACAACAGTTTCAGTTCACTCATAACCAACCGCTCCGAGATCCAACTTGCAAATACAGATAACAAAACTCTGGATGATATCAGCAGGACAATCAGGACCGGAGAAGGATCTATAGTTCATGATGAGGAGAACAACCGTGATATCGTGTACACATTCATGCCGGTTCTCCAGACCGATGCCCCGTCTACCCAGTGGATGAATGTCGCGGCACGGATGGTCTATTCAACAGAACGGCTCGACCATGAACTGATGATTATAACCCTGTGGTACATCGGGTTTCTGGTAATAACTTTCATTCTGGCACTCATCGCTGCATTCACGATCTCCCGGCATCTTACCAGGCCACTGCGGTTTATGCTTGAGGATATCGATATCATCACCGCCGGGGATCTCACTCATCAGGTCAGATCATCACCGCATCACGAGTTGGACCGTATATCAGATGCCATAAACCAGATGGTGAGTGAGATCCTCAGTAAGATCAGTGCACTCAGGGTATCAGAATCCCGGTATCGGGGGCTTTTTTTCTATTCCAATGATGCGATCCTTGTATTGGACGGGATTATTATCCTTGATGCAAACCCGACAGCGGGAAATCTATTTGGAACCGGTACACCGCTTACCGGTAAGGAGGTTACATCACTTCCCGGCCCTTTGGGAACAGCCATAACCGATATGATTTTTAAAGATTTTTCAAACCATTCAACTCAGAAGTTCATAGAACGCATGGAGGTGTTTGAGACAGAATCCGGTTCTGAACAGTTCCTGAACATCAGGATCAACAGGGTGAAAGGCGGGGGAAAGCATCTCAGTCAGGTGAGGATCCGTGATGAGACGCAGCAACAGATGGCATACCGGCTGTCTGCACAGCAGGATGCTTTGAAGGAGGCATACCGGCATATTGAGAATATTCTTGCGATGCTTCCGGACCCGACTTTTGTCATAGATGCACAAGGTCGTGTGATCATCTGGAATAAGGCTATGGAGGAGATGAGTGGCATATCTGCTGCAGATATCATTGGAAAGGGCGACTATCTCTATGCCGTACCGTTTTACGGAGTCCGGAGACCGATTTTGATTGATATTGTGATTCATCCTGAACTGAATTCAGAAGGGTATTCACACATCATCAGGAGTGGAAACACCCTGTTCAGTGAGAGATGGTTCAGGGAGACTGAACCATCCCGCCAGTATGCATCAATCAGTGCAACAGCTCTGTATGACAACCAGGGAACGATTATTGGTGCAATAGAGAGCATTCATGATATAACTGATCTTAAAAATGCTGAAGATGCCATAAAAATTGCTAACAGTAAACTGAATCTCCTTTCCAGTGTTACCAGACATGATATCCTGAACAAGGTGATGATCGGAAGATCCAACCTCTTTCTCCTCAGGGATATCCGACTGACCAATGAGCAGAAGAAATATTTCACCATGCTATCCCAGTCGTTAAGTTCGATCGAGGAGTTTGTTGCTTTTACGAAGACATACCAGGAACTCGGGGTTGATGCTCCCACATGGCAGGATGTTCAGGCTGTTTTCATACAGGCGACAACGAATCTCAATGCAGACATGGTGAGGATTGAGATCAGGATATCGGGACTGCTCATCTATGCAGATCCGCTCTTTCCAAAGGTCTGTTATAATCTGCTTGAAAACGCAGTCCGCCATGGAGGGACGATAAGCAGGGTTCAGGTTTCAGCCGAACCCTCACCGGCAGGGATCACGATTCTTGTAGAAGATGATGGCATCGGGATACCGGATGAAGAAAAGGAGTTGATCTTTGAGCGGGGCTACGGAAAAAACACAGGGTATGGCCTGTTTTTAAGCAGGGAGATCCTTGCTATCACCGGAATCGGGCTCATAGAGGCCGGGAAGACTGGAACAGGGGCACGGTTTGAGATCGTTGTGCCGTTTGGAAGGTATAGAGAAAACAAGGATTTAACGGATTGAGATGATGGAACATGAACAGTGTGAGGGGAGTGGGTGTACTGTATACCGGGAGATCGATGCAGCAGAGTACCAGATTGATGCTGACCGGGTACGATCACTGCAGGATGCCTGGGGAGTCATGATGACAGACGACGGAAAAGTGAGAATACCGGTATGTTATTATGATGATGTTCTTCCCCTTCTCATGAGGAGAAGACCTCCGGGAAAGGAGTGAGAGTTAAATTTTAAAGGAAACCTGGAGTTTGTCGATCCGGTTTTAGAAGAGAATAGAAAAGTTAGTAAGCCTCAGCCGAGATTTGAACTCGGGACCTGTTGATTACAAGTCAACCGCTCTGCCAGCTAAGCCACTGAGGCGCGAACACATATTTCCATTAGAGAATTATTAAACCTGCCGTTCATCCGTACATTTTTCCACCCTGAAACTGACCTTATCTGCATGGTTCAGCTGACGGTGGACATTGGAGGAAGGCCCGGCCTTGACTGCAGGGGGTTCTGCTCCTATTGTTACTTCAGGCATGCCCGGGAAGTTCCGCCGTTTGGCTGCCGGTACTGTCTCCCCTTCACCAAAGGATGTGAGTACTGCACCCGGAGTGTGCAGGAGCGCTACACCGGATTCAAGGACCTGAAGGAGGTGGCAGGGGACACCCTTGCAAACCTGCAGCTCCTCTCAGGAGACCTGACCCGGATCACCATCAGCGGTGGAGGTGATCCAAGTTGCTACCCGGAATTTACCGATCTCATTGAGCTTCTTGCAAGTCTTGAAGCACCAATCCACATCGGATATACAAGCGGAAAAGGGTTTGACGATCCCAAAATTGCTGACTTCCTCATAGAGTCCGGTCTCTCTGAGATCTCCTTCACAGTCTTTGCTACAGACCCAGAACTCAGACGCCGGTATATGCATGATCCCACTCCTGAAGTCTCACTGGAGATCCTGAAACGTCTCGCAGGAGCAATCGACGTCTATGCTGCCCTGGTCATCCTGCCAGGAATCAATGATGGGGAAATCCTGAAAGAAACCATCCGATGGCTCGAGGATGCCGGAGTAAAAGGAGTGATCCTGATGAGGTTTGCAAACGAATTACACCAGGGCCTGATCCTTGGCAATGCCCCGATCATCGAAGGTCAGCAAACCCAGACAGTCAGGGAATTTGCAGACCTTGTTAGACAGATAAAGGGGATCACCACCATGAGAGTATCAGGTACCCCACTCTGCGATCCTGATCTTGGATCTCCTTTTGCAATTCTGCAGGAACCGGATCTTATGGATAAACTGCCTGAACTTCATGGCAAAGCTGTAGTAGTCACAGGATCGGTAGCAGCACCGTATATACAAGAGATCCTTTCAAAGAGGGGAGCGGGGGCAGAAGTCCTTTCAGTGAAAAAGGAGATCGCTGACCTTATCACCATCGAGGATCTCAAAGACCTGAATCTTTCCCATCTACCCGAAACAGTTATCCTTCCAGGAAGGGCATTTGTTCATCTTGCAGAGGCTGGGGAGGTTCTTTCAACAGACGGGATTATCAAAACCGTTATCAGGGGTCCTGAAATGCTCACTGCAGATGGAGAGACCTCGATGGGTATGACCAGGGATGACCTTCTCTCCCTCGAGATGGCAGGATTTTCTGCACTCATCACCCTCATCAACCAATATGGGAAAGCGTAACCTTATACCTCCTGCCGAACAATAACTTTCCGCACTTTTAAAAAGGTGCTGGCAGATGTAAATCCGACGTGGCGTACAGGCCACGGCCTTCAGGCTTTGGGATTGCAGGGAGTCAGCAGAAATAGCTGTCACTCTTTTCCCGTAGGATTTTATACTCTGTTCATGTAACGGAGGCTTTTAGATATGGCAAGAATGCATGCTCGCAGAAGAGGTATCTCCCGTTCAGTACGGCCGTACCGCACCTCTGCGCCCGAATGGTCAAATACCGACAAGGAAACGATCATCAAGCAGGTCGTTGATATGAAGAAGGAGGGCCTTTCAAGTGCCCGGATAGGTCTCGTCCTTCGTGACAAGTATGGTGTACCCAGTGTCAAACTCGCAACAGGAAAGCGTGTTGACGAGATTCTCCGTGAAAACGGCCTTGAATCTTCAATTCCGGAAGATCTTCGCAACCTGATTGAGAAGGCACTCGGCTTGAGAAAACACCTGTCCGAGAACAAGAAAGACCTGCACAACAAACGCCAGCTCAACCTTACTGAGGCAAAAGTCAGGCGTCTGGTCAAGTACTACGTCAAGAGCAAACGCCTGCCGGCAGGCTGGATCTACAAGCCGGATACCGCAGAAATCCTCCTCTCCCGCTAATCCGGTTACAATATGTCCATTGACACTGCTGCGAAGGATCTTGCATCCCACATAACCCGACAGGATCAGGTGGAGATACGCTGCCACCATGATGCTGATGGGATCGCAGCAGGGGCTATCATGAGCATTGCACTCTACCGGGCCCATGTTCCATTCCGTCTCAGGGTAACTCCGAGGATCCAAAGCCAGGATATCCCGAAAGGAGGAAATACCCTCCTTTGCGATCTGGGGTCAGGAATACCCGATCTCCCTGAGGAAACGATGGTCATCGATCATCACATTCCCCTCTTTGAAGGACCATATCACGTGAATCCCCGCCTTTCAGGGATCGACGGAGATACTGAGCTTTCAGGTGCAGGAGCCGCATACCTGGTTGCAAATGCAATCGGTGACAACCGCGATCTTGCAGGGCTGGTCCTCACAGGGATCATCGGAGATGGACAACACCTCGCAGGTAAAAACCAGGAGATATACCTGGAAGGGATGGGAAACGGGATCATCTCCAAGAAACGGGGCATTCGCCTGGCAGGAAGAGATCTTACTGAGCAACTGACTCTTGCAACCAATCCGTATCTCCCGGGCATTTCTGGAAGTGAGGCTGAAACAACCGCTCTCATAAACCGGTGTACCGAGGGATCAGAACTCTCAACCGACATTCTCTTCTCGCTGCTTATCCTTGATGCAGCAGAGAGAAGCCGGCCGGAAGCACTGCTGAACCTCTATGGTGATGTGTATCAACTGGAGCGTGAGGTTCTGCCTGATGCATTCAGCCTGAGCATGCTCATTGATGCATGCGGGAAAGAGGACCAGGGGAGTATTGCATCAGCGGTCTGTCTAAGAACCTCATCAGAACTTTCAGGTGCATGGGATATTGCCCGGACCCACCGGCTGAGACTCATTGACGAGCTGAAGAATACTCTGACCGGGAACAAGGAACCAGGGCAGGTATACGAGATTCATGACAAGAGACTGGCCAGCGATGTCGCTGACACCATAAATCTCATGGATGGAGATATGGCTGTGATCGTTGTTGCACATCAGGACGATGGATTCAGCCATCTCTCAATCAGGGTCCCAAAACATCAGGGAACTGATCTCGGCATGTTAGTGCATACCCTTGCTGCTGACTGCGGTGGTCACGGAGGGGGTCATACATCACGGGCAGGCGCAACCATAGCCAGTGAACATCTCTCCAGGTTCATCGCCGGAATCCACGAGGTGTACGCATGAAGATCACCGGTATCATCAGAACTGTTCATGATTCCCCAGAATGCATCGCTGCATCAGTTGCAGCAGATAACTTAAGCGAGATGCAAACACGGGCAACCATTTATGAGGGAAAAGGTGTCGTGGAGACGACAATCACCGGGACCAGGATCCGTTCAATCATTGCGTCAATGGACGATTACCTTTCAAATTTAACCGTAGCAGAGGAGTTATGCAAACAAGGTTCTGACAAAGGATCAGAACATTGATCGGAGCGATCAGAGATGCTATCATAACATATGGAGCAAAGATATGGCAGGAAAGAAACAGTCAGGAAGAAGAGTTGAAGGATGGAAGGCGAAGTCCTGGTTCAAGGTCTACAGCCCAGAAAATGTTGGTAAAGTCTACCTCGGTGACACCGTTGCAGATGATCCGGCCAAACTGATCGGTCGTGTCATGACTGCACCGCTCTCTGAGCTGGTCAATGACTATGCCAAGCAGAATGTCAAGATGAAGTTCTCAATCACCGAGGTTGCCGGAGACTCAGCATACACCTCGTTCATTGGGCACGAGATCGCCAGAGATTACATCAGATCACTGGTAAAACGCCGGACCTCACGGATTGAGACCATCGTGAACTTTGTCAGCAAGGATGGATGCAAGGTCAGGGCAACCGTAACCTGTTTCACCCTCACCCGTGCTGACCAGAGCCAGCAGCACCTCATCCGCAAGGTTCTCTCAGAAGATGTTGTCAAGTACGGAACCGAGAATGAACTCGGTGTCTTTGTCAACGCGATCATCAACGGCGAGATCTCAAAAGAGACCTTCCGCAAGGTTAAGGAACTCTACCCAATCCGCCGGATCGAGATCATCAAGACCAAGGTTGAGCTTCCAAAGATCCAGAAGTAATTCTGGATTCTCATTTTTACTTCTGTATACGATAACTCTTTTCAGCGTGAACCCGGATATCTGAGCAGACAGATGGAGTCCGGTATGAGGTTAGCAGATTTTTTTGAAGCCGATGAGGTCAGGCTTGTTGAACCACTCTTCTCTGATCTCTGTTATAAGGAGATGGATGATCTGCTTCTGCAGATACCTGCTGAACGGAGCAGAATCCTGATCGATGAAAACGAGGAAATTTTAAGCGTCGGGCTGGAAACTGGAGATGGAATTATCCAGGCGTCCTGCTTCCATCTGCGGACTCCTTCAGACACCCTCATTAACAGACTTGAGGATATGGAAGGAGATATTTACCAGGTCTCCTGGGAAGATTTCGAGGATACTGTCAGAAGTTACTACTCAGAACACCTCATCAACACGAGCGCTGTTGCATCAGATGATCTCAACCCAGAGCGGCTCCAGATAACCCGGGATCTCATACGTTCCTTTGCAGGGACCGAGCATGGTCTCCGTTGCCTTGACTGTTGCTGCGGGACCGGAATCGGGTCATACCTGATGCGGGATATGGGTCTCAACCCACTCTCATATGACAATGATGACGCCCTTCTGGCACGAGGTTTTGCCGAAGGAAGACTCATTCCGGAGAGGACGATGTGGATCGACGGGCGGCTTCTTAAAGCATATCTGACAGAACCGGTTGATTGTGCATTCGGATTTATGTTTGGAGAACTCCAGCCATTCAATCATGACATCTGGTCTGAGATTGTTTCATCCATCTGTGCTGTATCTGAACGTGTGTTGATCACAGTAGGAACAGAACCTGAAGCAGGTATTATCAAAGAATGGATGAAGGCAGGAGGATGTAATCCTGAAGTCTGGGAGAACGACCGTGATCCTATCTACGACCGCTGGGTCTGTTCAATCGAGTGAAAATATAACCAAAGGACCATGTGACCCAGTCACAGGGATCGATACATCAATGTGATGTTACTTGAGAACAAAGAGATAAGGAGAACGGAGATACGATATGAGAGATACCGCGGGTGCAACCGATGCTTGATATCAGATTTGTGCGGGCAAGCCCGGAGATTGTAAAAGCCGATCTGGTCAAACGGAACGATACAGAAAAGATAGCATGGATCGACGACCTCCTCACAAAGGATGCCCGGAACAGGGAACTGATCGGAATCAACAATAAACTGAGACAGAGACGCAACTCTATCTCACACGATATAAACCGTGCAAAAAAGGCAGGAGAGGACGCTTCTGCACTTATGGCAGAGGCTGCAGGACTGCCGCAGAAGATCAAGGACAATGAGGCGGAGATGGATGAACTCTCAGCAAAAGTTCATTATTACCTCATGCGTCTTCCCAATATTCTCCATGACAGCGTTCCCCAGGGAAAAGATGACACAGAGAATGTTGAGATCAAGAAGGTCGGCACGCCCAGGACATTTGATTTTGAACTTAAAAACCACGGCCAGCTAGCGGCTGACAACGACTGGGCAGACTTTGAACGGGCTACCAAGACATCAGGAGCCGGATTCTATTTCCTTAAAGGAAATCTTGTTCTCCTCGATATGGCTCTCCAGAGGTTCACTCTCGATCTTCTGATGGAGCGGGGATACACACCGATTTCGCCGCCATACATGATAAACCGGAAGTCATACGAGGAGGTGACTGATCTCGATGATTTTGAGAAGGTGATGTACAAGATCGACGGGGACGATGCATACCTGATCGCAACCAGTGAGCATCCGATCGCTGCGATGTTTCAGGATGAGATCTTTGAAGAGAAGGATCTTCCGGTTCGTCTTGCCGGGATCTCTCCGTGTTTCAGGCGGGAGATCGGGTCCCATGGTCTTGACACCAAGGGTCTCTTCAGGGTACACCAGTTCCATAAGATTGAACAGTTTGTATACTGTAAACCTGAAGATTCCTGGGAGATACACGAGGAACTCAGAGAGAATGCAGAGGCAGTATTCCAGAAACTTCAGCTTCCATACCGGCTGGTCAATATCTGTACAGGTGATATAGGAACTGTTGCTGCGAAGAAGTACGATATAGAGGCCTGGATGCCCAGGGAGAATGCATACAGGGAGGTTGTCTCCTGTTCAAACTGCACGGCATATCAGGCAACCCGCCTGAACATCAAGGTCAGGGATAGCAAGGACTTTGAGTCAAAACAGTACGTGCACACCCTGAACTCCACAGCCATTGCCACATCCAGGGCGATGAGATCCATTCTTGAGAATTATCAGCAGAAGGACGGATCAGTGGAGATACCGAAGGTACTCATTCCATACATGAACGGGAAAGAGTATCTCTGATCTTCTCATTTTTCAATTTCTTTTTTCAGGTTCCTTCTATACCTCTGACGCCATTTTAAGTTTTAAAAGCAGTCGTCAGATCGGGAAGAGAAAAAAGAAGATTCGAGGGATCACTCGATATAATATTGAAGGGAGGACGGGAGTAACTAACTCCAGTATGGTTCGATTATTTTCACGGATACGACTCTGCAGGAGGATGGTCACGTGAAAATGGATTAATCTCAAACTTTTAAGCCAAAAAAAAGAGTGAGGAGATCCTCACTCGCTGATCACCTCATTGGTCCTGATCTTGATCGACTTGGTGACTGGCATGACAAAGATTCTTCCATCCCCGATCTTGCCGGTGTAAGCACCTTTCTTGACAGCTTCAATGACTCCATCAGCATCCTTGTCACTCACGACAAGTTCAATCTCAACCTTTGGAATGAGATCCACTTCGATAGTACCTCCCCGGTACTGAAGGCTGATTCCTTTCTGTTCTCCCCGGCCCTGTACCTCAGTAATGGTCATGCCAAAGAAACCCGCCTCTTCGAGGGCAGCTTTTACTGCATCGAGGCGTTCCGGTTTTACAATTGCTTTGATGAGCTGCATAGTTGTACCTTTTTAATCGTAGCGCCTGTTTAATGAATCCTCTCTCCATGCTGGGAGATGTCAAGTCCGACGTACTCTTCTTCCTCGCTTACACGTAGGCCGATTGTCTTCTCAACCAACAGTGCAAGCACGTAGGTCAGGATGAATGCGTAAGCAATGGCAGCGAAGGCCCCGATACACTGGGAGATGAACTGCTGAACATTTCCGGCCAGAAGTCCGTCCTTGCCTCCTACAACCGCAACTGCGAAGATACCTGTTGCGAGAGCACCCCACAGACCACCCATTCCATGAACAGCCCATGCATCGAGGCTTTCATCAAGACCCTTTCTTATCCTGAAGAGCATCATCCCATAGCAGAGCACACCAGCGACTGCGCCGATGACGATTGAACTCATAGTGTCCACAAACCCTGCTGCAGGGGTAATTGCGACAAGTCCTGCAATTGCTCCTGATACCAGTCCGAGTGAGGCGGGCTTGCCATGAATCCAGCTTGCAAGCATCCACGCAATTGCTCCAGCTGCTGCAGCAGTGTTGGTCACGACGAAGGCACTTGCTGCCAGACCATTCGCTGCGATTGCACTCCCTGAGTTGAATCCGAACCACCCAAACCAGAGCAGTGCTGCACCGAGAAGGGTTACCGGAATGTTATTCGGCTCCATGGAGTGCTCGCCGAAGCCCATACGCTTGCCAAGGACCAGTGCCACTGCAAGAGCACCAAATCCTGAACTGATGTGCACAACCGTGCCTCCTGCAAAGTCCAGTGCCCCGAGTTGGGCAGTCCAGCCACCGCCCCATACCCAGTGGGCGAGGGGATCATATACAATGGTTGTCCACAGGACTGCAAAGACCAGAAAACCTGACCACTTTACCCGTTCTGCCATTCCAGACGTGATGATTGCCATCGTAACAGTGGCAAAGACCAGTTGGAAGACCATGTAGAGAAGTGCAGGAATCGGTAGTTCTGTTCCGGCAATCACCGCACCCTCCTGGCCAACTCCTGCCAGCCCGAGATTTGCCAGTGATCCAATAAATCCTCCAATGTCCGGTCCGAATGCGAGTGAATATCCGAATAATACCCACTGAAGGCTGACTACAGCAAATGCTACGAGTGAAAGAGCTATCATATTGATGAGATTTTTCTTTCGTACCAAACCGCCATAGAAGAGCCCGACACCCGGGGTCATGATCATGACCAGGGCAGTTGAGGCTAATACCCATGCTGTTGCTCCAGTATCAATGTCCATGTTATCAATTCACCTGTTTGATCACCGATAATGCTGACTCTCCTATCGTATCATACATAAAGATTTTGCCAGTGCCCTATCACACCACCAAAATCCACGATTTGGAGTCCAAACATACCTGAACGGATCTACTCCGCCCGGGTTAGTAAGAAGTTGTCTTCCACCGTATTTAAAACTTATTAGTGTTGATGATCGTTGATTCTCATCAGAAGATTATTGAAGAAGAATGAAGGAAAGATGGATCAAAAACGCAGGAGGTCAGTGGATAGATGCCCTAAACCTTTCTTACAGGGTTGGGAAGAGAACAGCCAAAACCATGAGACCAGACTAGTTTAATTAAGAAAGGGGAGTTAGCCGTGATAAGGCAGGAAAATATGGGTTTTATCGGTGCTTCTTTCCTGGCCTTTTCTTTCTTTTTTCCAGAAGTGTGCCATGAGGTTCTACTCGCCTGTTTTTCTGTCTCTGCAAAAGAGCTGCTTCTTCATCAGTTGCACAGTCAAGTTCAGCTAGAATCTCAAGAGGGTCTTTCGTATCCTTAACAAGATCTATGATCCTTGTAAGTCGATCCACACCGATGAAGTGCTCAGCCATCAGGCGTGAGAGTGGAGTGAGACGGATGGTACCTCCTTCACGAAAGACAAGGTTTCTCTGCAGCAGAAGATCTTCAACCGGTTCTGGTTCACCAACCAGGCTCCCTTCAATCTTCTGCATGATATTCCGGTCACCATCTGCCACCACGGCATTTGCCACATAGATCTCAGAACTCTGCTCAAGTGTGTAGACAGGTGCAACTTCTCCCATCTCACCTTTCAGAAGACCCATAGCAACCTCTTCTTCGGTCATCCGTGAGCTACGGGAGTATGATCCTCCCGGTTCTGCAAGGATAACCACCTTTCCGAGATCATGATAGTCGGGTCTTCCTGCCCGGCCTGACATCTGTTGAAACTCCTGAACTGTCAGCCATTCAATCCCCATAGCCAGGGAATCAAAAATCACCTGTGAAGCAGGAAAATCAACCCCGGCTGCAAGAGCTGCAGTTGTAACAACGGCCCTGATCTCCCCTTTCTCAAACTGCATCTCTACATGACGCCGTTCTTCCTGAGTCAGACCGGCATGGTACGGGGCTACTCCTTCACCAAGTTTGTCAGAGATGACATGACATTGTGCACGGGAGTTGGTAAATATGATTGTCTGGTTATGGAATCCCTTTGAAGAGACCTTGTTGTACTCGTCCTGAACAAGTTTCTTTTCAGTCGGTATCTTCTGCTGCCGCTCAAGAAAAACAAGGTATCGTTCCAGGGTCACAGGGCGCTCATCGTATCTGACCAGTTCGCAGGATAACTTCTTTGCAAGCAACTTGGGATGTCCGATTGTAGCACTCAGATAAAGGAACTGGGCTTTTGGTGAGGTGAACTTCATTCGTGAGATCAACCCGTCCAGTCGATGACCACGCTCCTTGTCCTCAAGCATCTGCACCTCATCTATGACCACAGTCCCGATATCATGCAGTTTCGTCCCGCACCTGAGCAGGTGATCAACCCCCTCATAGGTTGCGATAATAATAGATGATCTTCGGTCGCGGTTACCGGGACGCCGGTTGTCACTTATCTGTATACGGCTGGTCCCGGTGATGATCGAGATGTCAGCAATCTTCCCGTATTTTTTTGCAAACCGGTCATACTTCTGAAATGCAAGAGCCACGAGCGGGACGAGGAAGATCATGCGGCCTCTCTTCTCAAGAAAATTCTTGAACCCGGCCATCTCGCCGATAAACGTTTTTCCGCTTGCAGTAGCTGCAACTACAAGCAGATCCTTTCCGTATAAAAGACCTGCTTCAACTGCTATCTGTTGGACCGGCATCAGGGACTCAACATTGGCAAGATCCACAAACTGACGGGGTAATGGAAGCTCATCAAGCCGGCTCGTCTCAATTACAGGATGGGCAATAAGTCGATCATACAGGGTATGATCAAAGGAATGTTCACCCGGCTCAATGGTCGCAAGCACCCGGTCAACACTCCGGTATTTATCAAGCAGTTCGTCAAGATGAGAGAGAGCGTTCCTGCCAAGCCTGCCCATGTGGCCAAGTTCACGTCTGAGTTCTTTGCGGGCACATGGCAGGCAGATCAACTCATCCTCCCCGTACTTGATAGCCTGATCCCTGTCAAGTTCTGCAATTCGGTCTTCCATCAGACAGAAACGGCAGAGTTCAACATAGGAAAAGGGGATCAGAAGATCGCGCAAAAATGCCTCGAACGGCCCGTCCGGAGCAGTCAGACGAACCTTTGCCCGCCTCAGATGAATAACCAGATCGCGTGTCGGGAGATTTCTGTATCCCGAACCCGTCCCGCGTCTCATCCTGTAATGGGAAGGCCTGATACCTTTGGGTGTATCCACAAGCTCGATGATAGCGGTTGCATTTACATGATGAGTCTCGTAGAAAAGGATCTTATAGTACTTTTTAGTCGGCTGGACGATTGCCTTCATGTCGCGACCAGATCATGAATCTCATAACTGAGCTCTGCCTGTTCGAGTTGTTTTAGAAACTCGGTGAAGAACTCATCAACAATCACGATACCACAGGGAATTCCATGAAGGGCAGCCTCTATCGCACCTTCCCGGGAACCAAAATAGAGGTCAGGAACACGTCCGATCTTTTTCAGAGAGACCCAGGCCTCAAGCCCGACACAGGCGACAACAGATACTGCACCTATTACCTCAGCAAGGCGATCAAGTTCCACATTCCGTGAACCGCCCCTCTCAACCCTTGGAACCTTACAGACCTGGACTGTTGACTCTTTGTGATCGATGATCCCATCAAGCTTTGCAACTCCGGTCTCCTCACCTTTCGGGGTATCAATCGCTATCTCACCGTTTGCAGTGGTAAGAGTCCGCGAGGCATAGAGAATGCCCCCCTTCATATACACCCCGACCCGGTCACCTTTCTTGAGATCTTCTGCTGCAATGGCAGTCCAGACAGATACCTGATGGATAATATCATGCCTGACATGCTTTGCATATGTCTCAAGCATCTCGGCATTCTGAAGGATCCACTCGATTCCTTCACGGGTAACCTCATACCGCCCTCTACCCGGGGCTTTGATCATGCCCTCATCAACCAAATCGCGGATGTATTCAGAGATCGCCTGGGGTGTAACACCAAGCATACCGGCGATCTCCTGCTGCCGTACTGCAGGTTGATGCTCAGCTATTTCAACAAGAATCTGAAACCGGGAGACATCCCGTTTATTTCGCAGGATTGTATATCCCGGCTCGTCCTCATTCTTCAAGTATTACCAGTCCCTGACCCTTCACATCGAGGTGTGGAACCCGTTTAGCCACCCCTTTAATGTATATCGGAGTTACATTAAACCTTCGGGCAATATCGTTGATAGAGGAATTTCCCTTCGATAACTCACCCTCAAGACTGTCGCCTTTGACTCCTACTTCAGATTCATCAGAGAATGCAATCGAGAGCAGGTCTGCAAGATCAGAGAAATTACACTGAAAATTTGCCCTAAATTTGCTATAGGTTACCCGATACTCTTTCTCCGGTTTTTTTCCTGGCTCAGGCATGCGCCATTTCTCTTCAAGAAGGCTGCCTTTCTTAAGGATAAGCAGACACTCCCTGACTCCGTCTTCCCCCACCACATCGCTGATCTCGCTCCTGGTCATCCAGTTCTTGTTAAGCATGTCAAGAATCTTCTTATAAACAGTATTGTTGAAGATGACAAAAAGCGGAACCAGTTCTACGGGATCATTGACTATTCTGATATGACCCGTCAATTCAAAACCCTATAATTATAACGTCTTATAAAAAAATAAAGGTTTGTTGTGTGAGTAATGGAAAGACAGGGCCGAATAATTATCAGGGGTGTCGTGCAGGGTGTAGGGTTCCGCCCTTTTGTCTATGCTAAAGCACATGAACTCGGAATAGTTGGAACGGTCCAGAACGCCGGATCAGAAGTCCGCATTAATGCCTATGGTGATCAGTTCGGAAAATTTCTTGAACTTGTTGCAGCAGGAACACCACTTTCAATAATAGACTCGGTTGAGACTCTTCCCCTCACCGATCCAAAACCAGACACATTCTCTATCATCCCAAGTGCAGAGGGATCTCTCAGCGGGCTGATTCCTCCTGATATCGCAACCTGTGATGATTGTATCGCAGATATATTTGATAAATCCGGGAGGTACGAAGACTATTTTGCGACCTCCTGTGTGAACTGTGGTCCGCGGTACTCGATCATCAGATCACTCCCTTATGACCGCGAACGAACAGCTATGGATAAATTTCCTCCATGCAGTGACTGTAGCACCGAATATTCAGATCCTTTCTGTCGCCGCCACCACGCCCAGACCATCGCCTGTGGCTCATGCGGGCCACAACTGACCCTCCTAACCAGTAAGGGAGAGATTCTGCCGGTAACAAATCCAATCAACGAGACGGCCAGTCTTCTGGATCAAGGAGAGATAATAGCCATCAGGGGAATCGGAGGGTTTCACATCGCCTGCACAGGGGATGCTGCCAGTAAACTCAAACAAAGACTTGGCAGACCTGAACAACCGCTTGCCATCATGGGATCGCTACAGACTATCCATGATCTCACTGATCTGTCGAATGAAGAAGAAAAAATCCTGAAGAGTCCGGCAGCCCCGATCATGGTCCTTGATAAAAAAGATCATACAGCGATTCTCCACGTCAGCAATTTACACACTATCGGCTGTATGCTCCCCTACACCGGGCTGCATCACTTACTCTTTGCCGCCCTTAAGTCTCCCTTCCTGATCATGACAAGTGCAAATGTCCCCGGGTACCCGATGATAACAGACCTGGAGCAGACAGTTGCCAGGTTGTCGGGGACAGTCAGCCATATCCTTACCCATAACCGTGAGATCGTAAACCGCTGCGATGATTCGGTGATCAGAAAAGAGCATATCATCAGGCTCTCCCGGGGTCTGGCTCCGAGGAGGGTGGCACATGATCTTGGGAGTGAAGCCATTCTTGGTGTCGGACCAGAACTCAATGCAAACGTCACCATCTACCAGCACGGATTTACAATAACCTCGCCACATGTTGGGAATGTAAGAAACCCGGCAACCTTTGACTACCTTAAGGAGACGATAGAGAGGCTCTCCGGATTATTAAACCCGGATATCAGAGTAATAGCCCATGATCTCCATCCCCAGTTTCTCTCAACCCGACTGGCAAAAGAGATGGCAGATGAAATAGGAGCCATGATAACTCCTGTGCAGCACCATATGGCTCATATTGCGGCTGCCTGCCAGGATCCCTGTGTTGGAATAGCCATTGACGGAGTCGGATATGGGACTGATGGAACCATATGGGGTGGAGAGATCTTTTCCGGGCAGGTTCCTGATCTCCACCGGACTGCCCATCTGTTGCCGGTTTCGATGCCAGGAGGGGATATTGCAACAAAATTCCCAGAACGGATGCTCTTTGGGATTCTCCCAGATGATGAAACTGAAAAGCTCCTCGCTTCAAGAGGGTGGAGTGATTCTGATCTCAGAGTTCTCAGTCAACAGGTCACCAGGAAGTTTAACACAGTTCAGACAACAAGTACGGGGAGAATTCTTGATGCAGCCGCAGCCCTTCTTGGGATCTGCAGACAGAAGACCTATGACGGAGAGCCGGCAATGAAACTCGAGTCTACAGCATGGGGAGTTAAGCCTGAAAAATGGCCTCTCACTTTTGGAAAAGATGGTGCCTGCAGGATACTCGATACGGCCGCTCTATTGAAAAAAGCCAGGAATGAATACATAAGGTCAAACGGTGATTCCGGAGTGATAAGAAGGATCGCCTCCTCGTTCCAGTATAATCTTGCACGTGGAATTGCTCTCCTTGCTACTGAAACGGCTGATGAGAGTGGTCTTACTAAAGTTGCACTTTCTGGAGGTGTTTCATATAACGAGGCGATCAGATGTACGATTTCTGAAGAAGTTCAGGCATGCGGAATGGAACTTGTGGTTAACACAGAATATCCGCTTGGTGACGGCTGTATATCATATGGACAGTGTGTCTGGGCAGGAATGAGCAGAAGATAAGGCAGGCCAATTTTTTCGGCAAAAAGAGTTGGATATCTATTTTGATTTTGTCTCAATAATGGAGGTCTTCCTTACAATGGCAGTATTTTCATTGTTTTCAACCTCAAGTGTCACTGTGTACCGCCCGATGCCACCGTATACATGCAGCGGATTCATCACGGAGGAGTACACCCCATCGCCAAAGTTCCATCGCCACTTTGTTGGATATCCTTCCGACCTGTCAACAAACTGAACTGATAACGGTGGAACACCTGTCATCGGAGAGGCAGAGAAGTTTGCTACTAGGGGAACCGGAGTCGGAGTTGGTTCAGGGGTTGCAGTTCCGGTTGGAGTCGGAGTCGGTCCACTCCCACTTACGGTGATATATCCTGGTTTTGTTGAAGATGCTGTAGCACCTCCGGTAAAGGTAACTGTTAACGAGACCTGATAGGTTCCCGCTGCATACACATGAGACGGGCTCTGGAGATCTGATGAAGTTCCATCCCCAAACGACCAGATATAGCCAGTGGCAGAGCCATTAACCAGTGGAGTGAAACTGACAGTGAGTGGGGCGGATCCTGAACGCGGAGAGGCTGTGAAATCAACAACCCCCGGCGTAGGAGTGGGGGTGGATGTGACAGTCGGCGTCACGGTCGGGGTTGATGTAGGAGTAGATGTTGCTGTTGGTGTAACGGTAGGTGATTGAGTCGGGGTGGGTGTTGCTGAACCGACGGTTATCGTTGAATTGGTTATTGTTGTACTGATCGGAGAACCGTTATCATCTGTGAGTTCTCCGATAGACAACGCCATGCTTGTCGTTCCTGAGGCAACTCCCTGCATGGTAAACGTGCAGAGTGTTACATTTGTTGCACCAGCCTCTATCCCACCCGAGAGGTCCACACCCACAACCCGTACCTCATCTGCAGGAAGGGCGGTGCTGTTCTTCATGGTGAACACTGAAGGAAATGTAACAGATACCGGTCTAGCAACTCCGGCAGGTATCATCGAGGTGTCAATTTTAAACCCTGCAAGCCCGTTTGGCACTGAATCCAGGATCAGGGCAGATGAACCGGTACTTCCTGCTCCTGCAAGTGTAACATTCTGGGCCGAGAGCGTTACGGCTGAAGATGCAGAGATGAGAGTTGAGAGGAGTAGAAGAGAGACCAGAGCAAGGCTGATCCTCTGCCATGTTTCGTCACTGTTAATGCTCATGGTCATTACCTTTGATTCTTTGCATCAGATTTCCGAAACCTAAAGAGGGAGGCCCTCTCAGGCACTCATGTCCACATAATCGATCGTCTTGTTGGTTGGCGGGTAGTATGGTTGCTCATAGAAGTAACTCTGGATTACTGCAAGACCGTTTCTGACATCAAGGGTATCAGTCCAGTTTGCAAACCCGTCCTTGACCAGCGTCAGGTTATGGGTTCCCACAGCAAGGTTAAGAACCATCACATCGGTTTTGCCCACCTTCTTGTCATCGATATATGCTGTCACCAGTTCAGGATAGGTCACGATGTAGGCTGCACCGGTCTGCACTGGATCTGCAACCAGTTTTCCGATCTCTGCGTAGTGAGGTAGCATCTCATACCCAGATACAAATGTCGGCAGAACGCCATTGTTTGCAATCACCGGGTCTACTATGTCGTAATATCCCTCTTTATGGAGTCTGAGCTGGTAGGTCCGTGGTGTGAGGTTGGTGACATTTACCGGTGTAATGCCCTGGTATGCATTATTCAGGTAACATTCTGCCCCATCAGGAACAGAATAAATCGTCATCGAGGTTTTATCACCACGCTGGGGCATCCTCATATTGGCGGCAACAATATAGTTTGCCCGTGATGTCTCATTGCTGTACATACTGTTTGATGCATTGAATGAGACTGAGTAAATTCCAGGAATGCGATAGGTATGCTGTGGATTCTCAACAACTGATGTTGAATCTGACGAATTGTCACCAAAGTCCCAGAAGAATGTTGTCGGATATCCTTCAGAGAGATCAGTAAATTTCACAGTCATCGGTGATGGCCCACTGGTAACATCTGCAGTGAAGTTGGCAATGACTGTCGGAACCGGTGTTGGTGTTGCCAATTGTGCAATCGTCTGAGTTGGAGTCGGGGTTATTGTTTGAGTTACTGTAACAGTGGGTGTCACGGTCACGGTGGGAGTAGCCGTTGGAGAACTAGTTGAACTTTCTGTCGGAGTCGGAGTTGCGGTAACTGTGGAGGTTACTGTTGGTGTAGGACTAGGAGTTGCTGTGGATTCAGATCCTCCAACAACAATCCCTGCCTGAGCCATTGTGAACTGAATCGCATTTCCACTGTCATCAGTTAACTCCGATACTGTCAGGACGAGATTGGTTGAACCAGCTGCTACTCCTTCAACCGTAAGGGTTGCAATCGGAACGGCTGTGGATCCTGACTTGATTGTATCTGATAGATCCACAGCTGTCAGATTGACAGATTCACCAGGGAGAGTTCCATCCACATTCTTCATCGAGGCCCAATCTGGCATCGTAACCGCAGTGATCTTTGCAACTCCTGATGTCGAGAGGGCTGCATTCAGTTTATATCCTGCTAGTCCGGAAGAGACGACATCAAGGGTAATTGGGATGCTGGCACTCTGGCCTGGCCCGCTGATGCTTACGCCTGACAGTTCAATAGTTGTTGCTGATGCTGCTCCGACGAGGATCATGCATCCGATGAGGAACAATGCAATTCCATTTTTTTTCTGAATCATAATATTCACCTAATAATCACCAGTGTGAGTAGGCATCGAAAAATTTCTGTATATCATTACCATCAACCATTCCATTGTAGTTGTAATCAAACGGAGCAACAGGATATGAATTCAGGTAATCTTTTGACCACTGCTGGAAGAAGACCGTTACATCGTTCGAGTTGACCACCCCATTCCCATCAAAGTCATCAATCAGGCCGTCATGTGTTGAATCAGGCTTGAGATCATTGGGCGGGTTTGTGTAGCCGGTTAGGGCAGGGACATAACTCACACGAATCGGTGCACCTGGTGAAGACAATCCCATGAACGATGAACCGAACTGAGCGGTAGAAACTGATGTGTTCAGGTTCATTACTGCAGAACCGGATGCAGATCCATAGAGCGTGATGTTGCCAAGAGAGACATTCTGGGAGCCATATCCGATTCTTCCGGTTGTATCAAGTCCTGCAAGGGTAAGGTACTGTGCCTTTCCTTCAGGAGTTGCAGTTACCGACCATTTGTCTGCATCGATCCACCAGGGTCTGTCAACTACAAGCCCGAAGTTGGTTGCATTTGTACTGTTCAGATCCAGTTTTATCTTGAAACTTGAGAGACCATAATCTGCCCGACTCAGGCTGACCTGCACTTTTCGCCAGTTACTTGAACCGGTTGTCATGTTCACAACTGAGGAGTTGAATAAAACTTCACCAGAAGTGCTTGCTGCACTGATCTGAACAGTCCGGTTTGTCCATCCACCATACTTGCCATACTTGTTCCAGATCTCTAGCAGTACCGGATATGAACCGGGGGTTGTGAATGAGTGGGTCGGAGTTCCAGAGACATTTGTCTCGCTTCCATCCCCAAACAGCCAGTGCCATTCAGTAGGGCTGCCCGTGCTTGTGTCATTGAACTGGATCGGCTGTGATACTACTCCTGATGGCGGTGTTGCAGTGAAACTGACAGACATCGGCCCATAAACACCAATTGACTTGTTGTACATCATACCGGTCGAGGAGTTACCAGCCCAGGTATTATTTGCGACTTTCAGCACCGGCGTGAAGTCACCAATTACACTGTAGAGGTGGGTCTGATTCACCCATGTATTGTCTGCAGGCCAGGTTGAATCTCGGGTCTGAGTAGTCTGGTTCCCATCACCAAAGTCCCACCAGGCCTGATCGATCAGGTTAGCGGTTGAGGTACTCCCCTGGAGGAAAACAGTGAGTGGAACCGTGCCGTTATACTTCGTATACAATCCCGGAGATGTTCCGTTAAAGAGCAGCGTCGGGCTGATGTTACCGTTCACTGTGATGTAATCCTGAAGTCTGGCAAAGCTGTTACCACCACATTTGTTCCAGACCGTCAGATTAACCGAGTATATACCAGGACTCCAGTAGGTATAATTCGGATTTTTCAACGTACTTACAGCACTGGCATTACCATCCTCAAAAATCCAGTCCCAGTTAGTCGGCACTCCGGTCGACTTATCTGTGAAACTTACCGTAAGGGGTGCAACCCCGGTTACTGGTGTTGCCTCAAATCCTGCGACTACATCACCATAAACACTTACATAGTTCGTTTTTGTAGCCGTACTGCTTCCTGCAATGTTGGAAGCCTTCAAAGTAACTGTGAAGTTACCTCCGATGTTGTAAGCATGGCTTACATTCTGGGTTGTTACTTTGGCACTATTATCTCCAAAGTCCCACTCCCACGCAGTTGCACTGCTGTTAAGTGATGAGCCAGTAGAGGTATCAATAAACAAGACTGAATCTGTCGGACATAACTCAAGTCGGGGAGTCGAGGTATCATTGACAAAACTGGCGTAGGGCGGTGCCATCACTCTGACTGCCCTCTGCGCTGAAGTATAATTACAACAGGTTCCAGTCAGCGGAGTCATCGTCACTGTGTAAGTCCCGACCGAAGCGAATTGATGGGTCGGATTCTTGTCTGTTGAGTTCACCGTCCCGTCACCAAAGTTCCACTGGTATGATGCCGGTGTATAATTGGTTACATTTGGTGAGAACGAGATTCCGGTCTTCCAGGGAACATCTATCGGGGTCTGTGAGTTGTTGTATGCCGGAAGAGTAAAGTTTGCAGAGATATACGGGTTGCAGACAGTGATCGAGGACGGACTTGACATTGATGAGCCCGTGTAGGAATACAATGTGAGGGTCGCCTGGTACGTTCCTGTGGTATTGTATTGGTGATAAACATCAACCGCTGTTGATCCTGTAGTGTTTGTGTATCCATCTCCAAAATTCCAGATTCTCTGGACGATATTAGCCGAGGCTGCTGATGTATCAGAGAATTTTACTGACAGAGGTGCAGGCCCACAGGTCAAGTTCGGGGTAAAAGAAGCAAGAAGGCTGCTCTTGCCAAATTTTATTACAAATGCATCAAAGGTGTTGGAATTATACGTACCAAGAATACCCCGGTCAATCCTGCTTCCATTGTACCAGGTCGAGTCATCTGGATATGTTGTCTGGTTGATCCAGTTCAGGACTGGGAAACAGTCATTTGTACAACTGCTTCCACTGACAAGATCCTGTATCGATGGTGAATCTGTCCACCCGGTGATATATGCCGTGTTCCCATCGGTTGATACTGCCACTGCATGGGACAATTCGCTACTGCTTCCACCAAAGACAGTAGAATAAACCCAGTCACTTCCTGCAGCATTCACACAGGTCAGGAACCCGTCCTGATCACCGCTGTATGTGATAGTTTTTATTGAGTCATATTTAGGAAAACTTTCTGACTTGGTATACCCGGTAACGTATGCACGCCGGGTGCTGTCCACTGCAATGCCATATCCCCAGTCATCTGAACTGCCACCGAGGTAGGTTGAATAGAGAAGATTTGCCCCGTCAGTTGAGAATTTTGTAACATACGCATCCTTCTCAAAGTAATCGTACACCCAGCCTTTCTTCTTCTGCTTTGCATACGTCGTGACAGGGAAATCAGTGGATGCCGTTGCTCCGGTCACATATGCACTGAAGTCAGAGTCAACTGCAACCGCCTCTCCATAGTCATACCCGGTTGCACCACCGAGGTAGGTCCCATATACCAGAGGAGATGCTGCTGCAAAGTTGAACTTCATAAGGAAAGCATCCTGGGTACCCTTCAGAGTCTTCTGGTAACCGGTTGCTGTTGTTGGTATCAGATTGCTTGAGGATGTTGTACCCACGACATAGACCAGGCCCTGACCATCCACAGCAATCCCGTTGCCAGATTCAGTATTGCTACCGCTGATATAGGTTGAATATTCAAGGCTGTTTCCGGTTGGACTGAGTTTTGAGGCAAAGGCATCACCCATAACGGCATTGGTATTCGGTGCCTCCTGATAGGCTCCGGATGTAACAGGGAAATTTTCTTCTGTCTTTTTCAGCGGGCTGTTCCCAACGGTCGAACCAGTGATATACGCAGCACCCAGACTGTCGACGGCGATATCATTTGCCTGGTCTGCAAAATTACCTCCTAGGAATGAAGAATACCAGAAGTTTGTTCCGTCTGCACGGAGTTTTGTCACGAAGGCATCATTGGAGCCATGCAATCGCCCTCCATTCTGAATCGGAAGCAGAACAGGGAAATCAGAGGAGTACGTATCACCGGTTATATAGATATTATTGGTACTGTCAACCGCTATTCCACGTCCGAAGTCAGATGAACTCCCTCCAAGGAACGTTGAGAAGACGATGGATGCATTGCCCCCCGAATTTGTGGTGAGTTTGGTAACAAAGACGTCACGACTGTTATGGTAATTTGTTCCATTGTAACTGATAGGGGAGTTGATGTTGAGAGGGTTGACAACAGGGAAGTTACAGGATGAGGTGTACCCTGTTACATATGAATCACCTGAACTGTCTATTGCGATGTCCATTCCGTAATCTTCCAGAGCCCCACCGAGATAGGTTGAGTACTGGAGGTATGGATCAATGATCAGGGGGTACTCAGGATCGTAGGTTCCCAGTTTGAATCCCACCCGGTTGTTATCAAGAATAGTGTAGTTTGAACTGACTTCTGACCTGTTTCCGTTGATCATCTGATAACTAACCGGTGCAGCTTCGGTGAGGTTTCCAAACTCTGTCCTGACAAGGAGGGAACCGTCAGCAGCGAGTGTGATATCCTCTGCACCTGAGTATGTAAGTTTAATCGAGGCTGGATCAGCACCAGGACTCACCTGATATTCACGTTTCAGGACTCCGCCTTTACCGGTATACGACAGGTTAATACCGGGAAGAATATCAGGATACCTGATCTCGCCATACCAAGGGACATGCTGCTTGTAATCCGACTCATTCTGCCCCATCAGGAAGTTTGCGTACCCGGGAAGCTGATTGAAAGCCTCAATGTTGATATCATTGCTGGCTCCTTCCAGAGTTACAACCATTGGCTGCATTTCACTCTCGTTGGCACCCGTATCACCACCACCAACACCAGAGACGAGCATGCCGTCTTTCGTAAAATCAAAAGAGAAATCCTGAGACTTTGCCTGATATTGTATGATATCAGGTGACTGCCCGAGATTTTTTATAAACTGAACGGGCTGTGAGGAGAGTTCCTCTATGGAAACATTTCCCCCAGCCGCCACACTCCCTGTTGCCGGCATCCAGCAGACCAGTAACACCAGGAGCGCAGCTAGTAATGCACTCTGTTGTATCCGTATCATCTCATCAATACCCCCATACCTGTTTTCTGTTGCACGCAGAGTCCCCACATTTTTTTAGAAATATAATAATAGCCTTAATTATTACATTTCACTGGAGTGCCCGAACAAACGGGCTTTGCTTCGCTGAACAACACCGATCTCACATCATGTACAATATGACAAGGATGTCTTTTCATGGATTATAAGTGTTTCTAAAAATAGTGAGCCAGAGCCGTTATTATCGAAAAACAGGAGGTAAACAGAACCCATATGAGCATCAGGGCCTGAAAAAGAATTATATTAAAGGGCTATATTCAAAAATGAGTATAAATTAGAGGATTGCGCCTATTGGGTATCCTTACCTGAAACACCTTCTTCCTCTTCTGAGGCTATCTCTCTCCTCATCGAGGGGAAGAGGATGACCTCTTTGATGGAGGTGTTGCTGGTACTAAGCATAACCAGCCGATCAATTCCAATCCCGACACCACCGGTCGGCGGCATTCCATATCCAAGAGCATTCACAAAGTCATAGTCATGCATCTGGGCTTCTTCATCACCAAGCCGGCGTTTCTCTTCCTGCGCCTCAAACCGCTCGAGTTGATCCAGAGGATCGTTCAGTTCGGAGAATCCGTTTGCAAGTTCCATCCCTGCAATGAAGAGTTCAAATCTCTCCACAAATCCCTCCTTCTCCCGGTGTACCTTTGCAAGCGGAGAGTTCTCAATAGGGAAATCGAGAATGAACGTCGGCTGAATCAGTTTCTCTTCAACCAGGGTTTCAAAGAAGAGAGGCAGGGCTTCACGGTGGCTTCGGGCGGCTTCAATTCCTTCAACGCCAAGTGTTCTCCCTTTCTCTTTAAGATCATCAAGCGTGTATGCAAAGATGTCAACGCCACCGATATTTTTCACTGCCTCATCCATCGGCATTGAGTTCCAGGGAGGAGCGAAATTCAGGGTGTTTCCTTCATAAGTTACCTCATATCCTCCTGTTACCTCTTTGATAATACCAGAGATGATCTCTTCTGTGAGCCGCATCATGTCCCGGTAATCAGCATATGCCTGATAGATCTCCACCATGGAGAACTCGGGATTGTGACTGGTATCAATATCCTCGTTCCTGAAGTTCTTTGCCAGCTCAAAGACCTTTTCAAACCCTCCGACAACCAGCCGCTTCAGGTAGAGCTCCGGAGCAATACGCATGTACAGTTTCTGCTCGAGGTAGTTGTGGTAGGTGGTAAACGGTCTGGCGTTAGCACCACCATAGATCGGCTGGAGTGTTGGTGTCTCAAATTCGAGAAAGCCACGGGTGGTCAGACTGTTTCTGAGCTGAGAGAGGATCCTGCTCCGTATCCTGAACGTCTCCCTGCTCTCCTCATTGACGATCAGATCCAGATACCGCTGGCGGTACCGCTTCTCAAGATTTGTGAGACCATGGAATTTTTCCGGAAGAGAACAGAGTGATTTTGTCAGAAGTTCGAAATCATCCACCCAGAGAGTAATTTCGCCGACTTTGGTTCTGAATGCCCGTCCCACGACTCCGATAATATCTCCTCTTTCAATCCCGGATTTGAACACTGCGAACTTCCCTTCAGGGAGAAAATCCTTTTTTATGTAGAGTTGGATCCTTCCAGACTCATCTCCGAGATCACAGAAAAATGTCTTCCCATGATCCCGAACGATATAGATTCTGCCTGCAGTGCTGACCTGCTCAGGTGATGGATCATGGGTTACTGAATCAAACTCTTCCCGTATCCCGGCAATAGTGTGAGTTCGCTTAAAAGTGGGTGGGTAGAGGGGGACACCCTGTTCCTGGAGGAGGTTTCTTTTTGCGAGACGCTGTTCATCGAACTGTAACGCTGGATTATCATATGACATGGTTGTTATATCTCCTCCCTCCGGTTTACCCAACCTTCCGGCAGATGAACCGGGACGGGGGAAGGGCTGATTCATACAAGCCCGGGCGATTATGACCTGATTATCTTCAGGAATACCGCAATATTCGCTTAAATTATCAAGGGCCGACCAGAAATAACCTTCGTAGATGAGAGAAAATTGTACCCGGACTGAATCAAGACGATATAGATTATTTAAAATAAGAGAAATATCAGGCTTTCCTGGTGTAGAAATATCCTACACCTGCAAGAATACTGATAATTAGTAAGGGTGATGGCCAGGGTGTCCCCTGACGTGGTGTTCCGGTCATGGTACCAGAGGCCAGGACTGTATTTATCTGAAGCACCTGCCCGGGGATCACCTCAAACGAAGAGTTATACTCCTGATATCCGTCAAGGTTTATCGAATAGGTATGTTTACCTGAACAGACGGTTTCTATATTGGCAGGAGTTTTTCCTTTGAGATAACCGTCAACAGTGATATCAGCACCTGCAGGATCTGAATTTACCATCACAAGGCCACATGCCTGGGGCATCGGACTTGGATCCATCTGTACAGTTACAGGTGTGATAGCTCCTGATGTAACCATGACCATTGCTTCGAAATCCTCGTAATTTTTGCTGGTGACGTATATCCTGTGGCTTCCTGCTGAAATATTGGAGATCTCAAGGGGTCTGCCCGTTTCGGTAAGTCCCCTGTACTCATTGTCCAGAAATACAGATGCTCCCGGGGGTTCGGTGGTGACAACCACAAAGCCACCGGATGCACCAGTAGCCGGTTGAAGAGAGGCGTGGACCGGAGTTATCACCTGATTCTGCACCGTCACCCATTCCACATAATCATCATTACCGGCACGGCTGATCTTTACCTCATGGCGACCTGGCGGGATATTTCCAACGACGAGGTTAGTAGTACCAGCATAAACACCATCCACGTATGCCATGGCACCTCCGGGATCTGAACTGATCTCAAGGGTTCCTGAACCGGTCCGGATGGCCATATTTGCCACCAGTTCGGTGGTCTCACCAGGATGTATCTCGACTGTCCTGACAAAAGGCTCGTACCCCATCATGACCAGCGAGACCAGATGTGTTCCCGTCGGCAGATTTTGATAAATCCAGGGAGTCATCTGCCCGTTTCCGTTGTCAACGGTGACCATAGCACCAGAAGGAGACGAACTGACATCCAGGGTTCCTGTGGTTGCAACTGGAGCCAGAACTGCCAGTACCGGGACTGTTCCCCCTGGTTGAACACTCTGATTGTAGGTTTGCTCCCAGATCTGGAATCCCTGCATCATGACCCTGATTACCGTTGCATTGGGGCTCAAGGCAGTTACCGGGACGATCACCGGAGTCTCTCCTGCAAATAGACCATTGACGATCACATCAGCCCCCTGCGGATTTGATTTCACCTCAAAGTATCCCATCTGTGTCTGCCCGGCTGATACCGGAGAATTGATAGAGAGTATGAATATGAGTGCCAGAAGGCATACAAACCTCCACAAAGGCAGGGTATCTCTCATAATATTGGTATGGTTCTCAGGTGGTACATGAAAAAGTATCCGATGCTGTTTACTCACAAAGTGGAGATACAGAGTGATTCAGTCTGTAATTGCTAAAGATCATGAGTGGTGCACCATTTTTGCTTTGATGCACCATTATCTTCATAGTTCATATACCAAAAGAGCAGATATGATATCGGTAAACTGATGCGAATCTGTACAATCCCTGAAGACGGATTCTTATCACCCTCATTTTTCTTCGTGTTTAGATAGGGGACCGGATATTTCCGGTCCCCGGGTATTGACAACGCAGACAGGTTACCGCAGGTCTTCGATAATTATGATAACTCTATTTGGAATTTCTGATCCGGCTATCATTGCCGGCTATGCCCTATCCATAGGATTCGCTCTCGCCTGTATTGTGTACGGACTGGTAAACTGGAACAGGGGAGGATCATAAATGACGACAGATCCGATCATTACCCTGGTAATCGTCCTGGTTTACGTAGGAATCACCCTAACTCTTGGCTATCTCGGGTACCGAAGAACGAACCATGCCGAGGATTACCTGCTTGCCGGCAGGGATACCCACCCGGTTATCATCGCCCTCTCATACGGTGCCACGTTCATCTCCACTTCTGCGATTGTCGGGTTTGGTGGTGTTGCTGCTAACCTTGGAATGGGTCTAATATGGCTGACCGTATTCAATATCGGGATAGGAATCCTTCTAGCGTTTGTCGTATTCGGTAAAAAGACACGGGAGAAAGGTGTGGAGACCGGTGCAGTCACATTTCCTGATCTTATGGGAAAGATCTTCCAGAGCCCGGGATTACAGTTCCTCTCAGGTCTTATCATCCTCATTGGCATGCCGCTCTACACAGCAGCAGTTCTCATCGGTGGAGCAAGGTTTCTTGAATCCACTCTGAATATATCCTACACCACCTCGCTGGTTGTCTTTGCAGCAGTGGTTGCCTTGTATGTGATGTACGGCGGGCTGATTGCGGTGATGTATACCGATGCATTCCAGGGAGCGATCATGTTTGTCGGGATGACCCTGCTCCTGGTGTTAACATACGTGTACCTTGGCGGAGTCACTGTTGCGAACTCTGCCCTCGCTGCAATGTCAGATCTTGTACCTGCATCACTCACAGCACAGGGAATGACCGGATGGGCATCAATGCCTGAACTCGGTTCCCCCATCTGGTTCACTCTCATCACAACCCTGGTCCTTGGTGTCGGGATTGGTGTTCTTGCCCAGCCACAGCTCGTGGTCAGATTCATGACCGCAAAAGACAACCGTGCACTCAACCGGGCCGTTCTTGTAGGAGGACCATTCATCCTGATGATGACCGGAGTTGCATTCACCGTCGGTGCCCTGACCAATGTCTACTTCCTGCAGCACACTGGAAAGATTGCAGTAACCGCAGCCGGAGGAAACATCGACTCGATCATTCCAGTGTACATCAACCAGGCAATGCCGGAGATTTTCGTCATCATCTTTATGCTCACGCTCCTCTCAGCCGCCATGTCCACTCTTTCAGCTTTATATCATACCATGGGGACCGCCCTTGTCTGTGACATGTGGGGTCGGGGAAAAACATGCGCACTCTCAGTGAGGGCAAATCAGATCGGGTGCCTGGTTATGATGATCCTGAGCGTGATCCTGGCTCTTTCGATGCCCGAAGGGATCATCGCACGGGCCACTGCGATGTTCATGGGCCTGTGTGCATCTGCATTTCTTCCTGCTTTCGCAATCGGGGTCTATTCACACCGGCCATCCAGAACAGGTGCACTATGGAGTATGCTTATCGGTGCCCTGACATGGTTCTTCTGGACTGCGTTTGTTCACACGGCAGAAGCAAAGATTCTGGGTATCTCCCAGTTACTGACAGGTGTTCAAACGATCCTCGGGCTCCCATGGTCTGTCATCGATCCACTTCTGGTTGCCCTGCCGCTCTCATTCATTGTCATGATTATCTGCCAGACAAGGGAGAGAAGGGAAAACATTCAGGTTATTTCCTGAACAGATTCATACCCTTTTTTTGTCCAGCCGGGAAATATATAAATGAACGAACCGTATTCAGTCTTGTAATACCTGCTGGTGTGGGTTTCTGATCTGTTTGTATACGAATGGGGGATCGCAATGGCAACGAAGAGCACAATACTAGTTTTCGCTCTGCTCGTGCTCTGTATACTTATCAGCGGTAGTCTTACTGCCGGATCCCCAACAATACCAACCCTGAATCATCAACCAGAAGACACAACTATCTCCACTAATGTGGATGAGCATAAGACTCAGGGTGACATTCTGGTCAGAAGCAACGGGATACGTGAAGTCTTTGGTGTCGCAGGGAAAGGAATCAGAGTTGGGGTTATTGCAAACGGAGCACAGTCCATCAATATTTCTCAGAAGAACGGAGAGCTCGGAGTTGTACATGTTCTTGCAGAAGGAACCGGTGATGAAGGGACTGCAATGCTCGAGATCATCCATGACATTGCACCTGATGCAGAGCTCTATTTTTATGCTTATGGCAGCAGTTCTGACACATTCAAAACTGCTGTGACAGCCCTTGCAAGCGCAGGATGCAATGTCATCTGCGATGATCTCTACTTCTTCCGTCAGCCCTTTCTTCAGGACGGGGACGTAGCTGATCATATCAGATCAGTCCTGAAGGCCAATCCACGTCTGATATATGTAACCGTTTCCGGAAACTTTGCACCACTCCATTATCAGGGACCCTGGAAAGCCGGACAGGCATACGGAAAAAACCAGACACTCCAGGACTTCGGAGGAGGAGCCTGTGCAGTAAACATCACCCTTCTGCCTGATGAACGGGTGATCGCGACACTCCAGTGGGATGATCCATGGGGCCATTCATTCACAGATTATGATCTGGTTCTCACCGACCCGAGGTCAGGAGCGGTGCTTGCAACCAGCAACTTCACTCAGAACGGAACCACCGATCCTTTTGAACATCTTGTGTATGACCCCCCGGGACCTAACGCAGAGAAGGTTTCCCTGCAGATTGTTAGAAACGGCCAGACAGGAACCCCGAACACTCTTGAACTCTTCATCAGGGGGGTCGATGCAAAAGGAGTCGACAATGCCTTCATGAAAGACCCTACTGATTCAATATTCGGTCATGCAGCAGTAGAAGAGGTTGTCACAGTCGGATCAGTCGAACCGGCAGCTCCCTTCACCATCTCACCGGACTCATCCCACGGGCCGGTGACAATCCGGTATCCGGTTCCTACCAAGCGATGGAAACCGGACATCTGTGCCCCAACCAATGTGAACGTCAGCGGGGCAGGGAATTTCCCTAATCCATTCCCAGGAACGAGTGCTGCTGCACCCCATGTTGCAGGGGTCATTGCGCAGCTCTGGAGTGCTTTTCCCGATGTTCCACGTGATCAGTTGAAACAGACGATCTATCAGAGTGCCGATGATCTTGGAGCACCCGGTTGGGACGAGGTGTATGGGTATGGGCTGCTTAATGCTGAACGGGCCTACCGGTTGCTCTTTGATAAGACGAAACCGGCTATCAATACAAACGAAGCGATACTCAAACCCTGATATCAGGGGCAATGACTATCCGGCGGGCGCATAGTTCTCTGATCAGCTCATCAAGCCTGATCTGATCGAAGACAATCATCTCATGCAGACATTCAGCAGGAAGAAATTGATTGTATGGTTTTTCTTTCTCCAGGAAGTGCCAGGTCCATTCACCGATATCTGAAGGATCAGAGTTCTGTAACTCGACAATCCTGTTCAGAACCCAGTCTGGTGTAACATCGGGAGAGAACAACTGAACCGATATGCCATCCGACCCGGCTGTCCTGACTCTTAACTGTTCATTTCTGCTCGCTTCTTTCAGGTACCGGGAGAGTACCCGGTTCCATTCGCCTCCAAGGAATGTGAATACCCGAACCCAGTCACCCTCTCTTCGTATCACGATTGTACCGGGACCCACCTCCTGTGGTAGTGAGGAGGCAAAGGAACGAGTCTCTTCCCGCACCAGATCCGGGTACGGAAGATCAGAGAGCCCGTCTCTTACAATTCGGGCTACCTGCTGCATGAGGAGATAACTCGTCCCCTGAAATGTACCTGAGAATACCGGGGGGTCGGCCTGATATGAAACCGGAGTCGCCTGAATCGAATCGTTATCTGATTGAACACAATTACTCATCCACGAACGGCCACCAAGCCTGAATGACTCAGTTCTGCAGCGTTTAGCCCCCCTTGCAGAAACAGTGCCGATCATATCTCCTTCAGATGATCTCACGATACAGGTTCTTCCATCACCGATGACCGAGTACAGGGAGCCACGTTGTTGCTCAGCCCAAGAATCAAGAGAAGGGCCGGGCATCAGGAACTCACGGTCTGTCAGAACGTAACCGTCCCGAATCATCGATGAGACTATGAGGCGGATCCGATCATTAGGTAAGCTCCGGAACCAGTCACATGATGATACACTCCTTTTCAGTTCCTCCTTTGTTATTCTCATCCGTGAGATGAGAGAGAGTATGATCTGCTGGACGAGAACGCGGTATGGGTACCTGACAATCTTCACCGGTTCCACCAGACCGGAAGCAGCTGCTGATATGGCAGCTGCAACCAGTACGGTCTCCCCCGGATCATGCAGTAAAAATGCCATCTGTGCACGATCACCTCTCCTTCCCACCCTCCCCAAACGCTGAAGAAATGAGGAGATACTGAGCACGGGGCCTGAGTGAACCACCAGATCAAGTGCCCCGATGTCAATACCCAGTTCCAGTGTGCCGGTGCAGATGATAGTCCCGGATCCTCCCCTGATGAATGCCTGCTCTGCCTCTTTTCGTGATGCAGGTGAGAGCGATGAATGGTGCACAAAAACAGATACACCGATTCCTTCAAGCAGACTGGAAAGGGTCTCTGCCTCACCCCTGCTCCCTGCAAAGAGAAGTGAACGTCGTCCCCGAATCAGAGGCAGAATCCTGGTGTTTTCTGATCCATCAAACCCGCACAGAAAGATAAACTCACGGGGTAGGGTTTCATGCTCTGCTTTGATTATACGCGAACATGCCACTCTTCTGCTCATCCATGCAAGAACCTCTTCCGGGTTTCCGATAGTTGCTGAGAGACCTATCCGCTGGACCGGATGGCCCGATCTCTGCTCCATCCTGGCAAGGGCTGCTATGAGTTGGTTCCCACGTTCGGACGCAGCGAGTGAGTGGACCTCATCGATAATACAGAATCTGATCCGGTCAGCAAGGAGATCTCCTGACGAACTCATCAGAAGAATGGTCAGACTTTCAGGAGTGGTAAGTATGATAGCAGGAGGATCAAAAGTTGAAATCAAGGAGCCCGGTGTATCTCCATGAACCGGAAGAGCAGAGAGATGGAGAGGCGTCAGCATGTGATCGAGCCGGACAGCCATGTCAGTGATGAGTGCCTTGAGCGGGGAGATGTACAGACATACCGGAAGGTTGGGTTGCTGCTTCAGGATAAGATTCAGAATCGGGATAAAGGCAGCCTCGCTCTTTCCGCCTGCTGTTCTGGCAGTAAGAAGAATATCGTCCCCGGAAACGACCGGTTCGTATGCAATCTCCTGGATTCTTCGAAGGGCTTTCCACTGTAGATTATGGCTGATAACCTGCTTCAGTGAGGAGTGAAGCTGGAAAAAAACCGAAGGGTCAGGCATCACCCGGACCGCGTTATGCTATGTTGAACATAGCCTTAATCTGCTCTTCAAGCTGCGGCCGTGGAAGAACGCCCGCAATCTGATGAATCACCTGACCATTCATGAAGAAGAACAGGGTCGGTATTGCACTGATCCCGAACTGGTATGCGATCTGCTGATTCTCATCTGTGTTGCACTTTGCAAACTGAACCTTCCCGGCATACTCAGCCGAGAGCCCCTCTATCACTGGCGCGAGCATCCGGCATGGACCACACCAGGGTGCCCAGAAATCCACGATCAAACGGGGATACTGGCTCAAAGTCCCGGCAAAATTCTGTTCATTTAATACAAGAATCCCCCCGGGTAAGCCATCTCCTGCAGATGCCGGAGGATCAAAGCGTTTTCTGAGTTCCTCCATCTTTCGCTCCCTGATCTCCCTGAGTTCATCAGCCATAGGAACTAGTTGTCAGATCCGGCAATAATCTTTCCAGCAGAGTATGCGATACACATATATAGTTCAGTGGTCAACATTGTAGTCCTCATTAAGCGAGGTGGGGTAGTCAGGATATCCCGTCGGGCTCATAACCCGAAGACCGATGGTTCAAATCCATCCCTCGCTATTCTGTTCTTTGATGTGTTCACACCGATCGTTCAAATTTGTCTGCTGACTGTTGTTCTCGTGCATACCATTCTTCCTTTGAATCCTGATACATCCGGATACAATACCCTTACCCAAAGCAGGACTGGTCCCACGTGATGAACAGATGAACCCTGATGTTACAAACTGGAAGGCACGGATAGAGAAGAGGATATCAGAAAGAGTCCTTTCATATTCTCTGCCCCTGGAGATGGGGCCTGCCGCCAGTGCGGGGGTAACATGCCACATATTTCAGATAGATATTCTGAATCATGTTGCACTCTTCACAATTCCCACCCATCCGGATGAAGATATTATTCAGGACATTATTGCTCATGTCGGAAGCGTTGGCGCATCAGCCGCAGTTCTGATCTCTCCTGGCAGATACCGGGTCCTCTTTTCCGAGAAGTCCAGAGCGGATCTCATCTGGCTTGAGACTCTTTTCCCATCATCAAAGGAACATGACGACACTGGCCTGACAGAACAGACTATTCTACAGAATCCTGTGGAGATCGTCGCTCATTATCTCAAGGAACTCAGAAAAGAGTTGAGCGGCTGGCTCTACAGCAGAGAGGGGGAAACATCAGAGTCAGGCCGGGACCTGATGATCCAGACACTGATAAACAGCGTTATTTTTACACGTATCCTCCACACTCATCAGAGAGATGAGCCTTCAAAGAGTACTCCCCTCATAGATGCCCTCTATTCGTTCGCATCAACCATTCCGGTCTTGGATTCATATGACATCAGGATAGGAACCCAGGATGAAGTAACCATAGACGAGGTGAAGAGGCTTGCCTGTTCACCGGTGAAGGACCTCAGGAACATCAGGCTCTCATGGATCAGACCAGAGGACTGGGCGACTTCTTTCGCCAGGTATCTCAGTTCCCTACCTAAGAAGCACCATAAAAAGAAGATTTTCCAGGGGAATGAGGAGCATGAGTGGAAGGGAGGGATTCTGAACTCTGATGCAGGGAAACTTTTTGCAGATCTCCTTGAAAAAAATGAACATCCGGATGGAGGAATCTGGGACCCGTCAGCCGGGTGTGGTGAACTTGTCGGCTTAGTTCTCAGGTGTGTCAGGCTCAATCTAATCAGAGGCGATAGAGATACCCTCACAGGCCGGCTCATCGCTGCCGGAGAGATGATACATGCAAACGATGCATCTCCGATCCATGTTGCAATAGTCAGGTTTGTGATTGTATCATGGATTCTGAATGGTGAATCCACTCATTCATCCCTTACAGATACTCCTCTCTTCTACCCGATCCTTTCTTTGAACAGACAGATCAGAACAGGCTCTCCACTGTACGACGAGAGGACACTGGAAGAGTTCGTGTCTGTTAAGGAGGGATACCACATCCTCCGCCACCTGCATCCTCTCATGGGAAACCATACAGAAGGAATGAAAAGGTACTCACTCATCATCTCCTGCCCTGATCGGAAGAGTCCGGGTGGACCCCCGGAGATTGCCTGTTACCTCACCAGGCGGTTTACCTCGTATGCACCCGGAGTAGATCAGGGTGTCCTGTTTGCTGAACTTGCCGGTGAGTTTCTTGTACCAGGGGGAAAGGCAGTCATATTCCTCAGAAAAAAATGGCTCTCTGAATCATCATACAGGGGATTCAGGCAATGGATAACACACAACTCTCCAGTCACCATGATAGTGCCTGAAGACAGACCCGGCCTAGATGATCCCGACGATTTTTCTGTATTAGTTCTTGATTCAGTTCAGGAACAGACTCACACTGTGATCAGGTTCGCACCTGGCGAAGAACATTCAGGATCCAGAATCAGAAAGTATCAGATCTATCCTGCATGCCTGCACAGGGAAGACGGATGGAGTCTGCAGGATCCCTGGGAGAAGAGGATGATGAACTATCTCTCCGAGGGGACGATGACTCTGAACGAGTACCTCTTTGACGAACTCTACCCGGGAACTGAATGCGATCAGATCCGAGATCGGGCTGACTGCTGGACATCAGTCACATGGACAGGTTCTGAACTCTCCGTATATACAGGACCGGTTCCAGAACACGGCGCTGAAGTCATCATCCCCGGAGATGATGATTTCATTGTCACGCTTCTTCAATCGTCACTAGTAAAATGGTACATTGTATCCTCAACTCGTGGTTCCCACACTTCATTTCAGTTGATGAATCTGTTCAGAACTCTTCCCATCCGGGCAGTCGATCATTACTCTCCTGAAGAGAACCGCGTCTCAGAACGAATCAGGGCTGCCGGATCCCGCATTGCCATGCTTAAAAAAAGGAGACAATTTTACCATGCATGGCATGATATATGCAGGATAGAGCGGCAGATCACAGAGTCAGAGATAGAATTGGATCATCAGATCAGTATTCTGTATGGGATATCCCCCGATGATTGCAGAGAGATCAGGCAGCGTGTGAAATAGGACAACAGTCGGGATTTGAACGGCCCCCGTTTTCAAATATGATAAGAGCAATTTCAGATATACTGCTCTATGATCATCAGACAATTCTTCATCCCGGGGATAGCCCATAGTTCATATCTTGTTGGGGGGGCTGGTTCATGCCTGATCGTGGATCCTTCCCGTGATACAGACCGGTACCTGGAGGCAGCCAGAGAAGAAGGGTTGAAGATTGTTGGAATCCTGGAGACACATCTCCACGCAGATTTCATATCCGGGCATTTAGATCTTGCTCAAAAGACCGGTGCATCGATTTACATGCCTGAACGTGCAAAGGCCATCTTTCCTCATATTCCAGTCAGGCAGGGGTCGGTTATCACGTTTGAAGATATGAGGATTGAGGTGAGAGAGACCCCGGGCCACACACCTGAGCATGTTTCCTACGTGCTCATTCATCAGAGCCGCTCAGAAAGCCCTGCCCTTGTCTTCTGTGGAGATACTCTGTTTGTCGGTGATGTAGGAAGACCAGATCTCTTTCCAGGAATAGCCAGGGAGCTTGCATTATCCCTGTACAAGAGTCTGCATGATGAACTCATGACCCTTCCTGATCACTGTGAGGTGTATCCTGCCCACAGTGCAGGATCATTCTGTGGAAGATCCCTATCAACAAAAAAATCGAGCACCATCGGGTACGAGAGGATTGCAAACCCGGTTCTGGCCATTTTAGACAGGGAGACGTTCGTCACAAATCTGACAACAAACATGCCACCTGCCCCTGACCATTTCAGCAGATGTTCGGAGGTCAACCGAAGAGGCCCGGCTCTGTTATCAGAATTGCCTGCTTTGAAGGCTCTCACCCCTGTAGACGTGAGGAATATGCTTGAGTCAGGAGATACTGAAGTTGTGGACATCCGCAGGTACGATGCATTCGGTGGAGTTCACATCCGAGATAGTCTGAATCTCGATATTGAAGTAAACTTTTCAACATATGCAGGGTGGGTCATCAGACCTGATATGAGCCAGATCCTTGTGGGACATGATAAGGATCAGATCACAGATGCCGTTTTGATGATGCGTCGTGTTGGTATCGATTCCATTACAGGATATCTTTCAGGAGGTATTCAGAACTGGGCACTATCCGGATTTGAAACCGAACAGATCAGGATACTATCAGTGCAGGAGCTTGCACACCTCATAGAAGGAGGATCAGACCTTATGATCCTTGATGTACGGACCACTGCCGAGTACACCGGTTACCACATCCCCGGATCCGTCAATATCCCATGGCCTGATCTCCGTATAAGACACAGTGAAGTACGTTCATCAGGCCTTGTTGTTGTCATCTGTGGAACAGGTGTCAGGGCAGGGACAGCCTGTAGTATTCTGAAACGAATGGGACACTCCAATATCGTGAATGTTGCCGGGGGGTACACGGGCTGGATAGCGGCAGGGTATGACAAACCTTCAATATAAAAGTGAAATCATTCCGCAGGAATTATTGAAGGAGACATGAATATTCATAAGAATCATAGCTAGAACTTCATTACAGGGATAAGAGATGAAACGATCTGAATATTACGAAGAGAAGGGTCTTGACCGGATCATCAATATCAGTGATGCGGTCTTTGCATTCTCACTGACGCTTCTGGCAGCAGATCTGATTGTACCGGATCTCAGCGGTATAAATTCTTTCCAACTTTCAGAGGATCTGATCGGCGAGATCCCAAAATTTCTTTATTTCTTTCTGACATTTCTGATTACCTGGGCATATTGGATGAAACATCACCGTATTTTCAGATTTATCAGAAGGTACGATGACGTTCTTGTCAGACTGAATATGTTCTTTCTCCTCTTCATCGTGCTGATGCCGTTCATCACGAAGGTGATCAATGAGCACAGCAGCATCCAGATAGCAGTGATCATCGCTGCAATAGGATATGCTGCCCCTGGGTATCTGGCCAGTATCATGTGGCATTATGCATCCACCAACTACCGGCTTATTGATTCAAATGTTCCCCACGATTATATCAAAAATACCATCATCGAGAATTATATCAGTCCGGTGATATTCACATTCTCAATCTTTCTTTCATATATTAAACCGGTATACACCCTTTACTGCTGGATATTGTTATTTCCAATCGGATATATTGCCCAGTATCGTCTTGAGGAGGATTGAAACCGGAAAAATGACGCGAATTCAGGACACAAAAAATGGGAGTTACTTACTGACCGTCAGGCCTGGACCGGGAATCGAACCCAGATCGAGGGAACCACAATCCCTTAGGATAACCATTACCCCACCCAGGCAGAATGCACCATATATGTTATCAGCTTCTTTACTTGAATCTATCCATCCCACACGTGATGAACCTGCCTCACGAACATAACCATGGAACCTCTCTTTCCCTTCTCTCCCTTGTGAATTATTATTAGAGAGCACCTCTCATGTATAGTCAGTCAGCCCCCGATTACGATACTTGAATAATACTACCTCTGACAGTGTTCTGACACCAGAGAATGGGGGCCCTCGAACGGGGGTGCAGCGATGGCAAAGAAGTCTGATAAAAAGAGTCAGAGTAGCAATGATAATCCAAAGATTCGTACCCCAATTGTCTGTGTGCTTGGGCACGTAGACCATGGGAAGACTTCACTCCTTGACCGGATCCGGGGATCATCGGTAGTTTCTGGTGAAGCGGGAGCGATCACCCAGCACATCGGGGCAACCGTTGTTCCGATCGAGACGATCATGGCGATGGGTGGAGTGAACAAAAACCTGAAGGTCAATATCCCGGGACTCCTCTTCATTGACACTCCAGGTCATCACTCATTCACAACCCTCCGGGCACGCGGAGGAGCACTCGCTGATCTGGCAATCGTTGTGGTGGATATCACAGACGGTTTCAAACCGCAGACGATAGAAGCCCTTCAGATTCTCAGAGGGTGCAAGACTCCGTTCGTGATGGCTGCCACCAAGATTGACCGCATATCAGGATGGCGCTCATTCCCGGAGGAGACATTTCTCTCTAGTTTCGGGAAGCAGAATCAGCGGGTTATCGATCTTGTAGAGAAGAAGACCTACGAGATCGTGGGCTCCCTCGCAGAGCATGGATTCTCGTCAGAGCGGTTTGATCGGGTGGATGACTTCGCACGAACACTGGCAATTGTACCGGTTAGCGCGCATACCGGTGAAGGGATTGCAGATCTTCTGATGGTCCTGATCGGACTTGCACAACGGTACATGGAAGGGGCACTCGCGCTGGCTGTTGATGGGCCTGGAGCAGGAACCGTTCTCGAGGTAAAAGAGGAGAAAGGGCTCGGGGCTACAATTGATGTTATCCTGTTTGACGGGACCATCTCGGTTGGTGATGAGATAGCGGTTGCATCAAGTACCGGTGTGATCACCACTAAGGTCAGATCACTGCTCCAGCCACGACCTCTTAAGGAGATCCTGATCGAGGACCGGTTCTCCCGTGCCAAGTCGGTTGTGGCTGCATCTGGTGTGAAAGTGAGCGCACCCGGCCTTGATCAGGTCATTGCCGGATCTCCGGTAAAGGTCATTGCTGGCAATGAAATTGAGGTCAGGGAGAGCATCGAACGGGAGATGACCGAGATCAACGTCACTCTCTCCCCTGAAGGTCTCATCATCAAGGCGGACACTATCGGAGCACTTGAAGCGCTCTGTAAAGAACTGACATCATCTGAGATACCGGTGATGAGGGCAGAGGTAGGACCGGTCACAAGGCATGACGTGATCGAGGCAGAGACGATCAAAACACCATACTATCGTTCCATCATTGCATTCAACACCCAGATCCTTCCTGACGCACAGGACCTCCTGAACGAGGCTATCTACGCTGAGATGGTAGAGTTGTTCAAAGGGAATGTCATCTATCATGTTCTTGAATCATACCTGGAATGGCGTGATGAGTTAAAACGGAACCTCGATCAGAAGCGCTTCGAGCAGATCATCTTCCCTGCCAAGATGGTTGTTCTCCCTGACTGTGTCTTCAGGCAGAACAATCCTGCAGTTGTCGGAGTCAGAATCCTCTCCGGCAAACTCAGAAACGGAGTCAACCTGATTAGAAAGGATGGAAAGAAGGTCGGCCAGCTGAAGACGATCCAGCTCCGAAAGGAGAACATTCAGGAGGCAAAGGCCGGAGATGAGGTTGCGATCTCCATTGACGGGGCAACTGTGGGGAGGCAGTTTGATGTCAACGATGAACTTCTCGTCAACATTCCGGAACGCCATGTAAAAGTGCTTGAAGCAGAGATGCTCTCGCATCTTACAAGCGATGCACGGGATGTGCTCGATGAGTTCACCAGACTCTTCAGGAAAGAGAACCCCTTCTGGGGAAAGTAGACTTATAAAGATAGTCTGCTGATATATACGGAGACTGCTCGGCTCAGCTGAGTGATGGGAAAATTACACGTGCCAAAGATACAGTCCCTTTTCAGGGGCTCTGACAGCTGCTGACTAAACAAAAAATACTGATAATATGGTTGATTTTAAAGTAGTACTCTCTGACCCGGCAACAGGAAAAGCATACAACATTGATGCTACCGGTGGTGCTGCCGGGTCCCTCATGGGAAAGCGTATCGGCGATGAGATCGATGGAACTGCACTCGGATTTGAAGGATACAAGATCAAGGTCACCGGTGCATCTGACCGGAATGGAACCCCGGCCAGAAAGAGCCTTCCGATTGCAGGAAGACGCCGTGTTCTGGTCAGTGGTGGCGTAGGATTTCATCCAAAACTTGATGGAGAACGCCGCAGGAAGATGGTTCGTGGATCAGAGATCACCGCAGATTTTGTTCAGATAAACACGGTTGTATCAAAAGAGGGATCCAAGCCACTCGCATCCTACTTCGCCCCGGCAGAGGCACCTGCCGAGGGTCAGAACTAATACTCTACTCTTTTTTCAGGAGATCTGATCTGAACGCAGAAACCAGATCAGTATACGGTGTCTCGAACTCTTTTGCAATGATCACCAGTGCAGCGGCAGGTCTCAGATTTCCGTCAAACCTGTCCCGTATCAGTTCATTCATACGGCTTGCCACCTCCTCCTGACTCATCCCACTCCGGGATACAATCCGATCCATCAGCTGGGAGACCGGGTCTGATACCTCAAATATCGCTGATGATGGCTTGTATCCTATCGGAATCTGGACCTCTGCAGGATCGAAGAGCAGATAAAAAAATTCTCCATCCGTTCTGATCAATCCCTGATCGATCCCACGCCTGAGCAGCAGATCAACCTGATCACGATCCATCCATCTCCGGTCAAAGGAGTAGTAGTAGATCAGTTCACTTCTACCAAGTTTTTCTGCACGGCTGTGATAGAATGGTGCAGCCAGTGTTGTTTTAAGCGTCATCAGGATACCTGCATCCTTCCAGAAAGTACTCCACAGGTTCTCCTGTAGTCATTTATAACCGTTCTTCAATCTGCCTGACAGTACCACGCAGACAACTCAAAAAACAAAAAAAAGGATTATTCAATCAGGACAGCGTTGATTACGCCGTGCTGTCCCGGACGGCTGACAATACGTGCCTTTCCTGCACTGGTACTGATGATTGCACCTTTTGTCAGGAGGTTACGCCTGACATAGTTCGGGTTAGCGGTGTTCTGCTCGACGTTGTCGATCTTGACCTTCTTAGTCTCACCAGTCTTCGGGTTGCTGACTGCAGCAAACTCTGCACGTAGTGCACGGATCTTCTGGTTTCCTCCATATGTCCGGCTTACCTTGCGCTTCTCTGCACCAACGTGGGTCTCAGTTGGTGCTGACCCGATCTCCCTGCGTCTCTTTCCGCACGCCGGATGATATCTTCCACCAGTTGACTTACGAACCGATCTTCCTTGCCATTGCATGTTATCTTCCCTCTGATATTGGTGACGCTGTTTTGGTTGTGGGAGTCTTTCTTACGCCACAGAGTCCTATATCTATCACCCGCGCAGGTATATAGTCCCTTTTATGACAGGATCTCAGTAAGGAGCGCATCCACACCGTCACCGGTCTTCATGTTGGTTCTGAAAACCTTCATTGACGGGTTATACCGATGCATATCGCCTTCCATCCTGTCAAGATCAGCCCCGACTGCAGATGCAAGATCAACTTTATTCAGAACACCGATTGTACATCCCCTGAACATCATTGGATGTTTGTTTACAACGTCATCACCCTCGGTCGATGAAACCACGACTATCCGCTTCTCGGCACCGAGCTCAAAGTCAGTCGGGCATACCATATTGCCGACATTCTCCACGAAGAGGACATCTACCGCATCTAGAGGAAGATGATGCAGGGCATGTTCCACCATATGAGCATCAAGGTGGCACTCTTTGCCGGTGTTCACGTTCTCGGCAGGGATCCCGAGAGAGGTTATCCTGCGGAAATCATCATCGCCGTACACATCCCCGGCGATGGCAGCCGCTTTCAGGTTTTTGTTTGCAAGGCGGGGAACCAGCTGTTCGATGAGAGCAGTCTTTCCCGACCCGATTCCTCCAAGAAGATCAAACGCCCTGACCTTATGCCTCTTCAGATGAGCGGCATTCTCATCTGCAATCCGCCGGTTGGATGAGAAGATATCCTTCTCGATCGAGACGTCGATATGATGCATACAGTTAGGTCTTTCCCGCTGGTTGTTTATAGGTTCAGTTCAAAGATCGTAAAGAATGGAGAAGGGACTGATACTTTATCCCTGCTATTTTGACGCTAAACTCATGCGCAAAGAGGGGCGCAGGGTTCCTAAGGAGCAGGCAGTTTTTGCACCTGCAATCCCTGATATAGAACGGGCTCTTGCATCCTGCGGGGTGAAGTACAAGAGGGAGAAGAAGTCTCATCCTGCCTGGTGGTGGAGGCATGAAGGAAGAATAATTGCCGACTGCGAAGGCCCGAAGACTCAACTCCTCTGCAAAGTAGCTACAGAACTCAAAAAAATATCACCGAAAACTCCTCCCAGAAGATAGATGTACGATCTGCACACCCATACCATACTCTCTGACGGTGAACTCCTCCCCTGTGAACTGATCAGGAGGATGGCAGTGCTAGGATATGATACAGTAGGCATCACCGATCATGCCGACGCGAGCAATATCAGCACTATCATCTCATCCATCGAAAAAATTAGGGGTTCTGCAGAGGATTTCGGAGTCAGGCTCCTAACCGGTGTTGAGATAACACATGTTCCACCGGCTGAGATCCACCGGCTGGCAAAGCAGGCCAAAGATGAGGGAGCAGATATAGTGGTCGTACATGGTGAAACCGTCGTTGAACCGGTTGCACCCGGTACCAACATGCAGGCCTGTACCTGTGAACATGTTGATGTCCTTGCTCACCCCGGACTCATCACGAAAGAAGAGGCAGCAGAGGCAGCAGAACTTGATATCTTCCTTGAGATCACCTCACGGGGAGGGCATAACCGGACGAACGGGCACGTTGCCAGGGTAGCCGGAGAGACAGGCTGCAATCTTGTCGTGGATTCTGATGCCCATTCACCCGATGATCTGATGAATGAACGTATGAGGGAGCTGGTGATCAGAGGAGCTGGGGTTTCTTCAGGGCGTGCTACAGAGATCCTGACCTTAAAAACAAACCGGTTTTACCGCTGCTAGCACTATTTCTTAAACATTCACTTAAAGTATAAATACCGAATAAACACACATATATAGGTTGCTTAATCGATCTCCGGTGGGGGGATTAATTTTTTCAGGTGGTGCATGTGGTTCGCGCGATTGGTCGGGTAAAATGTAGTTCAGGGAGCCATATGCTCATCGTTGAGTGTGATGCTGCCAAACTCCCACGTCTGTACAGTCATGTGCTGGACAAACGGTGGAAACCGGTGGGAAAACTCGTAGACATATTCGGAAATATATCGTCCCCGTATGCAGCTGTTCTCTGTACAGTCCAGGACCGGGAGAAGCTGATCGGTGAAAAAGTGTTCATAAAATAAATTCAGGAGAGAGAGATGTCAGAAGAGATAGAAAAACTCCGGACCCTTCAGAAAGAGCGGGAAGCACTGAAGAACCGGCTCGTTGGAAAGGTTGCTGAGAAGCAGAAGAGGGTCGAGAACCAGACCGAGACACAGTGCCCTGAGTGTGGGAGCAGGCAGCTTGTCCACGACTACGAACGTGCTGAACTGGTATGTCAGCAGTGTGGGCTGGTACTTGATGCAGAGTTCATTGACCGCGGTCCGGAATGGCGTGCATTCGATCATGACCAGAGGATGAAACGTTCCCGTGTCGGTGCTCCGATGACCTTCACGATCCACGATAAGGGTCTCTCAACCATGATCGACTGGCGTAACCGGGATAGTTACGGCCGTGCGATCTCCTCCAAAAACCGGGCACAACTCTATCGTCTCAGAAAATGGCAGAGAAGGATCAGGGTCAGTAATGCGACTGAGCGTAACCTTGCATTTGCTCTCTCTGAACTTGACCGGATGGCCTCTGCACTTGGTCTTCCGCGAAACGTGCGAGAGACCGCTGCAGTGGTGTATCGTGATGCAGTTGATAAGAACCTGATCAGGGGACGAAGTATTGAAGGAGTCGCTGCAGCTGCCCTGTACGCAGCATGCAGACAGTGCAGTGTGCCACGAACACTTGATGAGATCGCAGAAGTGTCACGTGTATCACGCAAAGAGATCGGAAGGACATACAGATTCATCTCACGTGAACTCGGGCTCAAACTTCTTCCGACATCACCAATCGACTACGTCCCCAGGTTCTGTTCCGGTCTTCAGCTGAAAGGAGAAGTCCAGAGCAGGGCAGTTGAGATTCTCAGACAGGCGGGAGAACGTGAACTAACCTCCGGGCGCGGACCGACCGGTGTAGCGGCAGCAGCAATATATATCTCTTCCATTCTCGGCGGCGAACGCCGGACCCAGCGTGAGGTAGCCGAGGTGGCAGGCGTGACAGAAGTCACGATCAGAAACCGGTATAAGGAACTGGCAGAAAAGTTAGATATCGAGATCATCCTCTGAAATCTCTTTTTTTCGTGGGCTCGTAGATCAGGGGTAGATCGCTACGTTCGCAACGTAGAGGCCGCGGGTTCAAATCCCGCCGGGTCCATAAAATTGGTGTAATCGGTTACTGTCGTGAGGGTTTATGAGAGGTTATCCTCATATTCCTGACAACAGGCAGGCAGGATCGATAACTGACCGCATAATAACCGGAACCCTGATTCCTGATTCTCCAGGAACTCCCATCAGGCTGTAATAGAGGTTCCAGGCTCCTGAACTACTCTTGTGAATTTCAGGATCCAGAATCCATACTCCCTTCTGCTCACTCTCAAGGATCGGCTCCTTCACCAGATGTGTGAAGTTCAGCCCATCAGTTGAGGTGGCAAGCATCAGACGCTGTCCCTTTGCCCCGGCAGAGAGATCCACATAAAAGAGTCCGTAAGTCTCATTCTCAAGAACCGAAACAGTGGGATCTGTTGCAGATTCAAGGCGATATCCATCGTCGCTGGTCCAGGTCTTTCCATCATCTTCAGAGACTGCACTTTTAATGGCACCTTCAGAGACAGCATAATACATCCTGAGCTTTCCATCAGTCATGCGGAGCCCTGAAGGTATGGAAAACTGTCCTTTCATATCCTGATCGGGAACCTGGGAGAGAGTAACCCTCCCTTCAGGAGTGAACCTGATCCCGTCTTTGGAACTGGCACTATGCAGAGAGGGACCTTGTTCATCATTGATCCCGTATATCATCCTGTATCCCCCGTCAGAGGTTGCAAACACCCACGGGCTTGAGAACGGGGATGATACACTGCCCTCATCTGCAGGGAGCAGGCATCCGTCAGGGAACTCATGCCACTCTGATCCATCAGAAGAGCCTGCACACCGGACACCCTCCCCCATCCCGGAGTAATATGCCATAAGGTTCCCATCAGGGAGTGTAGCAACTGTTATTGAAGAGCCAAGCAGGCCTGTCATTTCTGGCGTCCCTACACAGTCACGGATCCTTATCATCCCGGGAACATACTTCTGCGACGATGCACCGAAGGTAAAGAGGATCTGTTCAGGTCCATTCACCGGGAAGGTGACGTTTCTTGTCTGGGCCTGATGACCGGTAACCGTTGCTGCTATCTGGTGCTCTCCAGGCTGAACATCTGAGAGGTTCTGGGGAGTACTGCCGATATAGTCTCCATCCAGAAATATTGCTACCCCCGGCAGATCAGCATCCACCCTGACAGAACCCAGGACCCCGGCAGGGAGCAGGAGTAGCAGAAGGGTAATGAACAGGAGGACCATCAGACGGGGATATATCATATCATGGGATCAGCATGCATTGAATAAGTATTTTCGTGTAATCCAGAGCAGGGAAAGCCGTATTAGACAGGGAAACAGGATAGCACGCAGAGTATCTCCGCTTCCACACCATACGGAATCACCGGAGAATGCACAGAACTCCTCATTTGCCAGAGTGATCGTAACCTCTGCTTACAATGAGATAAAAAGAGAGAAAATTTCAGAGAGACAGGAATCAGACAACTTTTTCGATACGGTTCATCGCCTCGGCAAGCGTATCCATCGAGGCTGCATAGCTAAGTCTGATCCATCCGGGGGTATTGAACGCAACTCCTGGTGTTACGGCTACATGGGCCTCTTCAAGCCATCGGTTTGCGATATCTGCATCGTTACCCTCGACCTTGATGTAAGCATAAAAGGCACCATCTGCCGGTGCATACCCAAGTCCCATATCCATCAGCCTGTTCAGAACAAACTCACGGCGACGCTCAAACTCACTTCGCATATCGTTGATACACTGCTGGGGTCCTTTCAGGGCAGCTACAGCACCGTGCATTGCAAAGGTTGTCGGATGGCTGATCGTGTGCTGCTGTACCTTGTTCATGTACCCGAGGATCTCCTTGGGAGCAACCGCGTACCCGAGCCTCCAGCCGGTCATTGCATATGCCTTGGAGAAGCCGTTGATGGTGATCGTCCGTTCTGCCATTCCGGGGAACATCGCGAGTGAGAAGTGGATCTGCCCGTACACCAGTTTCTCATAGATCTCATCAGAGAGGGCGATTAGATCATGATCCTGGCATATATCAGAGACCAGCCTGAGAGACTCACGGTTCAGTACTGACCCTGACGGGTTTGAGGGACTGTTGACGATGATCATCCGGGTCTTGTCGTTGATCTTCTCAAGCAGGGAATCTTCTACCTGGAAAGTCTTTTTATGGAGCGGATGATGGACCGGGGTCCCGCCCGCAATCTGTATACAGGGCTCGTAGCTCACCCATGAGGGATCAAGGATGATGGCCTCATCACCAGGGTTAAGAACAGCTTCACATGCCTCATAGATTGCATCCTTTGCTCCGCAGGTAACGATCACCTGGTCGCTTGTGCATGTGAATCCATTTTCAGCCTCTATCTTCTCGGAAATTGCCGATAAAAGAGATGGAATGCCCTTGCCAGGTGCATAGTGGGTCTCTCCCCGGTTGAGTGCATCGATACATGTAGCGGTGATGTGGGCGGGTGTCGGGAAATCAGGCTCCCCGATAGAGAGGCTGATGACATCAATCCCTGATGACTGCATTTTGCGGGCCTTATCAGTGATCTCTATCGTCGCTGACGGGGCAATGGCTGCAAGTTTTGACGAGAGTGATCTCATGCCAATCGCTGAACGAGTTTGATGGCTGATTCAACAGCCCGCTTACCATAATCAACGCGGTCGTTGGCCTCAAGCCGGGTCATGCCCGGACCGGAAATGCCGAGGGTTACCGGCTTTTCGAACTCGAGGGAGAGATCGATGATCTTCCTTGCTGCATGCTGAACCACGATCTCATCATGCTCTGTCGATCCCTCGATCACACATCCGATCGTGACGACGGCATCAACATTCTTCTGTTTGAGCATCTTCTTGATCGCTAGAGGCATGTCGTATGCCCCTGGTACATAGAACCGCTCGACAACCTCGGCACCGAGGAATTTTGCATGCTCCTCTGCCTCGATCTCCATCATATAGGTGATGTCACGGTTGAATTCCGCAACCACAAATCCCAGTTTTATTGCCATTGATTATATCCCCAGATTACTGACGTGCAGCACCTGCATCAGAGAAACCCTGTCGCTGACCTGACCCTGCCTCCCGCTCGAGGGTTCCAGGCCGCATGAGTTTTATCACATTTACCGCATGCTCACGGGCACGCTGCTCGGCAAGCCACGCAAGCTCAGAATCATCTGCGGCCTCATCCTCATGGACAAAGACCTCGATGATGTGGCGGCTCGTCATCAGCTGGCACTGGATCAGCCCGGTCGAGGCTTCATGGGCACACATCCGGTCCTTCTCCTTTCCCCCGGGCATCCCAAGTGCCATACAGATATCGCATCTGTACTCTTCGAAGAGCTTTTTGCAGGCTACCGGGAGATCCTTCACTCCCGGTACCGTGTATCGTTCGATGACGACACTGCCGTGTTTTTTTAGTTCATCGATCGCGAACTTCCCCATATTTACCCTTGCAAATGTGGTGTCCGCGATGCCGACTTTCATCCCAGAACCTCAGCCGCAGCCATGACACCTGAAGATGCCGGTTTGTACCCGGACTTCTGAATAGCGTATTCAGTGGCTGCAAGGGTTGCAAGGAGTTCAGGAGTTGATACACAGCCCATGTGCCCAATCCTGAAGATCACATCCTTGAGATGATCCTGTCCACCTGCAATCTGGATCCCGAATTTCTTGACATGGCCTCTGAAATCCTTGTCATTTGATCCTTTCGGGATCCTTGCGGCAGTGACCGTGTTTGAGTACTGATGAACAGCATCGGTCTTCGGGAACATCTCCACTCCCCAGGCAGATACTGCTGCACGTACCGCCTTTGCCATCCGGTGGTGTCTTGCGATCCGTTTCTCGATCCCTTCCTCCTCGATGATAAGGCATGCTTCCCGCAGGGCAAGGAAGACCGGAACCGCAGGGGTATACGGAGTTTCCATCGGAGACTTTGCAGCATTCTTCCGGTATGCCGGTAGGTCAAGGTAATATGGCGGGTTCTTCACAGCCTTCTCCCAGGCACGTGAAGAGACCGAGACTGCTGCAAGGCCTGCAGGAGCGGCAAGGCATTTTTGTGAGCCAACAATCGCGACATCGACTCCCCACTCATCAGCTTTCACGGTATCTCCGCCGATAGAAGTGACTCCGTCCATGATGAAGAGGGCGTCGTGCTTGCGACAGATCTTCCCGACTTCTGCACCCGGGTTAAGGATACCGGCAGAGGTCTCGTTGTGAACCATTGTCACAACCTCACACCCATTCTCAAGTGCTTCCTTTAAAGCCTCCAGATTCAGAGGAGTTCCCCACTCGGACTCGATCGGGACCGTCTCGCCATACCGCTCACCAATCTTCCAGAGCCGCTCACCAAACTTTCCGTTGATGAGATGAGCCATCTTTCTGCCCTTTCCGAAGTTGGAGACTGCGGCCTCCATTCCTGCAGTTCCTGATCCTGATATGACCACGAGATCGTTATCTGTCCCAAAGCATGTCTTGAGTACACGGACGATATCAGTATAGGCATTGCCAAATTCGGCACCGCGGTGGTTGATAGCCTGCCTTGCCATCGCGAACCGCACCCGTTCAGGGAGTGGTACCGGACCTGGCAGCATCAGGAGAGTCTCATCTTCCATACAATTCAGGTATACTTATACCACTACTGCCTGATTATATCTTGGAAGATTATGGTTGATGTGAGCATCATCTGCGGTTCTGCCTCTGATGAAGAGGTAGCAGAGAAAGCCTGGACTGTCCTGAAAGAGAAAGGTGTATCGTATGACTACCAGGTCATATCAGCCCACCGGAACCCTGACAGACTTGATGAGTATGTTGAAGGATCAGATGCGAAGGTGTTCATCTGTATTGCCGGACTCTCTGCAGCACTTCCCGGAGTCGTAGCCTCAAAGACCGAAAAGCCGGTTATTGGTGTTCCCGTATCAGGAAAACTGATGGGTGGACTTGATGCCCTCCTCTCGATCGTGCAGATGCCTAAAGGTGTGCCGGTCGCATGTGTCGGAGTTGACAACGGGCAGAATGCTGCCCATCTCGCAGTACGAATCCTGAATCTGTTCAGATAAGGTATTACCATGAAAGCCGGGTGAACACGGCCTGTGTGGAAAGGATCTGATGCAGGAATATTCATATCCGGAAAGGGAGAGGTCATATCAGATCTATGTGCCTGAGGAGTGTCACCCTCTATGGCGAATCGCCTGGCGAGATCATATCAGCAATTTCAGAGTCAGCTCTCCACAACCCCACATTGGGAATCCTCTTCTCCTCAGTTACCCTGGGAATTGTAGATCTTGCATCCAGGCTCTCGACACTCCCTTTTCCTGTCATCGGGTGCTCATCTGCAGGTGAGATACTCCCGGGAAGGGGAGAGTCCCCGATATCAGAACTCTCTGCTGTCGGATGTCTTCTCGATCCTGATCCTGCTATCTTCAGGGTACAGATATTTGAACGCGGTGATCTCACCTCATCAGATCTCGGAAGAACTATCGGGAAGTACGGCAGAGATCAGTTCAAAAATCCTGTCTTCTTCATCTTCATCGGCGGCCTTGTAATTGACGGAGAGGAGATCATCAGAGGGATCACCGAGTCTCTGAACGGGGTTGCAAAAATATATGGGGGCAGGGCAGGCGACGACGGCAGATACGAGGATACCTATGTTTTTACAAACGGGATCTGCTCTTCAGACGGTGTGGCAGCTCTCATCCTTGATGGGACAGCGTTCGAGATACATGGCCTGGTAACAAGTGGTTGGCAAGGAATCGGGATGGAAAAGATTGTGACCAGATCAGAAGGAAATGTGGTATACTCAATCGACGATCAGCCCGCACTGGATTTCTATCTGCAGTATCTTAACATTAAGGAAGAGGATATTCCACGTCTCACAGCATCATTTCCCCTGATAGTAAAAAAAAATGGAAGCTCTGAATGTATCAGAACGCCGGTTGGGGTCAACCCGTCAACCCATGCACTCATCTTCGGAGGGAGTGTTCCCCAGGGATCAGTTGTCAGACTAGCCTCCTCCCCAGGTAGAGAGACAGTTCGAAATAGTATTACCGATATAACCCGGTTTTACAAGGAGATCCAGAGTGCTCATCTGCAGCTCCTCTTCTCCTGCATGGCACGGCATAACGCAACCGGTACACATGTAGCAGACGAGATCAATGCAGCATACCAGGCAGGAACTGCACCGCTCATCGGATTCTTCAGCTACGGCGAGTTTGGTATGAATGAACACGAAAGGTGTGAGTTTCATAATGAGACATTCTCACTGGTCACAATAAGACAGAGACGGCGAAGATGAAGAGTCTCGAGAGAATTGAGCAGATTATCAGTGAAATCTTACCTGATATTCCTGATGAGACAGGAAATGAACTACAGAGGCTGTGCAGACGTGCAATAACAGAGGAGAATCATCTCAATCAGAAGTTTGAACAGGCAGTACAGGAGAAGGAAGTCGTTCATTCACTTCTCCAGAAGGCCTCTGATGAGTTGATTGAAAGGTACCGGGCGATATTTGAGTATTCAGGAGTCCCTATGGTGATCCTCACAGAAGCGGGTATAATCATCAGGGCAAATTCTCACTTCACCACCCTCTTTGGTATTCTGGATCATACTAATGGACCGGAAGTCAGGTTCTTTGATCTGCTGAATGAAGCAGATCGCGAGACTGCCCTTGCAGGCTTTCACGCCCGGATGCCGGATAAACCCTCCCGCTGTGAGATCACACTTCCAGATAAAGAGGGAGAATCCAGATTTTTTTCGCTCAGTATGGGAGTGCTCCCTGACAGAGATGAGTCGATCGTCTCTATCCATGACATCACTGAACTCAAAAAACAGCGGGTCGAACTAACAGCCCATAAGGACCGGCTGGAAACTCTGCTTACCCTCTACCAGATGACAGAAGAGCCTGAGAGTGCAGTGACGTCGTACGCCATCCAGAAAGGGACGATCCTGACATCTGGCAGTCTCGGGTTCATCTGTTTCGTCAATGAAGAAGAGGATCAGGTAACCATCGAGGCACTCTGGTCAGCAGAGGAGGGCTTGAGCAGGAAAACACCAACCATCAGACAGATGGCACTCCCGATTGGGGATCTTCCCATTCTTTCCGGTATAATCAGAAATAAAAAACCTGTTAATCTTACGACTTCTTCTGCATCAGACAAATTTATCAGAAGGCTCCTGATTGCGGATCTGGGCATCAGGCGTGTTTTACTTATACCGGTCATCGACCAGGAGCGGGTTGTTGCCATTGCTGGTGTTGCAGACAAACCATATCCGTACGAAGAATCCGATCAGCTCCAACTCACAGTTCTCATGGCAGGGATGTGGCGGCTTATCATCAGGAACCGCCAGGAAGAGTCCTTGAAGACAGTAAACAAAAAACTGAGTCTCCTCTCAACACTGACCCGCCATGACATTCTCAACCTGATCACAGCCCTTACCGGATATATGGAGATCTCAGAGGATATGACTGTAGATAGCGAACTGCTTGTCCTGATAAAAAAAGAGGCAGCACTCGTCAGATCGATCGGTGAGATCATCTCGTTCACCAGCGATTATGAACTGGTCGGCTTGAAGACACCAGTCTGGCAGGAGATCGGTGCCATCTTTGCAGGGGTCTCATCAGGTCTTGAGAGCGAGGGAATCAGTGTCATCACATCAGTAGATGGAATATGGATCTATGCTGATCCCCTGCTTGCAAGAGTCTTTGCCAACTTCATTGATAATTCACTCAGACACGGACACAATATAACTGCCATATCCCTCTCATTCGAACGAAGAGGAGACGACCTTATCCTGATCTACACAGACGACGGAAAAGGAGTTGCAACTGACGAGAAGGAGAAGATCTTTCTGAGAGGGTACGGCAGACACACGGGGCTTGGGCTCTTTCTTATAAGGGAGATATTCGCGATAACCAGGATAACAATCAGAGAGACAGGGATACCAGGAGAAGGGGTTCGGTTTGAGATGAAGATTCCACAGGGCGGTTACAGACAACTTGGCATTCCAGATAATCTGGGGGGCTACTACTTGCATGAGGGTGGGAAATTATGATCAAAATTCTGCTGGTTGATGACCAGGAAGAACTCCTTGACATAACAAGGTTATTCCTTGAAAAGGGAGGAGACATCACTGTAGACACAGCATTGTCAGCACAGGAAGCTCTGACTATGCTCAGTCTGAAAAAGTATGATGCCATCGTCTCAGATTATGAGATGCCATCGATGGATGGGATCGAATTTTTAAAGATAATAAAGCATGATGGAATTGAGAAGCCGTTCATCATCTTCACGGGAAGAAGTAGGGAAGAGGTCGTCATCGAGGCACTGAACTCAGGAGCTGACTTTTATCTTCAGAAGGGCACAGATCCCAAGGTGCAGTTTGCAGAACTTAAAAATATGATTCAGCAGGCTGTTCTCCGCAAGCGAATTGAGGAGGCTCTTCTTCAGTCTGAGACCAATTACCGGACCCTGGTTGAATGTACTGAGGACTCCATCTACATGGTGGATCGCAAAGGCAGGTACCTCTTCATGAACTCACATCATAAGAACAGGCTTGGGATTGCCAATACACAGGACAACGTCCTCAATTACGCCGACATTCATTCACCCGAGGAGTCTGAACGATTCATCGCACTTGTCCGTGAGGTCATCAGTACCAGCAGACCGCTGCAGGATGAATACCAACGGGATGGCAGGTGGTTCGTGAGAACCATGAGTCCGGTCAAGAACGCGATCATAGAACTCACCATTGCTGTCACTGTCGTTTCGACCGAGATTACCAAGACCAAACATCTTGAACAGGCCCTTTCAAATCTCGAAGCACAGTACCGGATCCTTGTTGAATCTACTCAGGACTCGATCTACTCAGTTGACAGGGAATGTCGGTACCTCTTCATGAATTCACATCACAAAACCCGGTTGGGAATAACTGACGAAGACTACAAGGGCAGGCGCTATCATGACTACCACTCACCAGAAGCATCTGATCGGTTTTCACAGGCAATTGATCAGATTTTCCATGAGAAGAGATCGTTGCGCGAACAGTACATCATCGATGAGCGTTCTTTTGTGAGAACCTTCAGTCCGGTTATCAATACCACAACCGGAGAGATAACCTCAGTCGTGATTGTCTCAATCGAGATTAACGGATAAAAAAGAAAATATTGAGAAAATTAGTACCGGCGACGGTTTCCGCCGCCAAAGCCGCCACCGCTGCCGTAGTCGTTGCGTGGCTGCATTGGGCGTGCTTCGTCGATACGCAGTGTACGGCCTTCGAAAACAGTCTGGTTCAGTCCGTCCATTGCTGCCTGGGCTTCCTCGGAGGTACCCATCTCAACAAAGGCGAATCCTTTCTGCTCGATTACTTTTACACTTGCTACTTCGCCGTACTGGGTAAATAAGTCACGAAGCTGACCTTCATTAACTGAGTATGTCAGGTTCCCAACGTAGAGTCTCTTTCCTTCCATTGCTAAATCACAGATTCCTTATGTTACATCCGCGAGCTGGCCATCCTGATAAAATTCAGAATAAATCAGTGGAGTACCGAAAACAGCCTGAAAACGATTGTTCGCCAATGACGAAAAATGCTCACGAAAACTATTGTCAGGATATTCCTGCGTCTGTATTAAAGGATTATCTCTACAGGTACTTATACCCATAGGGAGAATTTTGCAATTTTCAATAAAAAAAGAACCATTTAAGGTTTTTTATTTTAGTACCGGCGTCCGGCGCCGCCACCATAGCCCCCGCGGTCAAACTCGCGGCGTGGCTGCATTGGGCGTGCTTCATCAATACGGAGGGTGCGGCCTTCGAAAACGGTCTGGTTCAGTGCATCCATTGCTGCCTGGGCTTCCTCGGAGGTTCCCATCTCAACGAATCCGAATCCTTTCTGTTCGATTACCTTGGCGCTGACCACATCACCATACTTGGAGAATAATTCCCTGAGCTGGGCTTCATTAACGGAGTACGTCAGGTTTCCGACGTAGAGTCTCTTTCCTTCCATAGCAAATCACGTAACTAATTTACATACGCAGATAGCGGCCACAGATCAGGGATCTATATGATGCCCACGGACTGACAAACATAGCTTTTTCAGAAACGATCCACCTTGTGATGGATAGTACTTAAAACGACTATATCACCGGACTACCGTACGTCTGCAGAAAAATATTGGTATCATCTATTAAAAAACCTTCCTCACCCTGCAGGAGCCCGGAAACCACCTTATTCCAGTTTCGGTTTCACCCGAAGAAATCACGTACCATCTTCACAGCACAGAGGTCCCCGCACATTGAACACGTCTCACGGTTTCCATCCCGATCATGGATCTCCCTGGCACGTTCAGGGAAGAGAGAGAGGGTAAACTGACGCTCCCAGTCCAGGTCACGTCGTGCATGACCCATCTGTACTTCCCTGTCATAGGCTGCGCCATTTCCCTGGGCAAGATCACCCACATGGGCTGCAAGAACTGAGGCCCTTGTACCCTCTATAATATCTGTTGTCCTGGGTAGAGCAAGATGCTCACTCGGCGAGACCATGCAGAGGAAGTTTGCTCCATTCTGGCATGCAATCGCCCCACCAATTGCACCGGTGATGTGGTCATATCCGGCTGCAATGTCTGTCACCAGCGGACCAAGCAGGTAAAGGGGAGCCATTCCGGTGAGCTCCTTGATCATCTTCACATTGTATCCGATCTGGTCTATCGGCATATGACCGGGCCCTTCGATCATACGTTGAACCCCTCTCTCATGGGCCCGTCTTGAAAGTCTTCCGAGGTTCAGGTATTCGACAGTTTTAGCCTCTCGTGTTGCATCCTCATGGCAGCCGGGCCGCATCCCGTCTCCAAGGCTGGCAACCACATCATACTCAGCAAGGATCTCAAGGAGATAATCATACTCTGCCCAGAGGGGATTCTCCTCATCCCGGGAGATCATCATCGCAGCATGAAAAGAACCTCCCCTGGAGACGACACCCATAGTCCTGGGATCCTGACGGAGGCTCTCCACTACCTCGCGATTGACCCCGCAGTGGAGGGTGAGAAAATCCACACCCTGTTCACAGTGCTCGCGGATGACCTTAAAGAGCAGGTCACCGTCAAGATCTGCCACGTTTCCTGCCCGCCTGATAGCTTCGTAAATTGGAACTGTACCGATCGGTACCGGGAAGGAGAGGATCATGCTGCGTATTTTTGGAAGGTCGCCACCGGTGGAGAGATCCATCAGACAGTCCGCTCCGGCAGAGATCGCAGCAGCTGCCTTCTCCTTCTCCATGGCAACATCGCAGAGATCCTGTGAGGTTCCCACGTTCACATTGACCTTGACTCTGCATCCCTCACCAATTGCGCAGACCGGATGCTTCCGTCCCGGGTTCGCCGGTATCACCACTCGTCCGGAGCGGATCAGCCGCTCCAGCCGATCAGGCTCCATCTGTTCGGTTTTCGCAGCCTGTTTCAGCAGATCAGGATCAACCCTGTACTCCCGGGGAGTCACCATATCATACTTTTTGCCTTGAGGGAATATCATAAGTCACATGACCATCAAGCTCATCCCGGGCAGAGGGATGTACGCCAATGCCTATCTCGCACAGGGAACTGTTCTCGTGGATGCCGGGGTCACCCCGATGGCGGTTGAAGCATACCGGGAATCAATCAGATATATCGTGCTCACCCACTGCCACTTTGATCACATCGCATACCTTGGTCCACTGGTTAAAATGACAGGAGCAAAGGTCTGTATACACAGCAATGATGCAGAAGGACTCAGGGAAGATACCCTGAGCCTTGCGATGAACTTCGGTTCTCACTCTCCTGGAATTATTCCTGATATTATCTTGGAAGAAGGCAGTATACTGGAGGGGCTTGAAGTCATTCATACACCGGGTCATACACCTGGAAGCATCTGTCTTTATAACAAAGAGAGCAGGGACCTCATCTCCGGAGACACTGTATTCTCTGACGGGGCATTCGGGAGGTATGATTTTCCCGGAGGAAGCCGTGATGCACTCGGAGGATCACTGGACAAGGTCGCCGGGCTTGAAGTGAACGGCCTGTACCCGGGACATGGTCTCCCTGCACTTGAACATGGCCAGCGTCATATCAAGGCAGCCCAGGCACTCATGAGATCAGGCTACGTCTGATCGATGGAGCCGGGGATCTATATTCTCCTTCTTCACGGGGAAGGAATGGTCAGAGTCGGATCACTCGGAACTATCGAGTTCATGTCCGGGTTTTACGGGTACGTTGGATCAGCACTCGGACCCGGTGGGCTGGCTCGTGTTTCCAGACATATGAGAGTTGCCACTGGCAACGGTAGAAGACCCCGATGGCATATCGACTATCTGCTCATGAACCCGGGGTTCAGACTGGTGCGGGTGTACTGCGCCTCGACCGGTGAGAGGCTCGAATGCCCGCTTGCGCAGACCATCACTCTCCCCTCAATATCAGGTTTCGGATCCTCGGACTGCAGATGCAACGGCCATCTTTTCTTCTCTCCTGATGACCCTGCCGATGGTATATTGGCCGCTTTTGCTTCTGTGGGGCTTCATCCGGCAGTCAGGTGTCTGGATGAAACCCTCCCGGATGGCAGGAAAGATATTGGGAATGTATAATATTTGTGCGATCAGAATACCTCACACGGGAGGATCTGCACCGGATTGCCCCCGGTGAGGAGAACTGTAATGATCAAGGTTGCAATCAACGGGTATGGAACCATCGGCAAGCGAGTTGCTGATGCAGCAGCAGCGCAGAAGGACATGGAGATCATCGGGGTCTCCAAGACAAGACCGACAGCAGAAGCACTTGTAGCAGTCAAAAAAGGATATCCTGTTTATATCGCTGACATCAGCAAGAAAGCAGCCTTCGAGAAGGCAGGAATTCCGGTTGCCGGAACCATAGAAGAGATGGTGCAGAAGGCCGATGTGATTGTTGACGGAACTCCCGGAGGAGTCGGGGAGTCAAACAAGGCCCTCTATGAAAAATATAACAAGAAGGCGATCTGGCAGGGTGGCGAAGACCATGATCTTGCCGGATTTTCTTTCAATGCTCATGCAAACTACAAAGATGCCATCGGCAGGCAGTTTGTCAGGGTCGTATCATGTAATACCACAGGACTGTGCCGGGTGATCAAGGCTCTCGATGACAAGATCGGAGTTACAAAGGTCAAGGCTGTTATGGTCCGCAGAGGGGCTGATCCCCATGTGGTCAAGAAAGGACCTATTGATGCAGTGGTGCTCGATCCCCCAACCATACCGAGTCATCACGGTCCTGATGTCAACACCGTGCTGCCACACATCGATATCGTGACCATGGCTATGATCGTGCCAACCACCCAGATGCACATGCATGCGATCCAGATGGAACTCAAAAAAGAGACCACCAGGGATGAAGTGCTCGCCATTATGAAGGCACATTCACGGATCGGGCTTGTTCAGAGTACAACCGGGATCAAGAGTACTGCAGAACTCAAGGAGTATGTTATGGATCTTGGAAGACCCCGTTCAGATCTCTGGGAGAACGGTGTCTTCGAGGCATCGGTCGCAGTCGTCGGAAAAGACCTCTACTTCTTCCAGGCCATACACCAGGAAGCGGATGTTGTCATCGAGAACGTGGATGCCATCAGGGCTATGGCCGGGGATGTTAAGGATCCAGAGGTTTCGATACAGATGACGAACGAATCCCTTGGATTTGTCGCAATCTGACCGGGCCACCCAATCATTAACTCTTTTCAGCGCTAATTTGTGTGAATGGATCCCTACTCTCTCGCGGTGCGAAACACGGTCGAGGTCGTCACGGAGGATGAACTACGTGGCCTGCTTGCAAAACCAGGCAGAAAGGTCTATGCCGGTTACGAACCGAGCGGTGAGATCCACCTCGGCCATCTCGTCACGATCAACAAACTGATCGATCTCAGGGATGCCGGCTTTGAGGTGATCGTCCTTCTCGCAGATCTTCACGCTTTCCTGAACCGGAAGGGCACTATGGAAGATGTCGCCAGGCTCGCAGCCTACAACAGAAAATGCTTTGAAGGGCTCGGGCTCACCAATGTCACCTACGTGCTTGGCTCAGATATCCAGCTGAACCGCGAATATCAACTCCTCGTACATGAACTCGCCCAGCAGATAACCCTGAACCGGGCAACCAGGAGTATGGATGAGGTTGGCAGACAGATGGACAACCCGACCGTCTCGCAGATGGTGTACCCGATCATGCAGATGGCAGACATCGCTATCCTCGGTGTTGATGCGGCAGTCGGTGGAATAGACCAGAGAAAGATCCACATGCTTGCACGTGAATATCTTCCAGGCAAAGGATACCCGTCACCGGTCTGTCTTCATGTTCCGATCCTGAACGGGCTTGACGGAAAGAAGATGTCCTCATCTCAGGGGAATTATATCTCTGTCGCAGATACAGAGGATGATATCAGGAAGAAGATGAAGAAGGCGTTCTGTCCGCCAGAGATAGAAGAGAACCCGGTTCTTCAGGTACTCAGGCATCATGTATTTCCAAGGACCGGTTCACTCACTATTGTAAGGCCTGAGAAGTTTGGGGGGGATCGTACCTTCACCACGTATGAAGAGACCGAGCAGGCGTATGCAGCCGGAGAGATTCATCCGGCAGATCTGAAGGGTGCAACTACCGAGGCATTGATTCAGATTCTGGCACCGGTACGAAAATATCTGGAAGGATAACCATTCAGGAGGGGATAAGCATCGAACGTGACCGCCATGATCTGTATAAGTATGACAAACGTGTCGATGCAACCCGGATGAGGATCAAGGATCTTGATCAACTCAAGGTCAGGGAGGATGTATTCGATGACATCACCCTCCTTGCCCTGTATAAAATGGTGAACAAAGGCTGGATCTCGGCAATCGGAGGCTCTATCTCAACCGGAAAGGAGGCGAACGTCTTCCTTGCCGACCGGAAGGAGGAGCAAGTTGCCATCAAGATCTACATGACCCGGACAGCCAACTTCCAGAAGATGCAGAACTATATCGCGGGAGACCGGCGGTTCATGAACATCGGCAAGACACGAAGGGACATCGTTTTTGCCTGGACCCGAAAGGAGTTTTCGAATCTGAAGAGGGCCCTTGAAGCCGGGCTCGCCGTTCCGAAACCCCTTGTCTTTGATCGGAACATCCTGGTCATGGAGTTTCTCGGAGAAGATGAGATCCCCTACCCCCAACTCAGGGTTGCAAAAATTCCTGACCCTGCAGAGGTGTATGCCAGTCTTATAGAGTCACTCAGGGTTCTCTGGCAGACAGCAAAACTGGTGCACGGGGATCTCTCTGAGTATAATATTCTCTACGGAGGAGGAAAGGCGTGGCTTATTGACATGGGGCAGGCAGTCACGCCCGATCATCCACATTCAATTATTTTTCTGAGGAGGGATCTGGAACAACTCAACCGGTTCTTCTCCCCCCTCTGCGATACGATGATACTTATTGATGCAATGAGGCATATCACTGGTATCCCACATCTGCCTGAGAAGGCAGGAACTGAACTGAGCGAGGCATAACATGCAGCAGGAGACACGAATTACCAGAGAACGGATAGGCGTCCTTATCGGAAAGAAAGGGATGACTAAACGGGAGATCGAGGAGAAGACAAAGACTACCATTCTTGTTGACAGTGAGGAAGGTCTTGTCTCTATCGAAGGAGAGGAGGCTGACGGATTCCTCAGGGCTGTTGAGGTTGTTAAGGCAATTGCAAGAGGTTTCTCTCCCGAGCGAGCATTTACTCTCTTCGAGGATGAGGATCTCTACCTTGAACTGATAGAGCTCTCTGATATCGCCGACACTCCGGCCAAACTTGAGCGGATCAGGGGCAGAATTATCGGTCGTGATGGAAAATCAAGATCACAGATCGAAGATCTGACCAGTACTGAGATCTCGGTATACGGAAAGACGGTCGCGATCATCGGGATGATCGAGCAGGTCAAGGTTGCACGGGAAGCTATAGAGATGCTGATCAACGGTGTCTCCCATGAGAGTGTGTACGCCTTCCTTGACCGGAAAAAGCGTGAACTAAAACAGGACATGCTGAATTACTACTACTGATTCAGATGTCCGGACCCCTCCATACAGATCTCCAGGCCTGCAGAGAAGATATGACAGACTCTTTTTTTCATCTCATCCAATCTCACCCGCTGCCGGAGATCAGTTAAACCATGGAGATAGCAGCTCTTCCCCTGCCCCATTCTCTGATCGAGAGCTGCTTAAGAAAAGGAATCAAGGAACTCTATCCTCCCCAGGCAGCCTGTGTCGATGCCGGACTGCTTGACGGAAAAAACCTCCTGATATCGATCCCCACCGCCAGCGGGAAGACTCTGCTCGCTGAGATGGCAATGGCCTCTCAGATCACAAAAGGAGGTAAATGCCTCTACATTGTGCCTCTCAGGGCTCTTGCATCAGAAAAATTCGAAGAATTCAAGGCCCACGGTTCAAAGGTAGGAGTCGCAACCGGCGACTTTGACCGTACCGATAATCAGCTCGGGTCGAATAATATTATCGTTGCAACGAGTGAGAAGGTAGACTCTCTCCTGCGCAACAGGACCAGGTGGCTTGCTGAGGTCACGATTATGGTCCTTGACGAGGTTCACCTTATTGGCTCTGAACACCGGGGTGCAACTCTGGAGATGGTGATCACAAAGATGCGGTATGCAAATCCGCATATGCAGGTTATCGGGCTTTCGGCAACCATTGGAAACCCAAAGGCCCTGGCATCCTGGCTTGACGCAACCCTGATATCTAGTTCTTGGAGACCGGTTGACCTAAGACAGGGGGTATATTACAATGGAACGATCCAGTTCGGTGGAAAAACAGAGGAACGTTCAGTCAGGGCAGTTACCAAGCATGATGATCTGAACCTTTGTCTCGATACCATCGAGGAGGGGGGGCAGTGCCTTGTCTTTGTTTCTTCCCGGAGGAATGCTGAAGCATTTGCAAAACGTGCTGCATCTGCGATTAAGGCTGGAACTCCTGATTCCAAAGCACTCGCAGACCGGATAAGACAGGTGAGGGATGCTGATCAGCCAAACCTCCTGGCAGAATGCGTGGAACGGGGAGCCGCCTTCCATCATGCCGGGCTGAAACGTGAAGAGAGGCTCATCATCGAAGAGGGATTCAGAAAAGGGTACCTGGAGGTCATCTCTGCAACCCCGACCCTTGCAGCTGGTCTGAACCTGCCAGCCCGGCGGGTTGTGATCAGGGATTACATGCGTTTCACGTCAGGTCTTGGCATGGTTCCGATTCCGGTGATGGAATATCACCAGATGGCAGGTCGTGCAGGTCGGCCGCATCTCGATCCCTATGGGGAGGCGGTGATGATAGCGAAGGACAAGCCGACGGTTGAGAAGCTGATCGAGTTCTTCATCGATGCCGGAGCCGAAGAAATAGATTCCCAGTGTGCTGACGAAGATGCCCTCTGTGCCCATACTCTCTCTCTGATCGCAACAGGGTTTGCAAGGGATACCCAAGCTCTGACCAATTTCATGGAGCGGACCTTCTATGCCAGTCAGCATCCGCATTCGCGTTCCATGGGACGGATCGTCACTGAGGCGACACGATTTCTGGTCACTGCCGGGATGATAACAGACGAAGATGGTCAGCTCTCTGCGACAAAACTTGGAAGTCTTGTTTCAGTGTTATACCTTGATCCCCGTGGTGCAAGGATTATCCTGGACTCACTTCAGAAGGCTGAACAGGTGACAGATATCGGGATCCTTCATCTGATCTGCACAAGTCCTGACATGCCAAGACTGTACCTGAAGTCGGCAGATACTGCCTTGCTCAAGGCATTCCTGTACAAAAATGGAGAAGACCTTATGGTCCCGCTTCCCTATGAATCAGAGGAAGAAGAGATCTGGCTTGCAGCCCTGAAAACAGCACTTGTCCTCTCAGACTGGGCAGACGAAGTATCTGAAGAGAAGATGGAGGAGCGGTACAGTATCGGAGCCGGTGATATTTACAACGTTGTTGATTCTGCCAAGTGGCTGTTACATGCAACAGACAGGCTTGTTGGAATGGAGATACCAGTATTCAGAAAGGAGATCAGTCAGATTGGAACCCGGGTCCAATACGGGGTGAAGGAGGAACTGTTGCCCCTTGTAAATCTTCGCAATATTGGAAGGGTACGTGCCCGCAGACTTTACAATGCCGGATATACAACAAAAGAAAAAATAAAACAGGCAAGTCTGCCTGTGCTTACCCGAATGCTCGGCCAGCATCTTGCAAAACAGATTCTCACAGATGTCGGTGCTCCTGTGGGAGAATCGAAAGAATACAATGTCTTTCATGAAAAAGCAGATTCACAAGAGCCATATAACTCTGAAGAACTGACTGATCTCCCGACCATCGGGCCCAAATTAGCAGCAAAGATGAAAGAGTCAGGAATAAACTCTGTAAATGACATTCTCACAACTGATCATGAGGTTCTGGCTACAATCATTGGTTCAAGGAGGGTAGAGACAGTTCTTCAGCATCTTTCCGGACGATCCCGGGTAAGAGAAGGGATAGAACAGGATTTATCCTCTTCCGATCTGGAGAATAGAGTTGATACGCCTGAAAAAGCAAAAAAAGCAGGGCAACAATCATTCAGTGATTTTTTGTGAGCAGAATATTCATGATCAGAGCATCAGAAGATGATTCTATTCAGGTTGAACTCCATCAGGTGCGATTTCATGTTGCAGATAATAAGAGATTTTTGCAGGCACTTCGTGATCTTGGGAAGGAGAATCAATGCACAATCATTTGTTTTAACCGGAATACTATAGTTGGAAAGAGACATGTTGAGGCTGCAATCAAGTTTGCATTCAGATCATTTAATTCACATTCACCAATATCTCGGAGTATTGAGGTAGAAGCCCTCCTTTATGCAGCCGGAACAAGACAGACCGGATTAATTGGATCATTTGGAATTCAGCCAGGAAACAACGAATGCTATCTTTGTATACTTCCTTCTTCTGGAAGAGGAGAGAGAATTCTTCAGGATATAATGGAGTTTGTCGATGATGAAGACTGGGAAGAGTTACCAGAAACGAAAATAAATGAGATACAACGCTTGTTTGGGGTAACTTCGGCTGAGATCCAGGTGGCTGGTCTTGAAAGAATTTCTGATCTTGTACTTGAACGGGTAGCTCTTCTCAATATAAACCGGTGAAAAGTACTAAAAAGGTAGTAAGAAGAAAAAATTCCTCTTCTGAATAGTTTTTATTTATTTACATGAGTTAATAAATGTTTTATCTCTGGAATGATTATTTCACGGGTTGCAAGAGTAGCAGCATTTGGTGATCCTGGAATACAGAAAATTATATTTGTACCAATAGTACCTGCTATTGCACGTGAAAGGATTACCCGGGTTCCAACCTCTTCATAACTCTTCATTCTAAATAACTCACCAAATCCATCAAGATGTTTTTCCAGGAGAGGTTCAACAGCCTCAATAGTGCAGTCATCTTTAGTAATTCCTGTACCTCCTGTTAGAATTATACAATTACAGGATTCAAGGGCTTTTATTACTCCTGATCTGATAGCCTGAATTTTATCAGGAATAACAACAGTGTGTGTCACGGGTATAGATGTTTCATGGAGGAGTTGTTTGATTAGAACCCCGCTTTTATCTTCTTTCTCGGTTCTAGAAGTGGATATCACTAAAATACCTGCAGATATTGATACTTCCTGAATGTGTGAAGGATCCATATGTACCATTGGAAGAGAGAAAAGAGATATGTATTGGTCATAAGTTTACTGCTTCTAATAAACAACCCCCACCCCTTCATTTCTACTGGAGTGATAATTTTCAACAGAGGTAGTAAAACTACACATGAATAAATTTTCAGTACGTACCATATTAAAATTATAACATAAATACATTTGCTTTTGTACAACAAAGGATCATGAAATTTTAAAAAGTAACAAAAAAAGATAATTATTGAAGTTTTTGTTTTATTAGAATAGAAGATTCAATCTCTCAAAAATAATTACTCCAGTGGAAATAAAGGGGTGGGGGTATCATACCTTTTTACAAAGATCAAACTTGAGTAATCTTTCAGAATCCTTTATTTTGTCATATTAACCTTATAATCTGACTTAACCTATACTTCCTATAGTATTAATGGAACATCCATCCAACCAAGATAGGAAAGATAACTAATGATGGAAGAGACAACCGGTTCGTCAGGCCTTTTTGATAAGTACCTGGCCGAGAACCGTATATTTAAGGACCGGGAAGTTCTCAGGCATTCATACCGGCCTCACATTCTTCCTCATCGGAAACCTCAGATTGATCAGATAGCCTCAATACTTGCCCCATCACTTCAGATGGAAACACCATCCAATATTCTCATTTATGGGAAAACCGGGACTGGAAAGACTGCTTCTGTCAGATATGTCGGGACAGAACTAGAACAGGTGAGTGCGAGAAGGGGAACAGTATGTCGCGTTGTTCATTTAAACTGCGAAGTTATCGATACCCAGTACAGGGTTCTGGCGCAGATAGCCAAACTCATCCTTGGAGAGGATGATTTCCCAAGTGATCGTTTGAGAACCCACATTCCAATGACAGGGTGGCCAACTGATCAGGTTTATGCCGAACTGAAAAACCAACTCGAATCTGTTGCTGGAGTATTCATCATCATCCTTGATGAGATAGACAAACTTGTAAAAAAGAGTGGAGATGACACCCTCTACAACCTTACGAGGATTAACACCGATCTCGATCGATCAAAGGTATCGATCATTGGGATCTCAAACGATCTTGGCTTCAAGACCTTCCTAGACCCCAGGGTTCTCTCTTCTCTCTCAGAGGAAGAACTGGTATTTCCTCCATACAATGCCACCCAGTTATGTGACATCCTCCAGCAGCGTGCTGCGATTGGTTTCATCGAAAATGCACTCGATGATGAGGTGATCCCCCTCTGCTCAGCCCTTGCAGCTCAGGAGCATGGTGACGCCCGCCGGGCTCTCGATCTGTTGAGAATATCCGGAGAACTAGCTGATAGGGAAGGTGGACAGAAAGTCAGTGTAGAGCACGTCAAGAAAGCACAGGCCAAGATCGAGACTGACAGCATGGTTGAGTGCATCCGGACCCTGCCAACCCAGAGTAAGATCGTCCTGTACTGCATGCTCCTCCTTCATCGTGCCGGGCAGAAAATATTCATCTCTGGTGAGATTACCAGAATTTACCGTGAAATAACTCCATTACTTGATATTGATGTTCTGACAATCCGGAGAATATCAGATCTAATGTCAGAACTCAATATGCTCGGTGTTATCAGCACACGCCTCGTAAACCGGGGAAGGCATGGAAGAACCAAGGAGATGTGGTTCGATACCAATACTGACAAGATATGGGAGGTTATCATGGAAGAGCAGGATGGTCGTCTTGCACAGATAGATGCAGAACTTCTCGTAACCATGCTACGGTGATACATATGGATGACAAAGACAGAACACTCCTTTCACTTCTGGAAGAGAATTGTACAACTCCGGTGCATGATCTTGCGGTCATGCTTGAATGCAGCGATGATGAGATCCTTTCAAGAAAAAAGGCCCTCGAAGAGGCAGGGATCATACGCAGATACTCTGCGGTTATTAACTGGGAAGCGGTCGAGGAAGGTCTCGTATTTGCAATCATCGAACTGAAGGTTGCCCCTGAACGTGAACATGGATATGATCAGATCGCTGAGAGGATCGCCCGGTTCTCAAATGTCAGGAATCTTCGGCTAAGAACCGGTTCTCATGATCTGGAACTTCTGGTTGCCGGGAAGACCATGCAGGAGATCGCCCGTTTTGTATCTGAACAGATAGCACCGATGGATAGGATCAGAGAGACAGCAACTCACCTTATCATGAAGACCTACAAAGAGAACGGTGTTCTGTACATGGAACGGGAAGAAGGGAAACGGCTCCCCTTCTCCTTTTAGGAGCTTTTGATGAGGGATTTTGTATCAGAGCGGGCCAAAGCCATTCCTCCGTCAGGCATCAGGCGGTTCTTTGATCTCGCCGGTCAGATGGAGGATGTGATCTCGCTCGGTGTTGGTGAACCCGATTATACTACTCCATGGCATATCTGTGAGGCAGCAATCACCTCGATTGAACAGGGCCACACATCATATACCTCCAACACCGGTCTAGAATCTCTTCGCAGGGAACTGGCCTCTTTTCTGAACAACCGGTACGAGATCTCATACAATCCGCTCTCTGAGATGATCGTCACCACCGGGGTCTCGGAAGCACTTGATATTGCGATCAGGGCAGTAATTGATCCTGGAGACGAGGCCCTTGTTGTTGATCCGATCTATGTCTCCTATGGCCCCTGCATAACTCTTGCAGGGGGCAGGCCGGTTCTCATGCCTTGTCTTGAGAAGGATCACTTCAGGCTCACCCCTGATCTGCTTATGGAGCATATCAGCCCCAAATCCAAGGTTCTTATCCTGAACTTCCCGAACAATCCCTCTGGTGCAGTGATGAGGAGAGAGGATATCAAAGGGATCGCCGACGTTGCGATCGACCATGACCTTCTGATCCTCTCAGACGAGGTGTATGCTGAGCTCACCTATGAAGGAAAGCACTGTGCAGTAGCATCTGTTGACGGGCTCTGGGAACGGACCGTCACCCTTTCAGGCTTTTCTAAGGCGTTTGCTATGACCGGCTGGCGGCTTGGCTACCTCTGTGCCCCCAAGGAGATCGCGGCTGCTGCACTGAAGATTCACCAGTACATCATGCTTTCTGCCCCTACGATGGCTCAGTATGGGGCGATCGAAGCCTTACGGCACGGACAGGAACCGATGGAACAGATGGTCAGAGAGTACCATATGCGTCGTAACCTCTTTGTGGATGGCCTCAACCGGATCGGTCTTCCATGTCATCTTCCGGAGGGAGCATTCTATGCCTTCCCGTCAGTGGAGAAGACTGGCCTGTCGGATCAGGAGTTTGCTGAACGGCTGATCACTGAGGCCGGAGTTGCCGTGGTTCCAGGCAGTGTTTTTGGTACTGCAGGTGAAGGGCATGTGCGGTGTGCCTATGCCGTCTCCCGTAATGATCTCTCTGAAGCTATCACCAGGATGGGCGAATTTATCCAGAAACTCTGATCTTTTTCAAGGCCCCTTTCCGAGTTTCTGTCCTGTTGGTACCTGATGAACAGAAGGGAGGGTATATGTCATATCGTCTCTTATCTATCCTGTTGGATGAGTTGTACCATCATCGTGGGCGGCAACTTCGGAGACGAAGGGAAGGGGAAGATCGTCTCCCACGTCGCTCACAAAGATAAACCTACTATTATTTCACGGGGTGGAGTAGGCCCGAATGCCGGTCACACCGTCATGGTGGGTGAGAAGAAGTTCGGCGTGCGGATGTGTCCATCAGGATTCGTCTTTCCTGATGCCAGGCTCATGATCGGAACCGGAGTCCTCGTGGATCCCCGGGTGTTTGCCCATGAAGTCGAGGTTCTTGGTGTGAAAGACAGGATCTTCATCGACGAGCGGTGTGCCATCATTGATACAAACCATATTGAGGAGGATAAGAGCAACGCACACCTCTCCAAGAAGGTTGGATCAACCGGTACCGGGTGCGGCCCCGCGAACAGGGACCGGGCTATGCGGGTTGCAAAGCTTGCACGGGATCTCCCAGAACTGAAACCATATCTCACTGATGTTCCAACGGAGATAAACACAGCCCTTGATGCAGGTGAGAATGTTGTGCTCGAAGGAACGCAGGGTTTTGGCATCTCGCTCTACTACGGTTCCTATCCGTTTGTTACCTCAAAAGATACATCAGCATCCCAGATGGCTGCAGATAACGGAGTCGGCCCGACCCGTATTGATGATGTTATCGTCGTCTTCAAGGCTTTCCCAACCCGTGTTGGAGAAGGTCCCTTCGACACTGAGATGTCTAGCAGTCAGGCCCATGACCTCGGAATCCAGGAGTTTGGAACCGTTACCGGACGTGAGCGTCGAATCGGCAACTGGGACGGGAAGATGGCCCGGTATGCATCCATGATCAACGGCAGTACCCAGGTGGCCATCACCGGTGTCGATCACATCGACAGTTCCTGCTTTGGCGCTACCGAATACTCCCAGCTATCAAAGCCGGTAAAAGACTTCCTGAAGCAGGTCGAGGAGGACACACGATGCCCGGTAACCCTTATCTCGACAGGCCCGGAGATGAGCCAGATCATAGACCTCAGGGATGATCTCGCATGAAACGCGAACTCTATGATATCCTCTGTTGTCCGGTCTGCAAAGGCGATCTGGAACTGGTTGTAAAAGAAGAGAACGATGTGGAGATCCTCACCGGCTCTCTCATCTGTCACGCATGCTCTGTCACATACCCCATAGAGGAGGGTATCCCCAACCTCCTCCCCCAGAATATCTGATTTTTCATGTTACTCTCTCCGCTGGTTATGATCCTGTCCCTGGTTGTGGATCGTGCCTGCGGGGATCCACACTCCCGGTTTCACCCGGTTGCGATGATAGGGAGCGTTATCGGCTGGTGGGGGCAGCCCTCACGGTGGAGTCTTTCCCTGCAGCGATTAGTGGGAGTAATCTTCTGGTTTTTTACAGTCATCGTCTTTACTACACCTTTCCTCCTCTTCTCCTGGTATGCACCATGGTTCCTCATGATGGTGGCAGGGCCGTTTCTGCTTAAGAGCTGTTTTGCTCTCAGATCCCTTGAGGAACATGCTGCAGCGGTAGCAGCAGCGGCTACCCCTGATGCCGGGAGAGAGAAGGTGCAGATGCTGGTATCGCGTGATACCAGTTCCCTCACCGATGAGCAGATCCTCTCTGCTGCGTATGAGTCTGTAGCAGAGAACCTGAACGACAGCATCATCGCTCCCCTTTTTTATTTCATGATCTTGGGCCTGCCTGGAGCAGCCTGCTACCGGGCTGCAAACACCATGGATGCGATGCTCGGGTATACCGATCACCGGGTCCGCATTGGATGGTTTCCGGCCCGTATGGATGACATCCTCTCGTACATCCCGGCGCGAATAACCGGGTTGCTCCTCATTGCATATTTCACGTGTAGAGGGAGATCAGGTCCTGCGATCAGGATCTTCAGGCGTGACCGCAGACTCCGTCCCGGGTTCAACGGGGGAATTCCGATGTCGCTGATTGCAGGCGGAACGGGAGTGATGTTTGAGAAACCGGGAAAGTATCGGATCGGGGATCCAGAGCAGCCGCTCAGTTCCGCAGGTTCAGAAATCATCAGATCTCTCAGGGGAGTAACCCTGCTCTTCGCAATAGTTGCCGTAACTGCATCAGTTTTATGGAATCTTCTTCCCAATATATAAGGAATGAAACTCGAAGAGCTTCGGTACGGCACTGAACTGATCAAGCGCGGATTCGCATCCATGCAGAAGGGCGGTGTAATTATGGATGTGGTGAACGCTGAACAGGCCGGGATCGCCGAAGATGCGGGGGCGGTCGCGGTCATGGCCCTCGAACGGGTTCCGGCAGATATCAGAGCAGCAGGTGGTGTTGCCAGGATGTCAGATCCAAGTATGATCAAGGAGATCATCGAGACGGTCTCAATCCCGGTGATGGCCAAGGCGAGAATCGGCCACTTCGTTGAGGCACAGGTTCTGCAGGCACTCGGTGTCGATATGATCGACGAGTCCGAGGTCCTCACCCCTGCTGATGAAGAGTTCCATATCGATAAGAAACAGTTTACCGTACCCTTTGTCTGTGGTGCTCGTGATCTGGGTGAGGCACTCCGCCGGATCAACGAAGGAGCAGCCATGATCAGGACCAAGGGAGAGGCAGGGACCGGGAATGTGGTCGAGGCGGTCAGGCACAACCGCACAATTCTTGGCGAAATACGCAGACTGAAAGGTCTTGAGGAGACTGAACTCATAAGGAGGGCACGTGAACTCGAGGCACCAGCGGACCTTTTGATCGAGACTGCCCAGCGCCAGCGTCTTCCGGTTGTTAACTTCTCAGCAGGTGGTATTGCAACACCGGCTGATGCAGCCCTGATGATGCAGCTCGGCAGTGACGGTGTGTTTGTGGGATCAGGCATCTTCAAGTCCCAGAACCCGGCAAGGATGGCCAAGGCGATCGTGGAAGCAGTCAACCACTTCAACGAGCCTGAGATCATCGCAGAGGTATCCCGCGGTCTTGGAGAGGCGATGCGGGGGATCGAGGTGCACACACTTCAGCCTGAAGAGAGGCTAGCATCCCGTGGATGGTAAGATAGGCGTTCTTGCCCTCCAGGGCGATGTAAGCGAACATATCCAGGCGTTTGAGCAGGTGGTCTTGCAGCGCAGGCTCAACATTCCGGTGGTCGAGGTCAGGCTTCCAGCCGATATGGAAGGTCTGATCGCATTAGCCATACCTGGTGGTGAGTCCACCACTTTTATGCGGCTCATCGATCAGAACAGCATGCGTGAGAAGATCAGGAATTTTTCAGGTGGTATTTTTGCAACCTGCGCCGGTATGGTGATCACAGCCCGCGAGGTGAGCGGTGAGTCCAGGTTCATACCCCTTGGGATTGTGGATACTGTGGTCAACAGGAATGCCTTTGGGAGACAGCGTGAGTCGTTCGAGGCAGATATTTCTGTTACCGGAGTATCATCACCGTTTCATGCGGTCTTTATCAGGGCTCCTGTCGTTGAGAAGGCAGGCCCGGATGTAACACCGATTGCCACCCTCCCTCAGGGAATCGTCGGGCTCAGGTCAGGCAAGCATATGGTCCTGTCATTTCATCCGGAAATAGGGGGAGATCTCCGTCTTCATCATCTCTTTCTGGATGGGATCATATCCTCTCCTGACTCCGGCGCGTGACCCCTTCATTTCCACTGGAAAATAAAAAAGAATAAATATCAGGATCCTGGAATCCTGGTGGCTGATTTCAGAAAATGAGAGATTATTTCGCTTTTCCCTGGTTTTTAACAGCATCCATCGCTGCCTTCACTGCCTCCTCGTCGCCAAGGTAGTAGTGTTTCAGCGGTTTCAGATCTTCATCAAGCTCATACACAAGAGGTATCCCTGTCGGGACATTCATGCCGGTGATCTCGTCATCAGAAACCTGGTCAAGATGCTTGATGAGTGCCCGCAGACTGTTGCCATGTGCTGCAATCAGAACCTTCTTGCCAGTCTTTATTGTGGGTGCGATCTCTGCTTCCCAGAGTGGAAGAAACCGTGCAACCGTGTCTTTCAGACATTCGGTCATAGGCACCTGGTCACGGGCCAGATCCCCGTACCGCCGATCATATCCCGGATTTGCTTCGTCTCCCGGAGTAAATGCCGGCGGTCTGATGTCATAACTCCTGCGCCAGATATGAACCCGCTCTTCTCCGTACTGTGCTGCGGTCTCTGCCTTATCAAGCCCGGTGAGTGCTCCGTAATGGCGTTCGTTCAGGCGCCAGGATCTCACAACAGGGATCCACATGAGATCCATCTCATCCTGAATAGTCCAGAGTGTCCGGATTGCCCGTTTCAGAACCGATGTCCAGGCGATATCAAAGGTGTATCCCTGCTCTTTCAGCAGCTTGCCTGCCGAGTGTGCCTCTTCCAATCCCTGGGGGGAGAGGTCGATATCTTTCCATCCTGTAAACCGGTTTTCCCGGTTCCATAAACTCTCACCATGGCGTATGAGGACCAGTGTATACATGAGACTCAGAGGCATGTTGGTTTACAAACCGGTTAAAACTCTGGAAAGGTTATATTCGCCCATCACCAATCTTGACGTATGGGTACTGGTGTCGGATGTGCTGCGGTGGTAGTTCTGGGCCTGCTCCTGGTTACTACCGGACTTGTCACAGGAGCCGTGAACGTCTCGACTGAAGGGTTGATCGTGACTGATACCGGGTACCCCGGGGGTTCTGTCACGATCATCGAGGTACTGAAGAACAAGGGTGACACATCATCAGGTTCTGAGAAGGTCACGTATTACCTTGTGAACGAGTCTGAACAGAATGCGACTCCTGTACAGATCGGAACAGCTGATCTCACCCCGATCTCTGCAAATGGTGATTATTCGAGTGCAAACACCTATCTTCTCCCGATGAACATCGCAGACGGGGTATACACATTCGTCCGTGAGGTCATGGGCACTGACAAGAAGACATCGTCAGGCAAGACCATCAGAATCTCTGATGCTACCAGGCCTTCAGGAAAACCTGCCGACCTTGTCGGTCTTGGGGTCATCACCCCGCGACAGGCTGCTCCCGGGGAGACCATCAGGCTGATTGCTGCGGTAGGTAACAACGGGGGTGCTGATGCAGGCAGGTTTCAGGTTGATTTCTACCTGACCAACCGGAGCATGAAGTTCTCAGAGCCCTTGCTTCTGGGAACCTGGGAGATAGAATCTATCCCATCCGGTGGCCAGGCAACCACCACCCGGTCGGTGACCGTTCCGACCACGACTCCACCGGGAGAGTACGGCATTCTTATGGATGTGGATCCTGCAGGTGTTGTCTCTGACAGCGATCCGTCAAACAATGACTGGTATCGTGAGGGCATGATCAGCATCACCGGACCAACAATCGCTATGAGTCCATTCCCAAGCAGTATGATGGTCAATACCACCTCGTCGGTGATCGTTGTACCGGATAATACAAGTAGTCAGACTGCCTATTCCAGGGATTAAACCTGCTTTTATCCCCGATTCATTTTTTATACCGGTACTGCCCTGAGCAGAATATCTTCGGATAATCCCTCTTCCAGTGCGGAGAAGTACCATTCGCCGTTCTCTTCGATGAGCATGGCTACAGGTTCGGAGGAGAACCACCCGCTTTCATTACGAGTCAGACTTGATAACCTGACAATCGGGAAAAACCTTCTCTGACCGGTTGTTTCTGGTGTCGTGAAGAGTACGAGACGCTCATCCACTGGTTCCACCCTTCTTTAAAAATGCAGGCGCCGGAATATCATGCATCGAAAGGATATCAGGAAGGATTCGTCGTATTACCCTGGTTATCAGACCAACGGGGCATAGTATCCTGAACCCCCCGGTGAGTTCTGCCTCAAGTATCAGCTGATCAAAGACAGGGATCAGAACGGTACTACAGAAGATTCTGCAGAAGGGTGTGAGTGCATGGTAATACCCGAACACAAGGGCAGTGGTTACCGGATCTCCGGCCCCGACCCAGACTGTTCCGGTTACCCTCTCAAATCTGAAGTGGGTTAAAAAGAGTGGGATTATTTTTTGTATCAGGGGTATGAATGAGAGTAGTCCCCGGAGATCCTTCTTTGGTTCTGTTTCCTCCGGGGAGACCTGAGCTGGTTCAGCCTGATCCTTCTCGCCTTCCTGGGAACTCTGTATCGGCAATTGGTAGAGATCAGATCTATGGATCCTGATAACTGCCTGCAGCCCGCCTGTACCCGGACTTACGCAGATGGCACCTGGTCCCCACATGATACAGGCGGATCCTGATCTGGTATCTTTCTTCCATACACCACTGAACGTGATGATGATGGGAGTGTGGTAGATCAATACCGATGCACCAAAGAAAAAAATAACAAGAGAGGTTGTGACAAGGAGACTTGCGATCAGATCAGGCATGGCAGGTTACGATGTAGTCTCTGATTCCTGTTGTACTGGTTCATCAGGTTTCTCTCTCTTCTTAATGAGATCGATCACCTGGGGAACCAGAGTCTCGCTGAGTGAGGTGATCACCTGAGCGATAGGGTTGTTGTTCTTAAGTGAGACGATCTGAATTCCCTCAACACCACTGATGGTCTTATCAGTGATAATAACTGCAACTGGTTCGATCCCTCCACCTGCTCCCACACCGTTTCCATTCTCTTTGTTCCCGAATCCTCCTCCGGCACCGAATGCTATTCCGAATTTGGTTACCGGGATGATCATCCGGTTTCCGAGATCAACAGCCTCCCCCATCACGTTACGGGCCGTGATGATCTCCCTGATTTGCCCTGATGCCTCTTTGAGCATCTCTTCTGCTGTCATATCTATCTAAAGGGGATGCATCGTGAGATTATTAATAGATTCCTGACGATTCGCCTGGTGGCTGCCATTCTCTAAAACTAACTGAAAGTAGTCCAGAGGTGTGATGGAAAAGAGGTGAGATACTTTTTTATTTATGAGGCCCGGGCTTCGTAGGGCACAGGAAAGGATATAATGAGGGAGATCGTTTTGCGTGCCCCCTGAAAATAAATCGAACGGTCAAGCCTATTCTGCTGAAAAAAAGCCTGTACTGGGCGTAACCAGGTAATTCTGCAGGAGCAGAATTTATAACGAACTATAATGACTTCTGTATGAACTATGTTGATCATCCCTTTTATTTTTGTGATCGCAGTTCTTGCTCTTGGTGTGGCAGCCTTCTTTGTCCGCCAGATCAAGTCTGCTGATAAAGGCAGCGTCAAGATGCAGGAGGTCGCTGCTGCTATCAGTGAAGGTGCACACGCCTTCGTGAAGCGACAGTATACGACTATTGCAATTATTGCAATCATTGTAGCAGCCATAATTTTTGTGGTTTTCACACTTGTAGGAAAACCGGATCAGGCATGGCACACTGCTGCATCATTTATTCTGGGTGCATTTCTGAGTGCACTTTCCGGAATTATCGGGATGTTCACCTCTGTGAGAACAAACCTGGTATCAGCAGCAGCAGCTGAGAAAAACCCGGCCCGGTCACTCGTTGTGGCACTTCGCGGCGGGGCAGTTTCAGGGCTCACAATCATTGCTCTCTCACTGATTGGTATCTCTGTCATTTTCACCCTCTTTGGTGCAAATCCGGAGGAAACTCCGTTCCTCATCGTCGGGTTCGGGTTTGGTGCATCCTTCATTGCACTCTTCGCCCAGCTTGGTGGTGGAATATACACCAAGGCAGCAGATGTTGGTGCAGATCTTGTAGGTAAGTTTGAAGCAGGCATCCCTGAGGATGACCCACGTAATCCGGCAGTTATTGCTGACCTTGTCGGCGACAACGTTGGTGACTGTGCAGGTCGTGGTGCTGATCTCTTTGAGTCAACATCTGCAGAGAACATCGGTGCAATGATCCTTGGTGTTGCACTGTTCCCGGTGTTTGGGGTTTCAGGAATTCTCTTCCCGCTCATCATCGGAGCGCTTGGTCTTATTGCAACTGTTATCGGTATCTTCTCAGTCACTGAGAAAGATGCCCAGCATGAAGATCCAATGCATGCTCTGAACAAGGGATATTATATTACTGCCATCGTTTCAGCGATATTCTTCTATTTCGCTGTTATGTACCTGCTGAACAATATCTGGTTCTTCTATGCAGGACTGGTCGGGCTGGCCCTTTCCATCGTCTTCCTGAACATTACTCTCTATTACACAGATCACCGCTTCAGACCTGTTCAGGAGATCGCAAAGGCTTCAACCGGTGGACCGGCGATGAATATCATCTCTGGTATGAATGTTGCCTTTGAAACAACCGCATTAGCCTCAATATCTATCGGTCTGGCCCTGATCATCTCATACAGGTTAGGTGAGATGTCAGGTGTTGAGTCTGGTGGTCTTTATGGAACTGCCATTGCCACAATGGGTATGCTTGCACCCTGTGCATACATCCTGGCCATGGATACATTCGGGCCCATTGTTGACAATGCCGGCGGTATTGTTGAGATGAGTGAATCCTCAGAAAATGCTCAGCGCAATGTCGCAAAGCTCGACTCTGCAGGAAACACCACCAAGGCTCTGACCAAGGGATACGCAGTCGGCAGTGCAGCCCTCTCTGCATTCCTGCTCTTCAGCGCCTACATGACCGAGGTCTCAACCCTTACCGGTCATGTATTCTCTGTCGTCAACATGGCAAAGGTGGATGTATTTGTTGGTGGGCTCCTTGGTGCTATGCTGGTCTTCCTCTTTGCCTCATTTGCAATCCGCGGTGTTTCGCTGACTGCACAGTACGTAATTGAAGAAGTCCGCAGGCAGTTTAAAGAGAAGAAGATCCTCGAGGGAATTGACAAGCCGGACTATGCACGGTGTGTTGATATCACTACCCGTGGTGCCCTCAAGAACATGATTCTCCCGGGCCTGCTGGCAGTTCTCTTCCCGATCTGTATCGGTGTTCTCCTCAAGTATGAAGCCATGGCAGCATTCCTGATGGTTGGAACAATCACCGGTCTGCTGATGGCTCTGGTCCTCAACAACGGTGGAGGAGCCTGGGACAACGTGAAGAAGTTCATTGAGAGTGGTGCATACGGTGGAAAAGGAACCGAGGCCCACAAGGCAGCTATCGTCGGAGATACCGTTGGTGACCCGTTCAAGGATACCGCCGGTCCTTCACTTCACGTGCTTGTAAAATTGCTCGCAACCACCTCCCTGGTGCTTGCAGCACTCTACATCTAACTTTTTTCTTTCTGCCCTGTTCACCATGTGAATTCTGGGTCTTCTCCGGGAATCACGGATGAAAACAGTTTTCTCTTCTCTGGGTAAATACTGAAAGAGAATATATACTTGTAATCAGATGATCAATCACTTCTGATCATCAGACTGGCATATTGATTCCGAACTCCTTCAGTAATTTTGATAGTTATGGAGAGTGTTCAACTGATAACACCGGATCTCGATCCCGCTCCAATGAATACAAAGATAATTCTCCACAATCCTGATCGGTGTACCGGGTGCAGACAGTGTATGACTGCCTGCTCGTTTAAAAACTTTAACACGTATAACTACGATCTCTCGTTGTGCAAGGTTATTCGTGGTCCTGACAAGGAGTTTGTAAGGATTCACTGTCATCACTGTTCTGATCCAATGTGCCTTGCTTCATGTCCGGTCAGTGCGATCTCCAAGGACCATGAGACCGGGATTGTAACTGTTGACAAGATGAGGTGCATTGGATGCAAGTCCTGTACCTGGGCCTGTCCGATCTCGGTTCCCCAGATGCAGCGGGGTCTGAAAGCTATGACTAAGTGTGATCTCTGTGGTGGAGATCCGAGTTGTATCAAGGTCTGTTCAGCAAAAGCGATACAGCTTGTATCCAGAGATGAAAACCATTGATTTCAGGAGGAGAGATAAATGAGTGATATATTTCCCTGGAGACGTCAGGTAAAGGTCCCGATCCCCACAACTGTGAAGACACAACTTATCAGACATTTCTCACTGGGACTGCTCTATCCCCTCAATGATGAGGTTATGGAGTGCAGACGTAGATCCGGGCTGAATCCGGTTCCTCCAACAGCTCACGGGTATCCGGAGGCAGTTCAGGACATCCAGACCCTGATAAAGGCTATGAAGGTGGACAAGAAAATCGGACTTGATCTTGATACCATGGAGTACCAGTATTAATGACAGATATCCCGAATTCATCTGATATTACTGCATCCTCAATGAAAACCCGGTACTCGTTTTTCCTGGGGTGTGTGATGCCGGTCAAGATGCCCTGGGCTGAATCTGCCATCATGCAAACACTTCCCAGGTTTGGTATTGACCTTGAATACCTTAAAAAAGCAACCTGCTGTCCCAGGGCAGGAGTCTGGATATCAGTTGATGAAAGGGTATGGCTCACCCTGGCATCGTATAACCTTCTTCAGGCAGAGGGTGAAGGAAGAGATGTCATGGCATCCTGCAACGGCTGCTATGTCACGCTCTACGAAGCAAATAAACTCCTCAAGGAGAACCCTGAAAAATTAAATGAAGTGAATGGGTACCTGGCCGAGACCCATAATCATTACAATGCCTCAATAAAAGTCAGGCATCTTCTTGAAGTGCTCTATGAGGAGGTCGGGGTTGATCGCATAAAACTTGAGACTAGAAGGGTTCCGATACGTGTTGCCCTTCACCCGGGTTGTCATATGAGGATATTTGAGGATGGGAGGCTTGTCAGATATTTTACTGAACTGACCGGGGCACTTGTCGATGAAGTCGTTCAGTATGAGGAGGAACAGATGTGTTGCGGGCTCCAGGCAAACCTGGCTGATCGGCAGTTTGCCACCTATGAGCGTGCGAAAAAGAAGTTTGATGCTTTGAAAGCGCTTAATGTCGATGCCCTGGTGATCGTATGTTCAGGATGCTATGATCAGTTTGAACGGGCTGTTCAGATCCTGAAGAAAGAGATCGGGTATGAATTTAATCTCCCGATCATCCATCTCGCAGAACTTCTTGCTCTTTCCATCGGAACAAATCCGGATGAATTTGGCATGCGGTACCTGAGGACAGCTCCGGTAGACTCCATTATTGCGAAATGGGAGAGTGACAGAAGATGAAACCATACTTCATCGTCTCGATGGTCATCCTAGTTATCAGTGTTATTGGGGCTATATTTCTGCCAGAACAGAACGGGTCACCGATGCTTCTCTTCCTCTTTGCTGAGCTTGCCTCACTGGTATCGTTCTATGTCTTCTTCTCTGTCATCATCCCTACACTCATCCCGGAATACCGGAATGTGGATGAGAACTTCAACTGTGGGGCAAGTGAGATCTACCTGAACCAGGACGAAATTTACACGCTTGAATCTCCGTTCGGGAGTCTGCATGATGAATGAGAGAAAGCCACCTCTTGAGGTTACCGAGATAGAGGCAGAAGATGTCGGCACTGAGGTTTCACGACTCCTGAATCAGGGTGCACGAATGATGTATGCCTCCGGTGTGGACATGGGTGTACCAGGTATCAGGATTGACTACTACTTCACCTTCGATGAGGAGATTCCTGGAAGGAATCTGGCACTCCGGACGTTTATAAACCGTAAAAAGGCGGTCCTCGAGTCTGTTACCCCGATCACTACCCAGGCAGACTGGGCCGAGCGGGAGATGATCGAGTTTTTGGGTGTGCAGGTGAGGAATCATCCTGATCCGAGACATCTCTGGCTCCCATTGAACTGGGAGGATATGTACTCCAGTACTCATCCACCGGGAGATACCCAGAGTGAGCGGGTTAATACGAGCCCGACTGCTCACCCCCCTCATGATAATATCCTGACCAAACATCTCTCCGTGGTGCCGTACGGGCCATACCATCCTGCTCTGATAGAGAGCAATTACCTGAAGATGTCGGTCGAGGACGAGATCGTCAGAGAAGCAGATCTGAAACTCGGGTTTAATCACCGGAGTGTTATCAAGCTCATGGAGCGGCGTGATTACTATAAGGATCTCTTTCTTGCAGAACGAATCTGCGGGTTCTGCAATGTTTCTCACAGTATGACCTTTGCACAGGCCGTTGAGCAGATTGGTGATATCACCGTTCCAAAAAAGGCACTTTATACCCGGACACTGCTCGGTGAGATGGAGCGGATGAAGAGTCATATTCTCGCAATCGGACTGATGGGCGACTTGTCAGGCTTTCGGACCATGTTGATGCATGCGATCAGAATCCGTGAGGATATCCTTGACAGCCTTGAGATCATGTCAGGACAGCGGATCAGCCATGGTATCATCACTATCGGTGGCATCAGGAATGACGTGACTCCTGTCCACACCGATGTCATCCTCTCAAAACTGAAGAATCTGAAGAAAGAAGTTCCTGAATATTTCGATCAGTGCCTGGCAAACGATGTCTTCACAGGCAGACTTCACAAGACAGGTGTCCTAACCCCAGATGTGGCTAAAAAATTCGGTGCTGTAGGCCCTATTGCAAGGGGGACTGGTATCAGGATGGATATCAGAAAGAACCTGCCATATGCAGCCTATGAGGAGGTTGACTGGGATGTCATAACAGAGAGAGAGGGTGACTGTTTTGCTCGGATGAAGGTCAGAATGAGGGAAGTCCTCATGTCTCTGCATATCTGCGAGCAATGCTGCGATGTTATCAGATCAGCCCCGTCAGAACTTATCACCCAGGTGAATGAACTCCCATGTGGTGAGGGATTTTCGAGAACAGAACCCCCGAGGGGCGAACTGCTGTATCATGTAGCATCAAATGGCACAAACACCCCGGACTTTGTCCGTCTGAGGGTTCCTACATACCCGAATGTGAGGGTGATGCTTGATCTGATCAAGGGCAGTGAGATCGGTGATGTACCGGTTATCATTGGTAGCGTTGATCCCTGTTTCTCATGTGCGGACCGGGTTACCGTGATAAATCAGGAAAACGTTACCGTATCAGGTGGTAGTGGATAATGGCCTGGCTGTTCCTGATAAACCCAGTAATCACCTTTTGTATAGGAATTCTGCTTTCGTTCCTGCTTCGAAAAATTAATGCACGAATCCAGTCCCGAAGGGGGCCTGTGGTAAGGATTCCCCCTGCTTGGCGGGATATTAACAGGACAAAAATATTCCAGCCCCTCTACGATATCCTCAAACTATTCTCAAAGAACACCTTTATCCCTGAAAAAGCAAGTCCACTCTTTATCATTGCCCCGGTTATGGCCCTTGTTTGTGCCATATTGGCGTCACTCTTTGTTCCCGTGGCAGGAATCTCATTTGATTACACATTTGGCCTTGTCGTCCTCTTTTACCTGCTTATGGGTGAGATCCTCTGTGTAATTGTCGGAGGAATAACAAGCGGATCCCTGTTTGCTGTTATCGGGGGGGTCAGGGAGATTGAGTTGCTCCTTACCAACGAGATCCCGTTCATCCTTGGTACGTTTGCCCTCGCAATCTCGTACAATACTCTCTCGATCAATGAGATGATGGGGTTTAACCTGATATCAAATCCGTTTGCAGCGGTTGTCGTATTCATCTCGATCCTCGTGAAGTTACATATCAAACCCTTTGATATCTCTGATGCAGAATCAGAGATTGTAAGTGGGTTAACGACCGAGTACAGCGGAAAACTGCTTGGAATTCTTGAAGTCACAAAAGTGATGATGATATTTGTTCTGATTGCCCTGTTTGCCGATCTCTTCCTGTGGGTCCCATCATCAGGACTCATGGCCTGGCTGGTCTTCTTTACAGGTGTAGGATTAACCTCCGTTCTGATCGCCCTTGTCCACTCCCTGTTTGGTAGGTTCAAGATAGATCAGGCAACCTGGTGGCTGCTCAGAGTTCCACTGGTCATTTCAGTCATTGCTGTGGTCTGGGCAGCAATGTGGAGGTATGTGCTATGAAGTTTAGTGAAAAGGCCAGGGCCTTTGGCACTCTTGTTGTAAACCTGTTTCACAAACCGGTCACAGTCCGGGAATCTTTCGGGTTTATCGCATACCTTTCAAGGGGACTGCCCAGGCGTGATGACGTCAGGTGCACCGGATGCGGGGCATGTAATGAGCGTTGTTCAAGCGGGGCGACAAGCATCACAGACCTTGATGGCATGAGAAACGTGTCCATCGACAGTCTTCGATGTATCTTTTGTGCAAGATGTGCTGATGTCTGTCCTGAAGGTGCCCTGGATCTGTATTTTGGAACCGTTCATCACCAGAAAGATATGAGCGGGGCTGCAGGGACGATAAATCCTGAAGCCGGTTCAGATATGAGCAGGCAGTGTCTGCATGACCATGACCTCGCTCTCTCTGCATCTGTTCAGTATGCAAAAGCGATCAGTCTCTCGCACAAAATAGACGAGAGGAGTGTGACTGTCGATACATTCCTTCCCTTGCAGAAATGCAGGTTCTGCGGCGAGGAGATGCCGGTCACTGAAAAGTTTCTGCAGGTGATGGCAGAACGGATGCTGTCTCATCTCAAACCTGAAACTGCTGACATTGTCAGGAAGGATCTTGAGTTGTATCTGACAGCCTGCATCTCCTGCAGGCAGAAGTTCAGCGTGAAATGGAACACACACCCGAGGAAGTTCATATGAGTCTTTCTGGCACCTTTCTCAAACAATCCCCCTGGGTGTATCATGCTCATGCCGGAGGCTGCAATGGGTGTGATCTAGAAATACTCGCTAGTTTCGGCCCAAGGTATGACCTGGAGCGTCTCGGAATAAAACTGGTAGCATCTCCAAGATTTGCAGACATTCTTCTGGTCACCGGACCGGTTCCCCTACACACAAAACCGTTTCTTGAACGGATCTATGCCCAGACACCATCTCCCAAAAAAGTTGTAGCAATGGGTGCCTGCGGGTGTTCAGGCGGGGTATTTGTTGATAATGAAAATTATTCCATCGCAGGCCCGGTAGAGAAGATCATCCCTGTGGATGTAAGAATTCCGGGATGTCCGCCAAAACCAGAAGCAATCGTTGAAGGAATTATGAAAGCAGTGAGAATGTTCTGATTTGGGAGGATAAAGATGATAGACTATTATGCCCTTGTTCCGGTTCTGTTCCCCATTCTCGGAGGCCTCATCCTCTACCTTCTGCTTGGATTTTCTGAGAAAATTCAGCGGAGTTTTATCGTATGCTTCATGGGCCTTCTCTGTGTGATGAATCTCCTTTACCTCATCGCACTGCAGAATGGGACAATTCAACCAGCGGCAGCCGGACCGCTTGTTCTTGATGCTCCCGGGATATTCATCTCATGTCTTGTGACCTTTCTCGGAACTCTAATCCTCGTATATTCGTTCATCTATCGCAAAAACAATCATTTTGACTCGACATTCTTTATCATCTACTTAGTTCTTGCAGGAATGATGTGTGGCATGGCGTGTACCTACAACGTGCTCGTTATGTTGGTGCTCCTTGAAGCAGCAACCGTCACAAGTGCCGTTCTCATTCTGTTTGGAAGGACAAAGCGAGCCATAAGAGCCACCTACATCTACCTTGCCATAAGTATTGTAGAAGTTATTCTAGTCATCTACGGGGCATTTATCCTGTACAGTTGCACGGGAACACTCGACCTCAGGTTCATGGACATCTCCCTGTTATCATCAGGTGACATCTCCCTGCTTGCACTGTTGTTTCTCTTCGGGTTCGGGACAAAAGCCGGCCTGCTCCCTCTTGGAAGCATCTGGCTTCCACCAGCCCATGCTGATGCCCCGGCAGCGATAAGTGCAACGATGTCCGGTATTCTCATCAAGGCCAGCGTTGTTGCCATGGTCAAGGTGATGTACCCGTTTTTCCTCATTTCGAACGGTGAGATGTTGATGTTTATCGTTACCTTCATTGGGACACTGAATATGGTTCTCGGCGGGATTATGGCACTCTTTGCATGCCATATCAAGCGACTCCTTGCCTGGAGCAGCATCAGTCAGATCGGGTACATCATCGTGGGCTTCGGGCTGGCTACCCCGGTGGCGATATACGGCTCCCTGTTTCACATCCTGAACCACATGCTCTTTAAGGGGAGCCTCTTCCTGATATCGGGAATACTCCTCTACCAGGTCCATACTCTGCAGATCAAAAAGATGGGCGGACTTGGAAAGATCATGCCGCTTACAGCCGGTTCCTTCCTGATAGCTTCACTTGCAATGTCAGGACTGCCGTTTCTGAATGGGTTTATCAGTAAGGAACTTATTTACGAAGGTTCAGTTGAGGCAGGATTTCCTGTAATCTTCTCACTCTTCGGACTTGAGTTCACCATCATCAGCATATTCGGGTGGATCACAAGCATCGTGATCTTCATCACGCTTATAAGAGCGTTTTACCTGATGTTCATGGGAACTCCCCGTGAATCGTTTAGGGAACTGCATGATCCAGAGCCCTGTATGCTGGTACCTGTTTTAATTATGGTAGGGTTATGCATCATCATCGGGCTGTTTCCTGATTTAGTATCTGGAACACTGCAGTACATCGCTGAAACACTATACCAGATGAAAGGATGAAGACACAGGGTCTCCCTCTTTTATGATTCCATCATCAGATGTCAAGTCCCTGCTTTCTGTAAGGTTTGGTGAAATCGATCCTGGCAGGATCGTTTTTGTAGGGGTGGGCAACCGGATGCGGGGTGATGACGGGATTGGCCCTGTTCTCATTGATCATCTGAACGGGCACCTTCCCAATACAATTGATACTGGCGTTACACCGGAGGAGTATACCGGGGTTATCAAGCGGCTGAACCCTTCTGTCATCGTTATTTGTGATTCTGCTGATTGTGGTGCAGAACCTGGTTCCGTCAGGATAGTAGAGGCAGATGAAATATCCCGTGTCAGGATCAGTGTTCACAAGATATCACTTGAGATAATCATGGACTATCTTAAGGAAGAGACCGGGGCTGATGTTTTTCTCCTTGGAATTCAGCCTGCTGATATCTCGTACTCGCCAACTCTCTCGGCTGCTGTAAGCAATGCTGTCTGTGAATGTGCCTTGGTCATCATCTCTCTTCTGGAAGGGAAGACCTGATAACAGAAAATGGAAAGCAGTCTGATAAAATAAATCCGGTTAATCAAAACAGGGCAATACTAACCTACTAATTATCCTTGCAACAATCTATGGTGTGAGAATATTATGGTTCAGATTGATACATCTGTTTCGTCTGGGATGAAGAAGATTGCCGAGCAGGTTGCTGCTGTTTCTTCTTTTCACGGGTATCAGGATACCGCATACTATCTCCCGATCTCCTATGCAATATCAGGTTCAGGGATCGATTCAAAACAGGTAGCAGAGCAGGTCTTTGCAGCTGCTCACCAGAGTCCACTGGTTGGTGCTGAAATCCTGCTTGCCTGCCGGGGGGCCAGTGACGGCCCCCCGTATACCGGTTTTATCGAAGACGCGGTGATAAGAAAGCTTGGATATACACTGGTTGACGGGAGTATTCTCGGGCTTGCCCTTATCGTCGGGAATCCATCAACAGCAGATTATGCAGCCGCAATCTGCAGGGAGCTGCAGGAGAAACTCATGCTCACGTTCCTCTCCGGAGGGGTTGTCGGGTCCCTGACAGCTGCCGGGGTGAAGGTCGGCCTCGATCTGCGACTTGTACCGCTTGGGAAAGACTCCCTATCTGCGGTCCACTTTGCAGACATCCTTGCAAGAGTGGCTATGATGTTCGGGGGCGTTGCCGCTGGTGATGCTCACCGGCTTGTCGCATATGCAACAGAGCGGGCAAAGGCGTTTGTCATCGCTTTTCCTGGTATGACCGATGAAGAGATCGCTTTCATTGACGGTCTAAGGGTGCTCGGGATCCCGATCATTCACATGGGAGGGTATGAAGGAGGAGACTGGACTCAGGCAGGTCCGACAGAGATCGTCAGGACTGGTATGGAACTGCGGGGGATTCGTGTTCAGATCACTTCTATACCGATTCCCATGGCCTGCTCCCCTGCTTTTGAAGGAAAAGCAATCCGGAAAGAGGAGATGTATGCGGAGTTTGGTGGTACTCGCTCGCCGGCTTTTGAACTCCTCAGGGTTAAAGACGCAAATGATGTCACAGATGGGAAGGTCACGGTTATCGGCCCGGAGATTGATGCAGTCCCGAAGAAATCTGCAGCCCCGCTGGGTATCATCGTCGAGGTTGCCGGTCAGGCGATGAAGAAGGAGTTCGAACCAGTGCTTGAGCGAAGGATCCACAACTTCATCAATTATGGTGAGGGCTCATGGCACTCTGCACAGCGTGATCAGATCTGGGTACGGGTCTCTGAAGATGCTGTTGCACAAGGGCTAAAGATCGCAGATCTCGGAAAACTTTTGGCTGCAAAGTTCAGGATGGACTTTCCAACCCTCCTTGATGCTGTCCAGGTCACCATGCTCACGGACCGCGACCAGGTACTTGATGCACAGAAAGAAGCAGAGAAACTGTATGTAGAACGGGATGAGCGGATAGCCGGGATGAAGGATGAGGACGTCACCCAGTACTACTCCTGCACCCTCTGTCAGACGTTTGCCCCGAACCATGTCTGTGTACTCACACCGGAGCGGCCTGCTCTCTGCGGGGCACTCACCTGGCTTGACGGAAAGACGGCATACGAGATGTCTCCGTCCGGGGCTAACCAGCCCATCGAGAAAGGAACCCTCATCAACGAAGAGGCTGGCGAGTACGAAGGTGTGAACCGGTTTGTCAGGCAGGCATCACACGGTGAGGTGGAACGTTGTGTGTTGTACAGTATCATGGACGCCCCGATGACCTGCTGCGGCTGTTTTGAGGCTGTTGCCATGATCCTTCCCGAGACAAACGGGATCATGATCGTGAGCAGGGAGTACAAAGGAGAGACCCCATCAGGCATGACCTTCTCAACGCTTGCCGGAACCATTGGTGGCGGGGCACAGACTCCCGGTTTTATCGGGATCTCAAAAGGGTACATCCTTTCAGACCGGTTTATTCAGGCAGAAGGCGGGCTTGCCAGGATCGTCTGGATGCCTTCGGTAGTCAAGGAGGAATTAGAGACGAGGCTCAGGGAAAAGATAGACTCTGCTGGACTCTCCGGTCTTTACGAGAAGATCGCTGATGAAACAGTTGCAACTGATATCGACGGGCTGCTGGCCTTCCTGACCTCTGTGGAACATCCCGCATTATCGATGGCCCCGCTGCTGTAGGAGGAATCATGACAATATCATACTCACCCGGGTGGACTGCATCGATCCGCGAGGTCGTGATCGGTGCAACAGCAGCAGAAGGGGGAACACGTCGTATCTCCTATCGGATCGGAGGTGAATCTGATCTCCCCTGCATTGGTAAAGGCCGAAAACCACTCATTGCCTTTGAGATCTGTGACGATCCTGCCCTATGGCCTGATGTTGTGAGGAGTGCATGCACAAAACTGGTTGATAATCCTCCTGCCTGGGCTGAATACGTGGATACAACCCTGAAGGCAGATCTCATCAGGCTCAATCTGACCTCGACACGGAGAAGGAATTTTGATGCATACGATGCGGTTGGAAAGACCGTCAGGTCCGTCCTTGCTGCAACAAGTCTGCCCCTGATCATTGAAGGGAGTGCAGATCCGGAGATCGACTCCGAGATCTTCCAGCGATGTGGTGAAGCAGGAGAGAAGGAAAGACTCGTCCTTGGAACTGCTGAGGCAGCCAGGTACCGTAGTGTTGCGGCTGCAGCTATTGCATACGGACACTCGGTCATCGCCCAGTCGCCGATCGATGTAAACCTTGCAAAGCAGCTCAACATCCTGCTCAGGGAGGCTGGTGTGCCTGATGACCGGATCATTATTGATCCCTACACAGGGGCACTCGGGTACGGATTCGAGTACACCTACTCGACCATGGAGCGGATCAGGTTTGCAGCCCTTAAAGGTGATGCAGACCTTGCAATGCCGATGATCTGTGCTCCGTCTGATACCCTGACCATCAAGGAGATCAGGGGAGCGGTTCACAATCACGAGACCGCTGTCTCCTGGGAGGTGGCTACCTCTGTTGCCGCTGCCCTTGCCGGGGCAACAATCCTTGTCGTCAGGCATCCTGCCTCTCTGGCAAGGCTCAGGGACGCCATAGACTCGCTCTGGAATATGGAGGTGGCCTGATGGCACTAAAGGCCCTTGACATCTACAAACTACTCCCCAAGAAGAACTGCAAGGAGTGTGGTGATCCTACCTGTCTCACGTTTGCGATGAAACTTGCACAAGGAAAGGCCGAGCCCGATCTCTGTCCGTACCTTGATGATGAGGCCAAGAATATTCTTGGTGCCTCAACCAGGCCTCCGATTCAGAAGGTGACGGTTGGTATGGGGACACTCTCGTTCACGGTAGGTGAGGAATTCGTCTTCTACCGGCATGAGAAGACATTCTATCATCAGCCCGGGATCCTGTATGCAGTATCTGATGCGGAATCAGACGACCGGATCAGGGATGTTGTATCCCAGGTGAGGGGTTGTAAAGTGACCAGGATCGGGGTTGATCTGGTGTTGAACGGGCTTGCAATTTCGGCTGATTCCGGATCCCCGGAGCGGTTTGCTGCAGCCATATCTGCAGTGGTTTCTGCAAATCCTGATCTTCCCCTGGTTTTGATGGCCTCTGATCCTGCTGTAATGGAGGCGGGGCTTTCGGTCTGTGGAAATTATCTGCCGCTTATCAGGGGTTCATGCGATCAGAACTATGAGGTCTTCTGCTCGCTTGCAAAGAAGTACGGAGCTCCGCTCGTAGTATCAGGGAGCAACCCTGAAAGTCTGGCTGAAAATGCAACCCGGTGCACCAGCCTTGGAGTCACCCAGCTGATGCTGGATCTCTCCGGGACTGAAGGTGAGTTTGTGAGGGAATCGACCCTGGTGCGACAGGCAGCACTGGCCAGGTCTGCACCAGGTCTTGGGTATCCTGTGTTTCTCGATGCACGAAGCACCGGGTTTTCAGGTCTTGTCACAGGGATCGTGAAGTTCGCTTCGGTGATTGTGGTTAATCCGCTCTCCCGGACTGAGATGCAGGCTGCCCTAGTTATGCGGCAGAATATCTACACTGATCCCCAGAAACCGATCCAGATGACCCCCGGGCTCTACCGGGTGGGAACACCAGGACGTGATGACCCGGTCTTCCTTACTGTCAACTTCTCACTCACCTATTTCACCCTCCAGGGGTACCTGGAGTCCACCCGTCGTTCCTGCTGGCTTTTGATCGTGGACACCGAGGGAATGTCTGTCCTGACCGCTGTTGCAGCAGGGAAACTGAGCGAGTCGGTTGTCAAGGATGCAATCGAGAAGTTCGCAATTGCAAACGAGGTGAACCACAAGACCATCATCATCCCCGGGTATGCATCCCCGCTATCAGGCAGGATAGAGGAGTTTACCGGATGGAAGGTCATCGTCGGTCCACGTGATGCAGCAGAGATTGCTTCCTTCATCGAGGAGGAGCTGAAGTAACCGATGCCTATCGTCACCTTTCTCCCGGGGTTCAGGAAAGTTGAGGTCTCGTCATCTGACTCTCTTATGACTGCTGCCCAGAAAGCAGGTCTTGCTATCAATGCGGTCTGCGGTGGTGTCGGAAAGTGTGGAAAGTGTGTGATGTTCCACAAGTCAGGCAGGATCAGATTTGATGCCGAACGGTTCAGGGAGTTCTTCAACCAGGAAGAGCGTGATGCCGGTGCGATCCTCTCCTGCGAGGCATACCCCGAGGATGACTGCCAGATCATGGTCCCTGAACGGACCCTGATCCAGAGCCAGCAGATCCTCATGAACGTGCTTGGGCAGGAGACTGTGCTCAACCCGTCAATCAGGAAATACTTCGTGCACGTGCAACCGCCTACGCTGGCTACACCGACTTCAGATCTCTACCGGCTTCTGGATGCAATATCCAATTCTGATGGCCCAAACAGCAAACAGGTCTATGTGCCGCTTGAGATTCTCAGGGTTATTCCCTCCATGCTCAGGGACAGCGGGTGGAAGGTCACCGCAACGATCGCCAGACTGCCTGCCGGATATCGGATGATAGAGATAGAGAAGGGAGATACTTCAGGCAGTCTGTACGGGGCGGCTGTAGATCTCGGGACCACCACAGTGGTTGCGTTTCTCCGCGATCTCAACACCGGCCAGGTGATCGGTGTCGGCTCGACCTATAACAAGCAGATCTCCTGTGGCGAGGATATCCTCTCCCGGGTCAACTATAGCAAGCGGAAAGGGCTCTCAAGGCTCCAGGAACTCGCTGTTGACTCTATCAACACCGCGATCACCATGGCGGCCAACAATGCAGGTGTTGACAGGGATGACATCTGTGAGGTCGTTATTGCAGGAAACACGATCATGACTCATATGCTCCTCGCGATTGATCCCTCGTACATGATCGAGGAGCCGTATGTCCCGGTTGTCAGACGTTCGCTCACCGCTTCAGCCGGCAGGATCAATCTCTCCATCAAGCCTGAAGGTAGTGTTTTCATCTTTCCTGCTGTCAGTGATTTCATCGGTGGAGACATCGTGGCAGATATCGTGGCATCAGGGATGGCAGAGAGTTCAGAGATCTCCCTGCTGATAGATATCGGGACTAACTTCGAGGTGGTGCTTGGCAACAATGAGTGGATGTTTGCCTGTGCTGGTGCAGCAGGTCCGGCTCTTGAGGGTGGAGAGGTTCTCTTTGGGATGCGGGCAAATCCCGGTGCAATAGAAAAAGTTGAGATCGATCCTGCAACCCTTGAACTCAAGTACCAGACCATCAACGGAAAGAAACCGGTGGGTATCTGCGGATCAGGCCTCATCGATGTACTGGCAGAACTTCTGCGGTCCTGTGTCATCGACAGGACCGGTAGGATAAACACCACCATCAGCCACCCCCGCATTCGGCAGGGTGAATACTTCCCTGAATTTGTGCTAGCCTGGAAGGATGAGACCGGTATCGGTAAAGATATCGTTGTGACAGAGAACGACATCAAGAACCTGATCATGAGCAAGGCTTCAACTCTTGCAGCCTGTGTTGTTCTGATGAACCAGGCAGGGATAACCCGGGAGGATATTAAGCAGATATACTTTGCAGGCGGGTTCGGGAACTACATCAACAAGGACAATGCGATCACGGTCGGGCTGATCCCTGAAGTCCCGGTTGATCGGATCATAAATCTTGGGAACGGTGCTGCAGAAGGGGCCAATATCGCCTTGATCAACAGGAAGATGCGAAAGTTTGTTGATGATATTGCGTACCGGATGGGGTATGTCGAGCTCAATGCTGAGCCGACCTTCATGGATGAGTACACGAAGGGGACGTTCCTTCCCCATACTGATCTGACTCTCTTCCCGATGGTTGAGAAGAGTCTTGAGCTCTGCCGGCTCCGTGTGGAGGAGAAGTAATGGCAGGATTTCTGAAGTCCCCGCATAGCATCGCATCTGGAGTCGGCTCACTTCCCCATGTAGATCCGGGTCAGGCTGTTGATGATGTGCTCAGACTCTGTCCTGAAATGCCGTATGCACCCACACTCCCGAACATCTCCCCCTTTGAGTCTATCATCTGGCATGACTCTGAATTTCTGCCAGGAAAGGTTGTAGACGGGAACAAACTCTACGTGGATCGGGCCATTGACTTTTCACTCGAGATGGAACAGGTGTATCTGGATTTCATGGAGCAGAATGTTGACCGGTACGCTGCTTCACTTGAGTATGCGGCAGGTTACTTCGAGATGGGGAGCCGGGATCTTTCCCAGGTCTGGTGTGTGAAATGTCAGGTTACCGGGCCGGTAACATTCGGGCTGACAATTACAGATCAGGATCGCCGTCCGCTTGCGTACGATGCCCAGTACTTTGATATGCTTACTAAAATGCTGGCACTCCGGGCACGGTGGTACGAGTTGTTGATGCAGAAGACCGGTGCCGTTCAGACACTGGTTGTCATTGATGAACCGTACCTTGCTGCGTTAGGCTCGTCGGTAATGCAACTGACACCTGATATGGTTGCATCTGCGTTTGAGGACATCGGATCACTTATTGAGGGTGGTATCGGGGTTCACTGCTGCTCGAATACAGACTGGAGCCTTCTGATGTCACTGAATCCCGCAGTAATCTCGCTTGATGCATATGGAACAGCCAAAGAGTTCCTTCTCTACAGGGATCAGATCAAAACATATCTTGAAGCCGGAGGGATCATTGCCTGGGGAATTGTTCCTGCCGAGCTTGACAAATTCAACCTTGAGACAACTGAAACCCTCTGGCAACGGTATCTTTCGATCAGAGATGAACTGGAACAGGTGGTCGGTTATGAACGATTTGATGCTCAGGCGATCATCACTCCGAGCTGCGGGCTTCGTCTTGCGGATGTTCCGGGTGCGATCAGGATCATGGAGACCGTCGCTGAGATATCAAAACGTGCCATGAGCCTGTAATGAATTCTGTGTTTTCTTCAGAAACAGAAAAAAGAGGTCTGTGGGTTACAGGAATAACGGTGCAAAGACGACCGATACCACAGCCATCAGTTTCAGCAGGATATTCAGGGCTGGTCCTGCGGTATCCTTGAACGGATCGCCAACAGTATCACCGGTGAGGGCTGCTTTATGGGCAAAGGATCCCATACCGCCGTAATTACCACGCTCGATGAACTTTTTGGTGTTGTCCCATGCTCCTCCCGCATTTGCCATAAACACTGCGAGAATAAATCCTGAAGCGATCGATCCCACAAGCATCCCTGCAAGGGAGGTTATACCCAGAGTTTTTCCTACGAGCAGAGGTGTAAAAATCGCGATTATTCCCGGAATGATCATCTCACGCAATGCTGCGTCGGTTGAGATGCTGATGCAGGATTCGTAATCTGGTTCCGCAGTTCCCTCCATAAGGCCCTTGATCTCTCTGAACTGACGACGGACCTCGTTAACGATCAGTACAGCAGCCTTTCCCACTGCTTTCAGGGTTAATGAACAGAAGAGGAATGGCAGCATGGCCCCGATGAGGATACCGACAAAGACCATCGGATCGAGCATATCAACCAGGGGCAGCCGTACGGCCTGTGTGTACGCAATAAAGAATCCGAGTGCTGTAAGGGCTGCACCACCGATGGCGAACCCTTTCCCGATCGCTGCGGTTTTGTTTCCTACTGTGTCGAGGGTGCCGGTGATTGCACGAACCTCTTTTGGTTGATGGCTCATCTCTGCAATTCCACCTGCATTGTCAGCGATAGGGCCAAAAGCGTCGACAGAGAGAGTCATGCCCAGGACTGCAAGCATACCGACACCGGCAAGGGCGATTCCGTACATTCCTGCAACATGTGCTGCTATTGCAATTGCTGCTGATATGATGATAACCGGGATAAAGGTTGATTCCATGCCGACTGAAATCCCTGCAATAACGTCAGTTGCAGCCCCGGTCTGAGCAGCACTGATTATTGACCTGGTCGGTTTGTGATCATACGAGGTGTAGTACTCAGTACTCAGTCCAATCAGGAACCCTGCGATCAGGCCGGTAATGGTGGCAGTAAAGATTCCGAGTTCCCCGGGCATAAGCATCTGAACGAGGATATAGGTTGCAAAAACGGCAATGATAAGACTGGCAAAAGTTCCAGTGTTGAATGCCTTATGTATAGAAACCGCGTCGTATCTATTGCTCCTGACAAGGAGTGTTCCGGCGACAGAGGCAATGATCCCCAGGCCTGCAACCAGCATCGGGAACATGATCAGGTGGAGTGAAGTGACCTCCGGGAAGTGCTGAGCCATGGCAGCACCTGCTCCGACGAGCATGGTTGCAATCACTGCACCGACATATGATTCGTATAAATCGGCTCCCATTCCACAGATATCCCCTACATTATCACCAACGTTGTCGGCAATCACAGCAGGGTTCCGGGGATCATCCTCAGGGATGCCTGCCTCAACCTTTCCTACGAGATCTGCACCGACATCTGCTGCCTTGGTGAAGATACCTCCCCCGACCCGTGCAAAAAGGGCTACTGAAGAGGCACCGAGTGAGAATCCTGAAAGAATGCTGATTGTTGCCTCATCTGTTGAGCCTGTGATCCCTACTATGATGAAATACATCATTGAGAGACCGAGCATCCCGAGGCCGACGACGGTAAGGCCCATGACCTTGCCTCCGGAAAAGGAGACATTGAATGCTTTTTCTATCCCTTCGCGTGCTGCGTTTGTCGTTCTGACATTAGCTTTTGTTGCAGCGTACACTCCGACAAAACCAGCAAGGACTGAAAGTGATGCACCTACCACATAACAGACAGCGGTCAGCGGATTGATAACGAGGGCAAGTACAATTGCAAGAATGATAATAAAAACCGCGACTGCGGTGTTTTGACGCTTTTTGTACGTTGTTGTTCCCAGGTATATTGCAGCAGCGATCTTCTGCATCAGGGCATCGCCTGGTGACTCTTTACTCATCCTGGTATAGCAGAGTCCCGCGTAGATCAGGCCGATGATGGAGCAAACCGGCACGATAAGCAATAGATCCATTTATTCTCACCTCAGAAATCAGAAGAAACAGAGCAAGGTGTGAGAGTATTGATCCATCTTACATAATAATTACTCACCCTGACTGGGTTTCAACAATCCGGAGCCGTTCAGATGAAAACAACCCGAAGATAATTCAGTCTCCCAGGGTTATCAGGCCGGAAATCCTTTCTCATCCGCACCCTGAGATCTCTTCACGCTATGATAACCCGTCTCCTCTTCCCTGCCGTATTGTTGTTCATTCTGATCACTCCCTCCATGATCCAGGCTGCACCTGATCCCCTCACCCAGGCTGATGATGCCTATACTAACGGAGAGTATCAGCGTGCGATCCGGTGGTATGATGGGGCCCTCTCTGCCGACCCTGATGATCAGGATGCGATGTTCGGGAGGCTTAAGGCCCTGGCAGCCCTATCGCGATGGGATGAGGTTTTGAATGGGATAAGCCGGTATAATCTAACCTCTGCAGATTCAGGTGAGATATCACGGATCAGGGCTGAGGCAATGGTATATACAGGCAATCCAGAAGAAGCCCTGAGAATTCTTGACAACTCGTCTGACCTGAACAGGAGTGAGGAGGTACGAATCAGATCAGAAGCCCTGATTGCCCTTGATCGGAGTGATGAAGCGGCTTCGTTAATCAGAAAAGTAGAGACCGAAGGACCCCTTGATCCAAGGCTCTCCCTGGAAATGGGTTCCATCCTGATCAGGGAGGGAAATGTAACCGCATCGCTCCCATACCTGCAGGAGGCTTACCTTGCTCTTCCGGGCGATCCCGATGCTTCTGCTTCGTTGGGAGATGCAGTGGCCTCTCTTGGGAAGTATGAGGAGGCTCTTGACTTTGTAAGTAATGCAGCATCCCTGAACCAGAGTGATCCCAACATCTGGGTAACTGTCGCATTCCTGAACAGCCGGCTCGGCAGGTATGATGAAGCGATAGATGCTCTCGAGCATCCACTCGCCATAACTCCGGATGATCCGCAGTTACTCAATGCAAAGGCATATGCCCTGTATCTGAGTGGTCGTGGAAGTGAGGGTCGTACACTTGCAGAAGAAGTACTCAGGCAGCATCCCGGGAATCCCGGGGCCATGGATACACTCGGGTGCATTCTGCTCTCTGAAGGGAAGGTGGAGGAAGCTACCGGGTATCTTGAACCTGCAGCAGAATATCTACCCAATGATCCCGAGGTTCTTTCCCATCTTGCAGAAGCCTACCATAAACAGGGGCTGGATAACAAGGCTGAAGATCTCTATCAGCGTTCTCTCAGGATCGATGATACATCAGGGCGGGCATGGAGAGGGTACAGCGAGGTTCTTCTTGCTCTTGAGCGATATCCTGAAGCGGTTTCTGCTATAGCAGAGGCTTTCAGGTATTATCCAGGTGACTCTGAACTCATCGCATGGGAAGAAAAGGCTGACAAAGTGCTTGTTGACTGGTATCTCAAGGAAGAAGCAGCTAACAACAGCACCGGACATGAATAAAAAACCGCTTTTTTATTAAACCTAGTTACCCGGCTCTCATCGGTTCAGGCATGCCCTCACTAAAGTCATAGATTTCGGGTTTAAGGGTCTGAAGGTTCAGGATGACTGCCTGCGCCGGTGTCGGCTGGATGTTCATCTGCTTCTGGAATGCAGTCTGACTCTGCCATGTCCCGGCGTTGATTGCAAGTACTCCCCTGTACCGGGTTATGCCGGTGATATGAACATGACCACAGTGGACAACCTCAGGGATCGGATCGATGATAAGCCGGTCGACTGTGTCGGCCGCTATCGGAGTTCTTTTTCCATAGCACGGTGCTAGATGCCTGCGTTTGAGCATCTCCGGGATCACATCATGTGCCTTCTCATAACTGGCTCCCGGTATCACCCCGATGAGATCATCGAATGACCTCCCGTGATACATCAGGACCCTGACACCCTGGAGGTTGACAAGTGCGGGATTCTCAACCCAGACGCAGTTTGAAGGGAAAGAGGAGATGAACTTCTCAGGAATCACCGGCTGGGGTTCAGCTCCCCTCACCACATCGTGGTTGCCTGGAGCAAGCACGATCTGCAGCCGGGACGGAAGCTGCGAGAGCATCTTTCCGAGCGCTTCGTACTGCCCGTAGATATTCGGGATTGTCAGCTCCTTATCCTGCCCGGGATAGATACCGATCCCATCCACCAGGTCCCCGGCTACTAGCAGATATGATATGTCGCTCTCTTTCAGCCATTCTGAGAACCGTCCCCAGGCCTCTTCGAGAAATGTATCCGACCCTACATGAATGTCAGATATCAGCGCAGCGTACCCAGGTTTGTCACTCATGTAAGGGGAGTATGTAAACGGGATGTCAGGTCTGAAGAGTTGATCCGCAAACATAAGGGTCCCTTCAGGTGAGAGGGTTCCTCTGACCCCGATTACCTCGTCAGGTACGATCTTCTCAGCCTCTTCAAAGTCGTCCCGATCTTTATTGAAGAGGACATTGATGAACCCGGTTGGATCCTCTATCTCTATCAGACGGTGCCCTTTTCCCGTGCTCCGGGCCTCGACCACCATCCCGGTTATGGCGAACTCTTCAGATTTGTACCGCGAATTTCGTTTTAGTGCTTCGATAGGGATAGGGCTGCATCTGCCCCTGACCATCCCTGACAGCCTGGTATACCGGTCATGAAAGTATGCGACATAATCCTCGACCCTTCCTGCCGGTTTGCATGAGCCCTTTCGTCCTGCAATCACCTCAAGGGAAGGATCCCCTAAAAAGCGAATTCCGTCCCGTGCTGGTGTGGTCCCTGGCAGATGACGGCCTGATACAACCAGGCAGTCATGTGGAAGTGAAGAGATGATCAGGTCGATGAGACTATCGTCGTTCTGCTCCCTGATGTACCTGACCACATCGGGATGAACCTGGAGCCTGTTGTCCAGGAACCTCTCCACGATGGCGGCTGAGTTAATACCGCTCCCTCCGGTATTGCGGAAGTGGAGAAGTCACCCTGGCAGAACCAATCTTTGACGACAGACTCACGGTACTATACATGGGCTCTGGAGAGGGATAAGATTTTGAGACTCTGTTGTCATGGTGATATTTTTCGATAAATCACTAGGTGTGACAGCGCCCGGCAGTTCAGTATTAATATTTCTCAGGGGGAACCTACATACTTACACCATGGCAGCAAAGTCCGAAAAAAAGCCAATAAAAGCCGCAATATTAGATTTTTGGAATAGTGAGGAGCAGATTCCCTCTGCTGTCCGTGAAATCGCCTCTGTTCTGTTTACTGTTGGTATCATCGTTGCCATCCTCTTTCTGGGTTGTGGGACCTGGCCTGCCATAGTCACCATCGAGTCAGAGAGCATGGTCCCTCATATGAATGTCGGCGATCTTGTCCTGGTGGTTGCTGCAGACCGGCTCGGTCCTCTTGAGAGTATGGCTGAAGGCCAGGTCTCGGGATATCAGAAGTACGGTATGCCTGGTGATGTGATTATCTATCGTCCGAATGGGAATACGGACCTTCATCCAATCATACACCGGGCTCTCTACTGGACCCCTGCCGGGCAGACAAATATCACATACCGGGAGATGAACAAGGCAACCGGCCAGATAGAAACGAAGGAGTATGTTGCACCCCACGCAGGGTACATCACCAAGGGTGACAACAACCCGGTCATCGATCAGACCGGATTCGGGGATAACTACCGTGGAACCGGGTCTGCTATCCAGCCGGTTAAAAAGGAATGGATTGTTGGAAAGGCTGTGGTTTCAGTGCCCTATGTCGGTTATCTTCCACTGAACATCGGGCCTGTTATCGTCATTGTGATAATCCTTATGATCCTTCAGGAACTCTACACCCGGCGCAAGTCATCCGGGGACCAGGCCGTGAATGAGAAAAAGAAGAAGTAACCGGGTATCATGAAACTACAAACACTCCTTTCAGACACTCTTGCCGGGCACCGGCTTACACCTGAAGAAGGTGCATTTCTTCTGTCAGTAACAGGACGGGATCTCTACCACCTTTTTGCTGCAGCAGATGAGATGCGGGAGAAGAAGGTAGGGAATACTGTAACCTTTGTCCGGAACCAGAATGTGCATATCACCAATATCTGCAAAAACCTCTGTGAATTCTGCGGATTTGGACGAAAAAAGAATGATCCTGATGCATATCTCTTCGGCAGGGATGAGGTACAGGCACAGGTCCGTGAAGCCAAGGCACGCGGTGTTACTGAGATCTGTTTCCTGTCCGGCGTTCATCCTGACTTCAGGCTCAGCAATTATCTCTCATTTCTGGAGTGGGCACATGAGATCTTCCCCGAAGTCCATATTCATGCATACTCACCTGATGAGGTCGACTGGATAGCGAGGAAAGATAATCTGGAACCCGATGAGGTCATCACTGCTCTGATAAAGGGTGGACTAGGCAGCATGCAGGGCACTGCTGCTGAAGTGCTGGTTGATGAAGTCAGAGACGTCATCTGCCCGGCAAAAGTGAGATCATCACGGTGGGAGGAGATCATCAGGGAGGCTCACCGGCTCGGGCTCACCAGTTCAGCGACGATCATGTATGGGTCCACTGAGACTCCACAGGAGAGGGCTGCACATCTGGATCTGATCCGCCGTATTCAGGATGATACAGGAGGGTTTTCTGAAATGGTCCTCCTCTCATACATCCATAGCAGGACCCCGCTCTACCAGAAAGGGACTGTCAGGTTCGGCCCGACAGGGAGGGACGATCTGGTGACAACAGCAGTCTGCCGGTTGTACCTCGACAATATCGATCATATTCAGGTCTCATGGCCCAAGATCGGAATAAAAATGAGCCAGTTGGGCCTGCTTGCCGGAGCAGACGATCTCTCTGGCACTATGTATATTGATGATGTTACCGGTGATGCAGGTGCAGATCTCTCTGATATATTTGAACCCGAGGAGATGGCATATATCTGTAAAGATATTGGTCGTGAACTCAAAGAGCGTTCGACGCTCTATAAGATTTTAAAATAATTATCCTCTTTTTACCTGCCTGACATCTGCTCCGGTCAGGTTTGCTCCCCGGAAGTCAGCGCGGGTTGTCTTGATATTGGTGAGACGTGCACCGGTGAGGTTTGCATTGAGTAGAACCGCTTCGCTCAGGTCTGTATTGCTCAGGTTTGCCCTGACCAGACTTGCTCCCGCAAGGTTTGCCTTACGCAGAATTGAGAACTCAAAATCAGCCTCGTCAAGCCGTGCTCCATTCAGGTTGATCCCCTCAAGGTTCAGACCGTTTAGGTGGGCCCCTCTGAGATCAGGTCTTTTGCGGGGATTGAGTTCTTTCCATTTATTCCACTCCTCAACCCCAGCCTTGATAGCTTTTACCTGTTCTTCGTCAGCCATCTGCACCAACCAGTTATGATAATTAGGCATCGGGGGGTATAGCAGTTGTGTCTTGTATCAGGATGATTACCTGTTTCAGCCACCTTGTGCAGAGAATTGGGTGGTTTTTGTCAGGCAGACCAAAGGTATATCCGCAGGCTGTCCTGATCCTCTGAGTGATGACACGGCTTATAATATCGATTACACTGGTGCTCGGTATGTTGCTGGCTGGCCTTCCGGCAGTCGTATCTGCCGCTGATCTGATCCTTGAGCCGATGCCGGATACCCTTCAGAAGGCTGCAGAAGGTGCGGCATCACAGGATGATCGGTTCTTCTCAACCGCTGCTCCAATGATAAAATCTCTGTCAAACGGAACTGTGCCACTTGGAAGCCAGCAGATGAAGATGAACAGTGCGTATTCCTTGATGAAAGGGATGAATATCAGCCCTGAAAGGTTTGATGAAGCAAAAGCCACCCTTGCATTTCTGTATTACTCAATGAAGGCAGGAGAAGCGTATGAAAATTATCACACGACAAAAAATTCTGTTGCCTCTGTAACTACCGGTATTGAGTTCTACGATCTTGCCCAGATCTACTACCAGACTGCGACCGCATGGTGGGAACTCATAGCATCTTCCTATCCAAAGGTAACCCTCTATAAACTCCCGGCGTCAAGCGATCCCTTCCCTGATGATGATATCGGATTAGGGACCATTCTTGAAGGTCTTAAATACCCGATCCTCATGGAGCACAGAAAGCCTGATCCGTCAAAACCATACCAGAACGACGAGATCAATACCACGATCTCCAGGTGGATTGAAGACAATATTGATAGCATTCCTGTAAACCAGACCGATCGAAATGATCAGTCAAAAGGGTATTACTTCATGATGGGTGATGATGTATCCAAGGCAAAGTCAACGTATATTTCACTCTCTTCCAAGAACGTTCCTGCTGAATTCTATGATACAGCAAATTACATCGATGCGTTTCTCTACTTTATCTCACAGGCCCGGGAGTATTACAACAACTACCTGACCGAGAGAACAAATATTGTGTCTGCAACAGATGGCAGGACCCCTTACGAAAAATCAAAGAATTACTACGATCAGGCCCAGGTTGCCCTCAATATGTTCAGGGACAAGGTTTCAGGTGTCGACAGTGCAACGACGATTCCTGAATTCCCCAGGTTTGATGAGGTTCCCCTCGGGCCTCAGCTCGATTCAGAAGGAACGCTTCATGACTATTGGGGTGGAACCTACTGGTCATAGACAGCATCCGCCATTTTAAACCGAAAAAGCCATGTCCTGATACCAGCATGGCTATACCATCCGGAATCCAACTCTTTACTACCTTTTTATGAAGATCCTGATCGCTGTTCCCCCTACTGGATACCATGACAAGGAGTTATCCCTGGTCATCGCGGTGTTTGATCATAACAAGGCTGAGTACGAGTTTGCATCAAACCAGGCAGGGTATGCGAAAGGAACACTGGGGGGAAGGGTGTATGCTCCACTCAGTTTCGAGGATGTGATCCTGCACAAGGAGGCTGAGTATGATGCCATGGCGATACTTGGCGGACATGGTGGTCAGGCTCACTTCTGGAACAGCAAGGATCTGCTCGAACTGGTGAAGATATTCCGGCTTCACCGCAAGGTAATCGGTGCCATCAGTACCTCACCGGTGGTACTTGCCAGGGCAGGAATATTGAAAAAACGACCAGCAACTGTGATCAACGGCCCCCCGATCAGGGAGATGATGAAGGCTGATGTGAAATTTGAGGACAAGCCTGTTGTGTTTCTCGACCGGATAGTCACAGCCAGAAATCCTGATGACGGCAAACGGTTTGCCGAGTTGATCATCGAATATATTCTCGGGAATCCTGAGTTCAACGGACCGCAGGTGGTCCCTGCACCGAACAAACTCGGGTTTGATATCTGATCAGAACTGCTCTCTTTTTTTATTTGGTTGCTGCAAGTTTTCCAGCACGCTCGAAGCACCGTTCTGCATCACGGTCCTGCCCGTTTTTCTGGAGTGCTTTACCTTTTGCATACCAGGCTACCGATGAATCGGGTTTCTTATCGATGATCTGATCGAAGTACTGGATTGCACTTTTATACTCTCCGATATCGATGAGGAGGTTCCCGAGCTTGTACATCGCATCGGTGTGTGACGGGTCGCTCCGAATTGCTTCGAGGTAACACCTGACCGCCTCCTCCAGGTTATCCCCCCGTTCAAGGAGCTGACCCATCTCATAATAGGCATGTGAATTGTTGGGATCTATCTCAACCACACGAAGGAAACAGGCAGTGGCGTTCCGGTATGCACCCAGTTTTCGGTATGCCACCCCTTTCGAAAACCAGGCATTGATATGACGGGGGATGATCTTGAGAGTCTGATCCAGGTACTGGATAGCCTCCTGGTATCTTCCTTCTTTGTATAATGCCTGATTTCCCATCACGAAGTATACATCTGCGATGTTTTTACGGTATTTTGTGCTCCCGGGATCCCGCTCCATCGCGGTCTCGTATGCCTCTATAGCCTCGGCATATTTATGGAGGATTTTGTATGAGTTCCCGGTGAGGAGCCAGGCGGGGGCAAAGTCAGGTCGTTCCTTGAGGCATCTCTGAAAATATGATATTGCGTGCTGGTATGCCCCTATCTTCATGAGTGAGCGGCCCATCCCATAGAGGTTGTCAGGGTCTCTGGGCCTGACCTTAATGGCCTGTTCATATGCCTCTATCGATTCATGGTATTTTCTGAGATCGTAGAGGTACCGGCCTTTCAGATCCCAGGGATATACATATGCAGGGTCAACCTTTTTTGCCCTTTCAAAAAATTCTATTGCTTCGTCACGCTTTCCGAGGGTCCACAGTGCCATACCCTTCTCATGATAGGCCGGGGGGAAATCCGGATGCAATATGAGTGCCCGGTTACAGAGTTCAATGGCCTCAAGACACTTCAGGGCGTCCTGGGTCTTTTTTGCATGACCCCTGAGTGCTCTAGCCTTGCTGGTGATCGCCTCAACATGTTCTGGCTCTATCTCAAGTGCACGGGTGAAACACTCCTCAGCCCTGTCGTACCGCTCAAGCCCTGAGAACGCTTTGCCCATCCCGCTCCAGCACCTTGCACTCCCTCTGTTCAGTTCAAGACCGCGGTTAAAGGTCTGGATGGCTGCTTCGAACTTCTCTTTGGCAAGCTGGTTCTCACCTTTCTGACAGTAACTATCTGCCGGGGTGGCATCAGATCCTCCCAGCCAGTCTCTGATTCCCATAATTGTGATTGTGGCGATCCTGCACTTTTACATTAATCTGCAGGAATAAAAACCTATATCGGCAAAAATCTTCGGTATGATCAGAAAAACTCACCCTGGATTCTGATTACATCGGTGCTGTCTGTCGCCTGTGCATAGGCATCGAGAGGCTCCTGGTTCAGTTCAATGAACCTGATCCCCCACGAGACTTTCCCGAGGATCTCCCGTGCCTGCTCCTCCTCACCGAGGATACAGAGACCTGCAGCCATGGCCTCAATTGAAGTGAGTTTGAAGGGCTTGCCAAAGTTCACAGGGTTCGCAGCGAGAAGAAAGGGAAGAGCCCGTCTGAACCTCCAGTTTCTCACAATGCTGGTATCGAGCACAGCCCAGGAGCAGTCGAGGGCTGTAATGCTCCGGGTCCGCTCCTTGTCTGCAGGTGATAAGGCCTGCTCGGCAGTGGGATCAAGGATGAGGCTGCTGCGGGGGACGTGGGTGAGGCGTGAAAAAATTCTTACCATTCCAGCCCGCTCCAGTTTTTTCATTGTGCATTTCTTCGGATCACAGGTGTTATCCCGGTATGCAAGGAGCGGAATCATCTATCATGACTGCCGTGATATGAGATAATAATGTATCTCCTCTTCTGTCCGTGTATCAGGGATCAGGGTCTTCGGGCATCAGGAATCACCCATGAACGCGATATCCGGGCATTTGATCAGGCTCTGTCGCGGTGCAGATCATTTGGTATCGGGGTTCGTTTTCTACCCTGTCCGGAAACCCTGTACCTGGGAGTGGATCGTCAACCTGCGACGTACTCTGAGCGGCTTGATACTCCTGAATTTTCAGAGTTGCTTGAAAGACTCGAACAGGAGATCAGATCCATGATCGCAACAGAAGGAGCCCCGTATGCTATAGTCGGGGTCGATTCATCACCGACCTGCGGGGTGAACCGGACATGGAGAACACCAGCCGGTCGGGATTCCGGTAGGGGGGTCTTTCTGGGAAAATTCCCTGATATCCCTGCGTACGATGTGTATGCCGTTGCTGCAAACCGGGTATACCTTGCCGGCCCGCTCTTCTCAGAAGCAGAACGAAACTGGAACGTCAGGATAGCAGAATACCTCCGCTCATATGCATACGAGGTCTATCTTCCACAGGAGATCGGTGACTCCTCTGCATCACGGGGAATAGATGCACATCAGGAGATCTTTACCCGGAACCTCTCGGCTCTTGACACGTCAGACCTTGTTGTTGCAGTAATTGAGGGGGCTGATGCAGACTCGGGAACAGCATGGGAGATGGGGTATGCCAATGCAAAAGGAGTTCCTGTGTATGCCATCAGAACCGACTTCAGGATGGTGGGGGCCACTGAACATGTAAATCTCATGCTTGAACAGTCAGCGGTTGTGACCAGAAGCCTGGAAGAACTGCGTGATGCCCTTCCCTGCCCGGTACCTGCCGGTTTATCTTCCAGTGAGAAGGAGCAGCAGGGCTGAAGCACCTGATATGACACCTGCTCTCTCACTAGAGATGGAACTGGAGGTTCTGTTCATCAGGAGAAGCAGAATTCCGAGCGAAAACAGATACTCTGACGGGGTGGTCAGTTCCCGCATGAAGCCCCAGCCGAAGTAATCCTCCATCTGGTATACCGGGAATGGTCCGAGAAGGGGGTAAAACCAGTTCACTGGTATCTTCCACATCTCATCAAGGATCTGATGACTCAGGATCCCGATTCCAAGGCCTGCTGTAAGGAGTCTGTCCCTGAAGAGAGCACCTGAGATCAGAAGGATAAGTGCAAATCCTATCAGTGAGTGAGCGATGAGCCGCCCGTCCCCGATTGAAGGGAATACGATATAGCCGAGCGGTTTGTCTATCAGGTCAGGAAGCACTGACCCCAGTATACAGGCTGGCAGAATGTACCCTGACCTGAAGTGGTTCTGCAGGAGCAGGCCTATACCTGTGCCGAAGAAGAGATGGCATGCGATCAGCATGGCTGGTTTTCTGACACTGCCCGGCGCCTGATCTCCTTTACGATCCTTCGTGAGCTTGTGAACGGGGTTCCCTCATACTCGCTGATCCTTACAATATCAGTCTTCAGCCCGCGTTCACTCAGGGCATTACGAAGTTTACTCTCCTCAAAATGCTGGTTGAACCCGAGGGTGATGATATCGGGACGAATCTCCTCAATTGGCCTGAACATATCATGCTCATCACCGAGGACTGCTGAATAAACACCTTTCAGTGATCCTACCATCAGCACCCGCTGCTCTTCGGGAATGATCGGCCGTGGCTTATGCTTCACGTTCACGTCCCTGGCAACGATGACCCAGAGTTCGGTACCGAGGTGTGCAGATTCTTTGAGATACCAGAGGTGACCGGGATGGAGAATATCAAAGGTTCCGGTTGCGACAACCCGGCTGATCTTACTCATCAGGGATCACTTCCAGATCGATCCTGGTCCCGTCAGCATGAAAACACCCCCAGTCCTCCTGGCCATACGGGTGCCCGACGATGATGTGACAGGAGCCGGTACGCGAGAAGAATGCAATATCCGCCTCTGAAGGTCGTATTGCCCCGCTCGGATGGCTGTGTGCGCTTCCTATATATCCCACATTAAGGGGAATCATCTCAAACAGAACTGATGCACTCGCTGATCCCCCTATGGTACCGGGGATTATGTCCACATTCCGGATCACCCCGTCTTCTGTGGACAGGAGTGCCGCAAACTCCCGGGGGTGCGATTCCTGTCCCATTATAAGCAACAGGGAAAGGGTATCTGCTGAGATTCCTCTGATATTCATGAATTATCCGTATACCTGAAGGAAGAGATGTTGAACCTCATCACTCATTGATGTTCCCTGAAATGATACCTGGCCGTTGATCAGAACTGGCCATCCTGCTCAAAGCTCCGTCCGAACCTGATCGCAAGTTCTGCCTTGTAGAGTTCCCGCCCCAGATATCCGGCATGATCGAGGAGCGACACAGCATCCTGTTTCAGAAGTGTGTAGAGAAGGTCCTGCCATCGTCTTCCTCTGACTGCTTTTCCGTTCCTGACTGCTACGATCCATCCGTCTTCGATCCCGATCCTGAAATTCCCGCGCGGATCATACTGGATATCGTCAGGCATCTCTTCTGCTTCTGAAATTTCTGAGTACTCAAGGGGAGGTTCGCGCCTGCGTCGTTTCTCCTTGATACAGAAGAGATCTATCCCGAGATCCTTGGGGTATGGGCGCTCTCCTGTAAGGAGCATCATCTCGGTTGCCGTCCTCATCTCTCTGATGGCCCCCTGGGTCTTGTCACTGTGCTCACTACAGAAGATGACTGAAGCATGAAGCTCGTGAGCCATTGCTGCCAGAAGGGCGTTGACCCCGATGGAGTCGGCATCAATCAATTCGGTGACGTTTCCGGCTCCGAAGAAGAGAGGACATCCAGGATCTGAAAACCCGGCTAGGGAACTGGTAAGTCCTGACCCTGCCGGCTGCAGGAGGGGATCAACGATAAGGTGGGTGATCCCCATCCCCTTTGCGGATTGTATCGTCTCACCGAGTGTATGGTTTTGGGGAACGATGACCGCTGCAGCATTGCATGCAGCGAGATGGGGTCCGGCCTCGCTGATATTCCCATCATGAAGTGAGAGGATCAGATCCACTCTCGGGAGGGCAGCCCTAATGAGGTCAGGATTTTGTGTATCTGCAGCAAGAGGACCGGGAAGATCGGCGACCTCTGAGAACACCCTCCTGACATCCTCAGGGGTTGCATCAAATCCGAATCCGAGATCCACAATGTCTGCGCCGCTTTCAAAGAACCTGATGACCCGCCCCCTGATATCAGGCTGGCGGTGAGCATCCATGATCTCAGCGAGCACCTTCATCCGGGATCCGCCACCTATCTTGACCCCCCTGATTGAAAACTCGCCTGGTGCCTCGTTTTCAAGCCGGTTCACCTTGTCTGTGGCCTCTCTCTGCCTGATGGTTGTGAGAAGATCATCAGCAGGTATCTCCCGGGAGAGTTCAACCGTACCGAGAATTTTGAGGATCATCGGAAGGTCTGCGGCGTGTCGTGGTCCGCGATAGATCGGAACCCCGGTTTCATCTTCTATTTTCTGAAAAGAGGCAGTGCACATGCCTGATGTGATTACTATGTCGTAAGAACCCCCTGCAAGCAGTTCCCTGAGTTTTCCCGGCGTGAGAAATGATGCCAGTTCTCCTGTCACAACTACCGTGGCATCATATCCTGCTGCCGCTTTCCTGACGGCCTCTTCGGTGATCCTGCCGGTAGGGAGGAGTATCCGCATCATCCTTCCTTAATTACTGCAGGAGATAACCTATAGTAGTAGTGATGTTATCTGCTGATCTTCACGTCCATACTTCCTGTTCAGGGGATGGTGAGAGCGGGGTAGAAGAGGTGCTTGCAGCGGCACGCGCAGCAGGCCTTGATGCCATTGCACTGACCGATCACGATACCACAGAAGCCTGCAGGATTGCTGCCTCATTAACCTGTGATGTTCTGGTAATCCCGGGAGTGGAAGTCTCAACCCGGCAGGGTCACCTGCTTGCACTCGGGGTTAGTGGTGAGGTTCCCAAAGGCCTTGATGTCCTTGAAACGATTGATCTGGTTCATAAGATGGGCGGGGTTACCATTCTCCCGCATCCGTTTCACCGATACAGGCACGGGGTTGCCCTGAAGATGAAAAAAGCCCTTGAGGTGGCAGATGCGATTGAGGTCTTTAACAGCCGGTACATCCTGGGCGGAGCAAACCGGAAGGCAGCCCGCTATGCCTGCAGACTCGGCAAACCGATGGTCGCAGGGAGCGATGCCCATAACTGCAGGTATGTCGGGTATGGCAGGACACTCATCGATGCTGATCGCAGCGTTGCCGGTATCCTCGAGGCGATCCGCAATGGAAATACAAAGCCTGCAGGCAGAAGGACTCCTGTCAGGACCTATACAAAACAATCACTCCGGAACTCATGGCGGAAACTGAAGGGCAGAATAACCAGGTAAGGGTTGCCTTTCGGATCGGCTATCTTGGCAGTTCCTTTTATGGCTCTCAGTTCCAGCCTCATCACCGGACTGTAGAAGGAGAGATCAGGCAGGCCTGTATCAGGGCTGGGTTGTTCTCTGATACCAGAAAGGGAAGGCTAGCCTTTTCAGGCCGCACTGACCGGGGAGTTCATGCCAGGTGCCAGGTTATTGCATTTTCAACCCCTTATCCTGACCGGGCCCGTCGGGCACTTCCCGGCCAGCTTCCCCCTGATATCTGGGTTGATGCCTTCTGCGAGGTTCCTGAATCATACTCACCACGTCGTGATGTCATCAGCAGGACATACCGGTTTTATTTTCATGATCTGCCTTCTGATCCTGCTCTGATGAGAAAAGCATCTGAGTTATTTCTCGGGAGGCATGACTACTCATGCTTTGCACGAGTTGAGCCGGGAAAAGATCCTATACGGAGTATCACTGAGATAACTGTGCATACTGAAGGAGACTGCTGCTGGATAGAGGTAACAGCCCCGAGTTATCTATGGCATATGGTGCGGTCCATGGCTGCCGCCCTCACCCGCGTTTCTGAAGGGTTACTATCACTGGAAGAACTCGGGGTGATGCTCACCGGCAGATGTAGTAACAAGATGAAACCTGCGCCTCCTGACGGACTTATCCTCTGGGAGATAACCGACATACTCCCATGGCGATCAGTCCCTCCGCTGAAACGAACCTTCAGGCTCCATGCTGATGCGGCAGCTGAACACGAGCTCATGGCCAGGGTTCACCGTCTCCTCTCGCCTTCCGGTGAGTGATGAGTTGCAACCGGATGTTGAGAAGTGAGAAAAGAGGTTTAGAGATCCCGTTCGATCTTTGTGATCATCGTCTTGATGTCAAGCCAGATGATCAGTTCACTCTTGTCCTTGTCACCTGTCTTGGTCTTCTTTCTGATGATCCCCAGAATATCCCGTTCATTGTTCTGTGAAGCGTGCGCATCCTTGTCAATATCCTCATCAGCATAGGTGGTGACAGCGAGTACATCATCCACAAGGACTCCGATCATCTTCTCAGATACACCCTGGTCAAGAACGATGATCCGCGACTTCTTCTTATCCCCTGCTTCCTTGGTGATCTTCATCATCTCTTTGAGGTCGATGATGGTTGTGATCACACCTCTGAGATCGATAATACCCTTGATGAATGAGGGTGTGTTGGGCAGCGGCGTGATCTCTGTTGTGTTGATGACCTCCCTGGTATCGAAGAGATCGATGGCAAATAGTTCATTTCCCAGGATAAACTCTACAACCCTCATGCTCCCAGCGGTGTTAGCACGAGAGGCGACCCGCTTCTTTACCGGCGTACTGGCAATGCTCTGCTGTTGAACCTCTTCTGAATCACTGTCTACCAGAAATGTGCCCATATTTTATCCCTCCATCTGATGTACCGGGCTGTATGGTGTCAGGGTTGTTGCCCTTCCCCAATACCTATCTGCTAACCGTATCAGGGTGTTGAATGATGAATCTTTCGTTTATATGTTGCTTCGGTAGGTGTGGATGACTCAGCAGGGTTTACTCTGATCTCTGAGGGGCAGGTACATGGCTCAAACCCGGGTCAAGCGTGCAGTTATCCGGCATGGAAACGAATAATAATGAAATATGACCGCCCCTTCACCCGAAATGGTTCTAAAGCGCTGGTTTGGGTACCCCACATTCCGGCCACAGCAGGGTGATATTATCAGGGAAGTGATCAAGGGGCGTGATGTGCTTGCGGTCATCGCCACAGGCGGGGGCAAGTCGGTCTGCTACCAGATTCCGGCTCTCATCAGGGAAGGTCTCTGCGTGGTCGTTTCACCACTTATTGCCCTGATGAAGGATCAGGTCGATGGGCTGAGAGAACTCGGTATTCCTGCTGCGTTCATGAACAGTACCCAGGATTCCAGGCAGAAGCGGGATGTCGAGGATGCGATACGGGCGGGCACTCTCAGGATCCTGTATGTATCACCAGAACGGCTGATCCAACCGTCGTTTCTGAAATTTCTTACAGAGGTGCATCCGAGCCTCGTGGCTGTGGATGAGGCACACTGCATCTCCCAGTGGGGGCACGAGTTCAGGCCCGAATACAGGCGTCTTGCCGTGATCAAGGAGACATTCCCTGATGTACCGGTCATTGCGCTCACTGCAACAGCGACGCCGTCGGTCAGGACAGATATCATCACTGAACTAAAACTCTCAGATCCTGCCATCTTTATCGGGAGTTTTAACAGGGCGAATATCTCGTACCTCATTGAGAAGAAAGAGTCTCCCGATGTTCAGGTGGTCGCTTTTCTGAGGAAACATGCCGGTGAGTCCGGGATCATCTACTGTTTTTCCAAGCGGCAGGTAGAGGACCTGACTGCAACACTGCGAAAGAATGGGTTTGCGGCATCTGCCTATCATGCAGATATTCCGCCTGTAGAGCGTCATGCGGTCCAGGACCGGTTCCTGCGTGACGAGACCAGAATTATTGTAGCCACAATTGCCTTCGGGATGGGGATCAACAAGCCTGATGTCAGGTTTGTCATCCACTATGATCTCCCCAAAAATCTGGAGCACTATTACCAGGAGACCGGTAGGGCAGGCCGGGATGGCGATCCAGCCGAGTGTCTTCTCCTCTACAGCAGGGCAGACTACCGGAAGATCTCGTATCTCGTCGAGAAGATGGGTGAAGGGGTTGAGAAGCAGGTTGCAATAAGGAAACTCCATGACATGATCGGGTACTGCGAAACCCGGGCCTGCCGTCGTGCAGTCATCCTCACCTACTTTGGCGAGGGGTATAATGAACCGAACTGCGGGGGGTGTGATAACTGTGCATCTGGCAGGAAGACCATGGACGGGAGGCAGGTTCTCAGGACCATCGCCACCTGTGTCGAGGAACTGGAGGGGGGGTATGGGATATCATATCTCGGTGATATCCTCTCGGGATCAGTTGATGAGAAGGTCATGAGCAACGGACACGACCGGCTCTCCTGTTTCGGTATCGGGAAAGCCCACCGGAAACGGCAGTGGCTCTTCTGGATCCGTGAGTTGATCTACTGCGGGTATCTCACCTCGTTCGGTACAAAATACCCGGTGGTCAGGTCAAACGATCGGACCCGTGATGCACTTGCAGGGAAGATACCGGTGATGATCGGAGAGCCTGATTTCCAGGCAGTGCTAGCACCGGAATCGGCTTCAGAAGAGACCCCGGTCTACAGCGCCAACCTCTTTGAGATCCTGCGGGACATCAGGAAGAGTATCGCTGACGAAGAGGACGTCCCTCCGTTTCAGATCTTTCCAAACAGAACACTTAAGGAGATGGCGACCCGGCTCCCCAGAACCCGGGCTGAACTGCTCACTGTGTACGGAGTCGGCGAACACAAGGTCTCACGATACGGAAAGCCGTTTCTTGAGGCCATCTGTGCATACGCGGATCACCGCCAGACCATCGTGATGAAGGCTCACAAGGCACGATTATGAAAAGCCCATGCACTTTGTGTGGAAAGTGCTGTACGAATATGAAGCAGTACATCCTTGTGGGTAGCAGGTCTCCTGACGGCAGGTTTTCATGCGAATGCACACTTACCAGAGAAAAGTTTCTGGCCAGGGTTTCCAGCCAGGATATTTCCCGGATGTTTGATCGTAACTTCCGGTTCAGGTACCCGAAAGCATGCCCGTTTTTGGTGCAGGGCGATGGGGAGACGTTTGCCTGTCTGATCTATGCTGACCGGCCCGGGCATTGCAGATCCTTTCTCTGCTCCAACTGCAGAGAAGATTCCCCGGAAAAGAGTGAAGGATGAGATGACAGTGTTTCAGTGTTTTATTGTATCAGGCTGGAACAGCTTCTATTGAGGCTGGAATAATCCTGTTCATCAGCCATTCCGGAACCTGTCTGCTTGTCCTGAGCACGATCCTAAAGATCTCTTTGTCCTTCTGAACACCGGTCCAGGTTGCATCGAGCTGGTATCCTGTCTCAAAGACAGGGGTTCCAAAGACCCGTATCGAGAAGACCCGTGTTCCTATCTGTCTGGTCTCACCCAGTTTCATCTCTTCCCGGTGATCCCCGATTCTGAGCGCTATTTTGTCTCCGGTCTGCATGGCGAGGATATCAAGACTGCCAACCCGGACACGTTCCCCGTCAGGTAGTGATGCCTGGTAGGTGGTTGTGTAAGGATATACTGAATCTCTGGCTTCCACCTGATCAGGAGTTATCTGCAGGGTCAGGAGTGCTGCTCCTGCCACTCCGAGTATCACGATGATCAGTATAAGGATCGCGACTAGCGTTCTGCGGTTACTGTCTCTCATCTCCAGGTCTCTCCATTTGGTTGGCCCTCCCGGATTCGGCCCGGCAGGGTCAGGTATGTTCGTCATGAGGTACCCCTATCCGGTACTAGGATATCACCCGGTATCAGCATACCGGCCTCCTGTAGTACCCTGATCAAACTATCATTATTTATCATGAAAAACAAACGGATTCTGACACTCATGCCAACGGTTCCAGACACCGAATATATCCATAAATGCACCTCGGCATGTGCCGGATGCAGTTCTGATCTGATCCTCAGGCATGTCCTGAAGGCTGCAGGTCCAGATACCGTACTGGTGGTTCCGGCCTGTTGCACCTCGGTGCTGCAGGGTGTGTATCCAAATACGTCATTTGGCATCCCGGTCTACAATGTTGCCTTCGCCTCGGCAGCAGCGGTTGCTTCAGGTATGGCAGCTGCGTTTGAAGAACTCGGGAAGAAGACGAACGTGATCGCCTATGCCGGTGATGGAGGAACTGTTGATATCGGGATCCAGGCACTCTCCGGGGCACTGGAGCGGGGAACCAACTTCCTGTACATCTGCTATGATAATGAAGCATACGGGAATACCGGGATGCAACGTTCAGGGTCAACCCCGCTCGGGGCAAGGACCACAACGACGCCCGGTGGCAAACCGCATCCCAAGAAGGATCTTGACCGGATCATTGCAGCACACCATCTTCCGTACATGGCTACCTGTTGCAGTGCCTATCCCCAGGATCTCGTGAAGAAGGTTGAGAAGGCACTCTCGATCAAAGGCCCCAAGTTCATGCATGTGCTCGCCCCCTGCCCGCCAGGATGGAGATACGATGCTGCAAAGACGATAGAGGTAGGAAAACTTGCGGTCAGGAGTGGTATGTGGGCCATGTATGAGCGTGAGTATGATACCCTCACCCTCTCGGGTCAGACCAAGGCAGCGATGCTGAAGCCGGCACCACTCGAGGATTACCTCAAGATGCAAGGCCGGTTCTCCGGTCTGAAACCAGAACAGATCACCGAGATCCGACAGTCAATGGAACGAAACCTGCGGCTGCTCAAACTGGAGGCAGAAGGAACATGCTGACCATATCAACCGGAAATAACGCGGTCGCTGCAGCAGTGCGGGAAGCCGGAACTGCTGTGGTTGCTGCCTATCCGATCACCCCGCAGACTGAGATTGTCGAGCAGATTGCAAACTTTGTCACAAAAGGAAGCATGAAGGCCAGTTACATCCCGGTCGAGAGTGAGCACTCTGCAATGGCTGCCTGCATCGGTGCCAGCATCACGGGAGTCCGGACCTTCACGGCAACCAGTTCCCACGGCCTGTTGTACATGCACGAGATGGTGAACTGGGCAGCAGGTGCCAGACTCCCTATTGTAATGGCCAACGTAAACAGGGCAGTCGGACCGGGCTGGAACGTCTGGGCAGAACACACCGACTCACTGCAGGCTCGTGACACCGGCTGGCTCCAGGTGTACGTGGCAACCGTGCAGGAGGCATACGATGCAACCCTGATGGCATTCAGGATCGCAGAAGATCGCCGGGTCTACCTGCCGGTGATGGTGAACCTTGATGGATTTGCCCTCTCCCATATTACCCAGCAGCTCGAAGAGGTCAAGGCCGGAGACTTCATCCCGCCACTGGTTCTGGATCATAAGATCGACACAGAAAATCCGGGTGGCTACGGGTGCATGACGTCTTCTGTAGACTATGTCAGGATCCGTTCAGATATCGAGCGTTCAATGCGTGACTCGGTTGAGGTGATCAGGGAGACCGAGGCCGAGTTTGCCAAGCGGTATGGCCGGAAGTACTCCTGGACCGATGATTACCGCTGTGAGGATGCTGAAGTTCTGATCCTCTCGATGGGAACGCTCGGAAAGGAAGCAGAGGTGGCAATTGACATCCTCAGGAATGAAGGGATCAAGGCCGGTTCGATGCGGGTGAGATGGATTCGTCCGTTCCCAGAACTCGATCTCCGTGACCGCGAACTCGTAGTCATCGACCGGAACTACTCGTTCGGGTTTGGTGGTATCCTTGCAGGTTCTATAAAGGCAAAGACCGGGAAGGACTGCTACAACGTCATCGCAGGTCTCGGCGGTCAGGAGGTTACCTACAATGACATCGCCTCATTCGTCAGAAACCGGAAGACAGGCACTGAAGAATGGTTTGGGGTGAAGATCTGATGTATGAGATACGTCTTCATTCCCGGGGCGGACAGGGTGGTGTAACTGCAGCCAAGCTGATGGCACTGGCAGCATTCCGTGACGGTAAGTATGCAACAGCTGCACCGTTTTATGGTGCAGAACGTCGTGGAGCTCCTATCGTCTCATTCATCAGGATTGACGATCAGCAGATCAAGATCTACTCACAGATACACCAGCCGGATCTCGTTGTGGTGCTTGATGCCTCGATCATTGACCTGGTAAATGTCTTTGACGGCCTGAAGCCTGACGGAAAAGTGCTGATCAATGCACCCGAGCTCCCGAAGGCTGCAGAAGGGTACAAAACATACTGTGTTGACCTGACCGGCATCGCTCTCAAGACCGATCTCGTGGTTGCCGGGAGTCCGATCCTGAACACCCCGGTAATCGGAGCTCTCGCCAAGATGGGGCTCTTCTCCCGTGAGTCTGCCCGTGCAGCAATATCAGAGATGTTTGCAGATGAGCGGAACCTGAAAGCAGCCATGATGGCGTACGAGGAGCTGGTGGTATGAGAGAACGACTCGCGATCTCCCGTCCTATTGAGGGAGCCTGTGGAAAAACCGGAACATGGCGTGTGTTCCGTCCGGTTGTTGACAAGGATCGGTGCAATGCCTGTGGGATGTGTGCAATGTACTGCCCCGATGGCGTCATCGACAGTAATTATGATATTGATCTGGTCTTCTGCAAAGGGTGCGGGATTTGCGCGAATGAGTGCCCGAAGAAGGCGATCACCATGATCCGGGAAGGCGAATAGTCAGGTCTTCTCCCGCCTTTTTTTCAGTATTTGTTCGTTTGACACGTATCCTTATACTTTAAGATATCTGCCCTCTCTCGCGTAGTTATATGTTGGTGCGAAATAATTTTCTGACTGCACCAAACTATTATCCGCAAACCTGCACCACATGGTAGTATGGTCCGGTACTCAATAACGATGGAGGACGATCTGACCAAGAGGATCGATCAGGAATGTAATGCCAGGCAGTTGTCACGGTCTGACTGGATTACAGAAGCCTGTGCCCGTCAGCTCAAGCGTCTCTCCGGATTCGGGATATATCCCTGCGGCCAGTCCGGCCCGCTCATCGATGACTCGCCTGCACCGGTCAGGCACAATATGCAGAACTATGAGGAGACGTACCGCAACTTCAAGATAGAGGTACCCGAGTTCTTCAACTTCGGATTCGATGTCATTGATGCCTGGGCAAAGAAGGATCGCAACAAGCTTGCGATGGTCTGGACAAACCAGCAGGGAGCAGAGCATTTCTATACCTTCCGTGATATCTCCCGCAGGTCAAACCAGATTGTCAACATGCTGATCAAGTACAAGATCGGCAAAGGTGACAAGGTCCTGATCATGCTTCCCCGGGTTCCGGAATGGTGGTTCATGACTATCGCCCTGATCAAGGTTGGTGCGATCTATATTCCCGCCCCTACAATGCTGACCCAGAAGGACATCGAGTACAGGATCAATGCTGCTGAAGTCAAGATGGTCATCACCTCTGAAGAGAATGCGGACAAGGTCGAGGCAGCAGCCCCCCACTGTCCGTCACTTGAGGTTAAGATGATCAATGATGCGAGACGCCCGGGATGGGTATCATACCTGACCGAACTCGACTATCCTGCACCTGTCTCGTCCCGGATTGTGAACCTCAAGGGCCTTAGGAAGACAAAATCATCAGACCCCATGGTGATGTTCTTCTCGTCTGGGACGACCGGCGAGCCGAAGATGGTGGTTCATACCCATGATTACCCGCTCGGGCATATCGTGACTGCCAGGTTCTGGCATGATCTGAGGAGTAACGATCTGCACTTCACCGTATCTGACACCGGGTGGGCAAAGTCTGCATGGGGAAAACTCTTCGGCCAGTGGATCGAGGGTTCAGCCATATTTGTGTATGATTACCGCCACAAGTTCAATGCAACCGAACTGCTCCCGCTGATTGAGAAGTACGGGATCACAACCTTCTGTGCACCGCCCACGATCTACCGGATGCTGGTTATGGCCGACCTTCGGAAGTATGACTTCTCTGAACTTCGTCACTGTGTCAGTGCCGGTGAGATGATCAACCCCGAGGTGATCAAGGCATGGAAGGATATGACGGGCCTTGAGGTCTACGAGGGATATGGGCAGACCGAACTGGTTCTCTGTGTCGGGACATTCCCGTGCATGAAGCCAAAGTACGGCTCCATGGGCAAGCCATCCCCCGGCTGGCAGATCGAGCTTCATGACGAGGATGGCAAGCCGGTCAAACCCGGCGAAGAGGGTTCAATCGCAATCAGTGTCAATCCAAAGCCGGTGGGAATGTTCCTTGAGTATCACAACAACGACGAGGCCAATACCAACGCTTTCAGGAACGGGTTCTATTACTCCGGCGACCGGGCGATGATGGATGAGGACGGATACTTCTGGTTTGTCGGTCGTGATGATGATGTCATCAAGGCATCAGGATACCGGATCGGCCCGTTCGAGGTTGAGAATGCTTTAATCGAGCACCCGGCTGTCGGAGAAACAGCAGTGGTCGGTTCACCTGATATCATCCGTGGATTTGTGGTCAAAGCATTCGTTGTCCTGAAAGAGGGTTTCGATCCTTCAGAAAAACTTGCACGTGAGATCCAGGAGTACGTAAAAGGGGTAACTGCTCCGTATAAGTATCCCCGGAAGATCGAGTTCGTCACCGAGCTCCCGAAGACCATTTCTGGCAAGATCAAGCGGAAAGATCTCCGTGAACTTGAGATGAAACGGTTTGAAGAAGAGCAGAGGGACGGTAAGCACCGCTAATCCTTCCTTTTTTGCGCGTTCAGGCTGGTATTGTGGATCATGTTATCTGAAGGCATGATCAGGCACGATCCATATCAGTGTTACAGGAAAGCATCTTTGTCATGAGTCTCAGGAGAGTACTATGAGATCGGTCTCTCTTTCGCGGCAGGTATGCGGCTGGGCCCTGCCGGCTTTTGTGCTGGTAGTGGTCTGTTCTCTTATTCCCCTTTCGGCCAGTGCTGAGGACGGATATTCGGGTGGTGCACCACTCGGTGCTCCGAACTGGATTCTTGAGAGGATGGATACCAGTATTATGCCTGATTATTACCTTCCTCCAAATACGACAAGGGATCAGGTCCGGGTTCCCACGTACAGTTCGTACATCAGCAGTGGGAACAACCTTCTCACATCCGGATCTTATACAGAGGCTAAGAGTGCATTTGAGAATGCAATTCAGAAGAATTCTGAGTCTTTTGATGCCTGGGTTGGCAGGGGCCTTGCACTTGAAGGGCTGAACCGGTCTCTTACCTCGATAGAATCATACGAGAATGCCCTCAAATACGCACCAGATGACGGAAGCTCATGGGTTGCACATGCAGGGAAAGGCCGGGTGCTTCTCGAGCTGAACAGGTATCAGGATGCTGCAGATTCACTTGAGGCTGCTATCAATGAGTATACCAGATCAGGATCGAGCAATATGGATGACCTGACATCTATCTACAATCATCTTGCACAGGCAAAGGACAAACTTGGTCTGAAGGATGATGCTGAGGCGGTTCAGAAGAAGGTTGCAAGCCTGAAATCAGGAACCGGTACAGTATTTGGTAACAAGGGTTCGTTGTAAATCATCAGGGCCATAAGCCTCTGAAAATACTTTTTTACCCTGCAGACAGATTCTGCACCATGATAGTATGGATGCGGTCTGCAGTATTGGTTCTTGGAATCGTGCTGGTTCTTTCAGGAGTGGTTTGTGGTTCTTCTCCGCAGTATATTTCTCTTGAGCGTGGCATGTGCTTTGGTACCTGTCCGGTGTACACGGTGACTCTGTTTGAGAACGGCAGTGTCTTTTATCATGGTGAAAAGTTTGTGAAAGAGACAGGGAACCTGACTGATACCCTTACAGGATCAGGGTTTGCAGACATCCTTCAGGCTTGTAATGAGACCGGCTTCTTCCATATGAATGATGAGTATGTGAACCTGGACATGACTGATATGCCCAGTGCAATCATCACCGTTCAGAACGGGAGCGGTATCAAGCGGGTTGAACATTATCATGGAGATATCCATGCACCGGCAAAGCTGACTACTCTTGAAGACCTGATCGACCAGGTGGTTCAGATCACCAGATGGACCGGAACCGGTTCTGATACAACACAGGAAGAGCAGATATAAGGTTTTTCTGATAACCGGGCTGATGAAAAAAAGTGGCGGGTATGATGCTGAGAGAACGATATGATCTGATAAAAAACCGGGTTCACGTGGTACTTGATGACCCGACACCAGGGGACCGGATTGCATTCAGGATTCAGTGGTTCCTTGCCCTGGTGGTCCTGCTGAATGCGGTGGCTATCGTTCTCGCAACGGTACCTTCCATTGACAGGCAGTTCAGGTTTCTCTTCGGCCCCCTGATGAACTCCTGTCTGCTCATCTTCACCATCGAATACCTGCTCAGGATATGGTCATGTACATCCTCTCAAAATCTCAAAGGAATCATCGGTGATCGCTTCAGATACGCCATGCACCTGTACCTGATCATCGATCTCATCTCGATTCTACCCATCTTTTTTCCGATATTAATACACAGGAACCTTACATTACTCCGGACTGTACGGTTACTTTCAATATTCAAGCTTGGAAGATATTCCAGGTATTCCCAATCCCTTGCCCAGTTGAAGAGAGTTCTGTTCAGGAAGAGGGAGATCTTTGCGATCATGGTCTTTATCCTGATCTTCGTGGTCCTCTTCTCTTCAACGCTCCTCTATCTGATCGAATTCCCTGTCCAGCCTGATAAATTCTCGAGTATTCCTGCAGCGATGTGGTGGTCGGCGATGACAATCACAACAGTCGGGTATGGTGATATCTATCCGGTGACAACGCTCGGAAAGATCATTGCCTCCTTTTTTACGTTTTTAGGTGTCCTCGTGCTCGCTCTCCCGTCTGCTATCCTTGCTACCGGGTTTATTGAAGAGAAGAACAGGCATCCTGACCTGGATCCAATTCAAAGAGTTGCCAGGGCCGGCCTGACAGACCACTTTACATCACTACATGATCGGGGAAGACTCACAGATCAGGAGTATGAAGAGTACATGGCAATGGTGACCTGTTTATATCCCAAAAATGAGTGACCCGGGTTGGGTTCTCCGGTTGATATAGCGCCGGATTACTCTGCCTCAAGTTTTTTCTTTGCATCCATGAGGTGTTTGATCTCTTCATCAGACACCTTCGGGTATGAGAGGTTCAGGCCTTTGATGGCAGTGACGATCGCCTCAGCAACAGCGGTCCGTGCAACCCATTTGTAGTCTCCGGGAATTACAAACCAGGGAGCAAATTCTGTAGAGGTAGCCTGAAGCATCTCTTGGTATGCTTTTGTGTACTGATCCCAGTACTGTCGTTCTGCAAGATCAGCAACAGAGAATTTCCAGTACTTCTCCTTGTGTTCAAGCCTGTCTAGGAGTCGCTTTTTCTGTTCTTTCTTAGAGATATGAAGGAAAAATTTCAGGATGAGTGTTCCGTTCCTGACCAGATGCTTCTCAAACGAGACAATGTCCTTGTATCTCCCATCCCAGAATTTATTAGCATCGGTTCCGATTTCTGGCGGAAGGTCTGCAAGAATTTCGGGGTGCACCTTGACAACAAGCACATCCTCGTAGTATGAGCGGTTGAATATTCCGATCTCTCCCCGCCCTGGGAGTACTTTTGAGTACCGCCAGAGAAAATCATGGTTGTGTTCCTCATCGGTAGGGACTTTGAAGCCGTGTACCGAGCATCCCTGGGGGTTTACACCTGACATAACATGCCTGATTGTTCCATCCTTTCCTGCAGTATCCATCCCCTGGAGGATGATCAGAACGGCATGACTCCGGGCAGACCAGAGAACATCCTGCACAGCTGCCAGAGCGGTCCGGTCTTTTTCTAGCATCTCGACGAGAAGATCTTTTGATCTCTCCTCTCCGAGCAGCTTCATACCCTCGTTCTGTGACCAGCCGGTATCATAGTCGTTGAGGTTAATCAGTGATTGTGGTTTAACAAGGAAATTTTCCAGATTGTTCTTGACTTTTGGCCCTTTTAACTTCATATATCGCCTCTCCAGGAATTAGTACCGGGTCTGGTTATCCGTCCATCTGATCTTCTTCTTTCTGCTCCTCTGCCTGAAATGGGGCATCCATTTTACTCAGCATTGAGTCAGGTCGGGCAGGGGGTTCATTAGAAGCCAGTGATCCGGTTTCATTGGGACTGTTCATGACCTGTTCTTCTTCCAATGAAATTGCAGCATCAATTTTCTTAGACTCCTTTGCATCTCCTTTGAATGTATCAAATGGTAAAACGCCCATCAACAAGAGTATCAGAAAAAAAAGAAATATTGTCACGATGATTCCAAGGATGATCGGGGCAGCATGATTGTTCCAGATTGATTCATGTGTATCTTCACCGGTGCCAACATGGTGTCTTCTTTCCTGAGGTGAATTCATGAAGTTAGACTCCTGACCTCTCGGTGTTTCTGACAAATATCATGAGAAACAGTGCTATTATCTGCAATCCCATTGCAAATAGAAATGCTGAGTCAAATGCTGCGGTTAGTTCAACCGGCTTTAGGGTATGTGCGGCCACTTCTGCCATCTTTGGTCCGAGTGCAGCTGTTGCAACCAGCAGGGTGATGGTAACGCCGAGAGTAGAACCGAGATTTGTCATCATCCGGAGAAGGCCGGATGTCATTCCCCGCTCTGAGTCAGGAGATTCTCCCATTATAGCACTATTTAGTGGAGCAAAGGCGATACCAGCGCCGGCTCCAAGAATGAACAGGTAGAATGCAACTTCACCGGTGTGGCTTGAGACAGATATGGCTGATAATAAGAAGAGGGCCAGTATCATAACGATGAAACCGATCATGATCGGCTTTTTTGTTCCGATGATATCTGATATTTTTCCGGCGATAGGTGCAGTCATGATGTTCCCGACCGGTAGTGAAAGCAACAGGGCTCCTGATGTTCCGGTCGGGAGGGCCTTTACGATCTCAAGATAGAAGGGCATGAGGAACATGACCCCTGCAAGACCCATCTGCAGGATGAGAATGTTGATGTTCTGTATGGTGTAGGCACGGTTTTTAAAGACTGAAAGAATTATAAGGGGCTGAACTTCCTTTTTCTCACGAATATAGAGGAGAGTGCTTGAGACAACTGTTAGCACCAGGGCCTCAATACCGGTTGAGATATCCTGTGTCTGAATCTGGTTCAGTCCGAAGATCAGGGACCCGAGAGCAATGAATATCAGAATAACCCCGGGAGTATCAAGCCGCGAAGAAGGAAAGACTGCCGGAAGGGCTGGCACGACTGATATACCCAGAAGTATGGCAAGAATTCCAACAGGTATGTTGACAAAAAAGATATACTGCCATGAGAAGGCACTTGTGAGAAAACCACCAATCACCGGGCCCAGGGCTACGCCAAGCATAGTAAACATGGCAACAAGACCGAGGGCCTGACCTCTCACTCTCTCACCCAGGTATGAGGTCACCATCACTGATCCGAGTGCAGCGATGATGGCACCTCCAACAGCCTGAACCATCCTGAACAGAATCAGAAGTTCCACACTGGTTGCAATACCACAAAGGGCTGATCCAACTGTAAAAATCACAAAACCTGTGACAAAGACTTTTTTATATCCCTTTATATCGCCGATCTTTGCAGCCGCGAGGAGCAGGCTGACAAGAATGATCAGATACGCATTCAATACCCAGGATGCCAGTACTGTCGATACATTGAACGCTTTTGCAATAGTAGGAAGAGCGATATTTACGATTGTTGCATCAAGACCGGCCATAAATGATCCCAACGAGATCACCAGTACGATCAGGAGTTCTTTCCCGGTCATATGGGATGAGGGGTCTGATCCTGCCATAGTAGTAGTAATCCTTTCTGCAAACCTGATAAAGGATAAGGTATGGATGACTCCCGAATCCACAAATCGAGAAATGATGCGATTCTCTTTAATTTCGAAAGGTATTTCTCTTCCTGTTATGTAGATCCCTCTTCATGGGTATGAGAGAAGAACTGTTCACTCACTGGATCGATGCTCTCAGTGGTGTTTCATTTCCGGTTTCTTCAAAAGAGTCAGTTTACTCCGGACTTCCCAAAGGTGCAGCAGGCAATATGACTGTGGGGGGGCTGGTTGTATGTAATGTTGGAGAACTGTTTGAAAAGTTCCTTAAACCATCTGACTTCCCAATAAACTCTGCAGAAGACCTGGTTCGACTCATATTTGATCGCGCAGGAATATAAGGTGGCCTTCGCCGGTTATCTTTTGCAGCCGGATGCCCATCCATGCGGTGAATTTCATCAGACCTGGATCACTGATACCTGAAGTTTAAAAATCGATAATCCTGCCCTTTTTTTCAGATTCAGGTCTGAATCAGATCATCAGTACCCTGAAATGATGACTTCTGGATTTGATCCTCCTAAATCAATTCTTTTATTAAAATCTCCGTACATATCGTTTTACTATCCCCTCTCTATCAGAACCTGTTGCTCATTGATACTACTGGTGGCCTGTGTGGAGATCCGGGTCTGATGATGCCTTCATAATGATATTTTTCAGAGGGTAATTTAGAGAGAAATCTCAAATCCTGCCCTATTTAGATATATTTTTCAGGATCTTACATAAAATGCCTAATGCCGGCTCCTGGTTTCATCCGAATGAGCACAGTAAAATGTCACCATTTTGTTCAGTCCTTCTCCATCATCAGGAAGGATCTGGTCTGATCTCCGGATTTCTGAAAAACCAGCCGTTTCTAGAATTGATGTCATCTCCTCTGCTTGGTAATAATGATTCCAGAATCTGTATATCTCAAGGTTTCTCAGATCAGAACAGACAGTATGTTGCTCAAGGATCACATGGTTGTCAGGATAGTGAAATGTCTGTGAAAGGGCAAGATACGGATATGGCTTCCAGAATCCCTGTTCTTTCACATCCCAGTCTTTTTTGCCGATCTCCATAATCTCTGGAGCATGCTCGTTGAGGATATCGAAAATAAATAGGCCTCCCGGATTGAGCAGGTTCACAATGTGGCGGAGTAACCGATCCCGGTTCTCTGGAACCAGCACCGAAAAGTCACAATAAATCATGATCACCAGATCAAACCGGTTATCAAGCGTCATATTCAGGTAATCCTGATGCAGGTATCTGATCTCCAGCCCTTTCTCTGCAGCCTGCGATTTTGCATGCTCAATCGACCGATACGAATAGTCAACTCCTGTTACCGTATGACCATGCTCAGCAAAGAGTTCGTCATACAATCCAGGTCCGCATCCAAGATCAAGAATCGTGGAAGGTCTTTTCAATTGTGACTCTATCCATCTCACGGTTTTGGAAATTGTTGAGAATTTCCTACTTGCTGCATCGGTACTCTGATCAAGATGAATCCGGAGCAGTTGCTCAGAGATGTAGTTGTCATTCCACATCTGATGTGTTCCTGGTTCATATAGGGCAGGAACACCGGTCAGGTTCATGAGGTCTGATATTTCCATGTTATCACGTCAGTTTTCTGTTTATGGCCGATTGGAAGAATTATTGATGTTGTTCTGCTCATGGGACACCAGATCTTTTCCCGGAATATGGTCTGGAATTGCAAAGGCAAGCAGGATGATTCCTGATACTCCCATTGCATAGATCATGGTGGATCCACTATATCCGAAAAGTCCGATGAGGATACCCATGCAGGCGGTTCCGATGCCGGCACCACCAAAGAGACCAAGTCCGACAAGGGCAGAAGGAAGACCTTTTGACCCGGGTGTGATATCAAAGGCCAGAGTTGCAACGGTTGACTGTATACTGATGTATCCGAGTCCAAGCCCTGTCGAGGCAACGAGGCCGGTCACCCATCCCGGATACTCAGCAAACAGGAGCATCGATCCAGCTGCAACGACGCCTCCGCCTGCAACCATCCATCCCGATCCGATCTTTCTGCTAACCCTCCCTGCCTGTGTTCCTCCGATTAGAGCCGAAAATCCGAAGAACATTATTGTGGCCCCGATCTGCATGTATCCTAGGCCTGAAACCTCGTGCAGGAAGGATCCAAGAAAACTGTACATTCCAATCAGGAGAAATCCCGATACACCGGCGAGTGGGAATAATATCCATGACGCAGGATGATGGTATATCTCCTGTAGTTCTTCCCGGACAGGTCTGTGAGGTACCGGTAGATCAGGTTCAGGAATCTTTGGTACGAATAGGAGAGTTCCTATGGCTATGCCAGAGAAGAGCATGAACGGGACCCGCCATGAAAATAATTCTGCGAGAAGTCCCCCGATGCCGACACTGAGACCCTGCCCGAGAAATACGATCCCCATGAATATTCCCACGTAATGCTGTCTCTCCTTTGGAGGGATGGCGTCACCGATGCAGGCCAGAGATATGGCAATGATGCCTGCTGCAAAAAAACCGGTGAATGCCCTCCAGAATATCAGAACCTGTAGAGTTCCTGCCAAGGCACATGCACCTGAACCTATTGTAAATCCTGCAAGGATCCAGGTAAGTACCCTGACTTTTCCAATCCTGTCGCTGATAAGGCCGAAGATTGGTTGCATACATCCGTAGGGTACCAGGTAAGCTGTCAGGATCAACGCGGCATACAGAGCAGATATCCCAAGATCTGCAGCGATGGCCGGAAGGGCGGGGGAGACAAACCAGTTATCAGCAGCTGAGATGAACCCGGCGACTCCGAGGATAAGCACCAGTGCCCGGGGTGACAGGGTTAATTGGCTGACTCCCTTCGTTATGACCGGCTTCTGAGTCACGATCAAGAGATCTGTCCTTCTCCCCTTTCAAGAAATGTATCAGGGCAGTGAACCATTCAACGTTCCTGGCCTCTGATAGGATTGCATCCCGTTATGATCATGATGAGCGGAAAGGACTCATATATTCTGGCGTCACCAGAGAGCTAAGCATGACCTGCATGAGAGATCAGGTGGAGGAGGAGTATGGGAGTGCAGACCTCTATCTGGATCTTGCAGTTACACTCTATGAGGCTGGAGCAACTGTACAGCGGGTAGGGGATTCTGTCCGGTGGCTTGCAGATCAACTCGGTGATGAGAAGGTCCACATATCAGTCGGGTATGAGGTTATTGAACTGAGTGTTCATCATGGGGATCACACCGAAAGCCGCCTCTATGTGCTTCGTGATCCCGTCAGGGTAAATGTGACTGTTCTTCATCAGATAAGTGGCATTCTCCATCAAATTCCCTCATACGATAAGAATATCGCCCTGATTAGAGATGATCTGACTGCTGTCAGAACAATACCTCCTGCCTATCCGGTTCCGGTGATCATCGCAGGTACCGGGATTGCCTGTGCTGCTTTCGGGTGGCTCAACCATGCCGACATCCCTTCTCTCTGGGTGATCTTCATCTCGGCAGTCTGTGCTCTTTCAATCAGATTCAGGTTTGGGAAAGACCTCAATAATCTCTATCTCTCAACTCTGGTGACTGCCCTTTCAGGAGGGCTTTGTGCGGCTGTTCTTGCTCCGTTTTCTCAGACGCAAACTCCGCAGGTTGCCCTGATATCAAGTGTCTTGTTTCTGATCCCGGGAGCCATGCTGATCAACGGGGGCCTGGATATCATCAGGGATCACACCAGCTGCGGAATTGCCAGGTTAACATCTGTTTTTACCCAGATCTGTATCATATCTGGTGCACTCCTCATCCCTCTTGGTATGATGGCGCCTGTGATCCAGATCCATTCACAAGTGGACATTATTACGCTCATTCCTACCATGAGTCTTGCAGCCGGTATTGCTGCATGCGGGTTTGGGATCCTCTTCAATACTCCAGTATCCGTTCTGGCAGGGTGTTTCATCTGCAGTGCAGTTGCCAGGTTTATCAGGGAGACAGGAATATACATCGGGGCTGACCCGTTCTTCTCTCTCTTCATCGGTATGAGTATTGCAACAGTGATTGCTGCAGGCATAGGCAGGTATGCCCGTGTTCCTGAAGTGCTCCTCTCAGTAATTGCGGGAATTCCCATGGTTCCAGGTCTCGCGATGATCCAGGGACTGCAGGGATTGTTCACTCTTGCTCATGGAGGAACGACCCAGCCTGATCAGATCCTGATCTATGCACTACAACAGATGCTCTTTGCAGGGGTTGCGATACTCGCACTTGTTGGTGGGATCATCTTCCCGATCATTATAATTGCAAGGAAAAAGTTGCGGATTTGATTAGGGAAACATCTGATGTGCAAAACAAAACATTACGCCTTGAAATAATCGAAGTGAAACTGGGAGTACTTCCAAGCGTTACGTTTTGCACTATACTCACTGGTTTGCTGTCTTCAGATACTCCCTGCACAGGTATGGTTCAACAAAATCTTTGAATTCATCAGGAGTTAGTGTGCTCATGCACCCGGGAGCGACAGACTCTACTGATGCCAGATGCCGTTCAATAAGATCACAGGGAAACTCCTCGCAGTGCCCGCAGTGGGAGATTTTTTTCTTTTGAACACAGGTCCTCATCTCGCAGGCTCCCCCGATTCTGTGAGGATTTTCGTTGTCAGGCTTGAGGCAGCCGTCGCACTTGAGCACTTCAACAGGAATATCAAGCCCGTATATCTTCTTCCAGGCTTCAGATACCCGGCTTTGGTCTGCCTCACTCCTGATATTTCCGACATATGCCGGACACTGTGAACAATGAAATCCACAACAGGCTCGAATGTCTTCTGATTTTTCCACCTGGCAACCATGTTGGTTCTGTTCTTCCATACACTTTTTATGTAAAAGATCAAGATATAGCAAAAGGTAATTTTACTATAGCTGGGGTCCTTATGCGGAAAGATGAGATAGAAGAGCGAATTATTGAGATCGAAAAAAACCTCCGGGATCTTGGTACTGCCCAACGGGAGCAGGGAGAGATGATCCTCTCCGAACTGCGGTCTTTTCAGCGTCTCTTTGTAGAAGAACAGATAGAAACAATGCGAAGACAGGTCGTAACCAGCCACCAGAATATGATTCTGCAGTTTGTGATCAGCACAATCAGGCGTGAATTCGATTCAGTCTGTCCTGATCCATGTTCGCTGTACGATAGAGGAGCATGCATAGACTTTTTTATCAGTCGTCTCCGGGAATCAGGAGAGAGGATGGATCCCGATGAAGCAGATGAATTCTTATCGAGCCAGATAAAGCAGGATCAGGATCTCGTGATGAAATATCCTGAACTTGGCAGGGAGCCCTGCCTTGCTTGTTACAATATATATGCGTCAGAACGCGATCATCTGATGCAGGCGATAGGGGAGTTATCTTCTGTACGATCAACACTCCGGAACCGGAATCAGATCTCACTTATCAGGGATCTTCCTGAAGATGAGGTACTGGCGACAATCATCGACCCCCTCTCTCACCCGGCACGGTTCAGTATGATCAAAGCCCTCTCTACGGGTACCATGAGTTATACAGACCTCAGCACGCTGACGGGGTACAAGGGGGGTCACCTTCTTTTTCATGTGACCCGCCTGATTGAAGCTGGTCTGGTAGCAAAAGACGAATCATCAGGGCAGTATCTGATTACTGAAAAAGGGAGAGGTCTGATGCATCTCATCAGAAAGATCTACTCGGGAATGTAAGGTTTACAAACACAAAACCTACAGAGTGAAGGTTCGTCATATAAGTACCGGTTTTTTCCGGTACAATAATACTCATCATCCCGTTTTTCTATTCTGATATCATCTGTCACCATATCTGGGGGATGTAGTGGTTGTTTTGCATAAAACGTCAGGTATAATGATATCGCAGTGATATACCTGGCTAGATCCTTCTTGCCTGGAGCATACTGCATGAGATAGGAGTGCAACGCTTCCCGCATGGCGTTCTCTCTTCCTTTTTCAACACTGACGTCTGAATTAGTCTCCTGGTTCAGGATCTCAAGCATAGTTTCGTAATTGTATCGGGAAAGTTGGGAGATTACCGATGGAGGTTCCCCTGGATCGGTATCCATCGCTTCCTTGCATGTCGCGATGTATGAAGCCAGGCTTTCAATCTCCTGACCTATCTGGGATAACAAGGATCTATCAGTCATCGATCTGTAATTCTGACCGGGTTTCTGGCTTCACATGGCACTCCCGTCTGACACAGACCACATGCATATTCATCGATCCCGTACGTTTCGCGTGCATACGTCTGGGCTACTCCGAAACAGTGGTATCTGCAGAGTTCCTTATCGTGGCCGAGCGGGGTTATTGCACCGACCGGACAGCGTTTCATGCAGATCCCACAGGTTTCTTTAGCGTAGAAGAGGCATGAGGCATGATGATCCGTATATGGGCGGGGTGTAGGGGGAATCCTGATCCGTGCAATAACTGATCCAAAGATCACAGCCTTTCCTACTGGTGTTATCAGTCCGTCACACAGACCAAATGTTCCGAGACCTGAAACATATGCAGCGTGGCGATCTGACCAGGTGGAGGCAAGCCCATAGGTTTTTGTATCCTGGATTGAAAAAAAGGGAACTGCTGTCGGATTGATCGCAGAAATCCCTACATCTAGAAATACTTTGACCAGATGTTCGGCGAGGTATTTACTCACGTCTCTCCCGAAATGCTTGGCCCGAATCCATCGTTCAGATGGGTACATCGTCTCGCTCCGGTTATCCATGCAGGTCGCTCTGGTCTGTGGCAGGATCCAGCTGATGATAGTAAGATCTTCTGGAACAACATGAATTCCGGGAACAGCCTGACAGAAGATCTCAGCCGGTGATAGAGAAGGAGGACCGATATCAGCAGCAATCTCTTCATACAGTGGATCTCCCCCTGAAGAAAACCCAACCAGTGGCTCCTCATATGCCCTCTCATTTGTCTGGTTTCTCAGGCTGTTTGCTGGTGAATCCCGGCAGAATTCTCTGATACTTCCTTCCAGAAAACTTGCTGGATTTGTGTGTAAATTTTCTGGCTTCATGATTAGTCTCCTCTGGATCCTGCCGTAGCCGGGTGGTTAACTACATCCTGACCAGCCGCAGTGTTTGCAGATCCCCTGGTTACATCCTTCCCCGAAATCCAGAGGCTGGCGGCATTCAGGACAGAGTCGCTTCTCTTCTGTCTTGGTTATCGACCAGTCTTCAAGTGTTGTGAGGCTAAGGTGCTTTGCTGCGAGATCAATACATCTCCCTACCACATCAGCACACGAAACACCTTCTGATGATGAATTTTTGATAGCAGAAACGCAGTTAACTTTGCCGAACTGTTTTACAAACTTCTGGTATGGCACACCGCTCTGAAGGCCGGTGCTGATAGCCCTTCCGAGAGCACTGCTGTTTGCATCGCATCCACCAATCCCTACGGTTCTGATAAACACCTCTATGGGCTTTCCCTCAAGAAGATTTACCGTTACATAAAGGCGGCAGCATCCGGACTGGCATATGTAGGTCTTCCCTGAGAGTTCCTTCGGGCGAGTCATATTGAGAGACGGGATCTTTTCCGGAAGGTTGCGGCCGTCATCAGCAGTGATTTCAGGTATCGCTTCTTTCTTATCTGTCTCCCCACTCAATGCTAGAACCACGGTCTCTCTGCTCCCGGTGCGGTAGATGGTGATGCCTTTGAGATTCAGCCGCCATGCCATCATCAGGGCCTCTTCGCAGTCTCCTCGGGTGGCAGAGGATGGCATATTAACCGTTTTGCTGATCGAAGCATGGACATACTTCTGGAATGCAGCCTGCATCAGGATGTGATCCTTCCATGAGATATCAAGGGCTGTACGATAGAGTGCCCTGAACCCTTCGGGAAGCCAGGAGAGATCCTGAATGGTTCCGGTCTTATGAACATGATCAATAACCTCGTCAGTCCGTTTGTTCAGTTCATCTCCCTTCAGGTTCATGCGGGAAAGAGTCTGCACCAGGGCTTCCTTGAAGACCGGATTCACGATAACGAAGGTCTTGCCTACCGTGTTCTTTCTGGTGTATGCGAACGAGAATATGGGCTCGATCCCACTTGAGCATCCTGCCAGAAGCGAGATGGTTCCGGTCGGTGCTACAGTGGTCATGGCCGCGTTGCGAACCGGGAACTCTGTCCAGATGCTCCCCTCCCATGCAGGGAATGGCCCGAGTTTAGATGCAAGGGTTCGTGATTCATCGATTGCGGTCCTGGTGATCGTATCCATTATCCGTTCGCACCAGGCTCTTCCTTCTGCCGAATCGTATGCGATGCCGATCCTGAGCAGGGCATCATGGACACCCATGACACCAAGACCGATCTTCCGTGTTTTCAGGGTTGCTTCAGCAATCTGGGGTATGGGGTAAATATTGCGTTCGATGACTGTGTCAAGGAACCGCACTGCCATTCTGACTGTCTCTTCCAGGAGTGACTCATTCAGGACTCTATCGCTGATACAGGCATCAAGGTTGATACTTCCGAGCACACAGCTCTCGAACGGGAGCAGAGGCTGCTCCCCACATGGGTTGGTAGTATCAATATCACCAAGGTGCGGAGTCGGGTTCCGCCGGTTGATCTCATCATAGAAGAGAATTCCGGGTTCACCGTTCTTCCATATCCCGTCCACGATCCCATTCCAGATCTCCCCGACAGTAATAGATTTTCCCGAATGCGGGTGGGTGAGCCAGACTGAGTCGAAGGCCTTCTGTTCAACCAGGTTCATGAACTGGTCGTTGACCATCACCGAGATGTTGAAGTTGGCTATATCCCCCTCCTGCTTCTTGGCGGTAATGAAATCAAGGATATCAGGGTGCCATACGTTGAGGATTCCCATGTTGGCACCACGGCGGCGTCCTCCCTGCTTGATCACATCGGTTGCCGCATTAAAGACCCGCATGAATGAGACCGGACCTGATGCAACCCCGTCAGTGGATCGGACTGGCGATCCCTCAGGCCGTATGTGTGAGAAGTTGTATCCGGTTCCCCCGCCGGTCTTGTGAATGATGGCCCCCTCTTTCATGGCCTCAAAGATCCCGTCGATCGAGTCAGGAACCGGGAGGGTGAAGCAGGCTGAGAGCTGCCCGAGCCCGGTACCTGCGTTCATGAGGGTGGGGGAGTTCGGAAGAAACCGGAGCGAGATCATGGCTTCAAAGAACCGGTCCTGCTCGGCCTTGTCATCGGCAAGGGCATGTGCCACTCTTTGGCAGATGTCTTCAAAGGTCTGCTCTCCTTTACGGAGATATCGTGCTGAGAGAATATTATCGACAACAGGGGAGGAAGTCACAACATAAAGATAGGGTGTGAGATGATTTGAGGAGTCGCCACTACCTTTTTAGCGGAGGTTGTGGGATAGACTATCTCACCATCAGGGCGCCGGTCTCCTCCCTCTTTAGTACTGTTGTTTACCGGGTATCACCCCTCTCACTCCGCCTCTGGGGTCAATCATATCCCCTTTGTACCTGGGAATGAGATGGATGTGCAGGTGCATTATTGTCTGGCCTGCGGTAGCGCCGTCATTGATTCCGATGTTGTACCCGTCAGGAGCAACATCTTCATCAAGACAGGTTCGTGCTTCCCTGATCAGATCCCAGAGTGCAGAAATCTCCGGTTCGGTTGCCTCGAACACAGATCTGAAATGACGTTTCGGGATGATCAAAAGATGGCCCGGTGACACCGGATGTTTATCATACCTGGCATAGGCCAGGCGATTCTCCAGAACTATCTCTTCTGGTTCCGGTGCACAGAATATACAGGATTCAGATACCATACTCCCCACTCTGAAAGATGGGTACCATGCCCTCCCCTATATGGTTATCAGGTTTTATTCTATGCATGTATTGATCCCACCATAGTACTGCTTTTGTAATCAACATATATCGACTGGCTTCAAATTCTGAACAAATAGCGTTCTCTTCTCTTATTCAGGTTCTATAATCCTATAATTTTTGCCCGGGATATCCTGACACTCACATTGCCGTCAGAGAGGACGGGCTTTATGGGAAGGGGTGCGGTTTGAGATCCAGGTGAGAATAGGGTTCTGAAACGTAAAATTCAATAGATAACTTTCATGAACCTGTTTTTGAATGTAGTTGCTTCTGATAGATGCTAAATCCAGCAATCAAAGACCGTTAAGAGAAGAAACTTCTTTCCAAATCCGATGGTATTTGTCGGGAAGATGAAAGGATTTCTAGAGATTGTTCTTCTCTTCACTCTCTTCTGTTGTATCACTGGTTTAGGAAGTGCCCATACCCTTACTCTTGATCCAATCGAGCCACATCATCCTGGTGATCTGGTTGTCATCTCGGGAACTAAACCTGAAGAGACATCTCGAATGGGTATTGAGGTATTTCCTATTCAATACTGGGAGTATGCCTGTAGATATGGAGAGACGACCCATGCAAAACACTTCAGGTTTGTTCTTCAGTATCTCTCTGAAACACTCAATGATGCACCGTTTGTAAAACTTGTCAGGTTCAACCCGGATAAAACTCAGTCATATATCCAATACCCAAACTGCCCTGATCACATATTGATCCATCCTTCTGTTCCCTTCGGCCCTGGAAATATTAGCTGGAATGTAGAATTGAAGATGTCTGGAAAGATAGGGCCTAGGAACCCAGGTTCTTACATCGTTCTCGTTTGGGATGCTTCAGGGCAGGTTCTTTATTCAGAAACGTACCAACCAAACGGGTGGGATACCAGTGGTGATTACGTGTATCCCGCTACTAAAAGAGGTAATATCTGGGATCTCGAAAACAAGCAGGAGTGTGTGAACAGAATATTTTCAATCCGATGATTAACTCAACAGTAACGGCAGTAATCTCAACCTCTTCATCAGGATTTTTAGAATTTGGATGATGTCTTGATCATTGATTTGGATCTCTGATCCTGACAGGCAATATATATCTCATATAAGAGCAACTTCCAGTATGCGTGAAACCATTCTGCTCCTTCTGATATTTTTTTTGGTTCTCTTATCCGGATGTGTTTCCACCCAGTTACAAGAGCAGGGTACGTTATCCGGAGCCAAGGTATCAGAGTCTGGAACAACAGAGACAGCATTGGTTGATACCATTGAGAAAGGTGAACCGGTAGGGGGTAATCAGACAGTACGTTCTCTCAGTGTAAACGGGACAGTACCACTTACCTACCTTGGCACAGAACATGATGTAATCCTTGATCCGAACAATACATGGTCTCATTTTAACAAAGGCCGGCTTCTCTATGATCAGGGTCAGTATCCCCGGGCACTAGCGCTCTTCCTGGAAGCAATCCGTCACAATGAGACAAATACTAACGCATACTACTTTGCAGGGAGTTCACTCGTCGAGATGGGGAAGTATACCGAGGCTCTCTCCTATCTCTCCAATGCAACAGATCTGGATCCTGGCAATGCCGGAGCATGGTTCGAGACCGGGAGGGCATACCAGGGAATCGGCAGATCAGGAGAAGCAATCAGTTCTTTTAATAAGGCGGTCTCACTCGACCCCTCAAACGGATGGACAAGATATACGTATGGTCGTATCCTCAATCAAGAGGGAAGATACCAGGAGGCATACCTCCAGTTAAACGAGAGCATCAGGCTTGATCCATGTCGGGCAGGGAGTTACTATGAGTTGAGTGTGAGTATGATGAACATGGGCGATATCCAGAATGCACTCACCGCAATAAACAAAGCTCTTGAGAGAGAAGCCACCAACCAGACCTACCGGAATCAGTATCTCATAATACAGGAGCAACTGGCACCAGAAACCTGGGACCCCAAAATCCAGGGTTATACCGTGAAACAAAATTCTACGAATGCAACCGCCTGGCTGAATCTTGGTATGATATCCTATCATAGCGGAGAGTACAGTGATGCATCACGGCATCTTGATCAGGCAGTTCTGCTTGATCCCCTGTCAACACAGGCATGGTACTACCGTGGAATGTCCCTTTATGAACTTGGGCGGTATCAGGACGCACTCTGTTCATTTGACAAGGTTATCCTACTTGATCCTGGCAATGCATGGGCATACTACTACCGGGGAGACATCCTTCAGAGACTTGGTCAGTGCCAGTTTGCTTCTCCCTATCTGTCCAAGGCAGTTCAACTGGATCCATCAATCTCGTGGGCATATTATGTGAAAGGTGTCTGCTCATTAAATCAAAGCAGATACCTGCTTGCGGCAGAAAACTTTGATCAGTCACTGAATAGGTACTCCTGCAACCAGTGGGCCTGGTTCTTCGGAGGACAGAGTTACTATAACCTGGGTGAGTTCCAGAAAGCACGAGATTATTTCACCAGGGCACTTGTATTTGATCCGACAAATTCAGACTTCAGACAGTGGAAAGCAGCTGCCTCTTCAGAGGCAGGGTATCCTGATGAGGCAATATATCTCTACAATCTCAGCCATCCTGTCATATCACCGGCAGGATGTAATGTTACCTGCAACAGTTGCAGGTGATCAAACTTTTTCCTAAAAATAGTTCAGACTGTACCCTGGAGGACAGGAACCCTGGCTCCTGACTCATAGGTCCGGTTGATCTGTATCTCTGCAGGTGTTTTACCGCCGGGGATGGTAAGGGTAGCAGGAGATGAGTCTATCCTGAATGATGACATTCCTTCAGAAGAAGTTACCCTCACTTCGTACGCACGGATCGCATCTGGTGGTGTGGGGTTAGTCCCTTCAGCTCGTATCTGGATCAAATTCGTATCAGGATCATAAACCAGAGTCAGGCCTGGTTCCTGATCACTACTGATCTCCTGTTTCTGTCGCAGTATACCTCCAGGTTCACCAGATGGTACTAGAGTAACATGGGGTGCGGGCTCGCCAGGTTTTGGAATTGACTCGTAATTCAGGAGCCTTGGCTCTTCTCCAGCCTTTATCTGATTCAGAGGACTTATTGCCTGTGAAAGCCCGGGCACTGTTGTTATTTTTACATGGTCAGATATCGGCGCAAAGGGAACAATATCTACAATGATCAGAGCGAAAAGAACCAGGCAGATTGTAAACCCGATGGAGAAGGCCAGCTGGGGAACTGTCATATGGGTCTTGCCGTTTCTGACTTCCGGTTCTTTCACATCGATCCAACGAACCTGACGGGCAATGTTTTCAGGCTCCTGTCTTATCTTCTCCTCAGTAAGGAGAGAGGTTCCATGAGCAGTCTTCTCCCACTTGTATGCCTTTCCCGCGGCCAGTTGGATCAGTCCCTTCCATGCCCCGATACTCATGAATATCCAGTAAATCGGAGAGAACAACGAATAAATCAGAAGATCCTTCTGCTTCTCTTTCCAGGTTGCCAAAAGCATCATCACTAGGAAGAAGAGGTTGCCAATGATCAGGTTGAAGACCGCGATTGCTGCAAACGGCCAGAAATCAAACCAGCGTGAGAAATACTCGGGTATGATAAACCCTGCAATAAATACTCCCCATAGAAACAGGTTCATGAGGGGCAGATAGAAGTTGCCTCCGAATCCGGTCTGGAAAACGAGAAAATTCTTCAGCCCGATATCCTGGTATACTTTCACCGGGTGACGCATCGTCACAAACCATGTGATAACAAACCCTTTGACCCACCGTGATCGCTGTTTGATCCATGAACGGATACTGGTCACTGCTTCTTCATAGGTGTGAGAGTTCAATACCCCGGTCTTGTATTTCTTTCTGGCAATCCGCATCCCGAGATCGGCGTCTTCGGTGACATTGAATGGATCCCATGCACCAAGCTCCCTGAGCGTCCTCATTCTGAAGTGGTTGCTCGTTCCACCGAGCGGTATTGGTGCACCGATCTTGTCAAGACCCTGGATATAATAGTCGTAGTAATACGAGTATTCGATAGAGAACCAGCGGGTCAGAATGTTTTTTCGTGGATTGTAAAAGTTGAGCAGACACTGGATACAGGCATACTCAGGACCGAGCCGCCGAAAAGCCAGAACAGTCTTCTTGAGTTGATCACGGTCTGGCAGATCTTCAGCATCATATATGACCACGAACTCACCACGTGCCCGTTTCAGACCGTAGTTGCAGGCACGGGGTTTGGTCTTCAGTTCGGCGTTCGGGATAATTACCGGGTGAAATATACTGAGAAATCTTCGGTATTCATCCTCCGACATGGGGGAGATAATCTCCTCAATGTTTCCGAACAGTCCTAATTTTCTTGCCTTTCCGATGGTCTCTTCATCCTCTTCCTCCATCAGGATCTTTACATCCAGTTTTTCCCGTGGATAGTCCATCTTTGCGATGTTACTGAGGATATGAGGAAGCATCTCTTTTTCATGAAAGAGTGGGACCAGAAGCGTGTATATTGGAAGATCTTCATCGCGAATTGCTTTGATATCATCATCTGTGATGAAGATAACCCGTTTCGTACCTGACAGACCCTGAAGTGAGATATAGAACTTTATCGGGTTCATCAGGAAATAGGTGATATTTATGATTGTAAAGATCAGAAATGTCCCGAAATACGGATTATACACGATGAGCAGAGCCATCAGAAGAATAAAAAGAACAATTGCCCCTTTCTGCCAGGGAATCAGGATACGGTACGCAGATTCTTCTGGCTGCCTGTCTACGAGTTCATTTAATGCACTGTATGCATGTGGTGCTTCATAGCACCCTTCACTCATTGACTTTATAGTATCAATTGATACAACGACCCTCTCTATTTTTTTATGAAATACATCTTCAAGTCGTTTGAAAAGGTCGCTATCCAACGGGTTTGCTGTTGCTACCCTGACATATGCAGGTTTTGATTCAAGAAGCAGTATCAAAGCCCCCTCTTCTACAGTATATGGAAGCATGCAGCCCAGATCGAGAGTCCTGGTTATGGCTTCCTTCTCAATAAATTCGAGGCCTAGCCGATCAGCAAGTGTGGAAAAGAAGGTATCAGGAACAAAAATACGGTATTTAGCCAGATAACTTATTATTGATTCTGCTGTGATTTGAGGATCAGTCAGCGCCCCAATATTGGGAACGTTTAACTCGGTTAGAAGGGTGATTACCTCTTCTTTGGTTACCGGGTTCATAAGATAATAGGACTTCTCTCATCTGCGGATATTTAGTAATTTCTCCTCAAGGAATTCTGCAATCTTTTCACCGTCAACTGATGCCTCACGCTCTTGTTCCTCCAGTTTCTCTTTGACCTTTGCCAGGAGCATGTCAGGATCAACTGGTTTGAGGATATAGGCATCAGCTCCTGCATTAAGTGATATTACTGAATTTTCAAGGCTGGCATACCCGGTTACCATGATCTTCTTCATGGCAGGACGGATTTTATGAGATTTTTCTAAAAGTTCGGTCCCTTCCATATCCGGGAGTTTAATGTCAAAGAGAGCTAGATTAAAGAAGGAAGATTCAATCTTTTTCAGTCCATCCCCGCCAGTGGAGGCTGTCTCAACTTCATATCCATCGATCTCAAGAATTTGTCTTGTGCTGTCAAGAATCCCGAGATCATCATCAACAACAAGAATTCGTTTCATTGATTTTCAATCCTAGTTAGGTAATGGCGAATGTTCAGCCGGAAGGAGAACCTCAAATGTGGTTCCTGCCGGTGATGTTTCTTTCACAGATATTGTTCCTCCATGTGCTTCAACCAGCCGTTTGCATACCGGGAGACCGAGTCCGGTCCCCTTAGACTTGGTGGTAAAGAGAGGTTCAAATATTCGTTCTATGGCTGATGGCTGGATTCCAACCCCGGTGTCTGAGATTGTTATGCTACTATGATCACCCGATTCAGATGTTTTTAGTGTTAATGTCCCCCCATGTTCCATTGCCTGAATAGCGTTGATTATCAGGTTTTCCATTACCCTTCGGAAGAGAGTAGTATCTACAGAAATTCTGATCCCGTGTTGGTATTGCTTCTGAACGGTGATATCCTCGGGTAAGGTTATTGAACCTAACAACTCATCAAGGAACAGAGCGGGATCAATGGGAACAAGCGTTGGGTTAACTTCTCGTGCGTAATTCTGCAGATCAGATACAATTTTATTGAGGTACTGGGTTTCAGATCCTATCCTGGAGAAGAGGTCCGGTATACCATGTTTATGAAGAATTGCTGCTTCATCAGGATCCATCTTTGTGATCTTGCGGTTGAGAAGGTAGTTCATATTGGTTATTACCTGGAGCGGATTTCTCATGTCGTGACCGATCATTGTAGAGAGTTCACCGATCACCGCAAACCTCTGCGCTTCTCTGAGTTGTCTTGTCCTTTCTTCAACAAGTTCCTCAAGATGCTTTGAGTAGAGCTCAAGGCGATTTCGTGTCCGGTATAACTCCACTGCTTGTCTGATCTTCTGAGAGAGATCAACATAGATCTCATTAGGAGGATGATCCGGATTTGCAGTATGATCAGACTTTAAGGACTCACTATCCGGGACAGTGAAGAGAATGAAGGGAATTTTTATACCCTCACCCTGAAGTGCCCGGTGAAGATCAATACCGTTCATATCAGGCATGTCGTAATCAGAAACAACCGCGTCAAATCCATTCTCCTTAGAAAGGGTAAGAGCCTCCTGACCAGTTCCGGTGGTTATCACAGATAGAGGACTTGTTTTTTCCAGGTTGTTCTTTGATATCTGTGCAAGTTCCGGGTCTGTATCAATAAGAAGAACCTTTAGAGTATCTGCAGGTCCTACCACCGACTGGTCCCCGAAGTCTGAAGGTAGGAACGTTGATGGGAGAGAATTATTGTTAAATGGATTGGAAGGCATTACACACGTGATAATGGATATTACGGCGGGGCTCCCTAAAAATGTAAGTATTGGTTGTGGGGGTTGTGGTTATCAGGTATCTAATATGAGATGCAGAAAATTTCTTGTGTTTCTTATCGTTATGCTCCTTTTTGGTTGTGTTGTGCCTGTTTCCGGTGGAATAGGAAATACATCTCTCTGCCTGCCGCAACAGGGAACACTCTGGCTGGGGGTACACCCTCCAGTTCAGTATCATGCCACCGAAATGGATGTAACCAACTCAAGTATTGCTTCATTTGCACGTGCTGTGGGGAAAAAACCGGCAATAGTCGTGTTTTCTCATGAGTGGGGGGTCAACAAAAGTTTTCCGTCAAAACAGTTTGCTGAAATATTCGAATCTGGAGCAACTCCCTGGGTCAGGTTAATGCTGAGATCAGATATCCATCAGAATAAACCAGAACCACTCTTCACGTTGAGTCGTATTTTAAATGGGGCATATGATGAAGAGCTGAGGAACTGGGCTGTTCAGGTACAAAATCTCGGGTACCCTGTTATTGTTGAGTATGGCACTGAAGTGAATGGAAAGTGGTTCCCATGGAATGGATACTGGACAGGGAATGCACATGGTGCTGAAAAATTCAGGGAGACCTATCGCCATATATTCCAGGTTCTTGAAAAAGAGGGGGCGACAAATCTTGTCAGAGTATATCATGTCAACTGGCATAGTAATCCTGATGATTCATGGAATACTATTGAAGCCTATTATCCAGGGGATGAATTTGTTGATATTATTGGTGTATCAGTATACGGAGCACTTACTCCAAACGAGAAGAATGTAAAACCGTTTTCGGAGATGATGGATCTCTCATACCAGGAAATTGCTGCATTGAATACTAGTAAACCGATTATTGTTGCAGAGACTGGGACAGACATACACAATCCGAATATGGATGCCTTTCTCTGGACAAAGGATGCTCTGATGGATCTGAGCAGTGGAAGATGGCCAGGAGTTATTGGAATAGTCTGGTGGAATAGTGCATGGCCAAATGATTCAGATTTTGGATATAATACTTCGATGCGGGTAGAAGAGGATTCTACGTTGCAGGAGTTATTACACAACCTGATTGGTAATGATAGTCGATTTGTGAATAAAACTGACTTAACCTGTTAAGTTTGCATATTGCATAGGATATTCTAATAGAACAGTTGGGGCGTAGAGGTTCTCCCGAGGACTTCCATACCTCAGTACTGGCTTCTAAGTGAGGTGTCTTAACTTCCGGGTTCGGAAAGAGACCGGGTGTAGCACACCTACTTTGGCCGCTATTGAGAGCCTTCTGTTGGATTGAACCAACAAGTGTAACCGAATGTTACAAAGACTTACAATAGAGTTAACAATTTTTAGAACAATAGCAGCGTAGAGGTTCTCCCGAGGACTCGCGTACCTCAGTACTGGCCCCTACGTGAGGTGTCTTAACTTCCGGGTTCGGAAAGAGACCGGGTGTAGCACACCTGCTTTGGCCGCTATTGAGAGCCTTCTGTTGGATTGAACCAACAAGTGTAACCGAATGTTACAAAGACTTACAATAGAGTTAACAATTTTTAGAACAATAGCAGCGTAGAGGTTCTCCCGAGGACTCGC